>ERZ507044.1-NODE-1-length-460675-cov-14.0845_pt1 | contig 460675 bp, 447 predicted proteins | sample MGYA00512870_ERZ507044 | MGnify/ENA metagenome assembly ERZ507044
AGATAAAATAAAACCGCATCCTGTTTGTTTTCATCCTCTTAACTTAATGACATTGTCCGCTGAGGTGGCTTTCATATGGAAAAAGAAGCTTAGACCGTCACTTATATAATATATAGGAAAGGCATCTGTTTTCAGAAGGTAAATTGCCGTGGATGCTCACTTGCTTTTGGGGTTAATCGTAAAAAACGTCCCGGCTGCTTCCGCATGTTTCCTGGAATGTGTGCGCTGATACGGATACAGCGGGAATCAAGACGAGGCTTCATGACTGCTCAGGGACGGCAGGCGGAATCAAGCTGTATATGCTCACACAGCAAGGTGTGCTATCGATGCGTTATGCGAACGTGCGAAACGAATGAGTGTTTTCGAAGATTTTGTCAGGATTATGTGAAACTGTAGAGAAATGTTACGAAAATGGGTTCAGAAGCTACTTTATAATTGATAAAAACGAGCGATTATGCTATATTAGTGTATGTTTAGTCGTAAAGGAGAAACCATGGATACTTATTATGAGGATATTCTAAAAAAGGTGGAAACTCTGATGAAGGATGCGCAGTTTGCCGAAGCATATGCCATTCTGGATGAGGAACTCTCCATGCCGTATATTCCAAGGGAATATGAGGAACCATTGATCGCATACTATAACCAGTGTCGCAGTGAGTGTAAATGGAAAGATACCGCAGTTCGGGAAGAGGACATTGAAACTCTGCTGAAAGGTTCTCTGGAGGAAGCGTTTCTTGCGATTGAACAGCTGAAAAAAAGTAATATTCGTAATCACATGGATGCTGTGGCGGACTATCTGTCTCAAAACCCGCACTATCTGGTTCGTTCTCTGATGATCGAAGCCATGATGGAACAAAACATTACCGATGAGGTCAGTGTGGATATCGACGGTCTTGAGGTTACCTTCTCTCCGTGCAGTCTGGATGCGCCTATGGAAAGCGAGGGGGCACTGGAAGCGGTGAATTATCTGAAGGACTGGTTTGAAAACGACAATCCGACATTTACGATGATGTGTGTGGAAACTTTGGTGAAGGAGGCGTATCTGCGTCTGCCCTTCAATATTGAAGAGGATGAGGCACTGCCGCTGGCTGCTGCTGTGACTGCCTATGTGTTTCATGCCTATGAGGAACATGAGGCATGGATGCTCTTTGAGGAAGAAAAAGGTCTTGCACAATACAGGGGTTATGAATTATTATTAAGGAAGCATGAAATGTAATGCTGTGTGCGAAGAGATTGATACGTAGGAGGTATGAACAATGAGTTCAACATGGGAATTAAAAGAAAAATCAACAGGTGAATTAACAGCGACTGTCGAAGGTGATACCTGGAAGGATGCTCAGAAAAAAGCATTCAGAAAACTGGCAAAGAAAGTAAATCTGCCGGGATTCCGTCCGGGTCAGGCTCCTGAGAAACTGGTAAGAAAGCAGATCAGCTCTCAGAATATATTGATGGAAGCAATCGATGAGGTTGCAGGAGATGCATTAAGTGCAGGAATCAAGGAACATGATTTGTGGGTGATTTCCCGTCCGGCACTGGATATCGAAAGCATCGATGAGGATAAGGTAACATTCAAATTCAACGTAACAGTAAAGCCGGAGGTGAAGCTGGGAGCATACAAGGGCCTGGATATCACAAAGGAAGCTGTTGAAGTAAGCGATGCGGATGTTGAAGAGGAAATCACACGTCTGCAGGAGCGTTTTGCGGATCTTGTAGTGAAAGAAGAAGGCAAGGTTGAAAACGGAGATACTGCTGTGATTGACTTTGAAGGCTTCAAGGAAGGTGTTGCATTCGAAGGCGGTAAGGGAGAAGCATACCCGCTCGTAATTGGAAGCGGAAGCTTTATTCCGGGCTTTGAAGAACAGGTTCTGGGCATGGGAATTGAAGAAACAAAGGATATCAATGTAACCTTCCCGGAAGATTATCAGGCAGAGGAGCTTGCAGGTCAGCCGGTTGTCTTTAAGGTGACTGTTCACGAAATCAAATCCAAGGTACTTCCGGAAGCAGATGATGAACTGGTAAAACAGGCAGAAATCGAAAATGTGGAAACACTGGAAGCATTCAAGGAATATTCCCGTAAAAACCTTGAAGAAAGCAAGAAAAACCAGGCGGAGCAGAAATTTGAAAATGAAATTCTGACAGCCGTTACAGAAAATGCCGAGGTGGAAATTCCACAGGTTATGATCGAAGAGGAAACAGACAGCCTTGTGCGTGATTTCGAACAGCGTCTGCAGTCTCAGGGATTCGGTCTGGAGCAGTTCAAGCAGGTAACTGGGCAGACAGATGAAATGATTCGTGAGGAAATGGGCAAGGATGCCTTCAATAAAGTAAAAGTGCGTTTAGTTCTGGAAGCTATTGCAGCGGAAGAAAAGATTGAAATAAGTGAAGAGGATGTCAACAATGAGCTGGAAAATATCGCCAATATGTATCAAATGCCGGTTGAGCAGGTAAAACAGTTGATTTCCAACGATGCGGTGTCGTATGATTTACGTATCCGCAAAGCATTAGAGCTTGTCAAAGAAGCAACGGGCAAGTAATCATGCTGCAAAAGACGCTGGAGCGCGTCTTTTTTGCCTATGGAAAGGAGTGTAGGAATCATGAATGAAAACGATGCAAATCCAATTGTACAGCTTCCTTTGGTCTGTACGCGCGGTGTTGTAGTGTTTCCGAATCAGGAAGTCATCATCGATGTCGGTAGAGAAAAGTCTACGCGTGCAGTAGAAGAAGCACAGGAAAAATACGAAAGTCAGGTCGTTCTGGTAGCACAGCGGGATCTGGCACTGGAAGAGCCTGATGTGAATGACGTATATTCCTATGGTACTCTTTGTCAGATCAAGCATATCCGCAGAATGGATGGTTATCTGCGTGTGAAGTTCAGAGGTATGCAGCGTGTGGAGCTGCATACGATCATCAACGATGATACACTGATGAGTGTAACGGCGGAAGTCAAAACCGATATTGCGCAGGATCCGATGGAAGAGGTTGCTCTGGTAAGAAAAATCGCCAAGCAGTTTGAAGAAATCGAGGCGGTTTCCCAGACCATTCCGAAAGAAATGATCAATGAACTGGCAAAGGGCGTTTCCGCACCTGTGCTTTCTGATCAGATAGCACAGCTGTTTCCTTTTACGCTTGAAAAGCGACAGGAGCTGCTGGAAACATTAGGTGTGAATGAGCGTCTGTACCTGATTCTTCAGGAAATCGAGAGTGAAAAGGAATTATCACAGATTGAGAATAAAATCAATGACAAGGTAAAAACAAGAATTGAGGAAAGTCAGAAGGAATACTACCTGCGGGAGAAGATGCGTGCCATCAAGGAAGAGCTTGGTGATGTGCCGGATACCGATAAGGATGTGGATGCGATTCGCAAGCGTCTGGAAGAAAATCCGTACCCTGACAGCATTAAGGATAAGATCAGAGATGAACTGTCCCGCTATGAAATGCTGCCAGCCGCAAGTGGAGAAACCGGTGTTATCAAAACGTATATCGACTGGATGATGGATCTGCCGTGGTGGCAGGAATCCAGGGACAACGAGGATCTGAATCTGGCAAGTGAGATTCTGGATGCGGATCATTACGGTCTGGAAAAAATCAAGGAGCGTATTCTGGAGTATCTGGCTGTCAAGCAGATGACGAATTCTCTTCGTGCACCGATTATCTGTCTGGTTGGTCCTCCCGGTGTCGGTAAAACATCCCTTGCGAAATCCGTCGCAAGAGCACTCGACCGCAAATTTGTGAAAATATCACTGGGTGGTGTGAAGGATGAATCTGAAATCAGAGGACACCGCAGAACCTATCTGGGAAGTATGCCGGGAAGATTTATTCAGGCAATGAAAAAAGCAGGGACAGTGAATCCTGTCTTCCTGATTGATGAAATCGACAAGATGGCAAGTGATTACAAGGGTGATCCTGCGAGTGCCATGCTGGAGGTATTGGATCCGGAACAGAACTCTCTTTTCTCCGATCACTATATCGAAGAGCCGTATGACTTAAGCAAGGTACTCTTTATCGCAACGGCAAATTATCTGGAGAATATACCAAATGCATTGCGTGACCGTCTGGAAATCATCGAGCTCAGCTCCTATACCGAGCTGGAGAAAATCGAGATTGCCAAGCGTCATCTGGTGCCGAAGCAGATCAAGGAAAACGGTTTGAAAACATCGCAGCTGAAAATCGATGATGAAATGATCAGCTTCCTGATTCGATATTATACAAGAGAAAGCGGTGTTCGACAGCTGGAGCGTGTGATTGCAACCGTCTGCCGTAAGAGTGTGCTGGCAATCCTGAAGGACAATAAGCGCAGTATCAAGGTAACCAAAAAGTTGGTGAAGGAATGGCTCGGTCATGAGAAATTCGAATACGGCAAGCGGGAAACAAAGGATCAGATCGGTACGGTTACCGGCCTGGCATATACCTCCTTCGGAGGCGATGTGCTGCAGGTTGAGGTCAATCATTTTGAAGGTAAGGGAAAACTGGTCATCACCGGTCAGCTAGGGGATGTCATGAAGGAATCCGCAACCATTGCCTATGATTATGTACGCGCCAATGCCAAAAAATACAAAATCCAGCCGGAGGTGTTCGAAAAGAACGATATTCATATCCACGTACCGGAAGGGGCCGTTCCAAAGGATGGACCAAGCGCCGGTGTAACGCTGACAACCGCTCTGGTATCCTCTTTGAGCGATACGCCGGTCAAAGCCAATCTGGCAATGACTGGAGAGGTCACACTGCGTGGAAATGTCCTGCCAATCGGCGGTCTGAAGGAAAAATCCATGGCGGCACATCGTTGTGGAATTACGACAATCGTCATTCCAAAGGCCAATGTCAAGGATTTGGATGATGTACCGGCAACGGTAAAGGAAAGTGTCAACTTCGTACCTGTGGAACGTGTGTCTCAGGTGCTGGATGTTGCCCTGGTTAAATAGCATGATACAATTTCAGAAAGCGGAGCTGGTCATTTCCGCACCGGATAAGAAATCATGGCCGGATACGACACTGCCGGAAATTGTTCTGGCTGGCCGAAGCAATGTCGGCAAAAGCAGCTTCATCAATGCCATGTGCGGACGCAAAAAGCTGGCCTATGTCGGGAATACGCCCGGCAAGACCAGACTGCTGAATTTCTTCAATCTGGATGACAAGTATATGTTTGTAGATGTTCCCGGATACGGCTATGCGAATATCTCGAAAGCACAGCTGATCAAATTCGGACAGATGATGGAGGATTATTTCTCTGAGCGAACGCAGAAAAAAGGTGTTGTGATTCTTGTGGATGCCAGACATAAGCCGACGGATGATGATATGACGATGCTGGAATTTGCCCGTTATTATGAAGTCCCTGTTGCAGTTGTGGCAACTAAGTGCGATAAGGTGCCGCCGACCAAGCGCGCCCATCATTTCGCAAACATCCGTAAGACACTGAAGCTGAATGCGGATGAGCCCCTGTTTCCTTTCTCAGCTGTTGAAAAGCAGGGAATGGAGGAAATCTGGAGCTATCTCATACCGCTGTTCACTTCCTGATAAGAAGCACCCGGAGTCTTCTCTAACTAGAGGAGGCTCTTTTTTTAACAGCGTAAAAAAGGAAAGTAAGCGTTGGATATCGAAATTCGCGTAAGATGCGCAAAATCCTTTAATAAGTTGTAACTGTAAAGGGAATGTCATATAATGAAGTTAACCATAAATAGGAGCGACCCATGGAGGAGTGCTTATGTATACAGATGATAGCAAAATCTGTCATACTGCCTTGTGATGTGTATGCGGATGGGAAATATGCTGCCCATCATAGAAGGTCCGGTATGCTCCTGCTATGCTATTTTGATCAGGATAGCATACGGGTTGAACATTTCTTGCAGCAACATAGAAATGAAAGCAGTCTGTGTATACCCTATTGTGACATTGATCATATTGATGTGCCAATTTCTCGAATACCTTACGGCAGTCTGTATGGAGTCCGATATCATATCACCTTGAATTTCATCGTATAGCAAACAGATGGGGGAAGCTGCGAGATAGAATCCACTGCATTTTCTTTAATCGACGATTTGCAAACGCTGCTGCGTGAGAAAGGAATACCTCTGTTCGATATCATTGCAATGACAGATATCCTATACGTGCTGTCTCTATTGAAGAACTTCAGGTATAACTGAATGAAAACTATGAACTGTATATGAAAAAGTATGGGATTGGCAATATGAGAATCACAACGAAGTGGAAAGCCTGATACATGCAGATGTACGGTAAAAATATGAAGAAGGAGGAGATGCCATGGAAACGCTACTGGAAATTATTATGGAAATCGTAATGGAAGGAACATTGTATACTGCAGGAAACAAGAAAGTTTCTCTCTGGATTCGCGTACCGCTGATCTTGGTATTGCTGCTGTTTTTCGGCTTTATCATTGCGGGCAGCTTTCTGACAGGCATAATCATTGTGAAGAAAGAGGGGTTTTTCAAGGGTCTGATCATGCTTGGTATCTCCGTTCTGATGCTGGGAGCCCTGATAAAACTGATTGTTGATCATAGAAAAAATTGGAAGTAGTCTTTAAAACACCCTAACAGGGGCAAGAAATGTTTTGAGTGCAAAGGCATGTGACAGCACGCTTTGCGCCTTTTTGCAGGGATAGTATTTAAAAAATATGAATATATTTGTATATCCATGTAAGGGACATTGGCAGGCAGCTATGCTGCATGGACTTGATAGCCGAAGACAGGAAGCAGGATGTAAGTGTTTGCGTGTGTTCGGGACATCCTTTTGTTGCTGTCACAGTTTTTCAGAATAAAAGAAATATCGCATTTGTTAGAAAGCAGGTTCTTTCTTACTTTAGGGTGTTTGCGAAAGGGAGACTTCAACTTCTATTGATAACTACAATCGTATGGATGTCTCCCTATGTTAAGTTTACCCACAATCGAGAAAGAACCAGAAAGCGATACGATACGTTCTTTTACATTTGCATCGTAGTCTGATTGTTAACAGGTGAATTTTACAGGTATGCACTTGCCGTGAATTGTGAAGACTCTGTATTGATTTAGATTTGCTTGGTTTAGATTTGTTCTGCCAGCTATTGACAGTTTACTGGAATCATATTATTATATATTTAACTAATTAGTTAAATAAAGAAACAGGAGGAATTCTTATGGTGTTCTTGAAAAAATACGGTGCTTATGGTATTCCGGTGTGCTTACTGCTTGTTTCCCTGCTGTTGTATCCACGCCTGCCAAATGAGCTTCCGATGCAGTTCAGCTTGAGCGGTGAGGTAAATCGAACCATGAATAAGGAATTCGCAATTTGGTGTATTCCTGTACTGGAGGCTGTTATTCTTCTGTATACCGATTGCACGGATAACCGTATTGCAGGACTTGCGATTGCAATTCTGCTGACAATCATTCAGCTGGGCATTATGCTGCTGGTTATGAGGTAAGTATATGGATATGTTTAAAGCGATGGCAGATCCGACAAGACGGCGGATTCTGCAGCTGCTGAGTGAAAAAAATCTAAGTGCCGGAGAGATTGCTGAAGAATTCACAATGTCAAAGCCGGCCATATCCAAGCATCTGGATATATTGAAGACCAGTGAGCTAATCACCTGTGAAAAACAGGGACAGTATGTAATTTATGCGATCAACACATCTGCTGTGGAACAGATGTACTGCCGCTTTCTGGATGTGTTTGATGGAATGTCCTTTCATGGAAAGGCGCAGAAGCATGAAAAATGATCGCTGGATGATGCTTTGCTGTGGAGGTATTCTGCTCTGCGTGTGTGTCTCACCATGGCTTCCCTATACGGAATGGGGAATTCTGCTATTCTCTGTCCTCAGTGCTCTTCGGCTGTATTTTGCGAATGATGTGATAACCGGACTCGATCAGGCAAATCCGAAGAACCGTACCGTACAGGAAATGGCTGTGGTATGCATGTTTTTTATTATGATGATGGCGGTAATCGCTGCTTTATATGCATGCGGACAGCTACAGGAAGCTGTAAAAGATAAACTGCAGTTTTCCATGGTGCTGTTTCTGGTACTGGTATATGGAAACGCTGCACCAAAGCTTCCCTTTAATCGTCATCTTGGTCTTCGGCTGCCATGGACGACGGCAGATGAAAATACGTGGCGGTATGCACATCGCATCTGCGGCTATATGAGCTTTCCGACAGCTTTTTTCATGCTGTGCGGATTTGCAATGCACCATACCGGTGTTCAGGCAACTGCTTTTGGGTTTGGCTTTGTCGGGATTCCGGCATTCCTATCCTATCGTTATGATCAGAAACAGAAAAAAGACAGAATCTAAACGGTTTGCAGGTCGGCGAACTGTTTTAGGATTCTGTCATTTCTATATTATTTTTCTTCTACCGCAAGAATCAGCTCTTTCGCATAGGGCAGTGATGCGATCCAGTCGCACACGGTATGCCATTCATCCAGCTTGTGGTTTCTTCTTGCATAATAAATGTTCATCAGCGTTTCATAATTCAGCGTACAGGTACGCATCTGATGGTAGCTGCTCGGCAGCAGCTGAATCATACTGTACCAGGTTTCCTTATCCTTTGTTTCCAGATAGTCTTTCCGCAGATCCTCCAGGACGGAAACGGTATGTGCCAGCGCCTCCTGTGCCTGTGTATTCATACGCCCATGGGAAAAATCATCCAGCGTAAAGGGCTTGCTGGCAATCTTGTGCATGGTGGAGGTGGAGTTGGCCACGGTTGCCACCTTGTATGTATCGTATTCCTTCCACCAGTACAGCGGGGCAGTAAAATCGACAGAAACAAATATCTGACGGATGAATTTACGGTGATCACTGCCTGCACGTGCCAGACGCTGTGCCAGATTCAGATCGTTTGGTCCCATAATGAAGTTTCCCTGTTCATCATAAAAGCTATCCATGCGATTCCAGCTGTTCATCGGATTACGGGCACCGCGAATGGCATTTTCAAAATTCATTACACTTGTTCTTTCAATGGTAATCATGTTAACATCCTCATTTCTTTCCAATCCATTCTATCATATTTTGTCACTTGTGGACAGAAAAAGACCAAGAATTTAAAAACGGCAGTCAGGCTGGCGGAAGTAGTGCAGCCTGGCAAAGAGCAGACCTGCAGGGAATCTGTACAAGCAGGCATACTTTGTGTTTCTGCGGCATACATAATGATAGGAGGCTACGCTATGAAAACAATGAAAATAGAAAAAGAGCTGCAGTTCGCAGATCAGGTCAAGGAGCCGCGTTCCCTGCAGGTACGGGAATCACTGGAATACCATAAGGAAGCAGAGGGCATTCGTGCAGTAGGTCCCCTGCGTGTACAGGGAAGCTATGTGAATGATGAGGGTGAGCTGCAGGAATATGAGGAAGTATTGGATATGGATGTACTTGCACCGAATCACAAGCTGTCACAGGAGCGTTTTTATCTTGATATACAGGAATATCAGAGTGTTCCTGCCAATGGCGGTTTGAATTTGACGATTCTTATGGGAATTCACGGATTGCAGGAGCAGCCGGCACCTGCTCAGCCAGAGATGCAGGACAATACCCTGCATACACTTGAACAGCTGTCTGCTACAGGCTCGCAGGAAAATGAAGAAGTGGCACAGGAGGAAGAGACACCACAGGAATCGGACACCACAGCGATGTCGGAATTTGAAGATTTGTTCGAAGACGATGAAACAACGTATACATCCTACCGTATGGTCGTCGCCAGAGGGAATGACTCCTATGGAACCATAGCACAGCGCTATGATGTGAAGGAAGATGCTTTGCGTCTGGCCAATAACAATAAGGAAGTAAACGAACGTACGCTGGTGATTCTTCCCTCTGTCTGAATTTGGCGGACGCATGAGTATATGAAATATGCAAGCAGTTTATGCGGGGACAAAAGCATCAATATAAATGGTGCTTTTGTTTTTTTTTGTATATCTGCGGTTTTCACCAGATGTCTGCCTTCTTTCACGCTCAGGAATATGTGAGGGAATGACTTTGTCGCCGGAATCGTGTGTGCAGTTGGGATATATGGATAGCATAAGCAGCCCCTGTGTATAGGACTTGACAGATTTTCTGTACAGGTTGTGAATGTTTCATTATCGTTAACTCATCCCCATTTTGCGCGCGGAAACACACGGCATGAATGCTGTCTTAAATTTCTTGTTTTATCATAAATTGGATGTTCTTTCACACTACCTGTCACGACATGCCGGTCAAGAGCCTTTACAGGAAGGAAACAGCTCCTTGATCCGATAATCAGCAAGAGATGCCTGTGTGTGGTGTTAAAAGCCTCAGCTGCCCGCAAAACTAAAAAAGAGGTTGAAAACCGCTGGACTTTTGTTTATAATAGAAAAGTAAAATGCGTTAGAAAAGAAGGAGTACCACAGATTTTCAGGTAGAGAGAGCTTTCGGCTGGTGGAAGAAAGTGCTGAAGCTGTGGGAAGGTAGTCTTGGAGCAGATATTCTGAAAGAGAAGTAGGAGTATTCGTGAAGCACGGCGTTAACGTGGTCAAGGCACAGCACAGCTGTGTAAAATAAGGTGGTACCACGTGAAAACGTCCTTTGCGGGACGCTTTTTTTATATTCGGAGGTGATGGTATGCGCTTGGATATGCCCTGTGTGGAAACTGCACATCTGCTGCTTCGTCCTGTAGAAGAAGGGGATGTATGTGATATGTTTGCCTATTACAGCGACCCTTTGGTCATGCGGTATTTATCTCTGCATCCTCATACGGATATAGAAGAGACACTGAACAGTATCCGCAGTTATTTTCTGACCTGGGAAAAGCGCGGTGTACCGCAGGCCTGGGTGATGGTACATAAGCATGATGACAAGGTGATCGGCAATCTGGATATCCATACCATTGATGGGGATATCGGCGAAATCGGTTATCTGATGCATCCGGATTACTGGAATCAGGGCTTGATGAGAGAAGCTGTCAGCGCGCTGGTGAAAGCTGGCTTTGCGCATGTCGGGCTGCGCCGCATGGAAGCCTATGTAGCTGTGGAGCATCCGGCGAGTGCAGCGGTTTTAAAGCATTGCGGCTTTGTACAGGAGGGAATCCTTCGCAAGCTGGCATTGCTGAGTGATGGACGATATCACGATATGGTGTTAATGAGCATTCTGAAAGAAGATATTCTTACAGAAAGCTTCCGTTTGGACAAGTAAAGGAGAAGTGCGTTATGAGAAAAACATTAGATGCGAAATATGATCATCTTCACGTTGAGATGGACCACTACAAAAGCTGGATCGATCACGGCTATTTCACAGCAGGAGATAAGAGCAAGGACCCCTTCTGCATCGTAATACCTCCACCCAATGTAACCGGAAAGCTGCACTTGGGACATGCATGGGATACCACCCTGCAGGATATTGTTTCCCGCTACAAGCGTATGCAGGGCTATGACATGCTGTGGCTGCCGGGCATGGATCATGCCGGGATTGCGACCCAGGCCAAGGTTGACGAGCGTCTGAAATCCGAAGGTATTTCACGATATGATATCGGGCGTGAGAAGTTTCTTGAGCGTGCATGGGAATGGAAGGAGGAGTATGCCTCCACGATTCGCAAGCAGTGGGCAAAGATGGGACTGTCCCTTGACTATTCCAGAGAACGCTTTACGCTGGATGAGGGACTGAGTGATGCGGTACGCAGAGTATTTGTGGACTTATACAATGATGGTCTGATTTATCAGGGAGAGCGTATCATCAACTGGGATCCGCAGGCTAAAACAGCACTTTCCAATATTGAGGTTATTCACAAGGAAATTGAAGGTGCGATGTACTATTTCAAATATAAGGTAGTGGAAACCGGAAAAGAGCTGGTGATTGCGACCACCCGTCCGGAAACCATGTTTGCGGATCAGGCGATTTTTGTACATCCGGAGGATGAACGTTATAAGAACATCGTCGGAATGCACGTTATTAACCCTGCCAATGGGGAAGAACTGCCAATCATGGCGGATGATTATATCGACATGTCCTTTGGTACGGCGGTTATGAAATGTACACCGGCACATGATCCGAATGACTTTGCTCTGGCGAAAAAATATCATCTGGCAATGCCGATCTGTATGCATCCGGATGGTACGATGAATGAAATGGCACACAAGTATGCAGGAATGGACCGTTTTGCCTGCCGTAAGGCACTGGTTGCCGATTTTGAAAAGGATGGTGTTGTGGATCATATCGAACAGCACATGCATCAGGTTGGACATTCGGAAAGAACCGGTGTCATTGTGGAGCCTTATCTTTCTAAGCAGTGGTTTGTCCGTATGGAGCCGCTGGCTGAAGAGGTATTAAAAAATCAGGAAATCGAAGAACAGAAAATTCACTTCTATCCGCAGCGCTTTGAAAAGACCTTCCATCAGTGGCTGGAAAATATCGAGGATTGGTGTATCTCCCGTCAGCTGTGGTGGGGACACCGCATTCCTGCCTGGTATCATAAGGAAACCGGTGAAATCTATGTAGGGATGGAGGATCCGCAGGATTTGGAAAACTGGATTCAGGATGAGGATGTTCTGGATACCTGGTTCTCCAGTGCACTGTGGCCGTTCTCCACGCTGGGCTGGCCGAAGGAGACGGATGATTTGAACCGTTACTTCCCGAATGACGTGCTTGTGACCGGCTATGATATCATTTTCTTCTGGGTTGCCCGTATGGCTTTCCAGACACGCTACTGCATGAAAAACCGTCCGTTTAAGGATGTATTGATTCACGGTCTGGTACGGGATGCGCAGGGACGTAAGATGAGTAAGTCGCTGGGCAACGGTATTGATCCGATGGATGTGATTGCGGATCACGGTGTCGATGCACTGCGCTTCTTTTTGACAACGAATTCCACACCGGGACAGGATTTGCGCTACATCGATGAAAAGGTCGAGGCAAGTGCGAACTTTATCAATAAAATATGGAATGCGAGCCGCTTTGTCCTCATGCAGATTCCAGAGGATATGGAGGTTTCCGACATTGATTTGAGCAATGCCTCCATGATCGACAAATGGATTTTGAAGCGCTTCAATGAGGTGCTGGAAAACGTGACGGCGAATATGGAAAAATATGAGTATGCGCTGGTTGGAAATGAGCTGTACAGCTTTATCTGGGATGATTTCTGCAGCTGGTATATCGAGCTGAGCAAGGCAGGTCTTTCCAGCGATGATGAAACACTGCGCAGGGCAGCACAGTCCACGCTGGTAACGGTGCTGAGCGGTATCGTACGTATGCTGCATCCGTTCATGCCGTTCGTGACAGAGGAAATCTATCTGGCAATTCCGCATACTCAGGAAAGCATCAATCTGGAGGCCTGGCCATGTGCAGTGGATGCGGCGATGAGCGAAGAGGAAATGACAGCGATTCGTCAGCTGATTACAATGATCGAGGCAGTGCGCAGTCTGAAGGTGGATTACAACCTGAAGCCGAGCATGGACATCGAGGTCATCATACGGGACGAAAACGGTAAGAATATGCCAAGTGTTTCCTATATCAATGCCATCCTGCAGAAGATGTGTCATGCGACATGGATTGATGAGGACAGCGCTGTGGAAATGGCAGTTCGTCCGATTCTGAACGGTACGCTGAATGTTCCGCTGGCCGCAATCATCAATGTGGAAGAGGAAATCGAAAAGCTGAGCAAGGAAATCAAACGTCTGCAGCAGGAAATCAAACGCGGAGAGGGCATGCTGAGCAATCCGAATTTCGTAAACAAGGCTCCCGAAGCAAAGGTCAACGCAGAGCGTGAAAAGCTGGAGGGTTACCGCTCCCAGTATGCGATCGTTGAAAAACAGCTGGAGGAAATGAAGAAGAAAGCATAGCTTTTCTATAAACGGGCATCTGCATATTATGATTCGTAAAAAAGCAGATGCCTTTTTCACATTTCTTACGGTACGTAAAGTCTTGCTGAGTGCTTGTTCTGCGCAAGGCTATTCCCTGTACGTATCCTTTCCAATGCATAAAGAAACCGGCAAATTTTGAAGTGCCGGTTTTTACTGTGACCTTATATCGAAATGGACAGTCGCTTTTCCCTTACCAGAATATGAAGTGCATGCAGAACATCCGAATCGTACAGCTGCCGCTCCTGTTCCATAATAGACAGAGCCTGTTCATAGCTGACGGGATTGTTGTAGGAGCGTTTACTCGTAATGGCATCAAACACATCCGCAACTGCAATGATGCGTGCATCCATCCGGATTGCATCTGCGTGCAGACCGCGGGGATATCCGCTTCCATCCATTCGTTCATGGTGCTGCAGGGCTATCTCTGCAATTATTTCTCCATGTGATTCCATCAGCAGCTGCCAGGAAGCCTGGGGATGCAGCTTGATAATGGAAAATTCCTCAGGAGTTAATCGTCCCGGCTTTTGCAGAATTTCAATTGGTGTATAATATTTACCAAGATCATGGAAGGTTGCGGCTGCGCCCAGTGTCAGAATATCATAGCCCGGATCCAGCTGCAATGCAATGGACATGGAAAGACTGCTGACCCGTCGGCTGTGTCCAATCGTATAGATATCCTTCAGTTCGACCTCCCGCAGCTTTTCAAAGCAGGCGTTGGTCGCATTCACCTTTTGATAGGAGCCGCTCGTACTGAACAGCATCAGACGGCAGGGTGTTTTGGAAATTCCGTGAATAGCAGTTGCTTCATAGCTAAACAGTGCGCTGTCATCCTTTTTTAAGGAAAAGACTTCACTGCTGGATTGAAACTGCATTTCTCCCTCCAGCATGTATAATACAAATACTGCATCCCGTTCGTTTTCCTCCCATGTGATACCAATATGGGTATCGCTGCGAATATTATACAGTCCGGTCTGCAGTTGCTGTACGGCATGGATTTCTTCAGCATTCTGGGGACCCTGCTCCCAGAAGCTTTGGTTATGCTTGATTTCTACTGTCATAATGTGCCCTCTTCCGTGTTTAGTAAAAGTATAGCATAAATTTATAAAAGTTAGTATTTTTGTCCGAAATACCTGTAGAAAATAATATTGCATCCCATACGCGGAAATATGGAATTCCATTACTATTACATTGCATAATCGTGGCTACTGAGTGTGTACGTAAATAAAGAAAAACAGAATATACATCAGATCATAACGATCACTTAGTATATGCCACAGAGATACCGATAAATGCACAACTGATGTTCTATCTGCGCTGGAGATGTTTAAGCCTGATATTCAGCCAGCATGCCGGCAGGCTTCTCATCGCTTTCGCAAATAGCTTTTTGCCGGAACAGAAGGTGTTCATCCGATCAGGAATCATCCAAAGACCCCGGCAGGGCAAAGGTACACTTATGAAACATGCAATCCCGACACAATGGCTGTGTTGCTTCGGACGCTCCTTGACTCCCATAAAGGTCATCAAACTGGTATCTATCATTCGCCTTTGGTTATGAAACTATTCTGTGTCTCACTGCGGATTACGGATTGTCAACATTTGAATGTAGGGAGATGAAATACTCTTTGCTGATTTACATCTGTTACATTTTTACTTATTGCTATTACTATGCATGGGTTGATTGGAAGGGGAGCATCATAATATGGTACGGTAATAGAGAAATGCACAGTCTTTTGAAATAAAAATGAGAGAGAATGTAAAAATATGAAAGAATGTGGTTGACGAAATTGCAAAAAGGGTGTAACCTATGAAACATAGAAGTTGTGATTAGGGAGGATTCGTATATGAATATCGAAATTATAGAAGCATCACAGAAAAAAGAAAAACCGGACTGGAGCAGTGATCTGGGCTTTGGTAAAATCTTTACCGACCATATGTTTACCATGGATTGGACAGCAGAGCGGGGCTGGTGCAATGCCAAGATCGAGCCGTATGCGCCGATCTGCATGGATCCTGCAAGTCTGGTTCTGCATTATGCACAGGAAACCTTTGAGGGGCTGAAGGCCTATAAGACTAAGGATGGCCGGGTGCTGCTGTTTCGCCCGGAAATGAATGCGCGCCGCTTCGCCAATTCCAACCGTCGTCTGTGTATGCCGGAAATGGATGAGGAGATGTTTGTAGAGGCGGTAGCTGCGGTTGTAAATTATGAAAAGGACTGGATTCCGACTGCCGAGGGTACCTCACTTTATATCCGCCCGTTTATGTTTGCGACGGAAGCTGCGGTTGGGGTACATCCAAGCAATGCCTATAAATTCATGATTCTGCTTTCTCCGGTTGGAGCGTATTATCCGGAGGGTGTGAATCCTGTGAAAATCTATGTAGAGGATGAATATGTGCGGGCTACCAAGGGAGGCACCGGATTTACAAAGTGCGGCGGCAACTATGCGGCCAGCATTGCTGCGCAGGTCAAGGCGGAAAAGCTGGGGTATACCCAGGTGCTCTGGCTGGATGGTGTGGAGCGAAAGTATGTCGAGGAAGTCGGAACGATGAACGTCATGTTCAAAATTGATAATAAAATCGTTACGGCACCCTGTGATGGAACAGTATTGCCGGGTGTTACCAGAGATTCCATTCTGCAGCTGTTAACCTCCTGGGGCTATGAGGTGGAGGAACGCCATCTCGCTATTGATGAGCTGATGCAGGCGGGTAAGGAGGGCCGTCTGGAGGAAGCGTTTGGTACCGGAACTGCAGCGGTTATTTCTCCTGTCGGAGAGCTGAATTTCAAAGGGGAAATCACGGTGATCAATGATTTCAAGACCGGAGAGCTGACACAGAAGCTGTACGATACACTGACCGGTATCCAGTGGGGCGATGTTGCGGATACCTATGGCTGGACACGGGAAGTAAAATAATCATACCAGGAATCATCCCAACGGTTGATTCCTTTTTTTGCGCCTTCTTATACAATAGGGATGTTCAAGGATGGATGAGGAGGAGTTTAGAAGGAAGTATTGCGTATACATGTAGTCACTGGTCTATATGATGCAGTATGGTGAGGATAAGAAGCTGTGGCGTATGAAGCGGATACTGCTGTCTCTGGTATCCTTTTTCTCTTATCTGGGTGGTATGATTGCATTTACCATGCTGTCTGTGATTCTGTCGGCCTTTATGACGCTTGCCGTGTGCCGGCTGTTTGGTGCTCAAATCGGCTTTTCCCTGCCGGTTTATGCCGGTCTGCTGTTTGTTTTAGCTTTGTTTGCGACAGCCTTCGCCCTGTTTTTGAATATGCTGTTTGCACAGAAGGTTACAGCCAATATGCTGGGAAGTGCACTTGCTGTTTTGGCATCCATTATCTCGGGTGGCTTTTATGAGGTGGCTCATGAAGGAGGAATTCTGGATACCATTGCATCCATGCTGCTGACCAAGGCTGTTTTACAGCTGAGTGAATCACTGGAGGCAGGGCTGACAGCACAGGTTGTGGAGCATCTGGGTTTTGTTTTGCTGTGGGCAAGTGCCTTGTTTATCGCGACACTCCTTGTGCAGTGGATGCATAAAACAGCCGCAGATTGATTCTTTAACTTAATGACATTGAGACTTAACCTTTTATTTTCCTGTAATTCAATTGTATTACAGGCCACATGTGAAAAATTCACAAAAGCACTATACTTATGTGGTCTTTAATGTAAACACATACAATATTGTTATTTTGCATTGACAAATAGGTATATTAAATATAATAATCTATTTGATAAGATATATTCGATACTCATAATTCGGTGGAGGTGAAAGAAAAATTATAATGTTAATGATATATTATCTTGATGGAGGGAAAATATGAAAAAAATTCTATCAGTTGTATTCTGTTCATTATTAGCATTCTCAATGAATAGTTTTACAGGGGCAAAAGCTGAAGAAAACGACATGCTGTATTTCAAAACTATTAAATCAGAAGTTGCTGATACATATGCAAAGGAAACAGTTTATGATTTTTTGATTGCTGAAAACACAATTAAGCCAATCTTAAATGAGAAAATAACAATGGGACAGGGTATTTATGTTCAGGAGACGAGCAATGAGAGCATCCCAACTTATTATTATCCTATTTATATTGATAATAAGTTAACTTATGTTTATAGAATTTTCGATGATGGAACAGGAAATTATACAGGTATTTTTAGTGAAAATTTTGTAGATGATTTAACTAAATATGCTGGAAATACTCCAGAAGATGCTCCTATTATATCTTTAGACCCACAAAATAACCAGGAGTTGTTTATAAGTGATAATGGAACAACGATTGTAAACAGTAAAACTGGAAGTGTAGAAGCATTTCGAACAAAAGCAGAATTTAGAAGTGCTTCTGCTTTCAAGCCAGTTGATATTTCAGACAAAACCAGCTTTTTCGTCAAACCACAAACTAGAGCTACAAGTTATAATTATATGCTAAATATAAATATTGTTGAAACGCAGGGAAGTACAAACTGGTGTTTTGCTTATGTTACTGCTACAGCCTTGCGCTATAAGGGTAAGAATGTGCGAGCCTCAACAATAACTAATTATTTTAATCTAGGCACACAGACAGCCTTATCAGTTGACAATGCGAAGAAGTATTGTAAAACAAAGGGTGTTACATATGATGGAAGGTACTCAGGCTCTATTATGAATTCTTCTCTTCATGGTTATTTAAGGGGGGGCAATCCGGTACATTGGTCTATGGATGTATCAGGAGGAGGTAATCATGCTTTACTTATTCATGGTATAGAGGGAAGCAGAAGAAGGGTATGGAACCCTTGGTATTCGTACTCTGAATGGTCTGTAGATGCAGTAACTTATAAATCTGCGGGTGGAACAACCATGAAAACACGTGGTTATGGCATGTATTTTTAAAATGAAATTAAAATATTTATTGACTTTCGCTTTCATGATTACATTCACTGGGTGTTCTACACCTCAGGAATCACCTCCGGTTGTTTATTCGGATGCAACTTTGCCATTTGTGTTGCCTGAAGGCATTTTCTATCAAGACAAGATTTATTGGAAAAGTGATGTAGACACTCAAGAAGAAATAAATGGACAAGAATTGGGTGTAATAAAAGAAAGTGTATCACGAGAAGAATTTCCAACAAGTAACCTAAATGTAACAAAATCTGCTAAGAAATATATAGGGGACAAAGTAATAAAAAATGACAACTCATTATTCGTTAAACATGATAATAAAATACTACATTTTATCTATACAGACAAGATGGAACTTGGCGAAGAGATGAATGTATTTGACAGCAATAATTCTGAGGATGCCTCGTATCCACCACATTTTATTTATAATGGTATGCGTTATTTACCAGCAGCAGTAACTGAACCAGATATCTTTGAAGCGATTCCAGATTCATTTCAGTATGTTGGTAAGATGAAAGAAGAGATTGCTGTATATGCTAGCAGAAACTATACAGGGGTTCACATTAAGAGAAATACAAAAATGTATATTGGAAAGAACCAAAATCGGTTTATGCTTTTACAACATCCGAATGGATTTATTGAACTTTATGAATGTATAGCATATAGGGAATTGAATAATCAAAGAATTTACTAAAAAACTCACGGCTCTATCGTGAGTTTTTTAGTAAATTAACATTATGATAGAAAGCAATAGCAATTTTCACCTAAGCTTATCTATATACCATATGTCATAAGAAACAATACTATGTAAAATGTTTATACCTTTTATTTAAAAAGTTTCTGCTTTTTATGGCATTTTATGAATGCTTCGAAATCAATAAAATCAACAGACTCTAATCATAAAGAGCAATTCAATGTAGAATGCAGAAAATCAGTATTGGATAAACGAGACTGTTTTCTCCATGCAGTTCAAATCACTGGAACAGGGTGATTTTTTTGACTTTAACCAATCCTACAGGTAACGGTCCATCAGCTCTCCTTGATTTTATCCTTTAAACCGTCGCTAAAGACAATTTGATACCCCTTAACACTGATGGCATCCGTACCATTCTCCGGTTTCTGGATATCATCGTACACCCAGATGGCATTGACCTGAATGTTTTCTTCCTTCTGCAGGCGGTTGATCAGCTTTACGCCTTCCTCATGGCTCATCGTATACAGCGTTGTGGAAAGGATGTCCGCTATGCCGCTGTTGTCTGTGATTACCGTAACAGAACGGCTGTGCCGAGCCGGCATCAATGTATCAGGGTCAATGATATGATGCATGATCTTACCCTTATACGTATAATAGCGCTGGTAATCACCGCTGGTCACAAAGGATGTGTCGCCCTTGGATTTTACAGAGATTAAAGAATCGGTGGACTGTGCTTTCAGATTTGGAATCTGGATGCCGACGGACCAGGCTTCGTTATCCGGTTTATCGCCAATCAGACGGATATTACCACCGCCGTTGATAATGGCATGCTGAAGCCCGTCCTTTTGCAGCTGATCGGCAATAAGCTCCACGGCATAACCCTTGGCAACACCGCCGACATCCAGAGATACATCACGATCGTCGATATATACCGTGCTGTTTTTTTCGTCGATCTGTACATGCTTCCAGCCGCTGTGCTTTGCGGCTGAGCGCAGCTCCTTCATGGACGGGATACTGCTTTCCTTATTCTTCTGGTTTGCCAGCGTTCCCGCCTCACGGTAATCATGCCATATGTTTAACACACTGCCCATCGTGATATCAAACTGATGGTCGCTGATGGTATCGTAGGCTTTTGCCAGCTTTAGAAGATCCAGAATGACAGGCTCGACCTCGACCGGCTGCCTGCCGGCATTGTCATTGATGGTTTTGATGTTATTCACGCCGTCATAGCTGTTGTATTTGTCAAACAGCCGGTCGTAATAGCGAAACTGCTTTTTCAGCTCGGCACTATAGCTGTTGAAGGCAGCTTCATTCTCCGTATAGGCGGTAAAGCTCACCACGGTATCAAAACCGATATCCGTTGCCGTCATGGAATATTTATGGAGTGCCTTTTCACTGCAGCCGCTCAGCAGCAGCGCACCCAGCAGAATGCTTAGTATTTTTTTCATGTTATCACCGTTTGACATTATACCATTATTTCCACGAATTTAAACCGGGATGCATAAGAAAACTTTATCATTTCCTACAAGAGCGAAGCATTCGTTTTCAGTAACAATTTAACATTTTTACAAAAGTCCTTACCTGTATGGAAAGCGAAGGAAACCGGAGGGAAACTACCAGAAAAATCCTTAAGAAAATGTTAAATTTCCGCTTTTTATCATGGTATGAAAATGCTATAATAAAACCGGTATGTAAAATGTGTCAGCACATTCACATATGATATGGAAGAAGTAAGAGAAAGGTAAGGTGACTGTGATGTCATTGTTTAAAGGACCGATGCGTCAGCACATTCCGGGCCATAAGGAACTCAGCGACCATGTAGACATCATGGAAGTGAAAGCCGGCAGCAAGGTATTTATCCCTTTGATCTGCGGGCCTTCTGTGAATCTGGAAATACTGGTTAAGGAAGGTGACCATGTTTCCATTGGTACAAAAGTTGCCCAGTGCAATGAACGTAATGTTGTTCCTATTTTTGCAAGTGTTTCCGGTACTGTGGCAGGTACGCAGAAGCTTATGCATTCTTCCCTGAAGCCGGTGGAGCATCTTGTTATTGAAAACGATGGATTGTATGAGCGTGTACGTTCGTTTGAACCGCTTGATTATAAGAGCGCTGATCGTACAGCGCTGATCGATTTCATGATGAATGCGGGAATCATCGGTCTGGGTGGTGCAGGCTTCCCTGCATATATCAAGTACAAATTTGCAAAGGATGTAAAGAAGCTGATCATCAATGCGGTGGAATGTGAACCGTTCATCACTGCGGACTATAAGATGATTCAGGCGCACAAGGAAGAATTTGTTACCGGTGTGGCAGCCATGAAGAAAATGGCGATGGCACCGGAGGCAGTGATCGCAATCAAGAAGACGCATCCGGATCTGATTCAGTTTGTGGAAGAAGCAGTCAAGGGCATGGAGGGCTTCAGCGTAGCGGCTGTGCCGGATGTGTACCCGATGGGCTGGGAGCGTGTTTTGGTGCGTGAAATCATGCATGCAGAATATGAAAAGCTGCCGGGTGAGGTTGGTGCCATTGTCAATAATGCGACAACGGCGATTGCATTTGGCGATGCACTGCTAACAGGAACGCCAATCGTATCCAAGACGCTGACCGTATCCGGAAATGCGATAAAGAAGCCGGTCAACGTACAGGTTCCGGTTGGTGTACCGGTATCAGAAATTGTAGCGGCATGCGGCGGCTATACCTGTGAGGACGTAAGGCTGATTGCCGGAGGTCCGATGATGGGGAAAACGATCGTCAACGACAAATTCGTGATCGACCGCAATATGAATGCATTGACCATTCTGGAAAACAAGCCGTTTGACAGTATTGCCTGTCTGCGCTGCGGGAAATGCTCTGACCACTGTCCTGCAGGACTGCAGCCGGTGCGTATTGCACAGGCGGTAAAAACAAACGATAAGAAAGCCATGGAGAAGCTATGTGCCATGGATTGTATCGAGTGCGGTCTTTGTACATACATCTGTCCGTCCCGTCTGGATGTGACGGAGAATGTTCGCCGTGCAAAGCGTCAGCTGATGCTGGCTAAGAAGTAAGGGAGGGTATTTTATGAAATTTACATTCCATGCATCACCGAACTTACGTCAGAAGCAGAGCACACAGCAGATTATGCTGGAGCTGATGATCGGGTTACTTGTGGTGTTTGCATTTTCACTAATTTATTATAATCAGGCATATAGCTTTGATCATATGCTGCAGGCGATCAAGCTGCTTGCGGTATCCCTGCTTGTCGCATTTGTGACTGAGCTTGCCTGGGCATTCTTTATGAAGAAGGATCAGAAATTTGATCTGCCGTATATCAGGAAGTTTATGGGAGGCTCCTTTGGATGGATCACAGCGATCATCTTAACGCTGATGTGTCCCATCAGTATCCGCCCCTATGCGCTGGGAGTCTCCACCTTCTTCGCTATCTTCTTTGCGAAGCTGTTGTTTGGAGGCTTTGGAAACAATATCTTCAATCCGGCTGCTGTGGGAAGAGCCATCGTCTTTGCGACCTTCATGGGGGCAACGACGGATGTCATCACCTCAGCAACACCGACAACCGTTATCGCGAGCGAGTTTAACTGGCTGGTGACAAATCCGGAAATGATCAAGGATATGATGAGTGAGATCGGCGGTATCGGAAAGCTGCTTACCGGCTGGTATCCGGGTGCGATCGGTGAAACAAGCGCAATCATCATTCTACTGGTCGGTGTTGTATTATCCATTCGCCGCGTTATTGACTGGAGAGTTCCTGCTGTGTATCTGGGAAGCATCTTTGTTCTGGCGGCCGGTATCGCACTGCTGCGCGGTGTAGGAAGCTATGACGGCATTCCGGGCTTTCTCTGGTATCCGCTGGTTCATGTATTGACCGGTGGTGTTGTCTTTGGGGCAGTGTTTATGCTGACCGATCCGGTGACCTCTCCAACGAATGCACAGGGGCGCTGCATCTTTGCGCTTGGAGCTGCCATCATCACCGTGCTAATCCGTGTAAAGGCAAATCTGCCGGAGGGCTGTCTGTATTCCATTCTGATGATGAATATGCTGACACCGATGATTGAAAAAGGGCTGGAAGGAAAACAGCTGGCTCTGCGCAAAAAAGCGACAATCATCTTCAGTATTGTTACAGTTGTCGGTATGGGAAGCGTACTGCTTGCCGGAAGCGTTATTGAAGCAAAGGAGCCGGCTCCTGCTGTTATGCTGAATACTGCGGACAAGGATGTCAATAAATTTGAAGCCAAGCTGAGTGGAAAGACAGAAAACAGTGATGGCACCGTGACCTATCATGTGGAATCACAGGGGTACGCATCCACAGAGGATCCAACCATCTATAACAAATTCGATATCACCGTGAAGGATGATAAAATCGTCACGGTTGTACCGACGGAAATCAATGATACACCGTATCAGGGTGATAAAATTGACAATCCTGCATTCCTGGATCAGTTTATCGGACAGGATTTGAAAAAGGATGTCGAGGTAGAAAAAAATGATGCGGTAACAGAAGCTACGTTCTCTTCCAAATCAACGGTACGCGCCGTTGAAGAGGTACGTAAGGCTCTGGGATATTAGGAGGTAAGAATATGAAAAAGATACTACATCTGACTGTCTTCTTAGCTCTGATTGCTGCCCTGGCCGGAGGAGCGCTGGCGTTTGCCAATAACATGACGGCTCCTGTCATCGCTGCCAATGAGCTGGCTGCGGAAAAGGAGACGCTGAAGGAAATCTATCCGGATGTGAGTGATGATGCATTTGTAAAGGTGAAAGACAATGCTTCCAAAACCATTGAGAAAATATTCGAGGTGGAAGGAAAGGGCTATATCTTCAAAATGAAGGTAACCGGATATAAGGACGGTACCAGCTATTTGGTGGCTCTGAACAAGGATGGAAGCGTGTATGACTATGTTGCGATTTCCAATGGAGATACACAGGGGCTCGGCTCCAAGGTAACGGAGAAGCCGTTTCGTGAATCTTTAAAGGGAAAGGATGCAGCAGGTGAAGAGATTCTGGATGATACGATTACCGGAGCAACGGTTTCCAGTAAGCCGGTTATTGAAGGAATCCGTGAAGCAGCCAAATATCAGGCTGAGAATCTGAAGTAGGAGGTGGATGAAGAATGAACCGTAAAGAGAATTTTACAGCAGGATTCATCCGTGAAAATCCTGTATTCTCCCTGTATCTGGGACTTTGTTCCACCCTGGCCATTACGACCACGCTGAACAATGCCATCGGTATGGGAGTTGCTGTTATCGTAGTATTGATCATGTCCAATGTGATCATTTCCCTGATTCGTAATATTACACCATCGGAAATCCGTATTCCGGTGTATATCGTTATCATTGCAACGCTTGTAAAAATCATTCAGATGCTGATTAAGGCATATGCGCCGAGTCTGGATTCTGCGCTGGGTGTCTTCATCCCGCTGATTGTTGTAAACTGTATTATTCTGGGCCGTGCGGAAGCCTTTGCCAGCAAAAACGGTGTGTTTGATTCTGCACTTGACGGACTTGGCATGGGACTTGGGTACACCGTATCCATCATCCTGATGTCCGCAATCCGTCAGATTATCGCAACGGGAATCCTGTCCTTTGACAATCCGTTCGATGCTGCACAGAATATTTTCTCAATCCGTATTATTCCGGAAGACTTTGCAATCTCCATGTTCTCTCAGCCGTTTGGTGCATTCTGTACGTTTGCATGTCTGGCTGCGGGACTGGCTGCCTATAAGTCTCACCAGCAGAATAAGGCGAAGAAGCTGGAAAAGGAGGCGAAATAAACGATGAACTGGAGCAATTTATTTGTGATGCTGATTACGTTTGTCTTCATTAACAACGTCGTCCTGAATCAGTTCCTTGGTATGTGCCCGTTTATGGGGGTATCCAAGAAGAGCAGCTCTGCCATCGGTATGGGTGCTGCCGTTACCTTTGTAATCGTAGCTGCATCATTAGTTACCTATGGTTTGTATTATATGGTACTGGATCCGCTGGGACTTCAGTATATGGATTTGATCACGTTCATTCTGGTCATTGCCGCACTGGTTCAGCTGGTCGAAATGATCATTAAGAAGCTGAGTCCTTCCCTGTATAAGGCACTTGGTGTCTACCTGCCGCTGATCACGACAAACTGTGTCGTATTGAATGTGACACTGAATAACATCACCAGCGGTTATAACTTCGCGGAGATGCTGACATATTCCATTGCGATTCCTGTTGGTTTCACGATGGTGCTGTACATCTTCTCTACAATACGTGAGCGTCTGGATGCCTGTGATACGCCGCTTTCCTGGAAAGGAAATCCGATTGCCCTGATCGTTGCAGCAATCATGGCACTTGCCTTCAGCGGACTGATGGGTCTGGTTTAATATGAAGGCATTACTTCCCGTCCTGTATCTGGGGGCACTCGGTGCAGTTTATGCGCTGGTGTTTTACTTCAATCACAAAACACCGCTTCCCAAGGGATGTGAGGATTTGAAAGCACAGTGCAAGGGCTGTCATGATCATTCCTGCTGCAACAACCCTGCACATGAGGAATAGAAAGGGGTCGTCACATGGTAACTGCAATCGTTATGATGCTTGTTCTGGGGGCAATTCTTGGTCTTGGGCTGGGAATTGCGGACAGATTCTTAAGCGTTGAAGTCGATGAGCGTATTGAAAAGGTCAGCAGCATGCTGCCAAACTACAACTGCGGCAGCTGCGGGTATGCGGGCTGCAGCGGACTTGCCGAGGCACTGGTAGAGGGTGAAGTCACTGTTGTCGGTACCTGCAAGCCTTGTAAACCGGATCAGAAAGCAGCCATCGCTGAATATCTGAACACAACACCGGGACCGGATGGTACCTGTGTTAAGGTAAAAGCTTAATCAATGAAGTCAAGGAGTATTCTTTCGCAATGAAGGATGCTCCTTTCATATTTTAAGGAAAATACGGTGAACAGAGAATTACATATGGTTGAAAGTGTGCTATAATGAAAAAACAATCGAATGGCAGGAGGATCGGTTTATGTATGAAAGAATGTTGAATAAGCAGGAGCAGCCTCAGTATAACGAAATGTGTATGCACTGCAAGGAATGTGGGGAGCTGTTTGCCGGTTTGAATACATGGCTCATGGAAACATTTGCAACGCAGCAGGAGATTACCTTTCCCTATGGTAACCATTACGGCTGGGGAATTGCGCATCGTAAGCGTAACAAGCTGATGTGCAATGTGTTTCCGGAAGCGGGTGCTTTTACCGTCATGCTGCGGTTATCGGATACACAATTTGCATCGGTATATGAGCAGCTGCAGCCTTATGCAAAGGAATATGTTGATAACAGATATCCCTGTGGCAACGGCGGCTGGATACACTATCGTGTATGTGAGGAAGCTCATATGGAAGATATTCAGCGACTGCTCTTTCTTCGCTGTGACTAAAGATGCAGTAGTATGGAAGTAAGGAGTGAGAAAGTTGAAAACATGGGGATATATGGTTCTTCTGTTTAGTATCTGTATCCTTGGCGGCTGCAAGGATACAGAGGCTGAGACCGTCCAGGGGAAAATAGTGAAAGCGGAAAGCAGTGAGCAGCTGCTTATGGTAAACGGACAGCTGTATTACAATACGAAAAAAACCGATAATGAAAGTCTGCGCTGCGGTATGATGGATGGAGAAATCGACAGCATGGTAGGGCGGATAGAAATACCGAAAAAGGATAATCAATCCAACTTCGCTACCGGTATCAGCTATCAGATAGGGGATCAGGAGATAGAGCTGTCTATGGATGGGGGCTGGGTCATATTCAAACCATGGAAGCCAGTTGTTCCATTGGATATAGAGGAATAAAAAGCGAACGTATACACCACTGGGCAGAAGAACTGTCAAGCTTCTATAGTTTCACATCTGCCGAAATAGGAGGAATGAAAATGCTTCGTCCAAATTGCGGTAAGGAAATGAAAGCAGGGGTTGTACAGGCCGCTTCCAATAGTATTTTCTCTGAAAACAAGCACCTTGTGAGGATGCAGCCTGCAAATGATCAGGAGGTGCTGCTGGCAGAGCAAACCTTGTATCCCGCTGCTATAGCTGCATATTACTGCACAGTCTGTCACCGGGTTATTATGAATGGCAAAGAAAGATTATAATACAAAATAAGTGAATTACAATGTAGTCAGTTACGTTTATAGAGAGGAGTGTGAGAAATGTTATCCTTAAAAAAAGTGCTGTTAACGGCAATTGCATCCTTTCTGGCATTTGCAATCCTTGCAGGTATATTTGCCGATTTATTACTGCTTATGCTTGGTCTGACAGGAGAGAGTTTTGATATGTATAGAATTCAGATCTGCCTTGCATTTTTATGTTCCGTAATGGTAACATGTACCTATATCATTATCCGTAAAATTTATGAGCTTTCTCTGGATTTCAGCCGATGGAAGAATAAGGATAAGATGCCGTTTTAGCACGATATGAAAACATTACTCTTTTTCCATGTCTAGTCATAATGAAGACAGATAGGATACTATACGAATGTTAAAGAGGTGATGACGGCATGGAAAGCTTTCAGGAATGGCTGGATTTTGTATTGGACATGCCATTACCTGACGATAGCGCTGCAGTGAATTTCAATTTATTTGAACAGGAAGAAAAAATCTAATCAATCGAATTTGCAGGTACAGGAGGCTTTGATCCACAGGATGATGACTAGTAAGGAGATTTTTGTAACACGTGAGGCATTGTCCGGCTGAAAACAGGTCCTTACGGAAATGATTATAAGGCTTTAAGCATATCTATCCTGCGGCTGATATACGGAAACACTGAAGGCATATACCGGAATCGGTATCGGTTTTGTGGTTGGAGATATCTACATACTGTATCAAAATGAAGCTCAATGTCATATAACAACAGGTAATAGAGTTTACACCATGCAGAAAGGTGCATACTATATCATGGTGATGAATATGACAGTTATGGTACGTCCCTGGGATGTAGAGGATGCGATGGAGCTGCACAGCTTGTCCATGCATCCGTATTATTTAAAAAAAAGAGTCTGGAAATTCCTGTATCCGGATACCTTTCTTAATGCCGTATCAACGATTCATTTTTATCAGCATGCAGATCCGCAGCGGTATTTATTTCGTGCGGTGGAGCTGGATGGCAGTGTTTGCGGCTTTCTGGAATGTGAAAAAAAGACCAGCAGCAGTGCGGAGCTGTCCTATTGGCTGGGTGTACATTACTGGCATAAGGGAATCATGCAGCAGGCGGTTCGTGCTTTGTGCGAGGAGGCCTTTGATACGCTGCAGGTGCTCTCCATTTATGCACTGGTTGAAAAACGCAACACCGCTTCCATGCATGTGCTGGAGGCAAATGGATTTCAAAGAGAGGAATTCGGAAAGCTGTACATGTTTAAAAAGTATAAGTAGGACATGTGTGTTGTATTCTTTTACAGGCTGTGTATGAGAAAATGTAAACGGATGAAATAGTGTAGGCAAGAGGATAAAGAGCGTTTGAATTTCCAAGCGTGTGACATCCTCTTTTTTTGTATCTCTTCGGTATGCGGAAGCTGATTAAATCGTGTGCTTCCTTCTGTATATATCGAAATGAAAGGAATTGTAAATCAATTAAGAATATTGAAAAACATTTCAAAAAAAGATATATTTTGGAAATAAAATCATGTATAATAAGAAGGTATATGAAAGAGGAGTGAAGCTATGGCAGTTGAAGATCTGATCATACCAAAATATTATGAAAACAAGCTGGATATCATATCCACGGAAATCGCCATCAAATATGTCAAGGACCTGTTTGAACGTCGTCTGGCGCATCATTTGAATCTGATGCGTATATCCGCACCCTTGTATGTTTCCAAAAGCAGCGGATTGAATGATGATTTGAACGGTACAGAACGTCCGGTTGCGTTTGATATCATGGAAATTGAGGGTGAGGACTATCAGATTGTTCATTCTCTTGCGAAATGGAAGCGCATGGCTTTGAAGCGGTACAATCTGAATGTAGGTAAAGGAATCTATACCGATATGAATGCAATCCGACGGGATGAGGTGCTGGATAATCTGCATTCCTGCTATGTCGATCAGTGGGACTGGGAAAAGATAATCAGCCGGGAGAACCGGACGATGGAGTTTCTGAAAATGACTGTACGTAATATTATGAAGGCATTGAAGGAAACGGAGAAGGAGCTGGATATCGTTTATGAAAATCTCATGCCGTTTATTCAGGAGGATGTGTATTTCATCACTGCACAGGAGCTGGAGGACCGCTTTCCTGATCTGACACCAAAAGAGCGCGAGTATGAGATTGTAAAGCAGCATAGAACTGTCTTCCTGATGAAAATCGGAGATACCCTGAACAGCGGGGAAAAGCATGACGGACGTGCCCCGGATTATGATGACTGGGCATTAAACGGCGATATCCTTCTGTATTATCCGGTGCTGGATACCGTACTGGAAATAAGCAGCATGGGTATCCGCGTGGATGCTAAAGCATTGGCAGAGCAGTTGAAAAAAGCAGACTGTGAGGAGCGTAAGAATCTGCCGTTTCACAAAATGCTGTTGCAGGATGAGCTGCCGTTAACCATTGGCGGAGGTATTGGTCAGTCCAGAATTTGTTTGATTTTATTAAACAAAGCACATATCGGAGAAGTACAGGTTTCCCAGTGGAGCGATGCCATGCGGGAGGAATGTGAAAAGCATAATATCGTATTGTTATAGGACATGAAGGTGTCCTATTTTTTATTCTGCAAGGATTGCTGTCTTCACGACATGAAAAAAACATTGTATAATGAATATAGACATAAGAAATTGGGAATTTCTTGATAGGGAATATATAATATTTTGATTGCGAAAGGAGAATGACGGGCATACAGTTGTCTGTCGTAGTTGGGGTATGGAAAAGAGATTGGAAAAAAGGCTTGATGAAATATCAAACTATTTACTATCGCATGGGAAGGCAAGTGTTAAGGAACTATCCGACTACTTTGGAGTGACAATGGAAACCATTCGTAAAGATTTGGAGTTCTTACAGAGAAAAGGCATTTTATTTCGTACGCACGGCGGTGCTGTTTTACGTAATTCATTTACCGATGTACCCATTGATGTTCGAACACAGGAAAAAATTGAGATAAAAAAGGCAATCTGTATGGAAGTGATCAACTTTATTCACGATGACGATGTTGTTTTTGTTGACCCCAGCTCTACAGCACTTCCGCTTGGGAAGCTCTTTAGCTTTCGCAAGAATTTACTGATTATCACGAACTGTTTTGAAATGATGAATGAATTAAAGGAAAGCAGAAATGAGGTAGTCTTTCTCGGTGGGAAGTATTCACGAAGCGGAAATCGTACAGAGGGGCAGTTTGTATCCGATATGGCGAGTCGGTTTTCTTATGATGCTGCGATTTTTGGAACGGATGGCTGTCTTGGATTTGATGGTCCCGGGACACAGACAGAAGATGCGATGTTTTTAAATGAAATCATATTGCGAAGAAGTAAATGTAAAATCTTGATTACGCTGGCAGTTAAGTTTGAACGAACATCACGTTATCAATATGGCGTGTTTCAGGATTTCGATGCTCTGGTTACAGATAAGATTGATCGTGATCTTAATCATAAGTTAAAGATTGGTAAGATCATAGAAGTTAACCGTTTTGATACTGAATAAAGAAATACGGGCATGTCTGATGATATGTCTTTTTTTTATGTGCTTGTAAATTTTTGAAACAAAATAATTCGGAAGTGATATAAATTTTGAATCAATAGTAAAAAGATTTGATTTCAGAATTAAAAAGAAATCTATTGACTAATATACTGTAAAATATACAATGTAATTGTAAATGGAAACGATTTCATAAAAACAGATTTAATTAAAAACTTTTGAAACAAAAAGGAGGAGTCAAAATGAAACATATCGTTATTGGAGCGCATGGGAATCTGGCAGAGGCCTTTTTAGAAACTGTTCGGATGATAGCCGGAACAGAACAGACGTCCTGTATTCATGCCATCGGAATGAAGGAGAATATGGATCCGCAGGCATTTATCAAAAAGGCAGAGGAGCTGATCGATGAGGATCGAGATGGTGAATATTTGCTGTTGGCGGATTTATTCGGAGCAAGTCCCTGCAACAGTCTGCTTATGGCATTTCAGCATTGCCGCTACCGTCTGGTAACCGGCTTGAATCTGGGAATGGTCTTAGAAGTATTATTTCAATTCGATGATATGTCTTTGGAAGAAGCGGCAGAGCACATGGTAGAAATAGGGAAAGGAGGTATTCAGAATGTGATTTTGCCTGCATAAGGGATGGAAGACGTATGCATACATTAGAAAAAAGGAGAGGAAAAAATGACATTATTACAAGCAATCTTACTTGCGATGCTGTATTGGCTGGCAGCAGGTGAAATCTTTGTACCGTTCACCTACTGCTTCTGTGATTTAATGCTTATCTCACTGCTTACCGGTGTTATTTTGGGGGATCCGGTAAAGGGCTGTATTGTTGGTGGAACTATTCAGCCGCTGTATCTGGCACTCACTGCCGTTGGAGGCGCTATGCCGGTGGACAAAGAAGCGGCCGGTATTGTGACGACGGCCATGGTCATAACGGCAGGCATATCGCTGGATCAGGGTTTGGTGATTTCTTCGGCAGCTGCACTGATCATGGCGCAGCTGCACACAGTAAAGCGCTTGGCTATGGTTTGGACGGTACATCATGCGGATAAAGCAGTGGAAACCGGAAATGTAAAAGAGCTTACCCGTACCTCACTGCTTTACGGACCACTCATTCGTGCGGTGATTTTCCTGGTGCCGATGACCATCGTATTGAAATACGGCGTAAACAGTCTGGGTGTTCTGATGAACGGCCTTCCGGATTGGGCAAACAACATGTTCTCTCTGGCAGGCGGACTGCTGCCTGCACTCGGATTTGCCATGGTCATTCTGGTCATCGGAAAGGGACAGCTGATACCGTTCTTTATCGCAGGCTTCTTCTTTGCTCAATATTCCGGTCTGGGAGCGGTACCGGGCTGTCTGCTTGGTATTTTTATTGCCTGGCTCTATACGATTTTTACAAAAAAGGAAACAGACAATGGAAGCCTGTTTGCGGATTTACTCAATCTCAAAAATGCGGAATCCAAGGCAACACATATTCTTAGCAGGAAAACCTTGAAAAAGGTTTGGTTCAACTGGCGCCTGCATGTCTGCCATGTGGATAATGTTGAGCGTTTACAGGCAATGGGGATGTGTTTAACCATGGCACCGGCATTGGAAGAGCTGTATCCGGATGACAAGGAAGAACAAATCAAAGGATTGAAACGACATATGCAGTTCTTTATCACAGAAAATATGATTGGTGGTATCATTCCCGGTATTATTACATCACTGGAAGAGCAAAGAGCGATACAAAAGCGGGATCAGGTGCCTGAAGATCAGCTGATTTCCGAAGATCTGATCAACAGTGTTAAAAACGGCATGATGGGGCCTTTTGCCGGTGTTGGTGATACCCTGAATTATGCGACATTGAAGCCACTTATCTCCACCTTCTTTATGGGCTTTGCGCAGCAGGGGATGCTGTGGGCACCCATTGTAGATGATATTCTACTCTATGTCATTCTCGTATCGGAAGGTAAATTCATGTTCAACATGGGCTATAAGCTGGGAACCGATTCTGCAATGAATATACTGCAAAATAATGCAGTGCAGAAAATCGTAACCTTTTTCTCCATTGTCGGATTGTTTGTGATGGGGACGATGGCTGCACAAAATGTCAACGTAGCTGTTATCTATGAAATTCCATATGGGGCAAAGGATATGATCAGTATTCAGGAGCTGCTGTTTAATCCGATTGCTCCGGGTATACTCTCGCTTCTTGCAGTTTTTGGTGTTTACACTTATCTGAAAAAGGGAGGCACTGTATTAAAGGTTACACTGGTGCTGCTGGTAATTGCCATTGCACTTGGAGGTCTGGGTATTCTGGGTGTGTAATTCAAAAAGGAGGAAGCAGGTATGACAATGAAAAAATTTATCAATCAGCCGGAGCGCTTTATCGATGAGATGCTGTACGGGCTGTATGCGGCACATCCGTCATATTATATGTGTGTAAACGAGGATGCGCATTGCCTGGTAAGCAGGCATAAAGCTGCGGGTAAGGTTGGCATCGCAACAGGAGGTGGAAGCGGTCATCTTCCGCTGTTTCTGGGATATGTCGGTAAAGGAATGCTGGATGGCTGCAGTGTAGGTGATGTCTTTCAATCACCAAGCTCAGAACAGATGCTTGACGTCACAAAAGCCATTGATTCCGGTGCGGGAGTACTTTATATCTTTGGAAACTATAACGGGGATATCTTTAATTTTCAGATGGCTGCGGAAATGGCAGAGATGGAGGAGGATATCGAAGTACGTCTGTCGATTGCCGGTGAGGATGTGGCAAGCGGCCCACGTGCAAAGGAACAGGAAAAAAATATCCGTCGAGGTGTCGCAGGCATTTTCTTTGTGTATAAATGTGCAGGTGCAGCTGCTGCGGAAATGCTGCCACTGGATGAGGTGTACCGGATTGCAGAAAAAACAAAGCTACTCGTGGCAACCATGGGTGTTGCTTTGAGCCCCTGCACTGTCCCAAGAATCGGTCATCCCAGCTTTACGATAGCGGGTGATGAAATGGAAATCGGTATGGGAATTCATGGAGAAGCAGGGCTTCGCAGAGGAAAGATTTGCTCGGCGGATGATATCGTAAAGGAAATTGTACCGCCTGTCATGCAGGATTTGCAGCTGCGGCATGATGATGAGGTGTGTGTATTGATCAACGGTCTGGGAGCTACTCCATTAGAAGAACAGTATCTGATTACTGGGCTGGTACACCGTTTGCTAAAAGATGCGGGAATACGAGTTCATAGAACGTATGTCGGAGAATATGCGACATCACTGGAAATGACCGGCTTGTCTATCTCTTTACTGAAGGTTGATGAGGAACTGAAGCGATTGATGGATGCTGCGGCAGATACCCCGATGTTTAAACAGTTTGGAGAGTCAAAATGAAAACAGAGGGTATAAAGCGTGTATTCCACGCATGGAATTTGATATTTCAGGAGCATGTAGAGCAATTGACTGCGCTGGATTCTGCTGGTGGAGATGGAGATCTCGGTGTTGTTATGCGCGATGGATTTCGCATTGCGGATGAATTTGTCACGGATAGTGATGAACATGATATTGGTAAAATGATATATATGGCAGGAAAAAAATTTAACAGCATCGCCTCATCTTCCATGGGGACACTCATTTCCAGCGGCTTTATGAAGATTGGAAAACAGCTGAAAGGAAAAGAAGAACTGAAGGATGCTGAGCTTGCGGTATTGTTTCAGGCAATGATAGAAGGTGTCATGACACTCGGCGGTGCAAAAGAGGGGGAGAAAACATTTCTTGATGCGCTTTGTCCGGCACAGCGTGCCTATGCTGAGCATGTAGATGAAGGGAAAGCAAGAGCCTTGCAATGTGCTGTCACTGCTGCAATAGAAGGTGTGGAGAAAGCTAAAATGATGCAGGCAAGGCATGGAAGGCTGGCATTCCGTCAGGAAAATTCCATTGGTATGGTCGATCCGGGAAGTGTAGTTGCTGCATTGTATGTGGAAGGAATACAACAGGGGCTCCGTGATGAAGAATAAGAAACTGCTGTTCGTTAAGCTGACAGGGCTCACACTTGCAATTTACTGGTTTATCAGCAAGGGGGGGACACAATCTGTAGACACCTCTTTCGGATTGCAGGAAAAACGAGAAGCATTTGATATGTTTGATGTTGCATCATCCTGGATGATCTGGCTGGTTATAGCATATCTAGTCTTCGTTGCTCTGCGCAATCTGTATTCGAAAAATGTTAGAAAACCAAAAAGCAATATGCAGAAAAAATATGCAAAATTAAGGAGATAGGCTTATGAAGCTGCAGGAATACCGTTTTTTAAGCGGAGATGGCGAGGATGAGCTATATGGTTGCGCATGGCTTCCAGATGGCCCGGTGAAAGGTTATATACAAATTTTACACGACCTATATGATCATATTGAGCGCTATATGCATCTGCTTCAGTTTTTTGCCGAACATGGTTATGCAGCCTTTGGACACGATTTGGTTGGTCATGGAAGGTCTGTATATAGAAACGGTCCCGGTCAAATCAGTGCAAGACATACCTATAGACACTTTATCGAGGATGCGGAAACAATGTTTTATCTGGTTGTTAAGGATGCCATGCCAAAGAAGGAACAGAAGAAGTCCTATATTCATGCATTGATCGGCTTTGGTTTCGGCAGTATGCTGGCAAAGCAGTATGCAATCATGACAAGCAATTGCAATGCATTGATCTTATGCGGTGACTACGGTTTTCCCTCTCTGTATAGAAAGGCAATGAACATATATGCAAAGGAATGTCGCAAAAAAGCGGATACGGAACCGGCTGAAAAAACGGAAGACTATATTCTCTCCCATTATGGCATTGATAATATGGATACCTTTCTTGAAGAGAGAGTATCAAAGCCTCGTGAACAGAAAAAGCTGAAACGTGACGCCTGCTGTCAGCTTTCTTACTCCATGCAGTATATGTTAAACAGAATTACACTGTGTTCTCTGTATATGACGGAAGACTGGATTTCACAGCTTCCCGAATATCTTCCGATTTTATTTATGAGCGGGTATGAGGATGTGTTTTCCAATTATACCCGTGAGTTGGATGTCGTCATACGGAAATTAAACTATGCCGGTGCAGAGAATATCTTTTATAAATATTATGAACACAAGAAGCATGAGTTGCTGTTTGAAGATGCTGCAGTGAATGTCATGCAGGACATGCTTAAGCTGATTCGGCGTCTGGAAGAACATAGCATAGAAAGGAAGGAATGAAATTATGTTGGTATCAATGTTGGAAATCTTAGAAAAGGCGAAGGAAGGGGGATATGGTGTTCTGGCACCGAATGTTTTTAATGAAGACTCTGTCAGAGTTTGTATAGAAGCAGCTGTTGAGCTGGATTCACCTCTTATTATTGATGTTTTGCCGGATAATCATAAGGATATTGTTTCCTTTGGGAAACTGATTTGTTCAATGGCGAATGAGGTACGGATACCGATTGCACTGAATCTGGATCACGGAGATAGCTTCGAAGCCTGTGTAAAAGCGATTTATGGCGGATTTACAGGTGTTATGGTGGACCGCAGTGCATTGAGCTTTGAGGAAAATGCACGGCAGGTCGCGGAGTTTAAGAATATCTGTGCACCTCTTGGCATCACAGTGGAAGCGGAATTTGGACAGATTGCGGATGGTTGTGACTACGAAGAAAAGCGCGATGAATATCTGACAGATCCTGTGAAAGCAAAAGAGTTTGTTGAGAAATCAGGCTGTGACTGTCTAGCGGTATCCATTGGTGAAGCACACGGAGAGTATACCGGAAAGGGACCGGATATTGATTTTGAGCGATTAAAGGAAATAAAGAACCTGGTGGATGTACCTCTGGTATTCCATGGCGGCTCATTCTCAGGGTTTGAAAATATTGCGGAATGCTGCCGAATTGGTACACAGAAGGTGAACATGGGGACTGATGCTTATAATTATGGACTGGATTGTCTGTTCCATGACGGGCGTTATCAGAACGGAGAGAATATTGGCGCAAGAATGGCAGGCGATATTATGTGGGCAGGCTATAAGGAGCGCGTGATGGATTATATGAAGGTAACAGGTTCTGTCGGTAAAAACTGGATCAAAATTGAAAACTAAGGAGCGGTGATGAAAAATGGCACGCATAGGTTTAGTCAGAATAGACAGTCGTTTGATACATGGGCAGGTATGTACGCAGTGGCTGTACAGGACGAATAGTAAAAAGGTGTATATTGTTGATGATGAAGGTGCGAGCAATTCCTTTTTGTCCAGCATTTATAAAATGGCATGTCCGGTAGGTGTTGAACTGGAAACGATATCGACAGAGGAAGCCGGAAAGAGATGGCAGCAGGATCAGTTAGGTGATCTGGAACCGATTTTCGTCCTGTTTAAAAATATGCCGATGGCCTACAAGGCTTATAAGGCAGGCTTTCGCTATGCTACCCTGCAGGTAGGTGGAATTGGCGGTGGTGTTGGACGAAAAAATATTGTCGGACCGATTTCGTTTGATGATAACGATGCAAAAATGCTGGATGAAATGTTCCAGGATGGATTGGAGGCTTATTTCCAGCCGGTACCGGATAATCAAAAGGTATCCTGGATTGATGTAAAGGCTAAGCATTACCCGAATTTATAAAGGAGATTATGATGAAAGATGTATACATAAGAAAGCCAAATGATAAGGAACGCAGGCTCTTGGAATCCTGTCCGATTTGGGAACATGAGCCTGCTCAATGGGATGCGGAATATGATGAACGTTGTGAAACATGTCTGATAATCGAAGGAACAGCAGTTGTGAGTGGCAGTGACGGCCAGTCCTATGCGTTCACAAGGGGGGATCTTGTGACCTTTCGTCCGAATATGAGCTGTGTATGGAAGGTACTGGAGAAAATCCGTAAGCATTATCTATTTGATATGGATACAGACGAACATAGTGCTTCGTCATAATGGAGAACAGATGAATCTGTAAAAAAGAAGTAATAGCCCCTTACAAGAGGAAATTTACTTCTTTTTTTCAACAATGATGCCCGCACCCTGAAGCATATAAGAATTAATGAAAGGTCAAACACAATGCAAAAAACGATTCCTGTTTGGGTATTTGACTGAATTGAGGATGTCTTTCTTACATGTTGGAAAGCTATACGTATGATGGCTTGTGAGAACCATTGCAATGTGGTATAGTATCTATATGCTTTTATAGTAATGTAAGAGGAGATGAAGCAGTATGCAGAAATCACAAAAGCTTACCGCATCGATTTTACTGGTTGCCTGTATCGCCTATAGCCTGTTTTTTCCTGATTCTGTCAATACGGCATTGGTCTTTGTTTTGTATACCTGTATGCTCATGTATCTTTTCAGCAAACGGGAGCTGCCGGTTCTCTCCCGTATGAAAATCATGATAGCAGCATTTATGTTCAGTATGCTGATGACGGCAGTGTGTATTGCTGCGGCAGAGCTGCTTCGCGGCTATTTCCTTTTTGATGGTGTGTTGATGGGCTGTCTGATGTTTCTGGCTATGGGAGCTGTCATCCAGACCTTATTTTTGATTTTGCAGAAATTTCTGCCGGATGTGGTACAGGTCGTGCTGCTGGTGCTGGCGGGCCTTTATCTGATTAACATCGGGGTCTTGAGTGCAATGATGTTTTCTACATTATCCGATATCGGGTTAACAGACGCGAATACGGAGTATATATTGCCCTGGGATCTGCTGGGCATCGCATTGTGTATTGTGCTTGCTGAGGGGGTACTGTTTGCAGGAATTCACAGGCTGCGCCTGTATTTTCAGAGCCGATAACAGCATGTGATCATTAGGAGAACAGGTACTGCTGATTCTTTCTCTCAGGATATGGAAATCGTGAAAAAAACAGCTGCGCCGTACATGGAAAAGGATGAATTCGTTTTGCAGTTCAACTGTGTATCAAAGATTTCATCTGTTTTTCGTATAAGAAAAGCAGGAAGAAAATAAACCTGCTTAATATAGAATTGAAAAAAATAATTGAGATAATGAAATTGTATCCACAGAAAAGAGTATCCGCAATAGGTTTGATTTCCATGACAGAAAGCCAGGATGTATACTTAAGTTTTTTCTTACTTTAGCAACAGGGAGAATTCAACTTCTATTGATAAAACCAATCGTGTTGAAGCCTCCCGTTTTAAGCTTACCCGCAATCGGGAAAGAAGCTAACATTATTCCAGTCTTCTTTTATGCAGATACTGGACCATTCCTCAGGTAAGAAGAAAGAACCCCATATCAGCATATACGGATACAGGGATGGGGAAAGCTTTTAGGATACAGGCATCTATGCGAACTTCTGTAAAGCTGTTGTTTCTGCCTTCATCCTTTTAGTGCTTTTTCTGTGTAATCAGATGTTCGTCGATCAGTTTTTGAATCTGTGCCGGTTCCGGATCGATATAAATGGTTTTGTAATTTGACAGGGAAACAAAGCTGCCCTTGTTTCCGGGAATCTTTTTCAACTGGCGAATCGTGCAGTAATTCACAGGAACACTGGAGGAATAGCGGGCGTTGCTGTACCAGGCGGCAAGCATGGCGGCATTGCGCAGAAGCTCCTCATCCGGCTGCTCACAGGTGATTACCACATGGGCTCCATGCACATCCTTGGTATGCAGCCACATATCGCTTTTTTTTCCCAGACGCCAGGTAACGTAATCATTTTGCAGATTGTTTTTACCAACATAGATATATACGTCATCGAATGCAAAGGTCTCATAATGTGGAAGCTCCTGCTTCTTTTTCTTTCGTATGCGGGTTTTAACAGCCTTGACATAGCCCTGTCGTGCCAGCTCCTCCCGAATTTCCATAGCATCCTGTACGGTCGCCTGTTCCAGCTGGACCTCCATGGATTCAAAGTAGCGGATTTCCTTTTCGCATAGGGCAAGCTGTTCCTGAAGGATAGCCTGTGCCCGCTTGCTCTTGTGGTATTTCTGATAATAGCGGTTGGCATTTCCCTTGATATCAAAGCGCATGTCCAACGGAATAGGGATATCCTTACCAGTTTCAAAAGAGGGGAGTGTGACGGTTTCCCTGCGCTTGATACTTCCCATGTAGGCAAACAGTAAATCACCGTATTCCCTGTATTTATCGCAATCCATTGCCTCCTCCAGCGTCTGCTGCAGTTTTGGGTATTTTGAAGTATTCTTATGCAGCTCCTTGCGCACGGCACGAAACAGATCACCACTCTGCTGCTTGATGCGAACCTTTTCCTCCTTCTGGAAAAAGAGCAGATCCATACCCTTCATCAGCGGATACTGCCGTGCTTCCACCTCCAGATGTGTCAAAGGTATGCAGTGAAACTGGGTTTTGTCCTGCACGTCACTCAGATACAGTGTATCGGATGTACGAATCTGTTCCAGAATTTCATCGAAGTTTTCACCCTGCGCCATACGATACTGCACTTCTCTGGAAAGCAGCGGAGAAAACCCGTGAAACTGTTTGGTAAAGGATTCACTTGGATCTATTTTTTCATAATGATAGGGATCCTGCTTTCCGGTATGCGGTGCAGGCAGCTGATAAAGCGCTCCCGGATGAATGGTGCGGCGGTTGTTTTCAAACGGCGGAATGCGTTTTAAGGCATCCAGAATATGCCCCTCCTCATCCACCAGAATCATATTTGCATATTTCCCCATGAGTTCGATATAAAGATGCCGGTCATGGATATCACCAAGCTCGTCCCTTGCCTCGATCACCATATGCAAAATGCGATCCAGACCGACCTGATTCAGAGAACGAAGGATTCCTCCGTCAATCTGCTTTCGCAGCAGCATGAGAAAATTCCCCGGTGTCTCCATCGTGGTATATGATTCCTGAGTCAGATTGATACGGTTGTATACGCTGTGTAAGGAAATCATCAATCGTCGTGTTCCCTTTTGTGTCCGTATTGTAAACAGCAGCTCGGTATCGCTGATCTGTTGCAGCTTTGTAAGCTTGGCAGGCAGAAAGCTCTGCAGCTCTTTCTGTACCTGATGAAGCAGTAATCCATCTAATGCCATAAAATCACCTCGCTGCTCCATTATATCATACCAAAAGGGCATGCTGAGCGCTAACTTTCATATGTTTGCGGCTGAAAAATAGAGAATTGAGCATTATACTATAGGAAGAGACACATGTGCAGCTGCTTTATGGAATAGCGAAGCTTGAATACAATCATAAAATCGAAATTGCTTTTCTATCTTGTGAGGTTTTCTATTTCTTATACTGCTCTAATTTTTTTTAAGCTTTGTCTGCGAACTGTTTTTTTGATTCGAAGTGAATTCTTGCGTGATATGTGTGACTGTTTCCAAAATGGAATCTGTGTTTCTTCTTTCTCCAGATAGGATTTTCTTTATAATCTGTATTTTGACAGAATATATGCTACACTGTAAATACAAAAAAAGGAGAGGTCGGTCTATGAGAAACTATATAAATAATACATTGCATTCACATCTAATTCATCCGCAAAAGCCCCGGCCTTTCGGTAGCTCAACCGCTTGCTAGAAGCGTTTTTTCTTATGCTTTTAACAGTTTAAGTTATTCTTTGCGATCCTCGTGTAACACGCTGCAGCTGACCATCGCTTGTCGGCGGTAAGGACTGCCTTGTTTTTGTTGCATCCGTTCCTGCGTATGATACGAAACAGCAGGAACCTCTATATGCTAATTAGGTTCAAAAAAAGCAAAACATTTGTCCAGATAAGGGAATTCACTAATGCTTTTTATGACTGTTGAGTGAAAAGATCAAGAAATGAGCAATCTTTTTTACGATTATAGCTAAAAAGTAGTTAATTTATTCAAAAAGCCTAAAAAAAACAGAAACACGTTTGACATACCCTGCCTGCACTAGTAAAATAAATGTAAGAATAGTAAGGGGTGTGCTCATGAAAAAAGGTTTATTGATTATTATCAGCGGACCAAGCGGTGTAGGCAAAGGAACTGTGCGTAATTGCTTTATGAATGATGAATCCTTAAAGCTGGCGTATTCCATTTCCATGACAACCAGATCACCAAGACAGGGTGAACAGGATGGCGTTGATTACATATTTACAACAAAGGAAGAATTTGAACAGGCGATCCATGACGGCGAGCTTTTGGAATGGGCAGAATTTGTAGGGAACTATTATGGTACTCCGATGTCACAGGTAGAGAAGCTGCGCAAGGAAGGCAAGAATGTATTGCTGGAAATCGAGGTACAGGGCGCTACACAGGTACGTGAAAAATGTCCGGAGGCGCTGACCATCTTCATTATTCCGCCAAGCATGGAGGAATTGGAAAAACGGATACGGGGCAGAAGAAGTGAGCCGGAGGAAATTGTACAGCAGCGTTTAGCCAAGGCAAGTAAGGAAATCAAAATGGTTAATAATTACAAGTACATCGTATGCAATGATGATCCGCAGCTGGCAGCGGATATGATTTCCACAATTATTAAGCGTCATATGGAGATTGACGAATAAACACACGATACAGTGTGTTTTTTTATTGAATGAAAAACACAGCGTTTAATTTTCTGTGTTTTCTTCTTTAAAAGGGGAGTTTATCATCTTTCATCAGACCTTTTTTTCTTGCCAGCTCATGAATCCATTGCTTTACCGGCAGCTTCCATTGTTCTTTTGGGGAAGGGATATTTTTCAGAAGTGATTTTGGTGACATCCCCAACTGCTTTGCCAATTGAATATCCCGGGTATTTACGGCAGCGTTTCTTTGCCTCTGCCCAGGCCTTATCTTTCTCTGTTGTATTTGCCATATTGATCTCCTTTTGAATAAAGCATAGCACAGTGCTCGATACAATGACAAGGAAAGAAGGAGTTTCAGATATTTAGAGGTTATTAAAAAATAATTTTATGGAAATCCGACATATTCCACATGCACAAAAAGAGTATACCGGTGACATTCGAAAACACCAATCGCATTCCCTGTATCATGGGCAAGCATTGCTTTTTGAAAGACATAATACGGTTTTCCAAAAGCAGACACGTGGATGCTGTTCATGTATACGGATAAATCCTTTGTGATTAGGAATGCTCGAAGCTTCATGGCACCGCTATACGTGCAGCATGTATATACCAGGAAGATAGCGATGATGATCCACAAAATGCGTTTCTTTTTCATATCTATCCTTTCTGTAAGTTCCGCATGGATGCTTACTTAGCTGTTAACAGTATAGCACAGATGACATAGAGAGTATTGAATGTCATGGAATCGTAAAAGGTTTGTAAGAAAAGAATAAAGAGTAAAAGGAATGGCTATAAGAAAAGCAGCTGTCTCATGACAGCCGCCTATCTTTTTTTACTTATACGATACCCTGATCAATCATGGAATCAGCAACCTTGATGAAGCCTGCAATATTTGCTCCGGCCATATAGTTTTTACCAAGACCGTATTCCATAGCAGTATCAGACACTGTACGGAAGATGTTTTCCATGATGTCCTTCAGCTTGGCATCCACCTCTTCAAAGGTCCAGGACAGACGAGCGGAGTTCTGTGACATCTCCAGTCCTGAGGTTGCGACACCGCCTGCATTGCTTGCCTTGCCCGGAGCATACAGAACATTATTTGCCTGTAATACCTCAATGGCATCCGGTGTTGTCGGCATGTTGGCACCCTCGCATACAGCGATACAGCCGTTTTTGATCAGCGTCTCCGCATCCTTCTTATGCAGCTCATTTTGTGTCGCACAAGGCAATGCGATGTCACATGGGGTATTCCAGATGCTTTCTGACGCATGGAAAGTCGCACCGGCAACCGCATCTGCATATTCCCTGATACGTCCGCGTTTTACTTCCTTGATTTCCTTCATCACATCCAGATTCACACCGTTTTCATCAACGATATAACCGCTGGAATCGCTCATGGCAATTACCGTTGCCCCCAGCTGTGTTGCTTTTTCCGCAGCATAGATGGCTACGTTTCCGCTTCCGCTGACAACGACTTTCTTGCCCTGGAAGGATGTGCCGTTCGCCTGCAGCATGGCCTCTGTGAAATAGCACAGACCATAGCCGGTTGCCTGTGTTCTGGCAAGAGAACCACCCCAGTTTAAGCCCTTTCCGGTCAGAACACCGGTGAACTCATTACGAATGCGCTTGTATTGTCCGAACATATAACCGATTTCACGTCCACCGACACCGATATCACCTGCAGGAACATCAGTATCCGGTCCGATATACTTGCACAGCTCTGTCATGAAGCTCTGGCAGAAGCGCATGATTTCCGCATCGCTTTTTCCCTTCGGATCAAAGTCGCTTCCACCTTTTCCTCCGCCCATTGGAAGACCGGTCAAAGAGTTTTTGAATATCTGTTCAAAGCCCAGAAACTTGATAATAGAGATATTTACACTCGGGTGGAAACGAAGTCCGCCCTTGTAAGGTCCGATTGCAGAATTGAATTCCACACGGAATCCTCTGTTTACCTGCAGCTTACCGCTGTCATCAACCCAGGGTACACGGAAGATGATCTGGCGCTCCGGTTCGACGATTCTTTCGAATACGCCTTTTTCGATATATTCCGGATGTTTACCTGCGACTTTTTCCAGTGACAGCAGGACTTCATCAACAGCCTGAATGAATTCTGCGTCATTCGGATTGCGTTTGACGACTGCTTCTTTAACATAATCTAGCTTAGCCATAGTAATTTCCTCCTTTAGCCTGTTTATATTATATACGCAAACCTTCAAAATGAAAATAAAAAAATGAATTTTTTCATTTGAATGAAAATATATTCATAAGAGATGAAAAATAGAACCACGTTTCATCGTCTTTTTATGACGGTGTTTTTTCAGTATGCATACTATACTGAGAAACAGGTGATGAACTATGAAGCTATGTGATGCAGCAGTGGGAAAAACCATGGTCGTTACGAACGTCCATATGTGTAAAAAAGAGAAGGACCGCCTGTTTTATCTTGGGATATATCCGGGTATGCAGATACGCAAGCTGCGCAGTGCGCCAATGCAGGATCCGTGTCTGTATTTTGCGGCAGGTAATCAGCTGATTCTGCGTAATAAGGATGCGGCTTGTATCGAAGGGGAGGTGCTGGAATGAACTATCATGTGGCCTTTGTCGGAAATCCGAACGTGGGAAAGAGTGCGTGGATCAATGCGCTCAGCAATGCGGATTTCAAGGTTGGAAACTGGCCGGGGGTTACCGTTGAAAAAAAAGAAGCCAATGTATGCTGGGGAGGAGACAGCTATCATATTATAGACCTTCCGGGTACCTATTCCTTGACGAATAATGGCAATGAGGAAAGCATAACGGCAGCATATCTTCAAAGTCAACAGGTCGATTTGATCGTCAATGTGCTGGATGCGACCAATCTTCAGCGAAATCTCATGCTGACGCTGTTTCTGCGTGAGCTGCAGATTCCCATGCTGTTGATTTTCAATTTCATGGATGAGGTTAAAGACTATGGTATTCATATCGATACAGCAGCCCTTTCAAGGCGCCTTGGAATGGAGATACTGGCGTATTCCGCCTTTGACCGCAGACATTATCGTGAGGTGCGTCAGGCAATTCAAAGGCAGGTGGAACAAAGGACGGTGTTTTACCATCCGTTGCTGAATGAGGAAGAAGATGAAATCTATACATCGTTGTATACGTATATCGAGCAGCATGTACCATCGCATGCAGAGGCTGATGCACGCCTGCTGCATCATCTTGCCATGGGCTGTATGCGGGAGGACGTGCTTGTCATGAAGCAACTGGAGGCCTGGCATATGGATCCGGTAGTGCTGCAGAAGCTGTGTCGGGATATGAACGAAGAGAACGTGCGCGCAGGGTATTGCCGTGCTGTGGAATCCCTGATGAACAATGTGGTACAGGATCCGAAAAAGCGATATGCGAAAAGTGAACGTATCGATGCTTTCGTATTGCATAAATGGCTGGGGCTTCCGCTGTTTCTGGTGGTCTTTTCCTTCCTTCTGCTCTTTGTATTTCAGGCGTCTGCGCCGCTTAATGCCTATATCGACTATCTGCTGCAGGATGTACTGGCACGCTATGTTTCCTTTGCTCTGCAATGGGCGCCGAGCGTCGTGCGGCAGTTTCTGCTGCAGGGAATATTGGCAGGGGTCGGCGGTGTGCTTGTCTTTGTGCCGCTGATGGCGCTTCTGTATTTCGTTTTATCGCTATTGGAGGAAAGCGGCTATATGGCGCGAATTGCCTTTCTGCTGGATCGTCTGATGAATACCTTTCACCTCAGCGGAAAAAGCTTTGTCTCCCTCATGCTGGGGTTCGGCTGCAATGTCCCTGCCATTTATGCGACCCGGACACTCGATAATGAACAGCAGAAGCGGCTGACTGCCTTGCTTGTGCCGTTTATGTCCTGTGGTGCCAGGCTGCCGGTATATGTACTGTTTGCTTCCGCCTTTTTCCCTGATAAGGCGGCACTGATGATGCTGAGTATCTATGGAATCGGAATCCTGCTTGCCCTGGTTTTAGCGCTGCTTGCATCCCGCTTTCCGATTTTTCACGATGATGCGATGATGGTGCTGGAGCTGCCACCCTATCGGCTTCCTTCTCTGCGCGTCGTGCTTCACAAGGTGAAGGAGGAAGTAAAAAGCTATGTGCGAAAGGCATGCGGTATCGTTTTATGGGCGATGGTGATTTTGTGGGGGCTTACCTATTTTCCAAGCGGAAATGTAGAAACCAGCTATCTAGCGCAGGGCGCAAGGCTTGTGCAGCCGATATTTGCTCCGCTGGGATTTGGTGATCGCTGGGAGTGTGTGGCGGCACTGCCCGGGGGCATCATCGCCAAGGAAACGATTGTCGGCTTCTTTGATACGGTCCTGCAGACACCGCCGTCCAATGCTGGCGCGACAATCAATGCAGCAAAGGATATACGCGAAATCCTGCATCGAGGGGGAAGTGCCTTGAAGGAAAGTGCAACCTTTTTTCTGCATACCGATGTATCGGTAAAGCCGCAAAATGACGCACAGGTATCGCATATCCGCCGCTTGTGGACCACTCCTGATGCCGGTATCCGCGCGTTCAGTTTTATGGTGTATGTCCTGCTCAGCATTCCCTGTATCATGACGCTGCAGGCAGTATATCATGAATACGGGAAAAAACTGCTTCTGCTTTCTCTGGCCGTCATGCTGCTCGTGCCTTATCTTGCCTCTTTGTTTATCTTTCAGTTTTTTTCTCTGTTTCTATAGCAGCTGTATGGAAAACCTGTACTTATGTGAATATGTAATGTTTCTTCGTGTGTAGGCAGCGAATGTAGGAGCTTTCAAACATGACTGCAAGATATCCTTCATTTTGAAAGCTCTTTATATATTCTTTGTAGGTGAGTAAGAACCTGATATGTGAGGATTTCCATTTTTCTTCGCTTCCTGTATAATAGAAACAAAAGGAAAGAGGTACTGGCCTATGAAACTATTGTTTAAACAGCGTATGTTTTCCTGGTTTGATAGCTATGATATATATGATGAAGCAGGAAACAGCGTATATACAGTGGAGGGGAAGATGTCCTGGGGACACAGACTTGTCATTTATAATGCGTATAAGGAGGAAATCGGCGAAATCAAGGAAGAGGTGTTTACCTTTCTGCCACGCTTTCGTATGTATATGAACGACGAATGCTTTGGCATGATTGAAAAGGAGCTTTCCTTTTTCAAACCGAAATCTCATCTCTCCTGCAATGACTGGGCAATCTATGGTGATTTAATGGAATGGGAATATGATGTTATCAGTGAACGTGAGGGTCTGATCATGCATGCCAGTAAGGAGCTCTTTCATTTTACGGATACCTACGTGCTGAATATTCAGCAGGAAGGTCATGCTCTGCTCGCTTTGATGATTGTCCTTGCCATTGATGCGGCTAAATACTCACATAATGGATGATGCTCTGCTTATGAAATGAACTTATGCATATACTGACGAAACCACGGCTGTAGGAAAGCCGCAGCGGATGGAAAGGGAAATATATTGAGGAAAAGAAGAGAAGCAGTGAGCTTCCAGTAGTAAATGCAGCCAGATTATCTGAGATTCCTTTTATTTTTCTTATCCTTTTTCATACGATTGAAAACGCTTTCTTGCGTTTTCGTCGTGGTTTCTTCTCTACCCAGGTAACAATACCATCCTTCTGCAAATGATAATCGTATGGTTCATATGCACTCCTGTTATCCGCAATCTTTTTATCTCTGAGGGGGTCGTTGTTTTCGTTAAATGATTGTATTTGTGTATCGAGAAATTGTTTCTGGCTTTCAAATAAAAACGTAGGAAACATCGGTTCCGCCATTCTGGTAGTAAGCACCTTAAAGAATAACTTTGATGTTGATGAACTTTGCGATGAATGAACACACGTCCATGGATTATCACCTTGAAGAAAGGCAGTCAAGGAACATATGGAATGCCTCCATCCGTCCAGAACCAAGGCATTTTTCAAAATCTCATCCGGAGCAGTCAGGATAGAATATCCAAATGAATCTGCTGTAGATAAAAACGGTTTGATATCTTTACTGGAGGTTATGATGATTGCGTGCTCCAGGCTGGGTCTTTGATGGCTTTTTATATAAGGAATGACAGAACAATAAAACATCGTCTTTTTAAAATTGGTCTGACGCCTTAAATTTGTGTAGATCATATCAGCAGCCTCTTCACATTTCATAACTCCTGTTTGTTCTGTGACATAGGTGCTCACCATGGTATTTATATCCTCTTTATATGTTTCTTTATCCTGAGCATTTGCACTTTGGTATGGCTCCTTTGCGATGAGCTCCGTATAAAGCTGTAAAGCCCATTCTCTGCGGGCAGATCGCAGCTTTTCAAATGTTTTCTGATTTATTTTATATAAATCCACATCACAAACGACATTGGCTCGAGGGATTCCCTCTGTTTTGGTAATCGCCTGTTCTTCAGCCCCCTGAAATTGAATTACGTTTTGTGAAATCGCACGCAGGGTATTACCTTTCTTTTGTGGAAACGTTATTGTATTTGTAAGCAATCCTTCTGCATACATATCTGCCTCTTTTTCTAAAGCATGGTTCTGATTGACAGATTTTCCCAGCTGTCTTTGAGAAACGGGGATGGTGTTGTGGGAGCGCTGTATGATATGACCAAACTCATGAGCAAGTGTTGCCGGATTTTGATCTTTTATATAAATATGATGATTTTGTAGAAAGGCATTTGCATGCATTTTTTCTGGTTGTGGCGAATTATATGATATGGCAATACGGCTAAGATCAATTTGTGCCTGTTCTTCCGCATTGCTTCTTATTCTGTCCGCTACGGTCTGTGGTTTTGTTTTTGAACGCTTTGTTTTTATATGCTTCAATGTGCATCTCCCTTTCAAAGAATAGCTTCTGAAAAAACGATAACACTATTTTATAGGATTTACAAGATTATGGGATAAACGGTAAAAAATTGGGATAGATGGTTGAAAAGGAATGGAATTTATGCGCATTCTGTTTCAAAATGAAGAAAAAAAGACTATAATAAATATCGTATAGGTAAAATTTTAAAGGAGATTCCCCATGGCTAGAGTAAATGAACAGTTTTTAGAAGCATATGAACCTCTTTCAATGAAAGAGCTGAAGGATCCCATCATATTTGTTGTAGATATGATTGAGGGCTTTGTACATGAAGGAGCATTGCATGATGAAGCGATTAATGCAGTCACTGTGCATATAGAAGCACTGATCAAGGATGCACAGCAGCGGGTTATTTTTATTGCAGATTCCCATCCGCCAAAGACACGTGAATTTAATTCCTATCCGACCCATTGTGTCATCGGAACTACGGAGAGCGAGGTCATTCAGGAATTGAAGCCGCATGTACAGGAGCTGATGCGCAAAAATTCCACGAATACCTTTACGTGTCCGGATTTTCAAAGCTTTTTAACGGAGCGTATGGACAGCTATCGTGATATCGTCATCACCGGCTGCTGTACCGATATCTGCATTCTGCAGTTTGCGTTATGTCTGAATGCATGGCTGAATGAGCATAATAAGACAGACCAGCGGATCATCATACCGCTGAGCTGTGTGGATACCTATCATATTGAGGGAGTGCATGATGCTGTATCCTGCAATGAATTCAGTATCCGCAACATGGAGGCAAACGGTATCTGTATCGTTTCCTCACTGGAAAGAGAGGATTGATTATGAAAAGTCTGGATTATAAATTTGATTTTCGTGATGAGCGGAACCTTAGTCTGGTCATGGATTTTTATGAGCTGACTATGAGTCAGTGCTACTTCAATTCCGATCATAAGGATCGTGTTGTCACCTTTGACCTGTTCTATCGCAGAAATCCGGACAGCGGCGGCTATGCGGTGTTTGCGGGGCTGGAGGAAATTATCGGATATATCCAGAATCTGCATTTTGAGGATAGTGATATTGCATACCTGCGTTCGTTGAACCGCTTTAATGATGAATTTCTGGAATATCTGCGGCATTTCATTTTTACCGGTGATATCTTTGCGGTGAAGGAAGGAACACCGGTGTTCCCGTATGAACCGCTGATTCGCGTAAAGGCGAAGATTATCGAAGCACAGCTGCTGGAAACGGCAATGCTGCTGTGTGTCAATCATCAGACCCTGATTGCAACAAAGGCAAAGCGTATCGTCAAAGCAGCGCAGGGCAGAGCCATTATGGAGTTTGGTGCCCGTCGCGCGCATAACTTTGATGCAGCGAATTATGGTGCCAGAGCTGCCTTTATCGGCGGTGTGGCAGGTACGGCAACCACCTATGCCGGACAAAAATTCGGTATGCCGGTTCTGGGAACCATGGCACATTCCTTTGTACAGTCCTTTGATTGTGAATATGATGCATTTCTGGCATATGCAAAAACGTATCCCGACAGCTGTACGGTGCTGCTGGATACCTATAATACCTTAAAAAGCGGTCTGGTGAATGCGATTCGTGTGGCGAAGGAATATCTGGAGCCAAACGGCTATCGTCTGCAGGGTGTGCGCATCGACAGCGGGGATATGGCGTATTTATCCAAGAAAATCCGCACGGCACTGGATGCGGCAGGAATGGAGGACTGTAATATCGTAATTTCGAACTCCCTGGATGAATATCTCATCCAGTCCCTGATATCACAGGGGGCGCAGATCAACAGCATGGGGGTTGGCGAAAATCTGGTTTGCAGTAAATCCGCGCCGGTATTCGGCGGTGTGTATAAAATGAGCTCTATTTTTGACGGGGATACCATGATACCGAAAATCAAGGTTAGTGAAAATGTTGAAAAGGTAACAAATCCCGGCTATAAGGACCTCTACCGTATTTACGATAAGGAAAGCGGCAAGGCTGTTGGGGATCTTATGACCATACACAAAGAGAGCCTTGATCCGAATCGTGATCTGACCATCTATCACCAGATGAACAGCTGGAAAAACAAGACGATTCCAGGCGGCAGCTATGTTTTGCGTGATTTACTGGAGCCGATCTTTCTAAACGGGGAGCTGGTGTATGAGGTTCCGGATCTGCAGGAAATCCGTGCGTACAGTGAACAGGAATTTTCCTGTATGTGGGATGAGATTCTGCGCTTTGAATATCCGCAGACCTACTATGTCGATCTCAGCAAGCAGCTGCTGGATCTGAAGCTGAAGATGCTGGAGGATGTAAAGCATGCAGGATAAGCTGAAGCGCCGTGAGATTCTGCTGAAGAGAATTCTGTATATCTGTGCGGCTGTTTATATTGTTACGCTGCTGTATGCGTTTTATCACAATTATACGGTCAGGGATATGAATGCACTCGGTATGACCTTCGTCGCTGTGCTGACGCCCCTGATTGTACCGGTTGCCTTCAAGCTGCTGCATTTCAAGCCGGTGTATGAAATCTACATCGTGTCTACGATTTTTACGTATTTTGCCTCCCTGATTGGAAGCAGCTATCACTGGTATTCCTACCTCGGCTTTGATAAGGTCCTGCATTTTTCCAGCGGCTGGTTCATCACAACGCTGGCGGTGATTCTGTATTTCTATCTGAAAAAGACGAATGAATTTCCGGATAAGAAGGATTATCATGTATTTCTCGTCTTTATCAATGCTGTGAATATCGCTGTCGGTGAAATCTGGGAATTCTATGAATATGCCATGCTGATTTTCTTCAACAATGACTGCATCAATCATTATTCACAGGGCGTGCATGATACGATTACCGATGTCCTGTGTGCCACGGTGGCAGGGATTCTGCTTACGCTGCTGATTATGCGCTATCACAAAACAGGAAAGGGAAATTTCTTCACCAATGTCTATGAGAAATTTTATGAGCGCAACATTGCGGGGAAATAGACAGGATCTGACAATATTCGGTTAACCGGGGTATAACATGGTGCTGCATCACAAATATGATGACAAAAAATGGAAGCGGATGAAGGCTTCTGTTTTTTTTAGCTGCCATATGGAAAATGCCTGATGAAAAGGAATTGCACAGCATACGAGTTCCCTGTATAATAGAATAAGGTAAGGAGAGATCGCTATGAAATGTAAGCAATGTGGTGCAGAAATTGAAAACAGCAGATGCTGTCCGTACTGCGGCAGTGAGAATGCGGATTATGATGCAGCAGTGGATGCAATACAGCAGGATGAAGCAAGACAGAATATACCCGGACAGGGGAGAGGACGCGAGGTTTATGACAGTGATAAGAGTAAAATGGTTACATTTTTGTTAGCCCTGTTCAGCGGTCCCCTGGGGCTTCATAATTTTTATACAGGAAGATGGGGACGTGCATTGTTCTACATGGTAACCATGGGATTTCTTATGTTTGGCTGGCTCTATGACCTGTTTATGATCGCAACCAATAAGTTTAAGGATGCAAACGGTGATTATATTGTACGATAGGAGGATGCGCTAATGGGATTCAGTGATCTTTTGATGGGGCAGTTTATCGATGTAATTGAAAATGATAAGGATATGAGTCACCTGATCGTTTTGAAATATCAGAGAAACGGCCGTGATAATGAAATCAAGCAGGGGGCAAGGCTGATTGTCAGAGAAAGTCAGGCTGCGGTGTTTATGAGCAAGGGAGAGCTGGCGGATGTGTTTTCCGCAGGCTCCTATACGCTGAATACGGAGAATATGCCGATTCTATCCACACTGCAAAGCTGGAAATACGGCTTTCGATCACCGATAATCAGTGATTTGTTTTTTGTCAGCTTAAAGGCACTGACAGATAATAAATGGGGAACGAGAAATCCGTTTATCATAGAGGATCCAACCTTCGGCGTGGTTCGGGTACGCGGCTTTGGAACATTCTCGCTGCGGGTCGTAGATGTTGAAAAATTCATGCAGGAGCTGGTCGGCGTTCAGATGATTTATCAGACAGATGATGTGATCGAGTTTGTTCGTTCGATCGTGATTGAAAGCCTGATTGATGTGATCGCCGAAGAAAAAATCCGTGTTGTTGAGCTGGCAAGCAAGCTGCGCGAGATATCCGAAGCTGCCAGAGACAGTGCGAACGAGAAAATGGAAACGATGGGAATCAGCCTGCTGATGATCAATATTGAAAATATCTCACTGCCTGAGGAGGTTGAGAAATTTATTGATGAGCAGTCCGGAATCAATCTTGTTAGCGGGAATATGCAGAATTTTCAGCAGTGGCAGCAGTCGCGTGCAATGCGGGATGCAGCGCAGCAAAGCCAGGGTATTGCGGGTATCGGTGCAGGCTTTGCCTTTGCCCAGCAGATGAATACCACGGCTGCACAGCCTAAGGAGCCGGTTGTTAAGGAAGTGATCCGTATCAAATGTCCCAACTGCGGAGAGCTGAACAAGGAGGATGCGAAATTCTGCTGTGAATGCGGAACGTCCCTCATCACGAAGAAATACTGCCCGCAGTGCGGCGGGGAAGTGGAGACCGACAGTAAGTTCTGCAGTACATGCGGACAGAAGCTGTAAACGAAGAAAGCGTTGACAGAAGTCTAGCGCAGAACCATAGAAGAAAAGGAGTGTTTTTCACGCTTGGCAGCGTAAGGGAAGCACTCCTTTTGTGTACAGGTAAAATCAGTAACTCTTTCTCAGTGGGAATCGCGGTATGGTAATAAAATGAATATCGTGGAGAGTTTGTTGATGAAAGCCATGAAGGAAGCTATATTTTCGCACCGGCATCTGCTTGACAGCTATCGGTATGCTGCGATTCATCAGTCTGCACGCGAAGCGGGTTCAACGCCGGCTCCTGTGATTGCTTTTCACGCTCTCTGCGCTTTTTCTCCTCCAGTAGGGCCCCCATGATATCCTCAGCCATCACCGGTTCGTTATCCGGCAGGAGTACGCCCTCGAAAAACAGCTTCATATTCTGATAGCATGTCCAGCTGACCTCCGGATCCATCAGCAGACGATGATGCCCGTCATGTAGAAGAATCAGCTTTTTGCGGCTGTGTGGAATTTTATTGTAGGCCCACAGGGAGCTTTTTACAGAAATGACCTCATCGGCATTCCCATGAATGATAAAGACCGGACACTCCACAAAGCCGATATATTTCTTCAGGTTTTTTACCAGCTCCGTAAAGGCGCCGTAAAAGGCACGCGGGAGCTGGATTTCCTCTTTCTTTTCATTTCCCATCAGTGAGGATGCGGATTTTGTAAGGACACCGGTGATTATATCAACATTCATATAGCTGAATGCGGGAGCCAGCAATAGAAGGCGCTTTACGGGGCATACAACAGCCAGGTAGGAAGCAATCACACCGCCCATCGAGAAGCCGGCAAGATAGATATCTCTACCGCTGTCTCTATAGGAATCTACGACCTCCTTCGCTCTGGAGACCCATTGCATCCAGTCATGATCCTGTTCATCAAACAGATCATACATGTCAAACTGTATGATATCAAAGCCGTCCTGTTTACCCCAGGCAGCGAAATTATCAAATTCATTTCTGCGTCTTCTGCCATAGCCGTGTATCGTGATGATCACAGGCTTTTGTACGGCAGGCGGCAGTTCTTCTTTCTTTAACAGATGTTTCAGCCAATCCAGCATATTTCTCACCCTTTCTGTTTCAATTATACCATAATTCTTTTCCCATTCGACGCTTTTTGACGTATAATAAAAGAAGTCAATGTGAGGGATGTCCGTGAAGAAACGAGCTACGCTGCTTATCATAAATCTGGAAAAGATCTACACGATGGATATGGTCAACAAGCATCCGCTTGTTTTTCAGCACGCCTTTATCGCCATCCACCATGAGCGGATTCTGGCGGTCGGCTGCGGCAGCTGGCGGGAATATGCGGATAAGGATACCCGGATTCTGGATGGCAGAGGTCATATTGCAGTACCTGGCTTTATAGAGGTAGAGGCGCAGCTGAGTACAGCCTCTATACGCGATGGTCTGCGCAGACAGCTGGAGGAGGGTATGGCGTATATGCGAAACGGGACGCTGACACTTGCCTGCAGGGGTGGCGGTGCAGCAGCCTTTCGTGAACAGCCCTGCTTTGAGATACTGGATGCAAACCCTGCGTGCATACCGGTTATGTATCCGTATGCAAGCCTGTTCCAAAAAAACAAGAAGCGCCTTTGCCGCTTTTGTATCAGCGCAGCCGGAAATTATGCGATTCAGGATCAGCTGTGTGCAGCACAGCTCATGGGGATGGCGGAGGTCTATGATGCATGGACATTGCTGCAGGCACTGACTGTATGGCCTGCAAGAGCACTGGATCGAGGCGAGCTTGGACATATCCAAAGAAATGCACAGGCGGATATCCTTTTGTTTGCTCACACGGATATCCATGCACTCTTTCATACGCTGGGCAACCGATACCTGGCACAGGTTATAAAAAAAGGTATTCGCGTCTTTCCGGATATTCTTATTTCATGAGGAAATTCGACAGTTTTCCTTACTCCTGTCATATAGTATGGTAGAGAGGTGAAAACTATGGAAATCATTCAACATGAACAACAGAAGCATAATATTCTTCTGACATCGGATTATTGTCCGAATCAGGCGATGATCAATGAATTTCAGACCATTTTTTTTACATGCAAGCTGCAGCGGATCGAGCTGTGTGAAAAGGAGCTGAAGGATTTTATCGTCGATGACGGTGCCAGATTTCTTATGCTGCATGTGACGATACGAAATATAACCAATGAGATCCTGACAATGTATAAGGATGACTTCATGATAACCTTTGATAATGAGGGGCCGTTTGAGGCTGAGGATAATTTCGGAATCCGCAATCAGCTGCCGGACGAATATGCCCTGAAGCCGCAGGAGGAAATCAGTGGCTGTCTGGTGTTTATCATCTCCTCCTCGGCGAAGAAAATCATGCTGAGCTATACGGAGTATTTTGATGATGAAAGTGAAGGCAAGACCTATAAGCTGAAATATAAAATCGGCTGATTTACAGGAAAAAGTTTCATAAAAAGAAAAAAAGAGAAAAAGACTTGACGATTTGATTAAAATAAAGTAACATAATGGGCAGATAAACAATGACGTAGAAAAGAAGAGTAGGCACGTAGGCTTTTAAAGAGAGTTTCCGTTTGGTGAGAGGAAATAAAGAGGAACTGCTGAAAATGGTCTTGGAGTCGCGCAGTCGAACAAGGTAGGCTGCGACGTGTTCGCCCGTTACAGCGATAGGGTATAACTTTCCTTCAGGAAAGCGTACTTGATGAGGTTTCCACTGTGAGGTGGGAATAAACTTAGGTGGTAACACGAAATTCAGCTTTCGTCCTATGGGATGAAGGCTTTTTTATATGTAGAATACAGGAGGAAGAGGACATGATCAGATTAGAGCATGTCAGTAAGACATTCGACAGCAGGGCGGGGAACGTGCATGCCGTGCAGGATGTTACACTGACGATACAGGATAAGGAAATCTATGGAATTATCGGCTTCAGCGGTGCCGGCAAATCAACACTGGTACGCTGTATCAATCTGCTGGAGCGTCCAAGCAGGGGAGCAGTCGTGATTGATGATCAGGATATCACAAAAATGAAGGATAAAGAATTAAGAGCGATGCGCAAGAAGATCGGTATGATTTTTCAGCATTTCAATCTGATGCGCAGCCGTACCGTCTATCAGAATATCGCATTTCCATTAAAGGGAAGCGGATTAAGCAAGGCGGAGATGGATCAGAAAATTCGCAGATTGCTGGAGCTGGTGGATCTCAGCGATAAGGTCGATGCTTACCCATCGCAGCTCAGTGGCGGACAAAAGCAGCGCGTGGCGATTGCGCGGGCACTGGCGAATGATCCCAAGGTGCTGCTGTGTGATGAAGCAACAAGCGCACTGGATCCGCAGACGACCAAAAGCATTTTAAAGCTGTTGAAAAGGGTGAATGAGGAGCTGGGAATCACCATCGTATTGATTACGCATGAAATGGCCGTTATCAAGGAAATCTGTGACCGTGTGGCGGTTATGGAAAACGGATATGTTGTGGAGGAGGGAAGCATTATCGACATCTTCTCAAAGCCGCAGGCAGAGGTAACGCGCAATTTCATCGCTTCAACCAGTAATGCCCATCGTGTGCAGGAAATGCTCGATGCCGGTGCCAGTGTGACGAGACTGGAAAAGGGACAGCGCATGGTGAAGCTGAACTATGATTCCGTCAGCACAAGCAAGGCGCTGATTTCGGAAATATCCAGACAATTTCTGGTGGATACCAACATCATTTTCGGAAATGTGGAAATTATCAAAAATACACCGCTTGGTGATTTGATTGTTATCCTAAGCGGGGAGGAAGCACATATCGATCAGGCACTTGCCTATTTGAAGGCGCATGAAGTAGGCGTGGAGGTGATGAAATCATGCTAGAGCTTTTGAATCAATTCATACCGAATATCATGGATAAGCTGCCGGATTTCTGGACAGCAATTCTGGAAACCTTCATCATGCTGGGAATCGTCGGAGTGATTTCCTTGTTGATCGGCACCCTGTTCGGTGTCATTATGGTCGTAACCAAAAAGGAAGGTATCCTGGAGAATGCAATTCTTTATTTCCTGATTGGAAAGGTGATTGATTTCTTCCGGGCCATCCCCTTTATCGTACTGATTTTTCTGATAGCGCCAATGACCCGTGCCATTGTTGGAACGACCATCGGATTGCGGGGGGCCATGCTTCCACTGGCAGTCGGTGCCATCCCCTTTGTGGCCAGACAGATTGAAAGCGCGTTATCCGAAGTGGATAACGGACTGATCGAAGCGAGTCAGGCAATGGGCTGTTCTCCGCTGGAAATCATATTCCGCGTATATCTGAAGGAAAGTGTACCGGGCATTATCCGTGCAACAACGATCACGCTGATCACGCTGATTGGCTATATCGCCATGGTAGGAGTCGTTGGCGGCGGCGGACTTGGTGACTTCTGTATCCGTTATGGCTATAATTCCTTCCAGTTTGATGTGATTTATGTGTGTGTTGCAGTGCTGCTGCTGATCACTTCACTCATTCAGGGAATTGGAAATTTTGCGATTCGTAAAACCACGCATTGATGTGGTAAGGGAGGGACACTTGTGAAGCACATGCTGAAGCAGAATTGCCGGATCTGTCGAATGTGCAGCTCACAGATTCGACAGAAATAATCCGGAGCCAGATGTGTGTATGCAGATACACAGGCTCTAACGCATAAATTAAAACAATATAGAAAGATGAGGGAAAGAACATGAAATTAAAAACATTGGCAGTTGGATTATGTACGATTGCACTGCTGGCAGGCTGCGGTGCAAAGGGCGATGATGCCAAAAGTGAAAAAGAGGACAAGACGATTCGCATCGGTGCGAGTGTAACACCGCATGCGGAAATTCTGAAGCATGTGAAGCCGGCACTGGAAAAAAAGGGCTACAAGGTTGAAATCGAAGAATTCACAGATTATGTAAAACCGAATCAGGCACTGGTCGATGATGAGCTGGATGCGAATTTCTTCCAGCATAAGCCGTATTTGGTCGACTGGGCAAAAAAGGCTAATGTCTCAGACAAACTCACAAGCGTGTTTGCGGTACACTTTGAGCCGCTGGGTATCTATTCCAACAATCATACATCATTAAAGGAGGTTGCTGACGGACAGAAAATTTCCGTACCGAATGACCCTACCAATGGCGGACGTGCGTTGAAGCTGCTGGCAGATAACGGAATTATTACTCTGAAAGAGGGCAAGGGTGTCGATGCGACGAAGCAGGATATCAAAGCGTACAATAAGAAGGTTGAAATCATCGAAATGCAGGCAGAAACCTGTGCGACAAGTCTTCCGGATGTTGATTTTGCAGTTGTTAACGGAAACAATGCCCTGAATGCAAAAATCAGTGACAAGGTGCTGGTGACGGAATCCAAGGATAGTGAGGCTGCGCAGACCTATGCCAATATCATTGCGGTACAGACAGCTCACAAGGATGATGAGAAAATCAAGGATTTGATTGCAGTGCTGAATACCGAAGATGTAAAGAAGTTTATCGAGGAGAAATATAACGGGATCGTTGTACCACTGGTACCGGTAAACGAATAAAAGAAGAGAGATATAGATGCTGGCTTTATCGGTATTCTATATCTTTTTCTTTTCTCTGCCTGCTGATGAAATGAAATTGTAAGTGTTTTCTTTGTGTAAAATGATGTGATTTCCCATGAATATGACAAAAATCAGTGGCTTTCTACTATGGAAAACAGTATAATAGAGAGTACATAAGGAGGGCATATGAAAAACATTAAGACATATCTGAAAAAGAACGGCTTCTTTGTTTTCTTGCTGACTGTCATACTGTTGATTATCATTGCCTTATCCGTCTATATCTTTGTAAATACGCAAGCGCAGCAGGAACCGGTGAAGCCGGTGGTGACAACACCGGAGCCTGCACCTGCAAAGACAACAGCGGAAATCACGCAGTTTGAAGGAGAATATCGAAAGGATTTGCGATATATCGATGTCACCTGGAGCTATGAAAAGCATTCTTCCACAATCAACAGTGTAGAATTGTACATCAACAATACGTATGTTGACAATGTATCGGACTACAGCAGCTATCAGATTTCAAAGGATGCATACAATTACGCAACCGGAGAAAATGTGCTTCGCCTGATTCTGAATTTATCAAATGGAAAGACTGTGGAAAAAAAGACAAAGGTTTTTGTTAATTATGTAATCAGTATGGAGCAAAGCGTAAGGCAGGTTGGCAATGCCACGGAGGTAACCCTGAAATATCAGTATGATAAAGTGCATCCTGTCGATGTGCCGAGCATCTTTATAACCGATGCCAGTATCGTCAGCGGGGAAATTAAGTATATCGGCACACAAACCAAAACCAGAGATGGCAGCGTGTATGCGGAAACGACCTATCAGATCAACTGGCCGGAGGCAGTGGTCACCTATCAGCAGTTTGATGTCCGCTGGTCCTTTAAGGATATACAATACAGTAAGGATTTTCTGGCAGAAAAAGGAAAAGCAGTGGAACAGGCAACGGAGTAGGGCAGATAAATCTGCCCTGTTTTCAGGTAAGGAGGACAGGAATGAGAGTATTACATACGGCAGACTGGCATTTGGGAATGGATTTATATAAGGTGACGCTGATGGAGGATCAGCGCTGGTTTAAGCAGCAGCTGAAAGCGATTATCGAGGAAGAAAGCATCGATGCCGTGCTGGTGGCGGGAGATGTGTATGATACGATCCTGGCCAGTAAAGAGGCGATTGAATTATATGATGATATCATGTATATGCTGTGTATGGAGCTGAAAAAAAAGGTGATTGTAATTGCCGGCAATCATGATTCGGCAACCCGTCTGGCATCCCTGTCAAGGCTGCTGGAGGGGATGGGGCTGTATATCATCGGAAGTCTGAAGGAAAAGGTGAAGGGAATCCGGGTGGATGACTGTATGATATACCCGATTCCGTATTTCCATGTGGAGCAGGTAAGAAAGGTCTACCAAAAGGACGTGCATTCACAGGCGGAGGCTTTCAGCTGTATTTGTACGGATATTCTTTCTACGGCAGACCATGCATATCGGCCGATTGCCATGGCGCATGCCTTTCTGGCAAATGCCGAGGTATGCGAGAGTGACCGATTTGCGAATGTGGGTGGAGCGGAGCTGGTTCCCTCCGCTATATTTGACGGGTTTTCCTATGTGGCCATGGGACATCTGCACCGCCGTCAGCATGCCGGTGGGCGTGTTTGGTACAGTGGCTCACCGTTGCCGTATTCCTTTTCGGAGGCTGATCAGCCCAAGGGTGTGCTGATTTATGACAGTCAGACGGATACGGTAACAAAACGGGATATTCAGCCTCTGCATCCACTGCAGGTATGCAAGGGAAGCTATGCGGATTTAAAGGAGAGAATGCTGAAGCATACAGTGCCGGATCATGCCTATGTGAAAATTGAGGTCACGGATTTGCCGGTATCCTATGAAATGCTGGATTACTTTCGACAGGGCTATGAGAATCTTCTGCAGCTGAGTGGAAAAAGCATGGAGCAGGAACAGACGAATATCACGATACGATTACAGGATTTGGAGACGATATCCGATTTGGATATTGTACAGCAGTTCTTTCAGGATTATTATGGGGAAGAGCTGAGTGAAGCAGCGAGGCAGCTGTTTTTACAGGCACAGCAAAAGCTGGAGAAAGAGGAAATGTATGCGACCTGAAATATTGAAGCTGCAGGCCTTTGGTCCTTATGTAAAACAGCAGTGCATCAATTTTCATGTATTTGACGAACAGCATCTGTTTCTCATACAGGGAGAGACAGGAAGCGGAAAGACGATGCTGCTGGATGCGATGACCTATGCGCTGTATGGGAAAAGCAGCGGTTCTCAACGGGAGGATCTGTATAGTATGCGCTCCCGTTTTGCCGAGGTGCAGGATGCGACCGTCGTTGATTTTCAATTTCAGCTTCATCAGCGAACCTATCGGTTTGTGCGAACGATTACGATGCGTAAAAAACGCAATCAAGAGCTGACTCCTCAGATGCAGATTGATGCCGGAGAAATAGTCGATGGGGAATTTGTACCTTTCTTTGAAAATCCGAAACTGAAAAATGTTGAGGAAAAGGCGGTGGAGCTGCTGGGTTTGAGTTATGCGCAGTTTGTACAGGTCATGATCCTGCCGCAGGGGAAATTCGAGCAGCTCTTAACAAGCAAAAGTGAAGAAAAGCAGGAAATATTGAAAACACTGTTCCAGATGGAGCGCTGGACCGGAATCAATCAGGCTCTCAGCGATACCATGAAGCAGAAGCGGGAACAGCTGGATATGAAAAAGCAGCGCAGGGAGGCATTGCTGAGCGGAATAGAAATGCAGAGCCCTGAAGAAATCACAGTATGGCTGAAGCATGCCGGAAGCACGCGCAGAATACTGGAACAGGAGGTAAAGCAGAAGCAGGAGTTGCTGGAGCAAATCAAGCAGGAAGCAGCACAGCAACGACTGAGAAAAGAACAGCTGACACTTTTGCAGCAGGCAGAGCTGGACTGGGAGCGATTGCTGCAGCAGGAAGAAGACATGAAGCAGCTCTATGTTTATCTGGAAAGACAGAAGGAGCTGATAAAGGTGCTGCCGGAATGGAATACATTGCAGCAATGCCGCAATATATGGAAACAGCGCGTCGATAACCTGCATGCTGTGGCGAAGCAGCATGAGCTTCTAAACCAGCAGAAGCAGGCAGCCCCGCTATGGCAAACGCAGCTGCAGGAGTATAAGGGGCAGGAGCAGAATCTGCGTCAGAAGCTGCATGAAGCACAGGAGTTGCGCCCGCTGGTTCAACAGCTGCAGCAGCTGCTTGTTAAAGAGAATGCTCTGCGGGAATTGCAGGATAAACAGCAGCAGCTGGTGGAGCAGAAACAAAAGCATTGCAGCGAGCTGAACAGCAACAAGGAGCAGCTTCGACAGAAAATAGAGACAGCTCAGCTGACACTGGATGGACTAGAGCATGCTGCGCAGCACTTTGCGGTATGGAGGCAGGCAGATTACCATGAGCAGCAAAGAATCCAGCATTCCGGTAAGCTGAAGGCTGAGGAAGCCGAAGAAAAAGAGCTGATTCTGCAGATAAAGCTGCGGGAAGAGCAGCTGATACCGCTGCAGCAGGCCTATGATGAAGCAATGCGTACCTATCTGAACAACAGTGCGGTACAGCTTGCGGCTTTATTAAAGGAGCATGAGCCCTGTCCTGTATGTGGAAGTACGACGCATCCCGCACTCGCTGAAACGAAGGCGGCGTATCAGGATGTTGTGCAGCTAAAGCAGCTGCAGGAACGTTTGGATCAGGAAAAGGAAGCAGTGCAGGGAATACAGCAGCAGCTGGAGCATGTGCGATTATCCATACAAATGAGACTTACTGCTATGCAGGAGCATGAGAAAGCCATACAGACACTTTTGCAGCAGCCGTTTTCCCAGACGGAATTTACCAGACTGCAGCAGAAACAGCAGCAGGCTGAACAGCTGAACCTGGTTCTTCATGAGCTTCTGCAGCAGCAGGAGCGATTACAGCAGAAGCAGCAGGAGGAGGATGCCGCATTGCAGCAGCTGCAGCAAAAACTGCAGGAGCTGCATACGGAGGCTTTGTTGAACGATCAGCAGAGAACAGTACTGCAGGACAGTATTCCCTGTGAGCTGCGCAGTCCGCAGACGCTCAGTGACTGTTTGCAACAGCTGCAGCAGGAGCTCGACCTCACAGTCGCACTGGTGGTAAAGCAGGAAACAAGGCTTCGACAGCTGGAAATCAACCTGGCACAGCAGCAGCGGGATCATGAGCATGCACAAAAGGAAGAGCAGCAGGCAAAGCAGGCACTGCAGGCTGCAGAAATATCTTGGCAGGCGGTGGCACAGAACAGGATTCAGGAGGAGGAAATGCAGGGGCTAAAGCAGGAGGATCTGCAAAAGCGGGAACAGCAGCTGCAGGAATATGCGCTGAAAAAGGAACAGCTGAAAACAAGGATACAGGATCTTCAACAGCGCTGTGCTGCGATTGCAGAACAGAATCTGGAGGCATTGCTGGCACAGCAGGAGCAGCTGATGCAGGAGGTGGAGCAGCTGCAACTAAAGCTTGCGGATATTACGACACATGAAGCGATGTATTTACAGGTGCAGGCCTCCATCACGCAAATTCAGAAGGAGCTGGATGTTGAAGAGCCTGCATTTGTAGAGCTGGCTCATTTCGTCAGAGCCATGCGTGGCGATAACGGTATGGGGATTGAACGATATGTTCTGGGAATCATGCTCGGCAGTATTACGCAGCAGGCAAATCAGCTGCTAAAGCTTGTTCATAATGGACGCTATCAGATTTTCCGCAGTGATGAGGCGAGTGGCAGAACACGAAAATATGGTCTTGAACTATCCATATATGACAGCTTTACCTGCAATACCCGCAGTGTCGTTTCCCTGAGCGGCGGTGAGAAATTCCTGGTTTCGCTTGCGCTGTCACTGGCATTATCCGCCGTTGTACAGGCAAGAAACGGCGGTATTCAGCTGGACACCATGTTTATCGATGAGGGCTTTGGAACGCTGGATGAGCACAGCATAGCAGATGCACTGGCTGTATTGCAGATCATGAGCAGCAGTCGCGGCTATGTCGGCATTATTTCCCATGTTGAATTGCTGAAGGAAAATATACCGGCCGGTATTCTGGTGGAGAAGAGCAGAGAAGGCAGTCATGTACAGATCAGAAAGGTGTGAAGCATATGTATGATGAACTAAAAAAAATACTGACACAGAGTGACAATGTCATTTTTTTCGGTGGTGCGGGTGTCAGTACGGAAAGCAATATTCCGGATTTTCGATCACAGAGCGGTATTTACAGTAAGAAGACCTATCCGTATCGTGCAGAAACGATGATCAGCAGTGAGTTCTTTCATGAACATCCCGAGCAGTTTTATGATTTTTATTTCCATGAAATGGTCTATGAGCGGGCACAGCCAAACGATGCGCATCTGGCGTTAGCAAAGCTGGAGGAAATGGGAAAATTAAAGGCAGTTATCACGCAGAATATTGATGGTCTGCATCAGAAGGCCGGCAATCAAAAGGTTTTGGAGCTTCATGGCAGCATACACCGCAATCGCTGCCAGCGTTGCCGTGCAGAGTATGATCTGCAGGAAATGCTGAAGCAGAAGAAGCAGGTGCCGCGGTGTCCGAGCTGTAACGGCATCCTGAAGCCGGAGGTTGTATTGTATGGAGAAAGTCTGGATATGCAGGTCATGGAGGAGGCAATTCTTTTCCTTTCACAGGCAGATGTGCTCATTGTCGGAGGGACCTCCCTTGTGGTATATCCGGCAGCTGGGCTGCTTCAATATTTTCGGGGATCAAAGCTGATATTGATTAACAAAGAAGAGACTGCGATGGATCATAGAGCGGATCTGGTTATTCACGATGCTATTGGAAAGGTCATGAAAGAAGCTGTTTTGGTATAAAGTAAGGAAATAGTAAAACAGCTTTGGCGATAAGCTGTCGCTACAATCAAAGTAAAGTCTGTCACGATTTCTGTGTTCTTTCTTTGGGGTGCTTGCAAAAAAGAGAATTCGAATGCTATTGATAATATACAATAGTGTGGAATTCTCTTTTTTTATGTATTCACGATTGTGTAAAATCCGATTCCTGTACAGCTTTTTTATGCTTACCGGCGTTTGTCCTTTAACACGGTATACAGCAGCCACATGCCCAAAAATACGGCGGTCATATAGCCGATAAACCCAATGGCGGGTATACCGAGCACCTTGGGCGTCATATCGGTTGTACAGATCAGGGAGCTTGCCATGAGCAGACCGCAGGATACGATTCCGACAACCAGCTTATTGACCATGTGATTGATGGTTTTTAAGGGTACACTGGAATCCATGATTTCCAGATTCAGCTTGATGCGTCCCTTGGTAATCATCCGCATGAGCTCACTGAACTGGATGGGAATATCGAGTGTGCGCTTTCCGGTCTCATAGAGCTTTCTTCCCGCATTTACCGCTTCCTTTTTGGCATCCAGCTTTTTGAATATATGCTCGCTGACATGGGCTGCCGCTATCTGAATGATATTCGTCTTCGGATCCAGCAGCGTCATCGTGCTTTCCATGGTTACAAGTCCTCTTGCCAGCATGCTGATGCCTTTCGGCATGGATATACGGTGCTTGTGTGCAATGGTAAAGACCTCCTGAATCGCATCCCCCAGGTTGATCTCATTCAGGTCCATATGGATATATTTCTTCATGAAGATTTCCATATCGTCATAAAACAGTGTGTAATCAATCCGGCCGTCGTGAACTCCCAGCGTCAGGATGACATCGACCATCAGCTCGGTATCATTGCTGCCAATGGCCTGCACTGCCTTTTTCATAAGGTCCTTGTCGCTGCGCTGCAGGGTTCCCATCATGCCAAAATCAATCCAGATGATCTTTCCATCCCGTATGCGAAGATTTCCAGGATGCGGGTCAGCGTGGAAAAAGCCGTCGTCCACGATCTGCTTGATGTAGTTCTCTGCCAGCTTGGAGGCAATTTCCCGAAGGTCATAGCCGCCTTCCTCCAGTGTTTTGCGATCGTCAATGACAATGCCGTCAATGTATTCCATGACCAGCACCCGGCTGGTCGTGTAGGCCTGCTCAATCAGCGGCGCACCGATATAGGTGATAGACTGATGATTCCGGGCAAATTCCATGGCAAAGCGCGCCTCATTCAGAAAATCCATTTCCTGCTTTGCAGTAAACCAGAATTCATCCATTACGATATTGATATCGATGACGCTCCCCAGCACCTCACTCAGACGCAGCAGCTTTCCAGCTCTACGAATCAAGGAAATATCCCGTTCCATCATCTCATAGATGTAAGGACGCTGCACCTTAACAACGATTTCTCTTCCATCGAGCAAAGAGGCCTTATGCACCTGCGCAATGGAAGCGGAACCCAGCGGTATACGCTCAAAGCTGGAGAATACCTCCTGCATGGGACAGCCGTATTCTTCCTCTATGACGCGCTGTACATCTGCAAAGGGCAAAGGTGCGACATTATCCCGCAGCTTGACAAGCTCCTTGCAATAGCGTTCACTGAACATATCCTGCCGGCTTGCCATGATCTGTCCGATTTTAACGAAGGTAGGACCCAGATCTTCCAGAATTTCCCGAAACTTAACCGGATCAACTCCCTTTGTGATATGATGCTTTTTCAGAATTCCCAGAATCTGAGCAAGCCGGCGTTTACTGCTCAGCGTTTTCACTTCATTCGGATTGCTCATTCTCCATGCCTTTTTCGAGTTCTTCAATATGGGCCTTCAGCATTGCAAGGTCGTCCCTGCTGACCTTTTCCAAATCCTTGCGGATGCTTTCCGTATCAGCCGGAGTTCTCAGCTTTTCCCGAAGGTCATGCTTCAGCTCCTCATTCAGAATTTTACCCTGTTCAACTGTTAATTCACCTTTTTTCACAAGAGCATCAATTACGTCCTTTGATTTTTCTGCTGTAGTGGCAACGGCACCAATGCCTGCCAGCATGATTTTCTTAATATCCTCACTGATGGTATTCATAAAAAATGCCTCCTTTTATTTATATTTATTGTAACACGTTTTCTGTAAAAGTATGAATCTTTTCTGTGAAAAGAATTTCTACGTATGTGCTGCCTGCGATACACGCTTGTGGATCGATGAACAGCTATTTGCGAATCCGGCACTTATCTTCACATAGTCTGCCTGTGTCTTCATTATCACGGGGTAATCAACTGTCTATAAATAAAAAAAAGAAGTCAATTGACTTCCTGATTGTTTTCTATGGGGCGACTGATGGGAATCGAACCCACGAATGACGGAGCCACAATCCGTTGTGTTAACCACTTCACCACAATCGCCATAGCGTTCCTGACATTTTATCAGGCGAGTTATATTATAGCCTATTCATTATGTTTTGTAAATACTTTTATTGAATTTTTTTGTAGAAATGTTATAATGCCTTTTAAGGAGTGATTCCATGAAAAAAATAGCGTTGATGTGTGATTCCAGCGCAGATATTACCAAAGAAGAGGCTGAAAAGCTTGGGATACATGTTTTACGGATGCCCATTACCATAAATGGAAAAGAATTTATCGAGGAAGAAACAATTTCCGATCAGGATATTATCGAGGCACTTGGTCAGAATAAGAGTGTTAAAACGGCACAGCCGATCATTGGTACGATGACCCGTATGTGGGATGAACTGCTGGAAAGCTACGATGAAATATTTTACATACCGCTGACAAAGGCCTTATCCGGCACCTGCCGTGTTGCGATGGGGATAGCGGAACAATCACCGTATCAAAATCGCGTGTTTGTTTTGAATTCTGATTTCGTGTGTTATCCGGTTGTTCATATGCTGTTAACCGCTCGCGATATGTTTAAAAAAGGATATACGTGTGTACAGGCAAAGGAAAAGATTGAGCAGGAGGGTGAGCTGTTTGCTATTCTGATTCCGGAAACTCTGACCGCATTAAAAAACGGCGGACGCATTTCGCCTGCTGCCGCAGCGCTGGCAGGATTATTGAAGATACAGCCATTGCTGAAGGTGGAGCATGGGGCGATTGATCTGGTTGACAAGGTGCGAACCCTGAAAAAAGCTTATAAAGAGGGGATCGAGGTTGTTTTAAAGGATATCGATCCAAAGGAATATGACTGGATGATCATTGATGCCTATAATCGAAAGGTCAGTGATGAGCTGAAGGCAGCATTGGAGGAGGCGTGCGGACAACCGGTTGAACAGCGGATTTTCAAGTCTGTCATCATGTCACATACCGGACCGGGAACCATCGGCTTTGGAAGAATTAAGAAAATTCGTTATTAGAACTCAGGCGGACTGAGTTTTTTCATAAAAACCAGGAGGGAATGTATGGATGGACATATTACATTAAAGGGGAATTATCGCAAGGATGTGCTGGATGCTTTTGTGGAGCAGGCGCAGAAAACAAAGCTGTCACAGCTGGTGATTCTGGAGCCTTCCAGTATGTTTCTTGAGTGCGCTTCCTTATATAAAGAGGTTAGGGCGACATATCCCTGCCAGCACGAATGGTATCAGGCACAGAATATCTGTTCCATTATGGACTATCATGCGTTCATAGATGCGATGCGCAGGGAATCGTTTCCAATCCCTGTGAAATTTGGTATCTGTGTCGATTATTTTACACAGCATGAAATACTTTTATCTCAGATGAAGGCGGCCTATTCCTATGATTGCTTTGTGGGATGTATTCGCTTTATTGACAATATTGCATATTCCTGGGACCCGCAGTCAAAGGAGATGCTCTGGGACAAATACAATGCGGCATTTTTATACCGGCGCTATTATGAAATGATGTATGCATTGATCACCTCCCGTTTGTTTGACGGAGTGAGCGGCTTTGATAATATTCATCATATGCAGATGAAGCCGGGATATTCCCTGCAGCATACCTATAACAAGCTGGCGATGCTGCTTGCCCTGCAGCATATGTATGTGGAGGATGATGCAAGGGATGTGCTCAGTGTGCGGGGAAGCAGCGGAAGACTGAGTGAGGCATTTCGTGAAATTTGCATGGCAAAGCATATACGCATCGTCCCCTGCAGCTATGCGGAAAGACCGGAGGAAATGTGTTACTGATCTTTTTGATACCGGCAGCTCATGCTGCTGTTTAATAGGGCTGCTATGCATTTGATTCAGGTGAACAATTAAGAAAAAGTATGATACTGCTTATGCAGGGAATCTGTTTGCTTTCCTCTTTTCATGCATGCAATTCACATTCAAGAAAGAGTTCCTGATGTCGATTATCAAGCTGAAATTCATTGTGTATATAGATCAAGGAAACCAAAAACCGGAACTCACAGCGCCAGGGCACACAGGAAATAGAAGATCAGGTCTAAGTTTGAAAATCGTTTACGGGTATTGGAAAGTGATATAATTTAAAAAATTATTATAACAATTCAGATGATGCAAAATATGATCATTCAGTTTGTGAATGGAATAAATTTTCAAAAGATTTTGCCAGGATCAAAGAAATGCTCGATTCACGACAAATGGAAGGCTGCTTCTATTCTCTGGAACGTTGTTAATGAGTCATCATCACCTAACATTCATTCCTATGATTTCGTTCCATCATACAATATAAGGATGCAGTATACAAAATTAAGAAATTATATTAGGTTATCAGCGATTCGTCATCAGATAGTAATCGCTTTTTTTTCGGAAAGGAGTGTTACATGACACTTCTTAACTATCAAAAAAGCGTAGCAAAGCTTTTGCCTGATACCTTGTTTATAGTTACTGTGCCGGTTATTCATTTTTTTGTATGCTGTGCAGAACATAATTCGATATGATTATCTTGTTTTCTGATAACAGCATGCCTGTGTTTTGCATAAGTATCTTTTACCCTGATTTTCAGTCAGCGTAAGCATAAACAAAAAACGTCCCGTATGGGACGTATATTATCAATGGCGGAGAGCATGAGATTCGAACTCACGGTAGCTTTCACTACGCCACCTTTCCAAGATGGTGCCTTAAACCGCTCGGCCAACTCTCCAAGGTTACCTCTATTATTTTACTTATTTTCAAAGAAATGTCAACAATAAATTGTATAATTTCCTATTTTTTTGTTTATTCAAAGCTGCTGTTCGCCCGTTTTATTATAAGTATAGCTTTGATAAGGAAAAAAATACCGTCTGGCAGTAATCTCATACATAAAGGAGTATCCTCTCTCGTATCCATGAGCGATGCGTGATGACTGTTCGAACAGGGAGAAGTGATGTTCTTAAGTATACGGTATTGTGATGCTGCTTAATACTACCTCCATTTTGTACTATGTATGCATTCGAAATCTACATACTGATAGAGAATCTATACAGCGGTATGCAGATTCCTTCATATTTATTAATCTGCATATTAGCGCTTATCGTTTGTGCGAATGGCTTTGGCAACCCGGAAGAGGTCTGCTTCAAATAAAAAACAGAAGCTTCTCAGGGCTCCTGTCCGTTACTGCTCCTGCATCAGATTGAGATTTGCACTCAACAGCTTTTCCAGCTGCGCATTATCACTGCTCACCATCCAGACATCCTCTGTTTTCTTCAGCTGTATCTGGACATCCGTAGTTTTCATGACATCTGTTTTCTGCAGACTTTTAAAGAGAACGGTTGCGATGGCTGCTTCGGTTTCCGCATCGCTGACATCCTTTTTGCTAAGCTCCTGTACCTTCTTCTCCGCCTGCTCCATACCGGATTTCAGAGTTTTTGAGAAATCGTACTGCTTGATTTTCACTGTGACAGTTGCCTGATTGTCCTGGATGGTTTCCTTGCCTTCCTTATGCTCAAAATACATCATTTTCTCATATGTCTGCTTCTGCAGCTTTTTGTCAACAGAATCCATATAATCACTGTCATCGACTGAAAATGCTTTTATATTGAAATTCTTCCAGTCACTGGAAGCTTTTACCGCATCACTGTCCTGATTTTGAATGCCGTTTAAAAAGGCTGCCGTCGTTTCCGCAGGGGACCGTGGTGTTTCTTTTTTTGTACAGCCGGATACAGTACAAAGACACATCAGTGCAAGCAGTGCAATCCATTTTTTCATATCGGTACCTCCATATGCGTAATTGTACCACAGCTTTCTGCTTTTTTGACATCTGTGATTGGAAATAATAGAAAGATTTACATGAATTAGCGGATTTTTTAGGAGTTTCCCGATTTTAAATCGTATAGATATAGTGTAAGGAGGTGTTTTATCCTTTCCTGTCGAATGAGGTATGTGTCAAATGCGGGATGCATATGGTTAGGGTGAGGTGATGCATGTGGAAAATAAACGGCTGATTATGCTGTTCGGTATTCTGTTTTCCGTGGTATTCTGTCTGATGTATTATGTGCTGTTTTCCTTTACGCTGGGAAAAGCGAATGATGATAAGCGAACGCTGTATATGAATCAGGTGGGATTATATGAAAAGGCACAGAGTGTGCAGGATATGCAGGAAAAGCTGGAAAAGGAAGGTCTGAAAAGCTATACGATGAAGCAGGATAAGCTGACGGCTGTCGTTTGCGGTGTAAGCAGTGATGAAAAGGAAAGTCAGCAGGTTCAGCAGAAGCTGAAAGCGTTGAAATACAGCTACATTCCGAAAAATGTTACCGTAGAGAATTCCGATGTGGTCAAACTAATTGATGAGCAGGCATATGACAAGGCGCTGGAAAGGATTGGAAAATGAAAGTAAAGGAATTAAACAAGGAGGAGCGTCCAAGAGAAAAGGCGCTGCAGCACGGAATAGCGGCGCTTTCCAATCGGGAGCTGCTGGCTCTGGTATTACGCAGCGGCACGCGCTCCATGTCCGCACTGGAGCTGGCAGATGAGGTGCTGAGGCACTGGAGCTCTATGGGGGATTTGGGAAAGGCGAATATGCAGGAGCTGATGGGACTATCGGGAATCAAGGAGGCGAAAGCCATTTCTCTTATGGCGGCATTTGAGCTGGGACGCAGAATCGCTTTGATGAGGTGCTGCATGCGCCGGGCATCCATCATCCGCAGGATATTCTGGAATGGGTCAATCAGCAGATCGGCTATGAACAGCAGGAGCATTTTCTCGTACTGTTCCTCAATCAGAAAAATCAGCTGATCAGCAGCCGCGTGATGTTTGTCGGCACCCTGACCAATGCGAGTGTGCATCCAAGGGAAATCTTTCGGGAAGCGATGCAGCTTGGATGTGCGAAAATCCTATGTGTCCACAACCATCCGTCCGGTGATCCGCAGCCATCCTCAGCGGATATCTCTTTGACCAGAAGTATTGAGGAGTGCGGCGTCATGACGGCGATTCCACTGATGGATCATATTATCGTCAGCCGCAATACATATTTCAGCTTCGCACAGAAGGGACTGCTGCAGCCGGGACTTTCCTAAAGTTTTCTTAAGATTTTGACAAAAACCAGATTGTCATTGAACTATTTTTCTTTCCCCTATATAATATATGGGAAACATGAAGAAATAGGTGAGAGCATGTCAAAATTGAATCGTTTTCAAAAAATAATCTTAGGCGTTATCGCGTTCTTTGTGATGATAGGTATCCTTTTAAGGAGTATGAGCGGCTCTGTAACAAGCAATATCGGCTATGATGTAGTCACGATGCTGAAATATGCACTGATTGATTATCCGACAGAAACCGTAAAAAATCTGTTCAGTGATTTTGCAAACCTATGGAGCGTGAATGAGGAAAATGACCGGCTGCGCTATGAGCTGAGCAAAAATCCTTCCTACAAGGCAAAGTATGTCAATGAGAAACAAAAAAATGCAGAGCTTGAGGAAGCATTGGGCATCAAAACGAGTGATGATACATATAAACGGACATGGGCGAAGGTTATTCTGCGTGATCAGGCTACCTGGAACAATGAGATTACCATTGATAAGGGCAGCAAGGAAGGCATTAAGGCCGGTATGGCAGTAGAAAGTACGAATGGCATGGTTGGAAAGATCAAGAGTGTTTCCGCTCATACCAGCGTTGTCAAGCTGCTGACCAGTGAAGATAAGCTGAATTCAGCATCCATTAAGATTCTGCTGGATGAAAAGAAAAGCTCTCTGGGTGTTTTGCAGAGCTATGATGTCAAGCGCGGCTGCTATATCGTTTTGCTGTTTGATGACAGCAGTGAAATCAAAAAGGGAATGCAGGTCGTCACAAGCGGCAAGGGCGGCGGCTATCCAAGCGGACTGCTGATCGGCACCGTGGACAGTGTGCAGGCGCTCTCCAATCAGACCGGACAGACCATCTATGTTCGGCCAATTGATGATTTTCAGACGTTCTCAATTGTCAGTGTCATCGTTGAAAAGGGAGATGAGTAGGCATGGCGCATATCGTCTTTGTCATCATCTGCTTTCTGATCGATGAAATACTTACCGTGATTTTTCCCAACAGCTATCTGATTAACGATCTGCTGTTCATACCGAATCTTGGCTTCTGTGCCATGGTGCTGACAATTCGTAAATTCAGTTTTCTGGATTCCTGCCTGTTCGCTTTTGGCTGCGGTATGATTTACGATTTCTGTTTTGCGAACACGTTTCTGCTCTATGCGATTATTTATACCGTCATAGCGTGTCTGCTGCAGCTGTGGAGCAAGCATATGACGGAGACGCTGATTGAATCGCTGGTTCTCTGTATTGTGACAATTTTCGTCAAGGATCTTCTGATATACTGCTATATGAACTTTCAAAGAATTACCAGTATGTCGCTGATGCTGTGGGCGGAGCGTTATGAGCTAATGACCTTGCTCGCTAATGCGATTCTTGTCATGGTTATTGTATTCCTCATTCGTATCAAGGACGACTATCTGGAAATGAAAGCACTCCGTATACGAAAAGGGGAGAAGGTCGAATGGTTCAGATTAAAATCAAAGGAATAAACGATACCTATCACATTTATGCGCAGTATGATGATGCATCTGCGTTTTTCCAGCAGCTGAAGGAAAGACTCAAATTCTGTCAGAATAAGAACGGACAGTATTTTGAGGCTTTTTTTCATATCGAAGGCTTGAAGCCGCAGCATCTGCAGGAGCTGTTTCAGCTTTGTGCAGATTGTCACACCCTGATTGCCGGCATCAATGAGCTGCCGCAGGAAAAGTCAAGGCGCATTCTGGAACAGGAGCTGCGGGGTGGAGAGCACTACCGCTTTCATGAGCCGCTGCTTTTGCTGGGCAATATCCGTAAGCAGGCCTTCGTGACAAGCAATGAATCGCTGTATGTACTGGGCAGTGTGCAGGGCAGTGTGGATTTACTGCATGAGGATTGCGTGCTGGCGGCTTCGCATATCGATGGAAATGTGCGGATATGTGATACTCATTTCCAAAATATGACATCCTTTGCGCCCTGCAAAGTCTATTATGAGAACAGACATTTGGAAATGAAGGAATATAAGGAGGAGAGAATGTGGGAGAGGCAATAGCAATTACTTCCGGAAAAGGCGGCGTTGGAAAAAGCAGCGTCTGTATCAATATGGGCATGGTCCTGGCGCAGAAGGGCTACAGGGTTTGTCTGATCGATGTGGATTTGGGCTTGAAAAACCTGGATGTTATGCTGGGGTTGGAAAACCGTGTAATCTATGATTTAAAGGATGTGATGGAGGGGCGCTGTACCCTGGCAAATGCGATGATTCGTGATAAGCGTCAGGATAATCTGTACCTGCTTCCGGCATGCAAAACGATACATATACAGTATTTCCACGGTGAGGATTTAAAAATCGTCGTAGAGGAGCTGAAAAACCAGTTTGATTACATACTGCTGGATACACCGGCAGGAATCGAAAGCGGCTTTATACATTCGATTGCCTGTGTGAGCAGAGCAATTGTCGTAACGACACTTGATGTGACGGCATTGCAGGATGCAGACCGTATCATCGGTATTCTGATGAAGGAGGGAATGGAGCATATTTCCTTTATCGTCAACCGCATGAACGTACATCATATGGATCGGGGTATCAGCGTTTCGCTGGAGGAGGCGAAGCAGTGGCTGTCCATCGATTTTCTCGGCTACGTATTCGATGATGAGAATATGATGCGCTCCAACAATCATGGCAAGCCGATCGTATTGCAGCGGGAAACGCAGACCTACAGCTGCTTTGACAGCATTGTCCGCCGTATGCTGGGACAGCGCTGTCCGCTGCCGAAATATCGTGAAAGGAAATTTTTGCAGAAGCTGTTTGGATGAACGGTTGTCTGCTGAGGCTTATAGAGGCTTCTGACTTGCATAGCAAGGTGAGTCAGAAGCCTTATGCATTCTGCAAGGAATTCTGAAGCCGAGGATATCCGGTATACGCATCGCTGGATGGCAAAGCAGTTTCGGCAGAAACATCATCATATGTCACAATGCACGGCAGTGAGGCAATATCCTCAGAATTTGTTCAAGCATGCTTCGCTGGTTTTTTTTCCTTCGGCATGGTAGAATAGAAAAGTGAAAGTATGGTGGTGTTATGTTAAAAAGATTTCTGAAAAAAATAGATCAGAGGTTTTCTATTTATACCCTGTGCAAGGTGATCTGCGTGTTACTGATTCTGTTCCTGCTGATTAAGACACAGGTTGTATGGGGAAGCTGGTACCGGATGCTGCGTTCCGTTCTGCAGCCGTTTATCATCGGCTTTGTCCTTGCATATGTGATGCATCCTCTTGTGGAATTTCTGGAAAAGAAGGGGATACCGAAGAATTTTTCCATCATTGCCATATGGGTGTGCGTACTGGTGTTTCTAATCGTGATGCTTGTTATGCTGATGCCGGTACTGTATGATAAAATCAATGAATTTATGACCAGCATGATTGACGGTGTTGTCTGGATTTCCAATAAGATCAAGACTCTCGGAAATATGAAGGATTTCTCACTGGTAAACAGCATCACCAATAATATTGTCAATATCCTGCAATCCTATGATGACTGGGTTCCGCAGCTGGTATCCAGTCTGCCGGGACTGATGAATACGGTTTTGAATGTCGTTACGAACGTTCTGTTCTCTATCATCATTGCAATCTATATGCTGTTTGACTTTGAGCGCATCAAGCGCGGTCTGCGGAAATTTGTTCACCTGTTTTTCAAAAACAGTGATATATATCTGCATGAAATCGATCAGAATGTCACTGTATATCTGAAATCCTTGATTATTCTGATGCTGATTAAATTTATTGAATACTCTGCCTTTTATTTTATGATCGGACATCAGGACTGGCTGATTATCGGCCTGCTGACATCGTTTGGTGTCATCATTCCCTACCTGGGTGGTACGATTGCCAACAGCATCGGTATCATCACAGCACTGACGCTGCCGCCGAGTAACATCGTGGCTTTGATTATCGGTATCATGATCTTATCCAATGTGGATGCCTATGTCATCTCGCCTCTGGTTCATGAAAAGCGCAGTGCCATGGGCCCGCTGATTACCTTATTCGCTGTGTTCGCAGGGGGTGTCATCATGGGAGCTGTTGGCATCATGGTGAGTGTACCTGCAGCGATCGCCATTAAAACCGCTATCGAGGTTTATGAGCAGAAAACGGACCGCAGGCTGTACGATAATGCTGTGGAGCCGGACGTATAAAAAGTAAGCGGTGAAGTGCCTGCAGGCATTACAGAAATAAGGGTACGCAATATACATATAACCATAGACCTGTCAGTATGCACTGGCAGGCTTTTTTATCTTGTGGGAAAGATAGATGCGGGAAGGTGCGGCCAACGGCATTTGCGTGTTATGCCTCTGTGTTCCTGATTTATGCCTGAATAATCTCAGCATCCTCATACCAGTTCCATTTCGCTATACAGCACGTGCAAAAGCACAGACTGGAAAGCGGCTGCGGCACTTCTATTTCCAGCAGCGTGCGCATATAGTGTTAGCAGGAGGGATGATATGGACGATTTAAGAAGAGTTAGAAAACGAATCAGAGGCCGAAGATTTGACGGAGCAGGGGCGCAGGAACAGAAGCAGCGTCCGTTCATCCTGTTTCGTATGATCTATCATGCGGTCATGCTCATGATGTGCATCTGTGTTGTCGTACTGGCTCTGCTGCTCAATCAGAAGCTGAATCTGGTAAAAATGCCTGCCGTGATACAGCAGTTCCATCTGGAGGATCTGGGAAGCTGGCTGCCCTTTGAAAACTGGTTTTCACTGAAGGAGGAACCGGTTTCCACATCACCGGTGTATACACTGCTGAAGGACGATCATTATTCCAACGGTACCAATCAGGCACGCAGCGGATATGCCGGTGTCGTGCTTCATGTGCAGAAGCAGGCGGATAAAAAAAGCAGCGTCACCGTAAAGCAGGACAATGGTGCAGTGGTAACCTATGGAAATCTCAATGAGGTCAAGGTAAAGCAGGATGACCGCATTCTCAAGGAGGCTGTTCTGGGGACGGCTGACAGCTATGTAACCATCAACGCATTGAAGGATAATGAGAAAATCAAGGTGAGCGATGCATTTTCATAAGCTGCGGATACGGATATCTCTGCTTTGGCTGCCGTATCTGCTGATGCTGCCGTATCTGCCTGTAGCCCGTCTGATCGGATGGATCTTTATCATGCTTACCATTCATGAGATGGCACATATGTTATGTGCCATTCTCTTTCATTACCCGATTGAACGAATCAATATATACCCCTTCGGACTGGCGGCAACCATAACGCATATCGGTCACGGCTCTTTGGTGAAGGAAATTCTCATTATTTCCGCAGGCCCGCTGATGCATGTTCTGTTTCCATCCCTGTTTCAATTCTGTGTGGCAAAGGGGATCCTGTCACCATCCTTTGCATCCTATCTGCATACGATCAATGCTTCCATTCTGCTGTTTAATCTGCTGCCGATCTATCCGCTGGACGGAGGACGGCTTATGCAGACTTTTTTTCACTGCTTTTTACGCTTTCGTACAGCGGAATATGCAACCCTTATTTGCTCCCTTATTTCCATCACAGCTGTTTTTTACTTTCATTTGCTGCAGGGAGTGAGTGCTGTCATCGTACTGATCTTTCTGATTCTGCAGATTTTCCTGTCCTGGCGCTCGCTTCCTCTGACACAGCTGCAGTTTTTTCATTATCGCAGGCTGCATCCGGTAGCTTATGATCCGATCCTGAATGAATCCTTCGATTTATACCGCGGTCGAAGGAATATCATAAAGTACGGCAGAGGCTGGATTGATGAGAAAGACTGGCTCACGCAGCGCTTCGGCAGCGAGAAAAACAGTAGGCGTCCGTAAAGAAATGTGATATACTCAAAGGGTATGCGGTACCCTTATGGCAGGTGCTGTAAAGACTATTGTACCACAGGGGCATGTAATGGTATAATGGAACGAAAGGGAGGCAGGATCTATGAAGGTAAAACTATTTCTTGTATCTGTTCTGGCGCTGTTTCTTGTCAGCGGCTGTGAAGAGAAAAATCCAAGCATTGCCACAACCGTATATCCTGTACAGTATCTGGTGGAAAGAATCGGCGGTGATGATGTAACCGTGAGCAATATAACAGAAAATACGATGATTCAGCGTGCGCAGATCAAATCCAGCTTTCAGGATATATTGAAGGACAGCGATGCCCTGTTTTATATCGGTGGTTTGGAGCCGTATATGGATTTGTATGTGGACGATATCCGGGATACCGGAGTGGATATGGTGGATCTTGCGACCAAAAGTGCAATTTATAAATTTGAACGCTATACCTCAACAACGATTGACGGCATTACGGCAGGAACGGAAGGCCCGTATTACGAAGGAGAGGAATTTGCCAATCTGGATACCTATGATGCAGACCCCATGCTTTGGATGGATCCGGTAGCGATGACCAGCATGGCGAGTGATATTCGTGACTATCTGGTACAGAAGTATCCGCAGTATAAGGACATTTTCGATGAGAACTACGATGCTCTGGAATTGGATCTGGCCCGGCTGGAGGCAGACTTTCAGGCTATCCCGGACGGTAAGATGAACATCAGCTTTGTTTCCATGACGCCATCCTTTGGAAACTGGCAGAAATCCTATGGTATTAAGGTATATCCGGTAACCTTGTCCAAATACGGAGCACTTCCGACAAGCGATCAGCTGGCAGCTATGAAAAAGCGTATTAAAAGCGATCATGTGCGATATATAGCAATTGAACAGAATCTGAGTGAGGATATGGAGAAGCTGCAGCAGCAGCTGATTGATGAGCTGGCACTGATACCTGTGAATTTGAACAATCTCTCCAGCATTTCAAGCGAAGATAAAAAGGCCAGCAAGGATTATCTGACAATTATGTACGATAACCTAAAAGCACTGGAATCGATAGCATCCTAAAGGTCATAACCGGACCTTTTTCTTTTGAGTTGGATAATTTATCAGGCATCCTTCTTCTAAGAAGCGAAAACTGTGGTAAAATAAGAACGTATGGAGGAACCCCCAATGAAAAAACTTTTACTGATTGATGGAAATTCCATGCTGTTTCGTGCATACTACGCGACAGTATATGGAAGAATGATGAAAACGAGCAATGGTGTGCCGACCAATGCAGTATATGGCTTTATTACGATGATCAACAAGGCGCTGTCCATGGTGGAGCCGGATGCGGTGCTGGTCGCATGGGATGCAGGCAAGCCGACCTTTCGGCATGAGACGTATACCGAATATAAGGGAACCAGAAAAGAACTGGATCAGGAGCTGATCGTACAATTTCCGATTGCCCGTGAATTTCTGGATGCCTATGGCATGAAGCGCTATGAATGCGAGGGTATTGAGGCGGATGATATCATCGGAAGTATGGCAAAGAAATATCCGGATGTGGAAATACATATCTTATCCAGTGACCGTGACCTGCTGCAGCTGATTGATCCGACAACGGATGTCTATCTGATGAAAAAGGGTATCACGGAAATGGAAGTCATGGATGAGGCAAAGCTGAGGGAAAGCATGGGAATCGTACCCTCACAGATTATTGATCTGAAGGCACTGATGGGAGATACCGCGGATAACATACCGGGCGTGAAGGGCATCGGTGAAAAGACGGCACTCAAGCTTTTAAGTGAATATGAAACCGTGGATAATGTGTATGCACATATCGATGAAATCAAGGGCAAGCTGAAGGAAAAGCTGGAAACGGATAAGGAAAAGGCATTTTTATCCAAGTATCTTGCGACGATCAAGGTGGATGCCGAAATCCCGCTCCCCTTTGCGGATATGATGCTGAAGGAGCCGGGGGAAGAGCTGCACGATTTCTTTGTGAAATATGAAATGAAGAGCTTTGTAAAGGAAACCATGGATACCAGAGAGGTGAAAAAGGAAGGCAGCCGCACGATTGTGAAGCAGATTTCGCCTGATCTTTTACAGGATGGGGCACTGGTGTATGCCAATGTGGATAATGAAAGCTATTATGATGCACAGCTGTATGGCTTTGCCATCAGTCTGCAGGATCGCACCGAGTACATAGAGCTGTCAGACGCCTTGCAGGATACAGCATTTCTGGAATGGCTGAAAGAAGAAAACGGCAAGGCGGTATATGATGCGAAAAACTTCTATCACGCCCTGCATAAAAACAACATTCCCTTTGCGGATGTTACATTCGATGTCATGATTGCGGCATTCCTGGTGGATGGAACGCTGTCAGATTACGATAAGCTGGCGGAGAAGTATCAGTTTGACCGCAGTCTGTTAAAGGATGATGTATTCGGTAAAAAGGGCAAGGGAAAGCTGGTGGACAGTGACGAGGCTGCCCGCTATGCCATGGCGCAGGCCGATTATTTACAGGATCTGGTTGCCAAACTGGATACAGCGTTACGGGAAATGGAAATGAAGGAGCTGTTTACTACCATTGAAATGCCGCTGACGCATGTGCTGTACGCGATGGAAAAGGAAGGGGTTGTTACCAGCCTTTCCACTCTGGATGAAATCGCAAAGGCGACCAGTGATAAAATCGATGCCCTGAGTGCAAAGATATACGAGATTGCCGGTATGGAATTCAATATCAATTCTCCGAAGCAGCTCGCCGGTATTCTGTATGATGAGCTTGGCTTAAAGGCAGGAAAGAAGCGCAGCACTGCAGCGGATGTACTGGAAAAGCTGGCATCTCAGCATCCGATTATTCCGCTTCTGCTGGAGCATCGCAAGTATCAGAAAATCTATTCCACCTATGCGGTTGGCTTAAGCAAACACGTTTTAAAGGATGGTAAGATTCATACGATTTTCAATCAGATTCAGACACAGACCGGCCGCTTGTCCTCCTCGGAACCAAACCTGCAGAATATTTCCGTGCGGGATGAGGAGGGAAAGGAGATTCGCAAGGCGTTTGTCGCCAGTGAGGGACATGTGCTGCTGTCTGCGGATTATTCCCAGATTGAGCTGCGTATGCTGGCACATATGGCGAATGAAGAGGTGATGATCGATGCCTTTAACCATGGCATTGATATTCATACAAAAACGGCGATGCAGATATTCGATGTGGAACACGATGCCGTGGATGCCAATATGCGCAGAAGTGCGAAAACGGTAAATTTCGGAATTGTTTACGGACAGAGCGATTTCGGATTGAGTGAGCAGCTGGGCATTACCCGCAAGGAGGCACATGCCTTTATTGATAAATATTTTGCATCCTATCCGAATATTAAAAGCTTTATGGATACGACGATAGCATTTTGCGAGGAGCATGGGTATGTGAAAACGCTATTCAACCGTCGCCGTTATATCAAGGAAATCAGTGATAAGAACTATATGATGCGGGAATTCGGAAAGCGCGCGGCTATGAATGCACCGATTCAGGGAAGTGCTGCCGATTTGATCAAGCTCGCCATGATTCATATATATAAGAAAATGCAGGAGGAACAGGTGAAATCCCGTATGATTCTGCAGATTCACGATGAATTGATTTTTGATGTCTGGGAAGATGAACTGGAACAGATGAGGACCATTGTCGAGGAGGGCATGCAGAATGCGATGAAGCTGCGTGTACCGCTGATCGCCGAGGCGAATATCGGCAGGACCTGGTATGATGCAAAGTAGGTGAAGAATATGCCGGAGCTTCCAGAGGTAGAAACAGTTGTAAGAACATTGGAGCACCAGCTGGATCGCGTGATGATTGTCGGCTGTGAGGTGTTCTGGAATAATATTATAGGCTATCCGGATGCAGCCGCCTTCTGCAGGGATATCGTTGGAAAAACAATACAGGGGTATCACCGTCACGGAAAATATATGCGCTTTGATCTGGGGGATATGGAATGGATCTGCCATATGCGTATGGAGGGAAAGTTTTATGTCCAGCAGCCGCAGGAGCCCTATGATAAGCATGTTCATGTGATATTGCAGCTAAGTGACGGACGGCAGCTGCGCTATCACGATACAAGGAAATTCGGCAAGATGTATCTGTATGAGAAGCGTGCGGATGTTTCATCCTATCCGTGCTTTAAAAATATCGGATATGATGCCTTTGATGAACGTATTACGGCAGAGTGGATGTACCACACGCTGCATAAGAAAAAGACCGCGCTGAAGGCTGTGCTGCTGGATCAGCGCTATATCGCCGGTATTGGTAATATTTATGCGGACGAAATCTGCTTTGCCATGCATATGCATCCGGAAACGATGATCAATCATTTGCGGAAAAAGGACTTTGAGGAGCTGATCTATCATATCCGTCGAATCCTAAACGGTGCAATACGTGCCGGAGGAACGACGATTCGCTCATATACCTCCCAGCTTGGTGTGGATGGCCGCTTTCAGCTGAAGCTGAAGGTACATGCAAAGAAAGGAGAGGCATGTCCGGTTTGCGGGACGACGATCAAAAAGATTGTCGTCGCAACACGGGGAACCTGTTTCTGTCCGACATGCCAGCGAAGAAGATGAGAACAATTGGACTGACCGGAGTTATGGGAGCCGGAAAATCGAGTGTGATTCGAATATTGCAGGAGGAGGGCATTACCGTGCTGGATTGTGATGCCGTGAATGCACAGCTGCTGCAAAAGCATGAGGAAGGCTATACAGCGCTGATTCAGATGTTTGGAACCGAAATTCTGAATGACGAGGGCAATATCATGCACCAGCGGATGAGTGATCTGATCTTTTGCGATCCTGAGAAAAAAAGACAGGCAGAGGGGATTTTGCATCCACTGATAAAGAAACGTATTTTTGAAGAGCTTGCATTACATGCAAAGGAGTCTATTGTCGTTGTGGAGGTGCCGCTGCTCTTTGAGGTACACTGGGAGGATGCCTTTGATGAGGTCTGGGTAGTGGCCTGTGATGAGGAGCTGCTGTTATCCCGTCTGAAGCTGTATCGCCATATTTCCAAAGAGGAAGCGCTGCGCCGCTTACGGCTTCAGCTGCCGCAGCAGGAAAAAATAAAGCGTGCAGATGTCGTTTTTTACAATAACAGCGATTCGGCAAGTCTGAAAAGACAGATTTGTGATATACTGAACATGAAGAGGCAGTTGAGGTGAGCGTGTGAACAGAAAAGAGGATAAATGCCGTATTGAGGTACAGGGCGAAATGACAGCGGAGCGCTATGCTTCCTTTACTATGCTGTATGTTCCCCTGATCGGCAGCGATGCAGCGGCACTGTATCATACGCTGGTCAGCATCGGTACGAGAAATCAGAAGATTCGCAATCATATTCTGATTCAGACTATCAGTAGGCTGAGCATGGAAGCCATGGAGAAAAGCCGGCATGTGCTGGAGCAGTATCTGTTGGTGAAAACCTTTTATGATGCTGCGAAAAACAGCTATCTGTATCAGGTGTTCATGCCCAAGGACGGCAATGAATTTCTCAGACATGAGGTGTTCGGGCGTCTGTACCTGAAGGAAATGGGGAAGGATGTATATGAGTTCAACAAGCTGAGCTTCGCCAAGCCCTGTGAGGATAAGTCAGCGTATCAGGAAATCACCATTCCCTTTGTGAATATTCTGAAGGAGGACTGGCAGGATGTGCAGGAGGAGGATTTCCGCAAGCTGAAGCCACAGCAGGATCTTCTGCATCACAACGATATCCCTTTAAGCTTCAATTATGATCGGTTTTTAACCGGTCTGCCGCAGATGGTATTTCCCGGCTCTGCCCGCAATGAGAAGAATCTGCGAATCATCGGAGAGCTAGCGACGATTCACGGCATCGATGAGATTACCATGCGCAAGCTGGTTTCCCAGAGCATGGATTTGAAAACCAATACGCTTAACGTGGAACAGCTGAAAAAAAAGGTGCGCAGCTGTAAGTCGGAATTTCATGCCGAGGAAAACAAAGATCCCTATCGTCTTCCACCGGTTCGCTTTCTGCAGAACCTGCAGCATGGCGTGGAGGTCAGCCGCAGCGACAAGTATCTGATTGAAGCGCTGATTTCCGATTTCAAAATGAAGCCGGAGGTTGTCAACGTATTGATTGAGTACGTGCTGAAAATGAAAAATCAGCAGTTTCCGAAGGCATACGTTGAAAAGGTGGCAAGCACCTGGGTGCGTCTGGAGATCGATACGAGTGAAAAAGCGCTGGCGCATATTCAAAGCGAGACGGAAGAAAAGGGCAGCCGCCGCAAGCCGGTACAGAAAAAAGAGCTGCCGTCCTGGTATCATAATCAGGAGGAAATCAAGGTGGATGTGGAAGATTTTGATGAAGATGAGCTGCTGCAGAAGATGAAGAAACTGAGAGGTGAGTAAATGGAGAAATTATCATTTGCATTTACACTGAGCGAGGAACAGAAAAAAAAGAAAGAGGCGCTTGTTGCGCGGCTGATGAAAAACGACCATGTGCTTGCCTGGCTGAAACGCAATGGCTGCGACGAGGACTTTGTGTGGAAGCACAGTGGGAAATTTGCAGACTGGACAGCTGTGATGGATAAGTGTGAAGGCTGTCACGGATTAGATTTCTGCCGACAGCCGGAAAAGGGGACACGCGTCGATCTGTATCTGGATGGAATGCTGATGAATCAGATATCGCATTGTACATACTATAAGGAACAGCAGAAGCAGTATGCACATCGCTGCTTCTATAAGCAGATGGATATGCTGGAGGATTATCTGCTGGTGGATGTTACGTGCCTGAGCCTGCAACATGAGGCTGTTGAATATAAGACAGCAGTTGCGAAGGTTATTGACCTGTTAATGAATGAACATCCGCAAAAGGGTCTATACTTATGGGGAAAGCCCGGAGCCGGGAAAAGCTGGCTGGCGGCCGGCATGTGCAATTATTATGCCAAGCAGGAAAAACGTGTGGCGTTCGTCAATGTCCCCAAGCTGATTTCCGATTTGAAGCTTTTGTTTCACGAGCCGGATGCCATGGAGGCAAGGCTTCGCAGTATCCGCAACGCAGAGGTTGTCGTGTTTGATGATATCGGCGGTGAGAGTGTTACGGCCTGGAGCCGGGATGACATTCTGCTTCCGTTGATGGATGCCCGTATGGAAAAACGGCGCCTGACAATATTTACGAGCAATTATTCCATGGAGGAGCTGAAGCAGCGCCTGTGTGCGGCAGCAAGTAAAAGCAGTGAGCCGGTAGCGGCTGAGCGGTTGCTGGAACGCATCCGTGCCTTGTCTTGTGAAATATTTATAAAAGGCGAAACAAGACGAAAATAATGCTAGTAAAAATTGTAATATAATGGTATCATAGTAACCGTGAATGGAGGAATTTTTATGGTAAAACGTATTGGTGTTCTTACTTCCGGTGGAGATGCACCTGGAATGAATGCTGCAATTCGCGCCGTCACAAGGGTTGCACTCAACAGTGGAATCGAAGTCTTTGGTATTTACGATGGATACAAAGGAATGGTGGAAGGCTATATTGAGCCTTTGACAAAAGCCAGCGTCGGTGAAATCATCGACCGCGGCGGAACGATTCTAGGGTCTGCCCGACTTCCCGAATTTAAGGATATTGAAGTGCGTAATAAAGCAGTTCAGCAGTTAAAAAAACGTGGAATTGAGGCTATCGTAGTCATTGGTGGTGATGGTTCTTACCGTGGTGCACTGGCACTGACGGAGATGGGAATCAACTGTATCGGATTGCCGGGTACCATTGATAACGACATCACATGTACAGACTTTACGATAGGGTTTGATACAGCTCTGACGACAATCGTAGAGGCAGTCGATAAGCTGAGAGATACATCAAGCTCACACCATCGCTGTTCGATTGTGGAAGTTATGGGAAACCGCTGCGGGGACCTGGCGATCTGGTCAGGAATTGCATGCGGTGCTGAAATTGTCATTACATCCTCTACAGGCTTCGAGGAAGGTGAAGTGCTGGAGAGACTGCGTGATTTTGATTTAATCAAGAAAAAACGTCATGCGATTGTAGTCATTTCAGAAAAAATTACAGATGTTCACCAATTTGCCAAAAAGGTAAGTTTAAATACTGGATTTTCAGGTAGAGCCACGGTGCTTGGCCACGTTCAGCGTGGAGGATCACCGACACCGACAGATCGAGTATTGGCATCCCGTATGGGAGAAAAAGCGGTGGACCTGCTGATGCAGGGTGTAGGAGGCCAGTGTGTCAGCATTAAGGACAACCAGATTGTATCGGTACCGATCGAAGAGGCGTTGAATATGCCAAGAGAATCCCGCAAGAGATTGCAGAATTTATTCGACAGACTGGTATAGAAGGTTGCTTCTCGCAGTTTTTATTAGGTGATTAGGAAAGGAAATTAACATGTTAGCAAACAGAAAAACTAAGATTATTTGTACGATTGGCCCTGCTTCCGAAAGCAAGGAAATGATGACGAAGCTCGTCGAAAACGGAATGAACATCATCCGTTTGAATTTCTCCCACGGAGATTTTGAAGAACACGGAAACCGTATCAGGAATATCCGTGAGGTCGTTAAGGAAACAGGAAAAAATATCGCAATTCTGCTGGATACAAAGGGACCGGAGGTACGTCTGGGCGAATTTGAGAACGGCGTGGAAACGTACGAGAAGGGCGATATGGTTACCATCGTTCGTGAAAAAATATTAGGAACACACGAGAAATTTCACATTCAGTGTCCGGAAATCTTCGACGATGTTGAAGTTGGCGGAACCATTCTGATTGATGATGGGAAAATGCGTCTGACCATTCTGGAAAAGAGGGAAGGCGAACTGAAGTGCCGTATTGAGAACCCGGGACAGCTGAAGAGCAAGAAGGGCTGTAACCTGCCTGGTGTGAAGCTGAGTATGCCGTTCATCTCTCCGAAGGATGACGCAGATATCCGTTTCGGATGCCAGATGGGCGTGGATTATATCGCTGCATCCTTCACAAGAAGAAAAGAAGATATTCTGGCAATCCGTAAGATTTTAAGAGAAGAAGGAAAACCGGATATCCAGATCATTCCGAAGATTGAAAATCAGGAAGGCTTCGACAATCTGGAAGAAATTCTGGAGGTAGCGGATGGTGTCATGGTAGCTCGTGGTGACCTTGGTGTTGATGTTTCCTTTGAGCTGGTACCAATCTATCAGAAGAAAATCATCAAAACAGCAAATGCCATGGGAAAACCTGTTGTTACTGCTACGCATATGCTGGAGTCTATGCAGGGAAATCCAAGACCGACGCGTGCAGAGGCGAGTGATGTTGCCAACGCCGTGCTGGATGGAACAGATGCAATCATGCTGAGCGGGGAATCTGCTGCAGGTCTGTATCCAATCGAGGCTGTACAGACAATGGATCGTATTGCGAAGGCGATGGAGCCGACCATTCCGTTCAGAGACCGTTTGAAGGCAAGCATCAAGACGAGCCAGAGAACAAAGAATGATGCGATTGCTATTTCAGTAGCGGATACGGCTATGGCACTGGATGTTGCGGCTGTTATCGCGTTTACACAGAGTGGTACCACAGCAAGAAGAATTTCAAAATTCCGTCCGGAGGCACCGGTTATTGCTGTTACCTTCGACGAAAAAACACAGCGTTCTCTTGCTATGAACTGGGGAGTTACGACTGTTCTTTCCGAGGTCGCAAACAACCAGAACAACGAGTGTGAGCTTGCTAGAGCAATTGCGAAGGAAATGGGAATCAAGGTTGGTGAAACCATCATTATCGTTGCCGGATATCCGGTAGGAAATGGTGCTACCAACACAATGAAGATTATTGAAGTAAAATAAGAAGAATACCGGGCATGAGTGATCATGCTCTTTTTTTGCGTTGCAGCTGCGTGTTTTTTGCCTGAAATTTGCGTGGGAACTGCACGGTGTTTCATGGTATTATACTAATGTAAAGAATTGAAGGAAACATGAGCCTGTCGTGTTTCTTTTTTTTGAAAGGAGGTTGTAAGAATAAAAGAGGTATTGCGTCTCATGAAATCTATAGTATAATGATTACGTGGGAATGAAATGGAGGAAGAAGATATGAAGAAGAGTTTTTTTTCAGCAGGCTTGCTGACGACACTGTTGCTTATGGGCTGTTCATCCACGCCGGTATTAAAAAGCGGGGAGATTGAAATACCTGTGCATAAGGAACTGGATTTGTCTGCGTCCTGCTTTTTTGATTCCGTTGACAAGACAGATAAGGTGACGGTAAAAAGCGGGAATCTGGATATTCAAAAGCTGGGAACTTATTCAATCACCATTGCTTACGGAAATGAGGATTATAAGCTGAAGGTGAAGGTTGTTGATAAAGAAAGGCCGATTCTGAAATGGAAAAAGAAGCGTTTGATTTTCAAGCTGGGTTCAAATCTTGATAAAGTGAATGATGCCATTCGCGATAATGCCGTTATCACGGATAACTATGATAAGAAGTTTCAATCGTTCGCTGGACTCAAGCGGATTCCAGAGTCTGATAAAGAAGTCGTTTTCGATGTGCAGGTTAAGGATAGCAGCGGCAATCTGTCAGAGAAAAACAGTCTGCTTGTGCAGTTTACAAGCGATGGTAAGGAGAAATCAGGGTTAAAGCAGGAGCATGCTTCCGCAGAGGTTTCCATCGATACGGGAAAAGCAGCAAAAAAGGATACAAAAAAGAAAGAGAAAAAGAAGGATAACAAAAAGAGTGAAAAGGCTTCAGAAAGTAAGGGTGCAGATAAAACAGATACAGAAACAAAAGTGCAGCAGTCTGAACAGAGCCAGGCATCATCTTCTACATCAGGTAACCAGAGCAGTGATAAACCGAAGGATGCGAATCCAAAGCCGGATTCATCGCAAGCAACAAGCGGTAATGCTGCGGAGAAGGAGCCTGTGTATCCGCCTGAAAAAGAGAAACCAGTAATGACAGTGAGTAACTTCCCTAGTTATCTGCTCGGAAATAGTGGACGTGTTTTTGCAACGTATGATGAGGCATATGCATGGGCGAATGAACAGGTAAAGTTAGAAGGGGGTCCATGGTATGGTTATTATATGGAAATAGGACAACCATTCGATGGTGATTATGCAAATGCAGGTGATGGAACAACACCTTGGACTATAGAATTTTTCAAATAGAAAGTAAAGGATGTTCATATGAACTCCTTTTTATTTTGAAAGGCAGGAGGCAAACATGAAAAAAAAGCATTTTTTAAAGATGATGATACTGCTGATTCTATGTATGAGTATAATTCCCATGAATTTAACAGAAATGAATGCAGCAGCTTTATCGAAGAAAGATTTTGTCCCAAAGAGTCAGAATGAAAAAATAATTGGGCATACAGCTATGGGAAGCTGGAATAATGGTAATTTTTTTGAAACAGTTACTTACGAATTAGTTGGCTTTGACGATGAGGCTATGACAATGAAATACCGGTTTCGATATTACATAACACATAAGGGAAATGCTGGTTCCTATATTTATCAAAAAGTACCTGTCGGTGTTTTCCTAGATAATAAAAAGGTTGCAACCTTTTCCAGCTGGATTGATAAGCATATAGCAAACAAAACACAGCTGTGCGGAGAAAAAACAGTAACCATAAAATCAGGAACACATGTCGTTGAGCTTCGTGATATTAAGGACGGAGCATTAACCGTTGTGAATGTGACCAAATCCATCAATATTCCTCTGCCATCCTATTCGGTCAAATTTCTTGATGATGACGGTACGGTATTGAAGACACAAACAGTGGAGAGGTATAAGAGCGCATCAGCTCCAAAGGTATCCAATAAAACAGATAAGACGTTTACCGGATGGGACAAGCCCTTTCAAAATGTCCGTGAGGATTTGGTGATAACAGCCCAATATGCTACCAACACCTATACTGTGAATTTTTTGGATTGGGATGGGCGTGTGTTGAAAACACAAGCGGTTTCACATGGCGGAAATGCATCTCCGCCGTCCTCGCCGACCAGAGAAGGATATATTTTTCAGGGATGGAAGGGCGATTATACCAATGTTACGGGAAACAGAACCATTACTGCCTCCTACAAAATACGGACCTTCACTGTTACCTTTGATTCCAATGGAGGCTCTTTTGTTGCATCTCAGACCATCACTTATGGAGATAAAGCAGGTACGCCAGCTGATCCAGTAAAAAAGAATAATAAATTTATGGGCTGGTATACGGCTGCAGGTGTGAGGTACGACTTCCGGCAGCCTATAAAGAACTCTATGACGCTGTATGCCTATTGGGATGAGGAACCGGTAATCACTGCACAGGATATCCATATCTTTGAGGACTTGTATACGGTGCAGGAATGGCAGCGGATACGCCTGGAACGGGCGAAGGCACAGGATAAGGAGGATGGTGATATCAGCGCACGGCTGACAGTTCTCAAAGATACGACGAATCTGAAAAAGCAGGGAACCTATGAGTTAACCTATGAAGTAAAAGACAGCGCAGGAAATCGTTCCGAAAAAAATATCAAGGTTATCGTTCTGGATAAACGTGCACAAGAGGATCGCTCCAGAAAATATATTCGCTCAATATCCGCCAGCCATATTCAGACACTGCATCCGGACAGCTATTGGAGAGCGACAACACAATTTCAAAGGCTGACACAGTCCCTGCAGAAAACCTCAGCGCAGGCAGAGTGCACCTGGCATCTCACGGCAGAGGATATTGCGAAAATCCGCAGGTTCAATGCAGCGCACGGGTATTCAACGCAGGAGAACAAGGCGTTTCTGGAAGAATTTTCATATCTTAGGAGGTGAGTATGAAATCCGTTATCAAATATAGTATTTTGTTGATTTGCTTTTCTGTCTCTATTCTGCTTGTGATGGATATCAATTCCATATCACAGAGAAAAAGTGAGATGGAGGATGCCGCAGAAATCAGTATGCGAAACTCGCTAAAGGCGGTAGGAATCCATAAAATGTATGCAGTGGATGAATCCGGCATGGAGGCTGAGCTTTTGCGTGAATTTGCATCCAATATCAATTCGGATACGGATTACACCCTGCGAATTATGGATATCAGCAGGGATGGATTACTGGATGTAGAGCTGACCGCAGACTTTGTTCATATGAATGGAGTCAGAGATCAGCGCAGGCTGCGAAAAACTATGATTATTGAGGCATATGATCTCCCCTGATCATATACAGGTTATGTCTTCCTGTCAAAAAGCGTGCACATAGTAATGTGCTTTTTTTGTGGCAACCCCACGGAAAGGATAAATAAAAATGGAAAATGCACCTAAAATAGCTGTTCTTGTTGTACTGGCACTTGTTGTTGGAAGTATCTTTATCGCTACAAGCAAGGAATACTCAAAAAGTGTTTCTGATAAAACCGTAGAGCAGACAAATAACCTATTCAATTCGACCGGAGCAGGCAGCTAATATGGCATTTGATTTTGGAATTCTGCAGCCATTTGTAAATGATGCTATGATTACGGACATTGACAGTAACGGAAAAACAGTTTATACAACACATGTGCACAAAGGAAAAAGCAGAGCAGCACTTTTGGAGCCTGGCTATCTGGAGCAGCTGTTGAACAGACTCTGCAATTCCGGCGCAATCAATGACCAGTTTAATTATGAGCATCCGAAGCTGGATGGTGAGATAGATGGCTTGCGCATACATGCGACACATCGTTCCTTCTCCACATCCGGTTTTACATTGAGCATAAGGAAAAATCCGATAGAGCTCGTGATTACGCCAAAGACGGCGAAAAAAACGAAATACTGCAGCTCTGCGATATTTGATTTTCTGCGGGCCTGTGTAATTGCAAGGATGAGCGTGATTTTCGGAGGTGAGGTAGGAACCGGAAAAACACAGCTGATGAAAACAATGCTGAGTATGTGTGATGATCAGGCGAGTATCGTTCTGCTTAGTGACATTGATGAAATGCGCATGCTCGAATTGTATCCGCAGCGCAATATCCGACAGTATATCATAAATGATATCATGTCATATACTGCGGCAACCTCGTGTATTCTGCGTGACAATGCAGATTATGTCTGCTTTCAGGAGGTTCGTGATGAGGCTGTGGATGATCTTTTTCTGGTGCTTAGCAGTTCGGCAAGAGTAACGGCAACGCTGCATGTAAAGGATGCTCTGTTAATGCCGCAGCGCATGATACAGCTTTCTTCAAACAAGAATGATCATCATCTGCTTTCTACCATACACGACTATATTCAGGTATGCATCACCCCCTGCAGAGTCATGCGAAACGGAAGGCTGCGCCGTTATATCGGACAGATTGCCCTGTTTTGGAATGATGCAGACAGAGTACCGCAGAAATGTCTTCTCTATGAACAAAGAGAGGAACAGGCAATTCGATATGCGATGCCGGAGTATTTTAAAAAGTATTTTGCAAATCAGAATATTCAGCTGGATTGGAGGGAAGGTATTGAAAACCTATAGCTTTACAAAGAAGCCGCTGATAGAAACCTATGGTTGTGCTTATTCCAAAAGGGATCTTTTGCTTACCATCGGCGGTGCCTGTTTATGTGTGGGGGCAATCTGTTATATGCAAAGGCTGCAGCTGCTGTATACATGTGTGGTAATCGCAACGTTAATGCTGCTGCTACCGGCAGTGATCTCCTCTTATTTTATCTATCAAAGTGAGAAAAAACGCTTTGAGGAATACTGTCATTACTTTGAAGGAATGCGCATGTATTTCAAGGTATACGGAAAGTTAAATACAGCGCTGAAGGAAACCTGCAATCTGTTTGCGGATGATTCGCAAATGTCCGTGTGCATTCATCGTGCAGTTATGGAAATCGAAGACAGCGGAGAGTATGCCAAAGCACTTGGCTACATAGAGGAGTCCTACGAAAATACCTATTTGAAGCGACTGCACTCACTGCTCATAACCGGAGAGAAGCAGGGTGGGGATTCTGTCTATTACAATTTGGATTTGATTGATTACGATGGCTGGAAAAACAGCATGCTTATGTTTCAGAAAAAGAAAAAATCTGCCAAATATATGTTTTTCCTCATGACGGTACTTTCCTTTGCCATCAGTGTATACTCCGTACTTGCCTATCAGGATGCGCAGGTGCAGGCAGGCATTATTGAAAATGCGCAGTATCAGCTTTTTACATTTCTTGAGCTTGAGATACTGATGCTTTTGTTTCTGGTGGTTTATATGTCGCTGGTGAATAAGAAATGGCTGAGGAGGGATGAATAAATGAATCAGGTTATGCAATGGATGACACATGATACGACGCGATACGGCTATCTGCTTGAACATAAAGAGGAATGGCGTTATTCGCTCATACGCTTTGCTTTCATGCTTTTTATGGGACCGATAGGGGTGCTGCTGACGGTTATAAAACGCTCTTCGCTTCCTGTCTGCATAGTTTGTGCCGTAGGCTTTACCTATGGCGGCTATAAGCTGCCCTGGCTGTGGCTCAGGCTTCGACACAATCACCGCTGCAGACAGATCAGTGATGCCATCATTCTTTGGGTTAACACGTTATATGCATTGATTGGAGAAAACAATATTTATAATGCAATCTCACTCTCCTATGCTTCTGCACCGGAAATTCTCAAACCGGATCTGGAGTGCTTCATACAGCAGATTACGCTGGATCATTCCGATAAAGACGCTTATCTAAATTTTCTATCCATGTATGAAATCGATGGATTTCGGGATATCATGATGAAGCTGTATGAATATCGCAGTCTTTCGAAGGATAAATTGAAATATGAGATAGCAGCACTTACAAAAGCCCTTTCGAGGATTGAAAGGGATAAGCGCGAGCGACGTTATCGCAGCGAGCTCTTTACAGCCGATACGCTGACAATGATCATGATGAGTGTTCCCTGTATGTATATGTTTTTTGTATCTTTGATTTTATCCCAGCTGATCATGAGCTGATGGAACATGCGACAGAAACGGCTGTTGAGGTCGTAGTGATGCTGCTTTGTGCAAGTGCCATGCTTACGGTATTCTATTATCTGTTTACGTCCATGCCGCTGCTGGGAGTTTAGTATGGATACGACAGTAAAAGAAAGTGTGGAACTGATGGTAGAACTGATTTGTGCTTTTTCTGTTATGGCAATGCTGTCTCTTGCAATGTACACGGATGTCATCAGCAGACTGCTGGAGAGGCTGTTCTAATGGAAAATGCAGTCAGAATCAGCGTACCCGTCTGGGTTACGATTCTGATCATTACGGTCGTTTTTTCCGCATTCGGGGGATGGAGCCTGAGTGCAAAGACCTATATGGAACAGGAAAGTAAACAGATGGAGAATACGCAGCTGCACATCAATCAGATGCTGCTGGAGCATTCCTTTCCACAGATACTTGCACAGAATCAGCGCATACCGCAGGGCAGCAGCTATCAGATCAGGGAACATGTGAGGGCGATTGACCATATGGATGGTGATATCAGTGAAAAGCTGGAATTTTACGGGCAGGTAAACCCGATGAAAAAGGGAGTGTATACGGTTCGATGTGTCGTCCGTAATTCCCTGGGAATGAAGAGTGTGAAGCACATTCAGGTGCTGGTGGATTAAGGAGGTATTATGAAAATTAGTATCACAAGTGCATTATCAATGATATTTCTAACCTTTGTTTGTGTTTTGTTTATCAACGTGATGTCAGCACAGATGCAGATTGCCAAGCTCAATGATTTTCATTACGGAGTTGTTCATGAACTGGAAAGCAGTGATTTTTCGCCTGCAGTTATCGATCAGCTGACACATGCGGCAAATTACGATGTCCGTATTGAAAACAGGGGGGTGAAGGATGATTTGCGAATTTATCAGATCATAACCTCCGGCAGTGTCCGCATGCCGTTTTTTCATTACGAAAAAACATATGTGAAGGAGAGCAGTGCACGCTGAGAAATTTGTTATATTTAAGGAAAAGCTCCTTCAGATATGATACAATATAGACAAGTCTTAAAGGAGGAGCTTTTTTATGAAAACGTATATTGGTGTTGATTTGGGCGGTACAAACGTCAGAGTGGCAAAAGTTGATGAAACAGGTGCCATTCTGCAAATTGTAAAGGAACCTACTGAAATCGGCAAAGGTGTGGAGCAGGTAGTTAGTAAAATCATATCCATGATCGAACGTATTGAAGGATATGAAGCAGTTGCCGGTATTGGCATGGGTGTGCCGGGTCCTGTAGACACGAAAAACGGCAAGATGATTCTGGCTACCAATCTGCCGGGATTTGAGGGGTATCCAATCGCCTCCAGAATTGAAGAGCATTTCCACGTACCGACATTCCTGGATAATGATGTGAATGTTGCCGGTATGGGAGAGGCACTGCAGGGGGCTGGAAAAGGAAAAGATATCGTTTACTATGTTACGATCTCCACGGGCATTGGCGGTGCTCTGGTTGTCAATCAGAAGGTGATCGCCGGAAGAAACGGACATGCCGGGGAAATTGCCAATCTGATTATTGACAGAAACCGTGAGAAGGTGAATTATCTGAATGTCGGAGCCGTAGAAAATGAAGCAAGCGGTACGGCGATTACCCGTAAGGGGAAAGCGGCGTTTGGTGAAGATGCTGTTCAGCATGCCGGTGATGTGTTTGATCTGGCGCGCAAGGGAAATGCCAAGGCATTGGAAATCTGTGATGCGGTGGCGTATGATCTGGCAGTGATGTTTTCCCAGATTGCGCACGTTGTGGATCCGGAGGTCTTTGTCGTTGGTGGCGGTGTTATGAAGGGCAAGGATGTATTCTTCGATAAGATGGAGAATTATTTCCGTAATATGATTCATAAGGGAATGCAGACTGTGGTGTTTATGGAGGCTGAGCTGGATGAACCGGGGATTATTGGTGCAGCTATGCTGCCGATGGCATACGTAAAGGAGTAGGAAAATGGATGCACGTTTACAGAAATATGCAAAGCTTGCGGTGCGCAAGGGTGTTAACCTGCAAAAGGGACAGACGCTGATTATCAATACCTCCGTGGAAGCGCTGGAGATGACACGCGCCTGTGTGGAAGAAGCATATCAGGCAGGGGCAAAGGAGGTACTCGTTTTCTATAAGGATGATTACGTTTCCAAGCAGCATTATCAGTATCAGGACGAGGAAACCCTGTGTACAGTACGGCCCTGGCAGATCGACTGCAAACTGGATTATATGAAAGAAGGAGCCTGCATTCTGCATATCATCAGTGATATTCCCGGCATTTTAAAGGATGCGGATGCTGAAAAAATCAGCAAGGCACGTCTGGCCATGGCGAAGGCGGGAAAAGAACTGCAGTCATATACCATGATGAATAAAACACAGTGGTGCATCGTCGCGGTTCCGAATAGGGAATGGGCGAATCTGGTTTTCCCTGAATTCGAGGGCGAAGAGGCTGCTGTAGAGGAACTGTGGGATCGAATCCTCAGTGCTGTACATGTTGAGGCAGAGAATGATCCAATTCAGGAATGGATCGATCTGCAGGAAAATTTTGCACGCAGGGAGCAGATCTTAAATACGCATCGCTTCCAGAAGCTGCATTTTGAAAATGCAGGGGGTACGGATTTATGGGTAGAGCTTGTTAAAAATCACCTGTGGGCCGGAGGAAGTGAAAAAACAGTAGCCGGTGTAGAGTTTAATCCAAACATGCCAACGGAGGAAATTTTTACGATGCCGAAGAAAACCGGGGTAAATGGCATGGTGTTTGCCACAAAGCCGCTGGATTATAACGGAACGCTGATTGAGGATTTCTGGTTTCTCTTTCAGGATGGAAAGGTTATTGATTTTGGCGCCGAGAAGGGATATGACACACTGTCCTCGCTCGTTCATTTCGATGAGGGAAGCTGTTATCTAGGTGAGGTTGCTCTGGTGCCTTACGAATCTCCAATCAGTAAGAGCGGTATTCTGTTTCTGAATACGCTGTTTGATGAAAATGCCTCCTGTCACCTAGCTTTGGGAGATGCGTATCCGATGAATGTTGCAGGTGGTGTCGATATGAGTGAGGATCAGCTAAAGGAAGCAGGGGCCAATCATTCCATGACCCACGTGGATTTCATGTTTGGCAGTCCGGACATGAAAATAACCGGAGTTTGTGAAGACGGGTGCGAGGTAGCCGTCTTTGAACAGGGAAATTTTGTATTCTAGACCGGGGTTTCCGGTCTTTTTTCTATCTGTGTTTTGTATAGCGAGGAAGAGGAGCTTTTATGGAAATACGCCGTGAGAAAAGAATTTCTGGTGAAGCTATGTCTTCTATGGTATAATCTAGCTAATAAAAGGAGGGAATATCTATGATAATGATTATTATTGCTGTTGTAGTCGTGCTCATTCTGCTATGGGTTATTTCAACCTATAATAAATTTGTAAAGCTGCAGAATAAAGTGGAAGAGGCGTTTTCTACGATGGATGTATACCTGAAAAAGCGCTATGATTTGATTCCGAATTTGGTGGAAACCATCAAGGGCTATACAAAGCATGAATCAGAGACACTGGAAAGGGTTATCAGTGCGCGAAATCTTGCTGTAAATGCGCAGTCATTGGATGAAAAAATCAAATCCGAGAAGAATTTTCAGTCTATGCTGGGGCCTTTGTATGCCATCAGTGAGCAGTATCCGAACCTAAAGGCGGATCAGCATTTTACACAGCTGCAGAACGAGCTGCAAAATATCGAATCTGAAATTGCAAATTCACGTAAATACTATAATGCAGTATGTGTGAAATTCAACAATCTTGTGGAAATGTTCCCAAGCAATCTGCTTGCCGGCATGTTCCATAAGACGAAGAAGCCGCTGTATGAAATCGAGGATGCTGCCCAGCGTGAAAACGTAAAGGTACAGTTTTAAAGGGATAGCACAGCTATTCCTTTTTATCCTTTGAAAAATAAGGCGGTATCCGGCTGCATAGTATGTGCAACAGCTGAAGGCAGATGCACAACTGTGAGCTGAAAAGCGGCATAAAGGCGCGCTTGGAAAAACATGCAACAACATGTTCTTATGAGGGAAACAACAATGAAAAAAATTAAACGATGGATTGCGGTCTGCTGTTTGCTGTTTGCGGCAACGCTTATACCGGTGGATGCGCAGGAGGCTTTCATTATTGATGATCTGCATGTGTCTATGGAGGTACATGAGGATGGTGGTATTGACATTACAGAAACCTATGTGCTGAATTTTACAGAAGCAAAGCATGGATTTTTTCGTAATATCCCAACCTCCTATGATATGGAGTGGTCTGTGGATGGAAAGCTGGAAAAGAAGAGCTATTATTTTCCGGTCAGTGAAGTAACCTGTAACCGAACCTGCTCTCTTGAGGGCAACGCTGATGCGGTGGTTGTTAAGCTCGGTGATCCGGATAAGACGGTATACGGGGAACAGAAGTATGAGATTTCTTATCATGTAAAGACGAAGGATCTGGATTTGAGTAACCATGCGCAGGCATTGTATTGGAATCTTGCATCCGGCTTTGATACTCAGATTCGTCATTTGTCCTATGACATAAAAATGCCGAAGGCTTTTGATGAAAATGCGGTGTTTACCTACAGCGGGGCTTTCGGGGAAACGACAACGAACCTCACACATGAGGTGGATCAGCTGCATATCAAGGGAGAAACCGGCAGGCTTCTTTTGTCCAATGAAAGTGCAACCATAAAGGTTAATCTGCCAAACGGATATTTTATCTATCCAAAACCGAAGGATTATTCCATACCGGTGAGTATAGCGTCCGGCATACTGCTGTTGGCGGCTCTTTCGCTGTTCTGGAAATACGGACGGGATGATGAGATCATCGCGACGGTTGAATTTAAAGCACCGGATGGTCTGGACAGTGCCGGTGTGGGTTATGTGATCGATAATACCGTAGAAAATAAGGATATTCTGTCTCTGATCATCGACTGGGCAAATCGCGGCTTCATAAAAATATATGATGAAAAGGACGGATTTCAGCTGGAGAAGCTAAAGGATATGACGAAAGAGAACAGTCATGCCTATGAACGTGCATTTTTTGATTCTATATTTCTTTATGAAACCTTCGTCAGGGAAGAGGGAATGAAGAATGAAGAAGTGCGTAGAGGGCTTGCCAGTGCCAAAAGCATGCTGCGGAATTATTTTAACAAAGATCCCAAGAAACGCATATTTACGAATACCTCTGTGGTACTTCAAGTGATTATGATCCTATTGATTGGCCTTCCGGGCTTGCTGTTATCCTTCTTCAGTGCAAAGGCCAAGTACGAAATGAATTTATTCGCAATTCCCTATGTTATTCCATCCGTGCTACTGATGGCATCCTGTATCCCATGGATTATTATCATGCGTAAGCGTTATGTAATGAAGAAGCCGACTTTTGTGCTGGTTATGTGCCTTATGGTCTTTCTGAATGGAATTCTGATTGCCGTGAATGCTGTTTTGCAGTTGCTGGTAGGCGGAAGTATGTGGGCGGTACTGCTTCATGCCGTCATTACCATTTTACTGATTCTGATCATGATATTCATGGACAAGCGCAGTGAGCAGGGCACGCGCTGGCTGGGACAGATTCTCGGTCTGAAGGATTTTATCCTAACCTGTGAGAAGGACCGTCTGGAGCTTCTTGCAAAGGATGATCCCTATGCATTTTTCTCCATTCTTCCTTACGCGTATGTTCTTGGTGTAAGTGATGTTTGGGTTAAAAAATTCGAAACAATTGCGGTGGCAGCACCAAACTGGTATCAGGGCTATGATTCCACAGGTGTTTTTACCACTATGCTGTGGTGGAATCATTTCCATTACTGCTTTCATGATATTTCAGCTGCAGCTACATACGTTCCGGCACCAAAAGGCGGCAGCGGCGGAGGTAGCTTTGGCGGTTTTGGCGGTGGAGGCTTCTCTGGAGGCGGTTTCTCCGGTGGAGGCTTTGGCGGCGGAGGCGGCGGAAGCTGGTAAGCCTATCAAAAAAACAAGTCCTTGCGTTTCACGGACTTGTTTTCTTTTCCCTTTTCCTTGTTACGCAAAGCTGCTATCTTGATGTCTCAGAATTCAGCTTACCGTCCTCCAGCTCCTTGACCTTCTTATAAAAGGTTGAATATTTCAAACCGGAAATAGCGATTGCCTCCTTGCTTTGCAGCTCCCCCTGCTGCCATAAATACACAATCTCCTCGAAGTCCTCCGGTAATGCGATTTTTGGCCGGCCGAACCGCACACCACGCATTTTCGCTGCACGGATTCCCTCAGCCTGTCGCTGATGGATATTCACACGCTCATTTTCCGCAACAAAGCTGAGCAGCTGCAATACGATATCCCCAATCAGAGTGCCAATCAGATCTTTTTTCTGATCAGTGTCAAGAAGCGGCATATCCAGAATTTTGATATCCACTTTTTTGTCCTTGGTTATGTATTTCCATTCCTGCAGAATCTCATTGTAGTTTCTGCCAAGACGATCGATACTTTTTACGACAAGCAGATCCCCCTGTTTCAGTTTCTTATAGACAAGCTTATGATACGCAGGCCGATTGAAATCTTTACCACTCAGTTTATCCATGTAAATATACTTTTTGTCAATTCCCATGTCCAATAATTCCAGATATTGTCTAGCTTCATTTTGGTCCTGACTGGAAACTCGGACATAACCATAAGTTTTTCTCATGTACATACTCCTTTCCATGCTCGTGAAAATTATACTAGACTTCAGTGGAAATTAAACTGTTAAAATTTACCAATTTGTAAGCGCAATACATAAAAGCTGTAAAATACGGAATATTTTGAAAGTATGTTTACAAATTCTGAATACTATTGTGAATTTGTTTTTATGGGAGAAGTATTTGACATATCGTCTGGAATGGTGTATAAAATAGACAGGAGTTAAATACGAGGAAAAGGACATGGGATCATTATTCTGATGCAGAGAGAAGGACGGCAGGTGAAAGTCCTTTGAAGGAATGCTGATCTTACTACCTTGGAGTAGCACCCGAAAGGGAAAGCCGCATGCCTGCGTTACGGGTTTGAGTGCATATGAGGAATCATATGAACAAAGGTGGTACCGCGTGTAAGACTGAACGTCCTTTGGATGCAGTCTTTTTTTGTTGAAGGAGATGATGATATGCAGCTTGTACTGGCACAAGTTTCTGACGCTGAAGCCCTGCAGCGTTATGAGGATGCCTGTAAGGATGCAGAGGAAACAGATGTTTTGCCGTTTCGCCTTCAGTATGCGGATATGTCTGCTTTTCTGAAGGCACAGACAGATTGGCATATCGGTGCAAATCTGCCAGAGGGTGTTGTTTCCAGCAGTCTGTATGTTGTCAGGCAGCATGGTGAAGTCGTTGCCACGCTTGTATTGCGGCATGAGCTCAATGCATATCTGAGAAAGTTTATCGGGCACATCGGATACCGCGTGCTTCCGGCATATCGCAGGCAGGGAATCGCCAAAGAGATGCTGAAGCAGGCAGTTGTACTTGCAAAAAGGGAATATGGACTGCAAGCGGTTATGGTCAGTTGTCGCGATGATAATATCGCGTCGAAAAAAACGATTCTGCACGCTGGTGGATGCTGGGAACGAAGCTATCGCATACCGGAAACAAATGAATGCTACGATATATTCTGGATAGGAGGAAATGAATATGATTGATATTAAAGAGCATGAGGAATTAAGCAGGCTGAATCATTCCTGTGCACATATGATGGCACAGGCGGTAAAGCGTTTGTATCCACAGGCAAAATTCTGGGTAGGGCCGGTCATCAGTGAGGGCTTCTATTATGATATTGACCTGGGTGATGAAGTAATTAAGGAAGAGGATCTTGCGAAAATCGAAAAGGAAATGAAAAAGATTGCCAAGGACGGCAAGCGTATCGTACGAAAGGAGATTTCCAAGGAAGAGGCTTTGGAAATGTTCCAAGATGACCCCTACAAAATTGATCTGATCAGTGATCTGGAGGATGGTACAATCACCTGTTATCAGCAGGGGGAGTTCATTGACCTGTGTCGGGGACCACATGTCGATACAGTTAAGCAGTTGAAAAATTTCAAGCTGCTGAAGCATTCCGGTGCCTACTGGAAGGGAGATGCCAGCAATAAGATGCTGCAGAGAATCTACGGTATCTGTTTCCCGACAGCTGAGGAGCTTGAGGAGCATCTGCATCTGCTGGAGGAAGCGAAAAAGCGTGATCACAAAAAGCTGGGAAGAGAGCTTGGACTGTTCATGATGAGCGAATTCGCTCCAGGTATGCCATTTTTCCTGCCAAACGGAATGATTATCCGCAATCTGCTGGAAAACTTCTGGTATGAAGAGCACACAAAGGAAAACTATCAGTTTATCAAAACACCAATCATGATGAGCAAAGAGCTGTGGGAAGTGAGTGGTCACTGGGAAAATTATAAAGAGAACATGTATACGACCATGGTTGATGATCGTGAATTCGCAATCAAACCGATGAATTGCCCGGGTTCTTTGCTGGTGTTTAAGAACGGGCTGCATTCCTATAAGGATCTCCCATTGCGAATGGGAGAGCTCGGACAGGTGCACCGTCATGAGGCAAGCGGCGCATTAAACGGATTGTTCCGCGTCCGTACATTTACACAGGATGATGCACATATCTTTATGCGTCCCGATCAGATTGAAAGCGAAGTTATGCAGCTGATTCAGTTTATCGACCGTGTATATTCGGTGTTCGGACTGAGCTATCGCATCGAGCTTTCTACACGTCCGGAAAAGAAATACATTGGAGATCTGGCGATTTGGGAGCAGAGTGAAAAAGCATTGGCAGATGCCTGCGTTCATGCAGGAAAGGATTATAAGGTGAATCCGGGAGACGGAGCATTCTATGGTCCGAAGCTGGATTTCCATATCAAGGATTCTCTGGGAAGAGAATGGCAGTGCGGTACCATTCAGCTGGACATGAATCTGCCGGAGCGATTTGATTTGACTTATGTTGAAAAAGACGGCTCCAAGGTACGTCCGGTCATGCTTCATCGCGTAATCTTCGGTTCCATTGAACGCTTTATCGGTATCCTGATTGAGCATTTCGCAGGACATTTCCCAGTATGGCTGGCACCGCAGCAGGTCAGTGTGGTTCCGGTTCATCATGAGAAGCATCTGGGATATGCAAATGAGGTACATGAGAAATTATGTGCACTTGGCTTCCGCAGTAAGCTGGATGCAAGAAACGAAAAACTGGGATACCGTATTCGTGAAGCACAGCTTTCCAAAATTCCGTACCAGCTTGTAATCGGTGACGGTGAAATTGAAAACCGAAGTGTTACACTGCGCCGTGCACAAAGCAGGGAATCTATAACGATGTCACTGGATGACTTCATTGCTATGATGGAGAATGCAGTGAAGGAGAAAAAACTGTAATGAAGCTGCTTAAGGGGGCGCTTGCAGCAATACTGGCTGTTTCGATGACAGCCTGTAGCACCCAGAGCAGCAAGCAGGAAGAAAAGAAATCTAAAAAAGAGGAGCCTATCAAAATTCTGGCGCCTATGGGAGCACCGTCTCTGTCCGTGCTTGGGCTTTACGGTAATCAGAACGTAACCATCGATACCGTTGACGGAACGGATGTATTGCGTGCACAGCTTGCGAAAAAGGATGGTGAGTATGATGCGATCATAGCTCCGATCAACCTGGGAGCAGCGCTGCTTTCCAAGGATAAGAGTGCGTATCTTCTGGACTCTGTCGTCACATGGGGCAATCTGTATATTATCGGAAGTGATGAAGCAGATTTACAGAAAGAGGGAATGTTTGCGGCCTTCGGTGAAAAGGCGGTTCCGCAGAAGGTATTGGAAAGCAGTATGGATATATCGTCGTTTACTCCTGAAATCCGTTATTTCAATTCTGCAAATGAAGTGCAGGCACAGCTGCTGAGTAAAAAGGCTGCTGTTGGTCTTCTGGCAGAGCCTGCTGCTACTGCAACCATTGCAAAGGCGAAGGAAAAAGGAATTGAACTCAAGGTTTTGAAGGATCTGCAGAAGGAATATAAGGCAGCAAATAACATGGAGCAAAGCGGATATCCGCAGGCTGCATTGTTTATTAAGAAGGGCAGCGAGGAGAAGGTTGCCGCTTACAGAAAGGAAGCGGAGGCATTTGTGAAAAAGGCGGGTGACACCTCAATTGCCGGGGCTGTTGAAACCGCGACAGTGGAAAAGCTGGGAATTCCAAGTGTTCAGATTGCACAGAAAACATGGAAGCGTCAGAATATCCGGTTTGAAAAGGCAACAGATGTGCAAAAGGATATTGCATTGTTTCTGAAGCAGTTTGCCATCACATTAAAGGACTCTGCCTATACAAAATAATTTGTTTGATTGCTTCCTTCATTCCGTAAGACAACATCCGACACCACATGCTATGCGTGATTGAGTGCTGTAACTTATAAAGAGCAAAGAATTGAAGATAAATCAAATAAAAGGGATCCGTTCTGAGCAACGGGTTCTTTTTGCATATGCTGCAGCGCTTCTGCATAGAATACTGCGTAACCAGCCCTTACAGGGGCCATACAGATGTTACCTGAAATCTAAGAAAACTAAGCCTCCGGAATTCGCAATAAAAATTTTCTCATCTTTTTTTAGCAATCCTCTTGCCAAAGTGCTAATTTTGAGTATAATAGTATGTGTTAGCAGTTGAGAACTGCGAGTGCTAAAAGACAAGGAGGTATTTTTATATGTTGAAACCATTACACGATAACGTCATTTTGAAGAAAGAAAAGGCAGAGAAGGAAACGACGACAGCGAGCGGAATTATCCTGACTGACAATGCAAAGAATGTACCAAGCTACGCAACGGTGGTAGCAATCGGACCTGACAGCAAGGCTGATATCAAAGAGAATGACAAGGTGGTATATAAAGAGTACTCTGGTACAAATGTAAAGCTGGATGAAGAAGAATACATTATTATAGAAGCAGAAGATATCTTAGCAGTATTAGCATAAAACATAACAGGAGGTAAGGAACATGGCAAAAGAAGTACGTTTTTCAAAAGATGCAAGAACAGCAATGCTGAATGGTGTGAATGTACTGGCAGATGCAGTACGTGTAACACTTGGACCAAAGGGACGTAATGTCGTTTTGGAGAAAGAATACGGATCACCGCTGATCACCAATGACGGTGTCAGCATCGCAAAGGAAATCGAGCTGGAAGACAAGTTTGAAAATATGGGTGCCAAGCTGGTATATGAGGTTGCGAACAAAACCAATGATACTGCCGGTGATGGTACAACCACTGCTACTATTCTGGCACAGAGCATGATCAGCAACGGTCTTCGTCAGGTGGAAAAGGGAGCAAATCCTGTCCTGATGAGAGAGGGAATTGAATACGCAAGCAAGGAAGCAGCAAAGCATATTCTGGAAAAATCCCGCAAGGTGGAAACGAGTAATGATATTGCAAGCGTAGCAGCAATTTCCAGCGGAAGCAAGGAAGTTGGCAAGATCATTGCCGAGTCTATGGAAAAGGTTGGACGCAACGGTGTAATTTCCGTTGATGAATCCAATGGATTTGATACAGAGCTGGAAATCAGTGAAGGTATGCAGTATGACAAGGGCTATGTATCTCCATATATGGTAAGCGATCATGAAAAAATGCAGGCTGAGCTGGAAAATGCATATGTGCTGATCACTGACCAGAAAATCAATAATGTACAGGAAATCCTGCCTGTTCTGGAGCAGGTTGTCCAGACAAACAAACCGCTGCTGCTGATTGCAGATGATATTGAAAATGAAGTTACTTCCACATTGGTTGTTAACAAGCTGCGTGGTACCTTTAATGTAGTAGCTACCAAGGCACCTGGCTTCGGTGATAACCAGAAGGAAATTCTGAAGGATATCGCAATTCTGACAGGCGCAAACTTCTATTCCAAGGATTTAAGCATGGATCTGAAGGAGATGAAGCTGGAAGATTTGGGAACTGTTAAGAAGGTAGTTGTAACAAAAGACAATACGACAATGATTGGTGGTAACGGCTCTAAAGATGCTATTGACGCACGTGTAAAAGAAATCAGTGCACAGATGGAAAATTGCAAGAGTGATTACGACAAGAAGCGTTATGCAGAGCGTCTTGGTAAGCTGAGCAATGGTGTTGCCATCATCAAGGTTGGAGCAACTACAGAAAGCGAGCTGAAAGAAAAGAAGCTGCGTATCGAGGATGCTTTGAATGCAACACGTGCTGCGGTTGCGGAAGGTATCGTAATCGGTGGCGGTGCTGCTCTGGTTGAAGCTTATATCGCATTAAAGGATGAACTGAAATCCGATGTTGTGGATGTTCAGAAGGGTATCAAGGTTGTCATGGATGCACTGCTGGCACCAATTGCACAGATTGCAGAGAATGCAGGATACAATGCGGAAGAGATTGTTGAACAGCAGAAAACTGCAAAAGAAAACATCGGTTTCGATGCGAAGAATGGAAACTGGGTGGATATGTTCAAGGAAGGCATCATTGACCCTACAAAAGTAACAAGAAGTGCACTTCTCAATTCTGCAAGTATTTCCGCTCTGTTCCTGACGACAGAAGCTGGTGTTGCAGCAATTAAGGAAAAAGAGGCACCGGTACCTCCAATGCCTGCCGGACCAATGTACTAAGAACAAGCTATGGTGATATAAAACTGCTGTACGGACGCATATCCGCAGCAGTTTTTTATGTTAAGCACACAGGGTTAGCTGTACAGTATCCATACGTCGTCTTTAGTTAGGCGGTGTATTATTGTAATTGTTTATATCAGAAATTCATAAAAGTAACCGTATGCTGTCTTTTCTTTAGAAAATCTTTTGTTTTTTTTACCAGGTTCCTTAAATTTCGTTATTTATAATACCAATAGGGGAAAAGGAGGCTTTATGGAACAAGAAAAAAAAGAACGAAGGCAGCATGGGTTTCATCCGCTGCAGGATATCGGACAGCTGTTTCTATCTCTGTATAACAGTATGAAAAAGGGTTTGCGCGGTGTAGGTGTGCTCGCTTCTTTGCTGAAGCAGAGGGTATGGGAGCGAATAGAGGATTGTCAGCTGCGTCAGAAGAATCAGAAAAGCAGAAAACAGATATTGCGCATAGAGGATGAACAGAGTCAGCAGATAAGGGATATTTTATTTCCCAGAAATGCAAGAACCGGTCAGCATGCAACAACGATTATACTGTTTGCGACCTTTGCTCTGCAGCTGATATCGCTGACAACAACCTATCGCGGCGCTCGCTATTATCTGCTCGATCTCAATCCGCTGGCACCGTTTTTGTTTGCGCTGGTTGTTCAGGTTTTGTTGTTTTACTTCAGTAAACAGGCCGGACAGCATGCACATATGAAGCCGACACGCTATATGATATTTCTTATGATTGTCTGTATTTCCGTACTTACATCCTATGTCGGAATCATCAATAATACAATATCGCCACTGAATGATTATAAAAATCAGTATAAGGAATATCAGAGCAGCTTTGCAGCAGCCAAGGATGAGCTGCGCACGCTGTATGGAGATTACGTGTCCTATGAGCGAGCGTTGAATTCTTTGCAGAATCAGGCAAACCAGCTGATACAGATCACGGACAGTGCTATCGCATCCATTCAGAAAAAATCCGGTACGCTTCAGAACATCCAGCCTTCCACCTCGGTAACCACATCACAGCAGAGTGATGGAGGAAGCAGTGTTACACAGACTACGGATCAAAAGGAGCTGACCAGGGCTCTGGAGAAGATTGCAGATAATGAGGAGAAGGCTGAAAAGCTGAAAGCAGCTATCAAGCAGCTGCAGAACGCAAGCAGTTCTACGAGTATGAAGCATACGAAAAAAGAGCTGGATGAGCTGTCTGCTGAAACCCGTCAGCAGCCTTCACAAAAGGCATATACCGAATTTCAGAATCTGACGATGTCCTACAATCATTTACTGGATACACTGAACGCCTTTTTGAAGGAAGCTGATGCGGAAGGCATGAAGGATTTGAAAACGCTGAATATAAGTCTGGATCAGGTTATTCAAATGGTGGGGCAGTACCGTGAATTTCAAAAGCTTACCCTTACGGATATTCAAAAGCTGCAGCAGAAACATAACATTCTGGGCTCTGACCAGCAGGAAAAGGGATCCACGGTTTCCAGTCTGCTGAGTGCCTTTCTGCCATTCCGCAATATGCATCAGGAGGAATATCAGAAATTCCGTATCGATCTGGAGCTTCAGATATCCGACAGCTATTATGCATTAAAAGAGCATGCTAAGGTATTGCAGGCCTTGGATAAAGAAGCGGTGAACAGGATTATGAAAACACTTGATGAAAGTTATCAGAAGCATCATTCCTTCACAGATATAACGGTAATTGCATTTTCGCGCTTTACACAATCGCAGGCGGCGCGCAATACAGCGCTGATCTGCTTTCTGATCGCATCGCTGGTTGATGTCATATCGGCTATTCTGCCGTTTTTCTGGATCAACCGTTACAACTCAGCACTGCATGGCAGAAAAAAACACGGCGGGGATCCGGAAGAAGAATTGCTGGAACAGCTGTATTATGCTGCGGCTTCACAGCTTCCGGTACAGCACAAGGACATTCGAATCTATGTATGTGAGGTTCTCTCCTATCTGAACACCTATATACAGCTTTATCAGGAGGTACCCTTTGCGAAGGAGGATGGTTACGTTATGATGGCTGCGCGACAAAGTGTTGAACAGCCCGGGTATCATGCAATCAATGCTGTCCTGCTAACTCTGCATCAGTTAAACACCATATCCATACAGGATCTGCATCAGATGAAAATACAGTATTACAGCTTTCATGAGGATGTGGGGCTTTTACAGGAGGATTATGTATACATCATGAGCAGCGACCTGCTACTGTGGCTGCAGCAGCATCTTCTTGCGGTACTGCATCAGCAGAGGCTGTTATCGGAAATGAAGGGAGGGATGATGGAATGCAAGCATTGAATGTTGCCGCAATCCTTCTGACAGGCAGTGCCTGCAGCGTCTTACTACTGCAAGCCAGACATCGCCTTCTCATTTGCCGTATCCCTGCACTGGTGATCTTTCTTCTGCTGGATTTACCGCTTTACGGCATTCTGCTCTATCTGCACGCAGACACTGCTGAGGCATTGCTTCGCAGGGCTGTTTTGGGCGGTGGCTTCGCTATCGGATGCATCGTAATTGCCCTGCTCTTTCAAAGAAGAAAAAAAGCGCTGCTTTCTTACGGTGGTGAGCTTGTTTCCGTGACCGCGTCACTTCAGCTGTTCACCTTGCTGTATACAGGAGCAGCACTGCTTTACCTGCATTTCGTGCAGACAAGCGGACTGACAAGAGAAATCTGCATGATGATTATGGAGCACCTTCTTTTGTTCTCCATGGTTTCGTGTTTTCTCTGTCTGCTTGAACAGTGGTTTCAGGTAAATGCATGCAGTGAAGCACTGCGACAGCTGCATAAAAGCCGATTGCGGATACGGCAGAAAAAATAAGAGCGAAGCTGTCATAAAAGGAACCTTTTTACTGCAGGGTGTTTGCGAACAGGGGCTTCAAATTCTATGGTTAAATACGATCTATTGCATTATGCCATGAGTAAGAATCCCGAAAGGATATCCGCGATCTCTTTCGTGCAAGGCTGAAAGCAGTTGACAGTATCCGGTTAAAAGCAGGCGAATACAGAATCGCCTGCTTGTTCTCTCTGTTCTGCATGGGATCCATACAGCTCATGAAAATAGCTGAACCTCATCAGCGAAAAGCACAGAAAAAAAGAGATTTCCGAGCTTGTGATTGGAAATCTCCCCACTTCATGACCTAAGGAATACGCAGCACACAGCTGCTTTTTTCTGTGTTCAAAGAAGCGTGTACAATGATGTCTATCTGATATCCTTTACATACTGCAGTATATCGGCAGCGTTATTGGCGGGACTGGCCTTCTCAAAGGTTTTGATGATAACTCCCTCCTCATCGATGACATACGTGGAACGTGTTACTCCCATATAGGTCTTCCCGTACAGCTTTTTCTCCTTCCAGACATCGTAGGCCTGAATAACGCTCAGTTCTGTATCCGACAACAGAAGGAAGGGAAGCTCATACTTCTCTTTAAATTTTATATGGGAAGCACTGGAATCCTTGCTGATTCCGATTACGACGATATCCTCCCGTTTAAACTCCTCGTAGGCTGCCTTGAATGCACATGCCTGTTTGGTGCATCCCGGTGTATTATCCTTTGGATAAAAATACAAAACGACCTTCTTTCCCTTGAAGTCATGTAAAGCAATCGGATTGCCATGTTCATCCGGTAATGTAAAATCAATGGCCTTGCTGCCAGTTTCCAGCATATCGATCAACTCCTGTCTTTTCTTTATTCTAGCACGATTTTCATTGTGAAGAAAGTCGAATGCATGGTAAAATAAACAGGTATGTGAAAGTGAGGGTATTATATGATAAAACTTGTGGCATGTGATCTGGACGGCACGCTGCTGGATGAAAACCATCAGCTGTCACAGCGCAATATTCAGGCGATACAAAGACTTCATAAGGCAGGTATCAACTTTATGGTGGCGACAGGACGAAATTATCAAAGTGTTGCGCCCATGTTCAAAAAAGAAGGAATTCACTGTGACTGTCTGCTGCTGAACGGTGCCTTGATTACAGATGCGTATGGAAAACGGCTGTCTCATACACCCTTGACGCCGGGAATCGCTGAGGCAGCATTGCGAATTCTGGAGGAAAGCACGCTGCCCTACCATATGTATACCGGTGAAGGGATTGTGAGCAGTACACCGAAACAGGGCAGAGCAATGTTTATCCGGCATATGCGCAAGCAGGGGATGCGGGATAAAGAAATTCATGAGCTCATGGAAACATCCTCCTTTGGAAGGTATGACAGAGAAATCGATGATCCCTTTCAATATCTGATGGAGGAGCCGATTATTTATAAGCTGGAAGCCTTTGGGGATGATACACAGCAGCTGCAATCAGTGCGGATGCAGCTTTCCGGCATGAAACAGACATCGGTAACGAATTCTGTGGCCGATAATATAGAAATAACAGCAAGCGATGCGCAAAAGGGTCTGGCTTTGAAAAAGCTCTGCGCAAAACAGGGGCTGCATCCGGATGAGGTGATGGTATTCGGTGACAGTCTGAATGATCTGTCCATGATGCGGGAAATTTCGTTACAGTTTTGCAATGGCAAATGCCGAAGATATCATAAAGGAAGCCGCCGGCTATCAGACATTGAGCAATGCAGCGCATGGGGTGGCCCACGTGCTGGAACAGCTTCTGGAGGCTGCTTCTGAAAAAAGGGTTTCCAATTTATAGAAAATAAGGTAAAATAAAGCTATATGACTCATGGAAAGGATGTTCGAAGTATGAAAAAAGCTACCATTGCGGACGTTGCTGAACTTGCCGGTGTTTCCAAAGCAACCGTATCCCGCTATCTCAAACAGGAAAATGTACGGGAGGAAATAGCAGAGAAGATACGTGCTGCCATTGAAGAAACCGGTTATGTTGCCAGAGGAAGTAAAACAGATAAAGCAAATGACAAAACGGCGGAGACAAAGAGTGAAAAAGGGAAGCACACAGGCAGGGTAAAACAGAAAAATTACCGGCTCGGTGTGCTGGTTAAGGATATTGCGCTGCCCCGCACAAGAAATATAATTCATGCATTGAAGGATGTGCTGAAGGAGCAGGGTATCACATTCTCAATCTGTGTGACCGATGGAATGGAGGAGCTGGAGGAAAAATATCTTACCTCCTATATTGTACAAAATGTGAACGGCATCATCATCGAAGGCTGTTCCAGTGTGGAGTTTATTCAGAAGCAGATGCGTACGACCTCGATTCCGGTTCTGTTCCTGAACGAGGATAAAGAACAGCTGAACTGCTGTTGTTTGCATGAGGTACAGGCCGGAGAGGTGCTGGGAGCCTATATGCTGAAAAAGCAGCAGCTGGTTGTCCGTTATCTCGGGGTTGATCAGATGCTCGCGGATCAGCGGCTGCAGGGAATCCGAAACTGCTATCATGAAAAACGGCAGCCCATCGATCTCAAGGTGATTCTCTGTACTGGCAGCTATGCGGATATCTATGAGAAAATAAAAGAAATCTTTACGGAGAAAATTGATCTTCTTTTACTGGAACGTGATGAGATGGCGATTCCCCTAACCAAATTCGCAAGGGAATATCATATCGCGATTCCGCAGAATGCATCGGTAATCAGCTTTGGCGGACATGAGATTTGCCGCGTGATGTCACCTGCTCTTCATGCACTCGCATATGATTATACAGCATATGCCAGGGATATCGCAGCGCATATGAATGCATTGATTGAAAAAACTGCTGTTAAGGAACAGACGGCTGCCTTCTCGATTTTTGAAGGAGAAAGCGTACGTTAGCTGATATTCAGATATCAGCTTTTTTTCTGAAAAAAAGAGATACTATTGCAATTTCCTTTGTAACCATTTACAATGGCTTTATAAAAGTTAGGGAGTGAACATATGATAAGGGCTGAAGTGAGAAATCTGTGCAAATCCTTCGGAAAGCATAAGGTTTTGAAAAATGTGAGCTTTTCGATTCAGGATCATGAGATCGTAGGGTTTATCGGACCGAACGGGGCAGGAAAATCAACTACAATGAAATGCATGGCGTCATTGATATATCCAACCAGCGGACAGATCATTATCGAGGGACATGATCTCGCAAAGGAGCGGGAGCTCGCTTTACAGTATGTATCGGCGATGATTGAGGCACCGGGGCTGTTTCCGACGCTGAGCGGCTATGAGAATCTGCAGTATTTCGCAAGACTGAAGCATGTCGATCAGAAACGGATAGAAGAAATTGCGTCCTTCACCCGTCTGCATAAGAGTCTTGATAAGCGTGCAGGCCAGTATTCCATGGGGATGAAGCAGCGTCTGGGTCTTGGAATTGCACTGCTGGGGCATCCGAAATTTCTGATTTTGGATGAGCCGACAAACGGACTCGATCCCAGAGGTATCATGGAGCTGCGTCAGGAGCTGCGGCAGCTGGCGGATGATGAGGATGTGTCAATTCTTATATCCTCACATCAGCTGGGTGAAATAGAAAAAGTTGCGGACCGGATCATCTGTATCAATCAGGGAGAAATCGTGGAAACGCCGTCTGCCATACACAATGCATATATATATACCTTTTACATGCAGGAAAAGGATTTGGCGGAAGCCGCAGCGATTCATATGGAGGATGCACAGCTTGAGCGGGTTGATCAGGGGATAAAGGCGCATTTTCGTAATGAAAAGGGGATGAATGCCTATCTGCAAGAGCTGCTGCGTCTGCATATTGATATCATGGATATCGTTAAGGAAAATGTGGATATCGAGTCTGTTTACCGGGAAGTATATGGTGATGGTTCATGAAAAAAATCATTCTGGCAGAATTAAGGAAAAGCTGGAGGGGAAAACGGGTTCTCGTGGCTTTTGCGGCCTTTCTCTGCTTTTTCTCGGTTGTGTATGTAAACTGTCTGCAAAAGGGGAAGGCATATGAGGATGATCTCATCATGCAGCTGCACTACCAGAATGCAATCGTAAGTACAAGGTGTGGAGATTTGATGTACACCTTGCAGAATACGCCTGTTGAGAAAGAAAAACCGGGTCAGCGTGAGGAAGCATACGGCTGGTGCAAAGTAACGGATAATGTATCCAGCTGGACATATCTTCGACAGGCACCGGAATATTTCGACTGGCATAATACAAATGCCTATGCCATAGGGCGTGCCGAAACCCTTCTTGCGCTGATGGATCGCGGTTACTACCACGATGAGCTGAAGGGCTATGGAATCACAAGGAAAACCCTGGAAACGGACAGGGCGTATTACCGTTATTTTGAAGCACAGGATATACCGCCATACACAACACCGTATGAGCCCAATCTCTTAAACTTCATCCTTCAGATGTTTCAGCATGATACGATGCTGCTGCTCATTGTTGTTGTATCACTGTTAATGGCAGATCAGATTTGTCATGACTATGACAGCGGCACCTATAAAGCCATATACAGTCAGCCGATTTCCAGAAAAAAGCTTATTATCGCAAAGGTATCCGCCGCTGCAGCTGTAATTCTGTTAACCCTTCCGGCTGCACTCGCTGTATTTTCCGTTGTGCCGCTGTCGGCCTATGGAATGGGAAGCAGTGCATATCCGTACATTGTACATACCTATGATGTCGTATCATGGACATGGCTGCTGCAGCGGATCCTGCCGTTCTCCCTTCTTGTAATTCTCTTTTATATGACTGTGGCCGCGCTGCTGGCCTCCTGGCAGAAAACGATATCCAACACCATGCTTTGTATCGGCTCCCTGCTGATCCTCATTTACTTCCTCATCCGTATATTCGGATATTCCATACCGCTGTTTTCCTGGATACCGTTCTTCTACATATATCCGATGGAAATCGCTGCGCATGATTTCACGTTGGACTTGCTTCCGTGTACAATTCTCTGCATTGCCGGCAGCCTTGTGTTTTTCCTGCTGCATATTTTTATCATAGAAATACGGGATTTGGAAGGTGGTGTCCGCTCATGAAGCGGCGATTCTGCGTATACCGGCAGGACAGGGGGACTGCATGAGGGCTCTGCTGTATGCGGAAATACGGAAAAGCTGGAAAGCAAAGCGGTTTCTGGTATCCGTTCTCGCATTTCTATGTTTCTTTGCGGCAGTATATGCAATTGCTTTAAAGAAGGAAAGGGCATATGGGGATGCACTGGTCATGCAGCTGCATTATGAAAATCCTGTCGCAGATAATCAATGTCAGACACTGCTGTTCAATCTGCAGCGTACACCGAAAGAGGAGGAAGCCCCGAAGCAGCGGGAGGAGGCGTATTTGAGGTGTGATATCCAATACGCGACATCCTCCTGGACCAATATGCAGCAATCTCCTGAATATTTTGACTGGCATGATACCGTTCGCTATGCAAAGGAGCGTGCACTGGGTTATCAGAAGCTGCAGGAGCTTGGTTTATCCATGGACATGGTGAAGGAGCTGGGGATAACAAAGGATACGCTGCACCGTGATCATACCTATTATGCGTATTTCTTCAATCATGATATAAAGCCGTATACCAGTCCCTATGAGCCGACACTGTTAAACTTTCTTATGCAGATAGTTCAACAGGATACCATGCTGTTGCTGCTGCTTGTTGTTGGCGTATTGATGGCGGATCAGATTTGCCATGATTTTGAGAGTGGGACATATAAGCTCATATACAGTATGCCAATCTCCAGAGGTACTCTGCTGATTGCCAAACTGCTGACAGCATCCTTTGTAATTCTGCTTTCCTTTACGATTGCTCTGCTGCTGTTTTCCATCCTGCCCCTTCTGCAGCATGGACTGGGAAGCATGCAATACCCATACATCGTTCGCTCGTATGAGGTGAGTACCTGGTCATCCTTAATGATCAAAGCGGTGCCGCTTTCCATGCTTGTGGTTTTGTGCTATATTGTGCGGCAGCATGGCTGGCATCTTGGCAGAAGACGGTGTCCAATACGCTGCTGTGTATCGGCTCCCTTTTGCTTGTGATATATTTCATGATGCGTATCTTTGGAAATTCGTCCCCTCTGTTTTCCTGGATTCCGTTTTTCTATCTGCATCCGCTGGAAATTGCTGCACAGGAATATGCAGCGAACAGTACCCTGTGTATGATGATGTGTGCGCTGTGGCTGCCGCTTTTATTTGTCGGGACCATACACGTGATTAACCGATCCGACCTGGAAGGAGGTATGCGATGATGCTGGAAATAAAAAAACTGCTGCGTAAGAGAAAGCTGTGGATTGCCATGGTCTGTGTCCTGCTGTGCGGTGTGCTGAGCGCAGTGGATTTGAATGAGAAGGCAGCAACCGAGCACAGAGCGCTCTACGCTGATGCACTGGAGGCGGAGAACAAAGTGAAGCATCAGCTGTTCATGCTGATGACGGATGACAATGCCGCGTATTTCAAAACCCTGACACAGAAGAGTGAGCGCTTAAAATCAGCCATCCAGAATAAGGACTGGAGGGCTGTGAATAAAAATTATGCCGAAGTGAATCTGCTGCATGCAAGACGTGTTTCCGCTCTGTATGCTACACGGAACTTCGATTTGTATTATCGTGAATATGTAACGAAGGAGGATACGCTGGAGGCATTGCGCAAGGAACGAAAGCTTCCGGAATTTTCCGATCGTGAAATATCAGAGGATTGGGCGAACAGCTACATGGACAATGATGAAACTCAGATGTTTCCGTATTATCAGTTCACCGCCCGGTTTTATGATCAGCTGGAAAAGCAGGGGATTGCCACTTTGACCTATTCCACAACGGACAGCGCTACGCTGATCGTACAGTTCATGCGCTCCCTGTTTCCGATACTGCCGGTTATATTGATCACGCTTCTGTGCTTTGACTCCATTCATGAGGACCGGGATAGCGGGGTTATCAAAACACTGCTGTCACAGCCACGCAAACGCATTTGTTATCTGCACCAGAAAATACGCACCAATCTTGCGGCGCTGTGTGCCATATTCTTTATACCGCTTCTGCTGCTTTCCCTGTGCTTCGGCATCTTTGATCACTATGAGCGTATGCAGGCACCGGTGTTGTCCAATGTGCAGGGATTGACCTCTTTGGAACAGATGGAGAACACCCTGGCGGAAACAGAAGAAAATAATGCAATGACATATACGCTTGGAATTACGCGGTATTTTTCCATTCCTTATCAGACACAGAGTCCGAATTCCAAATTTGATTTTTTGCCGATGTGGCAGTTCACAGGCTGGTGTGTCCTGATGGCGCTGCTTGTCATCCTCTTCTGCATGCTGCTGAATATGCTGTTTAATGCCATTTGCAGAAACAAGATGACATCACTGGTTCTGACGCTTGCCATTCTGCTGCTTGGCATGGGAATTGCACAGCCGGCCAATACCGAGACATGGTATGCATGGCTTCCGTTCACCTATTTCAATCCCGTGGACATTCTCAGCGGCTATACGTCCTATACCTATCTGAATGGTATTCTGACGTTGGGAATATCCTGCGGACTCCTGTATGTTGCAACACGCTGGATCTTCCGGAAAAAGGATGCAGCATAAAAAATCCGCTCACCTGCGGCAGCATCAGCCAGCTTCAACGTATGCGAAACAACATATCACAGCATACGTTGAGAAGCTTTGGCACAACGGTATCAGGTGTTCGGATTTTTTCTTTTTAAGGCCTCGTATTTATCACGGGCAATTGCGCGGTATACGCTCTCATGGCGGCTTTCCCACATCATCATCGCCCAGCAGCACCACAACAGATTCTGGAAATTCTCCCAGATATCAAGCTGCCTGCGCACGGTAGCATTCATTTCGTCGAAATACACGGCATAGAAGCGCTCCCGCAGGGCCGGATCCTCTATCTGGTTCTCACTCAGAAAGGACATCACATCAAACAGCGGATCGTTGTTAGCTGCATATTCATAATCAATCAGATAGGTCTTATCCTTTGTGAACAGGATATTCCCATCCACCCAGTCGTTATGACAGAGGGTGCGGGGATTGTTTAAATGATAAACTGCCTGTATGGCATCCTCATACGGGGTCAGATCGTACAGCGGCTGTCGGAGGCGGTTGCGATAGCCCTGCAGTCGACGAATCGGTTCAAAATCGGCATCCACACGCTTCTGCAGCGAATGGAACCGTTTCATAAGGGCAGCTGTCCGCTCCAGCTTGCAGGGGTCTTCGCATTCCCTGTAGGTTCTGGCATCCGGCAGATACCGTGTAACCTTATAGCCGCTTGCTTCATCATAATAAATCGTTTCCACATCGATATCCGCGTCCCGTACAGCCTCCAGAGCCATCGTTTCGTGATGCCGGTTCACAATATGCTCGCTGTCTGCGCGGGGAATGCGCAGGACATATGTTTCCTGATTCATTTCCAGAAGGAAGTTCTGATTGGTCAGCCCTTTATGCATATCACGTATCGTAATATCCGGATCGAAAAACAGCGTATCCAGAAAATCCATTGCTTTCATTCATATCACCTGTTTAATCATAGCATATTTAAGTAAAATTTGTTAGAATAAATAGCGAGAAGGTGAAGAAGTGAAAAAAGTTCTGCTGACGACATGCAATGCTAAATATATACATAAGAATCTTGCTTTGCGCTGGCTGTATACGACAGCTCCGCATAAGGAATGCGTCACGATAAGGGAATATACGATAAAAGAGCAGGAGGAGTGGATCGCACAGGATATTTTATCCGTACAGCCGGAGGTGGTATGCTTCAGCTGCTATATATGGAATATTCAGCTGATCCGAAGGGTCATTGTTTTGCTGAAGCAGCAAAACAGCGATCTGCATATACTGGTTGGTGGTCCGGAGGTCAGCTACGAGTCCTATGATCTGCTGGATGAGGGTGTGGATGCCATCAGTATCGGAGAAGGGGAACAGAGTGTATGGGAATACATCACCATGCTGGAGGAAGCAAAAGCGTATCCGGTTTCAGGTATTTACACAAAGCAGTATCCCAATACGGAATATCGCAAAACTGACCTTGCATGGCTGGAGCGCTTTGAAGCACCGTATTTCATGGAAATGGATGAGGCGGGGATGGACAGGCAGTATTTTTATCTGGAGACAAGCAGAGGCTGTCCATACGGCTGCACTTACTGCCTGTCCTCCGCCGATCGAGCTGTCCGCATGTTTTCCATGGAGTATATCATGAGGATACTGCACAAGCTGAAGGACAGCAGAGTAACGCAGGTGAAGCTGCTGGATCGCACCTTCAATGCAGATCCCAAGCGCGCTTTGCAGATTGCACGCTATATGAATGAATACTGTACTCATCAGATTTTCCAATTTGAAATCGTTGCGGAAACACTGAGTGAGGAGCTGCTGCAGTTTTTCTGTGAGGAGGCTGTTCCCGGTCGCTTCCGCTTTGAAATCGGCGTGCAGTCCTTTCACACCAGGACGCTGCACGCGGTTGGACGCACCCAGAATAACGAACGTCTCATAGAGGTCATTCAGCGACTGAAGGCAAGCGGTGCTGTCATGCATGTGGATTTGATTGCCGGTCTGCCCTATGAGGATCTGAATTTGTTTCAGGTCTCCTTTGATACTCTGTTTTCCCTGCAGGCCAGTGAGCTGCAGCTTGGTATTCTCAAGCTGCTGAAGGGAACCAAGCTGCGAAGTCAGCGGGAAAGCTATCACTTCGTGTTTCAGGAAAATGCCCCCTATGATGTTCGGGCCAGTGCGTGGCTGAAGGAAGAGGAGATGCAGCGGATTCATGCGTGTGCAGAGGCGGTTGAAAAATTCTGGAACAGCGCAGCCTGTCGCAGTGTGATTACCGCAATCCTGAAGCTGCACTGGTATGAGAGTGCATTTGCATTATTTATGGATCTGGGACAGGAGTATGAAAAGCTGCCTCGTCCCTATCAGCCCTATGAGCTGTTTCGCTGCTTTTATCCGTTACTGAATACACAGGATGAACGTCTGGTGGATGCCATCCTGCTGATGCAGTATTACCGTAATTTTAAACAGAAGCCGCATCGCTTCACACGGCCATGGGTAACGCTGGAGAAAAAAAAGGAGCTGCTTTCCTTTGCCCTGAAGCAGGGGATTGCCAATCAGGATACGCTGTTTCGCTATGGTGTGGCGGATATCGGCTATTGCGGGGAAGCAGGCTATCAGCTGGTGCTGTACAATCGTCACCAGCAATATCCGAGACAGTGGTTTATCAATGAGAAAATAACAGAAATCAAGGAGATGACACGATGAAAGAAATCATGCTTGCAAGCGCCAATGCGCATAAGGCGCAGGAATTTGAAGAAATGCTCAGGCCGCTTGGATATACCGTGAAGACATTGCTCGATCTAAAGGAGGATATCGAGATTGAAGAAACAGGGACAACCTTTGAAGAAAATGCCCTGATTAAGGCAAAGGCAATTCATGAGCGTCTGGGAATCGAGGTGATTGCGGATGACAGCGGTCTTGCTGTCAATGCGCTGGATGGCGCACCGGGTATCTATTCCGCACGCTTTATGGGCAGGGATACCTCCTATGATGTGAAAAATCAATATCTGATCGATCAATGCAGGCATGCCGAGGATAAGGGCTGTCAGTTTATCTGTGCGATCGCTTATGTGCAGGCAGATGGCAGTGAGCATGTCTTTACCGGAGTCGTAGAGGGCATTGTGGCAGACCATATGGAAGGCGCAAAGGGCTTTGGCTATGACCCTATTTTCTATTATCCGCCTTATGGAACCACACTGGCAAATGTGAGTGAGGAACAGAAAAACCGTGTTTCCCATCGCGGGCGTGCGCTAGCAAAGCTGGTAGCCTTTATGGAAAAGGAGAAATGATATGCTGCACCTTGTACTATATGAACCGGAAATCCCGCAGAACACCGGTAACATGATGCGGACCTGTATGGCAACCGGCACCCGTCTGCATCTGATACAGCCGCTGGGCTTTTCACTGGATGAACAGCATCTGAAAAGAGCGGGTATGGATTATGTGAAGGAGCTGGAGTATACAATCTATAAAAGCTGGGAGGAATTCACTCAGCAAAATCCCAGTGATAATTATTATTATATGACGAGATACGGCAAAAAAGCACCTTCGCAGTTTGACTTTACCAAATGTGAGGGCGATATCTATTTTATTCTGGGCAAAGAGAGTACAGGAATTCCCAAGACGATTCTTTCCCGGCAGCTGGAGCACTGTATGCGCCTTCCCATGGTGGCCAATGCGCGTTCCTTAAACCTCAGCAACTGCGCGGCAATCATCCTCTATGAGGCTTTGCGGCAGCTGGATTATCCGGGTCTTTCCGGTGTTGAGGTTATTAAGGGAGAGGATTGGCTGACAACATGATTGAATGGCTCGATCAATTCGTCGATACACGGGCAAAGCGCCGGCATTTATTGTATTTAATTGCCTTATCCTCATGCATACTGCTCGTGCTGCCCTATCTGTTTCTCGGCCTTCGCCTGCTGCAGCTATCTGATTATCCCTCAGTATTCGCGTTGCTGAAGGAGCCGCTGATTTCACAGACCTATGTATCACGTATTATTCTGGATACGATTTCCCTTGCATCCTTTTCTTTTACAAAGGCGATCACAGTTCTGCTGAAGGAGCTGCGTCCATTTGAGGTGGTAACGGCACTGCTGTTTCTGCTCGTCTTCCCGGCTGTAGAGAAAAAGCGGAGTACGACCGTTGTGCTGAGTGCCGCACTGCTTGCGGCAGGTGGTATCTTTTTCTGTACCTGGCAGGGACTTTCCAGCACATCGCTGGCACAGGCAGTCGTCTATATCCGCTGTATCGGCGGAATTTTGTGTGTTCTTGGCGGGGTGCTATTATGCTTTCTATTCTATTATACACGCAGGCAGCTGAAATCCTATTATCTGGCATTGCAGATACGGGTAGAAGAATTGGAAGAACAAGAAACTGGAGGCAGCTTATGATAAAGACAAAACGGCTGAGCATACAGCCCTTTCAGGAAGCAGACTGTACCGGCATGGTGAATCTGCTGTGCAATGAAGAAATTAAGAAAACCTTTATGATTCCGGATTTTGCAACAAAATCCATGGCAGAGCGCCTGTTTCATCAATTCAAGGAATGGTCATATGAGGAAGCGCGTTATGAGCGTGGAATCTATCTTGGTGATCAGCTCATCGGGTTTGTCAATACTGTGGATGCAGAAAAAAGCTGCATTGAGCTGGGGTATGTGATCCATCCGGCACATCATAATCACGGCTATGCCACAGAGATGTTACAGGCAGTAATAGCAGATCTGTTTGAAAAAGGCTATCATGAAATCTGCGCAGGGGCCTTTCAGGAAAATACTGCAAGCTGCCGCGTTATGGAAAAGTGCGGTATGAAACGGATACAGAAAACAGCAGAGGTGGACTATCGCGGCCATCTGCATACATGTGTCTATTACCGTATTCGTAAATAATGACAGGAATTTTATCAGCGAAGTGATATGCGCAAGAAAACGGCAGACAGCCCATGCGCATCCACTGCTGCTTATATCAGAAAATAAAAAAAGAACATGTGCGATTGCCGATGGCAGCACATGTTCTTTTTTTGTGCGCGTTTCTTAGAACTCTTTCAGGTTACGCAGGTTTGTGGATTCGTCTCCATCGTTAATTCCACGAATGTGACGAGCTCCGTCACGTCCTGTGAATGGAAGAGCGTTTTCGATCATACCCTGTTCAACAGCCTCTAAAGCCTGTTCGTAGTCGTAAGTCTTTCCATTGTTGTCCTTGAACTCGCTTAATGTACCATCACTGTTACGACGAGCTGCAACGAAACGTGTCTTTTTGCTTGTTTTTTCTTTTTTCATTTTTTCTTACCTCCTGACATTATTGTGAACACCAATCGCATATTTATACATAGGAGGGATACTGTGAAATTCTGGAAATTAAAAATGAATGACAGGAATTATCTGCTGGTGAGTGTGCGAAGAGAGCACATGCGGGATGTTACACTGTGCAGTGAACAGATGCAGCAGGAGCATCAAAGCTTTGCGGGGAGTATTGTAAGGGAGGATATCCGCTTTCAGATTGTGGAGGATGCAAATACTGCAAATTTATGCAGTTTGGAGGCGGTATGCTGTCTGGGGTTCTGGTATATGAAGCAGTTTGAGAAGGATACCTGCAATATCCGGTTGCAGGAGCGGGAATGCCGCATGAAATGCTTCCGCAACCTGGTGACTCTTGAAATCCGGGAGCATGATACGTACCGCATGCCTGAAGCCTACGAAATACAGGATGCTATGCATTTCAGTACGCCGGAGGGCTCAGAAACACTGATTCCGGTCTATCGCAAGGCATATCATGACGATCTCCTGCACAAAATAGCTGTAGGCGTATCCCGCGGCGGAAAAAGCCTTCTGCGCTGGTCCAACAACAAAATCTACCTTTCTGCACCGGTGTATATGGATTATGAGGGCATTGCAAGGAAAATGTGATGAGTTGGGTGAAGATTGAAGAAGAATATAGTCGTTTCCATTGAAATTTTCCGATTTTCGTTTATAATAATGTCTATGGTGAAGAGCCTTTAACCATCTTTTTCTAAACGGACATACGGTAGGGAGTGGTAATTCTTGGATGGATCGCAAATATGTCTTCTCATCGTTTTACTTATACTGGTAGCTTTCAGTGCACTGTTTTCGTCAACAGAAACGGCATATTCCTCTGTGAATATGATACGTTTGAAGCAAATGGCGAAAAACGGAGATAAGCGTGCCCGTACAGCGTACAGCATTTCCAAAAACTTTACGGCTGCAATTACAACAATATTGATTGGAAACAACGTGGTGAATATTCTGGCAACCTCCATTGCGACAGAGCTGTTTACACAGATGTTCGGGAGTGCCGGTGTGGCAGTTGCCACAGGAATCATGACGGTTCTGATTCTGACGTTTGGAGAAATTACGCCGAAAATTGTTGCGAAAGCAAAAGCGGAATCCGTAGCTTTGTTTATGGCAAAGCCGCTTTCCATCATGGTGCTGCTGTTTCGCCCGATTTCCTTTGTTGTGGAATCGATCGAAGCGCACTGGGAAAAGAAAATGGAAATTGAAAACGTTACGGCAACGGAGGATGAGCTTCTGGAGATCGTTTCAACGATTGAACAGGAGGGAGTTCTGGAGCAGGAGGAGCGCGAGCTGATTGAAAGCGTCATTGAGTTTGATGATAAGAATGTACGCGATATCATGGTACCCAAGGATCAGGTTGTTTTTCTGTATGACAATGCCACCTATGAGCAGATGAAGCAGGTTCTTCATGATCACAAGCTGTCCCGGCTTCCGGTGATTTCCTATCAGACAACCGAGGTTGTCGGTATTCTGCGCGTGCGCGATGTACTGGATGCTCTTCTGGAGGATAAGGAAATCGTCATTTCTGAGATGATGCAGGAGCCGGTATTCGTTACACAGCGAAAGAAGCTGCCTGCGGTTCTGGAGGATATTCAGAAATCGAGGGAGCATATGGCGATTGTTGAGGAATCTTTGACTTCCCATGTGTTTGTCGGAATTGTCACGCTGGAGGATGTATTGGAAGAGCTGGTAGGAGAGATCTATGATGAATATGATCCTCTTCCCAATCACGTCGTGGAAATCGGACACCATACCTTTACGATTGACGGGAATGTGTCGCTCGTTGATTTCTTCGATACATATGTAGAAGATCAGGATGCGCCGAAAACAAAGGCGAGAACCTTCGCCGCCTGGATCTTTGAACTGAATAACCATCGCAAGGTCCGCAAAGGCCGTGAAATAGAATTTGAAAACTTTGAAATCAAGGTTCTGGATACCAAGGATGGTATGGCAGCCAGAATCGAAATGCAGATCTTGTCACAAATGGATGACGATTTAGACTAGGAGGAATACTATGAACGTATTTTTGAAAGCAGTAAAGCCTGCAAACGCACCAAAGGCGCTGGGGCCTTATTCTCCGGCAGTGAAGCTGGGAGACTTTGTTTACCTGAGCGGGCAGATTCCCTTAAACCCGGAAACAGGAGAGGTAGAAGGAACGACAATCGAAGAGCAGACTCACCAGGTCATGAAGAACATCAAGGCTGTTCTTGCGGACATGGGGCTTGATTACAAGCACATCGTTAAGACGACGATCTTTGTCAGCGATCTGAATGACTTTGATAAGCTGAACGAGGTATACGGCAGCTATCTGGAGGAACCATATCCGGCAAGAAGCTGTGTGCAGGTAGCACGTCTGCCAAAGGATGTTAAGGTAGAAATCGAATGCATTGTGATTGATACCCTGGTTTATGAACAGCAGATGGCAGCGCAGGAAAGCGGATGCTCAGGCTGTGGCGGCGGATGCGACGGAGGCTGCTGCTAGAAGAGGTCATATGGGAACGGAGTAAATCTGTTCCTTTTTTTATGCAGGAAATTCTCTCGTATTTGATTACTTTTTGTGCATTTTCCGATTCCTGTGATATAACGATTAGGTGAATGCTTTTTGGGAGGCGGGGAAATGGTTTATTATTTGCAAAGAATTGATGAGAGAAGCTGCTTAATGGTGCAGGAGAATCAGCAGCAGGCACGACTGCAGGAGCCTGTACTTGTCATATTACAAAGACTGTGTATGCGTCATGGCTCCACCTTTGAGGGGAGAAGAGCAGCAGCTGCACGCAATCTGGATATTCATCAGAAGGTGCCGATTCTGTTATCAGAGATTTACCGGGATGTATTATTTCCGACAAAAGCAATGCGCAATCCCGATTGTATCTGGATCAATTACCGTGCAGTAGATGAGGTGCACCGTCTGGAAAAGGGCTGTGTGGTACAGTTTCATGATGAAAGTAAATTGTCTTTATCAGTCGATATCCGCTGTATTCGCAGAAGCATGCGTCTGTGTGAACGCTATTTGTCTTTTCTGAATTCCTGAGGTATATATATGGTATAATGATATCCGCAAGGAGAGATTATAAGATTATAAAAACATAGAAAATGTGTTTGTGAGAAAGGTGTCTTATTATGAACAAATCAAATACCGCAAATTATAAACCAAAAGATTTTGCAGAATTATTAGGTGTTTCTGTTAAAACATTACAACGCTGGGATAGGGAGGGGATATGAAAGGCAAATCGCACTCCAACAAATCGTAGGTATTACACTCATGACCAATATTTACAATTTAAAGAAATACATACATACAATGATATAAGAGATATTGTTATATATGCGAGAGTGTCTACAGGAAACCAGAAAGACGATTTAAAAAACCAGATTGATTTTTTAAGGCAGTTTTGCAACGCAAAAGGAAGTATAAGAAGTTATGGAGAATAAAATTTCCAGTAAAGACAGATTTATACGCTTTGGCTATGATTGGTTTGAAAAGCTCTGCCAAAAATTCAATACTAGAATCATTGTTGTAAATAATGAATCTCTTTCGCCAAACGAAGAATTGGTGCAGGATATCATATTTATCTTACATGTGTTCAGTTGTAGATTGTATGGATTAAGGTAATACAAGAAACAGATAAAGGAAAACAAGGAAATTGCTAAAGAGTTACAAAACGGAAATCAACCCAACTCTGGAACAAATACAGAAAATCAATAAAACGATTGGTACTTGCCGCTTTGTATATAACTTTAATCTGGCCCGTAATAAAGAAGTTTATGAAAAAGAGAAGAAATTCATATCCGGCATGGACTTCTCAAAATGGTTAAACAACATCTATTTAAAAGAAAATCCTGAGTATGTATGGATAAAAGAAGTCAGTTCAAAATCTGTAAAGCAAAGTATTATGAACTTCGAAAGGGAATTCAGGAGATTCTACAAAGGACAATCCGGGTTTCCCAAATTCAAGAAAAAAGGCAAATCGGATGGTAAGATGTAGTTTGTGAAAACAGATTCTAAAGTAACCATACCATGCGAAAGACATCGTATGAAAATACCGACGCTTGGATGGGTAAGATGAAAAGAAAAGGGATATATCCCTACGGACTCTAGTATTTACATTATCAAGAGCGGCGCTGTTTCATGTAAGGCTGGACGATAGTATGTGTCAGTTTTCGTTGAACAACCGGAACAGGTATGTCCACAGTTAAAAGATATCGGATTAGGAATTGACCTTGGTGTCAAGGACTTTGCTGTTATCAGCAATGGTATTGTAAAGAAGAACATCAATAAAACTGCAAAATTAAAGAAGGTAGAGAAACAGTTAAAACGAGGACAGCGTTGCCTTTCGAGGAAATACGAAAGCTTAAAGAAGCGCAATAAAAATGAAGGAGGAAAAGCTACTCGATAAAATATCCGAGAGCAAGTAGTAAAGGTACAAGGATTTCATCATAGGATAGAGAATATCCGTACGGATTATATAAATAAAAGTGTTAATGAGATGGTGAAGACCAAGCCGTCTTATATCACTATTGAAGATTTGAACATATCTGGCATGATGAAGAACAGGCATCTTTCCAAAGCAGTTGCTTCGCAGAAGTTCTATGAATTTAGAGCGAAACTGGGAGCAAAATGCAGAGAATAAGGGATTGAATTAAGAATTGTAGATAGATGGTATGCATCCAGTAAGCTTTGTCATGAATGTGGTTGTATCAAGAAGGACTTAAAACTTTCTGACAGAGAATACGTGTGTGAATGTGGCTGTCATGCAAACAGAGATTATCATGCAAGTCTTAATTTAAGAGATGCTATATCCTACAAAGTAGCATAACCAGGGACTTGTAGGCATGTACCGATGGCTTTCGTCGGGAATTTACGACTGTGGAGTATACAAGAACTTGTGAGTAGTATCTGGATGTATCCAGTACAAAAGCATATACGGTGAAGCAGTAAGAAAGGTTCACAAGAACTTTCAACATCTCGGTATGGATATATTTGTCCATGTTTTGAGTAGCAGAGATCATTATGGAACTATATGTGTTGATATTTTTAATTCTGTGTGTTGTACTGCTGTTTATCTTTCTGTTTCTGCAGCAGCGGCCGGCAAAATCAGCAGACAGTGAACGAGTGCTGCGGGAGCTGAACGCACAGCGAGAGGATATGGCAGCCATGCAGCAGCAATTCAACAATCAGCTGATGATGCTGCAGACGCAGATTTCCCAGCTGATGAAAACCGATTTGCAGTCTCTGCATGAAAACGTCGAACAGCGGATGAGCCATCTGGAGCTTACGCTGAATGAGAATCTGCACCATGGCTATCAGACGACAACACAGGTTTTCGGCAAGGTGCTGCAGCAGATGGGAAGGCTGGATGAAAGTCAGCAGAGCATCAGGGAGGTCTCTGCATCCATCCTGCAGCTGCAGAATGTGTTAAATGATAAAAAGACCAGAGGCATCTTTGGTGAAATAGAATTGTACAGTCTTTTGGAAACGGCGATGGGGACGGATGAGCATCGTTATCAGAAGCAGTATAAGCTGAGCAACGGAACGATTGCGGATGCTGTTCTGTTCGCCAGTGAACCGCTGCGTATGATTTGTATTGATTCCAAATTTCCGCTGGAAAATTATAACCGTCTGATGTCAGCGGATACGGCGCAGGAAAAGGCCAGAGCACATGCTCAGTTTGTACAGGATGTGAAAAGGCATATCCGCGCCATCGCTTCCAAGTATATACTGCCGCAGGAAACAGCGGAATTTGCCTGCATGTTTCTGCCTGCCGAAGCAGTGTTTTCCTATATTTATGCGAGCTGTGATGAGGTCGTGCGTTACTCTTATGAAGAAAAGGTGTATATGGTCTCACCGACGACACTGATGGCATATCTGACCGCAATACGTGCAATCTATCTGGGCGTACAGCGCAATGAGCATGTGGAACAGATTCAGCAGGAGCTGAAGCATCTGCAGGTCGAGTTTGAGCGGTTTCATAAGCGTTATCAGACAGTCGGCAGTGATTTTGAGCGAACCTATCAGGATATGCGGCAGCTGCAGATTACAGCTGGAAAGATTGTGAAGCGCTTTGAAGAGATTCAGGAGGTGCAGCTGGATAAAAAGAAGGATAGCGCAGCATAATCCGCGTTCTCAAAACGGTATGAAAAAAGAATGACAGATCGATTCTGTAAAGAAGTAGCTTAACAGGAAATCTGGAATCGCAAGAGGGCACGGCAGTGACACCTTTTGGTAGTATCGTTGATGTAAACTATATATTGACAAATGTTGAATTCCACTATATGCTAAATCTGAAGAGTTAGAATACAGGAATAACGATATACATATATGAATCAATCATAGCCTGTTTCTTTCGCAATTACAGAGAAATTCAACAATTGATTGGAAATAGGAGACACTTTATGGAACTACAGGAAGCGATTATCGCAAGATACAGCTGCCGCAGCTTTACAGAGCGTGCGATTGATTCAGCGCTGCTGAAAACATGTGTGGAAACCGCGGGGCTGGCACCATCCGCATGCAACTCGCAGCCTTGGAAATTTCACATCATCCAAGACCCGGCCATGGTAGCCCTGACACAGCCCTTTACAAAGCATGCAGCTTTTATCGTTGTTGAAGAACAAAAGCCGGTGGTTTCTGAGCGAATCGTGAATCGCATGAAGAATCAGGAATTTCATCAGGTGGATATCGGTATTGCGTGTGCATATCTGTGCCTGCAGGCTGCTGAGCTTGGTTTGGATACATGCATGATTGGATATTTTCACGAAAAGAAAATCAAAGAGCTGCTGCAGATACCGGATAAAAAAAGAATACGGCTCGTTATTGCTGTGGGCTACGGCAGTCAACAGAGACGAAAGACTGACAGAAAGACATTGCAGGATAGTCTGACAATACATGAATCGCTATAGGAGATCGCGTCTTTTTATTCAATCGCTGTGAGTCTGAAAGGGAGGATGAGGATGGATATACTTGCTTACTGCGCTGTTATCGGTGCCTTGTTTCTGCTTGCTTCCATTGTTGATTTACTGAGAAGCTGTCTGAAGGAATTGCGGCAGATTCGGGACATGCTGCGCACCAGTCAGCTTGTGGAGTTGCAGAAGGTCATGAAGGAGGCAGGGGTGGAAACGGAAGAAGCGGCAGAATGAGATGCTCTGCCGCTTTTCTTATACTATTTTTCAATCGAGATATGCTTGGTAACGATCCATCGGTCAATCTGATACAGATAGGCAAGCAGCTGTGGTCCGCTCATAAGTTGACCGTACCATGGCAGCTGAAAGCTTTCCCCCTTTGTATCAATCAGCTCTTTTAATTTTACATCATCAAACAACTCATGCAGCGGGCTTGTCGGATCCTCATAACGCTCCTGCAGACGTTTGCTGACCAGCTCGGCGTATCGGGGATTGTGTGTCTTTGGAAACGGGTTCTTTTTCCGATGGGCAACACTTTCAGGCAGCTCATGTTCAAATGCCTTTCGCAGAATGCCTTTTTCCTCCTGCTTCAGAAACTTCATCTCCCATGGGATGTTATATACGTATTCCAGCAGCTTCACATTGGCAAACGGGGCACGGATATTCAAATGCGCTGCATCTCCCATGCATACCTGACGGGTAACCAGCGTCTGCATAAACCAGTGCAGACACAGCACGGTGTGAATACGCGCACGGCGGTCCTCCTCACTGTCGGTATCCAGATATTCAATATCCTGTATGCTTTCCGCATAACGCTTTGCGATATAGTCCTCATACGGAAGACGCTGCAAATCCGGATGAAGCAAAGAGATTCTCTCTTTTGTGGAGCGCAGCCATGGAAAGGTATCCAAATCCTTTAACTCGTCCCGGTAAAACCACGGATAGCCGCCAAAAATCTCGTCCGAGCACTCTCCGCTTAAAATGATCTGTTCCTTTTCAGCAACCTTACGGCACAGCCACAGCAAGCTGGAATCCACATCTGCCATACCCGGTGCCTCTCTTGCCAGCATAGCATCCTCCAGCAGATCACAGAGCTCTTGCTGTGACAGCATAAGCGGTGTATGCTCACATTGACAGAACTCACACATATCCTGAATGAAGGAAGCATCCAGAGAAACCTGATACATATTCCCCTTGAAATTTTCTTTATTCCCTTCATAATCCAGAGAATAGGTACGCCATTGCGGATTCTTTTTTGCGGCAACGCTCGTTATCAGGCTGGAATCCAGTCCGCCTGAGAGAAAGCTTGCCTGTGCACCAGACGCCTGTGCGTGGATAGAGGCACTCATCAACTCGTGTACCTTCGTGATGGTCTCCTGTAAGGTATCCGTATGCGGATGTGCGGAAAGCTTATAATATGTTTTTATCTCCAGCTTACCGGCGGATATACGAAGCAGGGAGCCCATCGGCAATGCATGGACATCCTTATACAGCGTCTGATTTTCACTGATGCTGGGGCCAAAGGCAAACAGCTCCAAAAGTCCCTCGCGATTCAGAACGGCCGGTGTATCCGAAGCATCCAGCAGAGGCTGAATCCGGCAGCTGATCCAAATGCAGTTGTCCTTGATCAGATAATAGATTGGGCGAAGCCCGAGCGGATCCTTGGCACAGAAGAGGGAATCACCTTTCCGTATAATAAAGGAATAAGCACCCTCCATATGCTCCATCGCTTTTTCGCCCCAGAGCAGATAGGCATACAAGACGGCTTCCTCCATACTGGAGGGATTAGGAAAACCAGCCTGTCGCAATTCCTCGTGTAATTTTTCAAGCTGATACAGCTCCCCATCACACATAACAGAAAATTCCATTGCTTCATGCTGTACAGCTTTGAAGCCCTCGGTATATATCTTGACATCCCTGCGGGTATCGCAGTGCTTTTTGACTGCCTCATTTAGGGCAGCTACGGCTAAAAATTGTTTCATAACAACTCTCCTTCCATATGCATTGTATGAATTTTCACAGCACAATAGTATCAGTTCAGCTAAAAAACAGCTGTAAGTGCTTGCTGGAAATCGTGTAAGACCTGATACGGCTGAATGAAAATTTACATAGAAAAAAGTAAACAGGTATCATCCGTAAAACGGTTGCATGTAGAAAAAAAGATAGTATAATTATGCATGACCAGAGGAAAAAGGGAGTAGAAGAATGAGATTAAAACCAAGTGTCAGAGATCTGATTACGGTAGGCTGTGTGATTATCGGATCACTTCTCTGCGCCATCAATATCAATACCTTTATCAATGCCGGGGGCTTGTTTCCGGGCGGCTTTACCGGACTGACGGTATTCATTCAGCGATGCGCGGAAAAATATATGAACCTGCAGGTTCCGTATTCTGCCGTCAACTTTGCATTGAATGCCATACCGGCCTACATCGGCTACAAAACAGTAGGAAAGAAATTCACACTGTATTCCTGTGTGATGATTGTTTTAACCGGTGTGTTTGTTGAAATCCTGCCGGTTACCAATATCACGGAGGATATTCTGCTGATTACCATATTCGGTGGAATTTTACAGGGTGTCGCCTTGGGCATCGCCTTACGCGGGAATGCCAGCAGCGGCGGAACGGATTTCATCGCCATGTGGATTTCACAAAGGACCAATCAGCCAGCCTGGAATTATATCCTGGCTATGAATGCCGTAATGCTTGTGGCTGCCGGATATCTGTTCGGATGGAATGCTGCGCTGTATTCCATAATCTTTCAGTTCTGCTCCACACAGGTTATCAATTTTGTGCATACCCGTTACAAGCGGATGACGCTGTTCATCGTCACCAGCAATCCGGATATCGTGATTGAGGAAATTCAGAATTCCACACATCACGGCGTAACGCGGCTGGAGGGGATCGGTACCTATTACGGGCGGCCGAGAACCATGCTGTACACAGTTGTGGATTCTCAGAATGTCAAGGGGCTTGTCACCCGAATCCGTGAAATTGATCAGACCAGCTTTGTCAATGTGACAAAGACGGAAAGTGTTGAGGGGAAATTCTATCAGCGGCCGATTGAATAAAATCAGTTGATTTGCTTACTAAAACACCTGAGAGGGTGTTTTCTTTTGCTCTTCATAGCCTGTTCACAGAGTTATCACATGCCGCCTGTATACTGTAACCGTGAAAGGAGAATACTCATGTACATTTTAAAGAATGCATTGCGGAATATAACCAGAGCAAAGGGCAGAAATATACTGATCGGCTGTATCGCCTTTGTGATAGGTCTGTCAGCCTGCCTTGCATTGTCGATTCGCGAGGCTGCGGACAGGGAGCGTGAAAGCGGCTTATCCGATTTGAACATCACCGCAACCATCCGTGTGGACCGCCAGTCCATGATGGAGGATATGCGTAAGAATGCAGAGGAAACAGAGCAGCCGGATAGCGGCAGTATGAAGGATTGGATGTCTTCGATGAAAGAGCTGTCTTTGGAGGAATTAAAAACCTATGCACAGGCAAAATCCGTCCATGATTTCTATTATACGGAAAGTGTTTCCCTGAACGCATCTTCGATAGAAGCGGTTTCCACTTCCTCTGATACTACTGATACAGCCACGGCAGACACATCCCAGGAACGTGGATTTCCCCAACAGGGGAAGGGCATTGGCGGTATGCAAAATCAGGGAGATTTCACCATAACCGGCTATAGCAGCTATGCGGCGATGACGGCCTTTGCGGATGGCAGTGCCCAGCTGAGTGAGGGAGTCCGTTTTACGGAAGGTGATGATGCGCTTACGTGTATCATCCATCAGGAGCTTGCCACACTGAATAACCTGTCCATCGGGGATACGATTACCTTTACCAATCCCGCTGCTGAGAAGGAAACGTACAAGGTCAGGGTTGTCGGTATCTATACCTCTACAAAAACCGCTGATTCCTTTATGGGGATGAATATGATGGATCCTGCCAATCAGATTTATATGTCCTATGAGGCTCTGCATGCGATGGTTGAAAAGAGTACCGCTGATACGGATACTGCCCTGCATGCCCAGACCCGTGGCACGTATGTGTTTGAAAATGTTGAGGCATATGATAAATTTGAAGCACAGGCCCGAAAGCTTGGGCTGAGTGATATGTATACCGTTTCCTCTGAGGATGTGGCTGCTTATGAACAAAGCCTTGCCCCGCTGGAAAATCTGAGTACGTATGCCGGATATTTTCTGGCGGTTGTATTGCTGGTCGGCGGTGTGATTCTAGTGGTGCTCAATATCTATCACATCCGGGAACGGAAATATGAAATCGGGGTGTTGGCGGCCATCGGTATGAACAAGCGCAGGATTGCTTTGCAGTTCATCTGTGAAATCTTCATAGTAACACTTATGGCGATTATGCTGGGCTGTGGAATCGGTGCTGCCGCAAGTGTACCGCTGACCAACACACTGCTGCAGACACAGACTGTACAGACATCTGCCACGCAGGAAACCGATTTTCCAAAGGAAGGCGGTCCGCAGATAGAGTTTGGCGGCAGGAGCAAGGGAATGGAGAAAGAAACTGTATCCTATATACAGGAAATCAGCAGTGCCGCCAATGGAAAGGTCCTGCTGGAGCTGGGCGGTATTGCCATATTGCTGACGCTATTATCCGCCGCCCTGGCGGTACTGCGTATTCTGCGTTATGAACCGCTGAATATATTATCGAACAGAGAATAGGAGGAAGCAACATGCAGCTGGAATTACAGAATGTCGGCTACAGCTATAATGGTAAGGAATTGGTGCTGCGCCATGTGAATTACCGCTTTGAAGACGGCAGAATCTACGCGATTACCGGTCGCTCCGGAGCAGGTAAGACCACTTTGCTGTCTCTGCTTTCACAGCTGACAAAGCCAACGGAAGGAAAGATTCTGTACAATGGATTGGATGTCAGCGAGGTGGATCAGTATCTATACAGAAGTCAGTATGCAGGTGTGATTTTTCAAAGCTTTAATCTGCTGATGCATCTGACTGCCGTTGAAAATGTGATGCTGTCCATGGACATCGCCGGAGTAAAAAAAGAAAACAACCGTGCATATGCAATGGAACTGCTGGAAAAGGTGGGGCTCAGTAAGGAAGAATCCCAACGCCGTATTTTAAAGCTTTCCGGTGGGCAGCAGCAGCGTGTAGCCATCGCCCGTGCAGTATCGTATGATCCCGCAATTCTTCTGGCGGATGAGCCTACCGGTAATCTGGATGAGGATACGCAGGATGAAATCATGGAAATCTTTAAAGGTCTTGCGTATGAGGAACAGAAATGTATCATCCTTGTCACACATTCACCCGTGGTTGCATCCCTTGCAGATGAAGTTTATGCATTAACCGATACAAAAAAAATCAAAAACAGACAAAAAGGTGTATAATACGCCTTTTTCTTTGAAAAAATTTACTTTTCTTCTTCTATATACTGTATAATATAAGATATATGGACATCGAGGTGAGATTATGAAGCAAAAGGGAATACTGGCATGCATTGTTGTAATGTTTCTGTTTCTGCTATCGGCAGTACCATCAGTGCAGGCAGAGGAAAACAAGCGTGTCATACGAGTAGGCTTTCCTACGCAGCCAGGCCTGACAGTAAAAAATGATGATGGCACCTATACAGGCTACACCTATGATTATCTGAAGGAAATCTCACAATACACAGGATGGACGTATGAGTTCGTTGAAATAGAAGGGGATCTGAATGAGCAGCTGACGACCATGCTGGATATGCTGAAAAAAGGGGATTTGGATTTACTTGGAGCCATGAGCTACAATGAGGGACTCTCCAAGATATACGATTATCCGACAGAGAATTATGGAAATGCATACAGTGTTATCGCAGTGCTTTCAAACGATGAGCGCTTTGATGAGTATAATCTGACAGAAAGTAAAGACTTTCGCATTGCGCTGGATAAGGATGCGGAAAATCGTAATATAGCATTTGAGCAGTTTGCGGAATTGAATGGTATGAAATACAAGACGGTATGGTGTGAAAATGCGAAGGAACAGCAAAAGGCCGTTGAGTCTGGAAAAGCCGATGCTCTTATAACCGTCGATCTTTCCATTGATGATAATTTTCGTTCCATTGCAAAATTTTCTCCAACACCATTTTATTTTGCGACCACAAAAGGCAACAGCGCATTGATCTCCGAACTGAATCGGGCCATTGTCAGCATAAGTGAAGTCAATCCAACGCTGCAGTCTACGCTGTACAATAAATATTTCACGAAATCAAGCAACCAGCTGCTCTTAAACAGCAGGGAAAAAGCCTATATCAACGAGCATCCTGCGTTGAAGGTGCTGGTACAGGACGGGTTCGGACCGCTGCAATATTATAACGGCAATCGGGAAATACAAGGTGTGGCAAATGATCTTTTGAAAAGCATCAGCAAAAAGGCGGGCTGGAGGCTGGAATATATATACCGACAGCTATGATGATTTTGCAAAGAAAATTGCAGATAAAGAAGCAGATATCGTATTGAACATACAGTATGATTACGATCTGATGAGTCACAGTACCCTGCTGCTGAGCACACCATATCTGGAAACGGAGCGGGTGCTTGTCGCAGGGAATGATGTCGATGTAACGACATTGAAAGAGAAAAAGGCCGCAATCTACAAGGGGAATGTGACAGAAAAGTATGAGAATACAAAAAATGCAGTCTATTATGATTCCATCGAGGAAGCACTGCGTGCAGTCGATGAGGGCATATGTGATTACACGTATACGGACAGCTATGCTGCATCCTTCTATCAGTACCGGGATGATTTCACGCATTACATTATTTATCCTCAGGCGAATTCCTCCTCGATGAAATACAGCATGGGTATTATCAACAGCAGTGAGAACACACTTGCGACAATTTTGAATAAGGGTATCCGTACCATTGATACCAGTGAGCTGGAAAGCTATATTTATGAAAATGCACAGCAGCAAAAGCCGTTTACCTTCATGACATATATTCAGGAAAATCCGCTGAAATTCATGATGCTGATCGTGGCAGCTGCCTCGGTTCTGTTGATGCTTGGATATGTGTACTATCGTAATCAAATGAAAATGAAAAAGCAGATCGAGCTGGAAAACACACGTTACCGCTATCTCTCGGAAATTATGAAGGAAGTAATTTTTGAGTATGATTACAGGAGTGATATGCTGCGTCTTACCAGTGAGGCTGTGGAGATTTTCAAGGTACCTGAAGTGATTGAGCATTTTTCTTCCTATCAATCCGAGATTCTGGTTGTGGATGGTAAGGGAAACAATCCGCTTTATGAACAGCTGATGAAGAAGGTGGATACGGATGCGGACGTAAATCTGATTTTTCACGGGTCTTCCTTATGGTATCATATATATATCAAGGTGATTTATGATGGGGCACAGGCTGTTTCCGCAATCGGACGTGTGCAGAACATCCATGCTGAAAAGATGGAAAAGGAACAGCTGCGTAAAATAAGCATGCTGGATTCTCTGACGGATATTCTGAATGCAGCATCTGTGAAGAAGCAGATTCAGGAGGTACTGAATGCAAAGAGTACACCGCATGCGCTGTACATTATGGACTTGGATGATTTCAAGGAGGTAAATGATGTACACGGCCATTATATAGGGGATCAGGTGCTGATTCAGACAGCAACCGCCTTGCAGGAGGTCTTCCGTGATTCCGCAATTGTAGGACGGCTTGGCGGAGATGAGTTTGTCGTCTTTATGAAGCATATCAGTGGCAGAGAACAGGTGAAGGAGAAGTGTCAGCTTCTGACAGAGAATCTGCGTTATAAAAGAGAAACCACCAAACTGCCGATTCCCACCATCAGCATCGGGGTATCGCTGAGTCGCACCGGTGATGATTTTGTCAGTCTGTATCAGCGTGCGGATATCGCGTTATATGATGTTAAACATCAGGGCAAGGATAATTATGTCATTGATAAAGAATAAAACAGCAGGCAGAATCATTATGGTGGTTCTGCTTTCTCTTCCGCTGCAGGGGTGCAGGAAGGGACAGGATGAAGTGAAAATACCCTGGAAGACGGAGCAGCTGGCAGAGCAGATCGATCAGACTCGAAAAACGGAAGCCTACAAACTGCCGGCAATGCCTAAAGAGAAATCCAGCCTGCAGAAGTACTGGAAGGCACTGGACTATGCTTTGGAAAATCAGCATGCCTCCTCACCCTCCCGCACACTGACGAAGAAAGAGGCGCGCGAGGATACAACGGCATTGTTTGCAATGCTGAAGGAACTGTATGGCTGCTATGCCTATTTTAATCAGAGTGATGCGTTTGCGCAGGCAGAGGAGGCAATCCTGCAGGACATCGAGCGAATTCGGGAGCTGGATTATACGGGCTATCGTTCCTGTATTCGAACACATCTGCGCTTTCTTGAGGATCAGCACTTTCTGATTGACCAGACGCCGCTGAAACGTCCCATGGTAACCTTTACGATGCAGGATACGTTTGAAAAGAGAAAAGACGGATTTTATTTCAAAGATAAAAGGGTAACGGCAATAGATGAAGAAACAAAGCTGGAGACTGTTCTGAAGGAGGATGCTCTGCATGCGGGACGCTATGTATATTATCAAAAAATAAACGAGCAGAAAACAGAAGTTACCCTGCATTTTGCCAAGGAAACGGCACAGCGGCAGAAGGTACTGCCTCTTGCAGCACATCCTTCGGATAAAGCCATTCTTGAAAAGGAGATTCAGGGTGTTCCCTATGTTCATACGGCACGGATGTTTTATGCAAAACGTGAACAGGAGAAGGCGGATGCATTTTTAAAAACGGCAGAGAAGTTCAAAGACAGCAAAGCAGCGATTCTGGATTTGCGGGGAAACAGCGGTGGTGATCTGCTGGTGGCAGAAAGCTGGTATCGCAGCTTCTCGGGGACTGCAAAGGGCGGTCATATGCAGACACTGTTGAAGCTTCCTCTGGAAAACCCCTTGCTGGAGGAGAAATTTCATGCAGAAGACTTCGCACAGTCCTTATCGGATTTGCGAAAGAAAGAAGCCTGGAAGCAGCTGGATGAGCTGCATGCTGTGGTGGAGCGCAGAAGCGAGAAACAAATAAAGAATGATACACTGCTGTTCGTCTTACAGGATGATCAGACCGCATCCGCAGCAGAGCATTTGATCGATCGGCTGCACAGCCTTGATCATGTTGTGTTCATCGGTACACCGACGGCAGGCATGCTGCGTGGTTCTTCCTTTCTGACAGTGTATCTGAAGCATTCCAGTCTGGAGGTCAGCTTTGGCAATATGCTGACGCAGTTTTCGGACTCCTATGCTAAAGAATATTACGGTATAGAGCCGGATATCTGGACAAACGATGCCTCCGCTCTTGTAGAGCAGCTGCTGACACAATAGGTCTGCAATCTTATGGAAAAATGATATTGCAATGAAAAGAAGCCTGCGCGTATCCGTGGTTCTTCCTCAATTGCGGGTGAAAAAAATAGGGAGAATTCCATTCGAATTCTCCTTTATGCAGGCACCTCTACGTAGGAAAGAATGGTATCTGCAGGTTTTTATGATATGAAAGAGAGCGCAAAGCTGCCGGAAGAAAGCCGCAGGATATCCCGTTTATGTTTTCAGACCGGAGCGTCCGGATAAATAATTGATGAGCTGCTGTGCGGCACGCCCGCTGTTTCCGCCATGACCAAGCCCCCATTTTCTGGCCTCCGCCTGCAGCTCCTCCTCACTGAGCGTGATTTCCGGATACTGCTTGGCAAGCTCCGTGACGATTTCAAAGTAGTTCTTCTGATTTGGGCGCTCATAGCAGATGCTGAGACCGAAGCGTGCCACAAGCGAGAGCTTCTCCTGCATGGTATCGGAATGATGCAGCTCGTCATCGTCATTGATATCGTTGCGGTCCTTCCATGTTTCCCGTACCAGATGGCGCCGGTTGCTGGTGGCATAGATTAGAACATTATCCGGCTTTGTTTCCACGCCGCCCTCAATGACCGCCTTTAAAAATTTATATTCGATTTCAAATTCCTCAAAGGACAAATCATCCATATAAATGATAAAGCGGTAATTGCGATTTTTAATATGCGATATAATGGTTGAAAGATCCTTGAACTGGTGCTTATAAATTTCAATCATGCGCAGGCCATCCTTATAGTACTCATTGACGATGGCCTTGATGCTGGTGGACTTTCCGGTTCCGCTGTCTCCGTACAAAAGAGCATTGTTGGCGTTGCGTCCCTCAACAAAGGCCTGTGTGTTTTCCCGCAGCATATCCTTTTGCATCTGATAGCCGATGAGATCATCAAGAATCACGCTGTCCATATTGTTGATGGGAAGAAATTCCACATCCCCGTTTTCACAGGATCGGATGCGAAACGCCTTGTTTAAGCCAAACATCCCGACACCGTACTCCTGATAGAAGGTGGTGATGATTTGGAAGATTTCCTCCTCATCGGCGGCAGTCTCAATGCTGCGGGAGATACGTTGTACCATTGCGGAGACATTCCTGTTGTACATGCGCTCCTTTTTGGCAACGGCTTTATAATTGCTGATTGTTGAGAAGCAGTCGATGCCGAGTGCTTTTTCAATCGGGTGAAAGTCAAAATCAAAGAGACGCTTAACTACCCTGAAATCATTTTTGGCGAAATGATGCACACTGCCATCCTGTACCGGACTCTTTTCACTGACGAGGCTGAATGAATTTTCATTCATCAGAAGCAGAAAGGTCAGATAATTGTGCCAGAGATTTTCATCAAAGCCATAGCTGGTCGCCAGATCAAGCAGTGCCTTGATCTGTGTGTATATACGTTCAATCAGTTCTGCATCCTCTGCCGTTTTTGCATCAAAGTCATGAAATATCTTGGAAAGCTCTGATAAAATACTGTGATCACCAAAGCTGCGGTATAAAATAAGTTTTGCTGTTTCCTTATACATGGGGATACCTCCGTTGTCTATGCCTTTTATTATAAAGAAGGAATGGCGGAATGAAAAGGGTTTTGTGAAAATAAATATTCGTTTTCCACAACGTATGTAACAGGATTGTAAAATAAATGAAAATATGACTGAAAACTATTGACAAAAGTGTGAAAAAGTTTTATTCTAATACCATCACAGTTGGAAAGGAAGTGGACAAGTGATGGCACTATACATTATCGTCATTATTATTATTCTCATAGTCCTAAGCAAGTCTGTTTTTCTTTCTAGTGAGTCTCATACGTGAGATTTCCATAACAGAACACTTTCGTTGTATAAACACTAAGGCGTGAGGATAGAAAGAAAAGCAGCTTATCGTTGGATATGCTGCTTTTTTACGAAACAGGAGGAAGAGGAATGGAATGTAAAGATGTAGAGAAGGCGGCCGCCAGACTGCAGGGGCAGATTCACAATGTGAAGGTGACCAGCTCGCGGACATTTTCGGAAATGAGCAGCTGTCAGCTGTTTCTGAAATGTGAGAACCGCCAGAAAACCGGATCTTTCAAGGTTCGCGGCGCCTTCAACAAGCTGGCGAAGCTGAAGGAAGAGGGGAAAACGAGCGAGGTCATTGCCAGCAGTGCCGGCAACCATGCGCAGGGCGTCAGCTATGCCGCAAGCAAGCTGGGCATGCATGCAACCATCGTGATGCCGAAGAGCACACCGATTGCCAAGGTGCTGGCAACCAAGGGCTATGGTGCCGATGTGGTGCTGGCAGGGGATAATTATGATGAGTGCTATCAGGAAGCGCTTCGTCTGCAGGAGGAAAAAGGGGCAACCTTTATTCATCCCTTTGATGATGAGGATGTCATAGCCGGTCAGGGAACAATCGCCTATGAGATCTGTCATGATCTGCCCAATGTGGATATGATCGTCGTACCGGCTGGGGGAGGCGGACTGCTTTCCGGAATCAGCTTTTATGCCAAGCAGATCAATCCGCGTATCAAAATCGTCGGGGTTCAGGCGGAGGGAGCCAATGCCATCGTACAGAGCTTTCAGAAGCAGAAGCACTGTGCGATTAAACATGTAAATACGATCGCGGATGGAATCGCGGTGATGGATCCGGGGAAGACCACGGTAAAGCTTATTCAGGAAAATGTGGATGAGATGGTGAGTGTCAGTGACAGTGAAATCGCAGCGACGATTCTTCTGCTGCTGGAAAGAGAAAAGCAGGTCGTGGAGCCGGCGGGGGCAGCGAGTCTGGCAGCTGTGCTCAACGGAAAAATCAATGTTGCGGGAAAACGTGTTGTCTGTGTTCTGTCCGGAGGGAATATCGATGTTTCCTTTATACACAAGGTTGTTGAAAAGGGACTGGTAAGCCGCGGCAGAAACATGAAATTCAAAACACTGATGCTGGATGTACCGGGTGCTCTGGAGCATTTCACGCATATCCTGTGTGAACAGAATGCGAATATTATTGAAATACAGTATGACCGTATCCAGGCTGATTTGAATCTGAATGAAACCATACTCCATCTGGCTGTTGAGGTCAGCAGCAAGGAACATGGGGAGGCACTGATTAAGGTGTTAAAGCAAAAGGGATATGAAATAACGATGGAATAGGGAGGCTGTTTTATGAAAATGAATGGTTCGCAGATACTGATACAGGCATTGATCGACCAGGGTGTGGATACCATCTTCGGATATCCCGGAGGATCGGTGCTGAATATCTATGATGCGTTATATGAACGAAGTGAGGATATCCGTCACATTATCACCTCACATGAGCAGGGGGCAGCCCATGCGGCAGACGGCTATGCGAGAAGCACCGGCAAATGCGGGGTCTGTCTGGCAACCAGCGGACCGGGCGCTACCAATCTGGTTACCGGTATTGCGACAGCCTATATGGACTCCATTCCCATGGTAGCCATTACCGGCAATGTTCCCAATGATCTGCTGGGACGTGATTCCTTTCAGGAGGTTAATATCACGGGGATCACCATGCCGATCACCAAGCATAACTTTATCGTGCAGAATGTCGAGGACCTGGCGGCAGTGGTACGCAAGGCGTTTGTCATCGCCAATTCCGGACGAAAGGGTCCTGTTCTGATCGATATACCGAAGGATGTTACCGCAGCGCACAGCGAATATGTCAAGCTGCCGCGCTATCGCATCCGCAAGCTTCCAAAGGTGGACGATGTCGTATTTGAACAGGCGCTGGAGGTCATCCGCAGGGCCGAGCGTCCGATGATCTATGCCGGAGGAGGGATTATTTCCTCCAATGCGACCAGAGAGCTAATGAATTTTTCCAGGCATATGGATATTCCTATCTGCTGTTCCATGATGGGACTTGGCAGTGTGCCGTATGACTATGATTTATATATGGGTATGCTGGGGATGCATGGGACACCGGTCTCCAATTACGCAACCCTGAATACCGATCTGATTATCGCGATCGGCTCCAGATTTTCCGATCGTGTTGCGGGAAACCGGGAAGAATTCGGCAGAGAGGCGAAAATCATCCATTTCGATATCGATGCCTCTGAAATTTCCAAGAATGTAGCCAGTGACATTTCCATCGTCGGAGATGCCCGCTATATTCTGAAGAAAATGATACAGCGCATGCCGGAAACCAAGCATGATGACTGGACGGGAACACTTAAGGATTTTAAAACCAAGCTGGGGCTGCCAAAGCCGAAGCCGGGAGAAAATGTCGATCCCAGAGATCTTGCCCTGACCCTGCATGAAATCGTCGGAGAGGATGCGATTATCGTTACCGATGTCGGACAGCATCAGATGATCATGGCACAGTATTATCAGTTTTCCCGTCCGCGCAGCTGGATCAGCTCCTGCGGTCTGGGGACGATGGGCTATGGTATGGGAGCGGCAATCGGTGCCAAGGTTGCCAATCCGCACCGTCCGGTTATTCTGGTTACGGGGGATGGAAGCTTCCATATGAATATGAATGAGATGGCAGCGGCTGTCAGTGCCAATATTCCCATCGTCGTGCTTGTCTTCAACAATCATGTTTTAGGAATGGTGCGGCAGTGGCAGACTCTGTTCTATGATCACCGCTATTCTCATACGACGATTGACCGGCAGACGGACTTTGTGAAGCTGGCAGAGGCGTTTGGCGGAAAGGGATTGCGTATCCAAACGAGGCATGATATTAAAGGTGTCATGAAGGAGGCGCTGTCCAGCAGGGTTCCCTGCATTGTGGACTGCTGGATTGACAAGGATGACTGTGTCTATCCGATCATACCTCCGGGAAAAAGCGGTAAGGATATTATTCTATATGGCAACTAGGGAGATGAGAGCATGAATCGAGCGGTATTATCCATTCTGGTATCCAATCACTTCGGGGTACTGACAAGAGTGACGAATCTGTTTTCCCAAAGAGGATTCAACATAGATTCTCTGGCTGTAGGAGAAACGGAAAATGAAAATTATTCCCGTATCACGATTACGACGAGCGGGGATGCAGCGAGTGTCAATCAGATCAAGCTGCAGCTGGATAAGCTGGAGGATGTGAAAATCGTCCAGGAAATACCGGACGAACAGCTGTTTATCCGGGAGGTCATGCTCGTTAAGGTGGCCCCGCGCGTCAATCAGATGGAAGCATTTGAAAAATGTGTGGAGGACTTTAACGGACGGACGCAGATTATCGAGGATGGCTGCTGTATCGTGGAGCTGACGGATACACCGGCTTCTGTAAATTATTTTCTGGAGGAGCTGCGCGAGTATCACATTAAGGAAATCAGCCGCACTGGCGGAGCTGCGCTGCAGCTGAGTACGGAAACTGTTTATTAAACGTAAGCACTTACGTTTTGATAGAACTGGAATTACCAAAAACAAGGAGGAAAACGAAAATGGTAAAAGTTTATTATGATGCAGATTGCAATATGGATCTTCTGAAAGGAAAGACCGTGGCAATCATCGGGTATGGAAGTCAGGGACATGCACATGCACTGAACCTGAAGGACAGCGGAGTGAATGTGGTAGTCGGTCTTCGTCCGGGCTCCAAGAGCCGTGCAAAGGCAGAGGAAGCAGGATTAACGGTATTGGATACGGCAGAGGCTGCAAAAGCAGGTGATGTTATCATGATTCTGACACCGGATCAGGATCAGCCGGATATCTATAAAAAAGATATTGAACCAAATTTGGAAGAAGGAAATATGCTGATGTTTGCACATGGCTTCTCCATTCATTTTAATCAAATCGTGGCACCCGCTGGTGTCGATGTTACAATGTGTGCACCAAAGGGTCCCGGACATACCGTACGCAGTCAGTATCAGGAGGGCAGAGGTGTTCCATCACTGATCGCCGTACATCAGGATGCAAGCGGTAAAGCACATGACTATGCACTGGCATATGCCGGAGGTATCGGTGCCGGACGTGCCGGAATCATTGAAACAACCTTTAAGGAAGAAACGGAAACCGATCTGTTCGGTGAGCAGGCTGTCTTATGCGGCGGTGTCTGCGAGCTGATGCAGGCTGGCTTTGATACACTGGTAGAAGCTGGCTATGAGCCGGAAATGGCATATTTCGAATGTATCCATGAAATGAAGCTGATTGTCGATCTGATCAACAGCGGTGGCTTCGCAATGATGCGCTATTCCATCTCCGATACAGCAGAATACGGTGACTATGTGACTGGAAAACGTCTGATTACAGAAGAAACGCGCAAGGAGATGAAGAAGGTTTTAACAGAGATTCAGGATGGAACCTTTGCCGGAAACTGGATTACGGAAAACAAGGCCGCAGGACGCTCCCACTTCCTGGCAATGCGCCGCGTTCATGCAGCACACCCATCGGAAAAGGTTGGCGAGAAGCTGCGTAAAATGATGAGCTGGCTGAAAAAATAAGGAGGCATTCAATATGGGTAGACCAAGTGATTCTGTCGTTCGAGGAGATGCCTGTGCACCGCAGCGTTCGCTGTTCTATGCACTGGGACTGACAGAAGAAGAATTGAATCGGCCGCTGATCGGTGTGGTCAGCGCCTATTCCGAGATTGTTCCGGGGCATCTGCATCTGGATAAAATCACAGAAGCGGTCAAGGCGGGAATCCGCATGGCCGGCGGTACCCCGATTATGGTGCCTTCCATCGGTGTGTGCGATGGTATCGCCATGGGACATATCGGTATGAAATATTCTCTTGCATCCCGTGAGCTGATTGCGGACAGTGTGGAAACAATGGCAAAGGCACATGGCTTTGACGGTCTTGTGCTGGTGCCAAACTGTGATAAAATCGTTCCGGGAATGCTGATGGGAGCCTTGCGTGTCAATGTGCCGAGTGTTGTCATGAGCGGCGGTGCCATGCTGCCGGGAAATGACAGAGGAAAGGCGATGAGTCTTTCCACCATGTTTGAGGCGGTCGGTGCAAAGAAAGCAGGTCTGATCGATCAGGCGGAGCTGACGCATATCGAACAGAATGCCTGTCCGGGCTGCGGCTCCTGCTCCGGTATGTTTACTGCCAATTCCATGAACTGTCTGTGTGAGGTGCTGGGGATTGCATTACCCGGCAACGGTACGATTCCTGCAGTGTATTCCGCACGAATCCAGCTGGCGAAGAAGGCCGGAATGGCGGTTATGGATATGGTGGAAAAGGATATCCGTCCAAGGGATATCGTAAACGAGAAATCATTACGTAACGGACTGGCCTGTGATATGGCACTGGGCTGTTCCTCCAATACGGTACTGCATCTTTTGGCGATTGCCAAGGAAGCCAAGGTGGAGCTTGATCTGGATATGATCAATGAGGTTTCACAGAAAACGCCGAATCTGTGCAAGCTGGCTCCTGCCGGACCGGATCACATTGTGGATCTGTATAATGCAGGCGGAGTGCAGGCTGTCATGAAGGAGCTGTCAAGAAAGCAGCTGATTGATACCGGCCTGATGACCGTTACCGGAAAGACAGTCGCAGAGAATATCGCGACTGCCGTGAATATGGATACGAATATCATCAAGGATATCGAGCATCCGAATTCTGCCACCGGCGGTATTGCCGTATTGTTTGGAAACATCGCACCGAAGGGCTGTGTTGTAAAGCGCTCTGCTGTGGATCCGAAAATGATGACTCATACCGGACCTGCCCGTGTGTTTGACAGCGAGGAGGCTGCGATCGAGGCAATCTATGCCGGCAGTATTGTAAAGGGGGATGTTGTAGTCATCCGCTACGAAGGACCGAAGGGTGGTCCTGGTATGCGGGAAATGCTGAATCCGACAAGTGCACTTGCCGGTATGCAGCTGGATAAGGATGTGGCACTGATCACAGACGGACGCTTCTCCGGGGCAACCCGCGGTGCTGCCATCGGGCATGTTTCTCCGGAAGCTGCGGCACAGGGACCGATTGCCATTATACAGGAAGGGGATTCCATTACAATTGATATTCCCAACGGCAATATCAGCCTGAATGTGGACGCAGCAGAAATCGAGCAGCGCCTGCAGGCATGGGAAAAGCCGGAGCCGAAAATCAAAGAGGGATGGCTGTACCGGTATTCCCGTCTTGTCGCCAGTGCGGATGAAGGCGCTGTGCTGAAATAAGACATGCCTGAATAGTAAAATATAAAAAGATACGAGGAAATGAGGCAGCTCTGATACCTTATCCAATCGTATCTTTTTTGCATCTTGTATGTCAGTCAAAAAGAAATAGTCATTCTCCAATATACGCTAAACGCCTATATAAGCCTCAATGAAAGCTTTGCTTCAGCACAGTATCAGAATAAGCTCTGTAACCGCATGTCATTCCGGCTTTTGCTCATCAGTCGCTCATAGCGCACAGGCTCCTCGAAGCCGGAAACAAGTCTTCCATTTGCATAGCATGCTTCTATGACGGTATAATGGTCACGATACAGCTTCATAACGACATGCAGTGTTATGCCAGGAGCGATTTCACTGGTACCCTCACTTGCAAAGACATCATGTTCAAAGGAATAAATGATGGGGGTGAAGGCCTGTTTTACAACAAGCTCATCATACAGCAGCTGCTGTACATGCTGACTGTCGAATGTATGCTTTGCGTATTCGCAGGGGATTTCATAGGACACCAGTTGAATGCTGCCGTCTGTTTGTGCATGATAACGGTAAAGGTGATGCAGCTTTGTTACATGATCATCATAATGGTAATAGGTTTCATCGATAACAAAGACATCTTCAAAATTCTCGGGCAGATTTTTGATACGTTCATTCACCGGTGTGGTGATATGGACAGCCTGTGGCAGCAGGGGATTTTCGGTATGCTGAGCTTTATTCGAATAGGTTTTGTTGATACGGCTTAAAAATATATCCAGTGTATTCATGTGAATGTCCTCTTTTCTCATGCACATAGTATAGAGCATTTCAGGTAATCCAGAATACTCATATGCTCATGGGTCGTAACCTATGAAGGTATTGTGGCTTTTTACTATACGTATTCCAATTTCTGTATCCGATTTTTTATGAAAGTACTCGCTGCATAGGAATATGGCTGCATGTGGCCATGCAGCCTTCAACATTTTTCAAATGTAACCGTTGACAAACACGATATCCACTGCTATACTTTGGGTAAAGTAAGGATAGTTATTGTGAAAACAAGCTCGACCTGCTAATCAATAGATCACGGATTTCGTGTTTTTTGATATGCAGGTCTTTTCTTATGAGGAGGCGAGGAGTATGATTTTCAAGAAACGGCTGAATAAACAACGTGGTCATTGCTCTGGATGAAAACGGACAGGAGAAAATATTATGCGGGAAAGGCCTTGGCTTTCAGATGAAGGAACAGGGCACCGTAGAGGAAAGCCGTGTTGAAAAGGTGTTTGCATTAGCGGATCAGGTAATGAACCGCCGCCTGCAGGAGCTGCTGGAAACGATTCCCATGGAGCATTTGGAGCTGGCGGAGGAAATCATGAACTATGCCAGAATTCACATTGATGAAACTGTGAGTGAAAACGTAATTGTGGCGCTTTGTGATCATATGTATATGGCGGTGGAGCGGAAAAAACAGGGGATTGAAGTGAAGAATGTACTGCTTTGGGATATTCAGAAATTTTATCGGGATGAGTATAAGGTTGGACGGTATGCGATAGCACTTATCCGGGAGCGCTTCGGTGTGGAGCTGAGTGAGGATGAAGCAGGCTTTATTGCATTGCATATCGTCAACGGACAACTGCATCTGGAAACAAAATCCGTCAGGGAAATCACAACCCTGATGCAACAGATTGAAACGATTGTCCGCATGCGCTTCGCGATTACGCTGGACCCGGATTCCGTATATTATTATCGGTTCATCACACATTTGAAATTTTTTGCGGAACGGATTTTTTCGGAAAAGCAGATTCCAACAAAAGAAATGGACGGACTGCTGGAGCTGATCAGGGAAAAATATCCGCAGGATGTGGAATGTGTATTGGATATCGCAGCCTTCTTAAAGCAGCGCTATGGCTATACGCTGAGTGAAGAGGAGATTCTGTATCTCAGTATTCACGTATCAAGGATACACCAGGTATCTGTGAAGGGCGGTGAGGCCGTTTAACAGGACGTTGAGAGCTTTAAAAAACAGGATAAAGGATAGTTACATTTAGTTGGCTTGACCTTTGTTTCACGTATGCATAAGCATCAGAAATGGAGGACGAAAACATGACTGTTTATGAAACATTAGCAAAAGAAATACTGAACTATGTAGGTGGTAAGGATAATGTAAATTCGCTGACACACTGCATTACACGGCTTCGCTTCAAATTAAAGGATGCATCCATAGCACAGGATGAGGCGCTGAAAAATCTGGAGGGTGTTGTTACGGTTATGAAGAGTGCCGGACAGTATCAGGTGGTTATCGGCAATCAGGTACAGGATGTATATGAGCAACTCGTGCCGTTATTACATGCAGAGCAGCCGCAGACGGTGCAGGGGGCTGAAAAAGAGAAGCTGCTGGATCGCTTTGTGGATATCATATCCGGTATTTTCCAGCCGATTTTAGGTATCATGGCTGCGTGCGGTATGATCAAGGGATTGAACATGCTGTTTATGACACTGGGTCTGTATGCGGAAACCAGCGGCGGTTATATGATCATCAATGCGATCGGTGATGCATTATTCACCTTTCTTCCCCTCTTTCTGGGATATACCTCTGCCAGGAAGTTTGGTTTGAAGCCGATGGTGGGACTGGTTATCGGCGGAATCATGTGTTATCCGGGCATTCAAAGCAGTGCGCTGTCCGGCAGTCTAAAACCCCTGTATACCATGTTTGAGGGAACGATGTTTGCATCGCCGGTATACATTGACTTCTTCGGTATTCCCGTGATATCCATGGACTACACCAGCACTGTAATTCCTGTGATTTTTATTGTATATTTTGCCAGCAAATGCGAGAAGCTGTTTTCAAAATTCGTACCGGATCTGGTTAAATTCTTCTTTGTGCCGATGCTGACGCTGCTTGTGGCACTTCCCGTTGGCTTCCTGCTCATTGGACCTGTCGCAACCTTCGGCTCGAAAATAATCGCGGAAACCATCATCAGCATCCGGAATGTATCTCCGATGCTGGCAGGCGGTCTTGTTGGTTTAACTTGGCAGATTCTGGTGATTTTCGGACTTCACTGGGGCTTTATTCCTGTCTATATCAACAATATTGTGACAAACGGCTATGATAATGTCATGATGCCGTTCTTCGCCTGTACCTTTGCGACCTCAGCGGTGATTCTGGTCATCATGTTGAAAACCAGAGACCGTAAAATGAAGGAGCTTTGTCTGCCGAATTTCATTTCCGGTATCTTCGGTGTGACGGAGCCCGGTATTTATGGAATTCTGCTGCCTTTGAAAAAACCATTTATCATCAGCTGTATAGCCGGGGGAATCGGGGGAGCATTCTATGGCTTCTGTAATTTCCGTAAATTCAGTATGGGCGGTATGGGAATCTTTGAATTTCCTGCCATGATGGAACCAGACGGCTCCTGGGGAAACCTGCTGGTGGCGGTTTCCGGTGTTCTTTTAACCATGATTGTCGCGGTCATCTTAATGCTTCTGTTTTATAGGGAAAAGGAAGCAGGCCAATCGGACAAAACCATTTTGGATACAAAGGAAGATGAGGAATCCGTAGAGGATACGCCTGCCCTGCTGGAGGACATTGTGATTTGCTCACCTCTGAAGGGCGATGTTCTGGAACTCGCACAGGTTGAGGATGCAGCCTTTTCTGCCGGTATTCTTGGGAAGGGCTGCGCCATCATACCTGCGGAGGGTGAGGTATATGCACCGGTTGACGGTATCCTGACCACGCTGTTTCCTACGAAGCATGCTCTTGGCATCACCTCGGATGACGGTGTGGAGGTACTGATTCACATCGGATTGAATACCGTGCAGCTGAACGGGGAGGGCTTTACAGCTCATGTTCAGCAGGGAGCGCGGGTAAGTCGGGGACAGCATCTGTTAAGCTTTGATCTGGCTGATTTAAAGGACAAGGGCTATTGTCTGCAGACACCGGTTATCATTACAAATACGAATAACTATCTGGAAATACTGAGAACCATGCAGAAAGAGGTCATGCAGGATGATGTGCTGCTGCATGTCATGAATTCCTAGGAGGCTCGCGAATATGAAATTTCCTGAAAACTTTTTATGGGGAGGAGCACTTGCCGCGAATCAGTGCGAGGGAGCCTGGCGGACAGCGGGAAGAGGGCTGGCCAATGTGGATGTGTGTCCGCGCGGTGAATGCCGCAGTGCCATAATCACAGGGAGAGAAAAAAGGACGAGCTGCCTGCTTGATGAGGTATACCCATCTCATGAGGGAGTGGATTTCTACCATCATTATAAGGAGGACATCGCACTCTTTGCGGAAATGGGCTTCAAAATGCTTCGTATCAGCATTTCCTGGACTCGTATCTGTCCAAAGGGAGATGAGATGGAGCCCAACGCTGCAGGGCTGCAGTTCTATGACAATGTACTTACAGAATGTGAGCGGCATGGAATTGAAGTAATGATAACGATTGCACACTTTGACTGTCCGATGCATTTGATCCAAACGCTGGGCGGTTGGAGAAGCCGTGCTATGATTGAGCATTACCTGCGTTTGTGTAAAACCCTGTTTCTGCATTTTAAGGGACGTGTCCGCTGCTGGCTGCCGTTTAATGAAATCAATATGATACTGCATGCCCCCTTTCTCGGTGCAGGCATCTGCTTTGAGGCAGGTGAGAACAAGGAGCAGGTCATGTATCAGGCAGCACATCATGAGTTGATAGCAAGCGCACTCGCAACAAAGCTGGCACATGAAATTGATCCGAAAAATCAAATTGGCTGCATGTTCGCTGCGGGCAGTGTCTATCCTTACAGCTGTCATCCGCAGGATGTATGGCAGGCACGTATGGAGGATCGCAAAAGCTATCTGTTCTGTGATGTACAGGTGCGGGGAGCCTATCCCTCCTATTTTCATCAGCTGCTGAAGGAGAAGCAAATCGACCTGCATATGGAAGAGGATGATGTGAATATTTTGAAGAATACCGTAGATTTCATTTCGTTCTCCTATTACAACAGCCGCTGTGTATCTTCCCGGCAGGAGGCGAAGAAGCAGAATAAGGGAAATCTGTTTGCTTCGGTAAAAAATCCATATCTGACATGCAGTGACTGGGGCTGGCCGATTGATCCACTTGGATTACGCATTACGATGAATGATATATACGAACGCTATCAGAAGCCGCTGTTCATTGTTGAGAACGGCTTGGGAATGGCGGATGAAATAGAAGAGGACGGAAGCATTCGTGATGATGGGCGGATTGCTTATCTGCATGATCATATCAAAGCGATGCAGCAGGCGGTATGTGAGGATGGAATCGAACTCCTGGGGTACCTTGCATGGAGTCCGATCGATCAGGTCAGTGCCTCGAGTGGAGAAATGAAAAAACGCTATGGCTTCATCTATGTTGACCGACAGGATGATGGCAGCGGCAGCTTTGTACGCAAAAGGAAGAAGTCCTTTTCCTGGTATGCCCATGTGATAAACACGAATGCTGTTGAATCATAGAATACCGCTGTGCGTTCATGTGTTCATCTCATCATATTGCAGGAGAATGTATGAAGTGGATACGCGCGAAGGCAAGGAAAGGCAAGTGTACAAATTATTCAGACAAGGTGGTATCATGTAGCAAGCAGGGCAGAGAATGCAGGTTCTCTGCTTTTCTTGTGCTGCCATACCTTGCATAGTAGAATCAGACAAATCGCTTTGCTGAAACAGGAGCAATACACCGATCCCTGTAAGCAGTGCTAACAGAAAGCTTAAGAAGAATGAACGATGTTCATTGACTGCAGCCGTGAAACTGTTATACTATACCTGTAGGTGATGTTATGGGACAAAGAATACGGACAAGGGTTGTGAAGGACCCGGCAGAAAGAAAACGGGAAATACTGGATGGCGCAATGGAGCTGTTCGCTACAAAAGGATACGAGCAGACATCCATGCGTGATATTGCCCGCCATCTTAATATTTCACTGGGCCTGTGCTATCGTTATTATGACAGCAAGCAGAAGCTTTTTCAGGAGGCGATGCAGCAGTATGTAGAGGATATTTGCGCGGCGTATTTCATCATACTCCATGATGAAACAAGGGATTTGACGGAAAAGCTAGACCTGCTGTTTCACATGCTGGAAGAGGAGGAACAGCAGATGCGCTACCATGATTTCTTTCATCATCCGGAGAATATCGGCTTTCATGAAGAACTGGCAGTGAAGCTGTGCAAGTACATGCAGCCTCATCTGCAGCAGGAACTGCAACGGTATGCAAAACAGAATCATCTGAAGATACAGCATGAGGAATTGCTGCTCAGCTTTCTGACCTATGGACAGATTGGTATCCATGCATCTGTGAGCTCACCGGACACACAGCAGCTCCATCAGCTGCGGGTGTATATTGATTTGCTGCTGAAGCAGGAATGTATCCCTGATGATACCATTTGATCAGGGATTGCTTTTTAATATATGAATGAACATTGTTCATTAAGGAGGCCTTTTATGAATAAAACTGAACAATCAAGAATTGCATTTGATCAACAGGCGGATACCTATGATAGCGATTTTCATGGTAAGCATGCAAGGGAACTGTATCCGTTCATGCTGGAGCTGATGATACAGCTTCCTGTGCGGGATGTACTGGATCTTGGGTGCGGTACCTGCGCACTGATGAAGCAGCTGTATGATGAGGATTGCGGACGCCGGTTTACGGGAATCGATCTGAGTGAAGGCATGCTGCATATCGGAACACAGGTCATGAAGGAGCGAGCCACTCTGCTGTTGGGGGATGTGGCAAATCTGCCCTTTGCCGATGCGAGCTTTGATCTGGTGTACTGCAATGATTCCTTCCATCATTATCCGGATCCCTGCAGGGTATTGCAGGAAGTGGTGAGGGTATTGCGATACGGCGGCTATTTTGTAATTGGTGATTGTACACAGGGGACAGTGTCCCGGATGCTCATGAATCTGTTTTTCCATTTTCAAAAGGAGGGGGATGTGCATATGTACAGTGAAAAGGAGATTCGTATGCTGTTACAGAAGCAGCTGCATGATGTACATGTTCAAAAAGTGAATGAGCGCAGCTTGATTGCATGGGGTGTGAAATGATGCTTACTGTCTCGCAGCAGAAATATCTGCAGGTCATCGATATGCTGGAACAGGAGCAGGGGGTCGTACGCCAGATTGATGTCGCTGTCTATCTTGGATATTCCCGTGCCAGTGTCTGCCGTGCGGTTAAAAGCCTGAAAGCAAAGGGGCTGATTATGCAAAGGGCGCATGAAATCGAGCTGAGTGCATATGGCAAGGCACTTGGAAGGCAGTTGAATGAAGTAAGAGCCCGTATGCAGGAGGCCCTGTATGCATCTGGATTTCCGAAAGGGCTTGATCCGGTGTCTGCTTTGCAGCTTCCCATCTGCTTCAAGGAGGAACTGTCAACGATTGCTGGTCAACTGCCTGCTGCTTCTGGTATAATAAAGCAAAAGAAATGAGGATGAGAAGATGGAGAAAAAACGCTGTTTCTGGGCAGAAAATGTCCCTGAAATTTATGTCCGTTATCATGATGAGGAGTGGGGAAGAGAGGTACATGATGACCATAAGCTGTTTGAAATGCTGCTTCTGGAATCGTTTCAGGCTGGTTTGTCATGGCTTACCATTCTGAAAAAGCGGGAGGCGTTTCGGGAAGCCTTTGATGCCTTTGATGTCGCGAAGGTCGCAGGCTATACCGAGGAAAAACAGAAAGAGCTTATGCAGAATCCCGGCATTATCCGCAACCGTCTCAAAATCAGGGCCGCAGTGAAAAATGCTGTTATTTTCCAGCAGATACAACGGGAATACGGCAGCTTTTCCGCTTATCTTTGGGGCTTCACCAAGGGTAAGGTGATATACAGAACACAAAAGGAGCTGCCAACCCACACCGCGCTTTCCGATGAAATCAGTGCAGACCTGTATAAGCGTGGAATGCGGTTTGTCGGAAGCGTTATTATCTATTCCTATCTGCAGGCAGTCGGTATTGTGAATGACCATGAGCCAGACTGTTTTCTGCATACCAGTTCAAAAGCATGCGGCTAAGAAAGAGCTAACCATACTCAGCACCGGCCGAGCTTGAGCTCCTGAAAAAGAAAAGCTGTATCGTCCGTGAAAATCTTACTTGTCTTTGGATTCATTCAGAAGCAAAATGATAAGAAGCATCAGCTTGCTCAACTTTCTTCTACGGATGATTCACCCTGTAAAAACCTTAGGAAGCTATACAGCTTTTTTTGTATTATTCGATGCGGTATACAGAGGTATGCAATGTAAAGATATCTGAAGGCCGGCAGGGCAAGATTGATAACGCAGAAATGCAGGAAACCTGCTATACTTTTGCAGAAAAGCTAGGAGGTAACGACATGAATGAAAAACAGGAGCTTGTCATAAGGACGCTTTCCTATCTGGAGGAGCATCTGCAGGAAACGCTTTCCCTGCAGGCAGTAGCTCAGCTTATGCAATATTCCCCCTATTATCTGCATCGCAGCTTTACACAGCTGTGCGGCATGCGGATGCATGATTATGTGAAGCGAAGAAGAATAAGTGAAGCAGCACGATGTCTGTGTGAAACAGATGCATCTGTACTGGAAATTGCCATATCCTACGGTTATGAAAGCTCACAGGCATTTTCTCAGGCCTTTAAGCAGCTGTATAAGATGACATGTACACAGTTTCGCAGGGAACAGCAGTATTATGCGCTACAGCATCCTCTGCAGCTGCATGAGCTGAATCAGACGGAATCTGCAATGCGGGAGCTGCAGATCCGACAGGCAGTACCAAGGGATATGAACACATGGATGCAGCTGATGCGTCAGGCTGTGGATTTCTTTCCTTACCTTGAGGAAGCAGCATATGAACAGCAACTGCTGAAGTGTATGAAGCAGAAGGAAGCATTTCTGGCTTCCTTTGAAAAGACGGCGTTTGCGGCGATCCAGCTGCAGCTTAAAAGCGGGCAGATTGATGTTCTGGCAATTCATCCGCAGCTGCGCTGTCTGGATGCTGTGAAACAGCTGGTCGAATGGATGCAATGTACCTGTGCTCCGCATACCGATCTGGTAATTACCTGTTTCCGCGCTGCTGATCGAGCAGATGCCGGATATCGCAGGCTTTTGCTGGAAGCCGGCTTTGTATGCGGTGAAGAGCTGGTGGAGCTAGGCTATCCAGTGCAGAGGCTGTATTACAGGAGAACACAGGATGCGTGAGAATACACTGGATACGACCCGTACGCTGCCGCAGCTGCTTCGCTTTGTGGCTCCATCTATTGTAATGATGCTTGCGATGGGTATTTACACGATAACCGATACCCTGTTTGTTTCGCGTCTGGTGAATACCGATGCGCTTTCCGCGATCAATATCGTCTGTCCCATGATCAATCTGATCATCGGTTTATCCTCGATGCTGGCAAGCGGCGGTGTTGCTGTGCTGTGCCGCGACATGGGGGCGGGTCTGCTGGAAAAGGTGCGCAAAAATGCGGCCTTGCTTTGTGTCTGTACGATCGGTCTTGGCTGTGTGCTTGCTATTGGCGGTCTACTGTTTACGGATGAACTGCTGCAGCTACTTCATGCCAAGGGTAGAATATTGCCATATGCAAGAGGATATCTGTCCATGCTTCTTCTTTTTACTCCCTTCTGCATGCTGCAGGTATTGTATCAAAGCATGTTTGTAGCGGCGGGACGTCCGCTGCTGGGAATGGTGCTGGCAATGTGTGCCGGGGGAGTCAATGTTGCTTTGGATCTGGCCTTCATGTCCGGCTTTCATATGGGAATCGAAGGCAGCGCCCTGGCAACCGGGATCGGCTATATGGTTCCGGCTATATATGGAACGCTCTTTTTCCTGCAGAGAAAGGAAAGGGAGCTGCATTTCGCACGGCCAGCTTGGGATGCTTCCATGCTGAAGGAAAGCTGTCTTAACGGCTCCAGTGAGATGGTGAGTCAGCTGGCATCAGCACTGACAACTCTGCTTTTGAACACGATTCTATTTCGCCTGCATCAAGAGGATGGTGTTGCGGCAGGAACGATTATCGTTTATACACAGTTTCTGCTCACCAGTTTGTATATCGGATTTTCCATGGGCGCTGCCCCGTTGATCAGCTATCAATATGGCAGAAAGGATACTGCGCGTTTATTGCAGCTTCTACGTAAATGCATCGGAATTGTGGTAATCAGCTCCCTTGCCATCTTTGTCACAACCATTCTGTTTCAAAGACCTCTTGTCACTTTGTTTACCGACAAGGATACCAGTGTATATAGGATTGCCCTGCAGGGCTTTGCCATATTTACCTTCAGCCTGCTGTTTAGCGGCTTCAATATATTCTCTTCGGCAATGTTTACCGCATTGTCACAGGGCAGATTATCCGCCTTGATCTCATTTTCCAGAACCTTTGGCTTTTATCTGCTGTTTCTGCTCATTCTGCCACGCTGGCTGGGAAGCAGAGGCGTGTGGCTGGCGATCGTGCTGGCAGAGGGCTGCTCCCTGCTTGTATCTCTGCTAAGCATACAGCGGCATACGCTTACCTGTCACCTGGCAGATAGAAAAAAGAACCGTCTGTATTAGACGGTTTTATGATGCATATCCGGATGCCTGTGCATCCTTTTTTGCAGGAGAGGATAGGCTGCCAGTGCAATGACATAGCCTGCTGCGGCCTGTACCAGATTCCCCGGGATACCGGTCAGTGAAAGCTGCCAGCTTTGATTGATATATGCATCCGCAAGAAAATATCCGCCAACCATCAGTAAACCGCCCAGTATATAGGCAACATAGCGAAATGAGGATCGTCCCCTGCAGACAAGCCAGGAAACAAGAACAGCCTCCATCCCTTTAATGAGCAGGGTGAAAAGGGCATACATGCCATATCCGCCGGTGATATCTGCCAGCGCACTGCCGACACCGCCCACCATAAAGGCAAGAAAGGGGTTCAGTACAGAGGCGAACAGCAGAAGAAAGCCGTCACCCAGATTGAAATATCCCTGTATGCCGTTTGGCACCTTAAGCAGCCATGTTGCCAGAAATACAAGGGCTATACCTAGTGCGGCTGTCACGATATCGTTTACCTTCATTGTTTTCATATGTGCTACTCCCTTCGTTTCTGCCGTTATTCTATCAGCTTTCTGTTCATTTAAAAATATACAGATTTATTATAAATTTAAGGTACAGTATGCTATACTGAGGATGGTGATAATAATGAAATTAAAAACGATAAATTTTGAACGAACCACGGGTAAGGCATTGTATCTGCAAATTTATGAAAAACTGCGCTCGGATATCCTTTCCGGCTATCTGGTAAAAGGTGACCAGCTGCCTAGCATACGGAAATGCGAGGCTTTGATAAAGGTATCCAAGACGAGCATTGAGCGTGCCTATGAAAAGCTGCTGGAGGAGGGCTATATCCTGTCAGTCCCGCAGAAGGGTTTTTTTGTGGATGTCGAGCCGGAGAATGTTCAACTGCGTAAGGCGGTGCTGGCGCAGGGGGCGGCGCTGCAGGATGAAAAAATCCGCTATGACTTCCGGTCGCAGACAATGGATGTCAGCTCATTTGATCTGACTTTGTGGAAGAAGTACCTCAAGGAGGTCCTGGACGGTCATTATGAGATAGCGACATACGGAGAGGCAAGAGGAGAGCTGCGGCTGCGGATGGCACTGCAGAAATACGCCTATACCGTGCGGGGTGTATTGTGTACAAGCGATCAGCTTCTCATCGGCTCCAGCTTTCAATCGCTGCTGTATGTATTGTGCGGCTTGCTGGATAAACCCGTCGTGATCGGGTTGGAGGAGAGTGGCTTTCCGCAGGCAGAAGCCGTCTTTCATGATTATGCATTTCCTGTACGCAGATTAAGCAGGGAAGCAGATGGTATCTGCATGCAGGAGCTACTGGCAAGTGATGTCAATCTGCTGTATGTAAACAGCGCGTCTGCGGGATACAATCATCAGCCTCTGGATAAGAAAAAACGCAGGGAGCTGCTGGCCTGGGCGGCACAGCGAAATGCCATGATCATCGAGGATGACCATAACGGGGAGCTGCGCTACCATACGCGTATGACGCCTGCCATGCAGGGCTTTGATACCGGGGGACATGTCGTATACATCGGCTCCTTTTCAAAAATTCTGTTGCCGTCTCTGCGAATCAGCTATATGGTGATTCCGCAGGCTTTGCAACACCGCTATGATCAGCGCGCAAACAGCTATTCACCAACCTCCAGCAAAATCGAACAGCTGGCTTTGGCAAGATATATTGCGGACGGGCATCTGGAGCGACATGTACGGCGTCTGCGCAGACACTATGAACAGAAGAGCAGTCATATGCGGACACTGCTGGAACAGTGGTTTCCACAGGCGGATATATTGCTGGAGGAGGCTGCTTTGCAGTTTATACTGCGCTTTCCGTATTTGCTGCCGCTGGAATCGCTTCTACAGGAAGCCAGAAAGCACAGCATGATGCTGCAGAGAAATGCGCAGGGAGAGCTTGTTCTTTCTTTTGCTGCAATCAAAATGGAGGATATGGAGGAGGCTGTGCGGCTGCTGCATTCCCTACTGGAAGCTGCGACGGGAAGGAATCACTGAAACAAAGAGCCGTACCGTAAGAAAATTGTAAGGTGCGCATAAGATTTCTTAAGATTCTTGGTACTGAGAGGGTGATATACTGGTGTAGTAAAAGATCATATTCTGAAGGGGGCTATGCCATGAAAAAGAAAATCGCCATTGCAGTCATCTTTGTTTGCGGAATCCTCGTTTTCTTTGTACCGTATTTCTTTTCCAATTCATGGAGAAATGTCGAACTCAAACGGGAAGTGATACAGTCTGATATCTATGAAAGAAAGGATGTTGAACACGCTATGACACTGGTGGAGCACACATTTTCTCAGGAAATGCAGGAGTGTAAAATGACAAGGATCAGCTATGATGAATCAGCATACAGGCAGTTTGCGGACGGCTTTAAGAAACAGAAATCCGATGAGGTAATGGTTATTTATACGGATTTTATTACGGTGTCCAATGTATTCCATGCGGGGGATCATACGCTGGAGCCCAATGCGGAGTATACTGCATATCCATGGGTATTGCGGCGCTCATCCGCTCAGAAGGAGTGGACTATCATCGGTTCGGGATATGGTTTTTTATATACCTGAGAGGCATCGAGAGATAGCCGTTGATAAAGCTTTTCGTTTGCCGTTTTTCTTGTGTCAGCATATACGATTCACACAAGGTGTTGTATAATATAAAGAAGGATACAGAAGAAAGAAGATGATAGTATGATGAACATCATGCAGCTTGAAACACAGATGGAATTTCTTGTTCGGATCCTGCTTGCGGGAATCTGCGGAGGTATCATCGGCTATGAACGGAAAAGCCGCAATAAGGAGGCTGGCATTCGCACGCACCTGATAGTGGCGAGTGGCGCTGCCTTGATTATGATCGTATCCAAGTACGGGTTTACTGATATTCTGGGAGATAAAGGTATCGCACTGGATCCCTCCCGTATCGCGGCACAGATTGTGACCGGAGTCGGCTTTCTTGGAGCCGGTATGATTTTCATGCGGAAAAACACGATCAGCGGACTGACGACGGCGGCAGGCATATGGGCAACCAGTGCGATCGGAATGGCGATTGGCAGCGGCCTGTATGCACTTGGGATTCTTACAGCAGTGCTGATTGTATTTGTGCAGATCATCCTTCACCGGAATCATCGCTGGCTGCGGGAGTCATATAAGGAGGAGCTGTCCTTTGTGATTGACCAGAATAAGGAGGCCTTGCAGGATTTGCAGGAGCGCTTGAAACGTATGCAGATTGAGATACTGAATGTGAGTCTGACACAGGAGCATAGCTGCTATCAGGTGGATTTGATCGTTGTTCTGCCGGATACGTATCAGGCTGCCAAGCTGCTGGATATGTTTCATGATGTGGCATATATTCATGAAATTGATGCATAGGGTATTGCCAAATCCTGATTTTTATATTAGAATGATGTCAACAACCAAATAGGTTTGAATAACCTCCATTTTTTCTATTTTCATGTTTCCAAAATAGATGAATGGAGGTTTTTTGTGAGAAGAGGAGGTTTGTCATGCAAACAATTGAACAAAACAAAATGGGTTATAAGCCTGTTTTACCATTGCTGATGTCAATGGCTTTTCCTCCGATGCTGTCCATGCTGATACAGTCGCTGTACAATATTGTAGACAGTATGTTTGTGGCACAGATTGGAGAAGATGCACTTACGGCTGTTTCCCTGGCTTTTCCGATACAAACGCTGATAGTAGCCTGTTCCGTGGGAATCGGTGTAGGGGTGAATTCCTATATAGCAAGAAAGCTTGGAGAGCAAAATCAGAAGGAAGCAAACAGCGCTGTGGCCCATGGTCTGCTGCTGTCGCTGATCGGATATCTGCTGTTTGTCGCAATCGGCAGCTTTACGATTCGTCCGTTTTTTGAAATGTTTACAGATTCTGCGGCAATACTGGATGACGCCTGTATGTATACGTATGTCTGTGTATTTCTGTGCTTTGGCTGTTTCTTTCATATTTTGATTGAAAAGGTATTTCAGTCGATGGGAAAAATGATCTTCCCCATGGCGATACAGGCGGCAGGAGCAATCACAAACATCATCCTGGACCCCATCATGATTTTCGGTCTGTTGGGCTTTCCTGCAATGGGGGTAAAGGGAGCGGCAATCGCAACGGTTATCGGACAGATTTTCGCTATGTCGCTATCACTGTTTATATTCCTGACAAGAAAATTCGATGTGAAGCTGGATTTGAAGCAGTTTCATTTCTCCTGGGATACCATTCGCCGCATTCTTTCTGTGGGGATTCCCAATGCCTGCATGAATGCACTGGGCAGTGTTCTTGTGATTGGTTTAAATTCCATTCTGATTCAGTTTTCCAATACGGCTGTTTCCGTATATGGGATTTATTATAAGCTGCAGACCTTTGTATTTATGCCGGCGAGCGGTCTGACGCAGGGAGCGATGCCGATCATGGGCTACAATTACGGAGCAGGCAGTCATGAACGTCTTTTGCAGACATTGAAGTATGCCGTCATGGTGACGCTTGCCATCATGGTTTGCGGCTGTGCGATTTTCCTGCTGTTTCCAACACAGCTGCTGATGCTGTTTCATGCCAGTGAGGATATGCTGCGTATCGGTGTTCCTGCCCTGCGTATCATCAGTATCAGCTTCCTTCCGGCAGCCCTTGGGTTTATTCTGCCGACATTATTTCAGGCAATGGGGCTTGGATTGCAGTCCCTGATTGTTTTCCTACTTCGTCAGCTTTGTATCACTCTGCCGTTATCCTGGCTGTTTGCAGCCTGGTTCGGTCTGGATGGTATATGGTATTCCTTCCTGATCGCTGAAAGTATCGCTGCCGGTGTGGCGGTTCTGCTGTTTATACGCATTCGCAAGAAGGATAAGGTACTATCCAGTACCTTTGTACAGCAGCCATCCGCTTCGCAGGAAGCAGTGTGCTGAAACAGACACCGTGGTTTGTAAAAATTGCGGTGTTTTCTTTCCGCGTGTAATTTTGTGCGTTTTTGGTTAATATTTTCCATTTTTTTATGTTACTGAACAATGAAATATGTTACACTTGATTTGGATAAAAAGAGTAGAGGAGATTAGCGTATGAAACAAGATATGATTGTTATTCTGGATCTTGGCAGCAGTGAGAATACAACACTTGCCAGAGAAATTCGTGCATTGGGTGTATACAGCGAGATTTATCCGCATGATATCACAAAAGCGGAGCTGCAGAAGCTGCCGAATGTAAAGGGTGTTATCTTAAACGGTGGAGAACACCGCAATGTCGACGGTAAGGATATCGATGTCTTGCCGGAAATTTACGAAGCGGGATATCCGGTGATTGCGATTGACCATGCACCGGCATTATGTGAACAGAAGCTGGAGGAATGGCCGTCAGAGGAAGTGTTAAAAACGTTTGTTTTCACTGTCTGCAAGGCAGAGGCAAACTGGAATATGAAGAATTTTGTGGCGGATCAGGTGGAACTGATTCGCGAACAGGTGAAGGATCGCAAGGTGTTGCTGGCATTGTCCGGCGGTGTGGACAGCTCTGTAGTGGCAGCATTGCTGTTAAAGGCAATCGGTAAGCAGCTGTATTGTGTGCATGTCAATCATGGGCTGATGCGCAAAGGGGAATCGGAAAGTGTAATTGAAGTGTTTAAGAATCAGATGGATGCGAATCTGATTTATGTGGATGCAAGCGAACGGTTTCTTGGAAAGCTGAAGGATGTGGCTGAGCCGGAGCAGAAGCGTAAGATTATCGGTGCGGAGTTTATCCGTGTGTTTGAGGAAGAGGCTCGCAAGCTGAAGGGTATCGATTTCCTGGCACAGGGGACCATTTATCCGGATATCGTGGAGAGCGGCACCAAGACGGCAAAGGTTGTCAAATCTCATCACAATGTCGGTGGATTGCCGGAAGATCTGGCGTTTGAGCTGGTAGAGCCATTGCGTCAGCTGTTTAAGGATGAAGTGCGTGCGTGTGGACTGGAGCTGGGATTGCCTCATGATATGGTGTTCCGTCAGCCGTTCCCAGGTCCCGGTCTGGGTGTGCGCTGTCTTGGAGCAATTACAAAGGATCGTCTGGAGGCGGTGCGAGAGTCGGATGCGATTTTACGCGAAGAGTTTGCGACGGCGGGTCTGGATCAGAAGGTTTGGCAGTATTTCACCATTGTTCCGGATTTCAAGTCTGTCGGTGTGAAGAATAATGCGAGAAGCTTTGAATATCCTGTGATTCTGCGTGCGGTGAATACGATTGATGCAATGACGGCTTCGATAGAGGATATTGACTGGCCGGTGCTGCATAGGATTACGGATCGTATTTTGAAGGAAGTTGCGAATGTGAATCGTGTGTGCTATGATTTGACACCGAAACCGTGCGGAACGATTGAGTGGGAATAAGAATTATATGAAAGAAAACCTCGATACGATCGAGGTTTTTTGCTATTTAAGAGGAGGTGCGACAATAAAATTGACAATACTTTTGTAAGTTTAAAGAATGATGACAATGATTTATTTCTTATTAAATATCACTTGTTGTGGATATGAGTCTTTCCATTCTTTATATTCTTCCAATGACAATTCATTATTTTGAAACTTTGTGTAGACATCTAACCATTGTCGCATACGATCATAAGTATCACGTGATTTGTCATCTGTAGGAGGAATCTTCAAATAGATTTGTCCTTCAATTTCCACAGGTTGTAAATTTATCTTGTTTTCCAAATAGAAAAAAGCATGAATAATTCCATAATAAGTATCCAAGTCAGGATCACTTAATTACTTTATTGGTGTGGAATACGTGAAGGTGAATTACTTGCTTTAACAAAGAGAGAATTTGATTTTAATAAGAAAACTTTAAAAATTGATAAGTCTTATCAGCGATTGCAAGGGAAAGATTATATCACTGATCCAAAAACAAAGAAAAGTAATCGTATCATTCAAATGCCGGATTTTCTCGTTGAGGAGATACAAGAATATGTATCACACTTGTATAAGTGTAGTGATACGGATCGTATTTTTCCAATTGATAAAAGTTATTTGTATCATGAAATGAAACGTGGCTCAAAGATAGCAGGCGTTAAGAAGATTCGTATTCACGATTTAAGACACTCCCATGTATCCTTGTTAATTGAAAAAGGATTCTCAGCAGTAGCGATTGCAGAGCGATTAGGTCATGAGAGTATTGAAATGACTTATCACTATGCACATTTGTTTCCTACGAGGCAGATGGATATGGCAGACAGCTTAAATGATGAGGGGGGACTTGTATAATATGACAGCAAAGAATTTAGACCCAAAGGGGCGTTTTAGAAATTGTACCATTGGCTTTCGTGTTTCGCCCGAAGAAAGAAAAGCATTAGATGAAAGGATTAGATTATGTGGTTTTAGAAGTAAACAGGAGTATGTTTTAGAAAGCGTTTTTCATCAGAAAATTGAAGTAACAGGAAATCCTTTGATGTTTACAAAGTTCCGTATTCATCTTACAAAAATACTTGAAGAATTAGAGAGAATCAATGATATAAGTGAAGTTGATGAAGAACTGTTTACACCTATTCAAACGATGTTGGAAATTCTAGATAGCATACAAAAAAGTAATAGTATTTAAAAAGGGTTGTCTTGTATTGCAGCAAGCACTGAATTATGGGTACATAATTCGCTTGTTATCAATACACTATACCAGCAAGCACTGGATATGGATAGCCATACCCATATTTATTAAGGAAAATCCCTATAACCCTTAGAACGAATATATGGAGGAAATTAAATGAAAATAAAATATCATAAAGTTGGTGATTATTATTATCCAAATTTGGAAATAAATAAAGATAAAGTTCATTTATCAAAATATGGAAGGATGAAATTAATTTTTATGAAAGAGTATCAAAAAGGATTATATTTCAAATTACTTTCCACTAATGAGTTAAACAATTATCTTCAAACAATAGATGTAGAAGCAAGTGAACTATATGATCAATTGTTAGTTGATTTTAAAAAGAAACGAAATATAACAGGGAATATGAAAGAGAAAAATCAAATGTTATGGATACAAGAAATGAACAATGTTGAAATTTGTATTGATGAATTAATTAAAAATGAAGTTATATATGCTTAAAATAATGAAATGACCTATCTTTTTCTGAAGAAGGTCGTTTTTTCTTCTTTATATTGTCGTAAAATGATATAATTTGATTACTAAAATCTATGATAAAACATTTTATTGTTGTAATAAATAGGAGGCAAATATGAATGGAATAGGGACAAGATTAATTAGTTATATGGAAGGATCAAGAAAGAGATTTGTAATTCCTGTTTATCAGCGTAATTATGATTGGAAAATTGAAAACTGTAAGCAATTATTTGATGATTTAGTTAAAGTAGTTAAAAACAACAGAAAGAGCCATTTTTTTGGTAGTATTGTTTCTGTACATGATGGATATGGTGAGGAATATTTAGTCATTGACGGGCAACAAAGGCTAACGACAATTTCTTTATTGTTTCTTGCTATGCATAATTTGCTGGTTAATGGAATACTTTTTTCAGATGATTCTTTATTAAGTAGAAGAATATTAGAGGACTATTTAGTTGATAAATATGAGCAATCAGAAAAACGTATTAAATTGAAACCAGTAAAAAACGACAAGCAGGCTTTTGGGAAATTGTTTAATGATGAAACTGATTATATAGTTGGGTCAAATCTGACAATAAATTACGGTTATTTTTATGAACGCATAAAAAAACAGGAAATAACAATAGATGAATTATATGATTCCATTTGTAAATTGGAGATTATTGATATTTCATTAAATCAAGAAGATAATCCACAACTTATTTTTGAAAGTTTAAATTCGACAGGTCTTGCATTAAGTGAGGGAGATAAGATTCGCAATCTAATACTTATGGGATTACCAACAAAATTACAAAACGAGTATTATGAGAAATACTGGAATAAAATTGAAGAGTGCACTAATTATGATGTTAGTCTATTTGTGCGCGATTATTTAAGTATTAAACAACAGGCAACACCCACAATGAATCGAATATATTTTACTTTTAAAAATTATGTAGAAGAAAATAATTGGGATATTGAAGAATTGTTGATTAATTTACTTGCGTATGCTAAATTATATCAAATATTACTTAAGGGAAATATAGATGATAGAAGTTTAAGAGAATGCATTTATCGCTTAAACAGATTGGAAACAACAGTCACTCGCCCATTCTTTTTAGAAGTATTGAGGCTAAATAGTAAAGGTATAATTGATTCAAAAGATCTTTCTGAAATTTTTCTTATAACTGAAAGTTATTTATTCAGAAGAACAATATGCGACTTGCCAACAAATATGCTAAATAAAATTTTTATGCTATTACATAAAGAAATTATTCGTTATGATGGCACAGCAGATAATTATCTTGATAAACTAAAATATGCTTTTATTTCTAAAAGGGAAAGAGCAAGATTCCCTGATGATGAGGAATTCTCAAACGCATTTGTTACTAAACAAATATATTTAATGAATAGCAAAAACAAAATGTATCTATTTGAAAGGATAGAAAATTTTGGCACATCTGAAGATAAGGCAGTGTGGAATCACTTTGATCAAGGAGATTATTCAATTGAACATATTATGCCACAGCATTTGACACCATCTTGGATAAATAGTTTAGGTGATGATTATGAAATGATTCATGAAACATGGCTACATCGCATAGCCAACTTAACTATAACTGCCTATAATTCAAAATATAGCAATAATACATTTGAAGAAAAGAAAAATATGAAAAATGGTTTTTTAGATAGTGGTATTCGTATAAATCAAAGAATTGCTCAGAAATCTCAATGGGGACTTTCTGAGTTGGAAGAGCGAAGTGATTATATGGGACAAAAAGCATTGGACATTTGGAAATTGCCGAAAACTACATTTAAGCCAAAAGAGAAACAATTGGAAAATTTTACGTTAGATGATGATGTTGACTTTAGTGGGAGAAAAATAGCACGATTTAGTTTTAAAAATGTTGAACAACCTGTTAAAAGTTGGACTGATATGTACGAGAAAGTCCTTAGAATGTTACATTCAGAAAATAAATCCGTTCTTGTAAGACTTGCAAATACTGAATTTAAAGAGGGGACCGCTGATCTTAATTTACATGTTAGTAGTAATCCGGAAGTATTTACTATTTATGCTCAGATTGACACAAATATTTATGTTTGGACTAATACGAATACACAATATAAAATTTCTTTATTACAAAAGTTTTTCAAGTTATACAATGTTGATCCATCAGACTTAATTTTCTATTTAAAAGATGATACTATAGATTGTGAAGAAGGATCAATAAATGAATTAAGAAAGAAATATTGGACATTTGCTTTAGAAAAAATACATGAGGCGCATGGTGGTGGCAGTTTTAGTAATGTGCATACTACAACAAGTCATTGGGTAAGTGGTTTTGTAGGTCTTAATGGTGTTAATATAACATGTGCTGTAAATAATAATTCAATAAGGGTAGAATTCCGCATGGAAAATTTTAATAAAAGTATCAATAAGCAAAGATATGATATACTTGTACACAACAAGAAAGAGATAGAATTGAAATTAGGAACAGACTTGATTTGGGTGCGTGGAGATGATATCAAATTATCTAAAGTGTATGTTCAATTGGAACAGGTGAATTTATCAAATGAAGAAGATTGGGAGAACATGGCACAGTTTCATGCGAATTGGAGCAAAATGTTTTACGACACATTAGTACCTTATCTGGAATCTGTTGGTGTATAACATGTCAGAAAACAAAGAAAGGAAAATCACATTTTCTGAAGAAGTTGATGATAAAATTAACGGTTTTGGATTAGCAATAACTTTTGTGATAATTGGTATAGGCCTCTCTGTATCATCTAATTTTTTTGAAAATGAATTAGTGTCAGAAATAATACGATGGATATTTATAATTGTTGGGTCATTAGGACTGATGACTGAATATAGTAAAAGGAAAAAGAAATCTAACATTAAGGGAGTTGATGATTTTACACTTGGAATTGTGTGTGTTGTTGTCAGTGGAGTTGTTTTATATATAGTGAAAAATATTTATGGAAAGGTAATATTTTTCGTTATTATTTTATTTGGACTATATGGTTGTATAACGGGACTCTTAAAAATTTTTTATTCTATTTATATTTCTATGAAAGAGAGACAAATAAATAATTTAAAAAATAAAGGAATGATTTCTGATTTAATTATCTTTTTAACGCAATTGATGGGACTTATATTGATAATATTACAATTAATACAAGCAATTTCATAACTGCAAAAGTATTTGGAGAATTAATGAATTTTAAACTTTAGACTAGTACAAATGGAGAAAAGAAATGAAAAAAATAAGTAATATTAATCTGAGTTTGAGGTGATGAAAAATGAAGTTTAAAATACTCGAATCAAGTTTGAATTTAAGAGTTGAGTTGGGAAAATCAAACTTAGATTATTCATTGGAAGAAAGTGTTGCAATAGAACAATTAGGATATAAAGACATAGATTTGTTTTGTAATGTAGAATACATGGAATGCAAAGATGAGGATTATTTATATATGTTTTCATCAAATGGGTATAAAAGGATAACAGCTCTTTTCGGAAAAAATAATCGAGGGATACTATGTTATGTAAAAAAAGAATTTGAAATAGAAATTGTGCAAAAAATGGAAGATCCACATCTGCTACATTTTAAAATATTTAAAGGTAAAGTATGTTCTGACATCATTGTATTTCGTATATTAGTATTGAATAGTTCAGAAGAAGATTTTGAAAATAGATTAAATCAATGGAATATGGTGATGAAATATATTGATGCAAAAATTGAGGATAAATCAAAACTAATTATTATGGGCGATTGGAATCATGGTTTCATTCGTGAGTGCTATATTAAAGGAGAACATAATCAATATAATTACAATTATCAGTATATTAAAGATGACTTGAGTAGTAGAAATCTAACTATGGGAATAAATCTTCAACCTAGACACAGTATTCACAGCTATAAAGGTTATTTAGCAATAGATCATATTGCAATAGGAAAATATTTTTCTTTTAGAGAAATCCCTCAATATACTAACTATAATGAAAATGCTCCAATTGGGAAACCAGATCATGCTTATTTGATTGCTGATATAGATATATAATATTTAAAATGAAACTATATTTCAGTTTATTGAGAAATTGTAGAGCGTTAAATTGTAATTTGCTGAGGAGAAAGACTCATGAAAATACAAAAAGAAAATACTGATGTTAGGATGTTCGCTCCCTGTGGAATGAATTGCAAATTCTGCTATAAACATTGTTATCATAAGAAACCATATCTGGGGGCTTGAATAGTGATTTAGGGAGGCATGAACATTATTGTAAATGTAAAATAAAAGATTGTATAAAAGAATATGGATTAGATAAGTTTATGGAGAAACAGAAATTTAAATACACTTGCTTTAGATATGGTTGTATAATTTCTATATAGACAGAGAATGTAGTGAGTGTCAAGAGAAAATGAAATAGATAAATACGATTGTTAATATAAAAAGGAGAGATAGTTTTGAAAAAAATCAAAAAATATATTGCTGATAATTGGCAAGATTATATAGCTATATTTTTAATGTCGACTTCAGTGTCGTGTATTTTGACTGATATAGTACAAATATTTTCTGTTCCAATTAATTATGCACCATACATGGTTGTTTTGCCATTATTGTTTATAGTCATATTAAAACTATTTTGTATACAACAAAATAGTAGGAAGATTAACACTATTATATTTTATGTGTTTGGGTTCACAACTGTAGAATACTTAGCGATTATCCTGCTAGAAAAAATATTGTTTCCTTCAAAATTCAAAGTTGCTATTTACATGATAACGGTATTCTATACACTGGTGTACAATAAGGTGAAGACTGGTACAATTGTTTTAGCAAGTGATGATAAAGATCAAAGAAAATGTGAAAAAGGATTATTTAGTTTATACTATATAAATTTTGAAAAAGTGTATGAAATAGCAATGCTATTAAACAATAAGATAATCACTGGTGGAATAAATGAAAACGAGTCGGAGTCGGGCATAGATAAACGAACGAATATTGGAATTAATAGTAATTTGATTATTTGGAGAATATAAAAGGCGAGCTAGGAATGTCACAAAACACTCAAATACATAGTAGTATAAAAAGTAAAGTGCTTGAAAATTTCGATGTTAAAACTACAAAATCTAATATGCTTGCGAGTATTATTTCCAAAGCGAAAGTATATGAAGAAGATAAAGGAATGAGTTTAGGCGATTTGATTTTATTAAAGAATGCATCATTAAAACTTATAAATGCAGAAGAATCTTATGCTGTAACTAAAATGATATTAAACGGAGCATTTAAAGATACTAAAATTAGTAGTAATTCAGATGATATGAAATTAGAGTTTGATTTATCCGCAATGATAAATTCGCTGTTAAAAGACTGTGTATATGAATTGAGTTGTAGCATTGGAGATAAAAATTATTTATTAACTATTCCCATGACGTTTGAAAATGATTTTGAAAATTCTTATAATATATATGATCTGCAGGTGGGTAGTGTAACTGTTGTCGGTATTTATAGGGGAAAACGCCAATATGAGAAGAGATTAAGTCTGCAAGAAATATTTTCGGAAAGTAGTGAACAAAAAAAGAACTCAACTTATGAAAATACAGATTTTCAATTACAATCTTCTAAAAAAGAAGAGTGTGATGTTAAGAACAGTAAAGGAGAACAATCTAGAGAATATCAAGAGGTTATTGATGTAATTGCGATTATTCAAGAGATTAATGCAAAATAAAAATATGAAGAAGAAGCTATTGTATTATGAAAAAGGGAGTTTTGATGAATTCGTTAAGAAATTTTCAAAAGGAGAGGATAACGTTTATTCTATATCTTATTTAACTGATAAGAATATTGCATTGAGATATACAGCAATAAATGGAGTGGAACATTTTATTATTGACATAACTGTTATGGTAATGTCAGCTCTCGCTAGAAATGATTTGCGAATAATATATGAAAGCTGGATTAGTTTATTAAACGAAGAAAATGAGTCAAATATTGATTATTGTGTAGAAAAGAGTTTTTTAAGTGAAGCTTGTGATATTTTTAGTTATTATTTCGAAAGAAATGAAGAATGTGATAAGGTAATGAGTCAAATTGAAGAAATAAAAGAGGATAATAATGAAGAGTCAAAAATATTCTCTATAGTAAATTGTGATAAGAATGAATTTAATTCTGTTGTAGAGCAGTTTGAAAAACAATTATATGGACATGAAAACTTTAAAGAAAATTTTAAGAAACAGTTAGAGGCATTTATTTTATTAAATAAAATGAAAAGAAGAAAGGTATTTTCATTGTTAATATGTGGGAAATCAGGAGTTGGTAAAACAGAAGTGGGGAGAATTTTACAAAGACAGATGTATCCAGATGATTTACCAATAAAAATTAATTTTGGTAATTATTCAGGAAAGGGATCCTTATGGAGTTTGATAGGATCTCCAAAGGGGTATGTCGGGAGCGAGCAAGGAGGAGAGTTGACTAATAAAATTTTGCATAGTAAATCAAAGATTATAGTAATTGATGAATTAGATAAGGCAGATGAAGCTATATTTACTTTCTTTTATGAAATGCTGGAAGATGGTCAATATACTGATTTAGATGGAAAAGTTATTAATTTGGATGGATATATAATCGTATTTACAGCAAATTTGAATAATAAAAATTTTAAAGATATGATTCCGGAGCCGTTATTTTCAAGATTTGACATGACTTATGAGTTTCAACCACTATCATATACAGATAAATTAAAGTTCATTACAGATTTCACGGATAAATTATTGAAAGATTATAAAGAACATATTGGCGGGTTAGACGAGTTTAATATTAAAAAACAAATAATAGAGAAAAATTATCAAACTTCTGACAATTTAAGGAATATTAAGCGTAAAGTCATGAATGATTTTGTTGAATTAGTGGGAGAAGAGAGTGCATGGAAATAATAGAATGAATATAATGGTTAAAGTGAGTGGAAATTTATTTAAAAAGAATAATAGTTAAATATTTTAAATGAAAATGATGACTGTATATATCAATGAAAGAGTATTTCGAACATTTGTAAATGACAATACACTGACAATAAAATTTTTAAATATTATATAGAAATAGCAATATCCACTAGATTATGAGAATTAAATAGTGTTATAATACAGATGAAAACATGATAAATGTTATAACCAGTATTGAGTGGGAATAATACTAAAAACCTCAGAAAACCCTATTGATAAAGGGAATTCTGAGGTTTTCTTTTTTCTAAGATTCTCAAATGATACTATAATCTTTTTCCTTAATTCAAGTGATGTCATGTGTCGAATAAAAAATGAATACTTGTTTTTTGAATCAAAATCGCAAGTTCCATAAATTGAGGTCCGACAGTTCAGTAAAATAGCATTTGAAAAAGAAATCAAGAGGATGGCTTAAGCTGTCGTTCAATTATATAACAGTATAATGAGATTTTTAGAGCATTCTGAGTATAAACCCATTTGAATCTACTATAAAGCCTGAAAAGAAAAATATATGGGGATTTGTTTCAATACTTGAATCTTCTGATCATAGCAATGAGTTTATATATACTGAGGCTGCTGAGATTTTGAATTTAAAATTAGAGTCAGATGAGATGCATTGGTTAATCACTCATATAAAAGTAGTTGATTTAACATCAATAGAAAGTAGAAATAGATATAATGCTAGTAATTTATATTAAAGAATTAGTGAAGAATGATTTTGATAAAAATGGTTTCCAAATCGATACATTTCAACGAGATTGGATTGAAACTTTGAATTCAATGAATAATGAAGTTGATGAATTTATAACAAGTGATCCAAATGTCATAAAGAATTTTAGTGAATCATGACTTTATTATTGAAGCCATTTATATTTGTATGAATGCGTAAAATATTCCTTTTTCATACAGGTGTTTATATCCGATAATAAATCAAGCAAAAAGAAATAGTTGATACGTATAAAAGTCTTGCCGCTTTCGAAAAAGGAACGCATCCATAAACAGGATAAGGTATTTTTCAATATGCTTCTAAATATACAGGGATGCGCCTATATCTTAAATTTCACAATCTTCCCAAATAAATTAGTGATATCATATTACAGAAGCAATATCTATCAAAAGCGTCCGTGAATCCTATGATGGAAACAGACACAATTTGTCCAGTTTATACAATTACATCACAAATCTTGCGATATAATAAAGAATATATATAATTGAAAAAGGAAGGAAATTAGGATATGAAATTCAAGGAAACGACGATTCGTGTACTGGTACGGAAGAATTATGGAGAATGCTTTGATTTTTACACACAGAAGCTGGGACTGCATGTAGTTTGGGGAGACCGAAATGGTCCCTATACTTCCTTTGCGGCAGAATCGCAGGAGGAGCCCTGCTTCGCTATCTTTTTAGGTGATGCCATGCCGATGTTTCAGGGATATGTGCAGCCGGATACAAATAAGCAGCCGGACACGGTAACTGCAGTCATACCTACAGATGATCTGGATCAGGATTACTGTCGTTTACAGGAAGCTGGTGTGGAATTTCTTGGGGAGCCGCAATTTATAGAAGCATGGGGCATGCGGTGTACTTACTTCAGAGACCCGGAAGGAAATCTATTTGAACTAAACGATGCCAGCGTGTAATGTGTCAACTATACATAAGATAATCTAATCAAAGCTGCAAACCGAAACATATATGCAGGAAAACTTCAGTCTTTATGGAAGCTGCTAGTATGCATGTAAAAATTCAGGTAAAACAATATTTGAAAGTGAGGAAGCCGTATGAACTGGGAACCATGGACAGGGTGCTATAAAATCAGCGAGGGCTGTACAAATTGCTATTTTTACGGTCCTCATGCAAAACGGTATGGTCAGAATACCATACAGAAGACGGATAAATTTGACTGGCCGATCCGAAAGAACGCAAAGGGTGAATACAATATCAAAGGAAACAAGATTCTTGCGACCTGCTTTGCCACGGATTTCTTTCTGTCGGAAGCCGATGCCTGGCGTGAGGAAATCTGGGCGATGATCAAGCAGCGGACGGATATAGAATTTTTGATTCTGACAAAGCGAATTGATCGTTTTCCTGTTGCCTTGCCGGATGACTGGGGAAGCGGATATGAGCACGTGAATATAGGATGTACCGTCGAAAATCAGGAAGCAGCCGATTACAGACTGCCCTTATTTCTATCCTATCCCATGAAGCGTCGGTTTATCGCCTGTGCTCCGTTACTGGAAGCGATTGATTTAACACCATATCTCGATGGTGTTGATCATGTCACTGTAGGCGGAGAAACCGGAAGAGAGGCACGCATATGTGATTATGAGTGGGTGCTTGACCTTCACAGGCAGTGCGAGGAAGCCGGTAAAACCTTCTGGTTTAAAAATACAGGCTCCCTTTTCAGACATGACGGTATTATAGAACGAGTGAATCCATTTAAACAGACAGGAAGAGCGAAGCAATGCGGGATTGATATAACAGATGGAAGAAGATTGTTCTGATCGATGGTTATGTATTTTACCATGATAAACGTTAGGATTATGCAGTCTTCTTTGACTGCGTCTGATAATAAAAAATGCGTAATTTGTACTGTCTATAATAAGATAAAGAAATGAGAGCAATCTCATTTTTATTTTACTAATAAATCATTGTGAGGTAAGCCGATGTGCATAGCGGGTAAACATAGCCCCTTTCCTCAAGATGAATATGGAAAAATAGTATCCATGTTCATCAGGTAAGCTGTTATATCCTTTATTCAGTCTTATAAGGAGCTTGTAAATCCTAACTCTTGTATTGACAATCCTGTTAAGTGTATTATAATGTATATGTACAACAAGTACATTAAAGTACAATGGAGGTGGCCTTGTGCAAATACTGATCAGTAATCATACCACAAAACCAATTTATGAACAGATAACCTCACAGATTAAGCATGCCATTATGAGCGGAGAATTAAAAAGCGGCGATCCGCTTCCATCCATGCGTGCATTGGCAAAGGATCTGCATATCAGCGTTATTACGACACAAAAAGCGTATGAGGACCTGCAGCGGGATGGCTTTATCGAAAGTGCTGCGGGCCGCGGAACCTTCGTATCCTCACAGAACAAGGAATTCATTCGTGAGGAACAACTGCGTCTGGCGGAAGCAAAGCTGCAGGAAGCTGCAGAAATCGGGCGGTCAAATGGGATATCGCTTGAGACATTAACAGAGCTGCTTACGATGTTTTACGATGAAGGATAGGGAAGGAGTATCATTATGGATGCACTCATGCTAAAAAATGTATCAAAAGCATATGAGAATTTTCAGCTGAAGAATATCAGCTTTACACTGCCGGAAGGGACCATTATGGGAATCATCGGTGAAAACGGTGCAGGCAAATCAACTATTATCAATTGCATTATGGATTTGGTAAAGCGGGACAGCGGCGAGATTACAGTTCTCGGACAGCAAATGAATAAAGACAATCTGGCACTGCGTGAAGAAATCGGTATCGTTTTCGATGTCAGTGATTTCTATGACAGCTTCAGTATTGAGCAGACGGAAAAAATTTTACAGGATGTTTATAAAAGCTGGGATCATGAAACCTTTCAAAAATACAAGCAACAGTTTGCATTACCGGATAAAAAGCGTATGAAAGAATTCAGTCGTGGTATGAAAATGAAAACAGCGATCGCTATTGCATTATCTCACAAGCCGCGACTTCTCATACTTGATGAGGCAACAAGCGGTTTGGATCCCGTCATGCGGGATGAAATCCTGGATGTATTCTTGGAGTTTGTACAGGATGAGCATCATTCTATCCTCCTATCCTCCCATATCTCTACCGATTTGGAAAAGGTGGCCGATTACATTACATTTCTACATGATGGAGAGCTTGTTTTATCTGCTTGCAAGGATGAATTGATTTATCAATATGGTATCATGAAATGCCGGGAAGAAGATTTTAAACAGCTGGACCCGGATGCTATTATTCGCTACCGCAAACAGCCTTATGAAACCGTGGTACTTGTCGCAGATCGAAAGGCGGCTGCACATAATTATCCAAACTGTATCGTTGAGCGCGCTACACTGGATGATATCATGCTGCTGTATGTGAAAGGAGAACGAATATGATTGGTCTGATACGAAAGGATTTATATTATTTAGCTTCCAGCTGGAAGCCGTTACTGCTGTCTGTCCTCATCATTGGCGGATTTTCCACCTGGAAAGGCTTTGGAGCGATTCTGATCGTGATTTTGCCAACCTTTTTCGGATTGAGCGTTATGGGCTGCATTCAGATGGATGCACAGAACAAATGGTATGACTATTACCGTGTTCTTCCCGTTTCCTTCCGGAATGTTGTGGCAGCTCGTTATGTCGCATATCTGACGTTTACTAGCATCGGCTTTCTGATAACCGTTGTATACGGTTACGGGATTCAATTTACGATGGGAATCACTGCTCTGGGAACCCGGTTTGCTATGTGGCAGGGATTCTCAATGGGCATTGCACTGGCACTGAGCTTTGCGGCTGTCTTTATTCCTGCCACCTATTACAATAAGGGCGAGAAAATGGAGGTATCCATGATGATGAGCGGTTTTGTATCCTTTGGAGCTGTATATCTTGCCAGCAAGCTGCTGATGCTGTTTGGTATTCAGCTGATGGATTATGCAGATATGTTTCTTCAGATTCTATTAGGTTCGTCTTTGCTGCTGTTTGCAATCTCATGGACTGCATCAAATATCATAGTTCAAAAGCGTGCCTCATAACCAGCACACTGCAAGTAATAGAGCAGGAACCGGATAAAATCCATAGCTAAAAGCAATAAGGAGAAAAGAATGAGGAACATTACAAAGGAGCAGCTGGAATCTGCGCATAAGGAAATCGTGGCGATTATCAGAAAATGTGAGCATATGGAAGGGAAATTCGCAGCAGGGACCTCGCAGCATACCTTACTGAAAAATCGCCTGTTTTCCATGCGTGTGGCAAAGCAGCTGATCGAAGAAAAGCTGACAGCACTGCAAATGAATGCTGCGATAGAAAACGCAAATATAGTTTCCCTTCAGGAATTGGCTTCAGCCATAGAGCCGGTTCGCTCCATCATCAGAAAATGCAGAAAGGCACAAAGTAAATATGAAAAGGAAACCGCCCATTATAATCGCCACGAGCCAATGATTCATGCGATGCAGATTGCAGAGCAGCTGCTTGAGGAACAGCACCAGTTGCAGCAGGAGGCAGAAGCTCGCTAAAAAGACATACACCTATTATATAACGAAGCACATAAAGCGAAAAGAGGATTCGAGGGTAGGAGTTCTTAGCAGCTATATGTGTTTTTCTGTCTTTTCATAGGAAAAAAATTCCTGATAAAATTTTGTTGACTCTCCCCCTACAGGAGCATGTAAGCTGAAGGTGAAAGGAGGAATTGCAATGAAAAGTATTGAAGTTTCGGATATAACGAAGACATATAACGGAAGAACAGTCGTAGACAGACTGAGCTTCTCCGTTGACAAAGGAGAGGTGTTCGGACTACTGGGACATAACGGTGCCGGCAAGAGTACGACGATTGACTGTTTACTGGGTCTTACAAAGCCGGACAGCGGCAGTTCACGTATCTTAGGACAGAATGCAGCCAAACACAGAAAAACGTTGTTTGAGCATGTCGGTGTCCAGCTGCAGCATGCGGCACACGCAAACAATATTCGCGTTTGTGAGGTATGTGAGGAAACCGCGGCACTTTACCATGAGCCTGCGGACTATCATGCGCTTTTAAAGCAGTTTCAGCTGGAAGCGTTCACCAATCAAAAGGTGGAACAGCTGTCGGGAGGTGAGCGGCAAAAGCTATCTGTAGTCGTGGCACTGATTCCAAATCCACAGGTGATTTTTCTGGATGAGCTGACGACCGGACTGGATGTGGCAGCCCGTCGCGAGGTATGGCATATTCTGAAATCACTGAAGCAAAAGGGAATGACAATTTTCCTGACAACGCATTATATGGAGGAGGCTGAGAATTTATGTGATCGCCTACTTATTTTGAAACAGGGCAGAAAGCTGTGTGAGGGAAGCGTTGAAGAACTTATCGAAAACAGTCCCTATGAAAATCTGGAAGAGGCATATCTATGGTACAGTGAGGAGGAAGTGAGCATATGAAACGATTTCTGACATTTTTAAAGGTGGAAGGGAAGCTGAGTCTGCGCAGTCCGGACGGCATCATTTTCGGTATCGGTATGCCGATAGGCGTCCTGCTTCTGATTGCAGTTGTAGCCGGTTCACAATCCGCAGGAGGTGCTGATTATTCCTTTTTACAGAGTGCATTTGCGTCGCTGTTAACGGTCGGAATCTGTGCGACTGCCTTTATGGGACTGCCGCTGACGATCGCAGATTACCGTGACAAGAAAATCCTGAAGCACTTCTTTGCGACACCGATTCGCCCGTTTATGATTCTGTCCGTTCAGGTGGTGATTGGCATGCTGACGTCATTCTTCTCAGCAGCGTTGGTTACCATTCTGGCTGTGTTTGGATTCGGATACCGCATGGAAGGGGATCCGTTCCTTTTCATCGGTGCATTTCTGCTTGTCATGTTGTCCATGTACAGCATCGGCATGATTCTGGCAAGCTTGTGCAAGACGGTGAAAATTGCGAATGTCGTTACAACCTTCGTCTATTTTCCCATGCTGTTTTTATCGGGGGCAACCATCCCCTTCGAGCTGTTTCCGGACACTGTGCAAAAGGTATGCAATGTCCTGCCGCTGACACATGGTATCAAGCTGTTAAAGGCGGTTTCTTTAAACATGTGGAGTCAGGAGATATGGATATCTGTCGCCCTTTTGATTGCTTTCGCAGTTGTCGGCTGTATCATTTCTGTTGTATCATTTAAATGGGATTAAGAAAGGTGGAAACCACTATGAACAAAGATTTTTTCTGTCATCAGGATGAACCTGAAAAGCTGTATCGGATCGGGGTATTTTCACAAATGAATCATATAACAGTGAAAACACTACGCCATTATGATGAAATCGGTTTACTGAAGCCCGCTTATGTGGATGAGGACAGCGGGTATCGCTACTATACCTCTAATCAGCTGCTGCCGCTGCATAAGATACTGGCTCTTCGGGATATGGGATTCTCTCTGGAGGAAATACGGCAGGTGTGTAATGGCGCTTCGCAGGAACAGCTGTTGAAGAAAAGAAAACAGCAGCTGCTGAAAATCATGGCGGAAACAGGCGAAAAGCTGGCGCGTGTGGAGGGCTATCTAAGTGGTGGACATCTGGATGATGAATACCGTGTCATTCTGAAATCACTGCCAGCGGTTACCATTGCCTCTATGCGGGTACATCTCGACAGCTATGCGGATCTGTTTTATAAAATGCCGGATATGGGGCTGGAAATGGAGAAGGTAGGTTGTGAATGTAAGGAGCCGGAATACTGCTTTACCATGTATTACGATGATGAGTACCGGGAGCAGGATGTGGATGCGGAAATCTGCGAGGCGGTTACTGAAATGAAAGAGAATCGCGGTGATTTGAAATTTCGTGAGCTGCCGGCTGTTGAACTTGCTGCATGCGTCATGCATAAGGGGGCGTATCGTACACTGCCGCTGGCATATCGTGCCATCGTTTCCTTTATTGAGGACAACGGCTACGAGATGATCGGACATCAAAGAGAAGCCTATATTGACGGTATCTGGAACAAGGACAGTGAGGACGACTGGCTCACAGAAATCCAGTTTCCTGTACGCAAAATTCAGCGAACCTAACTCATAGAACAGGATACAAAAAAGCATGGAATCTTTTCTAGGAATCCATGCCTTTTTGTATGGCGCTCTTTTTCATTCAGACTCTGCAACATCATAGCAGCCTGCACGTAAGGCAAGCAGCTTCCAGATATCCTGATATACGCTGCCTTCATCCTCCACATCAATCATCAGCCAGCGCTGTCCATTCCCTTCTGCTGTTTCCTGAATGATTTCCTGCATTGCATTACCGAGGTGCGGCAGCAGTGCTTCCAAATACGGCGCTTCTTTCTTGCCGATGACGATCAGCAGGGTGAAATACTGCTCCCGTGCATACAGGGTACAAAGATTTCTGCCTCTTTTTTTGAACTTCATATTCCATCCGTATTCCCATGTGCATCTGCTGAATTCCATTTGCGGTTCACAGGAAAAGATGTCCTTCATTGCCTGCAGAAATTTTTCAAACAGCTTGTTATGGATGACGGCGTAAAAATCCTCAATCTGCGGGATGTGTGTGCTGTCCTGCTGTATATCCATATAGTACCTCCTCGTGCTTCATGTTTACAGTATACTAGGATTTCTTGCGTTTGTCTTGTCACAGAATGCGCAGGTTACAAGATTCGTACCGGATATGCAAGCAGGACTACATAGATGAATGTACGGTTTTATTCAGGGTATGGGCATGGTATAATGGGGGTAGAGATTTATGACGCACTATATTTCAATATATTGTAACGGGTGCTAGTAAGCTATTATGGAAATCGGCACAGAATTCCCTGTCATAGAGAGAAGGCGCTATGAGCCTTGATTATCTGTGATTCTGATGATGGCTGTAGGCTGTAAAGGAAGCGGCAATCCGGGAATCGAAAGGAGCATAGGATGAAATATTTTGGTGAAGGCTTAAGTGAACAGCATAAAAAGCTGCAGCATAGGATTCGAAAGGAGCAGGAGCTGGAGGCAGCGAAGGAGCTGTTTCTTTCCCTTCATGCGGCATTGCATGCGTCCGCGGTTTCCGAAATGCCCTGCAATGAGGTGGATGCTCTTTTACAGGATTTACAGGAATATGAGTATGCAATCATGCCGACAAGGGAAGCGGAAACAATTGCCTGGGTTATCTGGCATATCGCACGCATTGAGGATCTGACAATGAATATGCTGGTGGCAAGGCAGGAGCAGGTATGGAATCCCGATTGGAAGCAGCGATTGCAGATCATGCTGGACGATACAGGTAATGCGTTAACGGATGATGAAATCATGGATTTCAGTAAAACGGTTTGTATTCCTGAGCTGCTGTCATATCGAAATGCAGTCGGACGCAGAAGCAGACAGCTTGTACAGGAGCTTACGTTTGCGGATATGAAGCGTCACGTTTCACAGCAGGACCTCGCACGGATTCGTTTATGCGGGGGTGTAAGTGAGCATCCGGATTCCTTATGGCTTTTGGAATTCTGGGGCAAAAAGGACGTTGCTGGTATTCTTCTCATGCCGCCGACCCGTCATATGCTGCTGCATCTGAATGACTGCTGTCGCTGGAAGCTGGAAATCAGAAACAGAAAGCACCTGTATCGCAGCTGAGGAATCTGTTTCCGTATACAAGGCAAGCGGAGTGCATAGAAAAAGCGGATAGCGAAAGGATACGGTGCTTATTCGATTTCGGGGGATAAATAATAAGAGAATTCAAGCCTGTTGTATTTTTCAATGAAAATGGAATTCTCGTTTTTTTGTACTCTGAAGGAAGAATGAGTCAAGGACAGCTGCTATCCGTTTGTGATAAACAAAATCCGGGTAATCCATATCCATGTTATTGACAACATGATGCAGTGCTGCTGGTTACATGAAGAATGATGTGTGCTTCTACTTTCGTATAGGATTCAAAATGCCTTTACAGCGTGTTTTTTGTATGACGAACCGTACCGCTCAGAAGGCTGTAAAGGTTGCTGTGGGACTGCTTCTGTATGCATGAACTGGAATGGTCTTTGTCATTCCATAAAGCATTGCGGTATATACAGCTTAATCAAAGAGGACATATATTTTTTAGCGGGTGTCTGCCTGCCTTTTTCGTTACTTATGGAAGGAAAATAGTATAGAAAACCTTTAATAGTATTGTGAGGATTGCATGATATGAAGAATTGCAGAGAGCTGATTCGATCCGATTTTCCAATACAGCAGCTTTAGAAACAGCAAGCAGAGTTTATAGCATCAAGTGCATTCAATTATGCTGTTTTTAAAGCCTCACTTAGCGGTTACATTAGCATAAAGGATGATTGAGCATGCGCTTTAGAACGAGGAACATGAGGAACAGCACTACATTCCCTGGGCTTGTCCGGATTCTGCTATTTCGATGCCGCAAGGCTGTAAAAAATGGAATAGAAAATATGTACAGCAGGTCAGATTGTGACAGTTTTGTCACAGACATAGACAGGGTGATATTTATTTTTTATAATACAGAAAAGGAAAGGTAGCGGATGCTTATGAAATTGCTGTTTGTTGAGGATGATCAGGCCATTGCGATGGGTCTTGTGTATACATTGAAAAAGGAAGGCTATGAGGTGGTGTGGTGTGAACATAAACGTTCGGCGCTGCAGCAGCTGGATCAGCAGACGTTTGATTTGCTGCTGCTGGATGTCGGACTTCCCGATGGCAGCGGATACGATATTTGTATATATGCAAAAAGCCGGCAGGATGTGCCGGTGCTGTTTTTGACTGCGCTGGATGATGAGGGAAATGTAGTGATGGGGCTGGACATGGGCGGTGACGATTACATTACAAAGCCGTTTCGAATCAATGAACTGCTCAGCCGGATGCGAAGCGTACAGCGCCGCTATCACCGTCAGGAGGAGGATATTGTTCAGATACAATATCTCAGCATCTATCCTAAACAGGGAAAGGTTTACAGGGAACAGGAGGAGGTGCTGCTTACTGCACTGGAATACCGTTTGCTCATGGTGTTTATCAATCATCCTCAGCAGGTGCTCAGCCGCTCTCAGCTGCTGGAGGGAATCTGGGATGCTGCCGGTGATTTTGTCAATGACAATACACTTACCGTTTATATTAAACGTCTTCGTGAAAAGCTGGAGCGCGATCCGCAGAATCCGTCGATCATTGTGACGGTGCGGGGGCTGGGCTACCGCCTGGAGCTGCATCATGCTGCGTAATACAGAGCTGCGTATCGCAATTTGGGCCAGCCTTGCGCTCATGCTGGTTACCGCCTGTCTTTTGCAGCCGATTTCAACTGCCGCCATGCTGATCACTCTTTTTACGCAGGGGATGCTTCTGACGATATATCTGCTGCTCAGCCGGTACCGCTATGCACAGCTGAAAAAGCTGTCGATGTATTTACAGCAGGTATATCAGGGCGATGGAGCATTTGATATTCCCCAATACAGGGAAGGAGAGCTTAGCATACTGCATAGTGATCTTTACAAAATCACACGCACTTTGCAGCTGCAAAAGGAGAGTCTGCAGAAGGATAAGCTGTTTCTGGCAGATTCTCTTTCCGATATTTCCCATCAGCTGAAAACACCGCTGACCTCCATGATGATTATGAGTGAGCTGCTTCAGGATGAGGCACTGCCCAGAAAGCAGCACATTCAGTTTGCGGATGCTTTGCGCCAGCAGCTGAAACGCATGGAGTGGCTGGTTTCCACACTGCTGAAGCTATCCCGCATTGATGCGCAGGTTTTACAGTTTCACCCGCAGCAGATATCGGTGTATCAGCTTTTGCAGGAAAGTCTGGAGCCCCTGCATATCATGATGGAGCTGAAGGAGCAGACCTGTACACTCGTCTGTGATGAGGGGCTGAGTGTTACACTGGATATGAAATGGAGTGTGGAAGCATTGGGAAATATACTGAAAAACTGTGTGGAGCATACGCCGCAGCAGGGCAGTATTCATATTTCTGTACAGGATAATCCGCTGCATACCTGTATTCGAATCCAGGATAGCGGAAAAGGGATCCCGGCAGAGGAGCTGCCGCATATTTTTGAACGCTTTTACAGGGGAAGGAATGCCTCAATAGACAGCGCGGGAATCGGTCTTGCCATGAGTAAGGCGGTTTTTCAGCAGCAGAACGGCGATGTGGAGGCGATTGCCAGCGAACAGGGTGCCTGCTTTCTCATTCGCATATACAAGGATGTGACAATATTGTAAGTGCGCCTTCACGAAGGAGTCATGAACGCGCGGTATGCTGTAGAGGAGGAGGTAGCTTATGGAAATTTTAAGAGTGGAGCATTTAACGAAACGGTACGGACAGGGGGAGGCGCAGGTGAGTGCGCTGGATGATGTGTCCTTCTGTGTGGAGCAGGGTGAATTTGTCGCCATTGTAGGGCCGAGCGGAAGCGGTAAATCCACGCTGCTGCATCTGCTGGGCGGTGTGGATCGGCCAACCGGCGGCAAGGTGTATGTGAGTGATAAGGATATGTATGCACTCGATGAAACCGCACTGGCGATTTTTCGCAGAAGACAGATTGGTCTGATCTATCAGTTTTACAACTTGATTCCGGTACTGAATGTGGAAGAAAACATCACACTTCCCCTGCTGCTGGATAATCGCAGCGTCAATACGCAGCAGCTGGACAGCATGGTAGAGGCACTGGGGCTGAAGAAACGATTACAGCATCTGCCCAGCCAGCTCAGCGGCGGCCAGCAGCAGCGCGTTTCCATCGGTCGTGCACTGATGGCATCTCCGGCCATCGTACTGGCGGATGAGCCGACCGGAAATCTGGATCGGGCCAACAGCAGGGAAATCATCGACCTGCTGAAGCGCCTGCATGATGAGCTTCACCAGACACTGATCATCATCACACATGATGAAGGCATTGCTTTGCAGGCAGATCGGATTTTAAAAATAGAGGACGGTCACATTGTGCGTGATGAGGTGATTCGCCGATGAATATCATACAGAAGGTGACATGGAAATGCATGAAGGCCGCTAAGCGCAGAACGATGGTCACCATCTTTGGTGTTATCCTGTCTGTTGCCATGATTGCGGCCGTTTCAACCATCGCACAGTCCTTTCAGGATTTGATGCTGCGCAATGCCCGTTCCAATTTCGGAGATTTTGAAATGGAATTTTATGATGTTCCTGCCAAACAGGCAGAAAAGCTGGTAAAGGACTCCCGCATAAAGGAAAGTCTGATTTCCTATCACGATACCTATGCATTCTTGAAGGATGTACGGGATGCGCAGCGACAATATATACAGCTTCAGGTCTATGATATGGAGCACCTGCATCTGAATGCCTTGCAGCTGGTAAAAGGAACGCTCCCGCGGCAAAAGGATGAAATTCTGTTATCGGAAAGCTTTATGGAAACAAGCGGTACCGCCTGGAAAATCGGAGACAGTATAACTCTGCCAATCGGTTATACGGTACAAAAGGATGGAAGCCGGTCATATTCCCAATGGAATTCGGATGATGCGACAGGTGAAAGCTTTCATCAAACCGGGGAGCGTACCTTTCGTATCACCGGTATTATGGATGATGGAAAGGTGCATTTCGGAAGCCAGAACTATGCCTTTTATCTGCCATTTCAGGGAAATGAGGGAACTTTGGACAACCGGTATGTCATTTCCTTTACGATGAAGGAGCGAACTGCATCCATTTATGAGGATGTACAGCAGCTTGCAGAGGACTACGGTCTGCAGGATGTACAGATCAATCCCAACAATACGCTGCTGATGTTTTACGGTATCAATGACGATAACGGTTTTATGACAACAATTACGCTTGCGACAGGGATGGTGGCTCTCATTATTATGATCGGTTCGATTTCTCTGATTTACAATGCGTTCGCCATTTCGTTATCACAGCGAAGCCGCTATCTGGGAATGCTTGCCAGCATTGGTGCTACGCAGAAACAGAAGCGCTCCTCCGTTTTCTTTGAAGCGTTTGTGATTGGTGTCTTTGCAATTCCAATCGGTGTTCTGTGCGGCTATGCAGGAATCGGTATCACCTTTCTTTGCATCCAGCCGCTGATTCAGGGGATGTTCGAAACCATGGTGGAGCTGAGGCTTGTCATCACCTGGCAGAGTGTGCTGTTTTCCGTTCTGTTTTCCTTTATCGTCCTGCTGCTCAGTGCCTGGCTGCCAGCACGCCGTGCATCCCGTATCACTCCAATCGATGCGCTGCGGCAGAATCAGGATGTCAGTATCCGTACAAAGGATGTGCGGGGATCATGCTGGATCCGCCGGTTCTTTGGCTTTTCCGCAGAGCTTGGCGCAAAAAATATGAAGCGAAGCAGACATCGCTATTATGCAACCCTGTTCTCGCTGATGATCAGTATGGTTCTCTTTATGACTGCCTACAGCTTCTCTACCTTTATTGCACAGGCCTTTTCAATGGCACAGGGGGAAATCCCGGCCGATGTAACCGGAGGAATGAGTGGTTATAAACAGCCGGAAAGGGATACGATACGAGAACAGCTGTCCCGGCTTCCCTCTGCCGAAGAGTTTCTCTATATGGAAAGTGTGACACTGCAGGATCATTCGACCGCAGTCTACAGCGATCAGCTGCAGCAGCTTTTGGATGAGCAGGGACAGCATTTCGATGAACCGCAGCAGCGCTTGTCTTTTGAGGTTATCGCTTTGGATGATCAGAGCTTTGCCCGCTATGCTGAGGAGGTCAATGCTTCTATGGAAGACTTTACAGGCAGTGATGCTCAGGCGATCCTACTGAATAAACTGACCTGCAAAAAAGAGAATACCTTTACTGATTACCGGCTGCTGGAGAATGCGGAAAAAGGAATGACGCTGCAGGCCGCTATGGATAAGCGCTCCTATGAAACAGCGATACATGTTGCGGCAGTCAGTGAAGTGCATCCGTGGTTTCTGCCGGCCAATGTTGATGATATTCATACGATTTATCTGATAACGAATGAGCAGTCCATGCGTATTTTGAAAAAACAGCTGCATCTTACACAGGACATGCTTTCAATGAATTTTCAGTATCGCTCCTCTCAGCCCTATGCACTGGAGAACGAGCTGACGCAGCTACAGTCCCAGCATCCGTCAGGGACGATCTTCAAGAGCAATATCCGGGCATTGAAGGAGCGGCAGAACCAGCTGTCCCTGTTCCTGAACGTCTTTCTGTATGGCTTCGTGGCTCTGATCCTGCTGGTCAGCGCAGCCAATATTTATAATACGATTTCCACAGGAATCGCCTTGCGCAGACGGGAATTTGCCATGCTGAAATCCATAGGAATCACACCGCGCGCCTTTCGAGCAATGATCCGTATGGAAATTATGCAATATCTGGGCAGGACCATGCTGTTTGGCATACCGCTTACGCTTCTTGTCATCTATGGTGTGTACGCTGTTCTGCAGCGTAATTTCACCTTTGCCTTTGCATTTCCGTGGCAGGGACTGCTGTTTATCATCCTTCTGCTGGCGGCTTTGCTGTTTATGAGCATGCGCCTGGCACTGCATGCGATGAAGCACGATAATCTGATGGAAACGATTCGACAGGAGAGCATATAGATGCTCTTCTTTTACACACGGCAAGTAATGCAGCAGGCAACTTTTTTTGCGTATGAAGCTGTTGACTTGTTGGGGTTTGGCTGAGGAAAGACGCATTGATAATGTGATTGCAAAAAGAGATGATGGAGTCTGGGAAAGCTGTGTAAACCGCTATCATTTTATGTTATAATTAGGAAAATGACAAAGGAGGAGGCTTATATGACATCCTATATTATGGCGATTGATCAGGGGACGACAAGTACCCGTGCCATTCTGTTTGATAAAGCCAGCAATATTGTGGGAGTAGCACAAAAGGAGCTGGAAAATTATTATCCGCACCCCGGCTGGGTGGAACAAAATGCAAACGACATATGGGCAAGCACGATTGGTGTTATGTTCGAGGTACTGGCAAAAACCGGTGTAAAGGATACACAGATAGCTGCCATCGGCATTACCAATCAAAGGGAGACGACGGTGGTCTGGGATAAGGAAAGCGGTCAGCCGATTTATTTTGCGATCGTCTGGCAGTCCCGGCAATCGGACACCTATTGCCAAAAGCTGAAGAAGGAAGGACTGGAGGAAATGATTCGTGAGAAAACCGGTCTGCTTCTGGATCCGTATTTCTCAGCAAGCAAAATCCGCTGGATACTGGATCATGTAGAGGGTGCTCAGGAACGCGCGGAAAAAGGAGAGCTGTTGTTTGGTACGATGGATACCTGGCTGCTGTGGAAGCTGACAAAGGGAGCCAAGCATATCAGCGATGTATCCAATGCGTCCCGAACGATGCTGATGAATCTGAAAACGCTGCAATATGATGATGAGCTGCTGCGGCTTTGGAATATTCCCCGCTGCATGCTTCCGGAAATCCGGGATTCCAGTGAGGTATATGGAGTGACCTCGGGTGTGTTTGATCACCCGGTTCTGATTGCGGCGTTGATCGGTGACCAGCAGGCAGCGTTATTCGGCCAGACCTGCTTTGATGCGGGAAATGTGAAAAACACGTATGGAACCGGCTGTTTTCTGTTGATGAATACAAAGGAGCTTCCGATTCACTCCGCACACGGACTTGTCAGCTGCGTCGGCTGGCGAATCAAGGGGGAAACGGATTACGTTCTGGAGGGCAGTGTGTTTGTTGCAGGAGCTGCCATACAATGGCTCCGGGATGGTTTGAAAATTCTGCACAGCAGCACAGAAAGCGAGCAGCGTGCCCTGCAGGTTGCGGACAGTGACGGTGTCTATGTTGTACCGAGCTTTACCGGTCTGGGCGCTCCGTATTGGAAGCCGCAGGCGAAAGGCGGTATGTTTGGACTGACCAGAGGAACGACACAGGAGCATATCATACGCGCTACGCTGGAATCTCTGGCCTATCAGACCAATGATGTGCTGCAGGCGATGAAGCAGGACAGCGGTCTGGATATTGCCCAGATGCAGGTGGACGGCGGTGCCAGCCGTAATGATTATCTTCTGCAGTTTCAAAGTGATATTACCGATACATGCATTGTACGCTCCACTATCAGTGAAACAACTGCGCTGGGGGCAGCCTATCTATCCGGGCTTGCCATGGGCTTCTGGAAATCCAAGGAGGAAATCCGTTCCCAGTTCCAAGTATCACGGCGCTTTACACCACAGATGGATGCACAGCAAAGAGCAGCCTGTCTGCATGGCTGGAACAAAGCAATCCATGCGATTCTTGACTTTTGATGGTTACTGGAAAATATTAACTTGTGAAATCATGAGCAAAACGGTTGACGATACTTTATCATTTCTGTTACCATAGAATTGCCAGCATCATATCATACGATGAGGGACAATGAAAATGCTGTAATCATACAGCCACATGGAGGAGAATATTACGATGAAAAAACTCACAGTACTACTAGCAATGACAGTGTTACTAGCAGCCTGCGGCGGTAACTCCGAGCCTGAGAAAAAAGGAAACGGTGAATCCGCAAAAGACAAGAACGGAGACTACGCAACTGCTGAAATCACAGTACAGGGTGATGATGTCGTTGCCATCAATCTTGACGAAACAAAAGAGGGAAAATCCAAAAAAGAGCTTGGCGACAAATATGGAATGAAGGGCGCAAGCAAGAAAGCGAAAAAGGAATGGGATGAGCAGGTGGAATTCCTGGAGAATTACATTAAGAAAAACGGTCTGGACAAGGTCGAAATGAACGAAGCAGGGTATCCTGTGAACGATGATGTTCTGGCTGGCTGCACCATCAATGTGAAAAGTCTGATGGATGCGGCAAAGAACGCAAAGGACAACGCAAAATAAAAATCGTATGGAAAAAGACGGAGATACCGGTTATCTTCGTCTTTTTATCACCCATGCGAATCGTGTATACTGTATGTAAATTGATTCATCACAGTTTGCTATCTGCACATAAGCAAGGGAGTCCGTGCAAATAGTGAATAAAGATGTTCACAAAGGGGTATCGCTTAGCTGTGCTTCTTTGTGAGCACATATGCTTTTGACGCTGCCTGCTCGGCGCATTACTTCTAAATAGGACAATACCTGTAGGTCATGCATGTCTTACCATTATAAAACAGGTTTTTAAACGGCTGGATTCCTGGTGTTTCTATGCCCTTACTCTTAACAGGTCCTCTCTTTTATACTATAATGTACAAATAAAAGGGAAAGGGAATATCTGAATGAAAAAAATACTTATACTGTGCTGTACAGCAGTTATGCTGCTTGGCGGCTGCAGGAAACAGGAACAGACGCCGCAGCCAAAGCCGAAAAAGGAACATCCGATTCGCAGTGTATCCCTGAGCTTTACCGGAGATATCCTGATTGAGGATGCATTATACAACTGGATGGGGAAGGGATATGATTTTAAAAACTATTTCGACAAGGTGACACCGTATCTGAAAGCCGATCTTGTCATCGGGAATCAGGAGGTTGTGCTGGGCGGCGAAACGCTGGGAATTACAGGGAGTGATTATACCTTCAATGCACCTGAGGAAATCGCTAAGCAGCTTCCGGAAATCGGCTTTGATGTTTTGACCTTTGCCAATAATCACAGCTATGACCGCGGCATGCAGGGAATTGTGAATACCCGTAAAAATCTAAAGGCTGCCGGTATTCAGACAACAGGAGCCTATGAGAAGAAGGAACAGCGGGATGATATTCTTGTAGTGGAACGAAACGGGATACGCTTTGCGATTCTTGCCTATACCTACGATACCAATCAGTGGATCGATGCTGAGAACAGCTTTGCAATCAATCATTTTCTCAATGAGGAGCATATGTTTGATGACCGCTGTAAAAAGCAGCTGGCAAGGGATGTGCAGAAAGCAAAAGAGCAGGCGGATGTGGTGATTGCGGCGATGCACTGGGGAACCGAATTCACCTATGAGATTGATGCTGCACAGCGTGATGCAGCCGGCTTTCTCAACGAGCAGGGGGTGGATATCATCATTGGCAACCACCCGCATTGTCTGCAAAGGGTGGAAACCTTAACGAATGCACAGGGAAAGGAAACCTTTGTAATGTATTCTCTCGGTAATTTTGTGTCGGCTGCTATGGGGGTAGATCGTGCCAGTGAACAATTCACCAATATGTATGAAATCGGCGGAATCGTGCAATGTGACGTAGAATTGAATACGAAAACAGGGGAAACGACAGTGAAAAATAAAAAAATGATACCGATTGTCAATCACTTCGATGCCTCCTATGACGGCTTCCGGCTGCTGCCGTTTTCCTCCTATACGGAGGAGCTGGCGGCAGCGCATGGTCAGCGTACCGTCAGCTCTGATTTTACCTATGCATGGCTCAGGGAACAGCTGAAGCAGCTGTATGACGGTGAAATTGCATGGCAGTAGTATAAACGGGTGAAATGATCGCATACTAACAGCAGCGAAAGGATGATATGCATGAAAAAGCAGGTAATGATGCTGGGCCTTTCCGTACTGCTGTGCGGCTGCGGCGGAAAGAGCGTGGAAAAGGAAGGTACGGGAACCTTTACAAATGATAACGGAGAAAAGACGACAGCCAGAGTCAAGTTGAAAAATGATAAAATCGCCGAGGTTGAAATTGATGAAACCGCAAAGGGGAAGGATAAGACCAAAAAAGAGCTTGGTGAAGAATATGGAATGAAGCAGGCCAGTCCGATCAAAAAGGAATGGAATGAGCAGATTGCCTTTTTTGAAAAATATGTCGAAAAGCACGGCATCGATAAAATAAAGCTCAATCAGGATGGCAAGGCAGAAAACAATGATGTCAGAAGCGGCTGTACCATCAGCGTAGACGGATTTATAAAAGCCATACAGGCTGCAGAGAAAAATGCAAAATAGGTAATACGATATCTGCAGGGCAGTGAAATCGCCGCTGCAGGTATCTTTTTTTCTCTCAAATCGTATCAGCTTCTGCATTCTTTCACGAAAAGGGTTTGCAAAGCGTTTTCTCTCGGGTATAATATAAGAATGTTGGAGGATCTATGAATAAAGCAGATAAACTATTTATTATGATCGTCGCAATCTGTGCCTGTCTGCTGTATGTTCCCCTTGTCTGGAGTGCATACCGTGATGCAGGACGGGATAAGGAAGTTGTTGTCAGCTATAAGGATCGTGAAATACTCAGAAAGAGTCTGGCGCTCAACGATGTGTATACCGTGAAGGGAACGCTCGGTGACGTACAGGTGGAGGTAAAGGATAAAAGGGTTCGTGTGGAAAAGGAAAACAGTCCCTATCATCTCTGTTCCATTCAGGGATGGGTGGAGGATGCCAATCGTCCGATTGTGTGTCTGCCCAACAATATCGTCGTCCAGATTGAGGCGAGCGATACTGACAGTGATGATGTGGACACGGTGATACAGTGATGAGCCGTACACAGAGGATGACAACGATTACGATGCTGACGGCTATCAGTATTCTCTTTCATATGATCGAATCCATGATTCCCGTGCCGGTTCCGGTGCCGGGATTCAAGCTGGGTCTGGCCAATATTGTCGCTCTGATCGCATATTATCTGTTTGATGCCAAGGTGATGCTCTCTGTCAACCTCATGCGGGTCGTGCTGGCCTCTTTGCTGAGAGGGATGCTGTTTGGCACCGGCTTCTGGCTTTCCATGTGCGGTGTACTGCTGTCGACACTTGCCTGTATCCTTGCCAGAAGAACACCGATGAGTATTTACGGTGTCAGTGTGGCGGGAAGCAGTGCGCATGCCATTGGACAGGTGATTGCAGTAACGCTGATTTATCAGCAATTCTTTATGCAGGCGATCCTGCCGGTATTGATTCTGCTGGGCATCCCGACGGGACTGTTTGTGGCACATGTCGCAAAAGCAGTTCTGAAACGAATACACATAGAATGATTGCGATTATTTGAGGAGGAATTTAATTATGGAAACATTTGTATATAGACCAAAGGGCGTATGCTCAAGAGAAATGCGTTTTGAAATGGACGGCGATATCATTCGCAATGTAACCATCGTTGGCGGCTGTGCCGGTAATCTATTGGGCATTTCCAGAATTATAAAAGATAAAAAGATAAGTGAAGTACTGGATGCATTTCGTGGGGTTCGCTGCGGAGCGAAGCCGACATCCTGCCCGGATCAGATTGCGGAGGCGCTGAGCGAATACGCAAGAAAGCTGGGATAAGCAGGATTCCTGTGCCCGTGACACAGGGCTTGTGAAAGCATGACGGGAAATAGGCTTACCGCCTATTTTTTTCGTATATAGAGAGGAAGGGGATTATGAAAAAAATACGATTTGTATGGAGATATGTACGGCCGTACCGTTATCAGTTTGTACTGATTTTACTGGATGTGGCAATATATTCCCTATTTATGCTGGCTGCACCGCTGATCATTTCCTGGATGATCGACAATATCATTAAGGGAGTACCGTTTGAAAATGCTTTTTTGCAGCAGCTGGTGGATATGGCAGGCGGTATGCAGGCTCTACAGTCCCATTTGTGGATCGGCTCCGTTCTGGTGGTGGTAAGCTATCTTATGGTTGCCTTTGCTATCAACCGCAGAAGTATGCATGCCGGTAATGTTGCGGAAACATTGGCGCTGAATGTGCGGAATGATTTATATGACCATTTGCAGAAGCTGCCGTTTTCCTATCATAAAAGCAAGGACAGCGGGGATTTGATTCAGCGAAGCACCTCAGATATCGAAACAGTGCGCAGATTTCTGGCCAATCAGTTTTCCGAGATGCTGTTTGCGATGTTAAATGTCACTCTGGCAGCGCTGATTTTATTCAGCCGCAGTGTGAAGCTGACGCTGGTATCCATTGCACTGATTCCGCTGATTCTGATAGCGAGCTATGTGTTTTTCTCCAAGGCGAAGAAGATTTTTCTGGAATGCGATCTTGCGGAAAGCTCCATGACAACCGTGCTGCAGGAAAATCTGAATGCTATGCGCGTAGTAAAGGCGTTTCATCAGGAGCAGCATGAAATTGATAAATTCGAAGAGGCGAATGATGCATATCGCAAGAAATATTTTGATTTGATGCATGCACTGGCACTGTTTTGGAGCGGCACGGATTTTCTGGGACAGATGCAGATTCTGGTCATGATCATTTTCGGAATCGGCATGGCACTGCAGGGAGAGCTGAGTGTCGGCACATTCTTTGTGTTTTTGATGTATGAGAGTACCATTGTGTGGCCGCTGCGTCAGCTTGGAAGGATTTTGTCCGATCTTGGCAAGGTCAGCGTTTCCATCACACGAATCGAGGAGGTGCTGAATGAGGAGGCGGAGGATCTGGAGAGTGGACTGCGACCGGACATCAGCGGAAATATCTGCTTCGATCATGTAAGCTTTCGTTATGAGGATGGAAGTCGGCATACGCTGCATGATCTGTCCTTTACCATCCATGAGGGGGAGCGTATCGCCATCATGGGGCCGACGGGGAGCGGAAAATCCAGTCTGGTGCATCTGCTGAGCGGCATCTATGACTATGATCGGGGCAGCATAACCATCAACGGTGTGGAGCTGCGCGATATCGCCAAATCATGGCTGCGCCGTCATGTGCAGATCGTTTTGCAGGAGCCGTTTCTGTTTTCCAAGACGATTTATGAGAATATCCATCTGTCCGATCATCATGCGATGAAGGAGGATGTGGTGGAGGCTGCCCGCATGTCCTGTATTCACAATGATATCGAGGAGTTTGATCAGGGCTATGAAACAATGGTTGGAGAAAAGGGTGTTACCCTGTCCGGGGGACAGAAGCAGCGTGTGGCGATTGCACGATCCCTGCTGGCGAAAAGTCCGATCATGGTGTTTGATGATTCTCTGTCTGCACTGGATATGAAAACGGATGCGATGATACAGGAAGCCCTGCAGGATATCCGCTATTCCATGACGATGCTCATGATCACTCATCGTGTGGCTTCCGCACAGAATGCCGATCGTATCCTTGTTTTAGAGCATGGACGACTGGTACAGGAGGGAACGCATGAGGAGCTGATCAAGCAGGACGGCTTATATCGCAGAATTTATGAAATTCAGAAGGAGGGAGGTGAGGCATATGGCACAGCGCATCATGAAGGAACAGGAGTTTGAGAGTGATGTATTTGACCGCGGTACCTGGCAGAAGGTTTTCCAGCTGCTGTGGGAGCATAAAAAAAGTGTGATACCACTGATTTTCTTTAATACCATTCTGGCGGTTACCGATGTCATCATGCCTTTGCTGAACCGCTATGCCCTGAATACGTATGTCGATGATCGAACAGGCGCAGATACACTAACGGTATTCATCCTTGTTTATGTCATGATGATACTGGCACAGTGTCTGCTGGTATATCTGTTTTTCCGTCTGGCCGCAAGAGTGGAGAGCGATTTCGGAAAAAATCTGAGGGAGAAATGCTTTCGTAAGCTGCAGGAGCAGACCTTTTCCTACTTTGACCGTACGGCAAACGGCTGGCTAATGGCCAGAATCACCTCGGATACGGCACGTCTGGCAGAAACGCTGGCATGGGCCTTTGTCGATGTGGTATGGGGAATCTTCGTCATGCTGGGAATCAGTGTAGTCATGCTGCTTGTTAATTGGCAGATGGCGTTATGTGTATTGGTGGTAGTTCCGCTGCTCTGGTTTGTTTCCCTGTATTTTCAGCGTCGCATTCTGTCTGCACAGCGGCAGTCAAGGAAAGCCAATTCCCGTATTACCGCTTCCTTTGCGGAAGGCATCAACGGTGCCAAGACAACGAAAACACTGGGAATCGAGCAACAGAATTATGATGAATTCGAAAAGAAAACCGATGCCATGAAGCGCTACAGCATGCGAGCCTTGCGAATCAATGCCATCTTTCAGCCGATCGTATATCTGCTGTCTGCTGTTGTCATCGCCCTGCTGCTGTATGTTGGCGGGGAACAGGTGCTTTTGAAAACCATCCAGTTCGGAACACTGGCGATGTTTATCAACTATGCCCAGCTGTTCTTTGATCCGCTGAAGCAGATTGCCCGTGTGCTGGCGGAGATACAAATGGCGCAGGCAAGTGCGGAGCGTGTGGTTGCATTGCTGGAGGAGGAAATTGAAATCACGGATTATCCGGATGTCATCGAGCGCTATGGAACCCTGTTAGAGGAACATAGCGAAGCCTATGAACCTCTTCAGGGAGATGTCGTATTTGACCATGTGAATTTCTATTATTATGAAAATGAGCCGGTTCTGCGCGATTTCTGCTTGCACGTGGCAAAAGGACAGACGGTAGCGCTGGTGGGGGAAACCGGTTCCGGAAAAAGCACCATTGTCAATCTGCTCTGTCGCTTCTATGAGCCATGCTCGGGACGTATCCTTATGGATGGCAAAAATTTAAGAGAACGCAGTGTGGGATGGCTGCATTCCCATATCGGTTATGTATTGCAGACGCCGAATCTGTTCAGTGGAACCATACGGGATAATATCCGCTATGGCCGCCGTGATGCCAGTGATGAAGAGGTGGAGCAGGTAGCCCGCCTTATTCAGGCACATGATTTTATCAGCCGCATGGAAAAAGGCTATGACAGTGAAGTCGGCGAGGGTGGCGATCGTTTGTCAACCGGACAAAAGCAGCTCATTTCCTTTGCAAGAGCCATGCTATGTGATCCTGCCATCGTGATTTTGGATGAGGCGACAAGCTCCATCGATACGGAAAGTGAAAAGGCGATCCAGTATGCCATGGATCAGCTGCTGCACGGTCGTACAAGCTTTGTTGTTGCGCACCGTCTGAGTACGATTGTTTCAGCTGATATTATTGTAGTGCTGCAGCACGGTGTAATCATCGAGCAGGGAACACATGAGGAGCTGATGGCGAAGCAGGGCTATTATTATGAACTGTTCACTTCTCAGTATCGTCAGGAGCGCATACAGCGCAGTATGAAATAATCAGCATACACTAAAAGCGGCATACTATGTGGTATACAGGCGCAAATCAATGGTTTGCGCCTGTTTTAAATGCAGGGAATCGGTATGCGCAAGCACAGTTGCGGCGGGGAGATTTTTACTGCTTGCCTTGAGTAGTGATTAAAGACAAGGACTGCTCTGTGCAGACCGCAGGATTATTTATAGGGATAGAGTCAAACGCCTATGGGATTTTCTTTTTGAAATTGAAAAGTATAATGAAATTTGAAAGCTGATATCAACGGCGACGTTTAAATAAACAAAGAATGCTCACTGGTGATTATAGGAATGCACTTCTATCCCTTATTTCATCTGTGCTTGATATATGCGAATGATTTACATACCTTTTTTACTCTATTATTTATGAGTGTATCAGGGACAGCGGCGTAGTTTTTATGGTAGAATAAAAAGGAGTGTAAGGAGGTCGTATACATGGAGAGAATAGCAAAATTTCATAAGGTGAGCATGCAGCAGTTTGAGAAGGACTGGAGTGCAGCATTTCCCGAAGTGACGGCGACAGAAATACAGCGGATATACGAGGAGTTAAGGCTTCCTGTACGTGCGACTCGAGGCTCGGCAGGCTACGATTTTTTCGCGCCGGCGGCATTTACGCTGAAACCGAGGGAAACATTGAAAATACCCACCGGAATTCGTGCGGAAATTCAGGAGGGCTGGGTGCTGCAGCTGTTTCCACGCAGTTCACTGGGCTTTACCTATCGTTTGCAGTTTAACAACACAGTAGGAATTATCGACAGCGACTATTTTGAAAGCGACAACGAAGGGCATATTTTCATTAAGCTGATGAATGATTCAACGCAGGGGAAAATCGTACAGCTTCGCGCAAACGACGGCTTTGCACAGGGGATTTTTCTTCCGTTTGGAATCTGTGAGGATGATGCTGCACAGGAACAGCGTAACGGCGGCTTTGGGAGTACGAATAAATAAAACAGCCCTGTACGATGCAGAAGACAAGCGGCAATTTCAAAAAAAGCTCCTTGCTTATAAGGCTTGCATCACAGGCAGATAAGTAAGCAATCATAACATGCATCCTGTAAAACAAACCCTGGAAAACGAATACAATGCGACAGGAATTGGATTTCGTTTTATCAGGGTATTTTTATTATGCCGAAAAATGGAGAATACAGTATCTATAGCATACCTTGTTTCTGTATGTTTTTCTCATTTATGTTATATACAGTATTACTTTTATTTTAGTACTTGACAATACAAAGTACTAGATGTATTATAATAGTGGAGGTGATGCTGGTGAACACACAATTCAAGAAGGGTGTTCTGGAACTGATTGTGCTGCTTTGCGTATATAAAAAGGATATGTACGGATATGAGCTGGTGTCCGAGGTCAGTAAGGTGATCAATGTGAATGAGGGAACCATCTACCCGCTGCTGAAGCGTCTGACCAATGAGCACTATTTTGAAACCTACCTCAGTGAATCCACAGAGGGACCTCCGCGAAAATATTATCGCATAACCGGGAATGGAAAAACGAGGACAACGGAGCTGCTGCAGGAATGGAATGAATTCCATGAACAGGTCAGCAGATTTATAAAGGAGAGTGAAATCGATGACGAAAGATGAATTTCTGCGATTGCTGGATCGCAAGCTGGATGTTATCAATGAAAGGGAACGACGAGATATCATTGATGAGTACCGCACACATATTGAAATGAAAATGAAGGAAGGAAAAACGGAGGAAGAGGCAATCGAGGATTTCGGTAATATCGATGAGCTGGTGGATGATATTCTGGATGCTTATAAAATCAATACGGACCGTGTCAACCGATCCTTTGATACCAAGCTGAACCGCTTTATGGATGATCTGTTCAACGGCTTTCAGCGGTTTCTGGGCTCTTTCACCTCCCTGCAGATGGATGATGTCGTACGCCTTGTATTCGAAATCCTTGTGATACTGATTCTGCTGGCTGTTCTGCATATTCCCTTCCGCATGATTTCCTCTTTGGGAAGCAGTCTGCTGCATTCCGTGGCAGGCTTTGGAATCGGAAGTCTGCTGGCTGCTATTTGGAAATTTATTATCGGTGTCGCCTATGTGGCAATCTTTGTTGTAGTGCTGGTTAACCTGTGCACAAAACGACTGAACCGTTATCGCAGTCATTCGAAAAACGGAGACGGTGCCAGTGTGTTTGAAGACTTTAAAGAAAGCTTTGATTTTGATTTTGATCACGCCAAAAAGACGGTGCATTTCTTTACAAATGATCGCAGCACGCGTCGGGAAACGGTATATGATGAGCATGATGATGTGAAGTATCAGGAAAGAGCTGCACAGCGTGAGGAAACAGATGATTCATTTGATGAATATGAGGATGAGAGCATGTATGAGGAGCCGCGCAGAAGAGAGTATCGCCGTTCCTATGAAGGGGAGCATATCGAACGCGGTGTGACAAGTGTTGCGACGATTCTGATGCGAATCTTCTTCTGTCTGATGATGATTCCTTTTGTCGGTATCATCGTGGCATTGTGCTGTGCGCTGGGTGCGATGATTGTGCTCAGCTTTGAAGGACTGACCCTGTTTGGTGCCTACTTTATCGTTATTGGCGCATTGGTGGCAACCGGAGGCTTTCTATCACTGCTGTACAGCGTTTTATGGAGAAGGGGGTAGGCATATGAAAAAATTTCTGATATCCCTGATAGTCGGTATTACGATGATGGCGATTGGAACAACCATGCTGGTATTTGAAATTAAGGAATTTGAATTTGTGGACGGAAGAAGCGCCTATTACGGCTCTGATACCGTAAAGACACAAACCTTCCGTGTGAAGAATCAGGATTTGAATATTGTGTTTGAGGATGATTACTATACGGGTTATGAGTGGAAATATGATGAGAGCATGAAGGATGAGGTTCGTGTTGAGTATGCTTCGGATGTGCGGGTGAAAACGAGCGGGAATACGATCGTTATCGAAGAGCGCTATGACCATGAATGGGGTGTCAATGACGGCATGGATTTCCTGAATACCTTTCTTGACGGCTTGAAGCATCGCAAGGTCTATACAATGGATTACAGAGAAAACGTTGTTATTGTATCCTCCTCACAGGCAAGAGATCGTGTACATGTGACCTACGAATAGGATTGTAATAGAAAAAACGCGGACCATAGAATGCCGCGTTTTTTTTAGCTCTTATATGGAATTTAAACCCTCATATGGTGCTCTGTGCTTCTCTTAATTGTCGGATATCACCACGTTGTAAAGCCGTTATATTGCTTTGGATAAGCTCGACAGGCCAGTCCCACCATTTCAGGGCAAGCAGCTCTGCTATGGTTTCTTCGGGAAAGCGCCGCCGTATTTCTCTGGCAGGCATACCGCCGACGATGGTATAGGGGGCAACATCCCTTGTGACAAGAGCCCGCGTTCCGATAATGGCACCGTCACCGATGGTAACACCGGCTAGAATCACTGCTTCGTATCCGATCCATACATCATTGCCAATTACGATATCTCCCTTATTATCCCATGCATCTTGCACATTCTCCGGCTTTAGCTGCCACTCTTCGAAAAAAATGGGGAAGGGATAGGTTGACAGGGACTGCAGTGCATGATTCGCACTATTAAATAAAAATTTTGCACCGCAGGCGATGGAACAGAATTTACCGATGATCAGGCGATCGCGGTTGACAGGGTACTGGTATAAAACGTTATGCTTTTCAAAATCACGGGGATCTCGTGCGTGGTCATTGTACATCGAAAAATCACCTGCCGTAATTTCCGGTCGGGTTATGATATTTTTGATATAGACGGTATTTGGATCACCGCTGCGTGGATAAATCAGATGTTTATTCATGTTTGTTCTCCTTCTTACCTGTTCATTGTACGGGAAGAGATGCGTATGCGGCAAGCCACAAAACCGTACAGACCTGTTTTGTAGAAAAAAGAATGCCGCAGCATTCTTATGATTTTTGATAAATGATTTTCTTAATTGCATGTGCCGATAATGCATACTGAGTGGAAAGCTCCTCAATCGTGCAGCCGGACACATAGCGTTGCCGGATGCCTTCATTTCGCAGATGCAGCTCGGTTCGATAGCCGCTGCGCTCTCCCCAGCGTTTTTTCTTTCCGGCAGCAGGAATATAAATGTATCCTGCCTGTATATACTTCTGTAGCTCCTCCACCAGGTCAATTGGTAAAATAGTACGGGCATTTACATATTTCATGCAGGCTCCTCCTTTACAATTCTGTTCAGGATGCAAAGCCGGCAAATGCTGCGACTTGTTTACTCCATGCAGGTGTCGCAGCATTCCGGCGTTGCATGGAGTCTTGCTTCATTTAGCTTCATGTTATCACACTTCCTTATGGCTTCAGTATAGCATGCTTTCGTATAATCTACAATGCAGCTTCCGTAAAAAGAAAGCTATGCAAGGTAGCGGACAATGTATAAAATTAGAAAGCAGACCTACAAAATGCCAAAGGGGATGTTCCACAGATAAGCAGTCCCAACTGAACAGATGCAGGAGAAACATGCTGTGTGCGAATGGGAATTCCTGCTTCCTCCTGTGCAATCAGCATTTGTTCCTGCTGTACAAGCTGCTCCTTTTGTTCTAGCAGGGAAGCCCTGCTGTTTAGGATGAAGTAGCATGTGGTGAGAAGCAGGGCAAGCATGATGGACAGCATCCATTTGCCGGGTATGCTTTTAAGTTTTTTCATAGGTGTTCTCCTTTTCATCATGTTGTGTTAAACGTAGTATAGCATGGCTGCTGCAGCGTGACAGTTATAGAAGAATGGTTCGACCTGCGGCATGTACAGAGCACAGCAGTGTAGGAGATAAAGCAAGTACAGCTGCTTATATAAGAAATCTATGTTGAAGCTTGTTGCTTCGCCGTTATCAAAATCCAAGCTCGATGGAAGCGTCTGAAGCTGAGACCTTCGCGAGTTTCAAAGTTATCTGTTTAGTTCCGTTCACATGCTGAAAAGCAACACTTTCTACCTCTGTAATTTTCTAATCGTATTGACAATATCGTTAAACGATAATATAATGGTAACAGAGATATATCGTTAAACGATATTGGAGGTGGTGCTGTGCCGAAGAAACAGCTGGAAACATTGACAGAGCCAATGTACTATACGCTGATTGCGCTGCTTCAGGCACGCTGCGGGATGGAGATTACAGAGTTTGTTCTGAAGCTGACCAGGGGAAGAGTACACCTGGTACCGGGAACCCTATATACCATGCTGTCGAAGTTTGAAAATGAAGATATGATTCGGGAAACGGAATCGGATGGCAGGAAACGGTTCTATCTGATTACAGAAAAAGGAAAGGAAATGCTGATGCAGGAATACAGGCGCTTGAAAACCATGCTGCAGGATGGGGAAGTATGGATTGAAAAGCAAAGCAGTGAAAAGGAGGCGGCTTCATGAAACGAAGGAAGAAACATGTATGGCTGATTGTATATCCGTTTGAATACCCGGCTTTACAGGCATATCTGAATGACATGGCGGAGAAGGGCTGGAAGCTGGTAAGCTTAAAAGGGGACCGCTCCTGCTGGCTCACATTTGAAGCGGATGCTTCACAGAAGGAGTATTACCTTGTGGACTATACAAAGGATTACTCCATGATTATACCGGATTCAGAAACAGCGGATGCCCATAAGTATCGCACCTTTGTTGAAGAATTCGGGTATATGTTTGTCGGATCAAATGGCCCGCTCATGGTGTATCGCTGCGATGATCCTAACCTTACCTTGCGAGAGGGAACACAGGAGGATCGCCGTATCATGAATATGAGTATGCATAAGACAGCTGTATGGCTTTTCATATCATGGGCGCTGTATGTACTGCTGTTGCTGCAAAGCTATCACGGACTTCTTTGGAGCATGTACGCCGATGGTTCCCAGTTTCAGAATTTTCTTTTGATGGCCGCATTGAATATTACATGGCTGATCCATCTTCTCCCTTACTTTATATGGCTTGTGCGCAGAAGGAATATGACCTCTTCAAAAATGCTGCTTCGGCAGTCAAGAATCGTGTATGGCAGTGTAGTACTGCTGATCTGTATGCTGATCGGCTCTTTGTTCACAGTCAATGTTCTTTATGTGATCGCATTCACTGTGATCTTTCTGGTCTTCGGCTGGCTCATTTACCGTTTTTGGAAAACCAGATATCCAATGGGATTCAAGGTGATTGGCAGTATAGCACTGCTTTGGGTAACCTTTGCGATAGGCGTGAATATCACACTTACCAGCACCTATGATTCGCTTTCGTTTCAAAAGCCGATGGAACAGACAAGGTTATCGGATTTTGTCCTGCAGCATGTAAATACCGCAGGTCTGACTCTGGACAGCTACAGCGAATCTTCCATACTGAGCGAGCATATGTCCTTCAGTGCCTACAGCGAGAAAGAGGATGCAGCGGATAAGAATTTGTATATTGATTGGTATCGCATCCGCGATGGGTTTTTCAGGGATTGGACGAAGCGCCGTTATCAAAGTGAGGATGGAATGGAGCAGATGTGCAGGGGATATGGTGAGCCGATAAAGACACAGGGGGTCACCATGTATAAGGGAGAGTATGAGGTGTTGTTCATCCGTGATGATACCTATGTATGTATCAATGACGATTTTTTGCTGGATGATGACGGATGGAAGCTCATACATGAATTGTTAAATCTGTGAAAATATTTTCAGAAATAAAATGAATAAAAATTGAAAATGTGTTGAAAGTATGGTTTCTTCGTGGTATACTGTAAGCAGATTTCATAAGAATCTGCCAATGGACTTTTTATTCAGAATCTTTGTATGAACGTGTCGAGTTCATCCTCCTTATTTATAAACTTTCCTAATTACCGTGATTCGAAATAAAAAGTACACATAAAAATCGCCAATGGCGGTTTTTTTTGTTATAATATGATACGATACTGTTTTGTGTGCTTTTTAAAGGATAGCCCACAGAACATATAAGGAAAGGTGAATCGCATGAAGGCTAAGCATATTCTGATGATGGCGGCAGTACTACTGCTGGATCAGCTGAGCAAGTGGGGCGTACAGACGTCCATGCAAATAGATGAGAGCTTTGACGTAATTCCGGGATTTTTCAGAATTACGTATCTGCACAATACAGGGGCAGCCTGGAGCATGCTGGAAGGAAAGATGGTTTTCTTTTATCTGATTTCCATTGTTTTTCTGATTGGCATGCTGTATTTTTACCGTACTACAGATCACAGGGACAGACTGACACGCATTGGTGTGGTATTGATGATGGCCGGTACACTGGGAAATTTTATTGATCGTCTTATTTTCCAGTATGTTCGTGATTTTCTGGATTTCATTATCTTCGGATATGATTTTCCGGTATTCAACGTCGCTGACATATCACTTTGTGTCGGTGTAGGGCTCATTGTTTTATCAATGGTTCTGGAAACATATGGAGGTCGTAGGATATGCGCGAAATAAAGATTATCGCCGCTGCAGAGGATGCAGGGGCTCGCATTGATAAATACATCAGTGAACAGGAGGATTTATCCCGCAGCCGGGTGCAGGCGCTGCTGGCTGAGGGAAGCATTCTGGTCAATCAGAATGCGGTGAAGGCAAATTATAAGGTGAAGGCAGACGATTGCATTACGGCCGTATTCAATGATGAAATGGAAATGGAAGCCCGTCCGGAAAAAATGGAGCTGGACGTGCGATATGAGGATGAAGATGTGATCGTCATCAATAAGCCAAAAAATATTGTCGTGCATCCTGCTGCAGGAAATCAAAGCGGGACACTTGTCAACGGACTGCTGTATCACTGTAAGGATCTTTCCGGAATCAATGGTACACTGCGTCCGGGAATCGTGCATCGCATTGATAAGGATACAACGGGACTGCTGATTGTCGCTAAAAATGATCTCGCCCATGCGTCATTGTCCAAACAGCTGCAAAGCAAGACAGTGAACCGTTTGTATTATGCGCTGGTACACGGTGTGATTCAGCATGATTTCGGTACCATTGACGCGCCGATAGGACGGGATGTGAAGGATCGCCAGAAGATGGCGGTAACGGCAACCAACTCAAAGGATGCGCGTACACATTTCCAGGTGATCGAGCGATTTGAAAATTATACCCTGGTAGAATGTCGTCTGGAAACCGGACGAACGCATCAGATACGTGTTCATATGCAGTATATCGGACATCCGGTAGTGGGGGATGAGAAATACAGCTATCGCAAGACCATGCAGACAAACGGACAACTCCTGCATGCGCACCAGCTTACCTTTCAGCATCCGAGAACGGGGGAAGTGATGACAGTGGAAGCAGAGCTGCCGAAGCAGTTTGCGGACATACTGGAAGAACTGCGACAGGAATCGAGGTGACTGGATGCAGATTAGTGAATATGATTTGTTTGCCTATCAGCTGCTGCATTACCTGGTCGTACAACAGCATTATCGCATTGTAAGGGTTCAGCAGCACAAGGATGATCTGTGGCTGATGAATGAAAATCATCAGGTATATCCGGTGATCCGCATTTCATCCAGCGGCAATGCCGGAACCTTTGCGGACACGGATTATGTGCGCAACGTTCACCGCATCATACTCAATCTGATGCACAGAGAGGGACCGATGCTGATTTTGAATACCAATCCGCAATCCAGTCCGGTGCACAATGCGTTTCTGACACAGATTTGCATCACTCCTTCAGCCCTCAGTGAACCGCAGCTGACCAGCGTCTTTCATGGCATTGACCGTGTCGTGCATCGCGTGGCAGATCCGGATAAGGAAAGCAGTACACTCATGGCTCAGGTGGAAGAGGTAGAGCTGAAGCAGCAGCAGGATTTCATAAAAAAAGCGCGTAAGAAAAGTATTCCACGCTGCACAATTGCTATTATGGCGATTTGTACGATATTTCTCGTACTAGAATATCTACTGGCCTATCTGGACGGTAATATGGAAAGTGCCATCGTGGCTGTCGGCGGTTACTATAAGATGAGTATTGTTGCGGCGCATGAATACTGGCGTATTCTCAGCGGCGGCTTTGTACATAACGGTGTTGTTCATTTCGTCATCAGCCTGTATGCCCTGTATGCGACGGGAAAGCTGTGTGAACAGCGTTTGGGAAGAGGCTGGTATATGGCGGTTTTTCTTTCCTCTGTGATTTTGGGGAATGCTGCACAGCTGATTGCGGCACCTAACGGGATTGCGACTGGTATGAGCGCCGGGATCTTTGGTGTGGCGGCAGCCTTTCTCACCAGTCAGCTGCTGTCGCATACACTGCGACATCCACTACTGCGTATTCCGCTGTATAACAGTATGGCAATTCTGGCCGTACTCGCACTGGTGCCCTCGGTGTCCTTTATCGCCTGTATTGCGGGGATTCTGTGCGGAATTCTGTACGGCTTATGGATGCATGGCAGACAGAGTGAATCCGGTATGAAGCAGCATGCCTGTCTGGCGCTTGTTCTGTATGCGGCAAGTCTGTTTGCCTATGGTGCTGCTGTGGATACGGTTACACCGCTGGATCGGCATTTGGATGAAGCCATAATCCGTGTTTACCGTCATACACCGCTCAATGCCTATGCAGAATATCTGCAGGAGCATTTTCATCAGCAGTATGAAAAAACAGGAGGTATTTAATGAAACGGGAAGATGTACTAACTTGGGATGAATATTTCATGGGACTGGCGCACCTGAGTGCCAAACGGAGCAAGGATCCTTCCACACAGGTGGGGGCTGTCATTGTCAGCAGTGAGCATCGTGTTGTCAGTATCGGCTATAACGGATTTCCAAACGGCTGCAGCGATGATGAGTTTCCATGGGATCGGGAAGGGGATTTCGGTAACACCAAATATCCCTATGTCGTGCATGCGGAGCTGAATGCGATTTTAAACAGCAAGCATGATTTAAAAGGATGCAGTATTTATGTGTCGCTGTTTCCATGCAATGAGTGCGCAAAGGCGATCATACAGAGCGGAATCAGCCGTATTGTGTATGAGTCCGATAAGTATGCACATACAGAAGGGACGATTGCCAGCAAGCGGATGCTGCGCAGTGCGGGGGTAGAGCTGGTACAGCTTCCCTATGCCATTGATTTGCAGGTATCCAGAAAAATCAATCCGACAATACGATAAGAAGGTTCAGGCAATCATAGGACCAGCATTCCTTGTGTGAATACCAATTGTTCGCTGTGCATTTATGCGATTGTTATGTATGCTCGTACTTATAGAATCCTTCAGTATGAAGAAAAGCTATTTCACGATAAAAGTTTAAGTGAAATAGCTTTTTTGTTATATGCTGGTATTCATATGATATCAGAATTTATGATTGCTGCATTTTCGCAAATGCAAATACACCGTGTTTTTTGAAATGTTCAAAAGCTTAGCGATAACTGTAACAGCGTCCTTGATTTGGAAAATTCCTTTATTATACAGGTCATAAATAATTTCTTTGTTTTTATTTGACGAGCTTATAGCAGGGTCATTGTATATCCTCTCTTTTACGGTATTTAATGTTGATGTAATCATATCATCTACATTACTGGCAAAGGTTTCTGTTGCGGAATCGTTTTCTGCTGTGAGAGTTTCTTTTTGTACGAACGTATGAATGAAATCATAAAAACTGATATTCATATAAAAATTCATACACAATAAACCGATAATGCGGTCATTTTCTCCTTTGATGGCAATCGTTGTGCTTTTCAGAGGTTCTCCCTTTGCATTGACCGAATAATAGGTTTCCTGTTTCGAGCTGTTCTCACTGAACTTGATGAGAAAGTCTAATGCCTTATCTGTAATCGGGGCACCGACCTTTCTGCCGGTATGCTCACCATGGTTGATATAAATGACGGAGTGCTGAAAGTCCTCCAGACTATGAAGCACGATTTCATAGGCCTCTCCCAAATAGTTGCCCAGACCTTCAACCATTGAGCGGTAGCTTTGCAGAATCATCTTATCAATCAGGGTTAATTGAACTTCTTGTGGTTTCATGGTATCCTCCACTCCCTTCGCTGTCTATTATAGCGTACTAATTTCATTTATTCAAAACAATTTCAAAAAAATTCATTAAGTAAACTAAATAAATGCGAAAATTGCTTAATACTGCTAAAGTTTTGTAATCTTAAAATATAATTCATCTAACAAATGATAATTATTTTATTGACTAAAATAAAATAATGTATTATAGTATAGGAGTAAAAAATATTTCATTAGAAAGGAGAAAGGAATGAACAAAATTATTGATGCCGATAGCGCACCTGCTGCAATCGGCCCCTATTCACAGGCAGTCACGAATGGCAATTTGTTGTTTGTATCCGGACAGCTTCCGATAGAACCCGGGCAGGGGGTGATCGTGAGCGGGGATATTGCTGAACAGGCAAGACAATCACTTGAAAATGTGAAGGCGATTTTGGAAAAGGCCGGCTATGAAATGAGGGATGTTGTAAAGACGACATGCTACTTGACAGAAATGGAGAATTTTGCTGTGGTAAATGAAATTTATGCTGAGTATTTTGTAGGAAATTATCCGGCAAGATCCTGTGTATCCGTGAAGGAGCTTCCGAAACAGGCATTGTTTGAATTAGAAGTTATTGCGTGTAAATAACAAGGAGAGAACTTATGAAAATTTTGTTAATGTGCGGAGCAGGTGCGTCCAGTGGTTTTATGGCGCAGGCAATGCGAAAAGCCGCAAAAGAACAGGGAATTGAAAATTTTGAAATAATTGCACGAAGTGAAGCAGAAATGATGAACAATTTACAGGGGACAGATCTTGTCATGTTTGGTCCTCATCTAGCGTTTAAAAGGGAAGCGCTCGAAAAGGATTTAAAAAAGTTTAATATTCCGTTTGCCTTTATTGACAAGGATGCGTATGGAAGTATTGATGGAGCTGCTACGCTGAAGCAGGCATTGGATGCGTTGCGGGAAGTAAAAAAGCCTGTCGAAGAAATCTCTGTAAAAGAGGAAAAAACAACGCAGAGCAGTGAGGCCTCGGAGGAATCGGCGAAGGGCTTTATGGGATGGATTACCAAATCACTGGCTCCTAAACTGGATAAGCTTACACAGAATATTTATATATCCGCAATACAACAATCCATCATGAGTATACTGCCAATGATTATGATCGGTTCAGTTTCCTCAATTGTCGGTGTATTCCGTAACTTTGAGGTGATGAGCTGGATTCCGGATATCTCCATGCTGAATACATATTCCTTTGGCTTGATTGCAGTATTTCTGGCTATTCTGGTACCGATGAAGGTACTGGAAAAAAGAGGGAATGAGAAATTGAAAATTTCTGCGATGCTGACCAGTCTTGCTCTCTTCTTTATCATCACACTTCCGGTCATAGATGGAGAAACCGGTACGATGAATTTCATCATGGATAAAATTGGAACAGGGGGTATGCTGACAGCAGTTGTGACATCCGTTTTTACAGCATGGATTTTTAATTTTGCTTCTAGGCACTCTATGTTTAAGGAGGATACGGTTATGCCGGATATGGTTGTGGCATGGATGGATGCACTTGTTCCTGTAACAATCACACTGGCCATCGGTTTATTTATTATGAGCACCGGATTTGATTTACCACTGTTTATCCGTGGCTTGTTTGCACCGATTTCTTCCTTTGGACAGACCTGGCTTGGTCTTGTTATGATTTGTTTCTTCACCTGCTTCCTGTATTCCTTTGGCTTTACCTGGATTCTGTTCCCCATCGCATGGGCAATCTGGATGGAGGGTATGGATGCCAATATGGCTGCGGTTGCGGCAGGACAGGCGGCGTCAAGTATTAACCTTATGGAAACGGTAATGGGAATCACCTATATCGGTGGACAGGGGTGTACGCTTGCATTGGTTCTGATGTGTATGCGTTCAAAAGTAAAAAAACTGAAATCCATCGGGCGCGTTTGTATCTTCCCTGCAATCTTCAATATCAATGAGCCAATTGTGTTTGGTGCTCCTGTTGTATGGAATCCGATCCTTATGATTCCACTGTGCCTTAATTCAATTATTATTCCAAGTCTTATGTATCTTGTTATGCGCATCGGCCTTGTTCCTATTCCGAGTGCACCTATGCAGATGTGGTATCTTCCAAATATCGTACAAGGCTATCTGACAACGAACAGTATGTCCGGGGTTATTCTGGTAATTGCATTGTTTGCTGTATCCTGGCTGATTTGGATGCCATTCTTTAGGGTATTTGAAAAACAGCAGTACAAAGAAGAGCTTGAAAACAGAAAGGAAAGGGAGATCATATGAAATTAGAAAATGCGCAGGCGGCAATGCAGATCATCCTGCATGCCGGCGATGCCCGCTTAAAAACAGCAGAGGCATTAAAATCTTTAAAAACCTTTGATATAGAACGTGCAAAGCAGCAGCTTTTGGATGCAAATGAAGATATTGTGGCTGCGCACCAATCACAGACAGCCTCTCTGCAGGCGGAATCAAATGGAGAAGAAATTGAGTATTCGATTTTATTCACACATGCCCAGGATACGTGTATGACCGTATGCAGTGAAATCAACATCGCACAGCAGCTCGTGGATATCTGCGAAGCAATTGATGAGCGGTTTAAGAAATTGGAAAAATAGAACCGGAATTTTTGGCAGAGTTTTCTGCCAAAAATTTTAGGATTGGAGGAACGATATGAATTACTTTGATAACAGCAACATTAAGCTCGATATATTAAAAAAGAAAGCATACAATCTGCGCTGGGCGGAGGTAGCGGATGGAACTATCCCACTCACTGCTGCCGATATGGATTACCCATGTGCTCCGGCAATTAAACAGGCATTGCTTGCGTACGTGGAGGAAGGCTATTTCTCCTATACACCGAAACTGGGCCTGCCTGCGTTTAATCAGGCATTTTCAAATTATGTGAAGGAAACAAAGGGGGAGGAAATCAAAGCGGAGCAGGTACTGGCGGTAGACAGTGCAGCAAGAGCGATGTTCATCGTGGCGAAGGCTTTTTTGAAGCCTGGAGATGAAATGATTGTCTTTGATCCCTGCGATTTCCTTTTCCGGGAATCCTGTTTAGCGGCTGGAGCAACTCCAATCAGCTACGCAGCAAAGCTTGTTACGGAGAATAGGAAAATGGATCTTTCAAGACTGGAGGAGTGCATAAGCGAGAGAACCAAAATGATTGGATTGTGTAATCCGCATAACCCATACGGTCTTGTCTATACGAAGGAGGAGCTGGAGGCAATCATGCGATTGTGTGAGAAACATGATCTACTGATTATGAACGATGAAATATGGTCGGATATCCTGTATCCCGATGCACAGTTCAACAGCATTTATTGTTTAGGCGAGGAGCGCTGTAAACGCGTATTGTCTGTATTTGGGTTCTCTAAGAGCTTTGGTCTTGCCGGATTGAGAATTGGCTGCGTTTATGCGAACGATGATGAAAAATTCCAGAAGCTGGTTGATGCTTCCGATGTGCTGTCTACTGCGGGTGGTGCTACCTCACTATCGCAGATTGCCGCGATTGCGGCTATGGAAGAAACGCAAGAATGGCGTGCGGCATTTTTAAAGCATATCACAAAAAACCGGGATTATGCAGTGGCGTTTATCAATGAACATATTCCGGGCTTACATGCCTACAAACCACAGGCGACATTCCTGCTGTATGTAGATATTCAGGAGCTGCATGTTACAGGAGCTGAATTTGTCGAATTTCTGAAAGAGGAAGTGCAGCTGGCGATTGTACCGGGAGGACACCAATATTTCGGTGATGAGTCGGAGGGGCATGTTCGTATTTGTCTTGCCACCAGTATGGAAATTCTCAGCGAAGGTCTGAATCGATTAAAAAAGGGTGTTAAAATGCTAATAGAAAGGAGAACACAGCATGCATAAGATACAGTTTCCGGAAAATTTTTTGTGGGGAGGGGCAACTTCCGCCTATCAGTGTGAGGGAGCCTGGAAAGAGGATGGAAAAGGCTTTGCGGTCACTGATTTGCTGACAGCGGGAAGTCGAGAAATCCCAAGAGAATTTACACCGGTTGAAAAGGATTGTTATTATCCGGCAGCGACAGCTATTGATCATTATCATCATTACAAGGAAGATATCGCGTTGTTTGCGGAAATGGGATTTAAGGTATACCGCATGTCGATTTCCTGGGTAAGAATCTTTCCCAACGGTGATGATGAGGTGCCGAATCCTGCTGGTCTTGCATTCTATCATAAAATATTTCAGGAGTGCAAAAAATATGATATCGAGCCGTTGGTTACCATTTCTCATCACGATGTACCGCTGGCACTGGCATTGAAACAGGATGGATGGCTAAGCAGAAAGACGATTCCTGCCTTTGTCACGTACTGTAAAACGATTTTCAAAGAGTATCAGGATGAAGTGAAGTATTGGATCACGTTTAATGAAATCAATATGATGACAAATTATTTTGGCGATATATATACCGGTGGGATTCTTTCTAACGGAACCCGATATTTGGATATTGCACATGCGAGTGAGGAGTCTTTGTCTGCAGATAAAATGACGAAACGCTTTACGGCTCTGCATCATCAGTTTATCGCCAGTGCGCTGGCTGTACAGGCAGGTCATGACATCAATCCAGACTTTCAAATCGGTTCCATGGTTGCGGGGGATGCGCATTATCCATATTCCTGTAATCCCGTGAATGTCATTGAAGCACAGCAAAGCATGAACCGTCTCTGGTATTGTGGGGACGTGATGGTACGCGGAGAATATTCCTATGCCAGCAGACATTATCTGAAAGGCAAGGGTGTCGATATAGAAGCACTTGGAATCACCGAGGAGGACAAGTGTATTTTGAAAAAAGGGACGATCGATTTTCTGGCATTCAGCTACTATACATCCGGCTGTCATGCAGTGGATGGGCATCATGAAACAACTGCAGGTAATTTCTCTTTGGGGGTCGCCAATCCGTATCTGAAAAAATCTGACTGGGGCTGGGTGTTTGATCCGCAGGGGCTTCGCTGGATGCTGAATGAGTTGTATGGAAGATATCATATTCCGGTGTTTATCGCTGAAAACGGCTTAGGCGCAATTGATGAGGTAAGTGAGGATGGAAAGGTTCATGATCCTTATCGTATCCAGTATCTGAATGAACATGTGTCCGCAATGCGGGATGCTTTGGAGGATGGTGTTGATTTGCTTGGGTATACGTGGTGGGGACCCATTGATCTGGTTAGTGCATCTACCGGTGAAATGAAAAAGCGCTATGGGTTTATTTATGTAGATATGGATGATCAGGGGAAGGGAAGCCTGAAAAGAATCAGAAAGGATTCCTTCTATCATTATCAGAAAATCATTCAGACAAACGGTAGCTGCATTGAGTAGTGCATCTGTAGGGGAGAGGGATATGCAGAAAATTGTTTTTACAACGGTTGAAACGCATACATTGGGAGAACCTACCCGCATTATCACTTCTGGCTTTCCAGATATACCGGGCATTACAATGATGGAGAAAAAGGAGATCCTTGAACAACGGTATGACCATCTGCGCCGTGCCTTGATGTGTGAGCCAAGGGGACATAAGGATATGGTTGGGGCGCTTATTCTACCTGCAGAGCAGACAGCATCTGCATTCGGTGTTGTTTTTATGGATGCGAAGAGATGGGTGAATATGTGCGGGCATGCGTCCATCGGTTGTGCTATGTATGCGGTGGAGGCAGGGCTTGTACCTGTGTGCGAACCGTATACAGAGGTTGTGATGGATACGCCATCAGGAACTATATGCGCAAGTGTAAGGGTGGAGAATAAAAAAGCGCAGGAGGTTACCTTGCGTAATGTTCCTTCATTTCTGTTTGCTGATGAGGTAAAGGTAAGGGTAGATGGCAAGGAATATAGGGTTGCGATTTCTTTTGGCGGTACGTTCTTTGCTTTGTTTGATGCTGCACAGCTTTCATTGCAGCTGGATGCAAAGGATATTGAGTTTCTGATACCCTTTACAAGGAAACTGCTGGCTCAGCTGAATAAGCAATATGAGATAAAGCATCCCTCACTTGCAATCACACGCGTTGTAAATGCTGAATATTATGTAGCTACTGGAGAAAAGAAACAGAAGAATATCGTTATTGCCGAGGAAGGTCAGGTCGATCGCTCACCATGTGGGACAGGAACAAGTGCAAAGCTGGCATATTTGCATGCGAAAGGAAACTTAACTGCAAACGAAATTTTTGTGAATGAAAGCTTTACCGGAGCAAAATTTTATGGACGGTATGAAGCGGAGGATGTTATCGGACACTATCGTGGTATTCAACCGATGATTACAGGCAGTGCCTATATCACGGGGAAGGCAGTATATGTGATCGATGAGAATGACCCTTTGACCTATGGCTTTACGATTTGAGTCTGCTTTTGCATCATGATTTATAAAAAGATACAGAGGGCCTTCGAGTTTTGCTGGCCTTCTGCCCTTTTATTGATTCTGTTTTTCTATTTCATTTGTGCTTTGGCAGATGAAGGCATACGAAAAACCCGTTTTCTGTTTAAGCAGGAAACGGGTTTGTTTTAGCCTAAGGCTTTTTTTGTGTTTGCAAAATGCAGCTTGGCAACCTGGAGCAGTGCCTCTTTTCCGTGCATTGCCACAAACTCACGAATATTCTGATCCACCTTGCTGCCGGCACCCTTCAGAAAGGTGAAGTCGTACTGCTCACACATCGCATCGAAGGCCTTCAAAAACGCATACCGGGCAATGATTGATCCGGCTGCAACCGACAGATACTTATTTTCCGCCTTGGTTTCAAAATGAATATCATAGACGACCTCGCGCTCATGTTTCAGATAGCGGTAATAGGAAGTCTTCTGCACGAACTGGTCAATGATGCAGAACTGCGGCAGTGATCCCATCTTTTTACGCAGATGTACGTAGGCCTGGTTATGCATACGGGATTTAATAGCAACCATATTATTTTCACAGTGAATTCGATTATAGGTGGCATTGTCCAAAATCAAAAGACTGTGAGGCAGTCGTTCCATCAGCTTGGGAGCCATGCGCCGTATGGCGGTATCATCAATGGCCTTGGAGTCTTGTATCCCAAGACTGCGTAAAAACTCTACATCCTCATGACGGACACAGGTTGCACAAACGGTCACGGGACCGAAATAATCACCGGTCCCCACCTCATCGCTGCCGGCCTGCGGATAGATTGCTTTCGGCTGTCCCTGTGTTTTTTTTGCTGTTGTCCCGCTCTGCGTTTTCTGTATGGCAGACGGGGCAATCAGCGCTGCACATTCCTCGGCGCCGTTTCCCTGAAATACGAGCTTGCCGGACTCATAAGCGGTAATGACACAATCACTCGTCTTGATCTGATAAATCGCATAGGGCGGTGTCTTACGGATTTCCGCAGTTTTCAACCGCTGCTTCAGCGCCATCATGCTGGATCGATCTGTCTGTATGGTACATGTTCCCATGGTATTCCTCCTCATAACTTTTCCATTTTAGCATAAAATGAGACAACAGGATACAGAAATCGGGTGTTCCCATTCATTTTTTTATGCGTTCATGGTAAAATAATGAGACGGACAAAAGAAAGTAGGTGATGCCTGTGTCCCTGATTATGCTAGTAAATATGGTCATCCTGTGTGTGCTTTGTGCACTCGTATTCGGCGGATACCGCGACGGCTTCCTATTAAAGCTGCTGAGCATACTGTCTTTCTTTATATGCGGCTTTCTGGCATGGTGGGCATCCTCCTATGTCGGCGGCTTTATCCACCTGTATCCCAAGCATGCGCTCCCCTTGCAGGATACACCGCTGGAGGCTGTTCTGTATGACAACCTGAATCGCCTGCTCATTTTCGTGATTCTCTTTGTCCTGCTGCAGCTGGCGGTGCTGGTTATAAAGCCGTTTACAAAGGCGGCCAATCATGTACCGGTCGTATCCGGTATCAACCGGCTTCTGGGAGCTGCGCTGGGGGCACTGCAGGCCGTGCTGCTGATGGTGCTGGCTGCCATGGTCTGCCGTCTGCCATTCTGGAAAACCGGGAATGAGATTGCATCCGCATCTCTTTTGCGATACAGCGATGGAATGATGGATGCCCTGACCTTTTATGCCAGGGAACCGCTGCAGGAGTTATCCAGACTGACATCGGCATTGGATGAAAAACAAACGCTCAGTACAGCAGAAAAGGAGAATATCCGCAGCTGGCTGCTGGAGCAGAATATGAAGAAAGAAGACGTGGACACGCTGCTGTCTGCGCTGCAATAGAGGTAAGAATATGAAAGATATGTATGAGCCGTTGGAGCTGCATGAGGTAAAGGAGCAGGTTGCGAAACACGCGTCCTTTTCCCTGGGAAAACAGCTGATTCGACAAATGATGCCGCGCTTTGATGCCCTTTGGGTCAGGCGTGAGCTGGCAAGAGTAAAAGAGGCCTATGCCCTCGTCGTGCGATTTGGGAACATGCCGTTTGGCGGTATCCATGATACGCGGGACAGCATAGAGGCAGCCATGAAGGACATGACACTGACACCGCATGAGCTGCGCGGCATTGCGGATAGTACACGCGGTGTGGAGCAGGTTCGCAAATATATGAAAGCAAGTGATCTGGAAACACCACTGATCAAGGAGCTGTGTGATTCCTTTGCGGAGCATCAGCAGCTGGCTTCCTCGATCGATCGCTGCATTTCCTTAAATGCGGAGGTTCTGGATTCCGCAAGCCCGGCATTGAAAAGCATCCGGAAATCCATTTTGTCCTGCAATGCGGATATCAGCAGCGAGGTACAGCGGTTTCTCTCACGCAATGCAAGCAAGCTGATGGATACGATCACGACGATGCGCAACAACCGTACCTGCGTGCTTGTGAAAATCAGTGAGAAAAACAGTGTGGACGGCTTTGTTCACGGAGAGAGTGCTTCCGGTCAGACGGCCTATGTTGAGCCACGCAGTCTGCTGGTGCTCAATAACCGTCTGCAAACGCTGAAAAGTCAGGAGCAGGAGGAAATCACACGCATCCTGTTTGAATTAAGTCAGCAGGTCAAGTCGGTTGGTCATGAGCTGCTGTCCAATCTGGAAACCTTCGCTCTGCTGGACAGTATCTTTGCCCGCGGTCTATGGACGAAGGAAATGGACGGCTGCATTGCCGAGCTGAATACAAAGGATGACCATCTGTATCTGAAGTCAGCCAGACATCCGCTGATCGATCCGCAGAAGGTTGTCGCAAATACATACGAAATCCGCTCACCGCATCACAGCCTTCTGATTACCGGAAGCAATACCGGAGGAAAGACGGTGACACTGAAAACCATCGGTCTGTTTGTCGCCCTGACGATGAGCGGTCTGCCGCTGAGTGCGGAGCAGGCCGTCGTACCGCTGTTTGACGCCCTGTATGTGGATATCGGTGACGATCAATCCATTCAGGAATCCCTGTCCACCTTTTCATCCCATATATCCAAAATGGCGGATATTTGTGATCATGCGACGGCACGCTCTCTCGTCCTTCTGGATGAGCTTGGAAGCGGGACGGACCCGAAGGAGGGGGAACCGCTGGCGGTTGCTGTACTGGATCATCTGCGTGCCATCGGTGCCATGGTGATTGCCACAACCCATTACTCCGCATTGAAAACCTATGGTGCGGATAATGAGGACATCCTGTTGTCCAGTGTGGAATTCGATATGGAAAAAATGCTGCCGACCTACCGGTATATCGAGGGAATCAGCGGACAGTCCAATGCATTTGAAATCGCCCGCCGTTATGGCTTGAAGGAAAGCATCATTCGATTTGCGAGGGAACGCAAGGAAGCGGACCGCAGCAAGGCGGACATCGCGATGGAAAAGCTGGAACAATCCCTGATGGAAAATTACGAGCTGAAGGAAAAGCTGGCTGCCAGACTAAAGGATGTCAGGCAGCTGCAGGCAGATCTGGAGCAGGAGAAAAAACAGCTGGCGCAGCGGCGGGAGGAAATTCTGGAAACGGTCAGAGAGGATGCCAGAAGACAGCTGGAGTCCTCTCTGGAGGAAGCACAGGATATCATTGATGAGCTGAAGCATATGCACAGTGAAGCCAAGCCGCATGAAATCAGTGACCGCAAGGCCAGATTAAAGCAGCTGTCTTCGATGGACGATGCGGAAACAGACGATACACCGCAAAGGCTGCCTTCCTATCAGGTGGGGGATTATGTAAAAATCAGCAAGCTGAACTATTATGGAGAAATTATTTCCATGAACAAGGATAAGGTCTGCGTACTGGCAAACGGTATGAAAATGAATACAACGCTGCAGGAAATCGAACCGGCTGTGAAGCAGGTGCAGAAAACAAAGAAAAAGGGATACGCCAAGGCAGGCGTGCGCTCCTTTTCCATGGAATGCAACGTCATCGGTATGCGGGTGGCGGAAGCCCTGCCGATCATTGATAAATATCTGGATAATGCAATGCTGGCAAAAGCGAACAATGTCCGCATCATTCACGGTATGGGAACCGGAGCCCTGCGCAAGGGGGTACATGACTTTCTGAAGCGCAATCCGCGGGTGGAGAGCTTTCGCATGGGAGGTCAGGGCGAAGGCGGTCTGGGAGCGACTGTTGTTGTTTTAAAGCAGAAGGGAAGCGGTAAATAATGGCAAATATGGCCAAAATCGAGGATAAGCTAAAAATTCTTCCTGCTATGCCTGGCTGCTATTTAATGAAAAACAAGGACGGAGATATTATCTATGTCGGAAAAGCAAAAAAGCTGAAGCAGCGCGTACGGCAGTATTTTGTCGGCGCCCACGATTTTAAAACCACCCGCCTTGTCAGTAATATCGACGATTTTGAATATATTGTAACATCCAGTGAAAAAGAGGCGCTGCTGCTGGAAATCAATCTGATCAAAAAGCATACACCTCCATACAACATCATGTTTATGGATGATAAATCCTATCCGTATCTGAAGCTCACAAAGGAAAATGCTCCGGTATTAAAGGTGGTGCGCAATACGAAGGATCGTAAGGCCCATTACTTCGGACCGTTTCCGGATTCCGGGGCGGCCTGGGAAACGGCAAAGCTGCTGAATCGTATCTATCCGCTGAGAAAGTGCAGGCGGATGCCGAAAAAAGAATGTCTGTACTATCACATGGGACAGTGTCTGGCTCCCTGCATCAGGGACATTGATGAGCGTGTGTATGCGGATATGGTCAGCGGCATTCAGAAATTCATGCGGGGGGATGTCCGGGAGATGCTGGATACCCTGCATCGGGAAATGGAGCAGGCAAGTGAGGAGCTGCTGTTTGAAAAGGCACAGGAGAAGCTGAGCCTGATTCATGCGATTGAGCATGTGACGGCAAAGCAGCAGATCGACTTTAAGGACCGCAAGGACCGGGATGTATTTGGCTATTATGTCGACAAGGGCTATATATCCATTCAGGGCTTTTTCCTGCGTGGAGGAAAGCTGCTGGAGCGTACGCTTTCCATTGAGCCGCTGTATGAGAATGAAGCGGATGCCTTTGTATCCTTTATTCTGCAGTATTATGCGAATAATCCGCTGCCGCAGGAAATTCTAATACCAAAGGAATATGATATTACGCATCTGGAGGAAATTCTGGACACGAAGATATTGCAGCCGCTTCGCGGAGATAAGCTGAAGCTGGTGGACATGGTGCTTGCCAATGCCAAAAATGCGCATGAACAGAAGTTCGAGCTGGTAGAGCGCAAGGAAAGCCGGCGCTATGAGGGGATGGAGCAGCTTTGCAATCTTCTGCAGAAGGAGATTCATCGTATTGAGCTGTTTGATAACTCGCATATCTCCGGTACGCATAATGTCAGTGGTATGGTGGTATATCGGGACGGCGAGCCCAGTAAGAAGGATTATCGAACCTTCCGTCTGGGCGAATACATAAGTGACCTTGACTCTATGAAGGAGGTCATCTATCGGCGGTACTTCCGGTTGCTGAAGGAGGGGGCGCGCTTTCCCGACCTGCTGATTGTCGATGGAGGTTATCTTCAAATCGAGGCAGCCAGAGAGATTATTGAGGCACTGGACATTCCCCTGACGATCTGCGGACTGGTGAAGGATGATAATCACAGGACAAGCAATCTGATGGATGTAAATGGAAATATTTTACCGGTGAAGCGTGACAGCTCTCTGTTTTTCCTGCTCACCCAGATGCAGGATGAGGTGCACCGCTTCGCCATCTCCTATCATCGCAAGCTGAGGGGAAAAGCCATGACGAAGTCCATTCTGGACGAGGTGGAAGGCATCGGAGAAGTTCGTAAAAAGGAAATCTGGAAGCATTTTAAATCCCTGAAACGCCTGAAAGAGGCCACGATTGAGGAAATACGTCAGGTGGTTCCCGAGAAAGTAGCACAAAATATCTACAATATCCTGCATAATACAGACCAAAAATCGGAAGATGCATAAGATAAAGGTAGGTAGGAACGTTAGGGGGTAAGTGCTACGCAAAAAATACTGACGCAACGTGAAAAAGAGGTTTTTGAATTACTGATTGCCAATTACAGCACCAAGGAAATAGCGAAACTGATGAACATATCCGATAAAACGGTTAGAAACCATATATCCAATGTTATGTTGAAGCTTGGAGTAAAAGGAAGAGCCCAGGCGGTCGTGGAGCTGCTGAAATTGGAGGAATTAACGCTTGAATAGGCAGGACGTGAAAACGTTCTGCTTTTCTTCTGCAATATTAGGGTACAGCGAACAGGTGAGGGCATACAAGACGCAATGTTCCAATGCAAGGGTATGAAATAGCAGTATGGGAACGTAAATCAGTCGTGTATGAATGCGAACAAAGGAAAAGCTCCTGTCGGACATGTGTCTTCCTATAGGGAAAGAACAGCTTCTGAAAATTTCCAAATATTGTAAAAAACTATAGTTTTTTGGATTCTTTTGCCGTAAGGATTGATTCTGCCATACAGATGGTGTAGAATGACGTAAGACGATGACTCACCGGACAGTCATGCTGTTTACTGACTGCGGGTGACAAAGAAAAATGGAATAGGAAGGAAATACGCATATGAATTATTTTTATACTTATGTGGAGGATGAGCAGGAGGTGTCCAGCCTGCAGCAAATACAAACGGAAATGCAAAGGAAAAACGCGGCCGTCTGCTTTTTTGATTATGGCAGTACAGCGCAGTGGGAACAGCTGCAAGCCGTATGGAAGCAATCGGATATCCTGTACCTTCAGGATATTGCACACCTTGCCAGTGAGGTGCAGGAGCTGAAGCACAGACTGAGCACTCTGCAAAAAAGCGGCGTTTGTGTCAGGCTGTGCGATGAGCGCAGTGTCGATCTGGAACAGATGCTGCAGCTGATTGACTTTGTGACAGGAACGATTCGCAAGCGCAACTATGCCCTGCAGCTGGAGGGCATTCAAAAGGCACTGGAGAAGAAAAGGAACGGGGAAGGCAGCTACGGCAGACCGAAAATGGTATTACCCCAGGATTTTGAAGAAAATATACGGAAGATCATGCGTAAGGAAATGAAGCATGAGGACTATCAGAAGCAGCTGGGCTTTAAGCGCTCCACCTATTTCAAGATGGTGAAGGAGCTTCGGGACGGCTGGAAAGCACAGGACGAGGAGAATGAAACCGCAACGCTGCCCCAAGAGTGAGTATCTTGCTCTTTTTTTCGTTTTGAAAGTCGTGTATAATAAAAAGCGAGGTGAGCCTATGCTACTGAAACGAAGTGTGTTTGTCATCCTGCTGATCGCACTGTTCAGCGGATGCTTTTATATCATGAACCAGCATTATGATGAACTGGCCAGATATCCGCATGAGCTGAGTGAGGAGGAACGAAAGCTGGTGCTGTCCCATCTCAGCACCGAGCAGATCAATTATCTGGTATCACAAAAGATAGAACCGAAGCAGTTTCTGCCATTTATCGAAATCAAGGACTTTGAGCTGAATAATACACTCTGGTATGATGTGGCATATCAGACACAGAAGCCGTCGCATACGGAGAGTGACCAGGAGGTTAAGGAATACATCGTGAGCTTTATCAACCGCTACCGTGCGCGTATGGAGTATCAGGAGCTGCATGACCTGCTGATGAACTATACCTATAATGTCCTGACTCGCTTTTTTGATGAGGGGGATCCGAATATTGAAAACGCTCATCTGATTGCGAAGCCCAATGATCCGTATCTGGTGCTGGGTGGTAAAAATACGCTGTATACCTATGAACCGAAGGATCTGGTATCCATCAATGATCTTCCCCACGCCTCCCTTGTTCCGCAGGCCAATGACATCACAATCAAGAAAGAGGTCGTTAAGCCGCTGAAGGAGCTGATGGCGGCTGCAGGGGAAGTCAACCAGAAGGAAAACGGGGATATGAAGGTGATAGCCGGCTATATTTCCTATGAGGATCAGATGAAGCTGTTTGAAAAAGCAAAGCTCGTTTATGGGGAGGAAGTGCTGCAGCATTGGGATTATCCGGGACAGAGTGAATTTCAGCTCGGCTATACGGTACGCCTGCTGCCAAACGGCCTGACGACGGAATTTGATGAGAAAAAGGAAAGCGACAAGGATAAAGATGCAGGAAAGAAGGAGGAAGCGAAGAGCTCGGATAAAAAGGAAAAGAAAAATCCGAGTGAGGAGGAGCGCGATCAGGAAATCTGGCTGAAGGACAACGCCTATAAATTCGGCTTCATTATCCGCTATCCTAAGCAGAAGGAGGATGCGACAGGAAAACGCTATCAGCCCTACACCTTGCGCTATGTCGGTAAGGAAATCGCGAAAAAGCTGCATGATGAGGGCTATGTACTGGATGAAGTGAATATCAGTGATTTGAAGGAGTAAGAACAGGTCGGACCTGTTCTTTTTTCTGTTCCTGCCACATACATTGAACTAGAGGTGAACAACGTATGAAGAAAACCTTCAAGAAACAGATGGCCGTGGTATTCGGGGCCATCGCCATGATCGGATATCTGTCGGTACGCTTTTTCCCGGCACAGGAACAAAGTGCATCCCCGGTGATTTCCACAAAGGATGAAACAAAGCATATGCAGATTTATATGATGGACAGCGATAAGACACTGGTTCCGTTATCCATACCGGTCAGTGAGGAGATGAGCGAGGAGGATAAGCTGGCGCTCATGTTTTCCTATATGAGCGGGAAGCAGGAAATCAAGGGCTTTGCACCATTGTTTACAAAGGAGTGCACCCTGCAGTCCTCTTCTATCAAAAACGGCATTGTATCCCTGTATTTTGATGATTCTCTGAAAAACTATGATAAGGAGAATGAGCTGCGTATTCTGGAGGCAATCACATGGGGAGCTACGCAGTTTCATGATATCGAGCAGGTAAAGCTCTATCTGAATGATAAACAGCTGACCAGTATGCCGAATGCACAGACACCGATTCCGGAAATCCTCAACCGCAGTATCGGTATCAATCATTTCGAAACCTCAACAACCACATTGCATGACTCTGCCTCCTTGACGGTATTCTATACAAAAAAGGTACAGGGGAATGAATACATGGTTCCCAAAAGTAAGCGGGTTGCACAGAGTCAGGGGGATGCCTTGAAGGCGAGTGTTGAAAACATTCTTTCCGATATCAGTGTCTCCAGTGCGCTTGATCAGCCGCTGTATGCCGATGATATCAAGGTCAGCAGCTTTGATGTTTATGACGGCTCCCTGATTGTGAATCTGAATAAGAATATCCTTGCCAGCAACCGCACGGTGAAGCAGGATGTGTACAATGCCCTGGTGCTATCTCTGGCTGCACTGCCCGGCATTGAAAAGGTCGAGGTACGCGTGGACGGGGTCACGATTTCACCGAAGGATCAGAAGGAGGATATGGTATCGGTGTATGCTTTGACGTATAATGAGGTACAGTTCTAGCGTATTTAAAAAAACACTTCTAAATGTCTGCATTTTTTGGTATGATAATAGCGGTGGTAAAAATGAAGATAGTAGTAGTCAGTGACAGTCACGGCCGTGATGATGCGCTGGAATATGTTCTGCAGCAGCATGGGGATGCCTATGCATATATTCACTGCGGAGATATCGATGCGGATCCGGGGGCATTTCCCCGTTTTGTGACGGTTGGCGGTAACAATGATATATTTTATGATTATCCGGATGAGCAGATTTTGAGTATCGGGACTCATCGTATCTTTATTGTACATTCCCATCAGTTTATGTATTCACGCAGAAGCCAGCAGCTGGCGGATGCCGCAAAGGAGCGCAGCTGTGATATTGTCTGTTATGGACATACGCATATCGCGGCGGATGAAACAGTGGATGGTATCCGTTTGATCAATCCCGGATCGCTGTGGCGAAGCAGGGATGGCAGAGGTCCCAGCTATGCGCTGTTAAACATAGATGGTGACACAGTGGATGTACAATTTGAATTTCTGCCGCAAAAGCAGAAGAAAAGCAAGTTTTTCTGGTAGGACAAACCGTACATGATGCGGTTTTTCTTGCGTTATCAGGGTTTCAAATCACAAGGGTGATTGAAATAGATGGAAGATACACAAAGTAAAGAAAGGTGTTAGAGATTATGGAAAGAAAAATAGGAACGGTATCCAGAGGTGTGCGCTGTCCGATTATCCGTGAAGGAGATGATCTGGCTGCCATCGTTTCACAAAGCGTATTGTCAGCTGCAGAAGCGGAGGGCTTTGAACTGCGTGACCGTGATGTTATTGCGGTAACGGAGTCCATCGTTGCCAGAGCACAGGGAAATTATGCGTCAGTGGATGCAATTGCCGCTGATGTTAAGGAAAAGCTGGGAGGAGAAACCATTGGTGTTATGTTCCCAATCCTGAGCCGTAACCGGTTTGCAATCTGTCTGAAGGGAATTGCAAAGGGGGCGAAAAAGGTCGTTCTGATGCTGAGCTACCCAAGCGATGAGGTCGGAAACGAGCTGGTATCCATCGATAAGCTGGATGAAGCCGGAATCAATCCGTACAGCGATGTCCTGAGTCTGGAAACATATCGGAAGCTCTTTGGTGAAAACCGTCATGAATTTACCGGAATTGACTATGTGAGCTACTATGGTGATCTGATCCGATCCTGCGGTGCCGAGGTGGAAATCATTTTCGCCAACCATCCAAAGGAAATTCTTAAGTATACAAAAAATGTTCTAACCTGTGACATTCACACAAGAGCTAGAACAAAACGAATTCTGAAAGCAAACGGTGCCGAGCGTATCTGCGGCCTGGATGATATTATGACGGCATCCGTTGACGGGTCCGGATACAATGAAGCCTTTGGTCTTTTGGGATCCAACAAATCTACAGAGGACATGGTGAAGCTGTTTCCGAGAAACTGCCAGCCGCTGGTACAGGATATTCAGAAGCAGATACTGCAGGCGTGCGGGAAGCATGTGGAGGTTATGGTGTACGGTGACGGTGCCTTTAAGGATCCTGTCGGGAAAATCTGGGAGCTTGCGGACCCTTGTGTTTCTCCTGCATACACCCCAGGACTGGAGGGGACTCCGAATGAACTGAAGCTGAAATATCTGGCAGACAATGATTTTGCACAGCTGAAGGGTGAGGAGCTGCAGAAGGCAATCGAGGCGAAAATCCGTGAAAAGGAAGACAACCTGGTCGGAAACATGGCTTCTCAGGGAACAACTCCAAGACGTTTGACAGACTTGATCGGCTCTCTCTGTGATCTGACGAGCGGTTCCGGAGACAAGGGAACACCGATCGTACTCGTTCAGGGATATTTCGATAATTTCACAAACTAAAGGGTGAACAGCTGATACACAAAGCACCATTGCGCGGCAATGGTGTTTTGCTGTACACGCATTAAGGATGATAATCGAAGCAGCTGCCTGTGCTGATGACTTTATCAGAAGGGGACGTTTACGATAGATGTCATCAGCATCGTGAAGAAAATCTGAAAGGGACAGGATAGGCGTATAAAAGTCCGCAATTGTTCTGAACATCGCAATAAACACAGACTTTCTAAAAAGAAACGGCGCAAGGTGGTATGCATGATACGTGCGGATGCGTGAAGTAAGCTCTTCTTTATAATGAAATATCATAGCTTTGTACAGCTAGGAAACAGGTACATGATTGAATATTGTATGGGAATGCTCAGCAGGCAGGGGTCTGCTGTTTTTAATTTATGATTAGAAAACAGTCGTTTCAGTCTGCAATTTGTATTTGACCTCATAATCCTGTAAGGCATCAATAAAGGAATAAGCGCGGTTCTATTTCTGACAGGCCTGCATACCATAGGATAGAGGTGATGCTATGTCGTTTTTATCGTTTCAGGAGTTTCTCACGTATTTTTCAAAGGATATGACCATGCTTGCTCATAGCGGACAGCTGGAAGGGTATCTGAAGCAGTATGTGGATTTCTGCAGTAAGCATCATATCCAGCCCAATCTGCTTGAATTGCACAGGGAGTATGCGAACATGCATGTCTGAGTGTCGAAGCCTGCCGGTTTTTATCGGTTTGCGTATGGCGAATATCGACAGATTCATAACATAGCCAGGTGTATACTGTGCCATGAAGGAGGGATGTTTGTATGGAGAGCTATGTAGAGGTCAGTATGCTGCATAACACCGCAACCATTCTGCTGTCATTTTTAATGGCGTCCTATGCCTGTGTACAGCCGCTGCCGATACGGAAAATGCTGGTCTATGCGCTGGCTCTCAGCATACCGGGCTGCCTGCTGTTCTTTCCCGGCTCGTGGTTGCTTCTCGTGCTTGAAGAGGTTGTCTTTTTTTTCTGGCAGTTTCGCTTCTGCACAAAAAGCTGGATGATGATGCAGGTGATTCGCATGCTCTGGTACATGACATCCTTTGCGTTTTATCAGGGCGGTTTTCATAACTTTCTCTGGTTCGTCCCCCTTCATGCAGCTGTGTACTGGCTGTGGCTGGTCTATGTACTTTTGTTTGTGCTGCTGCATGTAAAATGGAAGGATATGCTGGCACGCATGAATTACCTGTACCGACTACAGATTGAGCTTGCGGATACGACGCTGCATTTGAAGGGATGGCTGGACAGTGGAAATCTGCTGAGCTATGAAGGAATACCGGTCCTGTTTATTTCTTCCTCCTATGAGACATATTTTAAGAAACAGGACATAGAATTGGTAGTAATGAATACCGTTGACGATACCTCTGTCATACGCTGCTATGCATGCTTGGCGGCGATAGAGGGATGCCATAAGCACAGGGTGCTGGTCTGCTGCAGAAACCATGTAAGCCTTCCGCTGAACTGCGAAGTATTGCTGAACATGAATATGATGACACTGGGGTGATGATGATGAAAAAACTGCTGCAACTCATTCGCTTTTTATTTATTAAACAGGATGTCATGGAGGTCTATTACATCCAGGGAAATGATGTACTTCCCAAGCCGCTGGACAAGGAAGAGGAGCTGGCTGCACTGATTGCTCTGGAAAACGGAGATGAGGAGGCCCGCAACACACTGATTGAACATAATCTTCGCCTTGTCGTATACATCGCAAAGCGCTATGAAACTAATCCGATTTTTATGGAGGATCTGATCAGTATCGGAAGCATCGGGCTGATCAAGGCGGTCAATACCTTTAAACGGGATAAGAATATCAAGCTGGTGACCTATGCGTCACGCTGTATTGAAAATGAAATCCTGATGTTTCTGCGCAAGAAAAGCCGCCGCAAGGTGGAGGTCAGCTTTGATGAACCACTCAATATCGATTATGACGGAAATGAGCTTCTGCTCTCGGATATTCTGGGAACCGATGATGATGTCGTGACCAAGGAGTTTGAAAAAAAGGAAAACAAGCGGGAGCTGCTGGAGGCGATGTCGACGCTGAAGGAGCGGGAACGCCAGATATTGCAGATGCGCTACGGCATTCAGCATGAAGAGCTGACCCAGAAGGATATCGCCAAGCGTCTGGGAATCTCCCAGTCCTATATATCCCGTTTGGAAAAGCGCATTATCGCCAAGCTGAAGGTACAGATGAAGAACTCACAGTAAAACAACGGCTCAACTGCAGCAACGGATTATGAAATTTGAAAAATACGAGGAACCATGCACTGAAAAAAACCTTATAAGCAGTCGGACAGACGTTTGATCCGGCTGTTTTTATCTTACTATTGTCAAGACTGTTTTCCTTCCAATTACTTACAGGAAAAGCTGCCTGCTTTTACGCATAACAAAGAAACGGCTCGGGCACACTGCTAGTACAGACACTAGGAGGCAAAGAGCATATGAGTCGTTATAAAGTAGAAATCAGCGGTATCAATACCGCACAGTTAAAGGTCTTGACAAATGCAGAAATGAAGGAGCTGTTTGTGAAGCTCCAGCAGGGCGATGAAAGTGCCAAGGAAACACTGATCAATGGAAATCTGAAGCTGGTGCTGTCCATTGTGCAGCGCTTTTCCAATCGCTGTGAAAATATGGATGATCTGTTTCAGGTTGGCTGCATCGGGCTTGTGAAGTCCATCGACAATTTTGATCTGAAGCATGAAGTGCGCTTTTCCACCTATGCGGTACCGATGATCATGGGTGAAATCAAACGCTATCTGCGCGATAATCAGGTAATCCGGGTATCCCGCCATTTAAAGGATCTGGCGTATCGGGCCTTCAAGCTGAAGGAGGAGTATGTACATAAGCATCAAAAGGAACCAAGTGTTTCCTGGCTTGCCCAGCAGCTGGAGGTTAAGGAAAAGGATATCGTGGATGCCCTGGATTCCACACAGAGTGTGCTTTCCATCTTTGAACCGGTATACAATTCGGACGGAGATGAGCTGTTTTTGCTGGATCAGATCAAGGATGACAAGGATGAAATCGAGCATCTGAACAATTTGATGGCGTTAAAGCGCAGTCTGACACGCTTAAAGGGGAAGGAGCTGGATATCATACAGAAACGCTATTATCAGGATATGACGCAGACAGAGATTGCCGGAGAGCTGGGCATCTCGCAGGCACAGGTGTCACGTCTGGAAAAAAACGCCATTGCAGTTTTGAAAAAAGAATTTGATTCCTAGGCAACACCTGCGGGTGAAGGGCATATACTGAAACAGGTGATAGAATTGAAATATACGGATATTTGCGGAAGACAGGTCATCAATGTGATGGATGGCAGTATGATCGGACTCGTCAATGATGTGGAATTTGATCCATGCACGTATGTGATTCATTCCATATTTGTCCATCCCACGCAGTCCTTTGTGAAAAAGCTGTTTCCCTGGTTCTTCCCGTGTGATGAAATCGAGATTCCCACGCAGGAAATCGAAAATATCGCGGGTGATGTTATTCTTGTGAAATTTCGATGCTGAAGTTTTTTTACAAAAAGGAGGGCTTTTGAAACAGTTTGCGGCACTTGTATAAATTTCATGAAAAATCCCTTTTTATAAAGGGATTTTTGTGCTAGAATATACATAATGTATAGGAGGGACGCGTAAATGAGCATCAGTCAGAAATTCAAAGAATTTATAGCGCCAATGGATGAAGATGACGTTTTAGAAGTAGAACAGGAAGAGGATACTCCTTCTATTTCCGAATATGAAAGACCGAAATCAAAAGTAAATCACTTGCCAACCGATACGAAAATGGTTCTGTTTGAGCCTCGTTCCTTTGATGAGTCCGAAGAAATCGCAAAACGCCTGAAGGAAAACAAGGCGGCTGTTGTCAATCTGCACAAGCTGCAGCGTGACTATGCACAGCGTACCATTGATTTTTTAACCGGTGTAATCTTCGCTCTGGATGGAAGCATTCAGAAAATCGGGCATAATGTGATTCTGTGTACGCCGCGCAGCGTGGCGGTACATGGGGAAATCAGCCTTGACGCAAGCGAGGAAGACTAACCATTGTCTGTCGCAATAGAGCATTATCGGGGTAACGAGGAATTCGTCCGGCGCCTGCAGGATCAGATTGATCGCATGGAACGCTGGAACCGGGTTGTTGTTACACCCTTTTTTTCGCCTGATCAGATACAGATAGCCGAACGCTTTTGCGGACATCGGATTTTGTATCGCAAAGATGGCGGCTATGCGCAGGCCGAACGCTGCCGGCTTGCCTTTCTGCCCTGGGAGGAAGAGGTACAGATTCCTGTGCTTCATCTAAAGGCGAAGATTTCTTACAGCTTTGGAAAGCTGGCACACCGTGATGTGCTCGGGGCGTTGATGAATCTGGGGATTGAGCGGGATAAAACCGGGGATCTTATCGTTGAACAGGATGCGGTGCATATGTTTGTGGATCCGGATATCGGCAATTATCTGATTGCCAATCTGACGCAAATCAAACGCTGTGCCGTCCATCTGGAGCCGAGTGAGGAGTCTGTCAGCTATGAACCGGATATTGCCTACAAATCACTGATAGTATCCTCTCTTCGACTTGATACGCTGGTCGCTGCGCTCGCCAGACTCAGCAGGGCAAAGGCTGCAGATCTCATACGGAGCAAACAGGTAAAAGTTGATCATGTAATACTTGAACAAACGTCCTATTTGTGCGATAATACTTGTGTTATTTCCATTCGCGGACATGGAAGATTCCAGCTGAAAGAGGTTGTGAAGGAAACAAAAAAGGGAAATCTTGTCATTGAGGTTGGCATGTATCAGTGAATAGGAGAGGGATTATGGACAGATACGCATTTGATACAATGAAAAATGGATATAATCGCTATCAGGTGGAGGATTACATTCAGACACAGAAGCTGCAGATGGAAAGCCTTCAGAAAAAACTGGAAAAAGCCAACTTACTGAAAGAAGAACTAACCAGAGAATATCAGGAGCTGGAAACACGCTACCGGGATGTCAGTGAGAATCTCGAGGTCAAGGAAAAAGCTGCGGACGAAATGACACGCATGGCGATGAAGGAAGCAAATATGATCGTCGATACGGCACACCGCAATGCCGATGCCATTGTAAAGGAATCCTTAATGATGGCGCGTGGAATTTTGATGGAGGTGGCCCGCCTTGGAGATGAGGCGAACGATCTGAAGGGCAGTATGCGTAAGGAGCTGCAGAAAATCACGCAGGCACTGGATGATTTTGAAGCCCCTGAAATACCGGATCTTGATTTATTGAAAAAAGAAATATAAATGCTGAGATAAAGACATGCTTCTATATGTGGACTTGAAGAGAGCTGACGGTTGGTGAGAGTCGGCAGGATGGATATAGAAGATATCACTTTGGAGCAGATTTCCTGAAAGCAGTAGGGAAATACGATACGCTTGTCGTTATAAGCTGAGGGCACATGAGCTTCATGTGAACTAAGGTGGTACCGCGTTACAAGACGTCCTTAGATAGAAGGCGTCTTTTTTTCATAAAAGGAGGAAATGATATGGAATACAAGGATACACTGTTAATGCCGAAGACAAGGTTTGAAATGCGTGGAAAATTACCGACAAAGGAGCCAAACTTTCAGAAGCGCTGGAAGGAAAGCGAAATCTATGAAAAAATGCTGGAGAACCGTGAGGGCTGTGAAGCGTTTGTTTTGCATGACGGGCCACCGTATGCGAACGGGGATATCCATCTGGGACATGCCCTGAATAAGATTTTGAAGGATGTCATCGTCCGTAACCGCTATATGGCCGGTTACAGGGTGCCGTATGTGCCGGGCTGGGATACGCATGGCTTGCCGATTGAAACTGCAATTCAGAAGCTGGGACATAACCGCAAGGAGATGGAATTATCCGATTTCCGCAAGCTGTGCTATGACTATGCGCTGGAACAGGTGGACCGTCAGAAAAAGGGATTTTTATCACTGGGTGTTGTCGGCGATTACGATCATCCGTATATCACACTGACCAAGGATTTTGAAGCACATCAGATTGAAATTTTTGCCTCCATGGCGATGGACGGTCTGATTTATAAGGGATTGAAGCCGGTTTACTGGAGTCCTTCCAGTGAAACCGCACTGGCAGAGGCGGAAATTGAATACAAGGATATCAAAAGCCCGACGATTTTCGTGAAATTTGCGGTGAAGGATGGCAAGGGTGTTCTGGACAGCGATACTTCCTTTGTCATCTGGACAACGACACCATGGACCATTCCTGCCAATCTGGGAATCTGTCTGAATAAGGACTACACCTATGCGCTTGTGGAAAGCGAAAAGGGCAAGCTGATCGTTCTGGAAGAGCTGGTGGATGCGTTGTGGGAGAAGTTTGGTCTGGAAACAAAGAAGAAGCTGGCAACCTATAAGGGAAGCGAGCTGGAAATGATCACCTGTCAGCATCCGCTGTATGATCGCGAATCCCTGGTAATTCTGGGGGATCATGTAACGGCAGATGCAGGTACCGGCTGTGTACATACGGCACCGGGCTTTGGTGCCGATGACTTCTTCATCGGACAGAAATACGGTCTGCCTGCGTATTGCAATGTGGATGAGCACGGCTGCATGATGGAGGATGCCGGTGACTGGCTGAAGGGACAGTATGTCGATGATGCCAACAAGACGGTAACACAGAGACTGGATGCAATGGGCGCATTGTTAAAGCTGGAGTTCATTACGCACTCCTATCCGCATGACTGGAGAACAAAGAAGCCGATTATCTTCCGTGCAACAACGCAGTGGTTTGCGTCCATTGATAAGATTCGTGAAAAGCTGCTGACAGAGATTGCGAATGTTGACTGGATTCCGAAGTGGGGACAGCAGCGTATGCACAATATGATTGCTGATCGCGGTGACTGGTGTATTTCCCGGCAGCGTGCATGGGGTGTTCCGATTCCGATTTTCTATGCGGAGGATGATACGCCGATTATGGATGAGGCTGTATTTGCCCATGTGGCAGAGCTGTTCCGTGAGCATGGCAGCAATATCTGGTTTGAAAAGGAAGCGAAGGAGCTGTTGCCGCAGGGCTATACACATACAGGCTCCCCAAATGGAGAATTCCGCAAGGAAACCGATACGATGGATGTATGGTTTGACTCCGGAAGCTCTCATACCGGAGCCATGATGGAACGCGGACTGGGCTATCCTGCCGATCTGTATTTCGAGGGCAGCGATCAGTATCGCGGATGGTTCAATTCCTCCTTGATCATCGGTACAGCTGTGCATGGACACTCTCCTTACAAGCAGGTACTGAGCCACGGCTTCGTTATGGATGGCAAGGGTGTGAAAATGAGCAAATCACAGTGGAATGCGGTAGCACCGGGAGAAATCACGAAGAAATACGGTGCGGATATCCTGCGTCTGTGGGCGACAAGTGTCGATTATCAAGCAGACTGCAGTATGTCGGATGAGATTTTAAAGCAGATCAGCGAGCAGTACCGCAAGGTGCGCAATACGTTCCGCTTCATGCTTGCCAATGTCAATCCGGAAGAGGATTTCACAAAAGAGGATCTTGTGGATATCAACGAGCTGCCGGAGCTGGACAAATATATTCTGGTCCTGTTGAATGAAGTGAATGAAAAAGCAATGAAGGCATATAAGGAATACCGTTTTGCGGATATCACCAATATGCTGAGCAATCTGATGACGAACGAGCTGTCTGCCTATTACATGGATTATACGAAGGATATCCTGTATATTGAGAAAAAGGATGCGCCTAGACGTCGTCAGGTACAGACGGTGCTGTGGCATGCGGTCAACACGCTGGTTCGCCTGTGGGCACCCATCCTCGTGCACACCTGTGAGGAGGTCAACGACTTCTTCCATACCGAAGCAGAAAGTATCCATCTGGGAAGCTTTGCACAGGCACTGGATGTACAGGGTGCTGATACAATCAAAGCGGATATGGAACGCATGATGGCAATTCGCCAGGATATTTTCAAGGCCCTGGAGGAAGCACGTGCGGAAAAGGTGATTGGTAAGTCTCTGGAAGCACATGTGATGATCAATGTGAGCGATGAAGACCGTGCACTGATTGAGAAGCTGTGCGGAAATCATTTCAACCAGTGGCTGATTGTTTCCAAGGTCAGCTTCTCCGTGGATGAATTGAAGCAGTATGAAGTGTGTCAGGTAGAAGTTGAGAAGTGTGAAGGCAAGGTTTGTCCAAGATGCTGGAATATTACGGATTCCCATGCGGAGGATGGCTTGTGTGAGCGCTGTGCAGAGGTGCTGGAGCAGAAGTAAGCGGCAATTGCAAATCATGCGTGGTTGCCGGACTTAAGGTATAAATGCGCCTGGATAAATCAAAGAGTGCTATCTGCTGTAAGGCAAAGGAGTGCCGGATAAACGTATGGATGTCCGCACTTCTTTTTCATTCGTATGCAAACTACGTATCCGGGTGGTAAAAAGATAACACTGCCGGAATTGAATTTGTGTGCTTCACAAAACAGGATAGCAAACGTGCTGCTTTTCCGTATGCATTTTCATTTTTCGAATTGGACTTTCATCAGAGGATACTCCATCGCTCATGAATTATGAGGATATTCTTTATTGAGAAAGCTGCATGATATCATCAGGCGATGTAAGGATGAATACAACTTTTATCTGTTTTGGGTAGAACATAATATTTTTCTGGCAATGCCATTGGAAATAAAGTACAATGGATTTAAAAGGAATGATGCTATGATACGTAAAAAACGAATGTTTACTACGGTAGAGGAATGGAGCAGCGCATATGACAGCTATTACGGAGTAATCCGGCAGATCAATCAGAAGCTCCACGAAATCTCTCTTACAAAAGGTAAGGCGTTTGAAACATGGCTTCAGGATTATAAAAAGTATTCCAAGCAAATGCGTCAAATGTATCAGAAGGAAACGGATTTCATACAGGAATATTTACAATATTACATCGATCATCCATCTCACTGGCAAAAGGAGGAGGCTGCTTCCCAACTGACGTACCTGTTTATCAACTGTATGCGTCTGGAGGACACGCATATGATTTACGCAGCTGCGCTTTCTCTGCTTGAGTATTACTCATCAAGGCAAAACAGAGTAGCTGAGATGAAATGCTATTATATTCTTGCAATCTGTCTGCACGATCTGGATGTTTTCCATTTTCATAAAGAAATTCTTCAGTACTGTGAAATGGTGATTGTACGGTATGAAGAGCTTTACGATACCCTAAGTGATATGGAAAAGAGTTATGGGTTGAGCATTTATGACCTTCTGAGCGTATGCCGTTATGAAATGCTTCATGCAGATGAGCAGTTTTCGTCATTTCTCAAAGAGGTTATCCTGCCGGAGCAGGAGCATGCCATTGCGATGGTGGAACGGTTTATGCGTGAGGCAGATATGACGAAGCCGTATAATGCTGTATTGCCGCTGATTCGTTCCAATATGCTGTCCAGCTTTTCTGATCTGGCAATAAAGCTGCAGAAGAAAGCTTATACCTCGGATATCGCGGATTACATGTATGAAAAAAGTAAGAGGCTTTGCGGCTCTTATACAGATAAGGGGACGCCGGAGGAAATACATGAAAGAATCAGCTATTTGATGTCAATTCGTGTCCATGAGCAGTTGCCGGAGGATATGCTGTATGCGGTAATGAAACAGGAAATGGAACGACTTCCTTCCAGCATCACAGGGAAGAATTTTAATTATGATAATTCTTTAATAGAGGTATGGATCTGCATCCTGAACAGTCTGCGGACACTGATACAGGAAGGGCATGAGGAATATCGTGCTTTCTTTGAAGAACAGCTGGATCGCTTTGCTCAAGTGCTGGCCTCCATTCCCTTTGGCAAAAAGCTGGAGCATATCGCAGATACAGCAATATATGATTTTGTCTGTTCCCAGTTATCCTATTTCCATGATGATGAAAAGGTGCTGGCTTATGTTTTGCGGCTGCTTGTTTTCCGGCAGGTACAGACAGGAATTCACTCCCTTATGGTCAGCGATGCAGCCAGTATGATAACGCAAGCCATGTTGCGAAGCCGGGCGGACTTGCTGATCGGACAGCTGAATTGCATGAGCGAGGAGGAGGTACAGCATAAAGCTGCACAATTTCTGGAATATATTCGTATCGGTGCTTTGCTTCATGATATTGGAAAGGTGTGCTGCAGCAGTGTTGTGAATATGCAGTACCGCCGATTAAGTGCTGTTGAGTATAAAACCATTCAGTTTCATCCGCAAAGCAGTGCGGAAATTCTATTGCGGATACCGCAGCTGGCCTGCTTTTATGATATGGCAGTCGGACATCATAAGAGTTATGACGGAAAGTCCGGATATCCAAAGGATTTTCATATAGAAGCTTCGCCGCAGAAGATATTTATTGATATGATAGCAATTTGTGATTCACTAGATGCTGCCACGGACAGCTATGGCAGAAATTATGCAAAGGCAAAGAAGTTTGAAACGGTGGTTCGAGAGCTTCGCAGCAGAGCGGGAACACAGTATTCCGGAGTCATCGTAGATTTGATTTGTGAGGATGAAGCCTTAAGAAGCCAGCTGAAGGATTTGCTGGAAAACCGCAGAGATGAAGCTTGCAGAAAGACATTCTGGATTTTAAATGCAGATATAAAGGATATTGCTGCTGCAATTAGGAAGACTTCATGCTGGCGAAACGGTTAATAAAAAAGGAGAGCTTTATGGAGATTACATCACTGACCAATGCAAAGGTAAAGCAATGGGCAAAATATAAGGAAAAGAAATATCGTGAAAAGGATCAGCGATTTCTGGTAGAAGGGGAACATCTGATTGAAGAAGCTGCGAGAGCCGGCTTGGTCGAGGCTGTACTTGTGGAGATTGGAAAAGCACATACATTTGTGGAATATCCGGTGTATGAGGTCACGAAGGACATTCTGCGGAAGCTGGAAAGCAGTGTATCCGGAACCTGGATTATGGCCGTATGCCGTATGCCGCAATACCATGATGCAGAATTTGGTAAACGGGTTATCGTACTGGATGATGTGCAGGATCCGGGGAATGTCGGAACCATCATTCGAACAGCCGTATCCTTTGGATATGATGCAGTCCTGCTGTCTGCACACAGCTGTGATATATACAACGAAAAGGTGATACGTTCCACACAGGGAGCCTTGTTTCACATTCCGGTGATTCGAGGTGATGTGCAGGCTATGCTGTTGAGTTTGAAGCAGAAGGGTACCAGAATTCTTGCGACTTCTCTGCACAATGCCTCGGCACTTCGTGAAATTGCAGTGCCTGATGCATTTGCACTTGTGTTTGGCAATGAAGGAAAGGGTGTCAGCGAGGAGGTTCTGCGGTTGGCGGATACTCATGTGTTTATCGAGATGCATACCTTTGAATCCCTGAATGTTGCTGTTGCGGCAGGAATCTGCATGTATGCGTTTAAAAAATGAGGAACGCAGCTAAAATAATCGTTTTGGAATCGTAAGAGGTGTATGGTGATTATCACATCAGTATCACACGAAGTTTTAGTTTGAATGCTTATAGCTGAAAAATAATATAAAAATATGACAAAAAAAACTTTCCCTGTTTTTTCTATGTTATAATATAAACGTTAAGATTTTGGCAATGCAGAAGGGCTTTTGTGGAAATTTGGCTGACTTTTCATACCTTAAATGTCTATGAACCTGAACTATTATGGAATGGGGGATTAGCATAATTCACAGGTGAGAATGGAGTTTTCTGCATATCCTGCATAGAAAACAGCTGATTATGAAAATTACCTGTTTCATAAAGTATAACTTGTGAAGCATTGCCTGCTGAAAAAAGGAGAAGAGAAAAATGAATGTTAAGAAATTGAAGAAGAACAAGAAGGGATTTACGCTGGTTGAGATCATCGTGGTTCTGGTAATCATCGGTATCCTGATGGCGCTGGCTGTACCGGCTGTTATGAAGTATGTTAATGAAGCTGCGGAAACAAAAGTGCAATCTCAGGTTAGAGCAGGCTATTTTGCAGCACAGACCTATGTAACTAATTATGTAGGCGAACATCCTGGTGAAGATGACACTAAATTAAATCCTTTAGTACAGGGCGTCGATGGCGTGACAAATGTAAATGGCGAATTAGGGTTGAGTGCGACTGATGATGGTGCTGTGAGTAAAATCGAGTGTACTGTTGAGAATAAGAGAGTTAAAACTTGTGATATCACAGTCAAAGATTCTACTACTGTTTATACAGCAACGCAAACTAAAATTGAAAAAAAAGTTACAGAATAATCAAGTAGAATATAAAGCCTCTTCCAAGAGGCTTTATATTTACACTTTTAATTAAAGAAGGATGGTGAATAAATGGACGCTTTACTATTACTGCTATATCTATATGCATTCCTTATTGGAATTTGTATCACCAGTTTTTTGAACGTGGTAATATGGAGACTTCCTCAGGGCTTATCCTTTGTAAAGGGGAGATCCTTCTGTCCTTCATGTCATCATCAGCTGCAGTGGTATGATTTATTCCCGGTGTTCAGCTATCTGTTTCTGAAAGGGAAATGCCGATACTGTGGTAATAAGATTTCAGCACGTGAAACTGTACTGGAGTTTCTTGGAGGCTGTATCGGGATGTTTTGCTTTTATACCTATGGGTTTTCCTGGGATACTGTTCTTGTGTTTGCAGTATTCATGATTCTTTTCACAATCACCATGATTGATTTTGATACTATGACAATACCAAATGGTTTAATTATATCTTTAATTGTTCCTGTTGGCATTTTCACAGTATTGCATCCGGAAACAGCGTTAATGACAAGAGCTATCGGCTTTTTCATTGTCAGTCTTCCGATGTATCTGTTGACGCTTCTGATTCCGGACTGCTTTGGCGGCGGGGATATCAAGCTGATTGCTGTAGCCGGCTTTCTGCTGGGATGGAAGCTGACACTCCTTGCGTTTTTTATCTCCGTACTGATAGGAGGAAGCTATGCGGTATATCTGCTTTTGTCAAGAAAAACACAAAAGGGAGCGCATATTGCCTTTGGACCGTATCTGTGTGCAGGGATTATGATATCATTACTTTATGGTGAAACTCTGATACAGAGGTATCTATCGTTATTCGGATTATAAAACAGGCTTGGAGGGAATACAGATATGGCGGTTTATAAATATACGGCGAAGGATATAAATGCCAAAAGGATAACCGGAAAAATGGAAGTGAACAGCAGGAGTGAGCTTGCTGCTTTTCTGCGTTCCAGGGATCAGTATCTGATTGACTGTAAGGATGTGACAAACACACAGCAGAATACATATAAACTGACTCTGAAGGAGCTATCTGATTTCTCTCGACAGCTGGGAGCGATGATTGGCTCCGGTGTCAGTCTGATACGTGCAATGTCTATTCTTGTACAACGAGAAAGCAAACCGAAAATCAAAAGTATTTATACGGATATGTACCGTAAGCTGCAGCAGGGACAGACACTGTCAATGGCTATGGAATCTGAAGGAAAGGCGTTTCCGGAGCTTATGATCAATATGTATCGAACCGGAGAAAGCAGCGGACAGATGGAAAAGGTTGCTATGACGATGGCTTTGCAGTATGAGAAGGATGATCATATCAAGCGAAAGATACGCAATGCCATGATTTATCCGATTATTCTGTTATGTGTAACCGTTTTTGTTATCATTGTTGTATTTACTTGGATTATTCCAAGCTTCTCGAGTGTGTTTGAAGGAATGGAGCTTCCGTTGATTACGAAAATTGTAAATGGTCTTTCGCAGATTATGATACATTATTGGTACTGGCTTCTGATTGGCATCTTATGTATATTTGCGTTCATCACAACGCTGCTTCGCATAGAGAAGGTTCGGTATCGGTTTGATAAACTGAAGCTGAATGTTCCGAAATCGGTAAGCTGCTGTGTATCATTTATACAGCGCGCTTTGCCAGAAATATGTGCTCGCTTTATACAAGTGGTATTTCCATTATCAACGGTATGCAGATCATACGCAATACGATCGGGAATAAGTATATAGAATCTCAGTTTGACGGAGTCGTGAATATGGTGAGAAACGGAACCTCACTGTCACAGAGCATACAGAAAATTGACGGCTTTGATCCAAAGCTCGCAAGCTCCATTTACATTGGAGAAGAAAGCGGACGTCTGGAAACAATGCTGACATCTCTGGCAGATGATTTTGATTATGAATCCGAGGCTGCATCTCAGCGTATGGTCACACTATTGGAGCCGGTAATGATTATAATTCTGGCATTGATCGTATTGTGTGTCATGCTGGCGGTATTGCTGCCAATCTATCAGATGTATCAAAATCCAACGAGTCTAAAGTAAAGGGAGAAGCTTATGGCAAAAGAATATGTATTATTTATATCATCACATGCCGTACAGATGATTTACGGGTCATGTGATAAAAAAGATATGGTAAAGGTAGAAGCCTTTCATGAATATCCTCTGGAAGAAGGCGCAATGATCAATGGTGTGATTACCGATGACTCCTCCATCCTTGACATTTTGAAGGAGCTGCAGGAAAACGGCTTAAAGGAAGCCCGGCTTGTAATCGACAGCGGGCAGATTCTTGTGAAAAACATACGGGTTCCCCGACTTTCAAAAAAGGAGCTGCTGAAGGTCGCAAAGGATGAATTAGCTGATATTGATGGCAGCTATGAGGATCTGATTTACGATTACAGTGTATTGCAGTCATCGTTTGAAGAGGAAGAGAAAAAGGGCGGAGAGATTTTATGCTGTGCTGTTGAAAGAAAATTGCTTACCAGCTATATTGAACTGTTTGATGCCACAGGTATCAGGCTGAAAAGTGTTGATATCTCCATTAATGCCTTGCATAAGCTAACGCAGGAGCTGGCAGATTTGAATGGAAAAACCTATATTGTATCGGTTCTGGACGGTAATAATGTATCCTCTTATCTGTTTGAGAAAAACCACTATACCTTTTCTAACAGAACAAGGCTGTTCTCAGAGCGGGGAACGCAGGCTTTTATTTCTGAAATGAACAGTAATATATCTCAGCTGATCCAGTTCAGCAAATCCAAGCAGAGTCCGTACCCTATTGAGAGAGCATATTTCTGCGGTCTGGATGATGCGGAGGAGCTGATGGTTTTTGAAAGTATACGTAGCAATCTGAATTTGCAGGCGGAACAATTTCCGGATTCCAAGATTGTCTATGTAACCGGGGATCACTATAAGGATTTCCATTTGCATGATTATGTGTTCCCCGTAGGGTGTCTGATCAGAAAGTGAGGTGCAGGAGATGTTTCAAAATGGATTGAAAAATAAAGATATTGATTTACTGAAGGTCTATAAACAGAAAAAAGAAGCCTCTCCATATGTCGGCACCTTGAAATATTTGGTGTTTCCCATCAGTGCAGCTGTTATCTTGATATCCTGGTTTGGTATTGTGACCTATCAGAACCATGCATTGGACTCTGATATTGCAGCAGCAAAAGCAGAATTGAAGCAGGTGCAGAAGCAGATTGCAGAGGATCCCAATTTAGAGAAATACCAGTCCTTGCAAAAGGCGATGAATGATGTAGAAAAGTATAAGACGCTGCATAAGGACATTCAGTCTTATCCGCAGCTGAGTCAGAATACATTCGATCAGATATTGATTGCTTCCGATGTGAATACTTCCATTGTATCATTATCTTATCAAAGAGAAACACAGGTGGTGACATTACAGGTGGAATCGCTTACAGCGGAGGATACGGAGCAGTTTGTCAGAAGACTGAAAAAGAGCAAGACCTTTGAAACCGTTGATTATGCAGGATATGCGCAAACAGAGAAGACAACAAAGACTGCGGAAGCAAATGAAAAAGCTGCAGAAAATGTAAAAGATAATACAGAAAAGAATACGGATACAAAAACAGATACAGAATCCGCAGCACAGCAGCTGCTGGATTTATTGAATAAGACAAATGAAACGAATACACAGGCGGATAAGCAGACAACGACAGTATATTCGGCTACGGTCCTTTGTAAACTGAAGTAGGTGAAAGTATGCAGACATTAACGAAGAGAGAAAAAATATTGCTGTATGTATTATTGTGTATTGTTGTTTTTGCCGGAGGGCTGTTCTGGATGCTATTGCCGGCATTGGAAAAGCATAACACACTGAAGGCGGAATATGATACTGCCCAGCTGGAGCTGCAGTCAGTGAAGGCATCGATGATTGACTATGGTGATTTGGATAAGCAGCTGAAGGAGACTTCGGAGGAGCTAAAGAATATCAAGAATAAATTTTATGAAGAAATGAATAAGGAAGATGTTGATAATCTTATCACCTCCATGACGATTGAGCATGGACTGACGCCTGTCAGCCTGAGTATCGCCGAGGCTGATCAGGAAGACATTCTGAGCTATACCGAATATCAGCTGCAGCAGAAAAAAGGCTCTTCCTCCAAGAACAAGGATGGAAAACTGAAGGTTTATAATGTGAATCTGAGTGTGTCCGGTGCAATTACGGATGTTCAGACACTTGTAGATGATGTGAGAACGACAAAGTCATTAAAAGTATCCGGTATTACATATTCGGAAGAGGATGATGAAAAAACAACAACGATTACATTTAAGCTGTTCATGATATAAAGATAGAGAGGTGAGAATATGAGAAGAAATCAGAAGGGATCGGCTTTGCTGTGGGCCATCACCGTCATCATGGTTTTGATGATAACCGTTGCAGCTGCACTGGGTATTTCATATTCTTACTATAACAGAAGTGTAAACAATAACAGCAAGCGCCAGGCTTATCTGACCGCAAAGGGTGTTATTCAGAATATTGTAGAGAAAATCGAGCTGGACAACAGTGATTATATCGCTATGATACCAGAAGAGGAAAACCAGTCAACACCATTGAATATAGATATTCCGGAAGCGTCCAATATCGGAAAGGTGACGGAAGCGAAAATTTCCCGTGTTGCGGTGGATAAGGATAAAGATATACGTGGCAAAATTACGATATCGGTTACTGTGGATTATGCAGAGCAGACAGAGACTGTGAATGCCGATATGCAGCTGGGAAGAACCGGAGATTTGAAAAAATGGCAGTTGTTAAAATACTATAAAGGACAGGGTGCTGAGGTACAGGAAAATATCAATATCAAGAATGCGAAGATTATGATGTCGCATTTAACACCTTTATATGAAGCAGCGTGCACAGGTAATAAAGTCATGCAGGAATATGTGAAAAGCGATGCTGAAATATATGAAAGAATGATTGCAGAGTATGGAGAAACATGGGAAAAATATGCCAACAATGGATATTATAGCAACGATCGTATGAGAGAATATCTTTACACAGGTGTTTATAACAGCAGCATACCGAAATTCGATAATAGTGCAGCATCAAATTTTCCGGAAAAATTTGAGGGTAAAACATTTTATATGAAAACCTATTGCTCGGATGGCAAGAAATTGTCATTTGTATATGCGAATGAAAAAAGCACTATGAATAATGGCGATTGGGAAGCTTCTATGATATTTAATGTTGAGGATGGGCATTGGTATGATGTAACGGAACTCAATGGCAATAAAATTATACCGCTTAAAATTTTAGGTGAGCTGGTAGATGGTAAAGAACCTGAAAATGAATTGCTTAAATGGGAAGCGTTTAAAAAGAAGTATTTTATACCGGAACGATGTGTTGATTAAAGATAGAGGTGATGGAAATGAATAAAAGGGGTATGACTTTAATTGAAATGATTGCAGCTCTAGCGATTCTTTCCATAGCCAGTTTAACGCTATTTGGAGGATTTTCTGCAGTATTAAAAATTATGGGGAATTCAAGCACAATTAAAAACAACAGTGATATGCTTCTTTCTTATGCAGAAGAAACAATGAACAATGATGTGCGAGATAATATTCAAATAGATACAGATAAAGTAACCTATACGATTTCATCTGATCGTGTAAGTGTACCTGTCGCTAGAAATATAGCAATACTGAATGTAAAGGACGATGACAGAGTACATCTAAAGGCACTGGAAGAACCGGGTAATCAGGAAAAAGTAAAGAATACTTCCGTTTATAAAGAATTTAAATCAAATCTTGATGAATTTTATAAGTCAATTAAGAAAGCAAGAGAAGCACATGAAGAAATGGAAAACGGGGATTCCTATAACGCTTCTTTGAAAAATGTGCATATTCTGATGTCATCTAATTGGATACAGTTTCCAAAAGAGCTTCTTCCGGGAAGTTATCGCTCAAAGCTTGGAGCACAGGATGTTTACGTCTTTCCATATTATCCATGGGAGATAAAAAAAGGCGATTTACAGCACGACCATGGTGGTCTTATAATCATGTTAAATCCAAGGAATGAATTAGTAGATACAGATATAGATTTCGATGATTATCTTTATATGATTTATGATTATGATAATGAACGCTGGTATTATTGTGATCAGGACACTTGTAGAATCAAGGTTGTTTTTTCCTCTTCAGATGGAAAAGTGCTGTATGATGTGAAAAATAATGGCTATATCAAATCTTGGACAGATATGAAAGACATTGTTAAGAATCCGAAAAATGGATGGAAAGTATTGGATATCGATGCAGAATATAATACGAATACAGATTCTATGTGGAAGAGTGTAAGCTGATGATGGAAGGAGGCGGCAGGTATGCACTTGAATAAAAAGGGAATGACGTTGATTGAAGTAATTGTAGTTCTGCTGCTGTCCTCCATTTTAATGGTAATTGCGGGTGGTCTGCTTTTGAATAGTATGGGGTATTTTAATCGTACGGCACAAAGCAATTATGAGAAGCAGGCTGTGGATGCTATTTCATCCTATGTAAGGGGGCAATTGGTTTATGCCAGTGAAGTACAGATTGCCACGCAGAAACCGGATAAATCTGATGACTGGCATTGGATTTCAGTAAATGACGATAATCGCCTGATGAAGGATGATACGGCAGTATACAATGCTGATTTTTATAGAGGAAGGAATTTGAAAATCACTGCAAAATGCTATAGTGATAATTATCGTTTGGATTTATCTTTCGCGTTTACTGATAATGAGAAGCAGGTTTATAAAACAGCTTCTACGCTGGAACTGGTGAATATTAAAGCAAAGGATAAAAAAGGAGAAGCTATTGCTAATGCAGGAATAAAAGGAAAACAGGTGGATATTTCAGATCACGATCAGGCAGAAGCAGGCTATAAAATCTATTATAAAATAAATGGGGCATTGAAGATCGTGGATGATCCGGATTATCAATATCCGGATATCGATTATGATGATCCTGTATTTGAAGGTACCGTATACGATGAGCTGATGTGTAGAGATGCTTCCATTACCAAGCCGAATGAGGCAGGGAACAATAAGGGAACATGGCTTGCAAATCATGATTATAAAAAAGGGGAATTTGTTGATTATCTGGGTATGACATATCGTGCAGTAAAGGATGTTAGAAATGGAAATGATCCCTTGACGAATCATGGAAATGCATGGAAGCCGGTAAATCCTCCATATTGGGTGAAGGGTGCCAGCTATGAAGCAGGGGATGTTGTTATATACCAAATCACAAACACATATTATCAAGCAACAGTGCAGATTCATAATAGCGTGGAGTCACCGGATAACGATAAGCAGAAATGGCATAGGTTAAATACGGCGGAATTGAATGAGATTATAGAAGAACATAAGAGTAAAGATTTTTGTGATATAGATAATAAAGATGAAGGCGATTGGACTGTCGGGGGAGAGAAAGCAAGATGCGATGCACCAGAAAAACAATGGAATGTTGGGCAGGTAATTGAGCCTGGAGATTATGTAGAAGACCCAATGAATCCAGGTCAGTGGTATCGTTATGTATATTCATCACCTTTACAGCCTAATGCTCAAGAAGATAACGCTTGGGCTCCAGGAGGCGTTGCCAGAAATTATTGGAAGAAAATTGATGAAGCTTGGAATACGAATGGAACATATTTTAAAGGAGATATAGTTTCATACACCGTGAATGGAAAAAAGTTATTTTATCAAGCTCTTCAACGAATAGATGGTGTTTGGAATCCTTCTACTATAAATGCTGGATGGTCCAAAGGTTTTGAAAGTATTGAAGAGTTGCTTGGAAATACTAATATATCTGTGACTTGTCAGACATATAGTTAATTTAAAAAGGATGTGTAGAAAATATGAAAAATATACCAATAGGTGAAGTGCTGAAGGATTACGGTTATATCAATGAAGAACAGCTGCAGAGGGCACTTGCAGAACAGAAAAAGGATCGTTCCAAACGGCTTGGACAGCATTTGATTGATTTAGGCTTTATCAGTGAGAATCAGATGCTGAAGGCACTGAGTGATAAACTGAATGAGCCGATGGTTGATTTGAACGAAGAAAAAATCGAAGTAGATGCTGTTGCGAAGATACCGAAAGCACTGGCGCAGAAATATAATTTGATTGCCATCAGCGAAAACAACGGGCGCCTGACGGTAGTAACAAGTGATCCTTTGAATTTCTACGGAATCGAGGATGTACGTCTGGTGACCGGCATGAATATTTCCGTATGTCTGTGTGAAAAGGCGGCAATCGACCGTGCCATTGATTACTACTATGCGGAAATCAAAGCCAGAGAAGCAGCCAATGTGGCAAATGAAAACGTTGTATCCTTTGAATTCGATGATACCGAGCTTTATAACTCGGAGGAGGATGACACACCGGTTGTTAAGCTGTTCAACAGTCTTCTGACAAGAGGCTACAATGCCAATGCCAGTGATATACACATAGAGCCGTTTGAGGATAAGACAATGGTTCGTATGCGTATTGACGGTATGATCGTGGATTATGTGCAGCTTGCGAAAAATCTGCACCAGTCGCTGATTGTCCGAATCAAAATTGTAAGCAATATGGATATTGCTGAAAAGCGTGTTCCTCAGGATGGACACTTTCTAACCACGATTGAGGGAATTCGTATGAACCTTCGTGTCTCTGTGATTCCAACTGTATATGGTGAAAAAGCTGTTCTGCGTTTTCTGAACAGCAATACGCCGATTCTGAATGAAAAGCAGTACGGCATGAATGCGGATAATTATGCGAAAATGTGTCGTATGATGGAGATGCCGCATGGAATCATCTATATTACAGGACCTACCGGAAGCGGTAAAACAACAACACTGTATATGATTCTGGAAACGCTGGCAAAACGGCAGGTGAATATAGCAACCATTGAGGATCCCGTGGAGAAGAATATCGAACGCGTGAATCAGATGCAGATCAATACCATGGCGGGACTGACCTTTGAGCGCGGACTGCGGGCATTGCTGCGGCAGGATCCGGATATTATTCTGGTCGGTGAAACACGTGATGCGGAGACGGCATCCATTTCTGTACGAGCTGCCATTACCGGACATCTGGTATTGAGCTCTCTGCATACCAATGATGCAATCAGCTCGATTGTCCGTCTGGAGGATATGGGAATTGAACCATATCTGATTGCGAATTCACTGGTTGGAAGTGTTTCACAGCGACTGGTGCGTACGATTTGTCCGCATTGCAGAGAAAAGCTGAAGGCGACAGAGCTGGAACGTCAGGTGCTGGGAAAAGAAATAGAATATGTATATCGCGGTGCAGGCTGTCATCATTGTAACCAGACAGGCTACAAGGGAAGAACGGCTGTGCATGAAATCATACTGATAGATAAGGAAATGCGGAGAATGATTTCTTCTCACAGAGATATTGATGATATCTATGCCTATGTGAAGAAATCACAGCAGCTGCATACCCTGAAGGATGAGGCTGTGGAGCTTGTAATCAATGGACAGACAACGATGGATGAACTGTATAAGATTACGGCTTACAGCGATTAGGAGGTCTGTTTATGAACGATTTACTGGAAGGTATGATTGCCTATGCCAGAGAGCATAGCTGCAGTGATATCCATTTGAATGTCGGTGGTCCCGCCATGATTCGGGCAAATGGCGTGCTGCGGGAATATCCCGCATTCATCAAGGATACACAGACGACAGAGATGATCCTTTCTATGGTGGATGAGCGGTTGATGGAGGATTTTAAACAGGGGAAGGATCTGGACTTTACCTATGTCAGCAAGGGAGAGAACCGGCAGAGAGTGAATGTATACCGCCAGCAGGATAAGCTCTGTGCAGCGATTCGTATCATCAATAATACGATTCTGACACTGGATGAGCTGCTGATGCCGGATATTTTGAAGCAGCTCGCTATGGAGCCGCGCGGTCTTGTACTGGTGACCGGACCTACCGGCAGTGGTAAATCCACGACGCTGGCAGCTGTTATGGACTATATCAATGAACGCAGAAACTGTCATATACTTACGATTGAGGATCCGGTGGAATACGTGTATCAGCGTAAGCAGGCGCTTATTCATCAACGGGAAATCGGTCGGGATGTGGACAGCTTTGATACAGCGCTTCGCAGTGCCATGCGTGAGGATCCGGATGTCATTCTGGTGGGAGAGATGCGTGACTATGAAACAATTGCAGCTGTCGTTACACTGGCAGAGACCGGACACCTGGTGTTTTCCACTCTGCACACCATCGGGGCAGCAAAGACAATTGACCGTATCATCGACGTATTTCCACCTCACCGTCAGGAGCAGATCCGTATGCAGGTTTCCGGTATACTGAAAGCTGTAATTACGCAGCAGCTGCTTCCAAAACGTGATGGCAGCGGACGAATTGCCGCGCTGGAGGTTATGATTGGAACAGATGCGATCAGCAGCATGATTCGAGAGAATAAGGTCCATCAGATCAATTCCATTATACAGACAGGGATGCGTGAGGGAATGCAGTCTTTGAACTTTGCTTTGGCACGTCTGGTGCGAAACGGCATGGTGACAAGGGAAGTGGCAGAGAAATACAGCGATGATCCGCAGGAGCTGAAGCAGTATCTGCAATAGAATCCGGTTTCAGCAGTGCACAAAATAAAAATCAGACTTGTAAACAACGTGCAAGTTCTGTATAATAATAAAAGAAAACGTTGAGCAGGAGTAGTAATTTGGACACCGCAGGACAGGGAGAGCTGATGACGCACTGAGAGTCGGCACACTGCAGGACCTTATGAATTCACCTGTGAGTGGGATTAATGCACCCCCGTTCCATGACGGTTATCCATGACAGAAAGTAAGTGTGTCGCATGACGAAACAGGATGGTACCGCCCGCAAGGGTTCCTGTGTCTTGTGGCTTTTTTTATAAGCAGAAAGGAAGTTGAATATGGAAAAGCTAACGAGTATCAAAGAAGAAGGTCTTTCCCAAATCGAAGCATGTGAGGACCTTGCCCAGCTGCAGCAGCTGCGTGTGCTGTATCTTGGTAAAAAAGGGCCGATTCAGGAAGTGATGAAATCCATGAAGGATTTGCCGAAGGAGGAGCGCCCGGCATTTGGTCAGCAGGTAAATGAGGTTAAGACCCTGTTTGCGAATGCGATTGAAGAACGCAGGGCAGTTTTGGAAGTCGCAGAAATGGAAAAGAGGATTGCGGAAGAAAAAATTGATATCACCCTGTCCGGTCAGAAGCCGAATCTGGGCAATGCACATCCGCTGATGATCGTACAGCAGGAAATGGAGGATTTATTCATCGGTCTGGGCTACACGGTAGAGGAAGGCCCGGAAGTAGAGATGGATCTCTATAACTTTGAGCGTGCCAACATACCAAAGGATCACCCGGCCCGGGATATGCAGGATACCTTTTACATAAATGCGGAAGAGCTTCTGCGTACACATACCACGGCAATTCAGACAAGACAGCTTGAAAAATTTGCTCAGGAGGGCAAGGAGCTGATCAAGGTCATCTGTCCCGGGAAGGTATATCGCCGTGACGATGACGATGCAACCCATTCCCATCAGTTTATGCAGTGTGAGGGGCTGGTTGTCGGTGAACACATCACGCTGTCCGATTTAAAGGGGACGCTGCAGTTTCTGGCACAGAAGATGTTTGGGGAAGAACGTGTGATACGGTTCCGTCCAAGCTATTTCCAGTTTACAGAACCAAGTGTGGAGGTTGATGTCAGCTGTCATGTATGTGGTGGCAAGGGCTGTCCGGTCTGCAAGGGAACCGGCTGGATTGAAATTCTGGGTGCCGGCATGGTACATCCGAATGTTCTTTCCATGGCAGGATATGATGCGGAAAAGCTGAGCGGTTTTGCTTTCGGTATCGGAATTGAACGAGTGGCAATGCTGAAATACGGAATTACGGATATCCGTAATTTCTATACCAATGACATTCGTTTCTTGAAGACATTCAACCGGTTTGAGTAGGAGGACGCTGACATGAAAATAAGTAAGAAATGGCTAAGCCAGTATATGGACTTATCCGATATGAGCATAGAGGAAATTGCGGATAAAATAACATCTGCCGGTCTTGAGGTAGAGGGCATTGAAAAAATGAGTCAGGGAAGCAATCTGGTCATCGGTAAGGTGATAAGCTGTGAGGATCATCCGGATTCCGATCATCTGCATGTATGCCAGGTTGACCTTGGAGATAAAATTGAACAAATCGTATGCGGTGCGCCAAATGTGGCAGCTGGACAAAAGGTAATTGTGGCTCGTGTCGGAGCGAAGCTTCTGGGTGGTGACATCAAGGCAGGTGTTATCCGTGGACAGGAGTCCAATGGAATGATCTGTTCCCTGCTGGAGCTGGGCGTTGATCCGCATCAGCTGAGTGAGGAAAGCAAAAACGGCATTGAGGTGCTGGATGAGGATGCACCGGTGGGGAATGAAAATCCGCTGGGCTACCTCGCTCTGGATGATGAAATTCTGGATGTGGGATTAACACCGAATCGAAATGACTGTATGGCTGCGTGGTCCATGGCACTGGAAACAGGTGCGATTCTGCATAAGGAAGTGAATATCCCATATGTAGAGGGTGCTGCCAATGTAGGGGAAGCAAGCAGGCTGATCGTTCGCAGTGAAACAGAGAAATGTCCGCTCTTTTTGGGAAAGGTCATCAATTCCGTAACCATTAAGCCTTCACCGAAATGGATGCAGGAGCTGTTGATGGCAGCCGGAATGAAGTCAATCAACAATGTTGTTGATATCAGTAATATTGTTATGCTGGAAACAGGGCAGCCGCTGCATTTCTATGATCTTGATGCTATTCCGGCACAGGAAATCACAGTGAAGGATCAGCAGCGGTTTGATTACACAGCACTGGATGGAGAAAGCTATCACATTGAAGAGGATGATATCGTCATTACGACAGAGGGGAAACCAATTGGTATTGCCGGTATCATGGGAGGTGATGATTCCAAGATTGAGGAAACGACAAAGGGAATCATTATCGAGGCAGCAATCTTCCATCACGTATCCATCCGAAACACCAGCCGCCGTTTGAATCTTGGCACGGATGCCAGTGTCCGCTATCAGAAGGGTATCGAGCCGATGGCTACCTTCAAGGCTGTGGATCGTGCAGTGCAGCTGCTGATTGAATATGCAGATGCAAGTGGATTGGAAGAAACCAAGCAGTATGGCAGCAACGGCTATACACCGTTGGAATTTGATGTGAATCTGGATCGCATCAATGTTCTACTTGGCACGGATTTCCAGCAGGAAGAGGTTATGAAGGTACTGGATGATCTGCATCTGGAGCCGTCTGTTAACAATTCGGATATTCATGTGAAAATCCCAAGCTATCGAATGGATCTGGCAATCGAGGCCGATATCGCAGAGGAAATCATCCGCATTCTGGGATATGACCGTCTGCCAAGTACAATGCCGAAGATGCCTTCCACTGTCGGAGCGCTGAACAGACGCCAGCAGCTGCGCAGAAAATACAGAAATATGCTTTCTGATCTGGGCTACAATGAAGCGGTTACCTATTCTCTGGTTGGGAAAAAGGAAATCGAGGACGCAGTCATGCCGCACAAGGACATTGTCGAGCTGGCAGCTCCGATGAGTGAGGATCACAAATATGTACGGGATTCCATTCTGCCGAGTCTGCTGGAGTGTGTGGCTTATAATCAGGCGCGTTCCATCAAGGATATTGCATTGTTTGAAATCAGCAATGTCTATGGATTGGGACACGTGGAGGAACGTCTGGCTGTGGCAGCAAGCGGTGCTCTGCAGGAAAACCGCTGGCAGAAATTCCGCATGGAGGTGGATTTCTATACCGTCAAGGGACTGGTCGAGGCACTTCTGGAGAGTATCGGTTATCAGGGAAGCCGTGTAGTGTTTAAGGAAAATCATACCGATATTGTACATTTCCATCCATATCGCAGTGCAGAGGTGTATCTTGGAAGAGAGCTTCTTGGACTGGTTGGTCAGATTCATCCGAAAATGGCGCAGGCCTATGATATTACAGAAACACTTGCTCTGGAAATCAATCTGGAGGTTCTCTTGAAGAACAAGCCGGGAAAGGTGAAGTTCACCGAGGTAAGCAAATATCCATCCATCAGCCGCGACCTTGCATTTGTCGTGAAGGAGGATGTTAAGGTAGCGGATATCATTAGCAGCATTAAGAAAAACGGCAAGCTGGAGAAAGAGAATATTATCCAGAATGTGGAGGTGTTTGATGTTTACACCGGAGAACATGTGGAGAAGGGAAGCAAGTCTATCGCGTTGAGCATTGTTTTCCAATCTGCACAGCGTACGCTGAAGGATGCGGATATCAATGAAATCCACAACAGGATTCTGGAAACACTGGAGAAGGATCTGCACGCACAGCTGCGAGCATAACCACCTGTTTCAGGAATACCGATAATTTATAGAAAGAGATGACAGGCATTTCGCACATGTCATCCTTTTTTTATATCTGCTTTCAGAAATCAGGATGCCATGTAGAATCCAATGGCAGCGTACATAAAAAACATGGAACGGTTGCGAAAGAAACAACAGAAACAGCCTTATTCTTTTGATTTCCCTGTTATAAGGAAGGCAATAAATGAAGCTGATATGCAAAAGGGCTGTACCGGTTTGATTGCGCATATAATCCCTATCATGCCGCAATTCTATATGCCTGTAAAGGAAATAAAAAAACGCCTTTACTCTACATTATATAGAGAAAATGCGTGTTTATGCTGAGACGGCTGTTTCCCATCCTCTTTACTTCTTTCCGGACTCATGCTGGAGACGGAATACAAGAATTTGCGGAGGAGCCAGCAGGCGCATGTCGATATCCTTGGTTCCAAGACCATTGGATACATACAGACTGGTACCATTGATATCATAGGAGCCGTGATTATAGGTTGCAGCTCCTTCCATGGTATGCAGCGGTCCTAATAGCGGCAGATAGATCTGTCCGCCCAAAGAATGCCCCGCGATGATCAGATTGAGATATTTTGTATTGATTCCGCTTGTTTTTACAATATCGGGACAGTGCGTCACCAGAATATTAAATTCGTCCTCACTGACCTTTTTCATAGCCCTGTCCGGCTGCGGATCGCCGTTCAGCATATTGTTTAAACCGATCAGTGATATGCTGGAATCGCCCTTGTTTCTGAGCCGTATACTGGTATCACTCAGAATTTCAAAATCGCTGTCATATAAAATCTGAGAAACGATCTTCTTTGTCTTGTCATTCGCCAGATCCTCATCACCGAGAACGGCGAACTTGCCAAGTGGTGCATCGATGCTTTTCAGGATGGTTGTCAAATCCTTGCTCATCTGAGAATCCGGAGCCTTTGTCTGCGGGTTGGAGAACATGTCACCACCGAAAATCACAACATCGGCACCGGTTGTATTCAGCTTGCTGATCATATTCGTAAGACGTTCTTTGTTCATGTATTCATTGTATTTGATATCGCTGATGAATGCGATTTTCAAATCGTTCATATCTTCCGGTATCTTGCTGGAGGAAATCGTCTGATAGGAGAGGTTCACACGGTCTACGGAAATATAGATGGAGTAGAAGAAGACTCCGGCGACGATCAGAGCAAGAAGTATCAGGACAGAAACGATTTTAAGTAGTTTTTTTACCATTGCCGACACCTCATATTCCTTACTATTCTATCATAAATTGCGGTGCATTGCCATAAGAAAAGACAGTCGTTTGACTGTCTAGGATTGTGCGTTCTGCGGTTCCTTCTTTTTCGCCGGACGCTTGGTTGCTCTGGCAGCTCTGGCCTGTGCCATGGCAGCCATTGCCGTCTTGGAATTGATAATGACCGGGATGACGATCGGATTACGATGCGTCTTGTTATACAGGAACGGCTCCAGTGTCGAGCGCACACAGTTCTTCAGCTCGGAGAAGGTGGTGCGTTCCTTCATTTTCTCATTTAAAGCCGCATACACAATCTGCTCAGCTTCGCGCAGCAGACCCTGTGAATCCTTGATGAAGACAAAGCCCCGGGAAACGATGACCGGCTTGCACAGCACCTTGTTTTCCTTGGAATCTATCGCAATGATAGCGGCAACCAGACCGTTGTCAGCCAGAATGGTTCGGTCCTTTAGGACGGCTGTGGATACACCGCTGATGTCATTGCCGTCAACATATATATCATCCGCCTGAATTCGCCAGCTGCTTTCAAACACCTGATGATTGCGCAGTATCAGAACATCACCGTTTGCACAGGTGAAGATGTGATCATCCGCCAGTCCGGTTTCCTTTCCGGTTTCCTTATGCTGCACCAGCATTTTGTATTCGCCGTGAATCGGCATAAAGTATTTCGGCTTGATCAGCTGCAGCATCAGCTTCTGTTCCTCCTGAGAGGCATGTCCTGTTGTATGCAGATTGCTCAGGATGGATTTTGTCAGTACATTGGCACCGGCGCGAAACAGCTTGTTGACCACCTGATTGACGCTTGCTCCGTTGCCCGGAATCGGACTGGAGGAAAAGACAACCGTATCGCCTGGAATCAGCTTGATGTAGCGGTGAGTTCCATTCGCAATCCGTGACAGGGCGGCCAAAGGCTCTCCCTGACTTCCGGTACATACAATACAGGTTTTGTTTGCCGGTGTGCGTCCCAGCTGATCCGGACTAAGGAAATGCTGCTCGCCAACCTTGATTTTACCCATTTTGCGTCCGATCGTCACAACATTTTCCATGCTTCGTCCAAAGATGATCACCTTTCTTCCGCAGGCAACTGCAGCCTCCAGAATCTGGGATACACGGTATACATTGGAAGCGAAGGTTGCGACGATGAGCCGTCCGCTTGTTTTTTTCATCGTATCGAGAATTTCCGCTGCCACCTTTTTCTCGGAAATGGAGAAATCCTCCACACCGGAATTGGTGGAATCGCTCAGCAGCAGATCGACACCGATCTGTCCCATATACGCCATGACCTGATAATCGGAATTGGTGCCGACCGGGGTTAGGTCAAATTTGAAATCGCCGGTATGAACGATGCGTCCGTTCGGCGTGTTGATCAAAATTCCCAGAGAATCGGGAATGGAGTGAGTCGTATTGAAGAAGCCGCATGTGAAATGCTGCATCTTAACCGAGCTGCGATCATTGATTTCAATGATTTTCACACTGCGCAGCATTCTGCGCTCCTCCAGCTTTTTGTTGATCAGTGCCACTGCAAAGGCAGGGGCATAGATTGCCTCAATATCCACGCTTTTTAACAAAAACGGGATCCCGCCGATGTGATCCTCGTGACCATGGGTGATGATCAGAACCTTTCGCTTGCGGTTATTTTTTACCAGATAGTTGTAATCCGGAATGACATAGTCAACACCGAGAAGGTTTTCCTCAGGAAAACGAACACCAGAATCGATAATCAGTATCTCATTCTCGTGTTCAAAGCAGTACATATTTTTACCGACCTCGCCCAGTCCTCCCATAGCATAGATGAGAGTGTCTCCGCGTTCCGTATTGATTTTATTATAACTGTTCTTTGTATTCTCCTGATTGTTTCTCGGTGCAGTGTTGCGATTATTTCGATGATTGTTATTCATAAATAACTCCTTTCTTATCATACCTTAGTTGAATCTGCACCTGATATCTTTTACTATTATAGCATACTTTGAAAAAAATAAACGTGTTTTCCCGCTAATTTTCCTATGTAAGCGCATGTCTTTTACTGACTGCGCCGTTCAGCCATAAGAAAATGCTCATTTCTGAGCATTATTCAATGACGATTGCTGTTGGATCCTCCCGCCATGGATCCTGTTTGTTTATGCGGTCATAAAACAACGTTCCTGAAAAATGATCGATTTCATGCTGAAGGACAATGGCCAGATAATTTTTAGCCTTTATCGTTATTTCCTGCTTCTGCAGCAGATCATATCCCTTCACGGTGATTCGCGCAGCTCTGGGCACGATACCCTCATGCTCATTCTCAACGGACAGGCAGCCCTCTCCGTTTTTCAGATAGGCGCGCTGCACGGACTCGGATACGATTCGCGGATTGACAAGCGCATATTCATCAACCCCCTCCTCATTAGGGACAACCACGGCCAGCATTCTTTTCGGAACGCCAAGCTGTATAGCGGCGATTCCCACCGCAGGACGAAGATTCTCTTTCTCTGCAATTTCTGCATCCTGTGAGTCTTTGACATAGGTCAGCATGTCATGCAGCAGCGTTTCATCCTCAGCACAGAGGGGAAGCGTGACAGGTTCACTTTTCGTACGAACGATTGCATCTGTATCTTTTACAATATCATCATAGTTCAAACTCATATGCAAACTCCTTTTCTTACGATACTATTTTAAACGCTTTTCTCCGAGAATGGAAGTGTTTTGCGAAATTATTGTGAAAAAACATGGAATCTATGATATTATAAAAGATACATGAGAAATGAAAAAGGGAGGAATGCGCATGCGGATAAAAAATATAGTCCTAACGCTGAAGATGCCGAAAAAATTTGATTTTCTAATGCAGTTTGCCGTGCTGATTCTAATCCTGTTCGGTACTCTGATGATCGTATCCACCAATGTTGGAAATACGACCAAGGATCCCTATATCATACCCAAGGTTCTGGCAAAGCAGCTGTTTTTTATCATCGTATCCTATGTGCTGATGACCTTTTTTGCGAATAATTTTACAATGAAGCGCGCACAAAAGCTGTTTCCTATCTTTGGTATCGGCATCATCATCGCATTGTTTTCCACACAGCTGTTTGAAGGTGTGCTGGGAAGTAAGGCATGGATTCGTATTCCGATACCCGGTCTTGGCGAAATGACGATTCAGCCGTCAGAGTTCGCAAAGGTTTATATGGTTGTCGTGATGGCGGTATTTGTAGAGCTGACGGCCCGAAGGCGCAAGTTTAAGTTTTGGACGATTGTCCGTATTCCGGTATATTTTTTCATGGTAATCGCAGCCGCTATCCTGCTGCAGAAGGACTTGGGAACTCTTTTTGTTCTGGTTCTGCTGTGTGCCATCTGTTTTCTGATACCTTCGCATATCAGCTTGCGCAAGCAGCAGCGATGGGTGCGTCTTGGATTGATCATCGGATGTATCAGCATTGTATTTATCATGAGTGAGCCTGTTATTGATTTCCTGAACGGCATCGGACCTTTACAGCATGTTGCCGTCCGTATTGAAAATGCGCTGAATCCGTTTACGGACCCGCATAACAACGGGTATCAGCTGATCAACGGTCTGTATGGCTTTGCCCGCAGCGGCTTTACGGGAGTCGGACTGGGAAATTCCATTCAGAAATACGGTTATCTGACACAGTCGGACAATGACTTTATCCTGTCGATCATCGTTGAGGAGCTGGGGATTTTCGGACTTATGGTCGTTGTGCTTGGCTATGTGGTCATTTTGCAGCGGCTGTTCTATTATGCCTTTCACACGAAGAGTGAGGGCTATAAGGTCATACTGGTAGGAACCGCCATGTATATTTTCATTCACTTTGCACTGAATGTCGGCGGAGTGAGCGGCCTGATTCCGCTGACCGGGGTACCGCTGCTGTTTATTTCCAGCGGAGGGTCCTCCCTGATGTCCATTATGACGGCAATCGGTATTTCCCAGTCTGTCATTTCCAGAATACGAAGACAGGGCAGTGTGGCAGTCAGTGCGGCAGCCAAGCAGCTGCCACATACATAAAAAAGAGCCCTAAGGGGTAAAGGGCTCTTTAAGAAAGGGAAGAGGAGAAACAAAGATTGGGGGGTAACAGCCGTTTTACCGGCTGCACTATTATACTTCCCCTATGCATTTGCTTTATACATGAGGAGTTGAAAAAAATGAGAATTGTTGCAGGTGAATTTCGATCCCGTGTGATTTCAGCGGTCGAAGGCAATACGACACGGCCTACAACGGATAAAATCAAGGAAGCTGTTTTCTCCCGTATCGGGCCCTATTTTGACGGAGGAAACATGCTCGATCTATTTGGCGGCAGCGGGAATATGTCTTTGGAGGCGATTTCCCGCGGTATGGAGCATGCGCTTGTTTGTGATGTCAGTTATGCAGCTGTATCAACCATTCGTAAAAATGTGAAGACGCTGGATGTTGCCTCACGGGTGACCATCTGGAAAATGGATTATCGTCAGGTGCTTGCCAAGGCTTCACAGGAACAAAGAACCTTTGATCTGGTCTATCTGGATCCCCCGTACAAGAAGCAGCAGATTTTGCATATACTGCAGTATCTCGATACGCATGATCTGGTGAATGAGCTGGGAGATATCATCTGTGAGAGTCTGAAGGAGGATGAATTTCCTGATCAGGTAGGTGCTTTGCATAAGGTAAAGGATGTCACCTATGGAATTACCCGCATAACGTATTATCGAAAGGAGTGCATGGAATGAAAACAGCAATCTTTCCCGGAAGCTTCGATCCTGTTACACTGGGGCATCTGGATATCATTGAGCGCGCCAGCAGATTGTTTGATCGCCTGATTGTCGTTATCCTGGAAAATTCAGAAAAACATGCCACCTTTTCCATGGAGGAGCGTTTGACATTCCTGCGCAGCAACACAGCGCATCTTTCCAATGTCGAGGTAGCCGCTGATCACGGCCTGACGGTTGATTTTGCCAGAAAGCAGGAGGCGGTTGCTATCGTGCGCGGTGTGCGGAGTGTGAAGGATTATGAATATGAGCTGGATATCGCCAGTGTGAATCAGCATATTGCGCCTGAGGTGGAAACTGTACTGTTGTACGCATCCCCGGAATTTTCCTATGTGTCCAGCTCTATCATACGGGAGCTGGTGAAATACGGACAGGATATTTCTGCTTATGTACCGAAGGATGTAACGGAGGCCTTTGTGAATAGATAAAAAGCAGGGAAGGGAAAAGCAGCGGATAGGTATATCATTCCTAACGCTTGAATACCGGTATAAGCTGTTTTAAATTAAAGAATGAAATTCCTAATATACCGATATCAGGGAGAGACGTTTAACAGTAACGGAAATATTGAAAATGAATGAAGAAAAGGAAGATGACGCGGCCTAAATGCCTGATCATCTTCCTTTTCATGCTTCTCAATCAGCTCCGCAACCTGCGTGTGGCTCTTTTTTTATGGCAACATGAATATCAGTATCTGCTGGAGCTTAACAGCGTCTGCTTAATCGAACGATCTCTGCCGTAAGAGAAAGAAATCCATGTCTCGTAACGCTGCCACACCCATGTCATGTAGTTCTTTGATAGCTGCAGGGCTTCTATATGAGCTTTGAGACATCATTGGCTTGTGCCCGGTACCGCCTGTGCATCCTCTTCAACAGTGTCCGGAAGATAGTATTCATATTGTTCCAGTATCTGTGATTGCGTTAGCCTTCGATATTTTATAAAACGATAGCATAGAAGAATCACTCTTGCGGCTTCCACTGATAAGATCAGGATCAACAGCTGACACAGGGCAGTCAGAAAGCCTCTTTTTATCATTTTTATCAGTGTTGAAATCAGGTAAAGCAGAAATGCAGCAACAAAATAATTGTGTGTTTTATGCTCGGCTTCTTGAATTGCAGCTTCCAGCTTTCGCATATAGACAGGGAAGTGAAACAGCTCAATAAAGAAAAACAAGGCGCTGATCAGCCACAGAGTGGAGATGCTTTGCTGCATGAGCTGTGCGACAGCTGTCTGCAGACTGGAAGAGCATAACTTGAAAATCGAAGAGGCGGTAATGAAAAGCATGTGCAGAAGTGTTTGTATATTCAAAAAGGTGAAGGCATGATAGGTGATCACCATGCTGTTTTGGACATCCAGTTGATTGGCCGATACAGATTAGCCGGAAACAGCATACAAAGGATAAGACCTAAAATGGAGAAATCCGACAGACGTCTACGCTGCGCTGCACTTTCATACACGATTGCGCGTCTATGAATATCTGCCGGTGGAATGCCTGCATAGTCTTCCTGCGAATACGGCTCCCAGCTGCCTCGGCGAAACCGTTCTACCTGAAAGGGAACAGCTTCAAACTTCAGGCGCTGCAGAAGAATATGCAGCAGCTTAGGGTCTTGATAACATCCTGCAGAGAAGGTGGCGATGCTTCTGTTAGCCAGAATTGCATCGAGTACCGCTTTTCGATCAAAGCCGAATTCCTCCAGGATGTCTGCGGCAGTCATCGTGGCTGCTGTATTCCGTATGGTAAGCCGCTCTTTCCGCATCATCCGTAAAGGCATCCTCGTCATAGACCATTTGCTCAAATTCTACAAATTCTTCCCTTCTGCGGTAAAACAGTCGGTAAGCGGTTAGAAAGCGACATCCAAAACCGGTAAGGGTAAATGCCGGAACAGCAAGCAGCACCATATACAGCAATGGCTGCAGTCGCTCGGGTAACAGCAGCTGGAGGAGGAGCATGCACAGAATAAAGATGCCCAGAGCGCGTAGGAATGTTTTCTGCAGAAGGTTCGCCGGATGATAGCTTTCCTTTTTTATTCGATTCATAAGAAAGCATCGCATGCATGCATAGCAGGGAATACAGGCAAGCAGCACGAGCATACAGATATCCATGAGGTCTGTGGACGATGCCACATACATCAATATCATATACCCGGGTATCATCGTCAGAAAAAGGATGCCCCAATATAAACTCCTTTGTATGAGCGCTGCATGCGTATGCCATTGCAGAAGGTAATACTGTATCATGACTACAATGGATATCAAAGCGGCCAGTGTGCAGCAGCCATACATGAACAGGGTGGACAGATAGGAGGTTCTTTGCTCAGCTGCAATATATTGCAGTGTGGCAAGAAACCATGAAAGGTTTGTAACAACAAAAAAAGTGGACATTGCGGTGCATACGGCTGCCAGCAGCAGAATCGCATTTGCAGCCTGGCTGCTTTTGGTAACGGTGATATGATGTTTTACATAGGCAGTAATAGGATCGTACATGTGAAACACTCCATTCCTTTTATAGTTTATCATACATTTGAGAAAGAGCCAACGATGCCTGATGGTTATGTAGAAAATTCGATAAACTGAAAAAGAAGCTATACGGTATTCCGGAAGAGAAGCATGATTCCTGGACATACATGCACCTTATAGGATGATATTTTGCATACCCCGAAATATGCGATGCTGTACAGCTTTTGTTATCGTACTTTCAAGATTCGCAGAGCCTTCTTAATTTTGTAAGTAAATATTCAGATTGGGCACATAGCATTTCAGGTCAAAGCATGGTATAATTACAAGGATATTGCAGAAAGGATGAACCGTATGAGTTCGATGCATTTTCAGCCGCCGAGTCAGGATGCGGTTAAAAATAAATTTATTACGTCCATGAGCATGCTGCTCATTGTTGTCAGTCTTTATGTTACCTGCTATATGCTGTTCTTTCGCACCGTAGAGGTGGATGTGACAAAGGATGCAGGTATCGAATACAGGGGAGAGGATGGTTCCGCCAGTGTGCGGGTAATCAATCGAAACCAGAATTACAATCAGCGTATACAGGAGTTTATGGATTCCATCACCTATGAGGTGAAGCCGGCGAAAAAGCTGAAAAACGGTGATGAGCTGACCATAACCGCCCGATATGATGAAACGCTTGCCAGCCGTTACCATGTAAATCCGATTCAGACTGTTCGCAGAGTGAAGGTGAAAGATCTTCCGGAGCGGTTTGCGGATGTAAATGAAATCCCTGCTTCGTTTCTTTCTACGCTGGATGATCGAACCAGGAGCTATCTCAATAAAAATATGGAACAGATATTAAATGAGGATTTCACCTCATTCTTCATCCGTTCCCAGCCGGAGCTGGTCAATCAGAAGCAGATGTATCGTGTCTTTCTGGATGGAAAGAAATCCAGTGCAAAGGATAAAATCATCGATATTTATGCAATAACGGCAAAGGGTGAGGTCAACACCTCCAGCAAGAAGGAGACACTGGAGATGAAGGAGGATACCATTTATTATATGATTACATATAATGAAATCAATACATCCTTACGTATACTGGATGAGAACGTGTATGGAGAAAAGCTGATTATCTCCGAATCTAACGATTTGACGAAGGAAACGCAGTTTACCAGCTTTATGGAGAGCAAGTACAAGAGCGCATATGAGGTTCAAATCATGAAATCCGAAGCAAACAGCTGATATACCGGATATGGATTATATAAGGAAGTATAGTTCTTTAAACACACACAACGAAAGGCTGTCTGCACTGTTAGACAGCCTTTCGTTGTGTGAAAAGCAGGGCTATTTCAGTAAGGTGCCAATTGCATCCAGATCCTGCGGGTCACTCTTGTCAAAGCGGATCACGCAGGCGTCCTGCTCGCTGTAGCGGGGAATCAGGTGTACATGAAAATGCATGACACTTTGTCCGGCCACCTCATGGATATTGCTTAATACATTCATTCCCTCGGCATGGGTACGCTCCATAATGCGTTTTGCGAGCATCTGTGCAACCTCCATGACATGCTTCATCAGCTCCGGCTCACAGCTCATGAAATTCTCTGTATGCTGCTTGGGGATTACGAGCGTATGTCCCTTTGTCACCTGTGAAATATCAAGAATGGCAAGCACGGTATCATCCTCATAGATGCGGGTTGCGGGAATTTCACCTTTTACGATACTGCAGAATATACACATAAAAATCCTTCCTTTCCTTTTTACGTATTATAGCAGAAACAGGCAAAAAGAAAAAGAGCACGAAGCTCTTAATCCTGAACGATATAGGATTCATTGGTGGATTTGATACCGTCATAAATATCCTTATCGTAAACTGTGAAATCATATTTTTTCAGATAATAAGCGGTTGCGGCCGGCTCGATATCGGTAGATGCTTTCTCAACGATGCTGTTGATGGCATCCTCTTCAAAATCCTTCGGTGTTGCGTTTGTGACCTTCACAACATAGTATTTCTTGCTGGATGTATCCTCCATCACACTTTCAATCAGACCCTTTTTATTTGTGGATTTGATCTTGTCAAACACCGTTGTCGGCAGTCCGCTTTTGGAGTTATAGATTTCCTCTGATCCCTTGTAGGTGGTTGTTGATCCGTATTCCTTCACAACAGCCTTGAAATCCTTGCCGTCCTTGAGTGCCTTCAATGCATTTTCCGCTTTCTTCTTGGAATCAGCCTCCAGAATCTGTGCCTTAACAGGATAATAGCTGTCAAACATGGCTTTTTCCTTAGCTTTTACATACTTTTTGTTTAATTCCTTCTGCTGCAGTCCCGGATAGATGCTTTTTTCCTTATACTGCTCCAGATTATCAAAGCCGTACTGCTTCAGTGTGTCCTGCAGACTGTCACCATACATGCTCTTCAAGGATTTTACAGATTCCTCTGCTTCTTTTTTCATGGCGTCTGAGACCTTGATATTTTCCTTCTTGTAGATCTGTGTCTTGATCAGGCTCAGCGTTTCGTTTGCTCCTGCGCTGGTTTTGATCAGACCGTAAATATCACCGTTGGTTATTTTGTTGCCTTCGATGGTGATCAGTGCTTCGCTTCCGTTTGAAATTCCTGCCGTGGCATCCTTACAGCCTGCCAGAGTGAACAGCATCATAGCGGCGAGCAGTGTACAAAGCTTTTTCATATCTCTCGTCCTCCTATTCCTTTACGTCCAGGATGTCCATGATCTGTTTTTTGACATCATCATTCGCATATTTGATATCCAGCTTCTTTGCAGCTTCCCACAAATACGTGTTGGACAGGTTTTCCGTACCGCTGGCAATCGCCTTGTACAGGGAATCCTTTGCCTTCTTGTCTTTTTCCAATTTTGCTTTATCCGTTTCTTCCACCTTGATCAAGTGCCAGCCGTTGTAGCTGTCATTGCTTTCCTTGACCCAGTCACTGGTTTCTTTGGCCTTCAGCTTGAAGGCGGCATTCTTGAAGCTGTCCACATAAGAGGTGTCGGAATCCATATAGCCCAGATAGCCGCCATCACTCGCACTGCCATCATCACTGTATTTCTTGGCAACATCCGCAAAGCTGTCACCCTTCTTTAATGCATCCTCAACCTTCTGCACCTTTTCCAGTTCCTTCTTGGTCGGCTTGTTTGCATCCTCCATCTTAATCAGGATATGGGAAACCGTACGGGATTTCTTTTCCTTGTAGATTGGTGTAAACAGCTCATCCAGATGCTTGGAAATGTAGTCATTCTGCATTTTTTCCATTTTTGCCACGGTCATGCAGTAGTCATACAGCTGGTCGGAGGTAAATCCGTATTGTGCGATGTTCTGCGAAATCAGAGCCTCTGCATCGGTACCGCTGCTGGCTGCCTGACTTTCCGCACTCTGCTTGATATTGGATTCATACTCCTCCGCCGTCTTTTTCAATTCATCCGTAGTCTTGATGCTGCTGTTGATAACCTCTGCCTGAAATTTCATGAACAGCATACTTTTTCCATACGTTTTACTCAGATTCTTATACAGCTCATCGGCAGTGATATTGACATCACCCTTCAGTCCTGCAACCACATCTTTGCCATCGACACTTTTTCCGGGAAGCTTCCCCTTGTTGGTGTCATAGACGCTGAATATCGCAAAGCCGATAAAAATCAGCGCAATCAGTACGACAAACCATTGCTTTTTCAGTATCTTGATCATAATGTCCTCCTAAATGAATACCGTAATATTATAGTGTATTTGCCTTTCAAATGCAATTTTTTGGAAGTCTTTCCTGTAATTTCACACAAAAGTTCAGAAAGAAATCACATGGCATTCGGTATATGTCACAGAAAGGTTGAGTTTTGTAAAATCAGGGTTTTGCGGCTGTTTTTTATACAATTCCTATTTCTTTTGTATGAAATACAGCGAAATCAATCGTTTGAATTGTGAATTGCAGGAAAATTTGGTATGATAATAACCGGACGAAAGGATGATAATGATGAGTTGTTTACGTATTAAGGATCTGCACGTCAGTGTAGATGGAAAAGAAATTTTAAAGGGGCTGTCCCTTGATATACATAGCGGAGAAACCCATGCACTGATGGGACCTAACGGGAATGGAAAATCCACCCTGCTTGCGGCCATTATGGGCAATCCCAAGTTTCAGGTGACCGGTGGAAGCATTACACTGGATGATCAGGATGTTTTAGCCATGGAGGTGGATGAGCGCAGCAAGGCCGGACTGTTTCTGGGAATGCAATACCCAAGTGAGGTCAGCGGTGTTACCAATTCCGATTTCCTGCGTGCTGCCATCAATGCCCGCAGGGAGCGGCCGATCCCATTGTTTTCCTTTATTCGTGAAATGGAAAAGACAATCAGAGATTTACAGATGAAGGAGGATCTTGCGCACCGCTTTCTCAATGAGGGCTTCTCCGGTGGAGAAAAGAAGCGCAATGAAATCGTCCAGATGAAGCTGTTGAAGCCGTCGATCGCCATGCTGGATGAAATTGATTCCGGACTGGATGTGGATGCTTTGAAAATCGTAGCCGAGGCTGTTGCGGCTATGCAGAGGGAACAGAATATGGGGCTTGTGATCGTATCCCATTATGCCCGCTTTTATGAATTGCTGAAGCCGACCCATGCGCATGTTCTCGTGGATGGACGCATCGTTGTCAGCGGGGGAAGCGAGCTGGTGGAGAAAATTGATCAGCAGGGCTATGACTGGATCGAACAGGAATACGATGTGCAGGTTGTCAGAGAGGAAGAAAAGAAAGTCGAGCTGCTTGGCTCCTGCGGCGCAAGCAGGGGTGCATAATATGGAATATAGCGTACACAGCGGCTTTGAAACGCTGGCTCTTTCACCCCGGAATACGGAAAAGCTGAAGCTTGTGGTGGACGAACGCATAAACGCTTCTCTGCTTGTGACATACAGTGGAACGTGGGAGTCTTTACAGGTGGAGGTCATCGCTTCTCCATACAGCTCATTAACGCTCATGCTGAAAAACGATGGCAGTGAGGATGTGGTGCTGCAGGTAAGCGGCAGTGTCTACCGTGACGCCTCCCTGACACTGGCTCTGTGTGAGCTGAATGCAGGCAATACACAGGCAAGGGTTACCCTTGATTTATGTGAAGAGGGGGCTTTTGCCATGCTGCGCAGCGCATGCATTGCCGCAAGCCGCAAGCAGTTTCACATGCAGTGCAATCATTTGCAGGCACATACGGAGGGTCTCATGGAAAACTATGCCGTCGTGGAAGAAGGCGGACAGTATCGCATGGAGGCCACCGGAAAAATCATCAAGGGTGCCAGGGAAAGCAATTCCCATCAGAAGACAAGAGTGCTGACGATGAGTGAGCGGCACAGCAGTGAAGTGGTGCCTGTGCTGCTGATTGATGAAAATGATGTGAAGGCAAGCCATGCGACAACGCTTGGACAGCCGGATGAAAATCAGCTGTATTACCTGCAGACACGCGGGCTTTCCCGCCGGCAGGCTCTCGGTCTGCTGACCGTCGGCTATATCATGCCGATCACAGAGCTGTTTGATCAGGAAGAAGTACGTACTGCATTGAAGGACGAAATCGAAATGAAGGTGGGTCTACATGCTTGACAATGCAAATATCAGAAAAGATTTTCCTATGCTGCAGAAAACCATGCAGTCACATCCGCTCGTTTATCTGGATAGCGGGGCAACGACCTTAAAGCCCCGGCAGGTAATCGATGCGGTCGTCAACTATTATGAGAATTACGGTGCCAATGCGCACCGCGGAGATTATGATCTGAGCTATTTTGTGGATCAGGAATATGAACAGACCCGCAAGGATGTCGCAGCCTTTCTGCATGCGGCGGATGCACGGGAAATCGTTTATACAAGCGGAGCCAGCTCTGCTTTGAATCTGGTGGCATACGGCTATGGCCGCAAGTTTCTGCAACGGGGCGATATCATTTTGACCAGTGTGGCGGAGCATGCTTCGTGTGTGCTGCCGTGGATGCGTGTTGCACAGGAATGCGGAGCTGTTGTTCAGTATGTGCCGCTGGATGCGCAGGGACGCATCACCCTGGAGGCAGTTGCTTCCATGATGAATGAGCGCGTGCGTGTGGTTGCACTTGCACACATCAGCAATGTGCTTGGCTATCTGGCACCGATGCGTGAAATATGCGAGCTTGCACACCGCTATGGAGCCGTGGTTGTCGTGGACGGTGCGCAGAGTGTGCCGCATATCCCGCTGGATGTTGTCGCTATGGACTGTGATTTTCTGGCGTTCTCCGCGCACAAGATGTGCGGACCGACCGGAATCGGAATACTCTATGGCAAGCTGGAGCTGTTAGATGCCATGGATCCGCTGTATCTGGGCGGGGACAGCAATGCACGCTTTGACATGTGCGGAAATATTCAGCTGAAAAACGCACCCTATAAATTTGAGAGCGGCACACAGCCGATTGAAGGCATCTTCGGTCTGCATGCAGCCTTACAGTATATCCAAAGCATCGGACGAAAGAATATCCACGCATGGGAAATGGAGCTGCATGACTATGCGATCCGTGAGCTGCGCAGGCTGGATAATATTGAGGTATACAATCCGGATGCAGACACGGGCATCATTACCTTTAATGTAAAAAATGTATTTGCACAGGATGCGGCGACCTTCTTCAATGCGAACGGGATTGCCGTGCGCAGCGGACAGCACTGTGCCAAGCTGTTAAACAATATGCTGGATACGTCCGCAACCATCCGGGCAAGCTTTTATCTGTATACATCCTATGCGGATGTCGATCGGTTTCTGGATGTATGCCGCAGAGCAACCATGGAAGCCTGTCTGGATGTCTTTTTTTAGGAGGTCGTAAAAATGAGTGACTTAATGAAGGATCCGATGATTTTGCGTTCGATCATCATGGATCATTATGAATATCCGAGGAATCATGAGCTGACAAAGGAGGATGGCTATGTGCAGAAGCATATGGCCAGTGAATCCTGCATTGATGATATTTATGTACAAAGCAGAATACGGGACGGTGTTGTGGAGGACGTGCGCTTTGACGGTGTGGCATGCACGATCTCCACAGCCTCCACCTCCATCATGAGTGAGCTGCTGAAGGGAAAACGCGTGGAAGAGGCAAAGGACATCATCGCCAATTATTTTCACATGATCGATCAGCGGGACTATGATGAGGAGAAGCTGGAGGAGGCGGTGGCATTCCACAATGTGGGAAGTCAGGCCAACCGGATCAAATGCGCCACCATCGGCTGGAAGGCGATGGAGGAAATGATCGAGGAAAGCGAGGAGCGTCATGAGTGAAACCAGAATTCCGGTAAATGAAGAATATAAATACGGCTTCCATGACGAGGATGTCAGTATTTACAATACGGGAAAGGGACTGACCAGAGATACAATTCTGGCAATCTCTCATAAAAAAAAGGAGCCGCAGTGGATGCTGGATTTCCGTCTGCGTGCCTTTGAACAGTTTGAAAGCATGGATATCCAGACCTGGGGTCCGGATGTGACCAATCTGGATTTTGATGATTATACATACTACATCAAGCCAAGTGATAAAACGGAGAAAAGCTGGGAGGATGTTCCGGATACGATCAAGGATACCTTTGACAAGCTGGGGATACCCGAAGCGGAAAAGGAGTTTCTGGCCGGCGTAACCACGCAGTATGATTCCGAGGCGGTGTATCACAATATGCTGGAGGAGGTGGAATCCAAGGGCGTCATTTTTCTGGATACCGATACAGCCTTAAAGCAGCATCCGGATCTGTTTCAGAAATATTTCGGCAGGCTGGTACCGTATACCGACAATAAATTCGCAGCCTTAAACAGCTGTGTGTGGAGCGGGGGAAGCTTTATCTATGTGCCGAAAGGGGTAAAGCTGGAAAAACCGCTGCAGTCCTATTTCCGTATCAACACGGAGCGGATGGGGCAGTTTGAGCGTACGCTGATTATCGTGGATGAAGGCGCAGATGTGCATTATGTCGAGGGCTGTACGGCACCGACCTATTCCAAGGATTCGCTGCATGCGGCTGTCGTGGAAGTCTTCGTGCATAAAAATGCACGCTGCCGCTATTCCACCGTACAGAACTGGAGCGATAACATCATCAATCTGGTGACCAAGCGCGCCAAGGTGTTTGAAAACGGAAGTATGGAGTGGATCGATGGAAACATCGGTTCTCAGACGAATATGAAATATCCGGCCTGTATTCTGGCAGAGCCGTATGCAAAGGGAACGTGCATTTCCATTGCCGTTGCGGGGAAGCATCAGATACAGGATGCCGGAGCCAAGATGATTCATCTGGCAGACCATACCTACAGCAATATCGTATCCAAATCCGTTTCCCGAAACGGTGGAGAGGTCAACTATCGTGGGCTGGTGCTGCATGGTCCCAATGCCGCCTTCGCGAAAAGCAAGGTGGAGTGTGATACGCTGATTTTGGACAAGCAGTCCCGCAGCGACACCATACCGACCAATATTTCCAAAAATATGACATCGCAGATTGAACATGAGGCAACCGTTTCCAATATCAGTGAGGAACAGCTGTTTTATCTGATGAGCAGGGGACTGAGCCGCAGTGCTGCGACCGAGATGATCGTAATGGGCTTTCTGGAGCCCTTTACCAGAGAGCTGCCGATGGAATATGCGGTGGAGCTGAACCAGCTTCTGAAGCTGGATATGAGTGACTCCATTGGATGATGTCAGAGCGCGTGCGCTGAAGCGCAGGAATGCACTGAGCAGGGAAGAACGCATACAATACAGCCGCAGAATCTGTGAACGTGTACAGCCATTGCTGCACGGTATCGTTGCACTGTATCGTGCTGTGGGCAGTGAGGCTGATCTTTCCTATCTGGATAAAAGCGGTCTGCATCTTTGTCTTCCGGCATGCAGCAAAGCGGATATGCGCTTTTATCACATTGATGAATCAACTGAATATCGGAAGAGCAGGTTTGGTATCTGGGAGCCGATCCATGCACTGCCTGCCGAAGCATCGCAACTGGACATTGTTCTGGTGCCGCTGGTAGCCTTTGATGAAGCCTGTAACCGCATGGGACATGGCTGTGGCTATTATGACCGCTATCTGCCGGCGTGCAGAGCAACAACAATCGGTATCGCCTTTGAATGTCAGAAGGACATCCTGCAGCTTCATGCGCATGACGTGCCTCTGGATATGATTGTGAGTGAACAGCAGATGTATCGTAGAACGTGAACCGAATGTGTGTCCTGCACATTCGGTTTTTCTTTCGATTATACAAATGGTAACATTATAAGAAAATAAGTTTGGGCATATGATAAACTTTTTTAGACTGACCTTCGTCTAAAGAATGTAAGAATTCAGGATTTCTTCAAAAACGCTGCTTTTTTGGCGGAAGCCTTTTGATATCCTGTATAATTCTAACGGAATACACAAAAGCTTGTTGAAGATGGGAGAGATTATATGAAGTACAAAACACCAGTTTCCCTTGTGCTTGCGGCCTTGGCCTTGCTTATGCTGGACGCTCTGCTGCCCTCGGTGGCAGCTGATGGACAAAGCACACAGGTCAAGAAGGGACATGCGGTCATGGAAAAGCTCGCCAAGCAGAGCGTGGCTTCCGTGGATAAGAAGATAGCTGCCCAGGAGCAGAAGGAGCGTCTGCAGAAGCTTTCCTCGCAGCCGCTGTCGCTCCGGTTTCAAAATGCATTGATCATGGGAGATTCTCTGGCTGAGGCATTTGGTGATTATCAGCTTGTGAGCAGCAGTAATCTTCTTGCCACACGGGGGCGGCGTACGGATAATATCGATCAGGAAATAGCAACTGCGATATCACTGGCACCGCGTACGATCTTTCTGTCCTACGGCATGAACGATCTGGAATACTGCCGGGGAAATGCACAGCGGTTTATCCGACAATATAAGAAACAGATCCATAAGCTGAAAGAGGCCTTGCCGGATACGAAAATTTTTATCAATTCACTCATACCGATGGATGCGGCAGCAATTGCCCAAGTACCCGTATATGCCAGGTATAAGGAGTTTAACGAGGCCTTAAAACAGATGTGTGAGGAAGAACATATCACCTATATCGATAACACGGCTTTGATGGACTGGTCACCTGCCGTGTATGAAATCGACGGTGTGCATCCCCAATATTCCTACTATCCGATCTGGCTGGCACATATGGCAAGTGAGGCCGGAATATGAAACGCAATATGATATACGTACTCTGCATGCTGCTGGCTGCTTTCGCATTTGCACTGCCCTTTACCAGAGGCAGCAGGGTAATCAATCTGGATACATTGAAGAAGCCGCTTGCCCCCTATGTGACAGATATGGAGAAGAAGGATGCCGCATGGTTACGCAAGCAGTACCATCTGGATAGTGCCGCATATGAGCAGGCGCTGGTTTACGGTGCAGCCTCTGCGATGGAGGTCAATGAAATCGCAGTATTTAAGCAAGCGGACAAGACGAAGCGGGAAGCGCTTCAAAAGCTTTGTCAGGAGCGTACAAACCGGCAGCTGAAAAGCTTTCAGGGTTATGCGCCCAGACAGAGTGCACTATTGGAAAAAGCCGCCGTTTACGAGGATGGGCGTTATGTCGTTGTCCTGATTCATCCGCAGCAGTCCCGGCTGCGGCAGCTGTTGAAGAAGGCCTGGTAACCGTGCTATGACATTTCCATCCCTGATATTCCTGTTTCTGTTTCTACCCTGTGCACTGGGACTGTACATCGTGGTGAAGCCGAAGGTCAGGAAGGTATTGCTACTGCTGTTCAGCCTATTCTTTTATGCATGGGGCGGGATTGGCAATGCCTGCTTATTACTGCTGTTTGTCTGCATGGTTTACGCTCTTGGCCGCTATATCGGGGCGGTTGAGAAAAAGCGGCGTGCACGACGGTTAACAGAAAGCATACTGCTGCTGGTAGTGCTTCTGTTTTATTATAAATATTACGGCTTTTTTCTGGATACTCTGTTTGCGGTCTTATCCGTACCCATATCCTATGAGGTGCTGCCTATGCCGCCCGGGATATCCTTTATCACCTTTACAGCAATGGCATATCTCATCGATATCCGTCGCGAAGTCATACGGCCTGCCTCCTTTTTACAGGTTGCGGTCTATCTGACGTTTTTTCCTAAGCTGATCATGGGACCGATTGAACGCTATGATGTATGGGGAGGGCAGCTGAAAAACACCTGGCAGCCTGCCATGCTGGAGGAAGGGGCCATCCGCTTTCTGATGGGGCTTTCTCAAAAGCTGCTGCTGGCAGATGCACTGGCACCGCTTTGGTCCTATACAAGCACGCACAGCGTATCCATGGCCAGCGCCTGGCTGGGCCTGCTTGCATACACCTTTCAGATCTATTTTGATTTTCAGGGCTATATGAATATGGCAATCGGACTGGGAAGGATGTTCGGTATTCGTCTGCAGGAAAACTTTGATCATCCCTATACATCGACCAGCATCACGGACTTCTGGCGCCGCTGGCATAGGACTCTGGGAAGCTGGTTTCGCGATTATGTGTACATTCCACTGGGAGGCAATCGAAAGGGCTTGTGGCGTACCCTGCGAAATCTGATGCTTGTATGGGGGCTTACCGGATTCTGGCACGGTGCAAGCTGGACCTTTCTGCTCTGGGGACTGTATTACGGCATATTGCTCATACTGGAAAAATTCGTGCTTCATCCCTACCTGAAGCGGCTGCCGTCGGCTGCTCGCATGATGCTTACCTTCGCTATGGTGATGCTGGGCTGGGTGCTCTTTGCGAGTGACGGACTGTCCCAGGCGGTCGTGTACTACAGACAGCTGTTTACGACAACCCATGGAGTCGTCGATAGGCAGACACTTTCCCTGCTTGTGAATTACGGCTTCTGGCTGTGTGCGGCAGCGGTGTTCTCCACCCGTGCTCCGCTTGTAGTAAGCAGTAATCTCATGTATGCCCTGCGTGATCAGCAGTGGTTTTTGAAGCCGGTGCTGACCGTTGTCGTGTTTGTCATTCTGCTGTCCTGTCTGATGTCTGCAGGATACCAGTCATTTCTGTATGTGCAGTTTTAAGGAGGTATCGCTATGAAAATCAGGAATGCTCTTCGCAGCTATGGTGTCATCTCGACGATGCTGCTTTGTATGATCGGCTTTATCCTGCTGCATCTTGGACATCGGGACCTTGCCTTTTCAGAAAAGGAAAACCGTGTTTTACAGCAGCGCCCCGCTGCGGATATGGCAGCCGTATTCCATGGCAGCTTTCAGAAGGAGAGTGAAGCATGGCTCCGGGATCAGTTTGATCAGCGCTTTGCACTTGTACAGCTTCACGCCAACCTGAATTATATACTTGGGAAGCGAGAGCTGCAGGATGTTATTATCGGTCAGGATGGTATTCTGTTTCAAAAGCAGGAAAAGCCAAATCAAGAACGGCTTCAGACAAAAACAGGGCAGCTGCGGTCTTTCGCAAAGCGGCATAGAGATAAGAAGCTGTCCATGCTGCTTATCCCCAATAAGTCGGCAATCTGGAAAGAGAAGCTGCCGGTGTACGAGCAGGGGGAGGACCAGCTGGAAACGTTAAAGGATTTTCATAAAAAGCTGCCGGCTGCCATTACCTGGATCGATGCGGCAGCACCGCTTTGGCAGCACCGGGGTGAGGAGCTGTATTATGCCAGTGATCATCACTGGACAACGCAGGGGGCAGCCGTTGCCTTTGATGCATGGTGTGCAGCGGAAAAGAAGAAGAGAAAAACAGACTATGAGGTATATACGGTAAACGATCAGTTTTACGGTACACTGGCAAATGCCAGCGGCTATTATCGCGGTAAAAAAGATCATGTGGATATTTATGTGCCAGAGAAATCGCAGGAGCTTGTGGTCACCTATGTACAGGAGCAGCGAAGGACTGCGACTGTATTTGAACGAGACAAGGCGGCATCCGCAAATCCGTATGATGTATTCTTCGGCGGCAATCACGGTCTGATGCAGCTGGATACAGCGCAGAGTGGCAAACGGCTGCTCGTTATCAAGGATTCCTACGCCAACTGCTTTCTGCCGTTTCTGATACCGTATTACAAAAGTATCACCGTTGTTGATCCGCGTTATTACTATGATGATCTGGACAAGCTGATCGAAGAGCAGGGAATACAGGAAATTCTGTTTCTATATAATGCAAATACCTTTTTCAGTGATGATTCCCTCAATGAGATACTGAAAAAAGAAGTGAAGTAAAAAAGAGTACCCAAACAGCGGCAGGTGCGGTATACTGTAGCTGTTGGAGGGTGATCGCATGGAACAGGAAGCAACATTATATCGGCAGATCAGTCGTCAGCTTCTGCAGGATATTTATAAAGGAACCTACCCCTATGGTACAAAGCTGCCTTCTTTGCAGGCACTGTGTGAGCAGTTCGGAGTCGGAAGAAATACGATTCGCGCAGCTCTAGCACTGCTGGAGAAGGATGGGGCACTGCAGCGGGAAAAGGGGAGCTGTGCCCGGGTAAGTCTGGATATACATCATCTCGAGAAGAATCGGTATTTTCTGTATCGTATGGCCTGTTCACGGGATGGGGTTGCTCATGTGTATGATGCTCTGGGGATTTTAATGCCGACAGCAATCCATGCAGCCTTACAGCATGCCGATGCACAGCATTTGGAGGAGCTGCAGTTCGGGATTCGTCAGCTGACGCAGAAGGAGCATACCCTGTATGAGCTGAACGAGGCTCTGCAGCAGCTGTATCTGAAGGTTTTAGGCTTTCTTGGAAACGCCTATCTTCTGGATTTGACAAAGCAGCTTCTTGATTTTCTGTATCTGCCCTATGCAAAGAAAGAGAATTCCGAGGAAGCGCTTGCGGATAATAAGGTGAAGCTCAGTGAAACACTTGCCAAGATTCTGCTCTTTGTCATGCAGAATAATCCATTCATGATGAAAAAGACGATACGCTATTTCTGCGAGACTACAAAAAAGGACAGCATGCGTTATCTGGAGCGGATCTGTAAGGGAATCCATCCGCAAGAGGGAATTGAATTTGAATGGTATACGGGGCGTGAGGTGTCCTTTCTGTATATGAAGACGGCGGGAAGCATCGTAAAGGATATTGCGGAAAACCGCTATCCGGATGGTCATCTGCTGAACCTAGAGCAGCTGAGCGAGCGTTATGCGGTATCCCTGCGTACAATGCGCAGGACAATGAAGTTTCTGAATGATCTGCAGCTTGTGGAAACACGCAACGGGCTGGGCAGCCGCATTGTATATTCTTCACAGCAGAAGATATCCGCTCAGCAGCAGGAACAGCTGCATCCCCTGCTGGATTATTACATCTGTATGCTGGAGCTGACAGAGCTCCTCGCCAAGGCAACCCTTTCCGTATGTATGGAGCGCTGTACATGGAAGGAGCTGGAAGGTCTTGCAAAGGAGATACAGGAGAAAAAGAGGTTGTCGCCGGAATCGGTTCTGTTCATTATAAAGCATCATCAGAATCCGTGTATCTGCAATATCGCAGAGCAGCTCGAGGAAGCGGTATGCGGCAGTATGCTGATCCGAACGCTGTTTGGACATGAAGCCGATGAACAGACACAGCAGGATATGAAAAGTCTGTGCCAAACACTGCGTAACAGAGAACGACGCAGGGCGATACAGCTTATGCAGTCCCTGCTGCATAATGAAACGGGCAGCTGGAAAATGAAGAGGTGCTAAAGGCGCTGTCATATTGCTGTCACGCTCTTTGCATACATGAGAAATGCAGCATACTACTACTTATCAGGAAAGATATTGCCTGGTAAGTTTTTTTATTTGGGCAGGCCTGTATACCGGATAAAAATAAAAGAAAGCTCATAAGCATACCTCTTTTATCTGTAGGAAATCTGGGGCAATCGAAGCAGAGCTTCGTGTAACTGCCTTTTCTCATTGCCTTTTTGCAGATAGCGGAAGTGAGCAAAAGCAGAAGATATGAATGCGGTATTTTTGCAGTTAAAGCATATGTGATATAACAAGCAGAAAAGCAGCCGATAGGACAAATATCATCCTGATATGCAGGCGAAAAGGCTTTGTGGGTTAGCTGTGGCAGCCCTTGCTTTCATAATGACAGACATAGAAAAAATATAGCATCGGCTGAGTTCGCATCGCATATACATCTGATGAAATCCGTTGCTCTTCCTGTTGAAATTATCACACATGCATCATATAATGATAAGTGGTACTACTACGGTCAAGGATCGTGTATAAAGGATTATGGAAATCCGAGGTGGATAGAATGATGACAAAATCAGATGCAGATGGACAAAAAACAAGACGCTACCGGATTTCAAAAAAGAAGCAGACACAGCCGATTTACGAGATGGTGCCCTGCTATGAGGAAGCAGTGATTCTGGGGGATTCACTGGCAGAATCCATACTGGATTTCCGCCTGCTTCGAAAACATAATGTTGTGGCAAAGCGGAACCGCTGCATCGACAGTATTCAGGGCGATTTGCTGTTTGCTATTTCCATGCAGCCCTCGGTGATTTTCATGGAATATGGAAAAAATGATATGCTCCGTTCCGGGAAAGATCTCAATGCCTTTATTGCCTGCTACCGAAGACAGATACAGATGCTGCAGAGTGCTTTGCCACAGACGGCAGTTTATATAAATTCCATTCTTCCGTTGAGAAGAGATGTCATGCGGCGCAATGGCGGGGAGCACAGGTATCATAGCTACAACCGGGCGCTTAAGGACATGTGCGATGCGCTTCAGCTCACCTTTATCGATAACAGCTCGCTGATGGAATGGGAGGATGAGGTCTATGAGTATGATGGCATACACCCGAAGTATCCCTATTATCCGAAATGGCTCCGGTATATGGCTGCCTGTGCGGGTCTGTTACCGAAAGAATCAGATTGACAGGGGCTTCTATGCATCATATATCAAAGAGAGTGCGGAAGCGAAAAAGAAAAGGTGCAGATGAACCTGCACCCTACAGACAGTGGTGACAGAAATACTCAGGATGAAGCTAAGCATTTCCATACTGTCGGATTCTTATTTCAAATATGTATTCAGAATGGCATCCAGCTGTTCTTTTTCTTTTTCCAGCCAGGTGTTGAAATCCATACCGGCTGCGGTTACGGCATCGGCAATGGCCGCTAAAAACAGACACATGTCCTCTTCCAGAACAACACCGGCAACATTTCCAAAGCGTTCGTGATACAAAGAATCACTGCCGGATACACTGAGGGTGAAGGCCGGATACGGCTTGCGGTCAATGACCTTTACCGTTCCCTGAAAGCCCAGCTGTCCAATTTGATTGGTTCCGCAGGAGCTTGGACATCCGGAAATAAATATTTTCGGCAATACATGATCTGCATAATTTTTTTCTCTGAGATAGAGGATGACATCCTTCAGCACACCCTGAGAATCGCGCAGCCCCACCTGACATGTGGAGGCTCCGATACACGCCGTACTTTCTTCAAAGGTATTGCGGGCACCATCCCCTGTGACAGCCAGTACACATTTGGCCTCGGCAGCGGTACAGTTGATGATGTAAACACCCTGCTGGGGAGTCAGACGCAGCTCTACAGCTTCCATATCCCGAATGCAGTCATAGATTTCCTGCAGCTTCTGCGGTGTCAGACTTCCGCCGATCGGGTGATAATAGACAGCATACAGCCCATGCTGCTTCTGGGCAAAGACTCTGCGATCGCTCAGCACTTGTGCATCACCTGTTTTCGTGATTGCTTCCTCACGGACAGCTATGGTAAGGCTTTGTCCCTGCAAAGCGCGTTTTAGACGCTCACGATAAGCATCCACAAAGCCCTCACTGCCAAGCGTTTCCTGCATATAACGGGTTCTTGCCTTGGCGCGGTTTTCATAATTTCCAAATTCCATGAACATCAATACCATCGTGGATACATAATATAGAATTGTTTCCGGTGCGACATGCTCACCCACACGTACACCCATGCGCGGATTGTTACCAAGTCCTCCTGCACAATATACATCAAAGGTATGATCCGGATTGGCAACAAAGCCCAGATCACGGAAGGTCGCATGTGCCTCGTTGCGCGAAGAGTTTGTAAACGCAACCTTCAGCTTGCGTGGCAGGGTGTACTTGTTTACGATGGACAGCAGGTATTCGCCGACACGCGCCGCATAGGGAAGGACATCGAAAGCCTCCTGCGGATCCACACCGCTCAGTGGGGAACACATGACATTACGCGGGAAATCACCGCCGCCCCCACGGCAGACAATGCCGTGATCCAGAGCATTTGACATGATACTGGGAATCTCCATACCGCTTAAATCATGCAGCTGGATCGTCTGGCAGGTTGTAAAATGCGCTCTGCTTACCCCATGCTCTTTACAGGTATCACATATGAATTTCAGCTTGTCCTTTGTCATGACCCCCTGATTCATACGAAGCCGCAGCATGAAGCTGGTGGCGCCCCGCTGGGCATAGCTTCCAAAGCCTCCGGAATAGCCTTTAAATTCCTTTACATTCAGTTCCTTGTCCAGAAACCGTTTGGTCTGTGTACGGAAATCCTCGATTTCCGAACGCAGCTCTTCTCTCAGATCGTCGTTCATAAATTCCTCCTTGTTAAAATTGCACTCATGTATCATAGTAGCACGAATTTGGCACATCGACAAATTGTTCTGTGTTATAGGAGTATAAGGAATTCTTATACGGTTTCTATCCTGCCTGCTTGTATCTGCATCCTACAGCCTTTATAATATATCTGGTTGGATTTTTAGGAAGAGGTGAAGGCATGGAGTTCGGGATATACGGTGTGTCTTATAAGGAAGCCGATGCGGATGTGAGAGATTGTACTGCATTTTCCGATACACAGAAAATGGAGCTGTATAATCAATTGCTGGATGTGGATATCACACAGGCTGTGATTCTATCCACCTGCAACCGCAGCGAGCTGTATTTCATATATGAAAAGGAGGAACAGCTGGATCAGATAAGGGAGCTGTTTCTGGCGGCTGCCGGAAAGGCTGTTCCGCTGTTTTTGAAAACAGGCGTGACTGCTGCCTGTTATCTGTTTGAGGTTGCTGCCGGATATCATTCCATGGTGCTTGGCGAGGATCAGATTCTGGGGCAGGTACAGAGCTGCTATCAAATGGCCAATCAGTGTCAGGCGTGTGGAAAACAGCTGCATCGCATGTTTCAAAGCTGCTTTGCGGCGGTTAAACAGCTGAAAACAGCATATAAAATCAGTGAGCATCCGATATCAATTGCCTATCTGGCTGTGAAAAATATCCGCAATGCCATGTCTTTGCGCAATGCGAGTGTTCTGGTTATCGGGAGTGGAGAAATGGCTGCACTGATGCTGCAGTACCTGCAGGAAGAGGAGCTGTCCGCATTGTATGTGTGCAGCCGCAGCCGATACAAGGCCCGGCAGGTGATGTCAGCTGCTATGGAATACATTCCCTTTTCAAAGCGCTATGAGGTTCTTCCATACTGTGATGTGATCTGTTCCATGACAGCCTCCCCGCATCGGATTCTGCGCAGGGAGGACATGCCACCGATTGATCGAAAACAGCTGTATGTGGATTTGGCGATGCCAAGAGACATCGATCCGCAGCTGGCACAAAGGGGGCGTGTGGTGATTGATATCGATCATTTGCAGCGGGAGGCCGATGAGCAGCTGGAGCAGCGAAGAGCCCTGCTGCAGAAGGCTCACGCCATGCTGGAGGCTGCGGCACAGGAAGCGTATGCCAGCCTGCATTCACAGGAGGTGGATCATCTGATTCAGTCTCTGCAGCAGCGTAGTGAGCAGATGGCTGCTGATACCTATGCCCTGCTCCAAACAAGGCTGCAGCTCAGCCCGCATGAGCAGCAGGTGCTGAAAAAGGTTTTGCACACCTCCTTTCTGCGAATGGTCAAGGAGCCGATGCTGGCCTTGAAAAAAGCGAAGGGGCAGGATCAGCAGCTGTATGCGCGGCTGCTGGAAGCGATGCTGAAAGGAGACTGATCATGCATATACGAATGGGAACCAGAGGAAGTGCGCTGGCGCTGGCTCAATGCAAAGAGGTAAAGGCACTGCTGGAAAAGGCGTATCCCCAGCATAGCTTTGAAATCTGTGTGATTACCACAAAGGGGGACCGTATCCAGCATGTGGCATTGGACCAGATGAAGGATAAGGGAATCTTTGTAAAGGAAATAGAGCAGCAGCTGCTGGAGCATACGATTGATCTTGCTGTACACAGCATGAAGGATATGCCATCAGTGCTGGATGAGCGTCTGTGCTTTACCGAAACGCTTTTACGAGAGGATGCACGCGATGTCCTCGTACTGCGTAATGCAACATCTCTGGAGTCACTGCCCCTGCATGCCCGCATCGCAACAGGAAGCAAGCGACGCAGGTTTCAGCTTTTGCGGCAGCGTGAGGATTTGGAAATCGTCGGCATACGCGGAAATATCGAAACACGGCTGAAAAAGCTAGAGGATCAGCAGCTGGATGGTATCGTTCTGGCAGCTGCCGGATTAAAGCGGCTGCAGCTTGCACAGTATATAACTCAAACCCTGCCGGAGCATATCATGGTACCGGCGGTTGCACAGGGGGCGATTGCCATAGAGGTGCACAAAAAGAGGAATGACCTTGTGGAGCTTGTCAATGCACTGTGTACAAAGCGTGTGGATGAGGAGGTCTGTGCCGAGCGTGCCTTTCTACAGGAGCTCAACGGTGGCTGTCATACACCGCTGGGCGCCAGATGCATACTACATGAGGCTGATGCAGAGCTGTTTGCGGTCTATGGCAGTGAGGATGGAGCCAGGCTGTTTGATCTGCATGTGAGCGGACCAAGAGCACAGGCACAGGCGATGGCCATTGAAGCGGCGCAGCGCCTACGGAAAAAAGTGGAGGAAGGTCTATGATTTATCTTACCGGAGCCGGCTGCGGCAATTGGGAGCTGCTGACACTGCGTGCGATGCGGATGATTCAAAAAGCGGACTGCATTTTGTATGATCGTCTGCTGGATCCTGAAATCCTGACATTTGCACCAAAGCACTGTGACTGCATTTATGTTGGCAAAAAGGCAGGGAAGCATGCCATGGCACAGGAGGAGATTCAGCGTCTGATGATTGAGAAGGCGGCCCGAGTTGATACGGTTGTAAGGCTCAAGGGAGGGGACCCCTGTGTGTTCGGTCGTGTCGGGGAAGAAGCACAGGCATTGGCGCAGGCCCATGTACCATTTGAAATCATACCCGGTATATCCAGCGGAATCGGTGGTCTGGCATTTGCCGGTATTCCGATTACGCATCGCGATTATGCCAGTGGTGCCCGCCTGATGAGTGCACATGGCAAAGGGGGCACCATGAGCGACCTTGATTATGCAGGTATGGCACATACCCGGGATACGCTGATTTTCTATATGGGGCTGCAACAGCTGTCCGCAATCGTATCCGGACTTATGCAGGCAGGGCGTAATCCAAATACACCGATTGCACTTGTCAGCAATGCCGGCCGAGCGACACAGACGATGGTGACGGCAACGCTAAAGGATATCGAAGACAGAGATCTTTCCGCAATTGTTTCTCCCGCACTGATTGTTATAGGCGGGGTAATCAATTTGCAGGAGGAATTGAATTTCATGAAACGGCGTCCCTTGTTTCAAAAACGCTACCTGCTTCCTCAGTTTTCCGATGCGAAGCGAGAGCTGCAGCTTGAGCTGCAGGATTTGGGTGCTGCCGTTGATTGCATAACAACAGGAAGGATTTGTGCAAACCCGGCTCTGTTGAATGATGTCAATCTGCAGGAAACAGATATTCTTGTATTTTCAAGCCGCAATGCCATTGAGATTTTCTTTACACAGCTGGTGCAGCGCAGACAGGATGTACGTCAGCTTTCTACTGTTAAAATCGCCGTGGTGGGTGAGAAAAGCAGGCAGGTGCTGGCCCGCTATGGCATACAGGCGGACATACAGCCGCAGCAGGAGGACAGCGAGCATCTGGCACTGGAGCTGCAAAAGCATATATCAAAAAATGACCGTCTCGTGCTTGTGAAGGCGGACAATGATAATCGTGTGCTGTTTGAGCAGCTGCAGGAGCATGCACATGTATCACTTTGCAAGGCCTATACGGTGCAAGAGCTGCCCTTTGACCTGCCGCAGCACGTCTATGACGGAGCGCTGTTCACATGCAGCTTCCATGTGCATGCCTGTCTTGGAAGGCTCATGGAGTGTCAGGATGTTACTGAGCTGAAGGTCTATTCCATGGGAGCACATACTACAAGAGCATTACGCAGCTATGGCTGTAAACATATTATCGAGCTGCCGAAAGCGGATAAAGGGCTGTTCGGCACCTGTATCATAGAGGAGGAAGCACATGTATAGAGGAAGAAGACTGCGAAAAAACCAGGTTATCCGTTCCATGATGAAGGAAACGGTACTGACGAAAAGAGATTTGATATATCCACTATTTGTTGTGGAAGGCGAAAATATATGCCGGGAAATTGAAACACTGCCCGGGGTTTATCATTATTCCATTGATCGTCTGTGTGAGGCTCTGGATGAAATGAGAGAAGCGCAGGTTCTGTCCTGTATCCTGTTCGGTATTCCGAATCATAAGGATGCCTGCGGCACTCAGGCGTATGCACAGGAGGGTATCGTACAGAGGGCGATTCACTTTATCAAGTCGTATGCACCGGAAATCTATGTGATTGGGGATGTGTGCATGTGTGAATATACCGACCACGGTCATTGCGGCATTCTCAATGCCGAGGGAGATGTGATGAATGATGAAACGCTGTCCTATCTGAACCGCATTGCACTCAGCTATGCACAGGCAGGCATCGATATGGTTGCGCCAAGTGATATGATGGATGGTCATATAGCATCCATTCGACAGACACTGGACAGTGCAGGTTTTCAGAATGTTGCCATTATGGGCTATAGCGCAAAGTATGCCTCCAGCTTCTACGGACCGTTTCGAGCTGCTGCCAATTCTGCACCGAGCTTTGGGGATCGAAAGGGCTATCAGATGGATTATGCAAACAGGGAAGAGGCATTGCGGGAGCTGCAGGCGGATGTGGATGAGGGCGCTGATGTTTTGATGGTGAAGCCGGCGCTTGCCTATCTGGATATTGTCAGAGAAGCGAAGGAGCAGTTCTCCCTGCCGCTGGCAGTTTATAATGTCAGCGGAGAATATGCCATGCTGAAAATGGCGGTGGATCAGGGCCTGGTTCGTGAGGAAGCAATCTTTGAAAGCATTCTGGCAATGAAGCGCGCAGGTGCCGATTTGATCATCACCTATTTTGCTTTGTATCTCGCCCGTAAAATTGATGAGGGGGTACAGTGATATGAAGCATACATCGAGTCTTGCCCTGTTTCATGAGGCCTGTGCGCTGATGCCCGGGGGTGTGAATTCACCGGTACGCTCCTTTTCCAGCGCTCATGCGGATTGTCTGTTTGCGGATCATGCCTATGGATCCCATATCGTCGATGTGGATGGCAACACTTATCTGGATTATATCGGCTCCTGGGGACCGATGATTCTGGGACATGCCCATCCGCTGCTTAGCAGGCATCTGGAGGAGGTTATTCAAAAGGGCATCAGCTTCGGCCTTTGCACAGCGCAGGAGGTGGAGCTTGCCCGGCTGATCACGGATGCATATCCCGGTCTTGCCATGGTACGTATGGTGAATTCCGGCACAGAAGCAACCATGTCTGCCATACGGGCTGCCCGCGGTTTTACAGGAAGAGATAAAATAATCAAATTTGAAGGCTGTTATCACGGGCACAGTGATGGCTTGCTGGTGAAAAGCGGTTCCGGAGCATTGACATTTGCAACGCCTACCAGCCCGGGTGTTCCGGCGGATGTTGTAAAGCATACCCTTGTATGCAGCTACAATGATCTGGAGAATGTGGAGGCAGTAATCAAAGCGAATGAACAGGAGATTGCGGCAGTTATACTGGAGCCGATTGCAGGGAATATGGGTGTGGTGAAAGCAGAACCTCAATTTCTTCAGGGATTGCGCAGACTATGTGACGTACATGGCATCGTATTGATTTTTGATGAGGTGATCAGCGGCTTTCGTGTACGGTATGGCGGAGCTGCAGAGCTGTATGGAATCGTACCGGATATGGCCTGCTTCGGAAAAATCATCGGAGCCGGACTTCCGGTTGGTGCGTATGGCGGCAGAGCGGACATTATGCAATCGGTAAGTCCCAGCGGACCGGTGTATCAGGCAGGTACGCTGTCCGGTAATCCGCTGGCGATGCACCTGGGCTGCCGTCTTTTGCGATATCTGAAGGAGCATCCCGAAACTTATACTGAGCTGGAGGAGAAGGGGGCGTATTTGAAAGAAGGTATGCAGACAATTCTACAGGAGCTGAAGCTGCCGTATCAGCTTCATCAGGCGGGAAGTCTGCTGACCCTGTTTTTTACCCGACAGAGCGTTCACAGCTTTGCGGATGTGCAGACCTGCGATGGGACGTTGTTCGAGCGCTATTTCCGCTATCTCTATGATCATGGCATTTTAATTGCACCATCGCCATATGAAGCAATGTTTCTTTCTACTGCCCATACGTATGAAGAGCTGGATCATACCCTGCAAATCATGCGGGAAGCATTAAAGCAGCTTATATGAGTCTGTGTGTACAGCTGTCGCTGCAGGGTGTGCCGGTACTGGTCATCGGAGGCGGTCGCATCGCCTATCGCAAGTGCTGTCAGCTGGAGCAGGAGGGGGCAGAGCTTGTCGTTATCGCAAAGCAGTTTGATGCATGCTTTCAAGGGGCTGCTTATCCCTGCATAACCGATTCCTATCGCCCGCAGCAGCTGCAGGGGAAGATGCTGGTCATTGCCTGCTGTGATGATTTGATCACCAATAGGCAGATATGCGCGGATGCCAAGCAGGCAGGTATCTTTGCGATGAGTGTCCAGCAGAATTGTGGTGCCAGCATGCATGCTCTGGCTGAGGAGGAAGCAGCAGAGTATGTGCTTGCGGCAGGGACAAAAGGGGCAAGTCCGCTGCTTGCCCGTCAGATTCTGAAGGAAATGAATGCTGTTGTGAAGGAGACCTACGCTTCCCGTATCGCCATGCTGCGCAAGCTGCGTCCATATATCCTGCAGCATATCCAGAAGGTGGAACGCCCGCAGCTGCTTTCCCGTCTGGTAAGACTGTCTCAGCGTGATCTGTATTGTATAGAGCAGGCCCTGCAGGGGAAAGGCCTGCAGCTGGTATGCTTTCATGGAGTGAAGGAGGATGTGTCTCAGGAACTGGAGAACTTTTGTGAAGCCATAGAGCACAGGAAAACAAATCTTGTAGCTGCAGCGGCATTTCTCTTCGAAGGTGTCAGTGATACATCAGCACAGCCGGTTGCGCAATGGCTGCAAATCGTTAAGTCCCTGCATATTCCGGTCACCCTGGTGCCGATGCTGTTTCAAAACGGCCGCTATTACAGCCGTCTTCTTTCCATAAAGAGTGAGAATGTACGGGTAAAGCCGCTTATGTTTCAAGAACGCTCAGAGGTTTGGCAATGTCTGCAGGAGGTACGCAGGGAAAGCGGCTGTGCCAATCTGCTTGTTATCTATCATTCGTGTGTAGACGGAGCATTCAGTGAACTGCTGCAGGGGCTTATGAAAGAGGATGTCCATTTCCATGCCGTTCATGAAAAGCAGACAATGGATTGCATACTGCCTTGGAGAGAGGAAAGCGTGGCAATTCTTCCCATGTACATGCTGCGGGGAAGTCATTACCGTAAGGATAGTGATGGCGGCTCTGCTTTGGTACAGAGCCTTCAGAAACAAAATTGCAGTGTGCATGTGCTGCAGGCATCCTGCATTGAGTTGAGAGCTTTTCAGGAGTTTATCATACAAAAAATGGAATGATACAGGCATTTCATTTTTTTGTATCTTTTGATAACATAGAAAAGAAAAGCATAGAAAACAGGAGCAGGGCGTTCATTAAAGAAACGGCATATACCAAAGCATGCAGGAGGTACCGGCCTATTTTAATGATTACAGATGATATGTGAATCCAGTGTATAAGCAGTGAATCAGAAATTTGGAACTGTGAAGCATGTATAAAGCGGCTTATAATGGATATTAGAAAATTTTATACGGGAAGCACAGGTAAATAAAGCGCTTTCGTAGTATAATGAAGATAAAGAAAATACAATGGAGATGGAGAAAACTATGACGACACAATTTCGGATTGAAAAAGATTCCTTGGGGGAGGGGCAGGTACCCTGTGATGCATTATATGGAGTACAGACGGTGCGTGCAGCACAGAATTTCCCCATCACACATCTACGGACACATCCGGCGATGATTCGTTCGCTGGGCATGATCAAGAAGGCCTGTGCCATGGCCAATCACGAATGCGGGCATCTGGATGATGAGAGGACAGGGTATATCATAGCGGCCTGTGATGAAATCATTCAGGGAAAGCTCGATTGCTGGTTTATCACGGATGTCATACAGGGTGGTGCAGGAACAAGCACCAACATGAATGCCAACGAGGTTGTGGCAAACCGTGCCGCTCAGCTGGCAGGGAAGGCGCTGGGTGTCTATGATTACATACATCCCAATGATCATGTGAATTTCGGTCAGTCTACCAATGATGTATTTCCGACTGCCGGAAAGCTGACAGCCTTATTTCTGGTTGAAGACCTGTTGGAGGAGCTGATGCTGCTGCAGGAGGCACTGCTGGACAAAAGTATTGAATTTAATGATGTCATCAAGCTGGGACGTACACATCTGCAGGATGCGGTACCGATACGCATGGGACAGGAGTTTCATGCCTTTGCGACGGCAATTGTGCGTGACATCCGAAGAATTAAAATGGCCTTTTCCAATTTGAAATCCGTAAATATGGGAGCAACTGCTGTCGGTACAGGCATCAATACGGATGAACGCTACAAACGCATCTGTGTAAAGCATCTGTGTGATATTACGCAGATTGAGCTGACGAGTGCACGTGATCTTATCGATGGCACCAGAAATGTAGACCCCTTTGTTTTTGCGCATGCTTCCCTGAAAACGCTCTGTGTTTCCTTATCAAAGATGTGCAATGATCTTCGTCTGATGGCCAGCGGTCCCAAAACGGGACTTGCGGAAATCGTTCTGCCGGCAAGGCAGCCGGGAAGCAGCATTATGCCGGGTAAGGTAAATCCCGTCATTCCCGAGGTATGCAATCAGGTCTGCTTTCAGGTATTCGGTAACGATGTAACAATTACGAAGGCTGCGGAGGCCGGACAGATGGAGCTGAATGTTTTCGAACCGGTTCTGTTTTTTAATCTGTTTCAATCCATAGACCTGCTGCGCAATGCCTGTCATACTCTGCGTATACATGCCGTTATGGGCATACAGGCCAATACGGAACATTGCAAAGAGGTCATGGAGAACTCCCTCGGTACAGCAACAGCACTGGCTCCTCATATTGGGTACGCACAGGCAAGCAGAATGGCAAAGCTGGCCCTGAAGGAAAATCGGAAGCTGAAGGAGCTGATTCTGGAAAATGGTCTGATGAGTAAGGATAAGCTGGAGGAAGTGCTTAATATTCGGGAAATGACGCGTGCCGGTATACCGGGCATGCATAAAAAAAGCAAGAAGCAGACCGGGCGTTAGCATACAGCTGCGAAACATCATTCACAAGAAAAGACGTGAATCGTATCCGTATATTCTGAAAAGGATGGCGATGCGTCTTTTTTTGTCTGGTTGTGCTGTCATCAAAATGAAATATGCGTGCTGTCACTGTTATAGAAAGCAGATCCTTCCTTTTTTCCTGTTCTTTTGACATAAGCCATCACTTTCCCCATATACTTTAGTGAGGTAGATGCAAATGAAAAAACTTATTGTACTGTGTCTGAGTATATGTCTTTGCATGGGTCTGCTTCCCCAGCAGATTCACGCACAGGATGACAAAACAAAACAGGATCCTGCTCAGAATGCGCAGGATCTCGCACCGAGTGCCAAAGCGGCATATCTGGTCGAGAACACAACCGGCAAAGTGATCTATGCCAAGCATGAAACGGATAAGCTGTATCCAGCCAGCATGACGAAGATGATGGGGCTGCTGCTTATCTTTGAAGCACTCCATGACAAGAAAATCAGCTGGGATGAATCTGTATCGGCAAGCGAGTATGCTGCAAGTATGGGAGGCAGTCAGGTGTTTCTGGAGCCTGGGGAATCCATGAGTGTGCGCGATATGGTGAAATCCATCTGTATCGCCAGTGCAAATGATGCCATGGTGGCTATGGCGGAAAAAGTAGGCGGCAGCAATGATCATTTCGTGGCGATGATGAATGACAAGGCAAAGGAGCTGAAGCTGAGCAATTCCCACTTCATGAATGCGACAGGATTGCACGATCCCGAGCATTATACCTGTGCAAAGGATATGTCGATTATCGCCCGTGCTCTGATTGCCGAGGGCGGGGAGGAGCTGTTGCGTATCACCTCCACCTATGATGCCTACATCCGCGAGAATACGGACAAGAAATTCTGGCTGGTCAATACCAATAAGCTGCTGAAGCAGTATGAGGGTGTGGACGGGCTGAAAACAGGCTTTACGACAGAGGCTATGTCCTGTATAACCGTAACGGCAAAGAAAAAGGACCTGCGTCTGGTGGCTGTAGCCATGGGTGAACCCAGCAGCAAGCAGCGCAATGCGGAAATCAAGCAGATGCTGGACTATGGCTTTTCTCAGTATGCACAGGGACTGCTGTATCCGAAGGGAACAAAGCTGAAGACTTATACGATGGAAAACGGCAAGCCCTCCAGTGTCAATCTGGTCACCCTGAAGGATCTTGTCTATGTATTTGAAAAGGGAAGCGAACCAAAAGAGCAAAAGAAGGAGATCACGATTACCAAAGACACGCCTCCCTATAAGGCTATGGAAGCTATCGGAACGGTGAAAATCACGATGAGTGACGGCTATACGATGGAGGCTCCAGTCGGTGTTGATCAGGACGTGGAGCAGCTGAATTATCTGGATATCTTTATGAAGGCGTTTAGCGATACACTTGCCTGATTGCCAGAACTTGGCGTGTAAACGAACGCATGACTTCTGCATAGACACATACAATAGAAGCAGAAAAGAGGGATATGATGACAAGTGTACTATGGATCGTAGGCATTGCAGCTGTCTTCTTCCTGTTCGTTCTGCTGTATGCCTTGTGCAGAGTCAGTGCAGACGCCGATGAACAGGCAGGCTATATGGAAGAATACAGCAGTGATCTGGATGAAGGATTTGATGAGGAAGAGTTTTAGCCAATGTCATTAAGTTAAAGGAATAAAAAAGATGCATTTATACAAAAAGTGGTTCTTAATCGATTGTTCGTAAATTAGAAGTTGAAAATTTGCAAGCTTAAGTAAGAATCCAAAAAGTATAAATGTCTTTTTTTCTCAGGATTGACAAAATTTGAATCATCGTGCGCTCCATTACCCTTCGTGCTTTAAAGGGGTAGGTGACCGTATATGAACCTTCGTAATAAATCCAACGCTTGCCCTACGTTCATATTTTATAAAAAAGTTGGCTCTAGGTGATTTAGGTAAATATTTTTGGATAAGGATTTAAAATATAAAGATATGAACAGAATTAGGAAATTGGGACAAGTATGTAAAAAATGATAGAATGAGTATATTAAATCAGTACTCTTATCAATTCAACGATTTAAACGGCTCCAACTAGAGAAATATTGAGGAAAATATTGCAAATGCTATACATTTTGTGATCAATCAAATCAGCATCAAGGCAACACGAGGTAAAAAATGAGAGTTCAGGATAGAGAAGAAGGCGTTCAAGCTCGGTGTATTTTATAAATGAAAACAGAAAGGTAAAATTGTGAAGTCAATGAGTTTGTAGAAACAACTTAGATCTTCTGAATATTGTTTTTGCTTTTTATTTATCCCTGCTTATGTTTAAAGTTGATATATTCCATAGGAATGCGCATTATCACATTAAGGATAAGAATAATGTATTGAATCCGTCGATTAGGATGGTATAGTAAAAAAGTCCAATAGTAAGAAAATCACTATACTTTGGACTTTGTTGATCTAAGAGTAGGTTTTAATGATAACCTCTGCAATGCTTCTTTTTGTTATACATTGATCCATCGCCTGTTTTTCTATGTACCGATGAGCATCTGATTCGCTCATTTTCAATTCGCTGATTAATAGCCATTTTGCTTTATTGACAATACGTATTTCTGCCATTTTTTCCTCAATAGAGACTGATTTCTTCTCAAATTGTCTTAGACGTTCACGCATACTTTCCATCCAGTAAAGTGCTTGTATTAAAATCGCTTTGGAGGTTGGTTTTGGTAATGTAAACACACCGTGTTCAGCAACTTTATCGTGAATTGTGGCATGTATATCGGCCTTTACTAAGAGCAATACAGCGGTATGCTTTAGAGTGCATGTGTCAATTGCAAAACGTGTCCCAATATCATCTGATAATGGAGAATTGATAATAACAAAATCGTAGGATCGCTCAGCAATCATTCTTTTCGCCACATTGATAGTGGTTGCGTTATGTATAGGAGTATATCTGGATTCAGGAAGCAACACGCCGATGGCAGAAGTAAAACTATCTGTTGCTGATACGATAAGTATGCTATAGCAACGCTCTTTTAGACTCATGCTGCATTCCTCCTTCCACTTATTGATATTATCTATTACAGTATATTTCTAATATTTCATTGGGAATATGTTGTTTAATGAAATCACTGTTAAGGGCTGATTCACAGGCATCTTTTAATGAAGATGGTAACATTTTGAATTTTGAAAGTACATCTGCATTAGCTTTGTAAAGATTGATATCTGTAGGTTCTGCTAATTGCAAGTGATTCTGAATACCATAGAGTCCGGCATATATCATTAATGCAAATGCTAAATAACTATTGGCTGTCGGATCGGGGGAACGAAGTTCAGCTCGACGATATTTTCCTACTGCAGCGGGAATTCGTATCAGTTGCGAACGGTTTTCACTAGACCAAGAAATATACTGTGGTGCTTTATCGTTACCGAATCTTTGATAAGAGCAATTTAATGGATTTAGAAAAAGAGTCATATCACAAACTTTTGCAAGAATGCCCGCAATAATCTGGTGTAAATAATCTGAGTTATCATCTGCCTTAGCTGAAATGTTAATATGAAAACCGTTGCCTGGTTTATCAGCTAGTGGTTTAGGGCTAAAATCAGCTATCAATCCATTACATCCGGCAACGGTTTTCACAACTGTTTGAAAGGTCATTGCATTATCTGCGGCTGTAAGTGGATCAGAGTAGCGAAAATCAATTTCGTTTTGCCCGGGACCTTGTTCATGATGAGAACGTTCGGGATAAATACCCATTTGTTCTAAAGTAAGACAAATTTCACGTCGAATGTTTTCACCTCGGTCATCCGGGGCAATGTCCATATATCCGGCATTATCATATGGGTTTTTTGTGGCTTCTCCGGTTTCACTTACTGTAAAAAGGTAGAATTCCTGCTCAGCACCAAAGTAAAAATGAATACCTGCCTTATCTGCAACCTGAATAGCTTTTTTCAGTATAGAGCGAGTATCACATTCAAACGCCCTTCCATCAGGATACGATATATTGCAGAACAATCGAACAACTCGTCCATGTTCCGGTCTCCACGGCAGAGGCATTAATGTATCTGCATCAGGATGAAGAAGTAAATCAGAATGTGTTTCATCGCCGAAGCCGGCAATAGCGGAGGCGTCAATGGCAATGCCATCCTCAAAAGCATGAGGAAGTTCTTCCGGCATAATGGATATATTTTTTTGTTTGCCAAATACATCACAAAAAGCAAGTCTTATAAATTTAACATCTTCTTCGCTCACATACTGTAAAATTTCTTGTTTTGAATACTTCATAAGCGTACCTACTTTCTTTTAATTTGCTACATACATTTGCTTATATGGATTTTTGCTGTCAGGAGTAATGACGGTAAAAGAGGCATTTAATATAGTTTCTAGATCCTGTCCTAAATCAAGACAATATTCACAAAGGTATTCTTCGATTTCTTTCATATCATCTGAAGTTGCTACTTTGGCTGTAACCTGTTTTGGCAAGTTAATAGTATCATAATTCCCACGTAGATATATTTTACCACCATGCATGCCTGTACATGGGAAATGACCGACAATATGCTCAGTCTTAGAATTTAAGCCTAAAACAATAATGATTCCCCCTGCCTGATACTCACCTAAGAAACTTCCTGCAGAACCGCCGATGATCATGACAGGAATCTTACGTTTGTATGCCTTCATATGGATGCCGGCACGATAACCGGCATTGCCTTTTACATAGATTTTACCACCACGCATAGCATAGCCGGCAGCATCACCGATATTACCATGAATGATGATTTTTCCTTCATTCATGGTATCACCGACTGCATCTTGTGCGTTTGCATTTACTGTAATGACTGCGTCATTTAAATATGCACCGAGGGCATTTCCGGGAATCCCTAGTATGGTGATATTTTTATTAGACATACCGGCTCCGATAAAGCGTTGTCCACAGCATGCTTTTATAGTGTAGCTATCATCCGTTTTACGGATCATTTCATTTATTGTTTTGTAATCTAAACCTGTAGCATTTATCAATTGCATTATAGCATACCTCCCATCACATTTTTACGAGTTTCTTTAGAATGTCTTTTTAATGTCTCAAAATCGATGCTAACAGATGTATCATTTCTCTGTTAAAATCCAAATAAGCCGTTTATTCACCTGCATAGGAGATACCGAGAATTTCTAATTCTTTTTCGTTTAGACCAATTCCACGAAGCATCAGACGGTTACCACGCAGTGCTTCTATAGAATTAATTCCCATACCACCCATTAGTTCTTTGATTTCATGTTGCCATGCCTTCATTACGTTTACTAACCGTTTACTTCCAATTTCTGGATCGAGTCGTTTTACAAGATCAGGATTCTGCGTGGCAATTCCCCAATTACACTTACCACTTTGGCATGTCCGGCAAAGATGGCAGCCTAGGGCAAGTAAAGCAGCAGTGGCGATATAACATGCATCAGCACCTAATGCGATTGCTTTTACTACATCAGCGGCATTTCGGATACTACCACCGACCACTAAAGATACATTGTTGCGAATTCCTTCATCTCTAAGTCTTTGATCAACTGCGGCCAATGCCAGTTCGATTGGAATACCTACACTGTCACGTACTCTGGTTGGAGCGGCACCTGTACCGCCACGGAATCCGTCAATGGCAATGATATCTGCACCACTACGGGCAATACCACTGGCAATAGCGGCAATATTATGCACAGCAGCTACTTTAACGATAATAGGTTTTTTATACGCTGTGGCTTCTTTTAGGGAAAAAACAAGTTGTCTTAAATCTTCAATTGAGTAGATGTCATGGTGGGGAGCCGGAGAAATGGCATCAGAGCCTTCAGGTATCATTCGAGTACGAGATACATCACCGACAATTTTGGTTCCAGGCAAATGTCCACCGATTCCCGGTTTAGCACCCTGTCCCATTTTAATTTCAATTGCAGCTCCTGTATTCAGAAATTGTTCGTGTACACCAAAACGTCCGGATGCCACTTGGACAATTGTATGCTCGCCATAGCAATAAAAATCTTCATGCAAACCACCTTCTCCGGTATTATATAAAATGCCAAGCTCTGTAGCAGCAAGAGCAAGTGATTTATGAGCATTATAGCTGATAGAGCCATAACTCATTGCAGAAAACAGTAACGGCATGGATAGCTCTAGTTGCGGCGGTAATTTACAAGAGAGCTTGCCATTTGAAAGACGCTTGATCTTTTCCGGCTTTTTACCAAGATAAACCCGTGTCTCCATTGGTTCACGCAGAGGGTCAATGGAGGGGTTCGTGACTTGAGAAGCGTTCATAAGTATATTGTCCCAAAAAACAGGAAGTGGCTTTGGATTACCCATGGAGGACAGAAGAACACCTCCGCTATTTGCTTGTTTGTAAATTTCTTTTATAACATCATTCTGCCAGTTGGCGTTTTCACGTAAAGTACAATTGGTTTTTACAATTTTTAAAGCTCTAGTAGGGCAGAGGCTAACACAGCGCTGGCAATTTACGCAATTCGTGTCATCATATTTCATCATGCTTTTTTCTTCGTCAAAATAGTGAACCTCATTGGCACATTGTTGTTCGCATATACGGCAATGGGTACATCTGGTTTCATTTCTGACAACTTCAAATTCAGGATATATAAATTCTAAGCCCATTCATTTACACCTTCCTTCACTTTAACGATAACTGGTTCTCCGCCATCAGGTGCCCAAATGTTTTCTGCATGGGGCTCCATCATGCGTATTGCTGCCTCCTCACTGGCAATCAACACTTTATCGTCTTTTTCGCCAACAACCATCGAGCGTAGTTTAAGACGATCATTAAGAGCCATCAATCCTCCGTTAAAACCGAAAACAATAGAAAACGGACCTGTTATCAAGAGACTGGAAAAGATGGTTCTCAGGTATTTTAATTTATCACGTAGTTCTAAGTTGCTTTCAGTAGAAATGGTGCTCCAAAAAGGTGCTGCAATCACATTGGCAACCTCTTCTAAAGTAAGTTCCTGTACGCGAAGAAGATAATCCATCATATATGTAATCACTTCTGTATCTGTCTGTAAGGTACATTTATATCCGAACATTTCAATAAAACGTCTATTTGCATCATAAGAGGATATTTCACCATTATGAACAATAGAATAATCAAGCAGGGTAAAGGGGTGTGCTCCTCCCCACCATCCAGGTGTATTTGTAGGATAGCGCCCATGAGCAATCCAGGAATATCCTTCATATTCTTCTAATTTATAAAACACACCCACATCTTCGGGAAAGCCGACAGCCTTAAATGTTCCCATATTTTTACCACTGGAAAAAACATGGGCACCGGGCATATCTGTATTAATTTTCATAACAGTTCTGGCTACGAATTCCTTCTCGTCTAATTGCATGGTTGTCATAACGGATTTCAGAGGATCAACAAAATATCGCCAAATAATAGGTTCATCTGTAATGGTAGGAATCTTACATGTGGGAATCAGTTCAGAATGAATAATTTCAAAGTGTTCCTTCAGAAAAGATTCACATTTTTTTCTCGTGGTTCTGCAGTCATAAAACATATGGAATGCATAAAAATCCTTATACTGAGGATAAATACCGTATCCGGTAAAACCGCCTCCTAACCCATTTGAACGCTCATGCATGGGTTTCATGGAATCTATAATCATTTCTCCGGACATTCTGTTTCCTTCTTTGGAAATGACAGCAGCAATAGCACATCCGGACGGGATTCGTATTTGACCTTCTTTCTTCATAGAACTACATCCTTCCTTTCAAATATAACAAAAAAACAAAGACGCTCATTTAAACAGAAACTTACCTGTTCTTTAAATGAACGCCTTTGCTCACTTAAAAAATTTATACACCTGTTTACAGTTTTTGTCAACAAAAAGATTTGTTTTCAGAAAATGAATGAAAAAAGGTGATTGACAAATGAAAAAAACGGGTGTATAGTCTGTAAGCGTAAAGGCAATGGTGTCTTTGAGGAATATACCTTGAAGAATCTTTGCCTTTTTTATTTTAGGAGACAAAGTAGTGTAAGAGAGGAGAAACATGGTATGACATATGTTGATGAAGTGATTGAACACGTAGTAAAAAAGAATCCTGCTGAGCCGGAGTTCCATCAGGCTGTGAAAGAGGTACTGGAGTCTTTAAGAGTTGTGGTAGATGCAAATGAAGAAAAGTATCGAAAGGATGCCCTACTTGAGCGTCTGGTTCATCCCGAGAGACAGATTATATTCAGAGTACCTTGGATAGATGATAAGGGACAAGTTCAAGTTAATACCGGGTACCGTGTTCAGTTTAATAGTGCAATCGGACCATATAAAGGAGGTCTTAGATTGCATCGTTCTGTAAACTTAAGTATCATTAAGTTTCTGGGATTTGAACAAATTTTCAAAAATGCACTTACAGGTTTACCGATTGGCGGTGGTAAGGGTGGTTCTGATTTTGATCCTAAGGGGAAGTCAGATCGAGAAATCATGGCATTTTGTCAGAGTTTTATGACAGAGCTTTGCAAGTACATAGGCGCAGATACGGATGTTCCGGCAGGGGATATCGGTACCGGTGCGAGAGAAATCGGTTATTTGTTTGGTCAGTATAAGAAAATTCGCGGAGTATATGAGGGGGTTCTTACTGGAAAAGGTTTAAGCTATGGTGGATCTTTGGCAAGAAGCGAAGCTACAGGTTATGGTTTATTATATTTGACTGAGGAATTGTTGAAGCTAAATGGCATTTCACTTAAAGGAAAGACAGTTGCGGTTTCCGGTTCAGGAAATGTTGCAATCTATGCTATAGAAAAAGCGCTGCAATTAGGGGCGAAGGTCGTGACAGTAAGTGATTCTACCGGATGGGTATATGATGCCGACGGGATTGATGTTAGAGTTCTTAAGGAAATCAAGGAAGTTAAGAGAGCAAGACTAACGGAATATAAGAGTTATCGCCCGAATTCAGAATACCATCAAGGTCGTGGTGTATGGTCTGTAAAGGTAGATTTGGCACTACCGTGTGCAACTCAGAATGAACTTACGTTGGAAGATGCAAAACAGTTGGTAGCAAATGGCTGTTTAGCTGTATGTGAAGGTGCAAATATGCCTACCACACTAAAAGCTACTCAATATTTACAGAATAATGATGTTATTTTTGCCCCGGGTAAGGCGGCGAATGCTGGCGGTGTTGCAACATCTGCTTTGGAAATGTCTCAAAACAGTATGAGAATGAGCTGGTCATTTGAAGAAGTGGATTCTAAATTAAAAGATATCATGGTAACCATATGTCATAATATATCGGATGCTGCAGAAAGATATGGAGCAAAGGGGAATTATGTATTAGGCGCGAATATTGCCGGATTTGAAAGAGTTGCAGATGCCATGAGTGCACAAGGTATTGTATAAATTATATAAGAAGTAAAGGCAAAGGCGTCTTTCATGCATATACAGCATGTAAGACGCCTTTCTTTTATGATAAATAGTATAAAAGAAGGACAGATAGAAAAGGAGGAAAACATTATGAAGAATGTTTCGAAGTATTTTGGTAGTCTGGTGTTTGATGATAGGGTAATGAAAGCAACTTTATCTGCAGAAGTATATCAGTCATTGAAGAAAACGATTGATGGAGGAGAACGGTTGGATATCAGCGTGGCAAATGCGGTAGCTGACGCCATGAAAGATTGGGCAGTGGCAAATGGAGCTACTCATTACACACACTGGTTTCAGCCTCTCACCGGAATTACCGCAGAAAAGCATGATAGCTTTATAAGTCCTTCACCGGATGGTGGAGTTATTATGGAATTTTCAGGAAAAGAAATGATTAAGGGAGAGCCTGATGCATCATCGTTTCCATCCGGAGGACTTCGAGCAACTTTCGAAGCAAGAGGATATACTGCATGGGATCCTACATCTTATGCATTTATTAAGGGTAAGACATTATGTATTCCTACTGCATTCTGTTCTTATGGTGGGGAAGCCTTGGATAAGAAAACTCCATTACTTCGTTCTATGGAAGCACTGAATAAGCAGGCTCTTCGGATTTTACGTTTATTCGGAAATGAGGATGTAAAATATGTGCGTACTTCGGTAGGGCCGGAACAGGAATATTTCTTGATTACTAAGGAGATGTTTGATAAGCGCCCGGATCTTCAATATACAGGTAGAACACTTTTCGGTGTAAAGCCTCCAAAGGGACAGGAAATGGATGACCACTACTTTGGTGTCATTAAGCCGAAGGTTGCGGCATTCATGGAGGATTTAAATGATGAACTATGGAAGTTAGGAATTCTCGCAAAGACCGAACATAATGAAGTGGCTCCGGCACAGCATGAATTAGCGCCTATTTATACTACAACAAACATTGCTACTGATCACAATCAGCTTACCATGGAGATTATGCAAAAGGTTGCTATCAGACATGGTTTGGTTTGTTTACTTCATGAAAAGCCTTTTGCAGGAGTGAATGGCTCCGGTAAGCATAATAACTGGTCCCTTGCAACAGATACCGGTGTGAATCTTCTTTCACCGGGGGAAACGCCATATGAAAATGCACAATTCCTATTATTTCTATGTGCAGTTATCAAGGCAGTCGATGATTATCAGGATTTACTTCGTATTTCTGTCGCAACAGCGGAAAACGATCACAGATTAGGCGCCAATGAGGCTCCTCCTGCTGTAGTATCGATGTTTTTAGGTGATGAACTGAATGCGATTTTAGAAGCAATCGAAACAGATGCACCATATATAGCAGCCGGAAAAACGAAGATGAAACTGGGAGTAAGTGTACTTCCTAGATTTACAAAAGATACGACAGATCGTAATCGAACATCACCATTTGCCTTTACCGGTAATAAATTCGAATTCCGTATGCTTGGCTCATCAAACAGCATAGCTTGTGCAAATATTATGTTGAATGCGGCAGTCGCGGAGTCTTTGAAGATTTATGCGGACCGATTAGAAGGTGTAGAAGATTTTGAATCAGCACTTCATGAAATGATTAAGAAAACCATTAAGGATCACAAGAGGATCATCTTCAATGGCAATGGATATGATGACAATTGGATCAAGGAAGCTACAGAAAAGAGAGGACTTTTGAATTACTGTACAACAGCGGATTGCATGCCACATTTAATGGATAAAAAAAATGTGGATATGCTTATATCTCATAAAGTATTTACTGAAAGAGAATTGGAATCAAGAATGGAAATCATGCTTGATAACTACTGTAAGACCGTTATTATTGAGGCAAACACTATGGTGGTAATGGCAAAATGCTCCATTGCTCCGGCGGTTGAAAAATTTACCGCAAGTCTGGCGAAAAATGCTTCCATAAAGAAAAGTTTTGATGATTCTATTCCATGTGCATATGAAACAGGTTTAGTAAAAAAGTTATCTATCCTTACAGACAAGATTGACATGGCTGTTGATGAGCTAAAGACCTCTCTTGTGGAAATTCAGGATGTCAGAGGAATCATAGAAGAATCTGTCATGATTAGAGATGAGATACTAAGAAAGATGAGCGAGCTTAGGATTGCTTGTGATGAAGCGGAAATGCTTACATCAAAGGAATATTGGCCGTATCCTTCCTATGGGGATATTTTGTTTAGTGTGAAATAAATAAAGAAAGAGGGATGAAAATTATGTTATATAGTCCGGTGAACACGATTTGGGTACTTGTTGGAGCTGCATTGGTATTCTTTATGCAAGCGGGTTTTTCACTCTGTGAGGCAGGATTTACCAGAGCTAAAAATACAGGTAATATTCTTATGAAGAATTTAATGGATTTCTGTATAGGTACACCTGCATTTTGGTTAGTAGGATTTGGCATTATGTTTGGTGCAGGAAACGGTATCGTGGGATCATTTGATCCCCTTATCAAAGGAGATTACGGCCATATACTTCCATCGGGTGTGCCGCTTTGGGCTTTTGCAATTTTCCAGACCGTGTTCTGTGCAACATCTGCGACCATTGTTTCCGGAGCCATGGCAGAGAGAACAAAATTCAGTGCATATTGTATTTACTCTGCTGCCATTTCATTGTTGATTTATCCTGTTTCCGGACATTGGATCTGGGGTGGGGGATGGCTATCAGAGCTTGGATTCCATGATTTTGCAGGTTCAACCGCAGTCCATATGTTGGGGGGTGTCTGTGCAATGATCGGAGCTGCTATTCTAGGACCACGTATCGGTAAATATGATAAGAATGGTAAGCCAAAAGCAATCTTAGGACATAACATTACATTTGCGGCTCTTGGTGTATTTATTCTTTGGTTCTGTTGGTTTGGTTTCAATGGTGCATCTACTGCCGGTATGGATAGTGATGCATTGATGGAAACCGCAGGACGTGTATTTTTCAATACAAACATAGCCGCAGCAGTGGCTTGCTGTACTACTATGATTTTTACCTGGGTACGATATAAGAAACCGGATGTATCAATGACTTACAATGCAGCCCTTGCTGGTCTAGTTGGTGTAACTGCAGGTTGTGATGCCGTCTCCTCAGTGGGAGCAGCCGGTATCGGTATCGTATGTGGTATTTTAGTAGTATTATCAATAGAATTTTTTGATAAGGTTGTTAAAATTGATGATCCTGTTGGTGCGGTATCCGTTCATTGTGTCTGCGGAGCAGTGGGTACGGTTCTAACCGGATTATTCGCAACAGGCGTTACTACTGAAAAAGGTTTATTCTATGGAGGTGGTTTACATTTCTTTCAGGTTCAGACATTAGGTGTAATATCGGTAACAGCATATGTGGCAATTGTCATTACCATTGTGTTTCTTGTTATCAAACACACGCTTGGACTTAGAGCTGATAAAGAAGATGAGCTTACAGGTCTGGATATTTCAGAACATGGTTTGCTTACCGCCTATGCAGGATATGCAATGCTTCCTGATATAAGTGAAGAAGACGGTGATGAGCCGGTAATGGTGGCGCAAGGTGTTCCTGTTGCCGAGGCGGTTGAAGTAAAAAAGATGCCAAGTCTTCTTGATGGAATGCCTAAGATTACAAAAATTGCAATTATCTGTAAGGAACATAAGCTTGAGGCATTAAAGACATCTATGATGAACCTCGGTATTAGAGGAATGACAGTTTCCCATGTACTGGGATGTGGTGTACAGAAGGGGAAACCGGAATATTATAGAGGTGTTCAGGTAGAAACTACCCTACTTCCGAAGGTTCAAGTGGATATCGTAGTAAGTAAAATACCGGTAAGAAGTGTAATTGATGTAGCGAAAAAAATACTTTATACAGGACACATCGGAGATGGTAAGATTTTTGTCTATGATGTAGAGAATGCTGTAAAGATTCGTACCGGTGAAGAAGGGGTCGATGCTCTTCAGGATATAGATTAAAAATAAATAAAAGCGTTTGAGAAAAGAGAAGTAACATAGGTGATTGCTCACAGCGAGTATGGGATAGTGAGAGCCATATAGTGGAGCCTATGCGAATAACACTTTTCGAGCTGCAATCTGAAAAGATATTCTTAGTAGGTGCGCCGTTTCGTTATGCGTAAAGGAACTAGTCTTGTTGAAGACTTGGAAAATGAGAAAAAATATAGGTGGCACAGCGAGTTCAGCACTTGCCCTATAGAATGCTGAAACTGATTTCGGAGGAAAAAATATGTGTTCTATAATGGGTTATTGCAGTCGCAGTGCTGCCTATGATACGTTTATGAAAGGATTTGAGGCAACGATTTCACGGGGACCTGATGACAGTAGAGTAATCGATACCGGAAAAGGTTATTTGGGGTTTCATCGATTGGCAATTATGGGACTTCATGACGCCGGTATGCAGCCTTTTCAGTTGGATAAAAGCTATGCTGTTTGCAATGGAGAAATATATGGATTTGAGGAACTTAGAAGCAGGCTGTCAAGAAAGTATGAATTCAAGAGTGATTCAGATTGTGAAATAATTTTGCCCATGTACAAGGAATATGGTACGGCTATGTTTGCCATGCTGGATGCGGAATTTGCATGCATCATTTATGATGGGGAACGTGAAGAATATATCGCAGCAAGAGATCCGATCGGTATACGGCCATTATATTATGGTTATGATAAGCAGGAGGCTATTATCTTTGCCAGTGAGCCAAAGAATTTAGTGGGTATAGTTGAAAATATCATGCCGTTTCCTCCCGGTCACTATTATAAGGATGGGAAATTTATATGTTATCTGGATATTTCAATAGCTGCGAAAGTTTGTGAAGATGATTTGGAAAAAGTATGTAGAAATATTCGTGAAAAGTTAGTTTCAGGTGTGGAAAAACGTCTTGTAGCAGATGCAAAAGTTGGTTTTTTACTTTCAGGGGGACTGGATTCTTCCTTAGTTTGTGCAATTGCAGCTAAAAAAAGTAAAGATGCAATCAAGACATTTGCAATAGGCATGTGTGAAGATGCTATAGACCTGAGATATGCAAATCAGGTGGCAAATCATATCGGAAGTGATCATACTGAGATTTTTATGACACCGGATGATGTAATTGCATCGCTTAGAACCGTGATATATGTATTGGGTACTTTTGATATTACTACGATTCGGGCTTCGATAGGAATGTATCTGATATGTAAAGCGATTCATGAAAAGACGGATATCAGAGTTTTATTAACAGGTGAAATTTCAGATGAATTATTCGGATACAAATATACAGATTTTGCGCCAGATGAGGAAGCTTTTCAACTAGAATCACAGAAGAGAATAAAAGAACTCCACATGTATGATGTGCTTCGAGCTGATCGCTGTATCTCTGTGAATTCTCTGGAAGCAAGGGTCCCGTTTGGGGATATAGATTTTGTAAAGTATGTAATGTCTATCGATCCCAAGCTGAAAATGAATCGATATGGAAAGGGAAAATATTTGCTCCGTCATGCTTTTGAAGATGGAGATTATCTTCCTGATGAAATCCTGTGGCGAGAAAAAGCTGCATTTTCAGATGCGGTAGGACACTCTATGGTTGATTACCTGAAAGCATATGCTGAAGAAATATATACAGATACAGAGTTTAAGGACAAGTGTAAGAACTATAATCATGCGCAGCCATTCACAAAAGAATCTTTACTATACCGTGAGATATTTGAAGAGTATTATACGGGACAAAGCAAAATGATCGTAGACTTTTGGATGCCGAATAAAGAATGGGACGGCTGTCATGTAAATGATCCATCGGCAAGAGTTCTTTCTAACTATGGTGATAGCGGAATTTAGAAAAAGACAGATATGATGTGCGCTTATAGAAATAAGGAGATGAATGAATGGCGATACATGAGGAATGTGGCGTGTTTGGAATCTTCGGCACTAAGAGGGAAAATGTTGCAAACATTGCTTATTATGGTTTATATGCACTACAGCATCGGGGGCAGGAAAGCTGTGGGATTGTTGTAAATGACGACGGTGTATTTTCATCATATAAGGATTTGGGACTTGTGAGTGAGGTATTTTCGAAAGATACACTATCAAGTTTATCAAAAGGAAATATGGCGGTCGGCCATGTAAGATATGGAACAACAGGAGGAACTACCCGTAGTAATACTCAACCCATGGAAGTAAATCATCAGAGGGGAAAAATGGCGATAGCACATAATGGAAATCTGAGCAATTCATTGGAACTTCGAGATAAATTAGAACTATCCGGTGCAATTTTTAATACCACAAGTGATACTGAGACAATTGCTTATGTTATTACAAGAGAAAGACTTAAGGTTTCCAGTATAGAAGAAGCGGTAAGTAAAGCAATGAATTCTTTGGAAGGTGCTTATTCATTGGTGCTAATGTCTTCTACCAAATTAATTGCGGCAAGAGATCCACATGGATTCAGACCGTTATGCTATGGAAAGATGATGGATGGGAGGTATGTAGTTGCTTCAGAGAGCTGTGCATTATCTGCAGTAGGAGCAGCCTTCATAAGAGATGTTCTCCCAGGAGAAATTGTTGTTTTTAGTAAGGAAAATGTCGTATCTCGAAAAGAACACTGCAATAAAGAAAAGAGAAAGACCTGTATCTTTGAATATATTTATTTTGCCAGACCGGACTCTGTAATAGATACTATTTCGGTATCATTGTCAAGGTGTAAAGCCGGTGAATTATTGGCAGAAAGTTATCCTGTAGATGCAGATGTTGTGATCGGAGTTCCTGATAGTGGCATGGAGGCAGCATTAGGTTATGCAAATGCATCTAAAATACCATATGGAATCGGTTTAATAAAAAACAAATATATTGGTAGAACCTTTATTTCTCCGGGTCAGGATGAACGTCTAGATCAAGTAAGAATAAAATTAAGCCCCGTTAAAAATGTTATAGAAGGTAAAAGAGTTGTATTGATTGATGATTCCATTGTCAGAGGTACAACCAGTAAACGTATTGTAAAACTACTCAAAGATGCCGGCGCAAAAGAAATACATATGAGAATTTCCGCACCGCCATTTTTACATCCCTGCTATTATGGTACAGATATTGATTCAGAAGAAAATCTGATTGCCTGTCATCATAACATACGGGAAATAGAGGAAATCCTAGGTGTTGATTCTCTTGGATACTTACCGATTGAAAAATTAGGCAGATTGGTAGAGGGAACTGAATATTGTGCAGCATGCTTTAATGGAGAGTATCCGACAAATATACCGAAGGATCTTCGAAAAGATCGTTTTGAAGGAAAGTTATCAGAAAAAATCTGTTCCGGGTAGGGAAAGGAACAGTTTGCATTCAGAACAAGGATAGCTGATATTGATACTGCGTAATGCATGGTTTAGGGAATGACTACCTATACTATTATGGAGAATGAAAGTATTCATAAGAGTGGAAATCGGTTCTGATGAATCATCATAATTTCAGAATCTGGATTTACTTGGTTGAGATAAAACAGTTATAATCATGGAACCTGCTTATCTGGCCAGTGTAGATGCCGATGTTATTGCAGGCAATCGTATATTCAAAAGGTGCTGCAGCTGTTTTTACAGAGGAAGGACAGAAACAGATTCTTAAGCAACATAACAATTTACAAGCAAGATTCAGCTTGTTTAATGAACGCATTGGATATGTTGGGGTTTTGATAGCATGGAGATAAAAATGCATTCTATTTTTCTAATACATTTCTCTTATCTATGTAACTTAATGACATCGGGGCTTTAGCATATCTGTTTTGTGAAATGGCAGAAATGATTCTCGAGAAAGGCTTCCTGTAAACAGCAAGCTTCGTCCTTATGCATGAAGGATAAAGTTTATTCTGTCGAACCTCCGGATGCTTTGTCGAATATCCCCAAAGGCAAATGAAAACGTGGTAAGATGATGGCCGGAGGGATGAAACATGAAACATCAGTATATTGACGGTATCCTTTACTTTTATTTTTACGGGGATCTGGATAACCTTACCGTTTGCAATCTCAAGCAGATATGCATCGACCTGATAGAAAAATATCAGCCCAAAACGGTAAAGCTTGATTTTGAAGAGGTCACTTTTGTGGACAGCACCGGCATCGGCTTTGTCCTGGCACGCTACAAGCAGCTGCAGAAGCTGCATGCCCAGCTTATTTTATGCAATCTGTCCAGAGTAAACCAGACGCTGTTTAAGATGTCCGGGATCTTCCAGATCATGAAACATGAGAGAAATGAGGTAAAGCTATGAATACGATGAAACTGGAATTTGTAAGCAGACTGGAAAATGAGGCATTTGCCAGAACGAGTGCGGTAGCTTTCCTGATGCCGCTGAATCTGGATATGGAAGCGATTATGGAAATCAAGACGATGCTGGCAGAGGCAATTGTCAATGCCATGATACACGGCTATGAGAGCAGAGAGAGCGGAACAATCGTATTGCAGATCTCCTATGATGAGGAATTTATACATATGACGGTTCAGGATGAGGGCTGCGGCATTGATGATCTGCAGCTGGCAATGCAGCCATTATATACGAGTAAAAAGCATATGGAGCGAAGCGGCATGGGGATGACGATCATGCAGACCTTTGCGGATGATTTCCATATTGAATCAGAAAAGGGAAAGGGAACGCTTGTCACGATAAAGAAAAGAATCCAACATGGAAAAGACAGCGAGCAATGAGGAGCTGATTGAACGGATCCGATTGGGGGATGAAGAAGCGAAAAGCTGCTTTGTTCAACAGAACAGCGCGCTTGTCTATTCGATTATCCGACGGTTTTCCCGACAGCGGATATCGAATGAGGATCTGTTTCAGATCGGCTGTGTCGGTCTGATGAAGGCATTAAATAATTTCGATACCAGCTATGAGGTGAAATTTTCCACCTATGCGGTTCCCATTATCATGGGAGAAATCAAGCGGTTTTTCCGTGATGACGGCAGTATCCGTATTTCCAGAAGTCTGAAGGAAGGCTATCTGCAAATGGTGAAAGCCAAGGAGGTTTTGCTGCAGAAGCTGAATCATGAGCCGACCTATCAGGAGATTGCCGATGCAATGGAGCTGGATGTGGCGGATGTCATACTGGCCTTTGAAGCAAACCAGTTCATTTATTCACTAGATGAAACGATCTATGAAAATGACGGCTCTCCGATCCTGCTGGAGGACAAGGTTTCCAATAAAAAGGAAGAGGATGTCGTCATGAAGGTTTCTCTGCGTGATGAAATTCAGAAGCTGGATCAGCGGGAACAGCTGCTGTTGCATTATCGCTATGATCTGTCCATGAAGCAGGAGGAGATAGCACGGAAGCTGAATATTTCTCAGGTCCAGGTCAGCAGGCTGGAAAAAAAGATTATCAAGAAGCTGAAGGAGCGTCTGGCAGTTGCCTGATGCTTTTTTATAGCACAGAATTGTTTAAATCTGCCGGTGGAAATCAAATGCTTCACTCTGCATTCCTGCCTGTACACTTCTACTTTCTTGTGCCGTGTGAAAAAACATGCTATAATATGAGTTCGAAAAAAGAATGGATGTGTAAGTATGCCGTTATCTGAATTTTATCTGATGAATGACGAGCAGATTGCTTCGCTGCATGAGCAGCTTGCAGAGAATTTTTACGACGACGATTTATATAAGACGGTATTCATGGATGACAGAACCCGTTTAAAGACCTTGCGCTACCTGTTTCGCCACTATGTAAAGGCATTGAAGCCATACTGTCATTTTCTGGCGGATAGTGCAGAATGCAGAAGTGTCATGGTGGTATGGGATTCCACTCTGGAACAGCCGCTGCAGTATCATCTGCAGCTGCTCTGGCTGAATTTGAAAATGATTCCCATGCTGGCAGGACTGCGGTCTGTAAAAAGCATACGGCATGTCATCGAATGCTGGGATATGTTTACGAGCCGCTGGATTCAGGAATTCGTACAGGGTGATTACCTGCATCTGGATTTGTTTTTCACAGAAAAAGAGCTGCGCGGAACCGGCATCGGCTCTGCCATGCTGAAAGCGCTGCTTGTTCATGCACAGGAAATCGGCAAGGATGTCACAATGGAAACGCATCATGCGGAAAACCTTTCCCTTTACTATAAGGCGGGCTTTGTGCTGATGAGTGAAATCACACATCCCGATCATGACATCCATCAGTATAATCTTATGCGAAAATGCATTCGAGAGGAGAATCTGAATGAATAGTAAGCATCGTGTGCACAATTTCTGGAGCTATTTTCTGACGATCCAGCAGCCGCTGGAAACCGCTTTACGTGAGCAGGACCGTCATGAATATGAGCATCTGCTCAATGATATCAATGAACAGCTGAAGACCGTATGCGGCTGTAAGCTGGAAGTGGAAATGAGTGAAACCGGTTTTTTTGAGATGACATTTGCAACCGGCGGCGATAAAACCGCACAGCTTTGCAGCGCACTGCTAAAAAAGGATGCTCCGCAGCAGCTCAGTGAAAACTGGATCATCAATGCCTTCCGTCCGCCTTTGAGTGAGCGTGCATTGAACAGTTATCTGCAGCTGAACGGCCAAACGGTTCGCGGTGCGGATTTTAAGGTATATTATACAATTGAAGAGGAATCTAAAACAGTAGAGCTGAAGGTTTACTGTGCAGCGCTACAGGGACTGGAGGAAACCAATAAGGAAAGCATTGTTGCCTATATGCTGGAGCTGTTTATCGGAGAGCTGGAGTTTGAAGCACGTATTTCCCGCGTAGAAATCCTGGATGCGGAAATCGATGAGGAAAATGTCTGCCTGCTTCCCAATCTCTATGAGGATCTCTGTGATATTATCATCGATCAGGAGTGGATGGAATATCATGATCCCTTATCCATCTATATGGCCTATAAGCTGGATGAAAAGCCGGTTAGTGAAACTCTGCGCCGGGATATGAAGCTGATTGTCACCACCAATCCGCAGCTGCAGGAGGAGGTCCTGAATAAGGAGTATGCGACCTGCAAGGATTTTGCCGATAAGGGTGGAGAATACGGCTATCTGTATTATGAAAAGCTGTATGAGGATGAAAAGGAAGCTCTTGTCCGGCAGCAGCTGGAAAAAGAAATCAATGACCTTCTGTATCCGATGTCCATTGCGCGTACGATGGGCGGTGCCATCGGTATGTATTATTCCTATATTGATCTTGCGGTGTTCGACCGTGACGGCTTTGCGATTGCATTGGAAAAAATCAATGAAAAGATGAAGTTTAAAATTTATTATCATTCCTTTTTGGAAGACTAGGTCCCACAGGGGACCTTTTTTGAAGCCTTGGGGATGTATTGTATGCTTTTACAGTTATGGCACAGGTTAAATCGGATATGCAGAATTGCAGGGTCTGAAAACATCACGTGAGGAAATACGGGACAGAAGCTGGCAGTATGAAAGGCATATAGAAATCACTGCTTTTTCAAGCTGTCGGGTAGGAGGACAGGTGCCGGTTTTCCTTCCGTCACTTTCTTAACATAAAACAGCGTCTGCTTCCATATACTGGTAACAGGTGATCGTATGTTTACAACAATATTTGAAGTGCTTTCCAATGCGTTATGCTATGTGGGCTACATCCGCAGCAATTCCTTTCAGCAGCCGCTGGACAAGGAGGAGGAGGCGCGCTGTATCTCCTTGCTGAGCGAGCGCGATGAGGAAGCCAGAAACAAGCTGATTGAACACAATCTGCGTCTGGTTGCTCACATCGTAAAGAAATATGATATCAAAAAGGAACAAACGGAGGATCTGATCAGCATCGGTACCATCGGACTCATTAAGGCAGTGGATTCCTTTAAACCGGAGAAGGGACATAAGCTGACAACCTATGCCTCCAAATGTATTGAAAATGAAATCCTGATGTATCTGCGCAGCAGTAAAAACTATTTTCAAAACGTTTCATTAAACGAACCGATTGCCACAGACAAGGATGGCAGTGAGATAACTCTGATTGATGCCATTTCCTCACCGGAGGATAGCAGCATTATCGATGATATGATCGTGGAGGATAACATCGCGCGTTTAAAACGTTATATCCATGTTCTGGATGCAAGAGAGCTTGAAATTATCACCAAGCGCTTTGGTCTGTACGGGCAGGAGGAGGAAACACAGCGGGAAATCGCCAGACAGCTGCATATCTCACGCTCCTATGTTTCCCGAATCGAAAAGCGTGCCTTTATGAAAATTTACCGGGAGTTTCAAAAGGAAGAAAAACGCAAGGAGCGTCTGCGTCAAAACAAGGAGAAGGAGTAGGTCAAAACAGCTTCTGATTCTTCGCTGTCTGAGGCTGCTGCAAGAACTGGCGGATGCACTGGATCATGTGCACGCATTGCAGCGAAACGGTATGCAGTATTAAAAAAATTGCAGGCAGGGACGCATAGTAGTCTGCTGTCGGATGTATACAAAAAGCAATGCTGTGCGCATTGCTTTTTTTCTTTTGAGAGGAACTTTGCTTTCTATTTACTCAGCAGATAGGCATACAGCAGCTTAGCCGTCTGCACAACGCTTTGGATATGACAGCGCTCCATGCCGTGGGATGCAAAGCAGCCCATACCGAATGCTGCAGCATACACATTGTTCCCTGCACGTATCGCCGCACTGGCATCGGTGCCATAATGATAAAACACATCCACACTGTAATCCAGCTTCTGATCCCCTGCAAGATGAATCAGCTTTGTTGTCAGTGCTCTATCATAGGGGGTGTAGTTATCCTTTGCACAGATACTCACCTTGGTTTCACTGCCGCAGTAATCCGGACCGATCAGGCCGATATCCAATGCGACATACTCACTGACCTCCTGTGGCAGATAGGCGCCGCCGTGTCCGATTTCCTCATACAGCGGGAAAGCGAACAACGTGGTATACTGCGGCTTTCTGCCGGTTTTCTGTAAATCCTCCAGCACTGCAAACACGGCTGCCACTGCCGCCTTGTCATCGATGAAACGGGATTTGATGAAGCCGCTTTTTGTAAATCGATAATCCGGATCGATGGAAATGATGTCTCCATGCTCAATCCCCAGTGCGCGCACCTCATCACTGCTGTGTACCAGCTCATCCAGAATGACCATCATATTGGATTCCTCGCGCACGGCGCTTCTCGCATCATCAAACACATGGGTGGAATGCGATGTGCAGGCAAGCAGACCGGTGATCGTGTTTCCATCCCGTGTATGCACCTGAACGCTGCAGCCTTCAATATTGTTGTAGTTGATGCCTCCCAGATTGCGTAAAGCCAGTGTTCCGTTATCGTTGATATGGCGAACCATCAGGCCGATGGTATCCAGGTGAGCACCGACACAAACCGTTTTTGTCGTATCCTCTCCCTCCACCCGGATATAAGCGGTGCGCTTGCGGTCATACGTAAGTGTATATCCATACTTCTTTGCAAGGCGTTCCATCAGCGGATGAATCTCCTCATAATAGCTGACCGGACTCGGTGTTTCAATCAGCATCCTTGTCAGTGCCTCTATCGTTGTTTCTTCTACATGATATTCCATGATATGCCTCCTTAAACGTTTTTATTGTATCAGGACAGCCTCCTTTTCACAATCATTTCCAATCGTTTTTAATGCATTTCTGCTGAGGAGGGAAATGATAAGGGAGGCAATGCAGGCAAATAGGATCAGAAGATCCACTCTTGTCGCAAAGGTCTCCAGCAGAATGCCGTACAGGGACTGACCGATCGGGTAGGAGCACATGACGACCATGGTGACCATGGATGCCACCTTTCCCAGCAGATGATTCGGTGTGGATTTCTGCAGGAAGGTCTGCGCGTAGATATTGAATAAGGCCGCAAACAGCATGATGCAGATGCTGGATACAAAGATGCAGGCATATGCGATATATACCGGGGTGTGCAGGAATAAAACCAGTGCCATCGGGAGCAGAAACAGACTGCCGCTCAAAAGAAAGCGCCATGCACCGGACATATCCACCCGCTTTAAAAAGAACGGAAGTGCAATGCTGCCGGCAATGGAGCCGATACCGGTTGCGGCTTCCAGCCAGCCATAGAAGGTTGGCGGAAGCTGCAGGGTGATATTGGAAATGACAGGCAGACCGACGGTGATAAAGCTGGAAAGAACCAGATTCAATCCCGCTAAGAGCAGTAACAGATGAAGGAGGGTCGGATTATCATGCCGCAGAAAGTGCAGGCTCTGGCGACAGTCACTGCGTATGATGGAGAGCATGGAGCCATCTGTTGCCACCCGCTGAAAGGGAATACGCATGATGCATTCCAGGATGGCGGATAGAAAGAAGGCAGTTCCGGAAATATTCAGTAACAGAGAAAACGGCAGGAAGGAAAACAGAAAGCCGCCCAAAATAGGTCCGAGCAGGGTTGCCAGTGCATTGATCTGTACAACAATGCCGTTTGCCTGCATCAGCTGATTCTCAGAAACAAGCAGCGGAATGCTTGCCTGTACGGAGGGCTGATAGAATGCCTGTATGATAGACAATGAGATCATGAGTATGGCAACCAGCACAATACTGAACCCCCTTGTGCTTACCATGGAAAAGCCGAAGATGAGGAAGGAGGTCAGAAAATCAAGATTGAGCATGATGCTTCTTCTGCTTACACGATCCGCCAGAATACCGCCGAAGGGGGATAGCAGAATGGTCGGAAGTATGGAAACCGCCAGTATGGTCGCAAATATGGATGCACTGCTGGTAACCTGCAATACATAGAGAGACAAGGAAAAACGCAGAATTGCGTTGCCGAACAGGGAAATGATCTGTCCGATGATCATGAGTATAAAATTACGATTGAAAGCTTTCATAAGGGAACATCCTTTCTTTATGATACCAAACGACGGTATGTATATTGATTAAGAGAAACTACCCGTCAGGGTAGCTCATGCATGGATTGTGCAAGGATGCGGAAATAGCTTGTCAGCTCCTGCTCGAGAGGCTCATCGATGACCGGTATGCCCATGGAATCACACAGCGTGCGAAAGTAGGCGACCTTTGCCGGTATCGCATCCAGCTCCTTTAAAACGATGGGGGAACAGATCCAGTAATTCAATAGCAGCATCAGCACCTGTGCAGCACACAGCGGGTCCTGCTGGCGGATACTGCCATCCGCCATTCCTTCCTCCAGAATGCGTTCCACAATCTGGGAATTGACACTTAAATTCTCTGCCATGCCACTCATGAAAATTTTCGGATTCTTCCAAAGATTTATGGATATGGTGTCAATCTGCTTCTTTTCTTCATTTTGAATCTGTCGGTAAATGATGGCACGAAGCTTTTCGATACCGGTTTTATCACTGGCATTTCGCAGCAGCTCCATCTGGGTATCATTGTGATAGCAGCGTTCACTCAGTGCTTCGATAATTTCATCCTTGGATTTAAAGTGATGATAGATGGCGCCCTTGCTCATACCGAGGGCATTGACGATGTCCTGTATCGTTGTTTTCTCATAGCCCTTCTCATTGAAGAGCGCCAGAGAAACCTCCAGAATTTTCTCCACGGTTCTCTGCGGGTATTTATTGCGTGCCATAGCTCCTCCTTTATCATACATACGTTTGGTATGTATATATCCTATCATATCGGAAGTGACATGTAAAGCCTGCTTGTGAAAAATCAGTTTGAAGTGAGAGGGAAATATGATAAAATAGATATGATTTATGCGAAAGATAGGAGAAATGAGGATGTTGAAGCTGTTTACTCCCGATTATTATATCCATAGCTTTTCGGCTCTGCGCCCGGAGTATCTGTTGGAGCATGGTATTCGCCTGCTCGTCTGTGATATCGACAATACGCTGGTGCCGCATGATGTGGCACTACCCGATGAAAAGGCTGTACAGTTTATACGCGGCATGCAGGAGGCGGGAATCCGGGTCGTGTTTATCAGTAACAACGTGGAGGAACGCGTTGAAACCTTTGCGAAGGGACTGCAGGCGGACTGTTATCCGTTCGCTATGAAGCCGCTGCCGAAAACCTACCGGAGAATGCTGAAGGAGCAGGGCGTTGATAAGAAGGAGGTCGCTGTGGTTGGGGACCAGCTGATGACGGATATTCTGGGAGCCAATCTGATGGGGCTGCATACGGTTCTGACAGCACCTATGGTGACCAGGGATTTGTCATTCACAAAGTTTAATCGTTTTTTTGAAAATATCGTATTTCGGCTGCTGCAAATAACAGGGCGGCTTCGTAAAGGAGAGTATGATGAGTAATAAGATATGTAAGGGCTGCGGTGTCGTATTGCAGAGCAGTGATGCCGCCGCAATCGGATATACACCGAAAATGGAGGCAGACTATTGTCAGCGCTGCTTCCGTATCCGGCATTATGATGATGTGGTCATCAGTATGAAGCAGGGCATTGACAGTGATGCTGTACTGCAGAAGATCAACGCCATGGATGCGCTTGTGGTCTGGGTGGTTGATCTGTTTGATTTTGAATCCAATCTGCTGCCGGGTATCAACCGTCATCTGCTGGGTAAGGATATCCTTATGGTGGCGACCAAGCGCGACCTGCTTCCTGCAACTCTGGGCAATGAGAAGCTTTCACAGTTTTTGCTGCGCCGTTTAAAGGAAGAGGGAATCCTTGTTCAGGGAATTGTGGTCTGCGGAGATCTGGCTGCACATGCCCGGCGTGAGGATAATGCATCCGTCGATGAGGTGTGTGCGGCGATTGCACATTACCGTAAGGAGCGTGATGTTGTTGTCATGGGCATGGCGAATGCCGGAAAGAGCACTCTGCTGAATGCCATCTGTGATGGAGTTGATCTGACAACCTCACGGCATCCGGGGACTACGCTGGATTTCAATTCCATTGCGATGGAGGGCTATCAGCTTTATGACACACCGGGACTGACCCGTATGGATTCCTTGCTGACGCATGTGGATGATGGTCTGCTGAAAACGGTGATTCCGTTAAAGCCCTTAAAGGCCAGAGGCTATCAGCTGAAGGGCAATCAGACACTGTCGCTGGGCGGTCTTGTCCGACTGGATCTGATCAGGTGTGAACAGGTCAGCTGTGTTGCCTATTTTTCGGAAAGGCTGCCGCTGCACCGCAGCAAGCAGGAAAAAGCGGATGTATTGTGGGCACAGCATTATGATGAAATCCTTTCTCCGGTGATTGGAGAAAGAGAGCATATGAAAAAATTTTCGTATGGACATGTGCAGGAACATAAGCTGGATGTCGTAATCCATGGCTTAGGCTGGTTCTGTATCCGTGGTGATGTGGCTTCCGTGGATGTCTATGTGGCACAGCAGGGCAATGTAACGTTTAGAAAGGCGATGATATAATGTTAACAGGAAAACAGAAAAGTGAGCTGCGCGGGATTGCGCAGACAAGAAAACCACTCTTCCAGATGGGGAAGGATGCAATCAGTGAAAATCTGATCAAGACGATATCGGATTCACTGGAGGCGCATGAGCTGGTCAAGGTATCGCTTTTAAAGACCTGTGCGATAACGGCAAATGAGGCTGCCGTCACCATCAGCGCTGCAACACACAGCGAGGTGGTGCAGGTGATCGGGCGTACCTTTACGCTGTATCGGCGAAGCAAGAAAAATAAGCTGGGGTTATAGTATATGCGGATCGCGGTACTGGGCGGAGCCTTTGATCCGATACATAACGGACATCTGCAGATTGCAAAGCAGGCACTGAAGCAGCTGCGCGTGGATGAGGTGTGGTTTATGCCGAGTGCAGCAACGCCGTTAAAGCAAACGCAGGCTGCCTCCTTTTCGGATCGTGCGGCTATGGTATCTCTTGCTATCAGGCCATACCGGCATATGAAGCTGTGCACGCTGGAGCATCAGCTGGAGGGTGTTTCCTATACCATACGTACGGTGAAGGAGCTGAAAAAGCGCTATCCGAAGCATTCCTTCTGCTGGCTGATCGGGGATGATCAGGCGAGGCAGTTCGACCGATGGAAGGACAGCGAGGAGCTGAAGCACCAGCTGCCCTTTTATGTGTTTTCAAGAGAGTGGAATGCGGAGCAGCTGCCTGTTGGTCTTCGGCGGGTCGTCATGCCGCTGATTCCGGTATCCAGCAGCGAGATTCGAAAGGGGCATAAGCTGTATCAGGTACCTGAAGCTGTCCGTGCATTTATGGGAGCACATGCGCTGTATCTGGAAAGCATGGTGAAGGAGCGGATGAATGAACACCGCTATCTTCACAGCCAATCGGTCGCACAGCTGTGTGTCGAACTCGCGCAGGCGCATGGTCTGGATACCAGAGCTGCCTATATTATGGGAATAGCACACGATGTATGCAAGCAGCTTCCGTATGAGAAAGCGAAGGCTTGGATGCGTGCACATATGCCGGACCACCTGGAGGAAGCAGCCGCGATATGGCATGGCTATATCGGAGCAGATTATGTGAATAAGGTTTTTCATATTCGTGACCGGCGTATTCTGCAGGCGATATATCATCATGTGAAGGGAAGAAACCGAACGGATTATGACCGCATTCTGTTTATCGCAGATAAGCTGGATCCCTCACGCGGCTATGATTCCGGTAAAGAAATCGAAATCAGCAGGAAAAGTCTGCGGGAGGGCTACCGTGTTGTGAAGCAGCAGCAGGAGGCTTATCTGAGAAAAGAAGGCACATTGAAATAAGGTAAGGAGCTACTATATGGATGAATTATTAAGCATTGTACAAAAGGCAATTGATGAAAAAAAGGGGGAGAGGGCGCTGTTATATGATTTCCACGAGCTGAATCCCTTTATCGATCACGTTGTGATCTGCAGTGCGCCGAGTGTACGGCAGACACATGCGATTGCCGATAATATCAAGGAGCGTGTTCGTGAATACGGATACGAAATTCGTGCGATGGAAGGGAACAGTGAATCCCGCTGGGTGCTGGTTGATTTAAACAGTATCGTCGTTCATGTATTCATGAATGAGGAGCGTGACCATTTCCAGCTGGAGAAGCTGTATGCCGATCTGCCGCATGAGGATTTCTCCCTATGATGTATGAGCTGCTGGCACATGTCTATGATGCGCTGGTTAAGGATGATGAGGCAACTGCCTGCTGGGTGGAGCTGATCAAGGCGCATATCAGGGGGACAGAGCTGCTTGAGCTGGCCTGCGGGAGCGGGGAAATTACAATCGCTCTTGCACAGGAGGGCTACCACGTTGATGCGAGTGATCTTTCCGCTGCCATGATTGAAGAAGCAAAGAAGAAGGATGGCAGTGAGCAGGTGTCGTGGAGTGTCATGGATATGTGTGATCTGCATACGGATAAAAGCTATGACGGTATCCTTTGTCTGTGCGACAGCTTCAATTATCTATTAAAGGACGAGCAGGTGCGTGCGTTGTTTCAGGGCGCTTACCGGCATCTGCGTGATAACGGTGTTTTTCTTGTAGATATGCATTCCATGGATCGCCTGGAGGAATTTGCTGAGGAATACAATGAAGCAGGACATGTTAAGGATTTGGAGTACCAGTGGACCATTGCCAGTGAGGATGACCGGATCTATCAGAATTTTGCTTTTTATGACAGCGAGGGTCGTGTGACACTGGAGCAGCATGAGCAAAGAGTTTATGAGCCTGCCTGGATTCTAGCGGAATTAAAAAACGCCGGCTTTCAGGTGGAGGTCTATACGGATTTCGCACAGGCGGGAATCTGTGAGGGAGAAAAGCAGTTTTATATCTGCACGAAAGCAGGAGGTATACAATGATTGCAGTGATCGCAGCAATGGATAAGGAAGTGGATGCCATCGTATCCATTATGGAAAGTCATGAGCATTTGATTCAAAGTGGTATCGACTTTGACAAGGGAACACTGGAAGGCAAAGAGCTGCTGGTGATGAAAAGCGGTGTCGGTAAAGGAAATGCAGGTATGGCAACGACGATTCTGCTGGAGCATTTTTCGATTGATTGTATCGTCAATATCGGGACAGCCGGAGGTCTGCTGCCACAGCAGAGCATTCTGGATGCCGTTATCAGCACACAGGTCGTTCAGCATGATTATGATACGAGTCCTGTGGATGGAGCTGAGGGAATCGGTCTGTATTTTGAAGCGGATCAGGACCTTGGAGATATATGCGAGCAGGCCTTAAAGCAGCTGGAGGTAGTGGTGCATCGCGGCTTGGTGGCAAGTGGAGATCAGTTCATTGCACAGGAAACGCAGCTGCAACGGCTGAACGAGCTGTTTCCGGATGCAGTCTGTGCGGAGATGGAAGCCGGTGCGATTGCTCAGGTATGCGCTCATTATCATATCCCCTTTGTCGTCCTGCGCTCACTTTCCGATGTAGCACACAGTAAGGACTCCCATATGGATTTCATGACCTATGTAGAGCATGCCTCCTCACGCAGTGCAAGCTTCTGCAGGGAGCTGATGAAGTGCATGGCATAAGACGGAAAACCCGTCTTTTTTCTTACAATTTTATCCGTTGCGTGGGCATAGATTGCGATTTCTGATATAATGATAAGGCGGAGTGAGTTTGCAGCTGTTTCTAAATCTGCAAAGGTTTTTTCAAGACAAATCCTCTAAAATTGTGTATAATAAAAGACAGAAGTGTAAAGGAGGTACGCAATGAAAATCAATGGAAAATCGCTGGCGGTAAGTATTGGTTTGCTTGCTGTACTGCTGATTGTACTGCTTGTGGAATCCTCGATCTTTATCAGTGGACCATCGCGTAAATACGAAGAAAAAATTGATGAACAGATGAGTGCCATCCGCGATACTTATAAGGAAATAAAAAACCTGCATCGTGATGCCTTCTATTACATTACCTATGTGGGAGAGGATGCGGATAATTATGTCTGGTTTAATGATAAGGGGAAGGCGATCGTATCCAGAAAAAAGGATACGGATCAGACGGATAAGGTAAAGCAGGAGGTGCAGAAGCGCTATGGTGCAAAGGATATACAGGTTGCACTGGGATATGGATATGATAATCCGGTGTATGCTGTAGAATGCTCTGCAGGACAGATTCTGCTGGATTATGACAGTCTGAAGGAAGTGTTTTTTCTGAAAAAGGGAGAGGTTTAATATGGAGAAGTGGTGGAATGAACGCTTTATTAACCGCAGGGACTGGATTCTGGATCATTTAAAGGATTTGAGTCTAACCATTGAGGAGACGATGGTGGTGCTGATGATTGATTTTATGAATGAGCATCAGATACCGATCACACACGGTATTCTGGCAGATAAGCTGAAGAAGAATTCCGATGAAATTGATGATATCCTTTCTCATTTAAGTGCCAAGGGGTATCTGGCTCTGCAGTTTCAGAATGGGAAAATCCTGTTTAATATCGATGGTGTTTTTGCGGATAACAGTGAAAAAAGTCTGGCGTTTGATCAGTCCTTATTCGATCTGTTTGAATCGGAATTTGGCAGACCGCTGTCACAGATGGAGCTGCAGCGCATGGCCGACTGGCTGAAGGACTATGAGCAGAAGCTGATCTGTTATGCGCTGCGCGAAGCGCTGACCTACGATCATAAAAGCTTTGATTACATAGAGCGTATTCTGGTGGAATGGAAAAACCGCGGTATGACAGCTGAGAAATACGAAGGGGGAGAGCGCTGATGACAACGGATGATATCCTGGATATACTGGAAGAGATGTTTCCGGATGCCCATTGTGAGCTGGAGCACAGAAATGCATTTGAATTGCTGGTGGCTGTTGTATTGTCTGCACAGACGACAGATGCGGCGGTCAATAAAGTGACGCCTGCCCTGTTTGAAGCCTTTGGAACACCGCAGGCGATGGCGGAGGCGGATATACGCGACATTGAGGATAAGATACGAAGAATCGGCCTGTACCGCAACAAGGCGCGCTCCATTCAGAACCTCAGCAGATCACTGCTGGAATCCTTTGACGGTGTTGTTCCGGAAAGCATGAAGGAGCTGACCTCTCTGGCAGGAGTTGGCCGTAAGACTGCCAATGTCGTTCGCAGTGTCTGCTTTGATATTCCCAGCATTGCAGTGGATACGCATGTAGAACGCATTTCCAAGCGACTGGGGCTTGCTAAGGTGCAGGATAGTGTAGAAGTCGTAGAACAGAAATTAAAGCGCAAGCTGAAGCGGGAACGCTGGAACCGCGCTCATCATCTCTTTATCTTCTTCGGGCGATATTTCTGTACAGCACGAAATCCGAAATGTGAGGAATGTCCGTTTAAGGAGTTTTGTAAAAAGGATAAGCTGGAAGCATATCGGAATTCCAAAAAGGCATAAAACGATCCATTGCGGGTCGTTTTTTTTGAATCAGATGAAACCTTGGTACTCCATAATAACATATAGAATATGAAACATGGCAAGCTGCCGGTATTTATTGCTAGGCTGATACTGAGCGCAGATGTGCGGAGCATTGTGTATCCCAGACAATGCATAATCTGCGTGTAAGGTGCAGCTGTTTGAAAGAGAGAAGAAAAAGGATGGTTCTAAGAATCATCCTTTTCTACTATTATCTGCATTTATTGCGCAGGCTTTAAGACCTCTGTCAGGGCAGCGTTTACCTTAGCTGTCTGTTCATCAATCTGTGCCTGTGTGGCATTTGCATCGCCGTATACTGTTTTTGCAGTATTCAATATACTGTCAAATTGAAGTACACTTTCTACCGTATAGGAGTTACGGTTGATGGCGTTTCCTTTATTGATTGCTTCATTTAATGCATCACGGCTGATCACCGGCTTCTGTACCAGCGTGTTGATGGCATTGTTCACGGCAGAGGTTTGTGCATCAATTTGTGCCTGTGTGGATTTTTTATTGTCATAGACTGATTTTGCGCTGTTTACGGCAGCGTTTAATGCATGGATGCTCTCTGGTGTATACAGAGAGGTATTGATGCCTGCCGCCTTGGTAAGGGCAGCATTCAGACTGCTCTTATTTGCGCTGGATACCAGACCGTTCAAGGCTGCCTGCAAATCTGCCTTCGCCTTATCAATATCCTCCTGTGGAGCCATATCATCCTTTAGAATTTTTTCCGCAGCTGCAATTGCCGCCTGCAGCTTGCTGTAGGTTTCCGCCGTATAATCAGAGGATTTCATACCCTTGGCAGAGCTTACTGCAGATTTCAATGCCTTATTGTTTGTTTTGGAATTAGCGATTGTTAATGGATTGTTCTGCTTGGCAGTTGCCAGCCATTCGGACTTGATCATACCGCCGCCATAGCTGCTGATGCCGCCCGGACTGGATATCATATGCTCATTTCCGGTTGCGATGCTGTCCAGCATATATTTGTTGATCCAGCCCGGAATATTGGCATTCAGTATTTCTTCGCTGATATATGTAGGTTTGCCCTCAATACCGCTGTCAAAGCCGCTCCACGTAGCGATGGTGTATTCGCTTGTGTAATTGATCATCCATTCATCCTTCATAGGGCCGCCATACTTCCAGGCATCATCCGCCCAGTCACTCGTTCCAGTCTTTCCATATACCGGATAGGCACCAAAGCCTAAACGGCTCATTAAATTCCAACCACTGTCTTTCCCGAAAATTGCACGGTAAAGCAGATCGCTGGTCATGTAGGCAGCCTGCGGAGATAGCGGCTGATGTGTTTGAACCTTTGCCTTGATGGTTTTATCTTCGTTTTTGTATACGATTTTCCGTACCATATGCGCCTCATTGTAGGTGCCGCCATTTGCTAGTGTCGCATAAGCCGCAGCCATTTCGGTAGGGGAGGCCATCATACCGGAAGCCCCTATGGAATACTGAATATCCATGTTCTTTGCGACATCCGGATCAAAGCCCATTTTCTTGGCATAGCTGATCATTTCATCATAGCCAACGCGATTTAACAGGGCATCAAAGGTATTGACCGCTGGGGTGTTCAAAGACTGTGCAATCGCACGCTCCATGGATACCTTGCCATTGTATGTACCGTTTGCATTGATAACATTCCAGTTACCGAAGCTGATTGCCTTGTCTACAAATACACGGGAGGTACAGTAACCAATTTTATCAAAGGATGGAGCGTAATCAAAGATCGGTTTGATACTGGAACCCGGCTGATGCGGCTCACGGAAACGGAAATGCACCTGACCGTCTGCGGATTTGATGTCGGTTCTGCCTGCACTCACAGCGATAACTTCACCGTTTTTGTTATTCAGAACAGTAAAGCCGATTTGATAATACTTGTTATCGGTTAAGCCGACGACCTTTCCGCTGGATGCCTTGTTTGCGGCCTTTTGTGCATTGATGTCCAGTGCTGTGTATACCTTCATTGGCGTTGTAGCCGGATCAACCCCGTATTTATCGATGATTTCATCCGCCGCTGCACGCACATAGTCCTTATAAGGGTCCAGTTCAGCAGCATCCGGCTCTCCGGCAACCTGAAACGCCAGCTTTGTTGCTTTTGCCAGCTTGTATTCTGTCTCTGTTATGTAGCCGTGATTCAGCATTTGATACAGTGTTTCATCCCGCCGCTTCATTGCCTGCTGATAGTAATTGTCACCATCGATGATGCCGTTGTAGGGATTGTTGCTGTTTGGCGCATTGATAACGCCGGCGAGGAAAGCACTTTCCGACAGGTTCAGATCCTCTACGTTTTTGCCAAAGTAATATTGTGCACCTTTTTGGATTCCACGGGTATGCTGACCGAAGTTGATCTGATTCAGGTATCTTGTCATGATGTCTTCCTTGCTCAATTCGTCATCCAGACACATGCTCAGATAAATTTCCTGAATTTTGCGTTCGATTTTTTCCTTGGTGCTGAAATATTTTCCTTCCTTCTGCATCTTGTCTTCCACAGGCTTCATGATGAAATTGTCGACCGTCTGCATGGTCAGCGTAGAGCCTCCCTGTGAAAGGTCACCGGATTTCATATTGTTGAATGCGCTGGAGATAAAACGGGGAAGGTCAAATCCGTTATGAGAATAAAAACGGGAATCCTCGATAGCCAGAAAAGCATCAATTGTTGATTGCGGAACCTGTTCATAGGTGATGTTTTCGCGGCTTTCTTCTCCCAGCTCTCCGATGATTGTCTTACCGTCACTTGCATAGAAAACAGACGGCTCGTCACTTTTCATCTTTTCTACCATTCCATCAGGATCAGCCTTATGTGCGATGTGGTAAAGCAGATAAGCACCTGTCCCGCTGCCAAGTAAGGCGATTGTCAGAAAAGCAATGATAATGCCGTTGACGATTTTACGCCCTCTGCTCAGCTTTCCTTTATTTTTCTCAGGCTTCTTTTTACGATTGGCAGAGTCTGCTTCCTCAGCTTCCGCACTGACAAGCGTTTCCTCATTCAGTATGTCTGTGTTGACAACTTCTGCCGAAACAGGCTCCTGCACAGCTTGCTCTGATAAAGGTTCATCTTCAGAAGCGACGTCTTCTTCCAGGCTTGCTTCTGGAGTGCCTTCTGCAGGGGTAGCCTCCTCAGAAACGGTTGTATCTGCAGAAGCATTCTCTGCGGTGTTGAAATCAGACGGCATTCCTTCTGCACCAGCTTCTGTCTTTGCAGCTGCTGCATCGGATACTTCTGTTGTGGCTGACGTTTTTTCTTCATCAGTATCATTTTCCGTCGCTTCAGCTTTCGTATCAGCGTTGACTGGGGCTTTTTCTGTATCCTGTGCAGGTTCAGTCTCCAATGCTGTCTCAACCGGTACTGCTTCCTTTTCCTTTGAAGCTGACCTATCTGCTTCCGTGGAGCCTTCCGCTTTCACAGAAGCCTGTGAATCCATGTCATCTGTTGTTTCTAAGGTGTCCTTTGCTTCTGGTTGCTGCGGTGATGCATTCACATCAACCGTTTCCTCGTTTGGATTTTGTTCCATATGATTTTTCCTCCTTGAAGTACAGGGCATCGACGTTATCAAGATAACATAATCTCGGTGTCAGACCCATACGGATAAGGGAACCTACTTCCTTCACTTTCATGTAAGATATCGATTTGCGTTCTCCCTCATAGTACATGTCAATCAGTATTGCGGCATCGATCAGATAGGTTTCTTCGAAGCAGGTGAAACGGATAATGAAAAATCCGATTCCTCCATGCTGTATCACCTTTTTTAAATGCTCAATCTGATGTGGATGAATGCTTTTGAAGGGGAACGAGGTCTTCTGCCTTGTTTCCTTTGCTTCAAAATCGATAGCTCTTCCACGATAGATACCGTTGTAATCTGTTGTACTTGGTGTTTTATAATAGGCTTCCGTAATTTTGGCGGCACTGCGCTCAGGGTAATCAACCTTGACAACCTGTATTGGTGTCGGCTTCTTATGTATCAATGCACGATCGCAGCTGCAGTAATATGCATTGGAATCATTCAAATCATTCTCCAACGACATCCCTCTTCCCATGTGGTTATCCTGGGCTTTAACGGCTGGTGTCGGCATCACTTTTCTATTTGGATATCCTATCACATTTATCACCTTTTTCTATTATATACAAATTTCCTTCTTATTTCTACTTTTGCGGGCAATGTTGTTGGAAAAATTTACTTTTATAAAGGTAAAGAATAAAAGACAGGATCATAAATCGATCCTGTCCTGCTTTATGGTGCCGGTGTTTGATTATTCTGGTTGTTCTGGGTATTGTCCGAAGGAGGTGTTGTACCGTTGCCGTTGTTTGCGTCGCCACCGGTATCCGGCGGTGGTGTGGTTTGCACAGGGGAGCTGATACAATTCTGCACAGCTGTATTGATGGCAGCGGTCGCCGCATCAATCTGTTCCTGCGTACTGTCCTTATTCGCGAGCACACTGTTACCGCTGCTGATTGCACTTTGCAAAGCCGCAACCTTATCGCTTTGATATTTGGTGGTATCCACATAGCCCTGCGCACTGTTCAGGGCCGAGCTCAGTGCCGAGGTATCCGTCTTCGGTGTTTCCTCTTTCTTTACAAGTCCCTGCATGGCGGCTTCCAATGCACTTCGTGCCGCATCGATTTCCTCCTGTGTTGCCGCAGAGTTCGCCATCACTTTTCGTGCCGCATCCAGAGCTTCCTTCAGCTTGGCATAGCTTTCCGCCGTATAATCATCTGCATTCATGCCTGCAGCACTGGATATTGCCGCTTCCAGCTTGCTGTTGGTGACATTCGCATTTTGTTCTGTCATCGGGTTGTTCTTTGCTGCCGAAGAGAGCCATTCTGTCTTGATCAGACCGCCGCCATAGGAGCTGATGCCATCCGGCTGTTGAATACGAACAGCGTTGGAACTGATGGTATCCAGCATGGATTTGTTGATCCAGCCGGGGATATTTGCGTTAATCATATCCATTGTGAAATATGCGCCTTCCTTTGCTGCATCAAAGCCTGACCAGGTCGCGATTGTGTATTCGCTTGTATAATTTATCATCCATTCATCCTTCATTGCGAGAACGGGAATACCGTATGCCACACCCAAGTCGGCCCAGTCACTGGTACCTGTCTTACCATAGACAGGATAGGCGCCGAAGCCAAGGGAACCCATCAGGTTTTCACCCTTTGTTTTGCCGTTTACTGCCTTGTACAGCAGATCACTCATCATATAAGCTGCCTGCTCGGACATGACGCGCGTTTTCTTCGGCTTGTTGTCGAAGGTTCTGGATTCATCCTTATATTCCACCTTTGTGACCATGTGCGGTTCAATATAATAGCCGCCATTAGCCAGGGCTGCATAGGCAGCTGCCATTTGCGTTGTGGAGCCCTTCATTTCCGCACCACCGATGGAATACTGAAGACTGAAGGCATCGGCAACCGAATCACTGAAGCCTAAATTCTTTAGATACTGAATCATTGCATCCTGTCCTTCACTCTCCAGAAGAGCCTGCAGGGATTGCACGGCAATCGTATTCAGGGACTTGGATACAGCACGCTCTAGGCTGACCTTTCCATAGAAATTGCCATCGGAGTTCTGTACAGACCATCCGGTGAGATTCAGCGGCTTATCCTCCATGACACGGGAGGTAGCCCATCCCAGCTTATCAAAGGTTGGCGCATAATCCAGCAGCGGCTTGATGGTGGAGCCAACACTCTTCGGCTCTGTATAGCGATTCAAATAGGTCTTGGATTCCACATCGCCTCTGCCTCCGGAAACGGCGACAATTTCGCCGGTCTGATTGTTTAAAACAGTGAATCCGATTTGGAAATTGCTGTCCGAGAAGAATTCGACAGACCTACCGCTGGATAATTCATTGGCATGATCCTGTGCATGGATATCCAGGGATGTATAGATTTTCATGGGAACAAGTGCAGGATCCTCTCCGGTAAGCGCCTGTACTTCCTTCGCAGCTTCATATACATAGTCGTAATATTTATCAGAGCCGGCAGATGATTTTTTCTTCTCTCCGGTCAGCTGGAATGCCAGCTTTGTGCTTTTTGCCAGCTTGTATTCGGTTTCCGTAATATAGCCGTGCTTCAGCATCAGATTCAGTGTTTCATCTCTACGCTCACTCGCATACTGATAGAAGTTATCACCGGTGCTCTTGTCGTAGCCACGGTAGGGATTATAGCTGTTTGGTGCGTTGATGACACCGGCTAGAAAGGCACTTTCCGCCAGATTTAATTCCTCAACATTCTTACCAAAATAATATTCAGCACCCTTTTGAATACCGCGGGCACTGTCACCGAAATTGATTTCATTCAGATACTTCGTAATGATTTCTTCCTTGGACAGGTCCTTTTCCAGACTCATACTCATGTAGATTTCCTGTACCTTACGTTCTACTTTTTCCAACGCGGAATATGTCTTGCCCTCTTTTTCGGCCTTTTCCTCTTCCGGCTTCATGATGAAGTTGTCGATGGTCTGCATGGTCAGTGTGGAACCGCCCTGTGCAAAGCTTCCGGACTTTACATTGAATAAAGCACTGGAAATGAAGCGGGGAAGATCGAATCCGTTATGGGAAAAGTAACGGGAATCCTCGATTGCCAGAAAGGCATCGATCGTAGACTGGGGAATTTGCTTGTAGGTGACATTTTCCCGGCTGACACCGCCCCATTCATAAATTTTCGTACCGTCTGCCGCATAAAATGTCGATGGCTCCCGATTGACGATTTTATCCGCCATATCATCCGTATCCACAGAGCCGACAATCGTGCTCAGCATGAAGAATACGGAAACCCCTCCGACCAGTACCAGTGCCAGAAAAACGATGACAATGCTGCGGAATATCCTTCCACCGCCCTGGCCTGACTTCCTGCGGACTGCCTTTGGCTGTTGCTTTTTATCCATATGATGTTTCCTCCTTGTCGTATCGAATGCACACGATCAGTGTGTCAGATATTTAAAGTTATGATTGTGTCATTTACACATCCTATATCATAATCTACTATAAACAATTTTACAAACGATTTCCACCGCTTTAAGAAAATCGTTTGAATTTTCACATAGAAATCACATCGTCCCACGCTTCCACAGTGTGCCTGCGGCAACCTTATAATAATACACGTGTATGTCGAAACGTAGGAAAGTGTGCGTTTGTGTAATTTTCCCTTGCTTTTTTCTGGAAATTCTGAGAAACTATGTAAGTGGAAGGTGAATTTCATGGAAAAAAGATTCAAGCTAAAAGTGGAAGATGTATTGAATAAACAGTTTAATATAGATTTCAAGGGATATTCATCCGTAGAAGTGGATGAGTTTCTGGATCTTGTCATCAATGATTATCAGGAATATGATGCCATGATTGAGAATCTGGGGGAGCGTCTGCAGGATTATGAAAAGCAGATTGCTGCCATGAAGGCGAAAATCATCGAGCTGGAAGGGAAACAGGGAGCTGTTCAGGAGGAAAGCGTTGCTGCAAATGGCAATGTGGATATTCTGAAGCGTCTGACCCGGCTGGAAAACGCGGTATTTGCCAGTAAAAAATAAACTGCTTCTTCTGCGGCAGTCGCTGGCCGTAAGGTCAGAGGAAAGTCCATGCTCGCACATTCTGTGATGGATGTAGTGTTTGTGCTGGATGAAACGATAAATCCAGGCAGCGTAAGCTGACGGCTGGAGAAGGCCTGTGGTGAAAGCTATGGCGGACTCCTTTAAAAGTGCCACAGAGACGAGCTTTTCGGGAAACCGGAAAGATGGAACGGGTAAACCCCGCAAGCGAGAAACCCAAATTTGGTAGGGGAATCTGATCACGGCGAAACGAAGCCAGTGATCGGAACGTGGAAACACGTAGATAAATGACTGCCACTTTCGCAAGAGAGTACAGAACATGGCTTATGCAGTGGAAGCAAGCAGCGAAGGCGCGTCCTTCGCTTTTTCATTTCTCTGAGTATTCGTATGCAGGAAAAATGTCTTTTACAAGCCTGCATAAACAAGCAAAGCGCATGCTGGATAAAGCGTACGATGATGAGATATTTCCATGTATCCTTTTTTCGTGATTCCGGTATGAAAATGAGAGATTTATGGGATAAAAAAGTGAAAGACGAATTTTGTGAACGTTTCATTTACATTAAAGAATTTGGCTGATATAATAATAGAGATTATGAAAACTGTTCATACTGATATGTGACAGATTGATATATATAAAGAGGTGCTCTATGGAAGAAATCGGTAGACTGTTAAAAGAGAAAAGATTAGAGCTGGGCCTGACCATCGAAGAGGTGAGTGATCAGACACGCCTGACTCAGAAACATATAAAAGCGCTGGAGGAAGGAAACATCAGCTTTTTTCATGATGATCTGTCTTATCTGCGCTTCTTTGTAAAGTCCTATTGTGATGTGCTCGGACTGGATTTTGAGGATATCAAGGATGAACTGCGAAAGGATGTCAATGACTATACCATGACCTTTACGACTTCGGCACAGATCAACCATGAGGAAATTGAAAAGAATATTGCAAAGTCGGAAAAGCTGAGCAAGGTTTCTACAGCGAATGTAAAAACGAGGCAGAAGCGACGGTTTCGCAAGCCGGATATGTCTCTGGTATCCCTGATTGCCATTGTGGCAGTCGTGGCAATCGTTATCATGTTTGCGTTTGTCGTATTTCTGAAATCGGATGCCGGTAAGGGGAAAACAGCGAATAATGCGCAGCCAACTGCACCGGAGCAGACGGAAAACGGTACGAATAAGTATCCGAGCAGCGACGAAAAGAAAGAGGAAGAGGGACAGCAGAAGGAAGAGGAAAAGGAAATCAGTATATCCAAAACCGATGCGACCCATTACACCATTGAAAATCTGAAGGACGGGGAGGATCTGAAGTTTGAAGTAACCTTTGCAGGAAGCTCCTCCGGATTCAGCGCCAGTGTTGACGGCAAGGTGCTGGATGAGCCAAAGGCACAGGTATACGAATACAAATCCTCTGCAGAAGGAACAGTGAAGGCGAAAAAGGGCATGAAGCTAGAGCTTTATGTCGGCTATATGTATAATACACAGTTAAAGATCAATGACAAGAATGTAAAGCTGGATGATTCCATTGTGAATTCCAGCGGTGCCATCACACTGGAGTTTACGATTGCGGGTGACAGTGATGAATCTTCCAAATAAGCTGTCGATGTTTCGCATCGTACTGGTTCCGGTTATCGCCTGTATCTATCTGTTTACAGATTTGCCGGAGGCCTTTGGTGCTGATGTGAGCGGTGAGCATATTGCTGTCAGCATGACGGCACTGCTTGTACTGATTCTGTTTGCAATTGCGAGCTTTACCGATTACTTGGATGGATATATCGCAAGAAAGCACAATCTGATTACCTCCTTCGGGAAATTTATCGATCCGATTGCGGATAAGCTGCTGGTGAATACGATGTTCATCCTGTTTGCAGTGGACGGTGTGGTACCTGCGGTATTTGTGCTGATTATGATATGGCGGGATATGATCGTGGATGGACTGCGTATGAATGCCAGTGCCAAGGGCAAGGTGGTTGCTGCCGGTATGATGGGCAAGGCGAAAACGGTGCTGCAGATGTTCGCCATCATCTTTCTGCTGTTGAACAACCTGCCGTTTGCGTTTGTATCACTTCCTGTCGCTGATATTCTGTTTTATGCGGCAGTGGCGGTGTCGGTGGCAAGCGGAGCAGAGTATTTCCTGAAGCTGAAGGATATTGTCATGGAGACAATGTAAATATGAAGGCATTGATCGAACGCCTGAAAAAGGACAGGCTGACCATTGGCAGCTGTGAGAGTCTGACTGCCGGTCTGTTCGTAAGTACAATAGCAGAAGTCAGTGGTGCTTCTGCTGTTTTAAAAGGTGGTATTGTCACCTATTGGACCGAATGCAAGGTCAATGTTGTGCATGTGCGTGAAGAAATTGTAGAGAAATACGGGGTTGTCAGTGCACCCTGCGCAAAAGAGATGGCGGAAAAGGCAAGACTGCTGCTGGATGTCGATCTGTGTGTATCCTTTACCGGTAATGCGGGGCCGGACACCATGGAGGGGAAGCCGGCAGGTCTGGTTTATTGTGCGATTGCAGACCGGCACCGCTGTGAGGTTTATGAATTTCATCTGACGATGGAGCGCAATGCATTGAGAAAAAAACTCGTTGAGGAAATGGGAAAGCAGGTCATCCGTTTTCTGGATGCATGCTGATTCCGTAAATATAATTGGAAAAAGGAGAAATGAATGGAAAAAGAGAAAAAGTCCCAGGATAAGGACACAAAGAAAAAGAATCTGCTGGATGATACATTAAAGCAGATTGAAAAACAGTTTGGAAAAGGCTCCATTATGAAGCTTGGAGATCGTGCTTCTGTGGAAATCGATGCTATATCCTCCGGGTCCATCAAGGTGGATGAGGCATTGGGAATCGGTGGCTATCCAAAGGGGCGAATCGTGGAAATCTACGGCCCGGAGTCCAGTGGTAAGACAACGCTGGCTCTGCATGCCATTGCGGAGGTACAGAAAAAGGGCGGACGCGCAGCCTTTATCGATGCGGAAAATGCCATTGATCCCACCTACGCCAAGAATCTTGGTGTCAATATCGATGATTTGATTCTTTCCCAGCCGGACAGCGGAGAGCAGGCGCTGGATATTACAGAAATGCTGATCAAGAGCGGTGCAATCGATCTGGTTGTTGTCGATTCCGTTGCGGCACTGGTGCCGCAGGCTGAGCTGGACGGTGAGATGGGGGATGCAAATGTCGGCTTGCAGGCCCGTATGATGTCCAAGGCCATGCGGAAGCTGAGCGGTATTATGAACCGCAGTGAATGTACGGCTATCTTTATCAACCAGCTGCGAGAAAAGGTCGGCATCATGTTTGGAAATCCGGAAACGACGCCGGGGGGAAGAGCGCTGAAATTCTACTCCTCTGTACGTCTGGATATCCGACGCAGTGAGGCCATCAAGAACGGTACGGATATCATCGGTAACAAGGTGAACGTCAAGGTTGTAAAGAATAAGGTTGCACCTCCGTTTAAGGTTGCACAGATTGAAATTATGTATGGTGAGGGAATCTCCTATGTGGCAGAGCTGCTGGATCTTTGTGTGGATCATGATATCGTTATGAAAAGCGGAGCATGGTTCTCCTATAACGGCGAGAAAATCGGACAGGGCAAGGAAGCTGCCAAGACCTTTATCAAGAGCAACCCTGCACTGATGGAGGAGCTCGGCGCAAAGCTGCGAGAGAAAACCGCACCGCAGAAAGCTGAAGTAAGTGAGGAGAAAAAGGAGGAAGCATAGGCTTCTTCTTTTTCTGTAAATATGGAAACACTTACATAAATTCACGCATTTTTGTGAAAAGTGCGCTTTTTTGTTGAGAAAAATGTGAAAATTATGTACAATATAATACAGAGAGAAAACTCTCTGAGAAAGACGAATGGAGGAATTGTGGTATGGATAATCCACTTATCATCTTTTTGTCTGTGTTGACAGGTCTTGCCATTGGTGTGGTAATCATGGTGATTATCTCCAAGGCGGGTTTAAATAAAGATCAGCAAAAGGCATCCATGCTGTTGAAGGAAGCGGAAACAAAAGCCGATTCCATGGTAAAACAGGCAGTGCTGGATGGTCGTACACAAGCTCATGAATTAAAGATTGCGGCTGAGAAGGAAATTAAGGAACGCAAGCAGGAAGTGACCGACATGGAAAACAAACTGCTGCGCAGAGAAGACAACCTGAATTTCCGTGATGAAACGTTGACCAGCAAAGAAAAGCAGATCGATGTGAAGAGTGCGCAGTTAGCTGACAAAATGGCAATGCTAGATAAAAAAGATAAAGAATTACAGGAAAAAATTGATGTGCAGGTAGAGGAGCTGGAGCGTGTTGCTTCCCTGACAACTGCCGAAGCAAGAGAAGAACTGATGGCCATCACAGAAAAGCGTATGGAAAAAGAAACGATGGCATATATTAAAGAAAAGGAAGAGGAAGCGAAGTCCATTGCGGATGAAAAGGCACGCAATATCGTCGCTCTCAGTATTCAGCGGATTTCCTCTGATGAGGCGGTGGATCGCACCGTATCCGTCGTATCACTGCCAAGTGAGGAAATGAAGGGAAGAATCATCGGTCGTGAAGGTAGAAATATCAAGGCGATTGAACAGGCAACCGGTGTTGATCTGATCATTGATGATACTCCGGAAACAATTACCGTTTCCTGCTTTGACCCGATTCGAAGAGAGGTCGCAAGACTGGCTCTGGAGCATCTGATCAAGGACGGACGTATTCAGCCTGGACGCATTGAAGAGGTTGTACACAAAATCAAGAAGGAAATGGATACCAATATCATGAAGACCGGTGAGGATACCGTCTTCAAGCTTGGCATCGGCAGAATCGATCGAGAAATCATTCGTCTGATCGGACGTTTGAAGTATCGTTTCTCTTATGGACAAAATGCACTGCAGCACAGTATGGAGGTTGCTCACCTTACCGGTATGATGGCAGCAGAGCTGGGCTTGAACCAGCAGCTGGCGAAGCGTGCAGGTCTTCTGCATGATATCGGAAAGGCACTGGACTTTGAAGTCGAGGGCAGTCATATCGAGCTGGGCTACAAGTTCTGTAAGAAGCATGGAGAGCGTGAGGTTGTCTTAAATGCCATCCAGTCACACCATGGGGAAGTGGAACCGCAGTTCTTGATTTCCAATCTGGTTATCGCAGCGGATACGATTTCCGCAGCCCGTCCGGGTGCGCGCTATGAAGCCCTGCAGAATTACATCAATCGTCTGGAGGAGCTTGAGAAAATCACGAAGTCCTTCGATGGGGTAGACAGCGCCTATGCTATTCAGGCAGGACGCGAGGTTCGCGTAATGGCGGTGCCGGAGAAGATGGATGATCTGGGATGCCATAAGCTGGCTCGTGATATCAAGGATAAGATTGAAGCTGAGCTTACATACCCCGGACAGATCAAGGTGACGGTCATTCGTGAAACCAGAGCCTGCGAACTGGCGAAGTAGCATGAATATTCTGTTTCTTGGAGATATTGTCGGCTCCGTTGGAAGAGAGTGTGTGCGGGAGCAGCTGCCGCGGCTGAAGGAGCAGTATGAAATCGATTTGGTCGTTGCCAATGCTGAAAATTCGGCACATGGTAAGGGCATTACCAGAAAGATTTATCATCAGCTGCTTGCCATGGGCATTGATGTATGCACCATGGGAAATCATACCTTCTCCAAAAATGATATTTATCAGTTTATTGAGGAGGCAGACCGCATGGTTCGCCCAGCCAATATGGAGCCGCTGGAATATGGGCAGCATACCGTTGTTGTAAAGGTCAACGGCATGCGCGTTGCCATCACCAATCTTTGCGGTGAGGTCTGGATGAATAACGTTGTGGATTCTCCGTTCTTCTGCATGGAGGATATCCTGAATGACATTGATGCGGATATTTATCTGGTTGATCTGCATGCGGAAACAACCAGCGAGAAGATCGCCTTTACCTATCAGTTTGCCGGACGTGTGCAGGCGGTTGTGGGAACCCACACGCATGTTCAGACGGCAGACGAGCGTCTGGTATACGGAACAGCGGCCATCACCGATCTGGGGATGTGCGGTGCCTATACCAGTGTGTTGGGGCGGGATGTACAGGAGATACTGACACGCTTTACAACGAATGAGAAAACGAAGTTTAAAATAGCGGATGGTCCGGGAATTCTGTGTGGTGCCGTGGTTCGTATTGATGAGACCGCAAGAAAGGCAATACACATAGAACGTATCCAGATTCGTCCCGAACAAGCAGAATGCTAAAGCCGTGTAATTCACGGCTTTTTCTTTACCTGCGGTGTGTGATTCAACTGTGAAGGATGTAGAAAAATTCACATCTTTTTCATAGTGAAAAGCTTGCACTGCGACGGGTATATGGTATAATAGAGGAGGTTGTAAAGGAGGAATAAACAATGGCAGTTAAAGTAGATGTAGATACTTGCATCGGTTGTGGTGCATGTGTAGGTGTTTGCCCGGTTGGTGCTCTGAGCATGAACGATGATGGTAAATCCGTATGTGATGAAGGAACTTGTATTGACTGTGGATCATGCGTAAGCGCTTGTCCAGTTTCTGCAATCTCTCAGTAAACCAAGCCAATCAGCTTGGTTTTTTTAAGTAAGTCCGCCATCGTGGATGGCTTATATAGATAGGAGTTTGATTATGAAAAAACAACCGGGATGGGCACTTCCCAATCTGAAGGATGCCCAGGTAAGAACAACCAAGGAAGCCGTCATTGAGAAATCGCTGTTTCAGATACCGGAGCAGATTCGATTGCTGGGACAGGGAAAGAAATATTATCTGCGCACGTATGGCTGTCAGGCGAATGAACGGGACAGTGAAACACTGGCGGGCATTCTGGAGGAGATGAATTTCACTGCGGTGGAGCATCCCGAGGATGCGGATCTGATTCTGATGAATACATGCGCTATCCGAAAAAATGCGGAGGATAAGGTACTGGGGGAAATCGGCTCCCTGAAGCGCTTGAAACGCAAGAAGCCGGACCTGCTGTTTGGACTGTGCGGATGCATGGCACAGGAGGAGGATGTTGTTGCCAAGCTGCTGGAAACGTATCGTCATGTGAATCTGATTTTCGGCACCCATAACATTCACCGTCTTCCGGAGCTGCTGTATGATGTCATGGTGAATGGAAATCGCAGTGTTGAGGTGCTTTCCAAAGAGGGGGATGTTATTGAAAATCTGCCGGTTCGCCGCTTTGGCAAGCATAAGGCATGGGTAAACATCATGTACGGTTGCGATAAGTTCTGTACATACTGCATTGTGCCATATACCCGGGGGAAGGAACGCTCCCGTATGATGGAGGATATTCTGGAGGAGGTACGCATTCTGAAAGCAGAGGGCTTCAAGGAAATCACGCTGCTTGGCCAGAATGTCAATTCCTATGGAAAGGATTTGCATATGGAAGGCGGTTTCGCAGGACTGCTGGAGGAAACGGCAAAGATAGGAATCGAGCGCATCCGCTTCACGACGAGTCACCCGTGGGACTTTACGGATGAGATGATAGATGTGATTGCACGCTATGATAACATCATGCCGTTTATTCATCTGCCGGTACAAAGCGGGGACAGCGATATCCTGAAAATCATGGGAAGACGCTATACCAGAGAACAGTATCTGACGTTATTCCACAAGATTAAGGAACGGATTCCATATTGTGCGATCTCTACCGATATCATCGTCGGCTTTCCAAATGAAACAGAGGAGCAGTTTCAAAACACGTTGTCTCTGGTGGACGAATGCCGGTTTGATAATGCCTTTACCTTTATCTATTCGCCGCGGGAGGGGACGCCTGCGGCATCCATGGCGGATAATGTTGAGCTAGCGGTTAAGCAGCGCCGTCTGCAGGAGCTGAATGAGCGCTGGAACCTGTATGCGCGTGAAAAGAACGAGGAATATCTGGGAAGTGTTGTCAAGGTACTGGTGGATGGTGAAAGCAAGAAGAATCCGGAAGTGTTCAGCGGGTACACGGAAACCAATAAGCTGGTGAATTTCAGGCGGACGACTGCACAGAGCGGGGATATCGTTTCAGTGAAAATTACGGCCTGCAAAACATTTTCACTGGATGGAGAACAGATATAAAAGTGAGAAATCACTTTTTTTCTTGTCAAAATATGATAAAATAGGTCGTATGGGCGTAATTTTCTTATGAGAAGGGCATATTTTTGTTTTTTTTCATGGAACTAATGGTATAATAGGAATAGTTTATCATGGGGTTCAATATTCCTTATTGCATAGAAATACGATCATCATAATAACAATAAAAACGGAGGTATTTAGATTATGGATCAAGTACGCATTTTTGCGCTTGGCGGACTTGACGAAAACGGCAAGAACATGTACGTTGTCGAAGTCAATGAAGCCATATTTATTATTGAAGCCGGATTGAAGTATCCGGAATCGGATCAGCTGGGAGTGGAATTCATCATACCGGATTTCTCCTATCTGATTCAAAACAAGGACAGGGTCAAAGGGATTTTTATCACGCATGCGCATGATGATGTCGTAGCGGCTCTGCCGTATCTGCTGAAGCAGATCAATGTTCCGGTGTATACTGGAAATCTGACGGCAAACATCATTCACGATATGCTGAAAAAGGAAGGCATTAAGAACGTTAAGATTCACCGTATGAAACGTGCAAGCAAACAGACGATAGGCGGAGTGAAGGTGCGCACCTTCCCAATGACGCATGCCTTTCCGGATAATTTCGGACTGGCTATCACAACGGATCAGGGCTATATCGTTTACACCGGTGAGTTCATTATCGATTACGATATGCTGCAGCAGGAGTATTTGTGTGATCTGAATGAGCTGAGCGATATCGGAAAACGCGGTGTGCTCTGTCTGCTTTCGGAATCACAATCCGCAGACCGCATCGGTCATACGGCACCAAAGCATCGTATCACCAATCTGATTGAGCCGATTTTTGAAGCGAGTCACAGCCGTATCCTCATTTCATCGTACTCACAAAGTCTGTTTCGCATTATTGAGATTATCGAGCTGGCGAAGAAATATAACCGAAAAATATTCTTCCACGATAAAGGGATGCGCGAGCTGCTCCATCAGCTGGAGCTGGTGAAATACTACCATGTTCCAAGAGAGATGGAAGTAAAAGAAAAGGACTTTAAAGACGATATGGAGGATGTTGTAGTTCTGATTACGGGAAATGGAAAGAATCTGTTCCGTACAATGTCCAACATCGCCAATCATGAGGATAAGTTTGTGAGCTTCCGCAAGACGGATACAATCATTGTCGCATCACCGATTGTCAGTGGTACCGAGCTGGATGCGAACAGCATGGAAAATGAAATTTACAAGGAAGGCGGCAGAATTTTTACGCTGGATTCCAAGACGGTACTGTCCATGCATCCAAGCAGTGAGGATTTGAAGATGATGCTGTATCTGTTCCAGCCGAAATATTATATTCCGGTCAAGGGTGAATACCGTCACCTGTTTGTGAATGCCAATCTGGCAAGCAAGATGGGCTACTCCCCGGACCGTATCCTGATTCTGGAAAACGGACAGGTTGCCCAGTTTGAGGAGAAAATTTTAAAGAGTGTCGCAGAGCATCTGGAGCTGGAGGATACCCTGATTGACGGTAAAGAAAACTGGGATGTCACCGGTGTGGTGTTGAAGGATCGTGAGGTGCTGTCCACGGACGGTGTCATGATTATCGGTGTCGGTGTCAGTCATAAGACAAAGGAAGTTATCAACGGACCGGATGTGCAGACGCGTGGTCTGATCTACCTGAAGGATGCGGATTACATCATCAAGGAGGTCGGCAATATCATGGAGAAATGCATTGAAACGGCAGTCAAGGAAAAACGCTATGACAATCTGACCGTGCGTGGAGAGGCCCGTGAGAAAATAAGCAAGTATCTTTCAAAGGAAACCGGTAAACGGCCGATGGTGCTGCCGGTGATTCTGGAAATCAATATATAGGACGATAAAAGAAGGGATAGGAGGCGCTTATGGCGAAATCGAAAACAAGAAAATCGCAGAAACAGAAGCAGATGGTAGAAAATGAAGTCCTTGTCTACATTTATTCTCTTGTCCTGATTACCTTGTCGATTATCGGAGGTTTGCAGATTGGCTTTATCGGAGAACTGACGACGAGCATTATCAAATATGTGTTTGGAAATCTGTATGGGGTAATCTATGGTGTGATCATCGTGCTCTGTGTCATGATGATGCTGAAGAAATCCGTACGGGATGTCCCGATGAAATATCTGATCGGCATCGGCGTACTGCTGTGTGCCTGGATCATAGCAGCCAGCATTCCACAGAATGAAACGCTGAAGGGGATGGATATCCTGTCGCGTTATCTGCAGGATTCCATGCTGATCTTTCGAGGGGAAATTGCAGCCAAGGGAGGCCTGATCGGTGCCTTCCTGGTTTCTTTATGTACGTTTCTTTTTGATTATAAGGGAACGTGGATCATTGTCATAGCCCTTCTGATACTGGCACTGATCCTGCTGCTGAGCGGCTCCGGCTTTGCAAGGCTGAAGGCGGGCGCAGTCTCTCTGGTAGCACCGTTTGTCTCCATGCGTAAGAACCATGCGGCAAAGGGGGATGCCCGAAGGGAACGCAAGCAGCAGGTGAAAAAGGAGAAGAAAGAGCAGGAGGCGGAGCCGAAGGAAGCGAAAAGCATGTTCGGTAAGATCAATATTGATGAGCGTGTGCGCCCCGGACAGGTGTCGTTTCTGGATGTGGATGATGATTTTGATATTCAAAGTGACGGAAGAAGCACTGCATTTCTGGCGGATAAGGAGCATGCGCTGGAAGAGGAATCGGATGTGCTGGATAAGCAGGCGTTTAAGGAAGCGGAAAACAAGCGAATCATTGAGGATACCATCGGCGGTGAGGATACCTTTGTGTCCAGCTTCCAGGAGGACTGGAGCAAGTACAAGCTGCCACGTTTAACCCTGTTAAAGGACGCCGGTAAAAAAAGCCGTTCAACAGCGAATGTGAGTGCGGCAAATGACGCCGGACGGCAGCTGATTGAAATTCTGGATCAGTTTGGTGTCAAGGCTACCCTTGTGGCTACCCATATCGGACCTGCGGTCACAAAATTCGAAGTTAAGCCGGATCTCGGTGTCCGGGTCAATAAAATCAGCAACCTTCAATACGATATCAAAATGGCACTTGCTGCCAAGGATATTCGCATTGAGGCACCGATTCCCGGAAAATCGGCAGTCGGTATCGAAATTCCGAATGTAGAAAAAACAAGCGTCAGCATGAAGGAGCTGATGAAAAATATTCCGGATAAGCTTGCACAGAGTAAGATGCTGTTTGCCCTTGGTAAGGATCTGATGGGAAACTGTGTCTATGGCGAATTGAACCGTATGCCGCATTTACTGATTGCCGGTGCGACAGGAAGTGGAAAGTCGGTCTGTGTCAATTCCATCATCACCTCGATTTTGATGCGCGCCAGACCGGATGAGGTCAAGCTGCTGCTGGTCGACCCGAAGAAGGTGGAGTTCACACCGTATAAGGAGATACCGCATCTGCTGGGACCGGTGATAACGGATGGGGATGAGGCAAACCGCGCATTGAAGGTCATTGTCACAATGATGGACAACCGCTATGAGCTGTTCTCTATGGCCGGTGTACGGAATATCGCCGGCTATAATGCCCACATAGAAGCACATCCGGAAGAGGGGCTGAGTCCGCTTCCGTGGGTTGTAGTCATTATCGACGAGCTGGCGGATCTGATGCTGGTAGCTGCCAAAGAGGTAGAAGCAAGCATTCAGCGTATCACCCAGCTGGCTCGTGCTGCGGGCATTCATCTCATCGTTGCGACACAGCGCCCGAGTGTGGATGTTATCACCGGGATCATCAAGGCGAATATTCCATCCCGTATCGCATTTGCGGTCAGCAGTGCTGTGGATTCCCGTACCATACTGGATCAGATGGGGGCGGAAAAGCTTTTGGGATACGGAGATATGCTGTATGTCCCGGTTGGTGAAACTGTGGCAACCCGTGTGCAGGGTGTGTTTGTCAGCGATGATGAGGTCGCGGATATCTGTGAATTTGTATCCCGTCAGGGAAAACCGAAATTCGACGACGCCTTTGTACGGCTGGAGCTGCTGGATGGCGGTGTAGGGCCGACGAGCAGTGAGACCGGTGACCCATTATATGATGAGGTAAAGGAATTTATTATCTCGACACGCAAGGCAAGTACATCCTTGATTCAGCGTAAATTCAGTATCGGCTATGCACGGGCTGCACGTTTGATCGATACGCTGGAGGATAATGGCATCATCGGGCCTGCAAGAGGCAGTAAGCCGCGTGAGGTGTATGCGAAGAGCGAGCAGGCAGAAGAAGAATGAGGACGGTTACATAATGTAACCGTTTTTATTTTTGCTGAAATCCAGCAAAAATGCGATTATTCCATTTACAAACGTAAGGAAAAACGCTAAAATAAATATGTAATGAAGAAGCTTCATACAATAAGGAGGAAATGCAAAAATGAAAAAGTTTTTATGCGTTGCCGCATCGTTGCTGATGGCAGCATCTCTGACTGCCTGCGGAAGCAAGGATGAAGGGAAGAAGGATGATGGGAAAGCATCTGAATCCAAGGCCGATGTTGTCATGATTACCGATGTGGGTACCATTGATGACAAATCATTCAACCAGGGTACATGGGAAGGTGTCAAAGCCTATGGTGAAGAAACCGGTAAAAAAGTTGAGTACATCAAACCGACAGAGAAATCAGACAATGCCTACAAGGAAGCTATCGATCAGGCTGTTAACAAATACAAAGCGAAGGTTATCGTAACGCCAGGCTACCTGTTTGAACCATCAATCTATGAAAAGCAGGATACATATCCGGATGTTAAATTCATTCTGATTGACGGTTATCCAAATGACGGCGCTCAGGAAAACGCAAAATTCAAAACTGCAAAGAATACCGTAGGTATCAAATATTCTGAAAACGAAGCCGGCTATATGGCTGGTTATGCCATCGTTAAGGAAGGCAAGACAAAACTTGGCTTCATGGGTGGAATCGCTGTTCCTGCAGTTGTAAACTTCGGTTACGGCTTCGTACAGGGAGCACAGGACGCTGCCAAGGAAATGAATGTCGAAATCGAAATGAAATACAAATATACCGGAACCTTCAATCCAAGTGCTGAAATTCAGTCTGAGGCAGCATCCTGGTATAAGAACGGAACACAGGTGATCTTCTCCTGCGGTGGTGGTATCGGAAACTCCGTTATGGCTGCTGCTGAAGCAAACAAGGGTCTTGTAATCGGTGTCGATGTTGACCAGTCCAACGAAAGCAGCACAGTTATCACTTCTGCATACAAGCAGCTGGCTGTTTCTGTAACCAAGGAACTGAAAGCAATCGATGATGAAACCTTCCCGGGTGGAGAAAATATCGTTCTTGGTGCAAAAGACGACTCTGTAGGTCTGCCAATGAAGACCAGCAAGTTTGAAAAATTCACACAGAAGGAATATGATGCACTGTATGCTAAAATCAAAGAAGGCAAAATCACCATCAAGACAAATGAAGACTTCAAGGATCCTACACAGATCAAGGCTTCTAAGGTAAAACTGGATTATATCAAATAACATAATCATACGCAGGACAAGGCTGTCTACAATCGTAGGCAGCTTTTCTGATTTTTTTCATCTTCCTGTTTGCGAACAGGTAGAAAAAAAGGTATAATAAAATAGGACAAAAGCTTGAAAAGGGTATAGTGAAATAATCGTACGCATAGATGCGGTATCAGTACAGATACTATTTTCACAATGCTCAACAGGCATATGATTGGAGTGAAACCATGGAATACATCATTGAAATGTGTAATATCACAAAAGAATTCCCGGGCATTATTGCCAATGATGATATTACACTGCAGCTGAAAAAAGGAGAAATCCATGCTTTGCTGGGAGAAAACGGTGCCGGCAAATCCACCCTCATGAGCGTTCTGTTCGGTATGTATCAGCCGGAAAAGGGATGTATCAAAATGAATGGGGAAGTTGTCAGTATCAATAATCCCAATGACGCCAACCGCCTTGGTATCGGAATGGTGCATCAGCATTTTAAGCTGGTTCATAATTTCACTGTGCTGGAAAACATCATTCTGGGTGCGGAGGATGTGAAAAACGGATTGCTGACGATGGTCGAAGCAAGAAAAAAGGTTGTCGATCTGAGTGAAAAGTATCATTTGAATGTTGATGTGGATGCCATTACCAGTGAGATTACCGTCGGTATGCAGCAGCGTGTGGAAATTTTGAAAATGCTGTATCGTGACAACGAAATTTTGATTTTTGATGAGCCTACGGCGGTTTTGACGCCGCAGGAAATCGATGAACTGATGGGCATCATGAAGGATTTGACAAAGGAAGGAAAATCGATTCTGTTTATCACGCATAAGCTGAATGAAATCAAGGCAGTTGCGGATCGCTGCAGTGTCCTGCGCAAGGGGAAATACATCGGAACCATTGATGTGAAGGATACGAGCAAGGAAGAACTGTCGGAGATGATGGTTGGCCGCAAGGTTAATTTCAACGTGGAGAAGCAGCCGGCGCAGCCAAAGAGTGTCATGCTGGATGTCCGCAATCTGAGTGTTGCCAAGAAGGGACATCAGGACGTTGTAAAAAACGTGAGCTTTCAGGTACATGAGGGAGAAATCGTCTGTGTTGCCGGAATTGACGGTAACGGACAATCGGAGCTGGTCTATGCCTTGAGCGGTCTGATGGATGTCAAGGAAGGCAGCATCCGTCTTGGGGAAAAGGATATCACGAAGACAAGTATCCGTAAGCGCAATCTGGAGGGTCTTGGACATATTCCGGAGGATCGTCACCGCTATGGTCTGGTTCTGGATTATCCACTTTCCTTCAACATGGTACTGAAGTCGTATTTTACAAAGAAATTCAGTAATCACGGCTTTTTGAAATTTGCGGATATTACAAGGTATTCGGATCAGCTGATTGAGAAATACGATGTCCGCAGTGGACAGGGCAGCAAAACAACGGCCAGAAGCATGAGCGGCGGGAATCAGCAGAAGGCAATTATCGCCAGAGAAATCGAAAATGATCCAAAGCTTTTGCTGGCAGTTCAGCCGACCCGCGGTCTGGATGTCGGTGCCATTGAATACATACATTCCCAGCTGGTCAAGGAACGGGATGAGGGACGTGCAATCCTTCTGATATCTCTGGAGCTGGATGAGGTCATGAATCTTGCGGATCGCATTCTCGTCATGTATGAGGGTGAAATCGTCGCAGAGCTGGATCCGCAAAAGACTACGATTCAGGAGCTTGGTTTATACATGGCAGGATCAAAGAGGGGGGCAAAATATGAAAAAGCTGTTACAGAGTGATGCATTCAAAAACTTCGGCTCTTCCGCTATCGCGATCCTGATCGGATTACTCATAGGAGCTGTTGTTATCTTTATTTCCAATTCCAGTGAGGCACTGGACGGTCTTCGCACCCTGCTTGCCGGTCCGGTTGAGGATGGTACGCTGGGAATCGGAAGGGTGCTGTATTATGCGGTGCCAATCATCATGACCGGTTTATCTGTCGGGTTTGCATTCAAGACAGGATTGTTTAATATCGGAACCCCGGGGCAGTTCATCATAGGTGCCTTTGCGGCTGTCTACGTCGGCGTGAAGTGGACCTTCCTGCCGGGCAGTATCCATTGGCTGGTGGCAATTCTCGCTGCCTTTATTGCAGGCGGCCTGTGGGCGGTCATTCCGGGGGTCATGAAGGCCTATCTGAATGTGAATGAGGTTATTTCCTCTATCATGATGAATTATATCGGTATGTATCTGGTGAATTATTCCGTCAGTCTGGTGCTGTTTGATGCACTGCGCAATCAGTCCCTGCCGGTCGCTTCCACGGCGGTCATACCGAAAATGGGTTTCGATAAGATGTTTACCGGTTCCCCGGCAAACGGCGGCTTTGTTATTGCCATACTGTTTGTCATTCTGATATATATTGTATTGAATAAGACAAGCTTCGGCTATGAAATGAAGGCCTGCGGCTTCAATAAGGATGCAAGTAAATACGCCGGAATCAATGAAAAGCGCAATATCATTCTTTCCATGGTCATTGCCGGTGCGCTTGCCGGAGTCGGCGGCGGGCTGCTGTATCTGAGTGGCTCGGGTAAATTCATCGAGGTTGTGGATGTTCTTCCTGCCGAGGGCTTCAACGGTATCCCGGTAGCATTGCTTGGTCTTTCCAACCCAATCGGTGTTCTGTTTGCGGGACTGTTTATCGCTTATCTGAATGTCGGCGGAAATGCCATGCAGCAGTTTGGTTTTATTCCGCAGATCGTTGATATCATTATTTCCTGCATTATCTACTGCTCTGCACTGTCCTTGATGATTAAGGTGTGGCTGTCGAAGCGCAGGAAAACAAAAGAGCTGGGCACAGCGAAAAAGGAAGGTGAGTAAGCTATGGATACAATATTCTTTCTGGTACAGCAGACATGGTTTTTCGCCATTCCGCTGCTGGTCGTAGCACTGGGCGGTCTGTTTTCTGAACGAAGCGGTGTCATCAATATCGCACTGGAAGGTATCATGCTTATCGGAGCCCTGTGCGGTATCGGGTTCATCCATATCTTCAATCATGCCATGCCACCGCAGCTGTTGCTTCTGTGCGCTGTGCTTGTGGCCGGTGCAGCAGGCATCGTCTTCTCGTTATTTCACGCCTTTGCGGCAATTCATATGAAGGCGGATCAGGTCATCAGCGGTACTGCGCTGAATACCTTTGCGCCTGCATTCTGTATCTTCATCGCCCGGACCTTCCAGCAGACACAGCAGGTTCAGTTTGAGAATGTATTCCGTATTGAATCCGTTCCTGTGCTGGGATCGATTCCGATCATTGGAGACCTGCTGTTTAAGAACACCTACATAACGACCTATATCGGTCTATTGTTTCTGTTGCTGGCATGGGTGATTATTTACAAGACCCGTTTCGGTCTGCGCCTGCGTGCCTGCGGAGAGCTCCCTCAGGCTGCGGATTCTGCAGGTATCAGCGTTTACAAAATGCGCTATGCAGGCACTCTGATTTCCGGCTTTCTGGCCGGTATCGGTGGACTGATTTTTGTTGTTCCTACAAGCAATGTGTTTAATGCGGATGTTGCAGGGTATGGATTCCTGGCGCTGGCCGTGTTGATCTTTGGTCAGTGGAAGCCATTTCGCATCTTCTTTGCGGCGCTGTTCTTCGGCTTTATGAAGACCGTAGCGGCAACCTCCAGCGGTATTCCGTTTCTGGCAGGACTCAACATTCCTCCCTACATCTATAAGATGGTGCCGTATATCGCAACGCTGATCGTTCTTGCCTTCGTTTCGAAGAATTCGGCGGCACCGGCTGCCGAGGGCGAACCGTTTGATAAAGGAAAACGCTAAAACTGATCGAGTTGATCAGTTTTTTTTCATTGACAGGTGTGTTACAATTAGAACCATGATGCATATAGGCATGGTAATTGAATGAAATATGCGCATACTACTACTGGAGGTATGATTATGCAGATAACAAACGGAGTACAGCTCCATTTTATGAAAACCGAAAAATTTAAGGATATCGGTATCAGCATTCGTTTCCGCAGTGAGCTAAAGCCCAAGCTGGCGGCATCCCGCTCGCTGCTTGCGTTGATGCTGTGTGATCGATGTAAAACGTATGATACAAAGAAAAAGATGAGCGATTATCTTGATTTGCTGTATGGGGCAACGCTCAATGCACAAACGGCCGGCTATGGCAGTGCGCAGATCGTGGAAATCCGCAGTAAAATTATCAATCCCTGCTATGTGCAGGGAAAACAGCAGCTATTGGAATCACTTTTTTCCTTTCTGCGGGAGGTTTTATTTCAGCCGCTGCTGCAGGAGCATGTGCTGGAGGAATCCCGCAGTATCTTAAAGGCAAAAATTGAGCGTATGGAGGATGATCCCGCACAATATGCCATTACAAAGGGATTAAAGCTTGCGGGAGAAGGGGATTATCTGGGAATATCCGCACTTGGCGATGTAAGGACACTGATGCAGCTTACGCTGGATGATGTGAAGGCTGCATATCAGCGCATGCTGGAGGAGGATGTGGTCGATATTTTGATCTGTGGTGCATTTGATGATGCACAGATGGAGCAGCTCGTCAAAGAATACCTTCCCTTTGTAGCCCGTAAGCAGGAAATAAAAACCTTTTATAAGGTACAGAATCAGCTGCACGATGAAAGAAAAACAGAATACCGGAATATTACACAGAGCAGCATTATGATGGTCTGGTTTACGAATACAGCGATTAACGATCCGGATTATTATGCACTGCGCGTTGCAAATGCGATGTTTGGACAATATTCGACCTCATTGCTGTTTCAGGAGGTGCGTGAGAAAAACAGTCTGTGCTATTCCATTTACTCCAATCTGATTTCCTATGATGCAGCACTGGGTGTCACTACCGGTGTGGAGAAGGAGCATATCGACAAGACGATTTCATTGATTCGCAAGCAGTTTCAACGTATTTGTGAGGGGGATTTTACAGCAGATCTGCTGGAGGTTTCAAAGCAGATGATTGTCAATTCATTAAAGGCAAGCAAGGATTCTATGAATTCTCTGATTGCGCTGCAGTATCAGAATGTGCTACTGGACCGGCAGTGGAACACCGAGGATATCATTGAGCGGATTCAGGCTGTCAGGCACGAGGATATTCTTCGTGCAATGCAGGCGTGTGAGCTGAAGATGACATTTGTTTTGACAAAGGAGGATGCGGATGAAAACAATCACGAATAAGCGCTATGGAGAAAGCTATGTAGAGGAAACTCTGGAAAATGGGCTGCATGTTGTTCTCTGGCAGAAGCCGGATTATGAAAAATCGCTTTTCATGATGGCGACACCGCTTGGTGCCATGGATATGAAGCAGGTGGATGAGCATGGAAGGGAATTGCATTTTCCTGCAGGTATTGCTCATTTTCTGGAGCATAAGATGTTTGAAATGGGCGACAGTGATGTTATGGAGCTGTTTTCCCGCATGGGTGCCAGTGTGAATGCCTTTACCTCTTATACAGAAACAGCATATTACTTTTCAACGACATCCGATGTAAAGGAACCGCTGAATCTGCTACTGGATTTTGTGCAGGAGCTGGATATCAGTGAGGAATCCGTGGAAAAGGAAAAGGGGATCATCATACAGGAGCTGCATATGTATAAGGAAATGAGTGATTCCCGACTGCTCATGGAAACCTTTTCCTCCCTGTATCAGCAGCACCCGCTTCGTTATGATATCGGCGGTGATGATGAAAGTGTAAACAGCATCACACTGCAGCAGCTGCAGGATTGCTATGCACTGAATTATCATCCGGCATCTATGATTCTGGTCGGTGTCAGCAAGGAGGATCCCAAAAAGCTGCTTGCGCTGATCAAGGAAAATCAGAAGAAAAAGACATTTGCACCGATTTCCAGTGTTAAGCGTCTGGCTTATACGGAGCCGAAGCAGCCCGCGAGGGAAAGCTTTTCCTTCACTATGGATGTCAGCGTGCCGAAGCTGTCATACGCCTGCAAGCTGCAGGGTATTGAGGATGTCTATGCCCGTACCAAGGCGGAGTGGTGTATCAAAATCATGCTGGATGCCGTGTTCAGCTCATTGAATCCGGATTTTCAGCAATGGCTGGATGAAGGAATCATCAATGACTATGTCGGTAGCGAGGTTGATTTGGGAAAGGACTATGGCATGGTGATGTTCTATGCGGAAACGACGAAGAAGGAGGCGTTTCTTGCAATTGTCAAAGAAGTGCTTGCCCGTATCAGCAGTGCCGATATTACACAGGAGCTGCTGGATCAGCTGAAAAACCGCTATTTCGGACAGTCTGTGCGCAGTCTGAACAGCTTTGATGATATTGCAATCACCTATGTTCGCAGCTATTTTGATCAGGCGGATTTCTTCCGGCTGCTGGATGTGCTTTATGAAATTACACTGGAGGACATTCAACGGGTCTGTGCAGCTCTGAAGGAAGCGCCAGGCACACTGGTGGAGCTGCTGCCGGAAAACTGCTCGTAAAAATTACCTTATTTGTCAGAGAAAGCAATGAATACGCTCACGAAAGAGCCTTCATTGCTTTTTTTATGGAATTTCTTTCCATACCGGACAAATAATGCGGTTTGCGCAAATACAGGGAAACAGCGATAATATAGGGGAGCTTGGGAGGGATGTTCATGCGGTGAGGTATAGCATTTAGAAAAAAGAAAGGATGGTACACATATGAACGTGATAGCTTTTGTAGGTGAACTGACGGAACTGTCAGAAATCCGCACATCGGCAGCCGGTAATCGTTTTGCGACTATGATGATTCGTGTTCAGCGCCCCTTTGCGAACAGCGAGGGTGTTTATGAATATGACAATCTGAATATCATGCTCTGGAAGGGTATTGCGGAAACAGCGATGGCGGCAGCACAGGTGGGAGATCATGTGTCCGTAAAGGGGCGCATGCAGTCACATACCTTTGAAGGGCAGGACGGCAAGCTGCATCGCAGCTATGATCTGATTGCGGAGCACGTTTCCTTTATCAAAAAGGAACGCTGAAAAAAGCGAAGAGGGAACAGCTCCCTCTTCACTGCATTGGCTGTCATGGTAATATTATAAAAAAATCCGGATATCCGGATTTTTTAACATTATCTGTTGTAGAATTCTACTACCAGCAGTTCGTTGAACTCGGAATTCAGCTCACTGCGCTCTGGCAGACGAAGGTAGGTACCCTTCTTTGCATCTTTATCAACATCAATGAATGCTACGGTATTCAGTGTTGCTTCCAGTGCCTCGTTGATTGCCTTCATATCTCTGGATTTCTCCTTGATTTCCACAACCATACCTGGCTTTGCGATAAAGCTAGGTATATCAACTTTCTTACCGTTAACCAGAATGTGTCCGTGGTTAACCAGCTGACGAGCAGCACGGCGAGTGCGGGCAAAGCCCATACGGTAAACCAGGTTATCCAGACGGGATTCCAGCAGACCCAGGAAGTTGTCACCAGTTACACCCTTCATCTTGCTTGCTTTGATGAAAGTGTTGTAGAACTGACGCTCGTTCAATCCATACATGTAACGGATTTTCTGCTTTTCACGCAGCTGCTGTCCGTAGTTTGTTAATTTTACACGTTTCGTAGGTCCGTGCTGACCTGGTGCATATGCACGTTTCTGAAGCTCTTCTCCGGTTTCCAGAATAGAGAAACCAAGACGGCGGGATGTTTTCCAAACCGGTCCATTGATTCTTGACATGAAAATCCTCCTTATTGTTTTATGGCTATAAAACAATAACAGGTACAAATCATTTTTACATGGTGTTCATACTCACGATATCTTCGCTCAGCAGTAAGTTACGCAATACCCCGCAGAAATCTGCGTCATGAACGCTATATGTAAAGCATTTGCATTCTGCTATCCATTTTACGCCACTTTACTATAACAGAACGAGGAATGGATGTCAAACAGAATTTATTTTTATGACTCAATTTTTCATATAGTCCTATCGTTGGCATATTGTGGAATGCTTGTCATCCCTGCATATACAAACCTGTTAAAGATAATACCTTGAAGCTTTGATTTCTAAAAGCTCGACGGACAGAGAAACATGCGTTGTTTATCTATAAATGCTATCCTTTCCATGAGGAGTGATAAATGTGTGATGCGGCATTGTGTGAAAGAAAAATAAGACACGCATCATTTCTTCTAGAATAAGCATAATTTCTGATTTCTTAATCGTATAAATTATGATACAATATACCTAGTGAATTCGAATGGAAGAGGTGTCTGTATGGAGAATTTTATCAACAATGTCAAAAATGTTGTTTCCCTTGATGTTTTGATCTATATAGTGATTGCGCTGGTCGCCATCGTCATACTTACGATCATCATGATGGTCCTGCGTCAAAAGCAGGCAAGAAAGCAATTGGATGAACTGGAGCTGAGCTACAACTCGCTGAAGGGAATTCCACTTGCTTTTAAATTGAACAAGGCTGTGGCACTGTCACGGGTCAATGAGGAAATGAGTCAGCGTGTGGAAAGCTGCCGTACGGATTTTGACAATATTCAGGAGCAGCTGAAGGAATGCAGCGTTACACTGGCCGAGGCGGATGATCTGATCTATGTTCATAAAGCCAAGGCCGCAAAGCGGCGCATGGAGAAGCTACGGGAACAGATGGCAGAGCTGGAGGGTGTCGCAAAGGATGTCAATCAGGCACTGGACAGCATTTTGGAGCAGGAAAACGAGCAGCGTGTACATATCAATAAGCTGAAGGATGATTTTCGTATCATCAAGCGCAATATCAATGAGAACCGTGCCTCCTTCTCCCAGAGCTATGAATATCTGGAAATGGAGATTGCAGGTATTGAAAAGATGTTTTCAGCCTTTGAGGAATGGATGTTTGCGTCCGAATTCAACAAGGCTGCCGATCAGCAGAAGGAAATACGGGAATCTGTCGCTCATTTAAAGGAGCTGGTGGATGTCCTGCCATCCATGTATGAGCGTGCCAGAGGAGTTCTTCCGCGGGCAATCGATGAAGTCGGTTATCAGTATGCACAGGCGAAAAACAAGGGTGTTTATACTGAGCATCTGGAGGTTCGCAAGAATCTGGATATCATCAGCGATATGCTGAAAAATGATTTGAATAAGCTTCGCAATGGAAATCCGAAGGATGTTCATGAGGATCTCAACGATTGTGAAAAACGCATTTCCCAGCTTGCCGAGCAGCTGCGCAGGGAAGAGGGTGCCTTCGATGAGGTTAGCGACAATGTCGATATCCTCTTTGATACGATTCACAGCATCAATATGGATGTGGAAGCTATCGAGGAGCTGTATAACCGCGTATATGAACGGTTTGGCTTTGAAAACTGGACCCAGCGGCTGCAGGAGGTGCATGAGCGCCTTTCCGTATTAAACGACATGCAGCGCAAGCTGGAAGCGGTCATCGCACAAAATAAGGTGCCATACTCCACCATACTGATTGCATATAAGGAGCTGGAGCAGAGTGCGGCTGCCTTCATCAATGAGGTTGGTGAAATGAAGCAGAAGCTGGACAATGCCTGCAGTGATGAGGAACGGGCAAAGAAACAGCTGATCAAGCTGCAGCTGATTGTTAATGAAATTCGTGTGAAAATGTCCAAGCACCGGCTGCCGAGTGTTTCGCAAAAATATGAGGATGACCTGCATAAAGGGGAAATCATGATCAAGGACATTCAGGTGATTCTGGATAATTCTCCGCTGGATGTTAAACGCCTGAACGCCGAGCTGCGCAGTGCGATTGATTATATTTATACATTATATAACAGTGTGAATAACCTGGTGGGAATGGCAATTATGGTGGAAAATACGATTGTGTTTGGAAACCGGTATCGCTCCTCCTTTCCAGATATTGACAGTGAGCTGACAAGAGCAGAGCTGTGCTTTCGAAACGGGCAGTATACCAAGGCATTAAAAATCGGCATCCAGTGCATTGAGAAAATGCATCCGGGAGCTTATGAGAAGCTGATCAACAAGAAGGATCCAAGTATCCTGAATGCGGGGGAGTAGCATGATTTATCTGGATTATGCCTCCACCACGCCGATTCGCCCGGAAATTTTAAAAACCTATACCAGGCTTCTGGAGGAGCATTACGGCAACAGTGATTCTCTGCATGAGCTGGGAAGGGAAACCGGTAAATTGATGGAACAAAGCCGTGCACAGATTGCACAGCTTTTGCACGTTTATAAGGATGAGATTCTGTTTACCTCCTGTGCCAGCGAATCCAACAATGCGGCAATCAAGGGGGCGGCCTGGAAATATGCCAATCGCGGCAAGCATCTGATTACCACCTGTGTGGAGCATTCCAGCATTCATAATGCCATGGAACAGCTGCAGGAGGTTTTCGGATATGAGGTGACCTATCTTCCCGTGAATGCGAAGGGTTGCGTGGATGTAGAATATTTGAAGCGTGCATTACGCAAGGATACTGTTCTGGTATCCATGATGATGGTGAATAATGAAACCGGAGCAGTGAATGCAGTTCGTGAATGTGCCGAATACGTGCACGCCAATTCCAGGGCACTCTTTCACATGGATGGTGTACAGGCGCTGGGAAAGCTGGAGGTCGATCTATCCTGTGTTGATCTGGCAACCTTTTCCGCCCATAAAATCTATGGACTGAAGGGCAGCGCTATCCTGTATAAGAAAAGAAATGTAGAGCTGGTCCCGCTTATCAGCGGCGGTCAGCAGGAAAACGGACTGCGAGCCGGCACCAGCAATGCACCGGCAAATATTGTGTTCGCGAAAACGCTGCGCCTTGCCATGGAACAGCGTGGGGATGCCTATGCCCATGTGCAAAAGCTGAACAGCTACCTTCGTAAAGCGCTGTCCGCAATGGAGGATATCGTGATCAATTCCCCAGAGGAAGGCAGCCCGTTTATCCTCAATATATCCAATCTGCGCATTGGCAGTGAAATTATGCTCAATGCACTGAATGCCAGGGGCTTTGCTGTTTCTGCTCAAAGCACGTGTTCATCACACAGTAAAGCGGTTTCCGCAGTTCTTCTTGCTATGGGGTTGGGGGAGCGGCGTGCAACCCATGCAATACGCATATCCCTGTCGCATCTGACTACCAGAGAGGAAGTCGATGCCTTTTTACAGGCTTTAAAGGAGATCAATCATGACTATCGAACAAAATAACATTGTATATAACCATATTCTTGTCCGCTTCGGAGAGCTGTCTACAAAGGGAAAGAATAAAAAGGATTTCATCAAGCGCTTATTAACAAATGTAAAAAATGCGCTTCGGGATTATGACAGACTGAGCTATGAGCGTACCCATGACAGACTGTACATCATGCTGAACAAAGAAGATCCCCACGCTGTCAGTGAGCATCTGCAGAAGGTATTCGGTATTTCCTCCTTTTCCTTCGCTATTCGCGTGGATTCCGATATCGAGGCGATGAAGCAAACGGCACTGCAGGTGGCGAAGGAAAGCGATGCACGGACCTTTAAAATCGAAGCACGCAGAAGCCATAAGCTGTTTCCGATGATTTCCGATAAAATCAATCGTGCCGTTGCCGGAGAAATTCTGCGGAACACTGAACTGAAGGTAAATGTGCGGGAGCCGCAGTTACGCATCCAGATCGAGGTGCATCAGGAGGATACCTATATTATGACCGGCAGAATTGCCGGGGCAGGCGGCTATCCGGTCGGTGTCGGTGGGAAGGCGCTGGTCATGCTGTCCGGGGGAATTGATTCCCCGGTCGCATCCTATCTGACCATGAAGCGCGGCGTTGCTATCGAATGCGTTCATTATGCATCACCGCCATACACCAGTCAGGCAGCACAGGACAAGGTACTTGAGCTTGCCCGTCAGCTTGCCCCGTACCAGGGACATATTCGTGTCCATGTGGTGCCTTTCACAGATTTACAGCTTGCCATCTATAAAAACTGTGATGAAAGTTATGCCATTACGATCATGCGCCGTATGATGTATCGCATTGCACAGCGGCTTTGCGAGCAGCAGCACTGTCTTGCCATTGTCAATGGGGAAAGCATTGGACAGGTAGCGAGTCAGACACTGGAAAGTATGCAGACCATTAACTGTGTAACGACGACACCGGTTATTCGTCCGGTTGCCTGCATGGACAAGGTGGAAATCATCAATGTTTCCCGTGCCATTGACACCTATGATATCTCCATACAGCCCTTTGAGGACTGCTGTACGATATTTACGCCGAAAAACCCGGTAACCAAACCGACGATTCAGCGCTCAGAACGGCTGGAGGCACGCTTTGATTATGAGTCTTTGCTGCAGGAATGCATTGAGAAGACAGAGCATGTGGATGTATACCCGAAAGCAAAGCTTGATGAGGATATTTTTTAGTATAAATTGAAAACTCTCACCCATACTAACAATGTGAGGTGATAAAAATGGAAAGAAGAAAACAGTACAACGAAAAACAGGTTGAGCAGGACTTATATCAGTACGAAATGGGTATTGAATTAGGTGCTGACGTTGAAGCTGAAAAGAGAAATCATCAGAATGAATACGACAAAGAGCATTCTTCTCAGGATTTCAAAAACAACTTCAATAACAACAATCAGAACAATTCCCAGAGAAACAACCAGAACCAGCGCAATAACAACCAGAATCAGAATCGTTAAGGCTGGCATAAAAAAACCGCTCCTCTTCCGATTGGAAAACAGGAGTGGTTTTTTTATGTTTCGTAATACGTTACGATATCGTCCAGCTTCTTACGCTTTGGCTTCTCAGGGTCCATGGCCTTGTAGCCGACACTGATGACGCTGACAATAATTTCCGTCTCTGGGATGTTGAGAAGTCTTTGTATGGCTTTTGCATCACGGATGCCCATCACAAGGGTATCAAGCCCAAGATCCCTTGCCTTTAATAAAAGATTTTCATTATGCAGGCCCAGATCATAGGCACCCCACAGATTTCCGAGCTCATTGCTCGGGGTACCGTCCTTATCAAAGCCGGCCACATCCTTTACAAAGCTTGTGACAATGAGTACCGGAGCATCCTTTGTGTTTTCTGCATTAAAGGGGGCCAGACCTTCCTGCTTCATAGCCTGCAGCATTGTCGAAGATGTGATGATGTGATAGCGTGCTGTCTGGGAATTCTTCCAGCTCGGTGCCTCCATGGCACAGCGAAGCATTGCTTCGATATCCTCTTTTGCCACCGGTCTTGCGGCATATTTACGGATGCTTTTTCTTGTGACTGCAACTTCATTAAATTCCATTAAAATCACCTCTTTGTATTTATTTTACTACAATTTCCCTTAAATTTCCGTAATTAAGCAAACTTTTCCTATTTTGCCTGTGGTATACTTAGATAGGAAATGAGGTAGGTATATGCTGTTATGTCCGAAATGCGGAAATAAACTGGTCAGGGAGGAACGCGTATGGCGCTGTCAGAATAACCATTCCTATGACATTGCAAAGCGTGGATATGTCAATCTGGCGCTGCATCATAAAGCACTCAGCGGAGATGATTGGGAAATGGTAAAGGCACGCACACGATTTTTATCCCATGGATATTATGCACCGCTGCAGGCTGCACTGGTTGAGCTGGTACGGGGCTATCATCCGTCAGTCGTCATAGATGCAGGCTGTGGGGAGGGGTATTATACGAACAGAGTGAAACAGGAAACGGAAACACTGCTTGGCTTTGACTTATCCAAGTATGCAGTCGATGAAGCGTGCAAGGCCAGAAGCGGTGCGGTATATGCGGTGGCGAGTGTTTTCCATATGCCCCTGTGTGATGCCTGTGCCGATATGGTGCTTTCTGTGTTTGCGCCGTTTCAGGCAGAGGAATTTCTGCGTGTCTTACAGCCGGGTGGTATCTTCATCAAGGTTGGTCCCGGTCCGCAGCATCTGATGGGGCTCAAGGAAATCCTGTATGATGTGCCCTATGAAAATCCGTCGGAAACGCTGCAGCAGGAGGGCTTCATTCTGGAAAAAACGCAGACGGTGGAAGCTACTATCTGTATTCGGGATGCAGCTGATATTCAGGCACTGTTTCATATGACGCCCTATTACTGGAAAACACCAAAGGATGCGGCTATGCGCTTGCAGGAGCTGGATGAGCTGAAAACGAAAATTCAGTTTCAAATCGAAATCTATCGCAAAGATGAAAACATGCTTAACAAACAAGAGCAGGCTATGCTATAATGTGATACAGGTATTAGGAGAAAGGCGGTAAACAGGTATGGCATTTGAATCACTAAGTGAACGTCTGGGAAAGGCGTTTAAAAATATAACCGGAAAGGGAAAGCTGAGCGAAAAAAATATGAACGACATGCTGCGCGAGGTGCGTATGTCGTTGCTGGAGGCCGATGTTAATTACGGCGTCGTTAAGGATTTCATTGACCGCGTAAAGGAACAGGCACTGGGAACGGAGGTCATGACCTCTCTGAATCCGGGGCAGATGGTTGTAAAAATCGTCCATGACGAAATCGTAGCGCTGCTGGGAAGCGAGGATGCTCCGGTAAATTATAAAAGCAGTGGAATAACAACCGTTATGATGGTGGGTCTGCAGGGTACCGGTAAAACAACGGCATCCGCAAAGATCGCTAACGTGATGAAGAAAAAGCAGAGCCGCAAGCCGTTGCTGGTAGCCTGTGATGTTATTCGTCCTGCAGCGATTGAACAGCTGAAGACACTGGGGGAAAGCATTGGCGTTGAGGTCTTTTCGCTTGGTGTGGAGACCAAGGCGCTGGAAACAGCGAAGCAGGCAATGGATTATGCCAAGGAAAACGGCTATGATACCGTGCTGTTTGATACTGCCGGGCGTCTGCATATTGATGAAGAGCTGATGCAGGAGCTGTCCGATATCAAGGCTTTTGTACATCCGGATGATATTTTGCTGACCGTCGATGCAATGACCGGACAGGATATTGTGAATGTTGCAGGCAGCTTCCATGAACAGCTGGAGGTTACCGGTCTCGTATTGACGAAGCTGGATGGTGATTCCAGAGGCGGTGGTATTCTGTCTGTGCGCTCCATCACACAGGTTCCGGTAAAGTTTGTCGGTCTGGGTGAAAAAATTGACGACTTGGATGTGTTCCATCCGGATCGTATGGCCGATCGTATTCTGGGCATGGGAGATATCATGTCTCTGGTCGAGCAGGCACAGGATAAAATGGATATCGAAGCGAGCACGAAATCTGCGAATCGCATGATGAGCGGTCAGTTTACTCTGACAGACATGCTGGTGCAGTTCCAGCAGCTTGAAAAAATGGGCTCTCTGGGCGGTATGATGAAGCTGATTCCGGGGATGAACCAGCTGGCAGGGCAGATTGACGAAGCCAAAGCCGGCAACAAAATGAAGAAAAGCACCGCCATCATTCAGAGTATGACGATGGAGGAGCGGGAAAATCCCAATATCCTTCGTGCATCCAGAAAAAATCGTATTGCCAAAGGTAGTGGAACAACGGTAGCGGATGTAAACCGGCTGTTGAATGAATATGAGAAAATGAAGCAGGTCATGAAGCAGATGGGTGCTATGACCAAGTCCGGTAAAATGCCGAACATGGGCGGTATGGGAGCCATGGGGGCGATGAAAAACATGCGCAGCATGAATAAGATGATGCGTCAGGGCGGAAAACGAGGAAAACGATAACAAGGCATACACTGCCTTGTTTTTATTAAAAGGAAGGTGTAGTTAACTGTTGGTCAAAAAGGTTGCTTACGATTCTGATTTCAAAAGGAGATTACAATCAGTGATACCAATCAAGATTTGATGAATGCAATACGTATTTTGTGAGGAGGGTGTTTATGAAGGTATTTGTATATGGCTATCGAAAAGAGGAAGCTGCTTATTTCAGTGCCTGTGCAAAAGCGATGCAGCTGGAAATCGGTACCTGTGCACAGCGACCGACACTGGAAAATGCACAGCTTTGTCAGGGCTATGAATGCATCAGTGTGCTATCAACACCGATCGATGCTGCATTGCTGCAGAAATTGCAGGAGGTAGGTGTCCGCTTTCTGTCAACACGTACTGTCGGCTATGATCACATTGACCTTGCTTATGCCAGAAAAATCGGTATTCATATTGGAAATGCAACCTATGCGAGTGAGAGTGTGGCGGACTATACGATTATGCTGATTCTGATGGCACTGCGCAAAATGAAGCTGATTTTGCAGAGCGCGGTCAGTCAGGATTATTCCTTTGATGCGGTATTGGGCAGCAATCTGAAGGGAAAAACACTCGGAGTGATTGGGACGGGAGCCATCGGACAGACACTCATTCGTCATATTGCCGGCTTTGGTTGTAAAATACTTGCCTATAATCCACATCCGCGAAAGGAAATGGAGCAATATGTGACCTATGTGGATTTGAATACCCTGTATCAAAACAGCGACATTATCACGCTGCATGTACCGTTAAACGATGCCACCTACCATTTGCTCAATGAAGCGGCTTTTGCCCGGATGAAGCCTGGTGTAATCATCGTGAATACAGCACGCGGTCCTCTGATCGATAATACGGCGTTGATTGCTGCGATAGAATCAGGAAAGGTCAGTGCAGCTGCGCTGGATGTCGTCGAGGGAGAAACCGGTATCTATTACAATCGAAGGAAAGGGAAGATACTGAAGCAGCATGATATGGCTGTATTAAACTCCTTTCCCAATGTACTGCTAACACCGCATCTCGCTTTCTTAACCGATGATTCCTATCGGGATATGGTGACACATTCGATGAAGAGCTGCTATCTGTTTATGCACGGCGAGGAAAATCCATGGCTTATTCAGTAGAGTGATGAATAATCAGGCTGCAAAACCTGATGAGAGGCCTTCGCGCTTTTTTTCAGCTTAGGAGTCGATTAATATATATGATGAAAAGGGTCAAGCTTATATTGATCCTTTTTGTTTCACATGATTAGGATGATTTCAGAATCAAAGCCTTGGTCTAGTTTTTTGATCACTGTCACAACAAAGAAAGTGAACATAATGCATGATTCTCCTTCTTGCAGCTATAACTGATCCTTGGTGTGGAGCGCATGCTTTCCCTTTGCAGCAGCCTGCAAATAGCCTGTTTTAGCTATTTGTGAAAAGCTGAAGCAGCTGTATAGGTCTTTACATAAGCATGACTGCATACAAGCGGTAGGCTGATTATGTCCTACAGGTGCTAATTGTTTTTCACTGCAACTTTTCTGCTCATATAATCGTGTTTATAATAGAGGGGATAAAATTCCTTGTTAGGAGGGAAGTGCGGCATGAGAACTTATGCGGATATGACATTTGAAGAAGTTATGGAAGCCTTTGCGGATACTGTGACCCGTCTTGCATATTTGCGGATGGGAAATGAGCAGGATGCAAAGGATATCTTTCAAAATGTCTTTTTGAAGCTATATACACAGACAATGGAATTTCACGATCCTCAGCATGTGAAGGCTTGGCTGATTCAAACAACGATTCATGCGTGTGCAGATGAGCATCGGAAATTCTGGCGAAAGCATCATATACGGCTCGATGAAGCCTTTGCTCAGGTGGAGGATGTACAGGAGCGCAATGAGCTGTATGAGCTGATGGAGCTGGTACCCAACCATCGCAATGCTTTGTATTTATATTATTATGAGGGCTATTCCATACGGGAAATCAGTAGACTCATGAACGCACGCGAGAATACTGTGAAGTCCTGGATGCGGCGCGGGAAACAGGAGCTGCGCAGTCTTTTGGGAGGTGAAGAGGATGCGTGAGAAAAAATTCAGGGGCTTTGATGATATACACTGCCCGCAAAGCTGGAAAGAACAGGTGATGGATCAGGCGGAGTCCTCCGAAAGAAAAAAAAGCGTCTATATATGGCGAATTGCTGTTTTATTTCTGCTGGCATTGCTTTCCTTAGGTACTGCATATGCGTGCAGTGATACGGTACGCGATTGGCTTTTATCACTGTTTAGCAATGGACAGGAGAAGGTGCAGGTAAAGGAAGACCCTGTTTCTGTACAAACCCTCAATGGAATCACCTATCTGGATGCCGACTGCCGCTATTATGTAAAACTGCCGGAAGAAAAAATTGCGGGGGAAGATACGTTGACCGTATATGAAAAAGGACGAATCGTAGAAGACGCTGTTCCAAAGAAAAGCTTAGAGCTGCAGCTGCCAGTGGAAAACAGCACCGTGACCGTACAATTACAATATGTCCATCTGAAAAACGAGTACCTCCCTCTGTATCTAAAAGGGGAGGAGGGCACTGGAATACCGGATTCGTCATTCCGTGTACTGGCGGACGGAATGCTGGTGATTGAATATATGCAGGATACCTTTCAAAATGCCTATCTGGTAAATCCGGAAACAGCAGATGTGCAATCCATTGGAGATTTATCTCATGCATACCATGCAGAAGCGGAATCTGGAATGCATATCTATGCCAACACCGTACAAAGCAGTGTCTCCGGGCGGTTTCTGCTGTATCGCACGTATGCATTGGCACAGGGATGGGCAAAGGAGAAAGCAGAAGCACAATGGGTGCTGCTGGACAGGGTGGAAAATACCCGTCGTAGGCTGGATACAAAACGGCTGCCTGGCTATCTGCTGGGAAATGAGCTGCGTATGGCTGGCGATACGCACATCATTACAACAAAAAGCTATGCAGTGGATGCTACGACCGAAGCGAATTATCCGATTGTGTATAATTACCGTAAGAATACCTGGACAGAGTACAGTGACTACCAGTGCGCTGTTCCCTTTGTCAGTGATTATTTGTATCGTGCAAGAGACTCTTCCATGGAGCTGCTGAATTTCTATACACAGGAAAAGCATTCGATTCCATTACCGGAGAACATGCGGGCAGAAGACTGTATTTTGTATCCGTATGATGGGTTTTATATCAGTGAGAGTAAGCTGAGCAGTGCATTGGATATCTATATTGTATCGCAGCAGCGATGGATTCATTTGGATGCAAAGATATTGAATGGTGAGACAGCTGTCCTCTTTGCGTATCCGCTGGATGATCACACGCTTTTGCTCAATCAGACATATTTGATCGAATTTCACAAATAATCTGGAAAAGTATAGGATAGTATGCTATAGTACTGTTATACCTTAAAGGTACCGTATATAATAAGAAAGGCAGGTGGTTTGTATGAATACATTCAAAACGTATAAACTGAGGAAAGATACAGACTGCCGTGTTGATAGCTAGCGCATGTTCTGGGCATCCCTTGGGATGCTTTTTTCTTTCCTATGCAGCAAATTTATGAAAGGAAAGGACAAAAGAATGAAAACAGAAATTTGTAAAGAGCAGTACGCAGCATCTATGACAGCGATGCCGGCAAGCAGCAAGGAACAGAATCGTTCCCTGAAACGGGGGTTAAGCAGACAGGAGCTGTCTCTGCAGCAATGCTATGTGATGATTCGTAAGGAGCAGGTGGTTGCCAGAGCAGTTATTTATGATGAGCATTCCTACATTGGCAATCTGACACTGGAGGCGATCGAGCAGACGGAGGCTGATCAGTTTGTAAGGGATGTTATTGGCCACCTGGATCGAAGCAGAGAATGGCGCATCGACCTGTATTCGGACAAAATCAACTATACACTCGTATATCGGGCGCTGAAGCGCTGGTTTCCCATTGAAATTAAAAGGGAAAGCTACACAGTGATGACTGCTGAACGGGATTTGCATTCCTATGAGTTCGTATCGGCAAAGCAGATGACGAAGGAAAATCTGCTGGAGCTGATGGTGAGCGCAAGCAGAACTACACCGGATTTGCTTTTGCAAAGAGAACATACCAGTATGGGGCTGTATCCGGCAGTCCAAAAGCAGATGGAGGAGCTGCTGGATGATGAAGAAAGCGACATTTTATTTCAGATTCTGCTTGTTGAAGGGCAACCTGCAGGCTTTATCAGTGTAAATCGTCTGCTGGATGATGTTACATGCCGATTATCAGGGAAAGCGGCTTGGCAGCGTGCTGCTGCAAAAGGCAATGGACATGGCCTGGCATCACGATATTCATAAGCTGATAGGGGATATTGATGTTCATAATATCGCTATTCGAAAAAATCTGATACAATGCGGCTTTATGCTCGATTGTAGGATGTGTATGTTTCTGTTGGAAAAGCAGTAGCTAAGTCAATGGAAATCTGAAAGGACAGGGAACAGGCAGTTCATCATTTTATACAGAAGGATTTAGAAGAGACGCCTACAGCGAGGGACTGGGATAACTGTTTGTAGGGTGATTCGTTAAGGATTGTCAGGGAGAAAATCTGATTTCTTGCGGACTGAAATGTTCATAAAAAAAGGGGAATCCAATCTTCTGTTAAGTGGATTCCTCTGTTTTCTTTATTATCAAGTAAAAATCACCTGTTGTTTTTTTCTCTTAGGTCTGAATAGAAAAGATTATGCTTTTTCTATCCTGTGTGGCACTTGCCAGAGCTGAAGCTTTTTACATCATACAGGAAAGAAACCGCGTATCTGGTACGGCGTTTCTTTGAGAACACCACGATAAAGACTAGCCGGACATAAGGTTTCAAACAGAAATTGATGTAAACGATTGCAAAATCGTTAAAAGCAGGGTAGTATATAAATGTAATATTTAATAATGTATACAATTGGAGACATCCATAAAACCTTAGAATAATAGCTGTAATTTGATGTCTGTACAGCTGTTTTATTAAAAAAAGCACAGATATTGGAATGTCTCATACAGTATACCTTGTGAAATAAAAGGGAGGTACTGTAATGAAAAGATGTGTTCATGCTGTAAAGCTGGCAATGACAGTAATGCTGTCAGCCTTTCTGTTTCTTTCGGTTCAGGATTTGGGATTTATTCATGCTGCTGATAAGAAAATCGTATTGTTAAAACAAGCTTCTAAAGAAAACTATGATACTATTCAAGCTGCGATAGATGCTGTTGCTGCCGGAGAAGACGCTATAATACAAATTCCTGCAGGGACTTATAGCGAGCCGCTGAAAATATCAAATACTTCTTCTCGGACGATTATACTGAAAGGGGCAAGTGCTGATGTCAGTGCCTATAGCAACGGTGGTGTCAGAAGCAGCGAGGAAACCATCCTGACCGGTGGTATAGAGGTAAACGGTCTTTTAGAGGATGACTCCTTGGAAATCAATGGATTGACACTGCATGGCAAGGGAATCAATATCGTTGGATGGGGTGCTCCAATCATATCGAGCGGGTCAATAAGAATTGTGAATAATGTGATAACAAATATCACAGATAAGAGCATTTCTGCGATACATATCAATTGTGGTTCTGATGAGTATCTCGATACTGTGAATTTAAAAAACAACTATATAGATAATATCGGGGAAGAAGGCTATGCGTCAAACGGTGTATATTCAACGCTTCCAGTTCGTGCGATGTATATATCCGGAAATTATATAGGAAATGTCAATCACACTGCAATTCAGCTGGGAAGCATGACAGTGAAAGAACTGCTTTCAATAACAGAAAATCATATTTTCAATTGGAATAAGGATGGAATCGCCGGGACAGGTGCACAGGGAAGCCAGGGAGATGGGATTTACCTTCCCAAGGGAAGTACCCCGGTGGCAGTACCGGTACAAGTGAATCAAAATTATATTGCAAGAGAAAAAGAATTGCCAGGCTCTGCAGGCTTTGCGACACGCTGTAATTTAAAAAAAGGCGCGATTGATCTTTCGGCGAATTACTGGAACGAGGTGTATCCATACAAGGTGATTTCTGGAGGTACGTATGCAAATGTCACTGTGAAATCTGTTTGTGATGAGCATATGAATGTAACACAGCAAAGCATTGGAGACTTTCGGTTTTCTATTTCCACGCTTTACAACAGCGGAACGGACAAAGAGAAAATGCTGAGCGCAACCATAGTGATGCTGGATCAGGATTTTGATAAGCCTGCCGTACAGTGGAGCAGCGCTGATGAACGTATTATTGCTGTCGAACAACGTCAGGATGCAGCTTATTATGTAGCGAAGAAGAGTGGGATGGCAAAGATTAGCGGAAAAATCACGGACCCCAAATCAGGTGTGATTTATACACAGGAAGCGGAGGGTAAGGTCATTGATATTGATATGGATAACGTTGTAATGGAGCCCGGCTCGCTGAAGCAGCTGCAAATCAGTGTGCTGCCGGAAGGGGAATCTATTTACTATAATAAGATTGAATGGACCTCCAGTGACGAGAGTATTGTAGAGGTTGACAGCAACGGCTGCTTGAGCAGTAAGGATAAAAAAGGAAATGCAGAGGTCACAGTGACCATGTATGGATTCGGTACGAAGCTGTATGCACAGAAAACCATAACAGTAACCGTTGAAAAGCCGAATCCGGTACAGAAAATCAATATGCAGAAAAACTTGCTGATGAAAAAAGGGGATACGCATACGCTGCAAGCGGAGATACTTCCTGCAGATGCGGATTCACAGAAAATCATATGGACATCCTCGAATGAAGATGTTGCTGTTGTGCATGCGGATGGCAGTATTTCAGCAGTTGCAAATGGAACCAGTACCATTTCTGCCACTATCGATCATGTGACTGCGACCTGTGATGTGTCTGTCTATGAAGTCAAGGAAGCGAATATTGAGCCGCTAGATCCATCAAGGCCGTCCAGCACAAGTCAAGCAGGTATTATGGATGAAAAATCACAGGATATCATTGAAAGTACAGTTGATAATATCCTTTCTGAAATAGCGGAAGGAAGAGAAATTGCTTCGGATGTCCTTGATGAAACAACTAGAACTGCCGTTTTACAGGCAATGAATGAAGGAAAAGCTATCCAGCTGACAGCAAATGCAGAGGTGCTTGGAGAAGAGGAAATTGATGCAGCGGATCTGCGTATAATACAGGAGTATCTTTCAAATATAACGGACGCTCAGCATTCCGCCCTGCAATATTTTGACTTCAGCTTCCACCTTGTGAGCGATGATGGAGCCTTATTGGGAGAAATTAAGCAGCTGAAACAGCCGATTTCCTATGCTGTTGTATTGCCTAAGGGAACAGCACAACAGGATACAAGCTATTATATGGTGCGGCTGCATAACGGTAACATCACCAAAATCCCATTGCATACCAATGCGGATGGAACTATGACCTTTTCCACCGATCAGTTTTCATTATATGCACTGGTTGCAGAAAAGAAGGTGGATGCGAGCAATGAACCAATAGAAAAGCCGAAGCAGCCACATGAGCAGCCCGAGGAACCCAAGCAGCCGAACACTCAACCAAAGCATCCGGTTATAGACGCGAAGCAACCATCCTCTACACATGAAAAAACAGAGAAACCGGTAAAAAAGAAAGTTGCTGCTGTCAGCACCGCCGATATGCAAAATGAAGCCTTATGGCTGTCAGCGGCTGCGCTTGCCGTACTTCTTATGGCAGTTATGCTTCGAAAAAAACACAAAAAGGGTGCGGAGTAATAAATTGATGATTAGACAACTGATGCACATGCTGCTTGTTGTCTGTTTACAGGAGAAGTGATGCATCCTTAGTGTCTTTAAAGCTGCCGTTCATTAAATATTCAGCAACCAGAAAAGGATCATCAGAGACTGCTACTAACTTCTACGCTTTTATCAATTATCTTGACAGAGAAAATTCAAAGAATATAACATAGTCACAAAAAAAACAAGGGTGTCAAGTAAAAAACCTTGACAGACGGATAATCTATGGTATACTTATCAAGGTAATGCTAAGAAAATAACCAATAGGAGGAAATTATATGGCTGTAAAATTAAGATTAAAGAGAATGGGTTCCAAGAGAAAACCTTTCTACAGAATTGTCGCTGCGGATTCCCGCGCACCTAGAGATGGACGTTTTATCGAAATCATCGGTACTTATAATCCAACAACAAATCCTGCAAGCGTAGTGCTGAACGAAGAACTGGCTACAAAGTGGCTGAAAGAAGGAGCACAGCCTTCTGATACTGTTCGTAACATTCTTTCTAAAGAAGGAATTATGAAACGTCTGCACGAAGAAAAAAACGCTAAGTAAAAGAGTATGATCGATTACGAAAAAGTATTGTTGGATCTTGTAACACCGATGGTTGAGGATAAGACCAATGTATCTGTCAAAATGATGCCGACACTGGAGGATAATGAAATTCTGTTGTACGTATATGCCAACAGCGATGATGTTGCCCGCCTGATCGGACGTCGTGGCATGATGGCTTCTTCTATTCGTCAGATGATGTCTGTGGCATCAAGGAAAGAGGATAAAAGAGTTACCATTAAGTTTGAATCATATTAGGATGCCTTTCGCATCCTTTTTTTGGAGGTAGGATATATGAAAGAAATCAATATCGGTATGCTTGTGAATACACATGGTCTTCGCGGTGAAATGAAGGTCAAGGTGCTTACGGATTTTCCGCAGCTGCGATTTCAAAAGGGGGCAGTTGTGCATCTGCAGCTGGCACAGGGACAGTTGGACCTGAAGATACAGCATGTACGGGAAAGCAAGGGACAGCTGCTTGTCAAATTTGAAGGCTATGATGATATCAATCAGGTGGAAGGCTGGAAGGGCAGCATGCTGACCATACGGGAAGAGGAGCTGCAGGAGCTGGATGAATTTGAAGCGTACTTTCACGAATTACAGGATGCCGTGGTCTATGATATGGAGGGGGTACAACTGGGGACAGTTAGCGAAATCATAGAAACCGGAGCCAACGCAATCCTGCGTGTCAAAACGAAGGATAAGGATATTCTGATTCCTTTTGTCAGAGCCTTTGTCAAGGAGTTTGATCGTAAAAACAAGGTGATGAAGGTGGAGCTGATGGAGGGGCTTGTATGAAGATAACAGTGCTGACACTGTTTCCTGAGTTTTTTGACAGCTTTCGTTCCACATCCATAATCAAGCGGGCACTGGAGCAGCAGCTTGTGGAATTTGAAACGGTGGATTTTCGGGCGTTTACGTTAGACCGCCACAATCATGTGGACGATACACCGTGCGGCGGCGGACAGGGGATGGTGCTTTCCTGCCAGCCAATCGTTGACTGTCTGAAATCGGTGCGCAGTGAGGATTCCTTTGTCATTATGATGACACCGCAGGGGAATCGCTTTGATCAAAAGCTGGCTCACCGCTTTGCCTCCGAAATCAAGCATCTGATCATTCTTTGCGGACACTATGAGGGCTTTGACGAGCGCATTCGTTCCTTTGTGGATATGGAGGTATCTCTTGGGGATTTTGTATTGACCGGAGGAGAAGGTGCTGCGCTGGTGATTTCCGATGCAGTCATACGACTGCTGGATCACGTTATTAAAGAAGAAAGTCACAGCGATGATTCTTTTGAAAACGGTCTGCTGGAGTATCCGCAATTTACCCGTCCCATCGAATATGAGGGAATGCGGGTACCCGACGTTTTACTGAGTGGTCATCATGCCAATATCCGTAAATGGCGGCTAAAGGAATCGTTGAAGAAGACGATGGAGAAACGTCCGGATTTATTGAAAAATCGTGAGTATACAAAAGAAGAACGGAAGCTGCTGGATGAAATTGAAGCTGAGAAGGAACAAGGTGAAGGATAAAAGGAAGTCCTTTGCCTTTTTACAATACTACTTGGTTCTATCTGCTGCAGTATAAGTACGTGTAAAACGATTGGTATCAGATAAGGCGTCTGTTTAAATAAACACTGCTAGTTACTGAAACAGATCGATACGTGCTGTATTATCATACACTATATTGATAAGTAATAATCATGACAGCTTGTCTGGGATTTGTATCTCAATGGTAAAATATGTCGGAGATAAGTATAAGACTAGTTAGAAATACATAATGAAGGCCATCAGTCCTATACGGTCTGTATTAGCCTTTTTTGGAATATGACAATACGCTGTCGATGAAGGTGTGCTATACTTTGGGAAAAGGAGAGATTCAAAATGAATATGAAGAGCTATCTGGAACAGTATTCCCATACGGCGCTGGCTATGAATGACATAGAGATACTGCCTGAACACATACGTGTGGTAATGGTGAATGAATGTGCACCATTAAGGAATGAAGATGATTTTTATGGGAATACGGATGGTGAATATGCTGCATCATTGCGCTCGTTTTTTTCGGATTCAGAACCTGCTCATCTGCTTGCGCGGGGGATTTACGTAACCAATGCCTGCAAGCTGCCAAAACCAAGGGAAGGCTTTACCAAACAGCAGCTGCAGGAAAGCTCTGTCATTCTGGAGGAAGAGCTGAAGCTGTTTGAAAATCTGCGTGTGATTATGCTGATGGGGGATGTTGCGATACGCGTGCATACCATGATTGCCAGGCGTAATCATACAGCGCGCATTCCTGCCGGTTCCACCTACAGGCTGCGCAGCAGCATCTGGATGGATGGAGATATCCGTTTGTTTCCTTCCTATATTATGACCGGAAAAAATCTGCAGATTGAACGCAGTAAACGGACGATGATTGCAGAGGATATTTCGCAAATGCTCGCCTATTTGGAAACGCTGGATAGCGCAGGCTGAAAATGGAGGAGAGCAGTTCGGATTTTCTTTGTAAAATTCGGCATTCTCCTTTTTTTTAGTTGGTGAAAATGGTATGATAATAGCAGAAAGGACCCGACCTTTCTGAAAACGACTTCTTCTTTACCGCTGTAAAAAAATGGATGAAAAAGTATTTACAAATATCCCAGATCTGTGATATCATATATAAGCCTTTATGGCACGCGGTTCCGCTGAATAGTATGATTCAAGAGCCTCTACGTTATGATGAATAGAAAAGGAGCGCCATTATTATGAACATGCAGTTAGTAAATGAAGTAACAAAATCACAATTGAAGAAAGATGTCCCATTCTTTAAATCAGGTAGTACCGTTCGAGTACACGTTAAGATCAAAGAGGGTGACAAATCCCGTATTCAGGTATTTGAAGGATTGGTTATCGCAAAGCAGGGTGGAGGAATCAACGAAGTATTCACTGTTCGTAAAATCTCTAACCAGATCGGTGTAGAAAGAACATTCCCGATTCACTCTCCAATTGTTGAAAAAATCGAAGTTGTACGTAACGGTAAGGTTAGAAGAAACAAATTATTCTACTTACGCGGACGTTCTGGTAAGGCTTCTCGTATTAAAGAAGTTCGTTAAGCTGGAAAAAAGTCGGGTCTTGCTCGACTTTTTATTTTAGGCTGGAGGGTGTACGATGCAGAAGCAGGAGAAGGACAGACACAGACTGGAAGAACACGAATCACTGGCAGGCGTGATTTTTTCCAACCTGTTTTCATTACTGAAAATATTCCTTGTCTGTTTTGTGCTGGTGTATCTGACAGCCAATTATCTTGTGCGGCCGCTGCGTGTACAGGGAGGCAGTATGTATCCGACGCTGAAAACGGGTGAATTCGGATTTGGCAATGCGTTTTCCGGTCATTTTCAGGAAATCAAGCGCGGCGATATCGTGATTGTCTATGACAAGAAGAAGACGCATACCTATTGGGTGAAGCGTGTCATCGGTCTGCCAGGTGAGCGGATTCGCGCCAGTGGGGATACGGTATACATCAATGATACAGCTATTCAGGAGCCCTATCTTGACAATGATTATGCGGATAGTATCCGGCTGACGGAAAATTATAAATTCACAGAGGATTTTGATGAGGTGCAGCTGGGAGAGGACGAATATTATCTGATGGGGGATAATCGCTATGCAAGCAAGGACTCCCGCGAAATGGGGGCCTTCAAGCGCGGGGATATCAAGGCAGTGGATTTTTTCATTGTGCTGCCGTTTAATAAAATGAGAGTGGCGGAATAAGATATGAACAAAAACAAAAGAACCAGAAGCAATCTGGACATTGTATATACTATCCTTGACTTTGCCCGACTGATTCTGATCACTGTAGTGGCGGCAATGGTCATTCTGGTCTTTGTGGCACGCAAGGAGGAAGTCAGAGGCACCTCCATGTATCCCACGCTGGTGGAAGGTGAGTCGGTAATCATCAATATGGCAGCAAACTATGTCGGTGAAATTAAGCGCTTTGATGTGGTTGTTGCCAGAGAATATCGAAGTGATGATTTGTGGGTCAAGCGTGTCATCGGGTTGCCTGGAGAAACGATCAGCTACCGTGAGGATGTGCTGTACGTGGATGGAAAGGCGATGGAGGAACCGTTTCTGGATAAGAAGTATGTGGAACAGGTGAAAAAAAGTGCGAATAAGCTTTATTTTACACAGGATTATACATCAAAAAAGCTGGGGAAGAATGAATATCTGCTGGTTGGTGATAACCGTAATGAATCTCTGGATTCAAGAAATGATGCTGTAGGGCCGTTTCAGCGGGAACAGATCATCGCCAGAGGGGTGTTTGTTTACCAGCCGTTTTCGAAAGCGAGGTATGTAGGCAATGGCGGATGATAAAATACGCATTCAATGGTTCCCTGGTCATATGACCAAGGCGAAGCGGGAAATGCAGGAAAAGCTGAACATGGTGGACATGGTGATCGAGCTGCGGGATGCCCGCATTCCAAGCGCCAGCAAGAATCCGATGATTGAGGAGCTGTGTCAGAATAAGCCGCGGCTGATCGTGCTGTCCAAAAAGGATAAGGCGGATGCAGCGGCAACAAGGCTCTGGTGCAGTGCGTTGGAGAATGAAACCACACGCGTTGTGGCACTGGATATTCTGAAGGAGAATATCATACCCGGAATCGTGGAAGAAAGCCGTCTGCTCATGCAGGCGAAAATCGAGCGTATGAAGCGAAGAGGCATCCGTCCCCGTGCCATTCGTGCAATGGTAGTCGGCGTGCCGAATGTCGGTAAATCCACTTTTATCAACCGGATATCCAAAAAAAAGGTGGCTGTCACCGGAGATCGCCCGGGTGTGACAAGGGCACTGCAGTGGTCGAAGGTGAACCAGAATCTGGAGCTGCTCGATACTCCGGGGGTGCTGTGGCCGAAATTCGAGGATGAAACCGTTGGCGTTCTGCTGGCTATCACAGGGGCTATCCGTGATGAAATCCTGCCGTTGGAGGAAATTGCGGCCTGGGCGATGCGGTATCTGATTGCGAACAAAAAAGAGGCACTGCAGCAGCGCTATGAGATTGCCGTGTGTGAGGATCCTTATATCATGATGGAGCGGATAGCACAAAAGCGCGGCTTCATGCGCAAGGGGGAAATGGATGAAAAGCGAACCATTGAAACCTTCCTGCGGGAGCTGCGGGATGATAAGCTGGGAAGAATTACATGGGAGATGCCGTATGCAGACAGCGAATGAGTATGAACAGGTATGGTGGCAGCAGGGAAAGCGCTGCATTGTAGGTATCGATGAAGCAGGCAGAGGTCCCATTGCCGGACCTCTTGTCGTTGCGGCCGTTGCCTTTCCACCAGGGTATTCCCATCCGGAAATTTACGACTCCAAGAAGCTGAGCGATAAGAAGCGAAGAGCCCTTTTCCATGAGGTGGTTGCGCAGGCGCTGGAATATCATATACGTATCATCGAGCCGAAGATTATCGATGAATTGAATATTTATCGTGCGACCCAGAGGGCGATGCAGGATATAAGCGATATGTTTGCACATGCGGACGGTATTTTAACGGATGCCATGCCGCTTCCTCATAATGAGCGGGATGTGATTTCCCTTGTTAAGGGAGATCAGAAAAGCGTCAGTATTGCAGCCGCAAGCATTTTGGCCAAGGTTACACGGGATTGTATGATGGAAGCGTATGACCGGCAGTATCCGCAATATGGCTTTGCGCGTCACAAGGGCTATCCGACAAAGGCTCATATAGAGGCACTGCATACCTATGGTGTGATTACAGGGCTGTATCGGGAAAGCTATGGTCCGGTAGCTGCCATGCGGCAGCTGGTGCTGGATATTTAAGCAGTGAAGGCTGCTTTTTTTAATTTTTGTAAAAAATAATAAGAAAAATAAGAAGTGTATAAAAATGTATTGCAAAATAAGAGAAACCGTACTATACTATGGATAAGGAACAGGAAAGGCGGTGGCAGGATGTTTACATGGGTAAAAGGCAATGTATATACGCTTGTATTGACACTGTATCCGAATAACATTACCTTGAACAGCAGCGCTGCCTCTTATTTTGAGGATGTGCGCTGGGCCATGATCGGACTGGATAAGGATAGCCTGAAATTAGGAATACGTCCCGTTACAAAACGGGAAATCGATCTGCATCTGGTATCTATGGATCAGCTGCATAAGGTGTCTGTTGGAAAAGGATATGCAAGAATCAGCAACAAAATGATCATTGAGGAGATTTCCGGTATGATCAATCAGCCGATCAACGGACTGAAAATCAACGCGGCCTATGATGAAACGGAGAATATGCTGATTGCAGATCTCCATGAGCTGGCTGCAGATAAGGGGTGAATGGATTATGGTACTGATCTGGATTGCCATTAGCGTAGGCGCGGTTCTGGTTGAACTGGCGACACCTACTGCATTGATTTCCATATGGTTTGCCGTGGGAGGTGTAATCGGAGCGCTGACGGCTTTGATCAATCTTCCGCTGTGGGTGCAGATTGTATGCTTTGTTGTTGTTTCACTTGCCAGTATGCTGATTGTGCGTCCGATAGCCTCACGTTATCTGCGTGGGAATACGGTGCCTACCAATGCCGATCGCTTTATCGGTGAGATTGCGCAGGTAACCAGTCTTGTGACAAAGGATGAATGGGGCGAGGTCAAGGTGAACGGGACAATGTGGCATGCGGTTCCTGTGGATGATGATTCCATCGAGGAAGGTGCAAAGGTCAAGGTTGTCGCTATTGAAGGTGCTAAGTTACTTGTAAAAAGAGTAAGCGAAAGATAGAAAAAGAAAGAAGGTAATGATGATGAGTGTATTTCAGATTATACTGCTTGTTGTAGTTGCGCTGATTCTGGTTGGGCTGTTTGCCTACCTCATCCGTATCGTGCCGCAGGCAAAGGCATATGTCGTTGAACGACTGGGTGCCTATCATACAACTTGGAACACAGGAATTCATATTCTGGTTCCTTTTGTGGATCGTGTTTCGAATAAGGTGACATTGAAGGAGGTTGTGAAGGATTTTGCTCCGCAGCCGGTTATCACCAAGGATAATGTAACCATGCAGATTGACACGGTTGTATATTTTCAGATTACCGATCCAAAGCTGTATACGTATGGTGTTGTAGGACCAATCACTGCGATTGAGAATTTAACAGCGACCACACTGCGTAATATCATTGGTGATTTGGAGCTGGATGAGACGCTGACCTCCCGTGATATTATCAATACAAAGATGCGTGCGATTTTGGATGAAGCAACGGATCCATGGGGCATTAAGGTGAACCGTGTAGAGGTTAAAAACATCATCCCGCCGCGCGATATTCAGGAAGCGATGGAAAAGCAGATGCGTGCAGAGCGTGAACGACGTGAATCCATCCTTCGTGCAGAGGGTGAAAAACGAAGCAATATCCTGACTGCCGAGGGTGAAAAGGAGGCGATGGTGCTGCGTGCTAATGCAAAGAAGGAAGCAATGATTGCGGAAGCGGAAGGACAGGCACGTGCAATGGAGCGTATTTATGAAGCACAGGCCCGTGGTATTGAGATGATTAAGAATGCCAACCCGACGAAGGAATATCTGAGTCTGAAGAGTCTGGAAACCTATGAGAAAATGGCGGATGGCAAAGCGACCAAGATTGTTGTGCCAAGCGAAATGCAGAATATGGCTTCCTTCCTGACAAGTGCCAGAGAAATTCTGGTAGATGATGCAGCGAAGGATGCGCTGGAAGAAGTCATTAAGCCGAAAAAGGGCTGAGTGAGACACGCGGAGTACCTTAGCACAGATGTTTTTCATGAAAAGCAGGAAAAAATTCCTGTTTTTTTTAGGAGTTTTTGATGTTCATTTCGTATATACATATGAGGTGATATTATGAGAGAACAACTATTGTGCTATGCACTGCGCTATGAAGGCGACTGGAAAAAGATGAAGCTTGCGCTGGACAGGCAGGAGCCCTGGACACGGATGGCGTATGAGGGAAGCTATGTGACGATTGCTGATCAGGCCTATCCCGACAAGCTGCGAAGGCTTGCCTGTCCGCCGTGGATATTGTTTTATGAAGGTGACATGAGCCTGCTGCAGAAAGCGGGCTGTGGTATCGTCGGCAGTCGGCAGGCGAGTGCTGCGGGGCTAAGAAACTGTGCGCGTATTACCGATTGTATGAAGGAGCGCTTCGTCATCGTGTCCGGTCTTGCCAGGGGAATTGATGGACAGGCGCATCGCAGTGCACTGGATCAGCATACGATTGCAGTAATTGGCTGTGGTCTGGATGTCGTATATCCAAAGGAGCATGCGTCCCTGTATGCTGTTATGATAAAAAAGCAGCTGATTATCAGTGAGTATCCAAACGGAACAAAGCCCTATGCGTACCACTTTCCATGGCGAAATCGGATTATCGCCGCATTGAGTGAGGCCGTTATCGTTGTGGAGGCTCGTCGAAGAAGTGGTTCGCTGCTGACGGTAAATGAGGCGCTGGAGCTGGATATTCCTGTTTACTGTGTGCCTCATGCTTATCTGGATGAGGCCGGAACCGGCTGCAATCTATTGATCTCACAGGGGGCAAATATCCTTGTGGATGAGGACGATCTGCGCCTTATTTTTTAAAAAATGTTTGACAAAACAAGAATTTGTGCGAATAATAGGAGACGTATATTTAATTGCTAGGAGGCATAACATGAAAAATCTGGTTATTGTGGAATCCCCTTCCAAATCCAAAACCATAGAAAAATACCTGGGTGGCGACTATCATGTTGTTTCATCCAAAGGACATATACGTGATCTTGCGACAAGCGGCAAGGGTGGTCTGGGAATCGATGTTGAGAATGATTTCGAGCCGACCTACAAGGTCAGCAGTGACAAACGCGCAGTCGTTAAGGAGCTGAAGGACCTCGCGAAAAAAAGCGATCATGTATATCTGGCAAGTGACCCCGACCGTGAGGGAGAGGCGATTGCCTGGCATCTGGCAAATGTGCTGGATTTGAATATGGAAGAAGAAAACCGTATCATCTTCAACGAAATCACAAAGCATGCAGTGGTGGAGGCGTTTGAGCATCCGCGTACGATTGATCAGGACCTGGTGAAATCCCAGGAGGCACGGCGTATGCTGGACCGCATCATCGGCTTTAAGCTGTCCAAGCTGTTACAGAGTAAAATAAAAAGCAAATCCGCAGGCCGTGTGCAGTCGGTGGCACTGCGCCTGATCGTTGAACGGGAAAATGAAATCCGCGCGTTTAAGAGTGAGGAATACTGGACACTGGCTGCCAATATTGAAAAGGATGGAAAGACGTTCAGCGCATCCTTAAACAAGATCGACGGCAAGAAGGCTGACCTGAAAACGCAGGAGGAGGTCAATGCGGTCATCGAGCGCTGCTGTCATGACTTCATTGTCAGCAGCATTGAAAAGAAGGTACGCAAGAAAGAAGCGAGAATGCCGTTCATCACCTCCACCCTGCAGCAGGAGGCAAGCACCAAGCTGGGCTTTGGAGCAAAGAAAACCATGCAGATTGCACAGAAGCTGTATGAGGGACTTCCGCTTGCGGGAGGAGTCAGCGAGGGTCTTATTTCCTATATGCGTACCGATTCCACACGACTGAGTGATCAGTTTGTCAAGGACGCGGAAAGCTATATCGAAGAAACCTACGGGAAGGACTACAAGGGACGTGCCCGTCAGAAAAACAGTGAAAATGCACAGGATGCGCATGAGGCTATTCGTCCGACGAGTATTCTGAATACGCCGGCAAGAGTCAAGGAATATCTGACAAATGATCAGTATAAGCTGTACAAGCTGATTTATGCCAGAACGCTGGCATCCTTAATGGCGCCAAGCAAAAGCAATGTGGTCAATGTACAGATCGTATCCGATGGCTGTGAGTTCAGTGCCAACGGCTCCATTCTTACCTTTGACGGTTATCTGAAAATCTACAGCGATTATGAAACCGTTAAGGATGAAATGCTGCCAATCATGGAAGAACAGGAAACGCTCAAGGATGTTGAGCTGGAAGGTAAGCAGCATTTCACCGAGCCGCCGCTTCGCTACAGTGAGGCCCGCCTGATCAAGGATCTGGAGGAAAAGGGAATCGGACGTCCGTCCACCTATGCAATCATCATTGATACGCTGCAGGCCCGTGGCTATGTCTCTTTGGAGCGCCCGAGTGAGGGAAGCAAGACGAAGGTCTTCATCCCCAGTGAACAGGGGGAGCTGACCGATACCAAGCTGCAGGAATTCTTCAGCGGCATCATCAACGTATCCTATACGGCGAATATGGAGCATCATCTGGATGAGATTGCGGCAGGAGAGCGAAACAATATCGAAGAGGTTCGTACCTTCTACAATGAATTTGAGCCGCTGCTGCAGAATGCATATGAGAATATGGAAAAGAAGGAGCTGGAGCGCACCGGAGAAAAATGTCCGGACTGCGGAAACGATCTGGTGTATCGCATCGGACGTTTCGGTAAATTCATCTCCTGCATCAACTTTCCGGAATGCCGCTATACCAAAGGCGAGGATGAGGATGAAAATGCTGTGGAGGAGGTCTGCCCGAAATGCGGAAGCAAGATGGTAACGAAAAAAGGCCGCTACGGTTCCTTCCTTGCCTGCAGCAATTACCCGGATTGTAAATACATCAAGAGCAACAAGACGAAGGAAGAACCGGAGCCTACCGGGGAAATGTGTCCGGACTGCGGTCATGAGCTGGTAAGAAGAAAATCCCGTTTCGGTACGACCTTTATCGGCTGCAGCAATTATCCGAAATGCCGCTATATCAAAAAGGAACCGAAGAAGGAAAAAGCGGAAGGGGATGATAAGGCAGCACCGAAGAAAAAGGCAGCTGCCAAGAAAACGACCAAGAAGGTTGTGAAAAAGGCAGTGAAGAAACCCGTGAAGAAGGCTGTGGAAGCAGAGGCAGAAGGCAGTGAATCATGATGGATAAGGTAACCGTTGTCGGAGCCGGTCTGGCAGGCTGTGAGGCGGCGTGGCAGCTGGTAAAGCGCAAGATTCCGGTACGGCTTGTGGAAATGCGGCCGAAAACGTCCTCACCGGCACACCACAGTGAAAACTTTGCGGAGCTTGTGTGCTCCAATTCCCTTCGCTCGGATTCCCTGAACAATGCGGTTGGGATTTTGAAAGAGGAAATGCGGCATCTGGATTCCATCATCATGGAGAGTGCGGATGCCACACGGGTTCCGGCCGGCAGTGCGCTGGCAGTGGATCGTCAGGCCTTTTCCTGGCGTATTACAGAACAGCTGAAACAGCATCCGCTGATTGAGGTCATACAGGAAGAGGTAACACAGATTCCCGATGGTCCCTGCATCATTGCCAGCGGTCCGCTGACAAGCGATGCATTAAGCAAAGCCATACAGGAATACACCCATGCGGATTATTTCCATTTCTATGATGCGGCCGCCCCGATCATTGAAAAGGACAGCATTGATTTTTCTAAGGCATATATCAAATCCCGTTATGATAAGGGAGAGGCTGCCTATATCAACTGTGCGATGAGCAGGGAGGAATTTGATGCCTTTTACGAGGAGCTGATTCATGCGGAAACCGCACAGCTGCACGAGTTTGAGGATGAAACCTACTTTGAAGGCTGTATGCCGTTTGAGGAAATGGCACGCCGCGGCCGGCAGACACTGCTGTTTGGTCCGATGAAGCCGGTTGGGCTGGAGCGTCCGGATGGAACGACACCGTATGCGGTTGTCCAGCTGCGTCAGGATAATGCCGTGGCAAGTCTGTATAATATCGTCGGCTTTCAGACGCATTTAAAATGGGGGGAGCAGAAGCGTCTGCTGTCTATGATTCCGGGCTTGCAGAATGTTTCCATTGTGCGCTATGGTGTCATGCACCGCAATTCCTATCTGTGCGCACCGAAGGTTCTGCGCCCCACCTATCAGCATGTCCAGCGGGATAATCTGTTCTTTGCCGGTCAGCTGTGCGGCGTGGAGGGCTATGTCGAAAGTGCGGCCAGCGGACTTCTGGCTGGGATGAATATGGCCAACCTCATGCGTGAGAAAGCAGTCGTGGAGCTGCCGGATACGTGTGTCATCGGATCGATGGCGCACTACATCACTCATGCCAGCGAGCGCTATTTTCAGCCGATGAATGCCAACTTCGGAATTATGCGTCTGTTGGAAAAGGTAAAGAAGAAGGAACGCAAGGAGGCATTTGCCAATCAGGCGCTATCCGTAATCGATACATACAAAAAGGAGTTTGACTGATGGAGGAACTGCTTGCGCGGTTTCTGCAGTACATGGATTCCCTCAACAGCGGCAGTGTGCATACACGCGCCGCCTACCAAAGAGATATACGCGAGTTTATCTCTTTTTTGCAGGAAGAGGGAATTGAGGAGCTGCAGGATGCAGATCGCATCATCGTCATGAACTACATTGCCTCTTTGCGTGAGAAGCCCGGGGTCAGCGGAGAAATGAAAAATTCCACGATTGCCCGCAAGCTGTCCTCCCTTCGTTCCTTTTACCGCTATCTGAATGAATATGTGGGAATCACGCAGAATCCGTTTCTGTATTTTAAGACACCGAGGCGCGCCAAGCGGATACCGGAGTTTCTGTTTTATGATGAAATGGATACCTTTTTGAGCAGCTTTGATCTGGACACGCCGGACGGACTGCGGGATCGTGCGATGTTTGAGCTGATGTATGCCTGCGGTCTGCGGGTCAGTGAAGCGGCCTCCCTTCGGTTATACGATATCGATCTGCACGATCGCATCCTCACCATACACGGTAAGGGAAACAAGCAGCGCATTGTTCCCTTTTATGCGCTGGCAGGAGAGTTGCTGGAGCACTACCTTCAGGAGGTGCGTCCGCAATGGATGAAGGAGGAACACGATGTCGTGTTCATCAATCAGCGGGGGAAGGGGCTGACCACGCGCGGCATACAGTACCGCATGCAGCTGGCCGCTGATACCTGTTCGCTTTCCGTGCATGTGCATCCGCATATGTTCCGGCATTCCTTTGCGACGCATCTTTTGGATAACGGTGCCGACCTGCGTGTGGTACAGGAGCTGCTGGGACATGCATCGCTATCGACAACGCAGGTATATGTCCATGTGACACAGGAGCGGCTGAAGAAGGCCTACACGCATGCACACCCGCGTGCACAAGAAAAGTAAAAAAACTATTGAAAAGAACAATGAATGTGATATAATAAACAACGGTGCGAACACGCACACTACACACATCATGGATTCGGCAGCCCGTGCTTCGAGACGCAGTGTATGCGTCAATGACAAGTTGCTGCCGCGTGGAAGTGATGGAGGCGTAACGGAAAGTGAGGATATATCATGTCAGTAGTAACAATGAGAAAATTATTGGAATCTGGTGTACATTTCGGTCATCAGACTCGCAGATGGAACCCAAAAATGAAACCAAACATCTATGCAAGCAGAAACGGTGTTTACATCATCAATCTGGAGAAAACTCTGGAACAGCTGGACACTGCATATGCGGCAATGAAAGATATCGCTGAAAAAGGCGGAAAGGTACTGTTCGTAGGTACGAAAAAACAGGCACAGGCTGTGGTTGTTGAGGAAGCGCTTCGCTCCGGAAGCTTCTTTGTAAATCAGAGATGGCTGGGCGGTCTGTTGACAAACTACCGTACGATTCAGAAACGTGTAAAACGTCTTGTTGAAATCGAAGAGATGGAAGCAAACGGAACACTGGACCTGTACCCTAAGAAAGAAATCGCACAGGTGAAGAAGCAGAAGGCTCGTCTGGAAAACTTCCTGGGCGGAATCAAGGAAATGAAGAAGCTGCCAAACGCAATCTTCGTTATTGATCCAAAAGAAGAACACAATGCTGTTGCAGAGGCTAAGAAGCTGGGAATCCCTGTATTTGCAATGGTGGATACAAACTGTGACCCTGAAACAGTCGATTACCCGATTGCTTCCAACGATGATGCAATCCGTTCCGTAAAACTGATTACAACTCTGATGGCAGACGCTATTGTAGAGGCTAAGGGTGGTCTGTTAAGCGTTGCTCACAATATTGATGAGAACGAAAACGATGTAACGATGAAGGATGTTATCATCAATGTGGAAGAGCAGATTGCAGAAAACGAAAGACGTCGTCGTCAGAGAAACGAGGAACGTCGTAACCGTCGTCCTTATGACCGTAACCGTAACGGACGCAATGCAAAGGCTCCTTACCAGAGACGTGAAAACGTACGACCTGCTGCAGACAGCAGACCGGCGAATAACGATTCCGCAAGAAGTGAAGCACCTAAGACTGCTGAATAATCAGAAAAACATAAGAATATAAATGGAGGAAAGATCATGATCACTGCTGCATTAGTAAAAGAATTACGTGAAAAAACAGGCGCAGGAATGATGGACTGCAAAAAGGCTCTGACAGAGTGTGATGGCGACATCGCAAAGTCTATCGACTGGCTGCGTGAAAAGGGTATTGCAAAGGCTGCCAAGAAGAACGACCGTATCGCTGCAGAAGGTCTGACACGCGTTGGTGTGGAAGGCAACACCGGAGTTATTTTCGAGGTAAACTCTGAAACGGACTTCGTTGCAAAGAACGAACAGTTCCTGGAGCTGCTGGAAACAGTTAAGAATGCACTGATTGCCAACAAGCCTGCGGATCTGGATGCTGCACTGGCTTGCACGGTGAACGGTGAAACCATTGCGGATCTGGTAACAACTGCGACAGCCACGATCGGAGAAAAAATCTCTCTGCGCCGTATGGCTGTAGTTGAAAAGGCGGACGATGAAGTATTTGCTTCCTACATGCACATGGGCGGAAAGATTTCTGCGCTGGCTGTATTAAAGGGTGCGGATGAAAAAGTCGCTAAGGATATGGCAATGCAGATTGCAAGTATGAATCCGCAGTATGTCTCTCGTGATGACATGCCGGTTGAGGTTGTTGAACACGAGCGTAAGGTACAGACTGAAATCGTGAAAAACGATGAGAAGCTGGCCAGCAAACCGGAAAAGGTTCTTGCCGGAATCATCGAAGGAAAGGTTTCCAAGAATCTGAAGGACGCTTGTCTGGTTGAACAGGAATTTTTCCTGAATCCTGACCAGAAGGTAGGACAGTATCTGAAGGAACATGCTTCTACTGTCGCAAGCTTTATTCGTTACGCTGTAGGTGAAGGAATCGAAAAACGTGAAGATAACTTTGCTGAAGAAGTAATGAGCCAGGCATTTGGTAAATAGGACACTCTTTGTGTCCTTTTTTTAAGGAAAGGCAACGTAAACAAATACAGAGAAGCAGACGGGTGTGCTTGTGACAACATTTATAAAATGGAAAAAAACAGCACATTCCTCTTCCTTTTTGAAAGCTTTTTCTTTATAATAAGAACGAAAGGATTTCATAATCCATACATACGAAAAAATGATAAAGGTGGACGTAATTATGTACAAACGAGTATTGCTGAAATTAAGCGGAGAAGCATTGTCCTCTCCGGGGAATTCCTTTGATCCCAAAATTCTTGCTTCCCTGGCAAAGGAACTGAAACAGGTGCATGAGCTTGGTGTGGATCTGGCAATCGTTGTCGGCGGGGGAAATTTCATCCGCGGCAAGATGGCGGAAACCATGGGCATCGAACGTGTGCAGGCAGACTATATGGGGATGCTGGCAACTGTAATCAATGCACTGGCAGTACAGAGTGCGCTGGAGCAGGAAGGTGTTCCTACCCGTGTACAGACAGCGATTGAAATGCAGAAGGTTGCTGAACCGTTTATTGTGCGTCGTGCAAACCGTCATCTGGAAAAAAGCCGTGTTGTAATTTTCGGTGCCGGAACAGGGAATCCATATTTCTCAACGGATACCACAGCAGCTCTTCGTGCGAGCGAAATCGGAGCCGATGTGATTCTGATGGCAAAAAACGGCGTGGACGGTGTATACAACGCAGATCCGAAGACCAATCCGGATGCAGTAAAATATGACACGCTTACGTATATGGACCTGATTCAGGAGGGGCTGGCTGTCATGGATACGACAGCTACCAGCATGTGCATGGACAATGACATCGATCTGGTGGTGTTCAATATGAATGAGCACGGCAATATCCTGAAGGCTGTACAGGGGGATATTACGGGAACCGTTATCACAAAGGAAAGGAAGTAATACTATGGAAATCTTAAATCATGCGGAAGAAAAAATGAAGAAGGCTGTAGCCGTACTGGAGGAGGATCTGAAAACGATTCGTACCGGTATAGCACACGCATCTCTGCTTGACCATGTGCAGTTTGAATATTATGGAAGCCCGACACCGATCAATCAGGTGGCATCCGTTAAGGTTGTTGAGGGACGTCAGCTTGTCATCAAGCCGTATGACCGCGGCACGCTGAAGGACATTGAACGTGCGATTCAGACAAGCGATACCGGTCTGGTTCCACAGAGTGATGGAGAAGTTATTCGTCTGAATGTTCCAGCGCTGACAGAGGAACGCCGTAAGGAGCTGGCGAAATCCGCTCATAAAATGGGAGAGGAAGCAAAAATCGCTATCCGTAATATCCGTCGTGATGCAAATGATGCAGTGAAGAAGGATAAAGAGCTGACAGAGGATCTGAAGAAGGATGCACAGGAGAAAATCCAGAAGCTGACGGATAAAATCGGAAAGTCCATTGATTCTGCTGTGGATACAAAAGCAAAGGAAATCATGAAGGTTTAAACACATACAGGAGATGTCTGGCAAGCAGCATCTCTTTTCTTGTGCCATATGTAAAAAAAGGGAATCAAATTCAGCTGTATAGCTGTAAAAGTATGGTAGTTCATGGAAAGTATGGTATAATAATTCTGTTCTGATGAACACGCGATAATGATTGTAGGAGGATGAATCCTTATGGATACAAGAATCATACCGCAGCACATTGCCATCATCATGGATGGAAATGGACGCTGGGCTAAGAAACGAGGTCTGCCGAGAACTGCCGGACATAAGCAGGGCGCGGAAAATATAAGAAAAATCGCCATCGCATGCAATACGATGGGAGTGAAAGCACTGACCTGCTATGCGTTTTCCACGGAGAACTGGAAACGTCCGCAGGATGAGGTTGATTATCTGTGCAAGCTTCCGAAGCTTTTTTTTAACCGCTATCTTGCAGAGCTGAAAAAGAATAATATCAAGGTAACCTTTCTCGGGGAAATCGAACGCTTCCCGGATGAGACACGCCGTGTCATTACCACAGCCGTTGAGCAGACGCAGGAGAACACGGGGCTGATTCTCTGTCTGGCTGTCAATTACGGTTCCCGCCGTGAAATCACATTGGCCGCGCAGAGATATGCACAGGATGTACAGCAGGGGAAGGTGAACCCGGAAATCGACGAGGATGCTTTTGGCAGCTATATGATGACAGCGGATATGCCGGAGCTGGATTTGATGATCCGCACGAGTGGAGAGCTGCGTATCAGCAATTTTCTGCTTTGGCAGCTGGCCTATGCGGAGCTTATATTCACACCGGTGGCCTGGCCGGATTTCTCACAGGAGGAGCTGAATAGAGCCATCGATGAATTTAATCACAGAAACCGCAGATTTGGAGGTCTGTAATATGAAGACCAGGATTATTACAGCGCTGCTGATCATCCTCTGCGTAGTCCCGCCACTGGTATACGGCGGCTGGCTGATTGATCTGCTGATTGCGTTTATTATTGTTGCAGGCGGCATTGAGCTGCTGAATCTAAAGGAACAGGATGCAAAATGGCCTCTGGGAATCAAGACACTTGCGATTGTGGCAGTCTTTGTACTGGTTTTAAGCGATGAACGGCTGCATGTTGCCTTGCTTGGTGTCTCAGCACTTATCTTTTTATCCATACCGGTATTCACAGATCGCTTTCATGCCAAGGATGGCTTCCTGTGTATTGCCTATGTGACGTTCTTCTTTGCAATCGCACGCTGCTTTCTGCATATTTACGGAACCAATCGCATGTATGTGTGGTTTATCATCATCGCCACCTATGCGTGTGATACCGCTGCGTATTTCTGCGGACGGTTTTTAGGGAAGCATAAGCTGAATGTACGTATTTCTCCAAAAAAGACATGGGAGGGCTCCATTGGCGGGTGGCTTTTCGGCGCTCTGTTATCCTTTGCCTTTGCCTGGTTTATGATCGATACGATGACGCCGCTTCAGATGATGATTGCTTCCGCAATTCTGACGGTGACCGGACAGATTGGTGATCTTGCGTTCAGCGCTATTAAGCGCAACTTCGGTATTAAGGATTTTTCCGATCTGCTGCCTGGACATGGCGGTGTGCTGGATCGGGTGGATTCTCTTGTCTTTAATTTTATTTGTTTTGATCTGATACTGGTGGTGTTGATGTTATGAAAAAAATAATGCTGCTTGGTGCCAGCGGAAGTATTGGCACCCAGACTCTGGATGTGGTAAAGCATCATAGTTCTGAATTTGAAATCATAGGATTAAGTGTCGGCTATAATATGAAAAAGCTGGCAGAGATATTGGATGCCCTGCCAAAGGTGCGTCAAGTCTGCGTGGCGCAGGAAGCGGATATGGAGGATATGCAGAAACGCTATCCCAGCCATTCCTTCTGCTTTGGCGATGCCGGACTGAAGCAGCTTGCCGCAAATCCGGATTACGATGTTCTGGTGAATGCGGTCGTCGGCTTTCGCGGACTTGTACCGACACTGACAGCCATTGAGCATGACAAGACGGTAGCCCTTGCCAACAAGGAGAGTCTGGTTGCCGGGGGACCGCTGGTAAAGCGTGCCCTAAAAGAGCATCCGGTTGCGCTGTATCCCATTGACTCCGAGCATTCCGCAATCTTCCAGTGCCTGCAGGGGAATGCGCTGAAAGAGGTCGATAAGCTGATTATTACGGCAAGCGGGGGAAGCTTTCGTGACCGCAGCCGTGCTGAGCTTGCGGATGTCACCGTAAAGGAGGCCCTGCAGCATCCCAACTGGGACATGGGCGGACGCATTACCATTGATTCCGCTACCATGATGAACAAGGGCTTTGAGGTGATCGAAGCACATTATCTGTTTGATATTCCTTACGATGCAATCGATGTGGTGATCCATCGCGAGAGTATTATCCATTCCATGGTGCAGTATCGTGACCATGCGATCATGGCACAGCTGGGAACAGCAGACATGCGCCTGCCAATTCAGTATGCATTATCGTATCCCTCCCGTCTGGAAATGAAAAATGCCGAGCCGTTTGACTTTCAGCGGACCTTTGCACTTCATTTTACGCCTGCCAGCGAGGAGCGCTATCCTCTGCTGAAGCTGGCCTTTGCGGTTGGCAGAAAAGAAGGAAACCTGGGCGCAGTTATGAATGGTGCGGATGAGGAGGCCGTTGCGTTGTTCCTCGATGGGAAAATCGGTTTTCTGGACATCGAGCGCTATATTATAAAGGCAGTGGAAGCTGCTGCATACATCGCGCATCCTTCTCTGGAAGAGGTTATAGAGAGTGATGCCTGGGCACGGGAATTCGTGCACAGGGCGTGGAAAGGAGGAATGTGTACGGTATGAGCAATATAGTAAATATTATTTATTTTATTCTGATTCTGAGTGTTATCATTATCGTTCATGAGCTGGGACATCTGATTGCTGCCAAGCGTTTCGGTGTCTACTGCAAGGAATTTTCCATCGGTATGGGCCCTGTTGTTTATCAGAAGCAGGTCGGTGAAACTGCATGGTCCATCCGTGCTCTTCCGATTGGCGGCTTTGTGGCGATGGCCGGAGAAGAGGATGATGATGAGGCAGAGGAACTGGATATTCCATATGAGCGCACATTAAACGGCATCAAGCCGTGGAAGCAGATCGTTGTTATGGCGGCAGGAGCTGTCATGAATGTCCTGCTGGCGTGGGTGCTGTTTATCGGCATTACCGCGTATCAGGGTGCTGTCAGTGTCCCGGGAAAGGCACTGGTTGCCTCTGTACAGGAGAATTCCGCAGCAGAGAAGGGTGGAATGAAGGCCGGGGATGAAATCATCCGTGTGAAGAACGGTAATGAGGTTCTGGAGCCGAAGACCTTCAACGATGTTGTAGAATTTATCCAGTATTATAATGGTGATACGGAATTTACCGTATTGCGGGATGGGAAGCAGGTAACGCTGCATTTCACACCAACGTATGTCAAGGATGAAAGTAAGTATATTCTCGGGGTTCTTCAGCAAAATGAAATCAAAGAGATTTCACTGCTGGAATCCATACCATACGGTACAGAAAAAATGGTGGATTCAGTAACGACTATTTTTGAATCCCTTGGAAAGCTGGTACAGGGTGTCGGCTTGAAAAATCTGAGCGGGCCTGTCGGTATCTATCAGGTAACGGCCCAGATCACGCAGACCGGTCTGCTGTCAACGATTGCACTGATTGGACTGCTTTCTGTCAACGTCGGCATTTTCAACCTGCTGCCGATACCGATTCTGGATGGTGGACGTATTTTTATCGTTTTGATTGAAACCCTCATCGGGCGTAAGCTGAACGAGCGTATACAAAGTGCCATCATGATGGCCGGTCTGCTGATGATTGTCGGTATTATGGTTCTGGCAACCTGGAATGATATATCGCGTCTGTTTTAACATATCGTATTGTAAAAGGAAGCAGTTAAAATTCTGCTTCCTTTTATCTTCTTTTTCGGCTTTGCAATCAAAGTCTTGCAGACGTTGCAGTATTGATTTATAGTATAGATAGATAGGATGTACCGCAGAGCTTTTCCTGATTATGGAAGTGCAGTCTTTCCACCCTGATTAACATGAAGAATGACGGGGATCATCGTGTATTGATAACAGAAAGGCAAGCAGGGGAAAGCGTAGGCGGTGTTTGAACATGGCCGGTGCCTGTTGGACGGCTCCGGTTAGGGCAGAGAGTGAAAGGGGAAGTGAAATGGATTCCTTTGCATATACGAGAAATTATGATAATATCGCTTTGTTTGACAAGCACACAAGACGCTTTACCTTCATACTGGGGGATGGGGGTATATATTCCTATGATGCTATAAAAAAAACAAGAAAGTCATTGGAATATGTGGGAACACCATTAGAAAATGCGTTTGCTAATATAGGCAGAATCGGGCCAGGAAATGCCTTTTCATCAGGTTCAGAAAAGGTGCAGGTACGTGTAAAGCTGTTTTTCACAGATGGTACTTTCACATATGGGTATGTATCTAAAGAAACAGTACAAAAGGGCTCTTTACAATACCATAAAGAAATTGCAAAAGCTGAAAAGGTCGTAAAGGTACTGAATACCATCGCTCGTAAAAACCGCAAAGAGGATGCCGATCAGGATTTTCTAATCAAAATAAAGAAATTAAAATAACCTTGGTATTCATGCAGCTTGCTGCTGTATGTGGAATGAGTAAGGGATAAAAAAAGATTTCAAATGCTGTCGGGCTATCCTCGGTCACATTCGAAATCTTTTTCTTTACCAGTAATTCAGAAAGAAGCAGTAATTCTCATCCAGACTGTAATACTCAAATTCCTGCGGATTGTAGCCTGCGCTCTGGAAGAGGTCAAAGATATGCTGGGAGCGCAGCAGCTGCTTGACCTGCTCATATGTCTGCCTGCTGTCACACTTGATGGCCAGACAGGGATCGGGATTGTTGATGTTGGAGGCAATGATCGCGATGATCTGATTTTCATCATAGCCCTTCAGATACGCGTTTCTTTGATAAAAGAAGCTGTCCTTATATGCAGCTGTCTGCTTGATTTCCTGCTGTGGGGCATAGATGTTTTCTACCTCCGCACTGGTCATTGCAAAATAGGCATAGCGGTAATTGTTATAGCTTTTCTCAATCTTGATATCACCAAAGGTGGGGTCCAGATAATACCACTGCTTATCCATCTGCACCATATTGATGACATGATATTCCTCCGGGTTTTCAATGACCTGTACCAAAATGATCGCATTGGGAATATGCAGCTGATCCAGCAGATATTTGAAGCTTTTGGAATACCCGGCACAGACTGCCTTTTTATCCAGAAATACACTGAGTATATTCTGATTGTTTTCTTCCTTGTTTACATAATCACTGCGATCGATGATCCAGTCATACAGAAGCTTCACTCTTTCGTAATCAGTCTGCTTTGCTTCCGCTTTCTGTAATATCTCGGCAGCGACGGCATCCACCTGCTTTTGCAGGTTTGCTGTTTCCTCCTGATCGTATGCATAGGAGGGATACAGTGTTACACTTTCCTTATCATCGGATTCTTTGTAATTGTATTCGTAGTTCGACCAGAACAGCTCGGGATGATCGAAGGTAACGGCATCAAAGAGCTTCATGACATAGGGCATACTGCAATCCAGCAGTACAGAGGATTCATGATGCAGCAGAGCACCGTAGAGCCGGTCATAATCATCCTGCAGATTTTCATGCAGCAGGGAGCGCTGGTATTTGTAGCAGGTATCCTCATTGATTGCCTTGCTGTTTTGAATGGATGTCTGCTTCAATTCAACAGCAGGATCCTTCTGCTCTTTCTCTTCCGCCTTCTGCGTGGCACTGCAGCCCAACAAGATAAGGGAAGTCAGCAAGATTATGCCATAGCGTTTCATATAATCCTTCCTTTCCCATCTATACTATCATAGCATGAAATGAAAAAAAACAGAACCTCTGTCCTGTTTCTTATGCAGCAATAGCGTTGATTGCTTTAGCCAAACGTGATTTCTGTCTTGTTGCGTAGTTTTTGTGGTGAATACCCTTCGCAACAGCTTTATCTAATTTAGAACTTGCTTCGTTGTAAGCAGCAGCTGCGGCAGCTGCGTCTTTTGCGTCAACAGCAGCCAGAACTTTTTTGATGGAAGTTCTCAATGCAGATTTCTGAGCACTTACAGCCAAGTTTCTTTTGTTGTTGGTTTTTACACGTTTTTTCTGTGATTGGATCTGTGGCATGTTGCACCTCCTAGTTTTCAATTGCCAATAAATTATATCAAAAAGAATATGAAAATGCAATAATAAGGTGAAAAAAAACCATACTATGGAAGAGGTGTATAAAAATGGCAGAACCATATCAGATACGTAGTGATTTTGCGGATGAAATCATATCCGCAGATATCCATTCAAAAACCTATGAGCATATCGAAAAAAAGAATGATTACATTCGCAGCAATTATATTAAGGTCCTTTGTGATGAAAATGAGCTGGGCAAGCATAAGGGGGATTATGTTTCCATTGAATGTCGTGATCTGGATGATCATGTCGTCCGGGAAAATATGATTGATGCAATTCAGGAGAATCTGCAGCATATGAGTGATAACATGCATGTGACGCTGAAAAAAATTCTTGTGGTTGGATTGGGAAACCGCTTCATTACCTCGGATGCACTGGGGCCGCAGGCGGCAAATGAAATCCTGGTGACCGCCCACCTCTATGAGCATGAGGACCCTGCCTATTTAAAGGGAACACGCAATGTTGCGGTGCTGCAGCCGGGTGTTATGGGACAGACCGGTCTGGAGTCGCTGTCTATTGTCCAAAGCGTTGCGCAAAGCTATCAGCCGGATCTGGTCATTGCCATAGATGCACTGGCTACCCGTAATATCGCAAGGATCAACCGCGTCGTTCAAATCAACAATACCGGTATTCAGCCGGGAAGCGGCGTTGGAAATCACCGGATGTCACTCTGTGAGAAAAGTCTGCATATTCCCGTTATCGCCATCGGTGTAGCAACGGTTACCAGCATCGGTGCCATCCTGCATGAAACCCTCGAGGTCAGCGGAGAGGAAAAGCAGCATATTCTGCAGAAGATACAGGACAGCAATTATCTGAATCTTGTCGTAACGCCAAAATCCATGGATGATGAATTGAAGCATCTGGTCTATATCGTTTCCGAAAGTCTGAATCGCTTCCTGCATCCCAACTATGAACAGCTGTAATGTCGGATTTTGTCATCCATAGTTTAACATGAAAGCACGCCCGGCCACATATGGTGGTAGAGAAGGGAGTGCTTTTTTCTATGAAATCTACATGTAAGCTTCTCGTTAAAGTATTCGTACTGATTGCCTTTCTCTATCTGACACCCTTTGCCAGCGGTTTGAAGCACTGCTTCCGCAATGCAGATGATCTTTTGAATAATTTTGTTTATAAGCAGAAGACGATCAACAGCTCCCTTTCACTGAAGGATTCCTTAAATGTGTTGTCCTACAATTCCAATTTGACGATTCCTAAGGAGGACATCAGTGAGGTGGAAACGACACAGGATAATCCGAGTGTTGTGCCGAAGACGACAGACGAGCAAAAGGATACCTCACAAAGCAAGGATGACGGTAAGAACAATAAGGCTGAAAACAGTGACAAGAAAACGGAAGAAAAATCCGAGGATAAAAAAGTAAAGAGTACCGGAAAACGGGTATATATCTACGACACCCACCAGGATGAAAGCTATAAGGGTGGCAAAACGGTGCTGGATGCTGCGGCAATTCTGGCGCAGAAGCTGGAGGACCGCGGCATTAAGGTGGTTCTGGAAACCAATGATTTCATCCGTTACCGTGATACGCATGGACTGACGTATAATGAATCCTATGTGGTATCCTATAAATATCTAAACGAAGCGCTTGTGAATTACGGCGGCTTTGATATGTGTCTGGATCTGCATCGTGACAGCATTCCAAGGGAAGCGAGCTATATCAATATCGATGGTAAGAATTATGCCAAGGGGATGTTTGTTGTCGGTGGTCTTGGGAAAAATGCCAAGACGGCAACCAAGCTGTCCACGACATTAACTGACACGATCAATGCAAAGAAGAATGGTATCATGAAGGGGGTCATGACAAGGGAGGCCTATTATAATCAGGAGGTTGCCAAAAATATTGTATTGATGGAGCTTGGCGGTGATGTAAACACCTTCGAGGAGGTTTCAAACTCCCTGGATGTTATCGCAGACGGTATTCATGATGTACTGACAAAGGAGTGATTTTATATGAAGCGATTTCTGGCGGATGCCATTCTGATTTGTATTCTTGTATCGATCGGCTCCTATATCAATCAGCAGGGGTCAGATGATACGCGAAATCTCGTTCAGGAGCAGGTGGAGAGCTTTGAATCGGATGTTGCGCAGAATCGAGTTGTGAAAGCACAGAACGATCCGGTCGCATTAAAGGATATTGAGGAAAACCGCGCTTCCCAGCTTGCGAAGAGCAGCAGTGAGGCAATTGTATCCACAATGAAGGGATGCGTACAGATGTTTTCCGATGTATTCGATGGACTGTTGCATTAGCTGTCATACCCAAGAGGAAGACAGTTTGTTAAAGTAGATGCAAACGAACGCACAACATGTTATAATGCCTACTGAGGTGATTAGCTTGGATAATAAACAAATACGAATTCTGTTCATGGGCACGCCGGAAATTGCCGTGTCTATGTTGGAACGGCTGTGGAGTGACGGCTATCGGATCATCGGTGTTGTCAGTCAGCCGGATAAAAAGGTAGGAAGAAAGCAGGTGCTGCAGATGCCGCCGGTAAAGCAGGCAGCTTTGGCACATGATATCGCCGTGTATCAGCCAATCCGAATACGGGATGATTATGAGGAGCTGATGCAGCTGGATATCGATTTGATTGTAACCTGTGCATATGGGCAGTTCATCCCTTCGAAGCTGCTGGAGCATCCGACCTATGGCTCAGTCAATGTGCATGCATCGCTGCTGCCAAAGCTGAGAGGCGGGGCACCGATTCATAAGGCAATCATCGAAGGGCATGCGGAAAGCGGTGTATCCATCATGCGCATGGTGAAGAAAATGGATGCCGGTGCTGTCATGGCGCAAAGTCATGTGACGATTGAAGATGAGGATACGATGGGGTCCTTGTATGATAAGCTGGCCGTTTCCGGTGCACAGCTGCTGAGTGAAAGCATTCCGAAAATCATTGACGGAAGTGCTGTCTTCGTGGAACAAAACGAAGCGGAAGCAACGTTTGCCTACACCATTCAAAAGGAAGAGGAGCATGTTGATTTCAGGAGAGATGTAGAAAGCGTCTATAATCATATCCGTGGTCTGATTCCTGCACCCTGTGCCTATGCGCTTGTAAATGGCAAAAAGCTGAAATTCCATAAGGTGCGCAGACTGAGCAAAAAGGGAAGTGCCGCCTGCGGAGAAATCATCGGTATGGTGGACGGCGGTTATGCGATTGCCTGTGCCGACGGACTGATTCTGGCAGATGAGCTGCAGCTGGAAGGAAAAGCGAAGATGGAGGCAAAGGTCTTCTTTAACGGCAGCGGGAAAAATCTGATTGGCTGTATCGTGGAATAATGAAATAGAAAAAGAAGGTGTCCGGTGGGATGCCTTCTTTTGTGGGTAATCACATTATTATTTAGCTGTTTTATTTTCTTCCCATTCCATAATCTGAAAGGGCTGAACCTTCAAAAAGGTGCAAACCTTATCTAGTGTCTCCGTTGTGACAATTTGATGGTTGCTCAATTTACTGATGGTGGCATTGGAAATTCCTGCGCCCTCCTTCAATTCAGTTTTGTTTATATCTTTCCTGTTACAATAGTCCCAAAGCTTATAATAAGTAATCATATGCAATCCTCCGATAGAGATATGATAATATGATTCACTAATAACAGCTGTATATTCTCTGCTAACACGATAAAATAAATGCGATAGCAGAAAGCGATGATAATGATGACAGATAAGTGTAGGGGCAATATCAGAGGAATGAATCGAGATTATATGAATAAAATAGAATTGTTGAATTTCTATGATGAATTAACAGACGAACAGAAACAGAGCTTTATGATGCTGATGGATACTCTGGGAGTACTTTGCGAAAAGCGTAGCAGAGAAGACAATATCTCGGTACGTGAAAGTATGCTGTAACATGACTGTATTGACGCCATTGCGTATTCTGTTGTTAGTAAAGCAATAAAACAAAGGGTTATGTATCATATAACGGTTATGCTTTTTTATACAGTTGCTGAATAAAGAAAGGACCCGTCTCCTACAACGGGTCCTTCTTTGTTAGAAAAATTCTAACGTAAAAAGGCTCTCTCATCCTTTTCCACTAAACTTTAGCACTACTCCTTGAAAAGGTCAAGAGGAATTGTTCCCCACGTACTAAATTTGCTTTCCATCCCACAACTTTCCTGTTATAATAGTCCTTGCGTTAGGAGTGAGAGTATGGATCAGAAACACATAAGAAACTTTTCAATCATCGCCCATATTGATCATGGGAAATCAACTCTGGCCGATCGTATTCTTGAAATTACAGATACTGTTGAACAGCGGGAAATGAAGGAACAGCTGCTGGATACCATGGATTTGGAACGGGAGCGCGGCATCACGATCAAGCTGAATGCCGTACAGCTGAAATATAAAGCGGAGGATGGACAGGATTATATTTTCCATCTGATCGATACACCGGGACATGTCGATTTTACATATGAGGTATCCCGTTCGCTTGCGGCCTGTGAGGGAGCCGTTCTGGTTGTGGATGCGGCACAGGGCATCGAGGCACAGACACTGGCCAATGTCTATCTGGCTTTGGATAATGATTTGGAAATCATTCCGGTTATCAATAAAATTGATCTTCCCAGTGCACAGCCGGATGTTGTGCGCAAGGAAATCGAAGATGTAATCGGACTGGATGCCAGCGATGCACCGCTCATATCGGCGAAAAACGGCTTGAACATCAAGGATGTGCTGGAAGCGGTCGTACGCAATGTGCCGGCACCGTCCGGAGATCCGCATGCACCGCTGCAGGCACTGGTGTTTGACTCATTGTATGATGCTTACCGTGGTGTTATTGCCTATGTTCGTGTTAAGGAAGGAACCCTGCGGGTTGGTGATCATATCCGGTTTATGGCCAGCGGGGCGGAATACGAAGTGCTGGAGGTAGGTATTCGCAATCCGAAGGAAGTCAAGAAGGATGTGCTGGAATGCGGCGAGGTAGGCTGGGTTTGCGGCTCTATTAAATCCATTAAGGATGTGCGTGTCGGAGATACCATCACCCATGCGGATCATCCCGCAAAAGAAGCGCTGTATGGATATCGGGAAATGAATCCGATGGTGTACTGCGGTTTATATCCGATTGATTCCAGTAAATACAACGATTTGCGGGATGCTTTGGAAAAGCTGCAGCTGAATGATGCCTCCTTGCAGTTTGAAGCAGAAACCTCGCAGGCACTGGGCTTTGGATTTCGCTGCGGCTTTCTGGGACTGCTGCATATGGATGTCATTCAGGAGCGCATCGAGCGGGAATACCGCATTGATCTAATTGCGACGGCACCTTCCGTTGTCTACCATGCATATCTGACGGACGGCTCCGTACTGTCCATTGATAATCCATCTCTGCTTCCGGATGTGCAGAAAATCGATCATATCGAGGAACCGTTTGTCCGTGCCAGCATTATGACGCCGAATGATTATGTCGGACCGATCATGGAGCTGTGTCAGCGCAAGCGTGGAAATTATAAGGATATGGTCTATATTGATGAGGGGCGTATGAATGTGATCTATGAGCTTCCGCTGGGAGAAATCGTGTTTGATTTCTTCGATAAGCTGAAATCCTGCACAAAGGGATATGCGTCTTTGGATTATGAGCTGATCGGTTATCAGACGAATAAGCTTGCCAAGATGGATATTCTGTTAAACGGGGAAATCGTAGATGCCTTAAGCAGTATTGTACATCGGGAGTTTGCTTATCCAAGAGGACGTGCCATTTGTGAAAAGCTGAAGAAGCTGATTCCAAAGCAGCAGTTTGAAATTCCGATTCAGGCTGCGATCAATGGAAAAATCGTCGCACGTGCAGATATTAAATCCTTGCGTAAAAACGTGCTGGCGAAATGCTATGGAGGGGATATCTCCCGTAAGAAAAAGCTTTTGGAGAAGCAGAAGGAGGGAAAGAAGCGCATGAAGTCCGTCGGTAGTGTGGAGGTGCCGCAGGAAGCCTTCATGGCGGTGCTTTCCATGGACGATGATGATAAATAAACAGGTCGAAAATGATCTGTTTTTTTCTGCTTTTGTCGATTGCTTCCAGCTGCCTGCAAATCCGTGCTACACTGTTGACGAGGTGAACATATGTTTGAAGAAACCAGGAAGTATACAGAGGAAATCTATGTCAGCAAAGAGGAGCTGGCCCAAAGGCTTGAGCTAACAGGTGTCGTGCTGGATGCGGTCTGGAAGCAGGTGGAGGATTATCGTGCACTGCTTCGCCGCAGCTTCTGCTTTGACGATCTGCATGCAGATATTGTTATGACAAGAGCCCTGTGTGCAAAGCTGCAGCAAACTACAGAGCTGCTGTATCGCTGTACGCTGCAGCGCTGTTTCTCGGCGGATATCCGTAAAGCTGTTCTGCTTGCGGGAAATCAGCCGCATTGGCTGCACAAGGTGAGCGAGCTGCTGGCACTGACAAAGCTGCCGCATGATCTTATGGCATTTCTGGAAAATGATGAGGAACCCCTTTTGCTGCGCATCTTTTTCCTATCCATGTTTACAGGAGAGCGCGCCTATCTGGACTGCCTGCTGGTACATGAGCGCTGTCATGCACCGTTTGCTTTAGCGATGGAGGAACAGCCAAACAGAACAGCTGCAGGAGATCTGAGTGTACGCTTTCTGGCTTTTCTGGATGATATCCGCTTGCAAATCTCACGATCCATGCTATCATTAACGGAAACGGATGTCACCGCCTGTCAGACGATGCAGCTACAGGAGCTGCTGGAGCAGTATCCGATGCTCAGTGAACAGCAGCTGATGTTCTATGTCGATCATCGACAGCCATACCGCTATTACACCATACGGCAGTTTATGGAATATGCTGGCGTGTGTAATGAAACAGCGCGCTGTGCCATGGAGCTTCTGGTGAAGCAGCACTGCTATCAGCGGCGGAAAATCGGTAAAAAATACGTATATTATACGGTTTAGGAGGTTTGTATGAAAGCTGTTTATGTCCATGTGCCCTTTTGCAGAGATATCTGCGCCTATTGTGATTTTACCCGGTGCCGCTATCATGCGGGACTTGCGGACCAGTGGCTGATTGCTGTAAAGCGGGAGCTGCAGGAAAAGCTTGCGCAGGTTTCGGTAGAAACAGTGTATATCGGAGGTGGAACCCCGAGTGCATTAAACAGCAGACAGCTGGAGCAGCTGCTGAAACTGCTCGCCCCATATACGACACAGGTACAGGAATATACGGTGGAAGCGAATGTGGAATCACTGGATGAAGATAAAATGAAGCTGCTGAAGCGGTATGGCGTCAACCGTATTTCACTGGGCGTGCAAACTCTGCAGCCCGTCCTTCTGTCCATCATCGGGCGAAGGCATACAAGAGAAGAGGTGGTGGAGCGGATTCGGCAGCTGCACCAGTATGGTATTCATAATATATCCATTGATCTCATATATGGTCTTCCACAGCAGACGATGGAGATGTGGCAGGACGATTTGCAGGACATTGTACAGCATTTTCAGATATCTCATATTTCGCTGTATGCCCTTACCATCGAGGAGCATTCTCAGTTCGGGCGTGACGGTGTAGAGAATATCGATGCGGATGTGGAAACGGATATGTATCTGTATGCAGTGTCCTATCTGAAAAAGCATGGCTTTATACAATATGAAATCAGCAATTTCGCAAAGCCGAACGCAGCATCCCTGCACAATCAGATGTACTGGAACTATGAGGATTTCTGTGGAATCGGATGCGGTGCCAGCGGAAAGAGCGGACATATCCGCTATGATAACACCCGCAATCTGCATACCTATCTGCAAAAGGGCAGCTGTCCGGATATCATTGAGCTGAGCAGACAGGATGAAATGTTTGAGATGCTGATGATGGCGCTAAGGATGAAGAAGGGGATGAGCCTCTCTCTGTTTCGGGAACGCTTTGCGGCTGATTTTGAAACAATCTATTCTGCACCGCTTCAAAAGAATATCGCAAATGGCATGCTGCAAGTGAAGGATGATCATGTTCGTACAACGGAAGAGGGCATGCTGCTGCTCCATGATGTACTTGTTGATTTTTTATCGGAGGAAACGTTATGAAGGAAGCGGAACGCAAACGAAAAATACTCTACCATCAGCATTTGACCTCACGCTGTGATGCACAAACAGCTGCACGGGATGTGTTGGCGCTGCAGGCGCAGTTTCTGCGGCATGCACAAATGTCACTGCGCCTCAGAACAAGGGATGATTCATGGAAGCAATGGGTCAAGCAGAGTGTGAAAACACGCGCCTTTCGCGGAACGCTGCATCTGCTGGATGCGGAAGACCGCCTGCTGATCACCTCGGCTCTGTGGAAGGATTATGAGCATCGCAAGTACTATATGGCCCGCTATTATACACCGCAGGAGGAACAGCTTTTCTGCAATGCGATCCTTGATCTGCTGCAGCAGGGCATCTGCGGACGCCGCAAAATTTATACAAGGCTGGTTGCGATGGGGCTGGATGAAAAGCTGTGTGAGCTGGCCTGCTCCAGCTGGGACGGCCTGTTTGCTGTCCTGAATATTCAGGGAAAGGTGATGTTTCAGCATGCGGCATCACGGGAATTTGCCTATGCTCCGATATCACTGCGAAGCGATCTGGATGCCTGCCGCAAAGAGCTTGTATACCGGTATCTGAAGGGCTATGGTCCGGTAACGCTGCGGGATGCCTGTTATTTCTTCGGCTGGAAAAAGAAAGAGCTGGAGGCTGTATTGCAAAAGATCCATAATGTACAGATGAGTGATTGCAATGGATCTACCGTGTATGAGCTTCCTGAGGAAATCGACGCCTATCCCCGTATCCCCACCGCCGTGTTTCTCAGTGGCTTTGATCCGCTGATGCTGGGCTATGAAAAGCATGAAAACCCGTTTTTGCCGCAGCGCCATCTGCGCAGGGTGTTCAATCTGCAGGGAATCGTATATCCCTGCTTCCTGTATAAGGGAAATGTTGCAGGACGCTGGAAGCTGGAAAAGGAAACCCTGCAGCTACAGCCGTTTGAGGACTTTGATGCTCTGCAGAGGCAGCAGATCGAAAAAGCAGCGAAACGACTGCTTCAGCCTGCACGAATCATATGGGCGGATTTCTAAAAAATGCTTGCATCCAAGCAGTAACTGTGCTATGATAGCAAAGGTTTTATACTTGGTCTACGCGCAATATTCCTCAGCGGTTCACTCAGTATGGAACGAATAAGAAAACAGGAGGAAAGAACATGTTATTAAAAAGCGAAAAACAGGCGATTATGAAAGAGTATGCACGTTTCGAAGGAGACACAGGCTCTCCGGAGGTACAGGTAGCTGTATTGACTTACAGAATCAACCAGCTGACGGAGCACTTCAAGGAGCACAAGCACGATTACCACTCTCAGCGTGGTCTGATGAAGATGGTTGGTCGTCGTAGAAACCTGCTGGCATACCTGAAGAATAAAGATCTGAACCGTTACAAGGAACTGATTTCTCGTTTAGGACTGCGGAAGTAGTAAAAAAGCTCGAAAAGAGCTTTTTTTCTTTTATTGGCTTTTAAAATATGATATCATGGTAAAGATAAGAAAAATAGAGGTGAAGAACGTGGCGAAACAGGTATTTCGTTTAGATTTCTGTGGGCGTGGGCTCACAGTGGAAACTGGTGAAGTGGCAAAACAGGCAGGTGGAGCTGTCCTGGTCAGATATGATGACACCGTTGTATTATCAACAGCTACAGCCAGCAAGCAGGCGAAGGAAGGCATTGATTTCTTTCCGCTGACCGTTTTATTTGAAGAAAAGCTGTATTCAGTTGGTAAGATTCCCGGTGGATTTTTACGCAGAGAGGGAAGACCGAGCGAGCATGCGACGCTGACGGCCCGTATGATTGACCGTCCGATCCGTCCGTTGTTTGCGGACGGCTTCCGCAATGAGGTACAGGTTGTGAATACGGTATTATCCGTAGATCAGGACTGTACACCGGAAATGACCGCAATGTTTGGGGCATCCCTGGCACTGTGCGTTTCCGACATCCCGTTCAACGGTCCGATTGCCGGTGTAATGGTAGGACGCGTGGATGGCGAATACATCATCAACCCGACTCCGGAGCAGCTGGAGAAGAGTGATATCAACCTGACGGTTGCCGGTACAAAGTATGCCGTAAATATGGTAGAGTCCGGTGCGAAGGAAGTTAGCGAGGAAGCAATGCTGGGTGCTATCATGTTCGGTCATGAGCACATTAAGCAGCTGGTTGCCTTTCAGGAGGAAATCGCAGCAGCCGTTGGAAAAGAAAAGATGGAGGTTAAGCTGTATACCGTGGACGAGGACATCGACCGCGAGGTACGTGCACAGTTTGAACAGGCAATCCGTGATGCGGTATCCATCGAAAAGAAGCTGGAACGCTATGGCAAAATTGACGAGCTGACAGAGGAAGCTGTCGCTGTTTTTGATGCTAAGGAATATGAAAACGAAGCCGCAAAGGCAAAGGTGCTCAAGCAGGTAAAACAGATCTGCCACAGTATTGAGGCAGACGAGGTGCGCCGCTTGATCATTGAAGATAAAGTACGTCCGGACGGTCGTAAGATTGATGAAATCCGTCCGCTGGATTCCCAGGTTGACATCCTGCCAAGAGCACACGGCAGTGCGCTGTTTACCCGTGGGGAAACACAGGTGTTAAGCGTTACGACGCTGGGACCGATGAATGACAATCAGATTATTGATGATTTAACGGAAGTGGAAACAAAACGCTTCATGCATCACTATAACTTCCCGCCGTATTCCGTAGGGGAAACAGGACGTATGGGAAGTCCCGGCCGTCGTGAGATCGGTCATGGTGCACTGGGTGAGCGTGCACTGTCCCAGGTACTGCCGAGTGTTGAGGATTTCCCTTACACAATCCGTACGGTTGCCGAGGTAACCGAATCCAACGGTTCCTCCTCTCAGGCATCCATCTGTGCCGGAACCATGTCTTTGATGGCAGCCGGTGTTCCAATCAAGGCGCCGGTGGCTGGTATTGCCATGGGTCTGATCATGGATGAGGAAAATGGAAAGTATACCGTACTGACGGATATTCAGGGTATGGAGGATCACTTCGGTGATATGGACTTTAAGGTTGCCGGTACAAGCAAGGGTATCACGGCACTGCAGATGGATATCAAGGTGACAGGAATCACCAGAGAAGTATTTGAAGAAGCTCTGGCACAGGCGAAGGTTGCCCGTGCGCAGATTCTGGAAAATATGATGGCGGCGATCAGCGAGCCGAGAGAAGATGTCGGAACCTATGCTCCGAAGATCGAGCAGTTCTATATCGATCCAGAAAAGATTCGTGAGGTTATCGGGCCAAACGGCAAGATGATCAACAAGATCATTGAGGCGAGCGATGATGTTAAAATCGATATTGAGGACGACGGACATGTGGTCATTTACCATATGGATCGTGCGGCAATCAATCATGCAGCGGATATGATCCGTGATATCGTACGGGAAGCCAAGGTCGGCGATATTTACGAGGGCAAGGTTGTCCGTATTGAAAAATTCGGTGCCTTTGTTAATCTGTTCCCGGGGACGGATGGACTGCTGCACATTTCCAAAATCAATCATGAGCGTGTCAACAAGGTGGAGGATGTATTAAACATCGGGGATACCGTTCGTGTCAAGGTTACGGAAATCGATGACCGCGGCCGTGTGAATGTCAGCGCCAAGGCACTGCTTCCTAGACCAAGAACGGAAAAGAAGGAAGAGGATGCGAAGCCTGCAGCTGCTGCGGAGGATAACAAAGAAGCATAAAATCATTACGGAGGCAATCCAGACGGACGGCCTCTTTTCTTATAAAATCACGAACGGTTTTTTCATACCTTGACCTTTTTAAACTGTTGGAATTTTTCTGGATTGCGGCGCTCGAAACTTTTATGAAAATTTATGAAAATAATCATAGGTATTCACATTCCTTTGTGGTAGAATATATGCATGAGGTGAATCGAATGAACTGGTTAACGGAATTGGAAACGTACAAGGATGCGTTTATCCAAGACCTGAGAGGTCTGATTGCCATTCCTTCTGTGCGGGATGACAAAACAAAGACAGCCAATGCACCGTTTGGGGCAGGCTGTAGAAAAGCACTGGATTATATGCTGGAACTTGGGAAAAGAGAAGGCTTTCAGATAAAGGATTACGACGGCTATGCCGGTGTGATTGCATATGGGGAAGGGGAAGAAAGCGTCGGTGTGCTGGCGCATTTGGACATTGTGCCGATCGGTGAAGGCTGGAGCAGAGATCCCTTTGGCGGTGACATCGTGAACGGCTACATGTTCGGACGCGGAACACTGGATGATAAAGGCCCTGCCATGGCCGGCTTTTATGCGCTTAAAATGCTGAAGGATAAGGGAATCAAGCTGAACCGCAAGGTCATGCTGATTCTGGGCTGTGATGAAGAAAGCGGCATGGAGTGCATGAATTACTATACAAAGCATGGTGAGCTTCCTACCCTGGGCTTTACACCGGATGCGGATTTCCCGGTTATCTATGGGGAAAAGGGCGGCTTGCATGTGGAACTGAGCGGAACGTGTGATACCGTAATTACAAGTATGCATGCGGGAGAGCGCAGCAATATCGTAATCGGACAGGCAAGTGCCCAGGTTAGGGACTGGAAGGAAGACTATCTGGATGCCTTTCTGTACTATTTACGGGCCTTTGATTTAAAAGGAAGCGTGGAAACTCTGGACAATGAGAGTGCTGTTCTGCATATGGAAGGGGTCTTTGCACATGCGGCTATGCCATACAACGGTGTAAATGCGGCATTGCATCTGTTAAACTTCATTGGCTGTACCTATGGTGATAAATTTGCACACGATACCTATACCATGCTGAAGGACTGGCAGGGAAAACCGCTGGGCATCGATATAGATGGTGCCTACATGGGCTTTTTGACCATGAATACCGGTATTGTAAACATTGAACATAACGAGGCAAGCATTGTTATTGACATCCGCTATCCAAACGATGCAGATCCAAAGCGCATCATGAAGGGCTTTACCGATACGGCGAAGAAGCTTGATTACGCACTGGATGTAACGCTGAAGAAAAACACGAAGCCGCTGTTTGTGGATCCGGATTCAAAGCTGGTCCAGACCTTGAGCAGTGTCTATCGGGATTACACCCATGATACCTTTACGCCGAATATGACAATCGGCGGTGGAACATATGCAAAGAAATTTGATAATTTTGTAGCATTTGGTCCAGAATTACCAAATAGGGAGCAGCCAAAGGATATGTTTATCGGCGGCTGCCACCAGAAGGATGAGGCAATACGGGTGGAAGATTTGTTAAGAGCGGTTGCCATCTATACCGCTGCCGTAGAGCAGCTTGCGAAATAATATGAGGAGTAAACGAATATGAGAATGCGAAAACTGCCCTGGGCCCAGGATTTTCTGAAAGAGCAGGAGGTTGTGGTTCCAGATGCGTCGGCACTTGCCGGAGCCTGGAAGCAGACCCTGAAGCGAGCAGAGCTGCATGTGGAAATCGGAACCGGCAAGGGGGATTACTGGGTGCAGATGGCACAGAAGTATCCGGATATTGCATGGGTCGGCGTTGAAAAAAACATCAATGTGGCTGCCCTGGCTGTACGCAAGTATACCCAGCTGGAACAGCAGCCGGACAACATGCTGTATATTCAGGGAGATGCCGAGGTGATCGACACCTGGTTTGCACAGGGAGAGGTCGATGTGATCCATTTGAATTTTTCCGATCCCTGGCCGAAAAAGCGCGCCCATAAAAAGCGCTTGTCCAATCATGCCTTCATTGCGCGCTATGCACACATTCTGAAGCTGGATGGCGAAATTCAGATGAAAACGGACAACAGTGCTCTGTTTGAATATTCGCTCATGGAATTTCAGGAGGAGGGCTGGCGGCTGAAGGAAGTCAGCGTTGACTATCGCCGCGAGGAGCATGCAGAGGATGTCATAACGGAATACGAACGGCGTTTTCTGGAAAAGGGACAACCGATCTATCGGGCGGTTTTTGTGAAGAACGGTAAGGAAAAGGATGCACCTTTCCCTGAGAAATAGGATAGAATACTAAAAAAGGAGCGATACGATGAAAGAATATATGACTGCAATACATTCCATGGAGGAATTTCAGGAGGCTGCCGCTAAAGGCGGTGTCAGCGTTTTTACATTTTCTGCGAACTGGTGTCCGGACTGCCGCTTTATTGAGCCGTTTATGCCGAAGCTGGTAGAGGCATTCAGCGACTACACGTTTTATTATGTGGACCGCGATGAAAATATCGATATCTGTCAGGCACTGATGGTAATGGGGATTCCAAGCTTTGTTGCCTACAAGGACGGTAAGGAAAGCGGCCGCTTTGCTTCCAAGCTGAGAAAAACTGAAAAAGAGATCAACGACTTTCTGGCTGCCCAGAAATAGCGAAAGGACGATGATGTATGTCAGTATTTAAAAAACTTGCAGGCCTTCTGTTTGAAGAAGCGGATGCCGAGGTTCTGGCAGAGGATGAACTGGAACCGATTGAAATCAAGGAAAAGCCAAAGAAAGCAACGGCTTCTCCTGTCGTAGAGGAAGAAAAAACGCATGTGCAGATGGAGTCTTATTTCAATCCGCATGCAGCCGCAGCGAAGGAGCCGAAAAAGGAAGAAAAGAAGTTTGTGACCATTGATCTGGAGGAAAAGCCGAAGGAGAAGGAAAAGGAAGCAATCGTTTTGAGTGAGGAGCCGCTGCGTGTGAAGAAGCCTGTGAAGCGCGAGGAGAAAAAGGAGTTTGAGTTTTCTCCAGTCATATCTCCGATTTTCGGTTCCAGTGAAGAGGAAAGCAAGCCGAAAAAGAAAAGTGCAGCCCCACTGCCGCAGCGCTCAAAGAAAAAAAATCCTTTAGGAACCATTATCTCACCATACTACGGTGTCGGCGAGCTGGAGGAATTTGAGGCAAAGGCACAGGAAAAAATCGAAGAAAAAGAAAAGCTGAAAAAGGAAGAGCTTCCACAGCAGGAGGTTGAAAAATACGACCTGGAGGAAGAAATCAACAGCGTTCCGCTTGAGGATATGATCGAGAAAACACCAGGTGAGGACGGCGATGATCTGATGCAGATTTCTCTGTTTGGAGAATCTACACCGATCAGCAGCGTTGATGATGCAAGCGATAAAGAGTAAAAGAGGTGTTTCTTATGCATTATCATTTCATTGGAATTAAAGGGAGCGGGATGGCATCTCTTGCGACGATCGTTGCAGATCGCGGAGATGAGGTCAGCGGTTCCGATATTGAAAAATATATATTTACCCAGCAGCCACTGGAGGAGCGTCATATTCCGATTACGTCATTTTCCGCAGATAATATTCATGAGGGAGATACCGTGATTATCGGAAATGCTTTTAATGAATCCAATCCGGAGGTGAAAAAAGCCCTGGCTATGGATACTGTGAAAACCTACTGGTATCATGAGTTCCTCGGCAGTCTTGCGAAGGAATACACATCGATATCCGTAGCGGGTACACATGGCAAAACGACAACGACCGGCATGCTTTCCCACGTAATGAGTCTGGCGGCGCCAACCGGTTATCTGATTGGTGATGGAACCGGAGAAATGCCGAAGGACAGCCGTTATTTTGTGCTGGAATCCTGTGAGTATCAGCGTCATTTTCTGGCATATAAGTCGGAATATGCCATCATTACCAATATCGAGCTGGATCATGTCGATTATTATAAGGACATGGAGGACTACTGCGACGCATTTGAAGCCTTTGCGAATCAGATTCAAAAGGGTGTCGTGCTCTTCGGAGACGATGCGGCTGTGCGCTCCCTGCATGTGAAAACAGAACATTTATATTACGGCTTAAAGGATCACAACGATGTGCAGGCGGTGCATGTGAAGCAACATGAGGACGGCATGCAGTTTGATGTGCTGTATCGCAAGAAGCTGTTTGCACATTTTGATCTGCCCTTTGTCGGTAAGCCACTGCTGTGGAACAGTCTGGGCGTTATCGCTATCGGTATCATGGAGGGACTGAGCGGGGAATTGCTGCAGGAGGGTCTGCAAAGCTTTCCCGGTGTAAAACGCAGGTTTACAATCGAAGAAAACGGGGATAATGTATATATCGATGATTATGCACATCACCCCACTGCAGTGAAATATATGATCGAGGCGGCACGCATCAAGTATCCGGGGAAGAAGGTAATTGCCCTGTTCAAGCCGGATCGCTATTCCCGTATCTATTATTTCATGGATCGCTTTGCGGAAGAGCTGAATCAGGCGGATGAAGTGTATCTGTGTCATTTTCCGGAGAATGCCGCAAGAGAAGACGGTATTGATATCACGATTTCGGACCTTGCGGATAAATGTGAGAAGGCGACTGTCATCAATGAGGATGAGGAAGCGGCAAGAATGCTTGCACAGCGCGGTCCGGCCGTATATCTGTTTATGAGCAGCAAGGATATATACAAATTAAAAAATATTGTAAAAACTTTTCAATAGAAGTTGAAAAAACTTACAAATTGTTTTAGAATAAATAAAGAGGTGTTTCTATGGGTTTAGATCAATTATTGGAATTAACAAGCAGTGTCGCCAGCAAGGCATTGCCGATCTGTGGTGTTGTTGTGCTTATTTTCCTCGCTGTTTTTGTAAAGCATCTGATTGTACTGCTGAAAAATGCGAATGATGCCGTTGTGAAAATGTCAAAGACGCTGGAAACGACAAACCGGCAATTAGAAACACTGGACAAGCCGCTGAATACGCTGAATGAGCTGAGTGAAACGGTAGATTGTGTTCATGAGGCGAGCAAGCATGCGGTACGTTCCACTCTGGTAGCTGTCATAGAGAATTTTTCTTCCATCAAGGACTGGGTGTTTGCCGGTATGAAGAAGGAAGACGATCGTGATGAAGAGGATGGAGTGAGTGAATAATCATGGATAACGAACGAGAAAAAGAAGTCGAAGATCTGGAACAGAAGGCGAAGTTCACCATTATCACCATGGAGTGTGACGATGATGATGAAAACGGTCGTTCAAAGAAAATTCTGGATGATGCTGCCATACAGCTACAGCGCCTTTTTCAGGAAATGCGTGACTGGCTGCGTGAGCATGCGGATTCCATGGAAGTGAACGAGCGAATGGAACGTTTGAAACTAGAGACACAGAAGCTGCTTGCGTCAACACAGGATCGTCTGCAGCGCTTTTCACAGCGGGAGGATGTACAGGCAGGCAGTAAAAAGGCTGCCGCGGCTGCAGATAAGCTTGCAGGCTATGTACAGGAAGGCATACAGGAGGTTCGTCAGAACGAATATGTACGCCGATCCGTTCATGCTGTAGCGGATACGGTGGATACCATTCGCAATGACGAGCAGGTGAAAAAAGGCGTAAGAAAGCTGAAAAAAGGAACACTGAAAGCGGCGGAGGCTGCATTTCAGGGACTGAAGCGTGTCTTGGACACAGATGAAGACGACAGTCGGAAGGGATAACAGGTTATGAAAAGAATTACGATTTATGATGTAGCAAAGGAAGCCGATGTATCTCTGGCAACAGTATCCCGTGTAATCAACGGTTCAGAGGTCGTGCGTGAGGATACCCGTATCAAGGTACAGGAAGCCATTGAAAAGCTGGGCTACAAGCCGAATGCAATCGCACAGGGACTGGCATTGCAGAAAACCACAACGATTGCGCTGATTGTTCCGGAGGCAAGCTATTTCTATACCGGACAGATCATCAATGGTCTGATCGATGTGGCAAAAATATATAAATACAACATCATGCTGCATACCACAACCGAGGGTATCACGGAGATGAACGATATCATTGAAAATATCATCAAATCCCGTGTGGACGGTGTTGTGATTTTCAATGACAAGCTGAATAAGGAAGAATTGAACCAGCTGACCAGATATCAGGTACCGATCGTTGTCATCGGTAATAAGATGAGTGATGATACCGTGGGCAGCGTCTACGTGGATTATGCGAACCTTGTATATGAATATGCAAGCGGCTGCATCAAGCAAGGCAAGAAAAATATTGCACTGGTGGAGGACCGCAAGAACCCGCAGATGATCAAGCAGCTGCTGGACGGCTTAAACAGAGCATTTGAAGAACAGGGGATGAAATTTGAAAGCTTTATTCAGATTCCAAAGGAATACCGTTCCTCCTATCTGTTCCTGAAGGAATACATGAAGCAGGGAATTCGCCATGATGTCGTGATTACCTATCGTGATTCCCAGGCGATGGCCGTGATGAATACTGCAAAGGAAGCAGGTATCAGTATTCCGGATGAAATGGAATTGATCTGTATTCTGGACAGCAAATACAATGCAATGGCACGTCCGCAGATTTCCGGATTTAAGATTCCGGATTATGATTTAGGAGCTGTGGCAATGCGTCTGTTGACAAAGATGCTGCACGATGAAAACGAAGTTACCGATAAGGAAATCGAGCTGAGCTACATCTATACACCGAGAAAATCTACAAAATAGGATTGACAATTTTTACAATAACAGATATCCTGAATAAGGAAAGCGTTGATAAGAAAAGAGCTTGGGGATGATCCCTTCAGAGAGCGGCTGGCTGGTGAAAAGCTGCGGGATGCCTTGAGAAATACACCTTGGAGCTGTCTACTGCAAAGGTAGACCGGACTGCCCCGTTATGGCATTGAGTGCTTCTGTAAAGAAGAACTAAGGTGGTACCACGCTATGTTGCGTCCTTGGATGACAGGGACGTTTTTTTATTTCAGAAAGGAAGACGATGATGAAATTATTTGATGAATTGAAATACCGCGGACTGATCAATGATGTGACAAGTCCACAGCTGGAAGAGAAACTGAACAACGGAGGACTGACCTTCTATATCGGAACCGATCCGACCGGTGATTCCCTGCATATCGGACACTACTCCTCTTTGCTGTGTGCAAAACGATTAAAGGAGCATGGGCACCACCCAATCATGCTGGTTGGAGGCGCAACCGGATTTATCGGTGATCCGAAGGCAAGCGGTGAACGCAATATGCTGACAAAGGAAGTGCTGGAGCACAATTACCAGTGTCTGAGCAAGCAGATTGAAGCGCTGTTCGGCTTTGAAATGGTCAATAATCTGGATTGGACAAAGGATATTTCCGTGATTGATTTCCTGCGGGATTATGGAAAATACTTCAATGTCAACTACATGATCAACAAGGAAACGGTAAAACGCCGTCTGGATGCCGGTATCAGCTATACGGAATTCTCCTACATGATTTTACAGGCACTGGACTTTTTACATCTGTATGAGGATAAGGGGTGTACACTGCAGCTTGGCGGACAGGATCAGTGGGGAAATATCACAAGCGGTCTGGAGCTGATTCGCAAGAAGCATGGTGCGGATGTGGAGTGCTATGGACTGACGATGCCGCTGATTACCAAGGCTGACGGTACGAAATTTGGAAAGAGTGAGTCCGGTACGGTATGGCTGGATAAACATAAAACAAGTGCGTATGAAATGTATCAGTTCCTCGTAAATTCCGAGGATGAAAAGGTAATTGATTACCTGAAGAAGCTGACCTTCCTGAGCAAGGAGGAAATCGACGCACTGGAGGAAAAGGTGAAAACCGAGCCGCATTTCAGAGAGGCACAGAAAACACTGGCGAAAGAGGTTGTTACCTTCCTGCATGGGGAGGAGGAATACAACAAGGCGTTAAAAATCACCAACGCGCTGTTTAAGGGAAATATCAAGGAGCTGGATGCAGGAGAGCTGCAGGATGCTTTGAAGGGCTTTGAAGCCGCGGAAATTGCTGATGAGCTGACTCTGACGGATACACTGGTGCAGGCCGGTATTGCAAGCAGCAAGCGGGAAGCCAGAGAATGGATCAATCAGGGCTCTATTCAGATCAACGGGGATAAGGTGAAGGATGTGGAGTTTATCGTATCCTCTAAAAATGCCATCTCGAAGGGACGTACACTGATCAAAAAGGGAAAACGGAATTATTTTGTGATTTCACAGAAATAGAGCTGAGAAAAGAAGATAGCAGACTGCAGTACGAAGAATCTATTGCAGTCTGCTTTTTTTGTGAAGCCTTGATGAATTACGACACGAAATTCCTTCTATTTCTATGCGCAAACGGCTTTCCTAATGGCAAAAGCCTGTTTGCGACATACAATGGCGTAAGGAGGGATAGTGTGAAAATTGCAGTGATATGCAGTGATGAAAGAATGATACAGGTATATGACAATCTGTCCAGGGACTTTATGGTAGATCGTCTGGATGCACAAACGGATTTCCTGAATCTACCACAGTATCAGGCAGTGGTCTTCCCGGTAAAGGGCGTCGATGAGTTTGGATATGTCCGCATACAGGAACAGGCGATTCACATACCGCACGCCTTTTACGAAATGCAGGGTAAGGATTGTCTGTTGTTTTGCGGAATTCGAAATGCAGTGCTGGATGCTCTGCCGCAGCGAAAAATCTATTACATGCTGGAGGAGAGCGTGATTCATGAAAATGCGGTATTGACGGCTGAGGGTGTGCTGAATGAGCTGATCAGCTGTATCTGTAAGAGCATTTACGATATACAGGTCGATATTGTCGGATATGGTCATTGCGGACAGGTGATTTATGACATGCTGAAGAATTTGCATGTCCGTGTTCGCATCATACGAAGGGATTGTAAAAAGGAGGGGAACTTTCTGCCGGTTCGTGATTGGGAAACCTGCGGTGATGTTATCATCCATACGGCAACGGGTGTCATGATTGCACCATCCAGAATGCGCAGCTGGAAAAACAAGCCGGTCATCATCGATATATCCACACCGGATCTGATTGATCTCAAGGCGGCACATGAGGAAGGTATTACCGTGATCAAGGCGGGAAATCTGCCGGGACGCTTTGCCTGCATCAGTGCAGGAAATATTATCGCGGAATGTATAAGGGGGAAACTGAACAATGGAAAATAAACGCATTCTGTTCGGTATCTGCGGCTCTTTCTGTAACCATGCGGCAGTTCTCGAGCAGCTGACAGCACTGTGTGAGCGCAACGATGTGACGGCTGTCGTCAGTGAAAATGTATATACGTGCTCCACCCGTTTTTTCGATAAGGACGTATTCCTGGGAAAAGTAAAGGATGTGACAAAACACGACATCATCCATACAATCGTGGAAGCAGAGAAAGTTGGGCCGGCAAACGCATATGATATAATGGTGATTGCACCCATGACAGCCACTGTTGCAGCAAAGATGGCACATGGTATTTACGATCATCCGGTTACACTGTCTGCAAAGGCCATGATTCGCAATCAGCGGAATATCGTATTCGGCATCGCGACGAATGACGGTCTGGGAATCAGCGGGGTGAATATCTTTTCTCTGATCAATATGAAGCATTTTTATATCATACCGTTTCGACAGGATGCCCCTTTTTCCAAGGAGCGAAGCATTGTGTCCGACTGGGAGCTGATGGAGCAGACGATGGATCAGGCCTTAAACGACAGACAGCTGCAGCCAATCTTACTGGGAGGCAGATAAACTATGAAAAAACTGATGGTTGCTTTGGTTACACCGTTTACCAGGGATAACAAAGTGGACTACAAATCGATGGACCGCATCCTTCACCGGCTTTTGAAGGAGGGGTGCGACGGCTTCATCGTATGCGGGACAACGGCAGAAACACCGACACTCTCTCATAACGAGAAGCTTTCCATTCTTCGCCATGTCATCAAACGCGTGAAGCATCGCGCAGAGATATGGTATGGCTGCGGCAGCAATGATACAGCTGCGACGATTCTGGCATGCAGGGAGGCGCAGAAGGAGGCAATTGACGGTGTATTGATTGTAACGCCGTATTACAGCAAGCCGAATGCCGCCGGGCTGTATGCCCATTATGACGCAGTTGCTTCTGCTGTGGATACGAACATCATGCTGTATAACGTACCATCGAGAACCGGGGTGGAGCTTACCTATGAAACCGTACATGCCCTTATTGAGAAGCACAGGAACATAACAGCATTAAAGCAGGCCTGTTCCAATCTGGATATGGTGCGCAGGCTGAAGCAGCAGCATCCGAATTTTCTGATTTACAGCGGGGAGGACGGCTTCTTCGATGAGGGTCTTGATGCCGGTATGGATGGACTTATCTCCGTCATGGGTCATGTATGCATGAAGGAGCTGCGGATTTTCTGCGATGATGAGCGCGTCGATAACAGACTGCGCAGGAGGCTCTATGAGCTGGCGTCTTTGACATTTACAGAAGCATCGCCGGCACCGGTGAAATATATGCTGCATCTGCAGGATGAGTGTGAAAATATCCTGCGATTGCCACTGGTCGCTGTCAGTGAAGCAGCAGAAAACAGAATTCAGGAGTATTTTACGAAAAATCGACACCGACTGAAGGATTGAGCTGATAGGATGGAATCGGTGATACAATGGTACAGATCAAGGTGTTTGATGAGGAGCATGAGGATGATTTGACAGAGGTGGTCAATTCCTGGATTCAGGAGCATGCGGATATCCGTCTGATGGATATCAAGTTTTCAACAGCCGTGAGTGATTTTGAAGAGGAACAGATTTACTGCTTCAGTGCGATGGTGATTTTCAGCACATAGATTTCAGACAGTGGTTCATACTAACAGCGTGGAGGTGTAAACCATGCAGAAAAAAACCGAAATTTTATGCAGCGTACACAATTGTGTTTATAACAAGGATGCATGCTGTAACGCAGAAACCATCAGCGTATGCTGTGATAACTGTGTTCATCCAAATGATTGTCACGAAACGGAATGCAAATCCTTCCGCTGCAGATGTACAAAATAAAACAGTCCCCGGGGCTGTTTTATTTTCGTTGTTTAATATGAGGTGCTATGGGTATGGTCATGTATCGTAAACCGGACACTGTTTAAATGACATACGCATACCCATACGCAGTCGATTCGTATTCGCATACATATCGAAAAGAGCCTGCACCTTCTTATCCGGCTGCATGGCAGCGGTTGGCTGTTAAAATATGGAAAGCGGGTGAAATGCTTGCAGGAACAGGAGCGATTTGCTATAATGGCACACGTAAGTTAGAATAAGCTAACAGAATGAAGGAGGACATCTATGAAAAAGACAATCGGGATGCTTTGTATGCTTCTTGTGACACTTGGCTTTGTGAGCGGGTGCCAAGGCAGACAGGAGGCATCTTCAAGCGATAAAACAATAACGGTAAGGGATGCGAAGGGAGAGGTGGCAATTCCGGCAGAGCCGAAGCGTATCGTTGATCTAAGCGGAAATAGTGATATTTTATCTCTGCTAGGATATTCCGTTGCCGGTACGGCAAATTCGGATGCCTATGATTACACCCAATTGCCAACCTATCTTCAGGAGCCGTTACAGGGTGCGAAAATTCTTGGCTACAGTATGCAGGATACCATGGACATCGAGGGTATCCTGGAACTCCATCCGGATTTGATCATTATCTCTGGCGTGCAGGAAAAAATGTATGAGCAGCTGAAAAAAATTGCGCCGACGCTTATGGTGGAGCTGGCACAGACAGACTGGCGGCAGGATGTGAATACCTTTGCCCGTATGATGCAGCAGGAGGACCGTGCTGCATCATGGCTGAAGAGCTATGATGAAAAAGCGAAGAAGGCCGGCGCTGCCGTACGCAAGGCGAATGGTGAGGATACCACCTATCTGGCGCTGCTGGCAAGCGGGGGACAGCTGTTTGTATTTGATGCAGCTGGTATCGGAAGTGTTCTCTATGAAGATATGGGCCTGAAGAAGCCTGCCAATATGCCGCGGCAGGATTCCATCAGTCTTCCCGTTATTTCCTATGAGGGACTGGCGGATCTGGATGCCGATCATCTTATCGTTGTCGGTACGGATGCTGATATGAAGGCCCTGAAAAAGAATAGCATCTATAAATCAATGCAGGCAGTGAAAAACAACAGGGTGCTTGAACTGCCGTCGAGTCCGTATTTCAATATCGGATACAGCAGTATCGGAAGAGACGTGTTTCTGGATGAGGTTCAAAGCCTGCTGGTAAAGTAAGATGCGCAAGAGGATTCTGATAGCGACGGCAAGCGGCATTCTGCTGTTGCTTCTTGGCATTGTCTTATCGGTTCTGGCGGGAGCGAAGGATATTCCATTCGATGATGTCCTGCATGCTCTGTTCGATTATCAGGGAACGCTTCATGATCAGCTGATTCGCGATGTGCGTCTGCCGCGTGCGCTGAGTGCCTTACTGACGGGAGGACTGCTTGCAGCCAGCGGTGTAATGATGCAGGGAATTTTGCGTAATCTGATTGCAGAGCCATCCATTCTCGGTATCACGCAGGGCTCGGTTATGTTTGTGGCAATCGCCCCCATGCTTCCTTTGCTTACTGCGGCTGGTAATTTCTGGACAGCACTTGCAGGTGCCGGCTTCAGTGGTCTTCTGGTGTTTCTGTTTGCTGTTAAATATGCCGGACATCCGGATGTATCGCGTATCCTTCTGGCGGGCAGTGCTCTGAGCATTTTCTTTCTATCTGCGGCTTCCCTGAGTGCACTTATACAAAATCGCTCGCAGGAGCTGGCCTTCTGGATTGCCGGAGGCTTTCGGCAGGCCGACTGGGGTGCCGTCATCGGTTTGGGGATTGTCACGCTTGTCTGTATGGGCAGCTTTCTGCTGCTGAGCGGTAAGGTCAATCTTCTTTCCCTCGGTGATGAAGCTGCCATTTCCCTTGGCATTGATGCTGCCGGATTAAAAAAGAAGGTCATACTGGTGATGATTCCGCTTTGTGCAATGTGCGTGGCAGTTGCCGGCAATATCGGCTTTGTCGGACTGTTTGTTCCGCATATTCTGCGCAGCATGCTCTCGCGGGACATTCGTCATACACTCCCTCTCAGCTTTTTGTTTGGAAGTGTGCTTATGGTGTTTTCCGATATTGCTGCCAGAACACTGAGTGCGCCCTATGAGCTACCGGTCGGCTTGTTTACTGCCCTGCTGGGAATACCGGTGTTTTTGCTGCTGGTGAGAAAGGAGTGCGGCTGATGCGTAAACGATTTTGGATAGTTGGCTTTTGTTTGTTCGTACTGCTTGCTGCCGCTGCACTTTCCATCATGCTCGGCAGCTTTGCAATCAGCCCTTCCGACGTATTGCGGACGCTGCTGGGCGGGGGAAGCAGCACCCATGCATTTGCAGTCTTTCAGATACGGCTTCCGCGTATCGTACTTGCGATTCTTGTTGGAAGTGCGCTCGGTGTATCCGGCGCCATACTACAGGGAATTACGAAAAATCCGCTTGCAGAGCCCGGTATGATCGGTATCAATGCGGGCAGTGCACTGTTTGTGGTCTTGTGGATTTCGTATGGAGCGAACGCATACTACAGCTCCCTTTCCAATGTAAAGGTGCTGTTCATGCCGCTGCTTGCCATAGCCGGAGCATTTTGCACTACGGCCTTTCTATATGCGTATTCATGGCGCAAGGGAATCCGCCCGATTCGCTTTTTACTCACCGGTGTCGGTGTCAATGCAGGAATTACCGCAGTGATCAGCTTTTATCAGCTGCAAATGAGCAGAGGAGATTATAATCAGGTGCTGATGTGGACCAACGGCTCCTTGTGGGGAAGCAGCTGGCGTTATATTCTTGTCAGTGCACCGCTCATTCTGTTCCTTACAGGGCTGGTATGGACACACAGCAGAACGCTGGACATCCTTTCGCTTGGTGATGAAGGGGCAACAGCACTAGGCGTATCTACCCGGCGGACACGGATACTGTTTCTGGCAGCCAGTGCGGCGCTTGCGGCTCTGGCAACGGCTGTGGCAGGAAATATTGCGTTTCTGGGACTGCTGGGTCCCCAGATTGCACTGCGTATTACCGGTATGCGGCATCGCCTGCTGCTTCCGCTTGCAGCACTGATCAGCTCCATACTGCTGGTTGTTGCGGATATGCTGGCCAGAAATCTGGTTTCACCGCTGGAGATTCCGACAGGAATTCTGGTCTCCATGATCGGCATCCCCTATTTTATTTATCTGATGATGAAACTCGACAGGAGGTAGCACAATGCTAGAAGTACACAATCTGTATGCCGGATATGATGGGCGCAATATCCTGCAGGATGTCAGCCTGCAGATACCGGAGGGGAAAATCACGATGATGATCGGTCCAAACGGCTGTGGGAAATCAACGCTTTTAAAGACGATGGCCGGTATCATCACGCCGCAGAAGGGAGAGGTTTTGCTGGATGGTGTTTCCCTGAAGGGAATGAAGCGCAGACAGGTGGCGAAGCGACTTGCCCTTCTTCCGCAGTCTCCGCTGGTTCCGGAAGGTCTGCGAGTACGAGAGCTGGTGCAGTACGGCCGCTTTCCCTATCAGAAAACGATGCGTTCACTGAATCGACAGGATCTTGAGATTGTCGCGTGGGCTATGAAAAAGACCGGAGTTCTTGTGCATGCGGATGCCTATGTCAATGAATTATCCGGCGGGCAGCGGCAGCGTGTGTGGATTGCCATGGCCCTGGCACAGAAAACCGGTATTCTGCTGCTGGATGAGCCGACAACCTATCTGGACATCGCCCATCAGCTGGAAATACTGGAACTGCTAAGAGACTTAAACAGGGAGGAGCAGACGACGATCATACTGGTTATCCACGATCTGAATCAGGCCGCAAAATTTGCGGATCATGTGATTGGCATGAAGCAGGGAAGGGCACTATACTGCGGGAAGGCACAGGAGGTTATCCGGGAACAGCAGCTGCTGCAGCTGTATGATATTCATGCGAAAATCGTGCAGGACGAGGAACATGGCTACCCGATTTGCATGGATTATGCACTGCATAAACATACTGATATACCTGAGCATTGAGGCTGTGCAACTTGCTGGTGATACAGACTTATCATAGCGTAGAAATCTGTCTGCGCTTTGGCGGGTCTTTTTTTATTTCCGACCCGATGCCTGTAAGCAGCTGTACACGGATGCAGCATTTTTTGCTTTTCATCCTTTGCCGTTTGTACGCAATTGTTATCCTAAATGTACAAATAAAGTACCGCATGATTATAAAATGTGGCTTAAATAATGCCTTTATGGTATAATATCTCGAGAGGTGATTCCATGCGAAAATTCCCCCTTTGGTGTCTGCTCTGCTTCCTGCTGCTCACCGGCTGCGGCGATGCGCATAAAGAAGAGCAGGAGAGCATAAAAAATTATGAGAGCTATGTAGACGCTGTATTGAACAACAAGGGCAGTGAATCCAAAATCATACCCTTTGATTATAAGCTTTCTGTATTTAAGCAGAAGGACAACAGCTATCAGTATGAGATTATTATTTCCAATCCACGCGTGGCGATGTACAATATTCAGGCGATTGCTGTAGATCCGGCCTTGGACAGCAACAGCAATGTCTATCCGTGTCTGGGATTGCTGGGAGATGACGCAAAAACCTCCTTCAACATGATTCCATATCAGGCAAACGGTGCGCGTAACTTTGTCAGTAAAATCTTTCTGGACGGTATATCCGAGCATGATCAGTTTACATTGCAGGTTATGGTAACCTGGAAGGATTCCAAGCTGGTTAATACGAGCCGTGTATTCTTCACATGTAATTATGCACAGAAGGATAACGAGGCGAATGGTTAACGGGAACTAGAAAGGATACGTTATATGAGTAAGAATATGGATGTTTCCAAACGGAAGCAGTCGATTATAGCAGGAGGGCTGATCAGCTCTGCCGGCATCTTTTTTGCAAAATTCATTGGATTGTTCTATGCAGTCCCTTATAATTCCATGCTGGGAACAGCGGACAATCTGGCCTATTACGGAGTAGCCTTCAATATATATTCCTATCTGCTGAATATCTGTACAGCAGGCTTTCCGTTTGCGATTGCGACATTGATCGCAAAATATTCCACAAGAGGGGACTATCAAACCTCACTGCTGATCAAAAAGCTGTCCGCATCCCTGATGACCTGCTTCGGCTTCGGGATGATGATTATCGTAATTCTGTTTTCCTCTCCGCTGGCTGCACTTGTTATGCCGGATGAAGGAGACAGCGTTAAAACGATGCAGATGGTACTGATACTGATTTCCTTTGCCCTGTTTTTCGTTCCGCTGCTTTCCAGTATCCGCGGCTTCTATCAGGGACTCAAGCACATGGAAATTTATGCACTGTCACAGGTTCTGGAGCAGGTTGCCCGTGTGGCATTTCTGCTGAGCGCCAGTGCGATTGCGGTATATGCATTGCATAAGGATCAGGTATGGGCGCTGTATTTCGGTGTGATTTCCACCAGTATATCGGCAATTCTGGCGATCATGCATCTGAAGCTGTATGATAAAAAGCAGATGCGCGAGCTGAAGAGGCTAGCCAAAACACAGGAAGTTGCCGGAAACAATGATCGAAGAGAAATTCTTAAGGAGCTTGTTTTCATTGCGTTTCCTTATTTGATTGTAGCGATACTGGGCTACAGCGATACGATTGTCAACACGCTGTTTTTGAGTAAGGGGCTTGAAGCGCACGGCAATACGGATGCGGAAATCTTACTCATCAGCGGCTCTATCAATTACGGTGTTTTAAAGCTGATGTCCATCCCAATGATTCTGGCACCGGGGTTCTCCTCCGCCATCATACCGCATATCACTACGGCACTTACCAATCATGACCTGAAGCTGGTACGCAAAAATATCCGGGACTGTGTGGATATCGTCCTGTATATCGGACTGCCGATTTCCTTCTGTCTGTTTGTTTACGCAAAGCCGCTGTATGCCATCTTGTTTCCACCGGCAGATCCGAAGAATCTGGAGCTGCTTGCCGATATTTTGAGCTGGTTCTCCATCGAGGCGTTTTTAAATACCATCGGACCGATTTTCACGGCACTGTTAATGGCAGTAGGCTTGCGCAGGCTGAATATCCGCAACCTTGCCATCATGATGGTGGTGAAATTTTCGGTGGCCTATCCACTGTTAAAATATTTCGGCTATCAGGGAGTCGTCATGTCAAGTATTCTTGCAATGGGGATTTTTATCACTCTGGATATCTATGCATTGACATCACGCTATAAGATTCGCTGGAAATATACGCTGCATAAGCTTCTGGTTATCCTTTTGGCGATGGCAGCCCTGTTTGCAGTCGCAAGAGGCTGCGATTTGATTGGCTTGAAGGGCTATGGCTCCGGGCGGATGCTGAGTCTTTTACAGCTTGCGGTCAACGGAAGTCTTGCAATGCTAGTATACTTTGGCATCACGTACTTCTTTTCCATACCGCAGACCATTCTGCATCTTGACCTGTCCCGCTTACTGAAGCGCGGAAGAAGGAGATAGGCATATGCGACTGGATAAATATCTGGCTCATGCAGGTTTGGGTACCCGCAAGGAGGTCAAGCTGGCTATTCGCAAGGGAAGAGTGAGTGTCAATGGTGAGGTATGCCGAAAGGATGACAGGAAAATCCAGGAGGGTGCGGATGTCGTTTGTTTGGATAAAGAGGAAATCTATTATGAGGCTGTTGTCTATATCATGCTGAACAAGCCGCAGGATGTTGTCAGTGCCACCAGTGATCCCACATATGAAACCGTGCTGGACTGCATCGATGCCTTTTTGCCAAAGGATTGTTTTCCGGTCGGACGACTGGACATGGATACGGAGGGCCTGCTGCTGATCACAAATGACGGAAAGCTGGCGCATCGTCTGCTCTCTCCCAAGCATCATGTTGAAAAAACCTATCTGGTGGATCTGGCGCAGCTGCTGCAGGAAGGTGATCAAAAGAAGCTGGAAAACGGCAGTATCGTACTGGATGAGGAACCTGTTCTTCCGGCTCGTGTGGAAATTCTGGAGGACACGCAAATCCTTCTGCATATCCAGGAGGGAAGATTTCATCAGGTGAAGCGAATGCTGCATGCAATCGGTAATGAGGTTGTCCATCTCAAGCGGATTGCCATGGGACCGCTGCGGCTGGATGAAGCACTTGCGAGTGGGGAATGGCGGTATCTGAGCGAAGAGGAAATCACTGCCCTGAAGAATGTGGCATGATCAGTATTGTCGTTGCAATGGACGCCAATCAGCTGATCGGCGCAAATCATAAAATGCCATGGCATTGCCCCGCAGATTTAGCTCATTTCCGTCAGCTGACACTGCATCATCATTTGCTGATGGGGAGAGTGACCTATGAGCATCTGCCGAAACGACTGGATCATAGAATTCTGCATGTCGCAGGTCATAAGCCGCTGTCCGATAGCGATGTGCTCCCCTGCAGTGATGTGCAAGCACTTTGCAGGGAATGGAAGAAGAAAGAGGAAGTGCTCTATGTATGCGGCGGTGCACAGATTTACGCTGCAGCAATCGCATATGCAGATGAGCTGTGGATTACCCGAATCGAGCAATCGTATACAGGGGATACCTGGTTTCCGGCGTTTTGCATTGGGGATTTCCGATTGCTTTCAAATGAACAAAAAGAAGGATGCAGCATCATGCATTATCGTAGAAGATAAGCAGGAAGGAAGGGAACTTTATGCGTTTTGTCGATCTAATAGAAAAAAAGAAACAGAAGCAGCCACTGACAAAGGAAGAGCTTCATTTTTTCATTACCGGTTATGTCCGGGGAGATATTCCGGATTATCAGGTCAGTGCGCTGCTAATGGCGATTTACTTTAATGGTATGAATGCACAGGAAACAGCCTGGCTGACAGAGGAAATGCTGTACAGTGGAGATGTGATTGATCTATCGGCGATTTCCGGAAGAAAATGTGATAAGCATTCCACCGGAGGTGTCGGTGATAAAACAAGTCTTTCCCTTGCGCCAATGGTAGCTGCCTGCGGTGCCAAGGTCGCGAAAATGAGCGGTCGAGGACTGGGACATACCGGCGGAACGCTGGATAAGGTGGAGTCTGTTAACGGCTTTCAGGTTATGCGAACACAGGAACAGTTTATTTCACAGGTGAATGATATCGGTCTGGCACTGATCGGACAAACCGCAACACTGGTGCCGGCAGATAAAAAGCTGTATGCTTTGCGCGATGTGACGGCTACCGTCAACTCGATTCCTCTGATTGCATCCAGCATCATGTCAAAGAAGCTGGCAGCAGGCTCTGATACGATTCTTCTGGATGTGAAATTCGGAGAGGGTGCTTTCATGGAAACAAGCGATAAAGCAAAGGAGCTGGCAGAAGCGATGATTGCCATCGGAAGCCATTTCGGCAAGGATGTCAAGGCACTGATCAGCAACATGAATCAGCCGTTGGGCAATGCCATCGGAAATGCACTCGAGGTAAAAGAGGCAATTGCAACGCTACAGGGAAAAGGGCCTGAGGATTTTACACAGCTGTGTCTGGAGGCCGGAAGCATCATGCTCATGCAGACAGGAATAGCCAGAGATGAAGAGAACGCAAGAAAACAGCTGCTGGAAGTCATTCAGAATGGAAAGGCGCTGGAAAAGCTGGTTGCCATGGTTGCGGCACAGGAGGGGGATGTAGAGCAGGTTCTGCATCCAGAGTTGCTGCCACAGGCAAAAGAGATTTTGGAAGTAACATCGCGGGAAGAGGGCTATGTGAAGGAGCTGCATGCTTTGGAGCTGGGGACGCTGGCGATGAAGCTTGGTGCAGGACGTATGGTTAAGGAGGATCCGGTTGATCCGGCTGTCGGAATCGTGTTAAACAAAAAGGATGGAGACTATGTAAATAAGGGTGATATTCTTGCCTATGTACACATCAATCATCCATTACCGCAGCACTGGCTGGAGGACTTCTATCAGACCTATGTCTTCACACAGGAGAAGGTGGAAAAGCAGAAGCTGATCCACGATATCATTCGGTAAATGCAGCATATGAAATTATATCTGGGCGCTGGCGGGCTATGCATAATCGTCAGTGTTCTGCTTTTTATATCAGGAGGTACAAATGAACTACCGGCTATGATTCGCTGTCTCTCGCTGGCTTTCGGCACCTTTCTGCTGACAAGGGGTGTTCTTCTTTGTCTGCACGTTAAGCAGAGAGGCCTTATATGGCTGTATGGTGCGGGTGTTCTGATCATGGGCTGTTATACGCTGCTGGCGCTGGACACCTATGTCTTTCATGTGATGAGCTGGTTTCCCGGCATTCTTCGCTATCCGCTGTTTTCACTCTATGGAGTAAGCTATCTGCTGTTTGCTCTGCCAGGCATCTTTCTGCATGTCGGCAGTTTTGATATCGAGGTGTGAGTGACATCCTATGAGAGTGTTTTACAACAAGGGCAAGGACTTTTTATACAATATTGGATTCATTTTCCTGATTACTCATAGTAGTCCATTGTAAATTATGAAAACGGTATTCTTTGAGAATTGAGCCGTGTCACACCTTCACGAAATGTATATAGCTGATTTATAAATACAAGAAAGCCTCCAGATAACGGGAGGCTTTCTTGTATATTTTCAAATCAGTTTTAAACAGTACGCAATCAAAAAACCTAACGATTGCTCATAAATCAGGAATACGCTCTTCAGGTATCAGAGTACCTTTTTTATCATAAAACATAATGGATTTAGCCTCGTCATATGCTACACTCATTACGTATGATTTTATAATATATTTATCATTCTTTAATAGGTTTGGGCAACTTAAGATTAAATATTCATCCTTATCAGATGCGGTTAATTGTATTGAAAATCGGTCTGCTTTTACAACGGTATTATCAATAAATACAATGATATACAATTTTCCTTCTGCTTTTATTGACTTTAAACCATATGGAGAATTTGTAATATGACCTCCATCATAGGTAAAGGAATTCCCCCTTTTCTTGAACTGAACAAGTTCATAGCTATCCTGCGATTTAAACAAAATCATTTGTTCAGTGGAATCCTCTAATTTCGCGAGTTGCTCATACTCTGGATAAACTGATTGAATATATTCATTGGGGTCAATCTTTTCATTTTTAGAACAGCCGGTTAAGATAAATAGTAAGCAGAGTACAGTTATTACTATGTTTGTTTTTCTTAAGCTCTGTATGAAAAAGCTTTTACAAACTTTTGTCCTCATAGGTCTGCCCTTATTATGCATTCATTGCTGTATGATATGCTGCATAGCCTTTCTAAGTTAATTGTAGCTTATTATCATTATAAATATAGTATTATGTTCAATGATTTTTTATGTTACTATAATATAATGAAGATATAAATAACAGTCATACGACTTCATGAATTTTTTTCAGGACTACGATGCATGTTCCACTGTATTTAACTACTATATTTGTAAAAGCGCGCATTTCTTTTCATATAAATATGATGTATCTTATCTAGCACCAGGCTGTTACTAGTTGCTGTAGATGATACATAAGAAACAGAGTCACGATTATATTTTAAACATAACATGATTTTAACATCTATTTCCTGCTTAGGCATTACTCCTGTGAATAATGAAAAGACTTAATCAGCACATATTCATCTGACCATGTTATATTGAAAATCAAGACCAGCTTATAGCTCTTTATGAAAAATCATAATCGTAATTTCATCAGGGTGAAGCTCTATGAAATTCTCATGGGGAATTATAATTTTCATACATTGATGTTCAAATAAATAAAGTATGAAGATAACCTCCTGTAATATATCGGTATTTAGATTCTATTTCAACGATTGATTTATCAAAGGAGGAAGACCCCTTTATATGATGGATGTTCGCTCTTATACTAAAAGGAGAGCTTAAGATTAAAAAAGAAGGCTGTCTGCCTTCTATGCCTTGATGATCAATGCCATAAACACCAGTGGTTCGTCTCCGATGTTTTCAATGCCGTGAAAGCCCTGATCCGGAGTAAAGGTGACATCTCCCGGCTGCAGTTCACGCTTGATTCCATTATCATCGTAAAGTGCTCTACCCTGCAAAATATAGTAGGACTCACCATCGCCGATATGCTGATGTACACCCAGCGATGCATTTACATCAATCGTCACCTTCGCATACATCTTCACGCCGCTTCCCATTTCCTCGCTTTGCAGCAGGCGTTCGATATGCATCGTACCCTTGCCGCCACAGCGGTTTTCATAATGCTCTACTTCACTCTTCATGCTCTTCCTCCTCATTTGTTATTTTCGTATAGGCCTCCCGATAACGGGAATAGGCCAGCTTTTCACTGTCCTGCGCCAGCGATTTCAGATTGGCACTGACACGCTCTGCACTTTCTCTCATGTCGCTTTTCACCCAGCTGATAATCACGCCGGTTATCCCAAAGCTGTAAAACTGGGAATAAAAATTCATTTCTACCTCATTGATCTGATGATGCTGGTCAAGGCTTACGATTGCCATATGGAAAATGGACTTCGTTAAATCAAAAAGGAATTGTTCAAAGCAAGTCTCATCACTGCGAATCGTATTGATATAAAAGTCCTTCTCGCTGCGCATGTGATTCAAGAGGGCGGAAATATATTTCGGCCAGTTTTCAAAGCTGAGATTTTCATCAAACACCTGCTGTGCATCATCCGTATAGATCCAGTTCAGCAGCTCGTATTTATCACGGAAATGATAATAGAAGGTCTGCCGGTTGTAGCCGCTTTGCTGCGTGATATCCGCAATCGTTATTTTGTCAAAGCTCTTGCGGCAGGTCAGCTGTTTTAATGCTGCTGCCAGTATTCTTTTGGTATCGAGATGTTCCTGCATATACACACCACCGTTTCAACAGTTCTATTATACAATATGCGAAAAGAAAAGGGAAAAGATTTTTAGATGCCTGCAGCTGTGTCCATACTATATCTGAGGATGTGATTACTATGAAAAAGCAAATGCGATGGCTGCTTTATGCCATGAACTTTCTTGCCTTTTTTGCCATATCGATGGTCAATACCCAGATGATTCCGTTTTTAAGCAAGCTGGGCTATACGGTGGTACAGCGCGGTTATATTCTGGCCGCAAATGCGGTTGTGGCAATCGCCGGCCAGTTTCTGTTTGGTTACCTGTGCGACCGTTTTCAAAGGGTTAAGGTCTTTTTCTTTGCGGCCTATGTGCTGCTGACGGCGAGCAGCTTTGCCATGTTTCTGGTAGAACGCCAGACCTTCTGGTATCATGTATTCACCGTGGCTCTGATGGGTGGTATGGTAAAGGTCATTATGGGACTGGATGAAACCTGGATGCTGGAAATCGATCAGGAAAACTACGGGCGGCTGCGGGCAAGCGGGGCACTGGGGCTTACGATTGGTTCTCCGATTGCCGGCTACCTCGTCCGCCATTTTCATTATAAAAGTCTGCTGATTTCACTTGGTATCGTAAGCGTTATTCTGTGCTGGCTCATTTACAAGGCAAAGGATGCTGAGAAAAAGGAAGGGGAGCGGATTCGCATGGAAAGCGTGCGGCAGCTCCTGAAGAATAAAGGCTATTTATTGCTGGTGCTGATTTATCTGCTCGTCTATATGATCGGTACGGCAGATCAGTATGTGGTCATCGACAAAATGCTGGATATCGGCGGAGACACCACAGCGGTCGGCATTAAGTGGGCGCTGCAATCCTTTATGGAGGTGCCGCTCTTTCTGTTTTCCTCGAAAATACTGGAACGCTTTCAGACTAAGACACTCTTATACTTTGGAACATTTATGTATGGTGTGAAATTCCTGCTTTACGGCTTTTCCTTTCAGCCGTGGATGATTATTCTGACGGCAGCACTGCAGCTGGTAACGCTGCCCATCATCATGCTGACAAGCAAGGTGCTGGTAAAGGAAATCACTCCCCAGAAGCTGTTCAGCAGTGCGCAGATGTTTGCCATGGCCGTATTTATCGGCGTCAGTGGATTGATAACACCGCTGATCACCTCCTATCTGTCCAAAGCCTTCGGATATGACTGGACCCTGTATATCGTAGCTGCTTTCTCCATCGTGCCGCTGCTGCTGATTTTCTGCTATGTTCATTACTTTCAAAAGAAAACAGTGAAGAGAAGCTCCTGATTTACATTTGCAGAGGACGGAAAGCAGATTGCTTTACAGAGAATTTACAGATACCTTCGATATTGTGTGCTGTTGGACAATAACAATTTTGCACACACCGTTCGCTCATGTCTTGAAAAATGAGAGGAAATCACCTATAATAAAGGTGACATCCAAAGACTGTGTAACCCTACGATAGTGGGTTGAGATAAAAAGCTCTTGTGCTATCAAGAGCTTTTTCATGAAAGGACGTGAAGACAATGGAATTTACGATGCGTAAGGACATTGATGAATACAGCATTGAGGAGCAGGGGCGTTGTGTATTCCGTGCCTCCTATGAAAAGGAAGGCGGATTGCTCAGTATATATCTGAAGAATATGTATGGCGATGATATTATGGGCTTTTACCAGCTTCGCAAATGGTATTCGCGGTTTCGCCCGTGTATGGATTTCACCGTATACGAGGGGGATGAACAAATCGGAGAATTGAAAAAGAGTCGGGATGGCTATGAGCTGATTTACCACGATGTATATTATCGCTTCTATTGCGGGATGCATGCAGGAAGACGTGTGGTGATCTGCTTTGACCGCGCACAACAGATTGCGGAATTTGTGCTGGATGATATCAGCACGCTGCGCTTTAAGAGTACGACACAGCAGGCGCTCCTGTCTTTACTTTGTGTACTTATGAAAGCCTTTCTCGATCAGGAGCAGTTCTCTCAGGAGGCTTTTCTTCACCACTATATAGGAGTATATAACGATGCATCCGCTACTGCGGCATAAAACGCTGCTTCTGGACCTTGATGGAACGATGTATCGCGGGGATGAGGTCATTCCCGGTGCACCCTTGTTCATAGAAGCCTTACATACACTGCAGATTCCATACTATTTCCTGACCAACAACGCCATGCGTACGCATGCACAGAACCGGGAGAAGATGGAAGCGATGGGCTTTCAAGGATTGCGGGATGCACAATATTTTACGAGTGCGATGGCAGCTGCCGCCTATGTCCGTCATGAAACAAAGCTGCAGCGCGTCTTCTATATCGGAGAAGATGGGATGCGGGAGGCGCTGCTGGAGCAGGGATTTACGCTGTGTGAGGAACATGTGGAAGCAGTATTTGCCGGTCTGGATTCCAATGTGACCTATGAAAAGCTGTGCCGTGCCTTTTATCATTTACAGAAGGGTGCAGTGCTGATTGGCACCAATCCGGATCGACGCTTGCCGCATGGAGACTATTTTCGCATCGGAAACGGTGCTATGGTGCACATGCTGGAATATTGTAGTGAGCAAACGGCATGGATGATCGGAAAGCCGCATGAGCCGATGCTGAAGGAAGCGTTGCGCTATGCCGGAATTGCTAAAGAGGATGCTGTTGTGATTGGAGATAATCTGGAAACCGATGTCGCCTTCGGACTGCGGCATGGGTGCACGAGCGTCTTTGTGACAAGCGGTGTGCATTCCCGTCTGGATTGTGAACAGCGCTGTCTTCACCCGGATCTGATCATCGATAATCTGCTGGAGCTGGTATAAAATAGAAGCCTGCACGTATAATGAAATGAGGGGATTTCATGAACGTACAGGATTTTTTTATCGTATGGCAGGATATCGGTCTGATACTGTATTCTGTTTTAAAAGCATTTCTTCCGCTTCCTTCTCTGGAAGTCATATTGGTACCGCTGGTACTGCATTCACCGCAGAAATGGTTGCTGTATTCGCTGGAGGGTGCAGTAGGCACCTGTATCGGCGGGGCAATCGGCTATGGCATCGCCCGGATACTGGGCAAAAAAGTGCTGTATAACATCGCCGCAAAAGAGGATGTGGAGCATGGCGAGGAGCTGATGGACCGCTATGGACTATTGGCCGTCTTCATTGGCGGCATCACTCCGATTCCGGATTTTCTTCTTGCCTATCTTGCCGGCTTCACCAGCATGCGGCTGCTTCCGTTTCTGCTGTGCGACGGCTTTGCCAGATTGCTGCGCAGTCTACTGGTAACACTGTCCCTGCGCTATCTGGGAACTGTGATGAATGTGGATGCCTTCGGCACCTGGTTTTCTCTGGCCATCATGCTGTGGCTTGTTTGGAAATGGTGGAAGAGCAGAAAAAAGATTCAGGCGCAGACAACATCCAGAAAATAAGGAAGGATCTGATCGTCTTCCATCAGCTCCGGGTGCCACTGGACAGCGAGAATGCGACCATTCTCGTGCTCCATGGCTTCTACATAATTCTCCTCGCTGAAGGCAGAGGTATAAAAGCCCTCTCCCAATCGCCCGGCTACCTGATGATGGTAGCTGTTTACGGTAAAGCTTTGCGGATACAGCTGATGCAATACACTGCGTGAGCTGCTGTGTACGGTGTGCAGCTGCTTTGGCGCGTGTGTCTGCGTGTCAATATGCTGCAGAAGTGTCCCGCCGGCATATACATTCAATGTCTGCATTCCGCGACAGATACCAAGAATCGGCTTTTCGTTGCACATAAATGCGTCGATTACCTGAAATTCCAGATGATCCATCGGCTGCGCATAGGTTGTGACATGCTCATTGCGGTCCTCCTTCAGATAATAGCTTTGCACATCATAGCCTCCGGGCAGTAAAAGTGCATCGCATACCTGCAGCGCACTCGCGATTCCCGCCATGCTGCAGATGGGATACAGGCTCCAGCCCAGCGCTTCCACGCGGTCTACATACGGCTTGTTGATAAACCATTTCCAGGCATGATCCAGCTTTTCAATTCGCATAAGGACAGCCAGTACCTTCATTGATCGTCACCTCTTGCTTTATCCTATGCGAAAAAAAAGGGAAGGTTACGTATTGTACTTTCCCTGCCAGGTATTGCGCTGCTTCATTTCCTTGTCAATGTCGTTGAGAATCGTTACCTTTTTCAAAGTCCAAAGCGGGGTGATCAGCGCTTCCTTCACGCCATCTCCCGTCAGCCGCTGGATGATCATTTCCGCCGGCAGCAGCTCCAGCTGACGGATGACGATATCAATATATTCCTCTCTGCTCAGCATGACAAAGGGGGATTGTCTGTATTCCTGGGCCATGCGCGTGCCCTCCATAATGTGCAGCATATGGATCTTTACCGCATGCACGGGCAGCTTTGCGAGCGCAGCCGCGGTTTCCAGCATCTGCTGTTTGTTTTCACCGGGCAGTGAATTCATCAGATGGACAGCAATTTTCAAATCGGTATGCGACAGCCGCTCGACGCAATCCAGAAACTGTGCATAGGTGTGCCCGCGGTTGATGCGCTGTGCGGTATCATCGTGAATACTCTGTAACCCCAGCTCCACCCAGATTTCCTTATCAGTACACAAGGATTGCAGATAGGCGATCTTATCATCCTCCAGACAGTCGGCACGTGTGGCGATGCTGATAGCCGCAATATCATCACGCTGCGCAAAGGGGTCAAAGGTAGCCTTTAACACGGGCAGCGGTGCATAGGTATTTGTATATGCCTGAAAATATGCCATTGGAATTCCGGCCGGCCATTTTCTTTGCATCATCTGCATTCCCTGATCAAACTGCCGAAACAGATCGTCATGGATGTCTCCTGCATAATCACCGCTGCCAAGGGCACTGCAAAAGGTGCAGCCGCCGACGCCGCAGGTGCCATCCCGGTTGGGACAGGAGAAATTCGCATTCAGAGGAACCTTGAACACCTTGCTGTGAAAGCGGTGCTTCAGGTAATAATTCCAGGTATGATAACGCTTGTTGTCATCACTGTATGGAAACGGATTGTTATAGCTCATAATATCACCGTAGGTATTGTAACACAGAATAACACAGACGGTAAAAAACAAATGGAAAATCTGCTCATTTCCTGCACTTTCAGCCATTGTAAAAAATTCCAGAATTCCTTACTAAAAAACTGTTTATTTTTTTAATCAAGTATGAGATAATTAGATGCGCACTAGAGATTGGGGTAGTAGTTAAATGGATGTAAATAAAAAGGTTGTTCAGTGTAGAAAATATCCGATTACCTATACACTGGTTACAAAACAGGTAAAAAATATCAACATGAGGATCTCTTCCAAGGGAGAGGTCGTGGTCAGTGCGAATCCGTTTGTGCCTATGGATAAAATCGACGATTTTGTTTCCAGCAAGGTTTCCTGGATTGTGAAGCATCAGAAATCCATGCAGGAGAGAAGTCAGAAATCCATGATCGACGACAAGCATATCGTATTGTTTGGAAATTCTCTGAAAATCCGCAAGACAACGGGGAAGTACAATCACGTAAGCTATGACAAGGACACTCTGTATGTACAGTGCAGAGAGCAGGCAGACCCGGAAAAGGTCATCCGGCAGTTTCTCGATAAGCTGTGCAGGGATGTGTTTCTGGACATTGCCACACTGACATTTCGCTCTTTGAGCAATTACCATCTGGAATTTCCGGACGTAAAAATTCGGGATATGAAAAGCAGATGGGGAAGCTGTACACCGGCCAAGAACTCGATAACACTGAACCGGAAGCTGATTCATTATCCGTTCGAGTTCATCGAATATGTGGTGCTGCATGAATTTGTTCATTTCATTCAGCCGAATCACTCCAAGGCGTTCTACAATATTATAGAGAACTACATGCCGGATTATAAAACACGCATGGAAATGGTCAACTAGGAAAAGGAAAAAAATATTATGGTACATATCATTACAGACACATCTGCACTCTTTACGGTTGCGGAAGGAAATGACATGGATGTTCATGTGATTCCTCTCTGCGTCAGTATCCAGGATGAGCATTACCGGGATTTATGCTTTGACACGTCATCCTTTCTGAAAAAGGTTCGCTCAGGAGGTATTCCGACAACCTCACAGCCGCCGATTGGCGATGTGCTGGCTGCCTACGAGGAGCATGGTGATGAAGAAATCCTCAACATATGTATGGCAGATGGTCTGTCCGGTACGTATCAGACAGCGCTGATGGCGAAGGAACAGGCGCCCAATGCAGACAGCATAACGGTATTGAATTCACAGACTCTGTGCGGGCCGCACCGCTATCTGGTGGAAAAAGCGGTAAAGCTTCGTGATGAAGGGAAAAAGGCAGCGGATATTGTCGCAGCCTTAAAAGAAAGCATGGCACATGAGCATTCCTTTCTGATTCCGCAGGATTTCAGCTTCTTAAAGCGCGGCGGGCGTTTAAAGCCGGCAGCGGCCAGTATCGGCGGGCTGTTGAAGCTGAAGCCGGTCATGCATGCAGTGGAGGATGGAAGCCGTCTGGATAAATTTACAATAACACGTACATTGTCCAAGGCAGCAGATTCCATTATCAGCTATTTCCGCGAGCATGGTGTGGATGCGGCCTATCGTATTTCTGTATCTCATGCAGATGCGTTAGCGGATGCACGCTTCTTTATAGACCGATTGAAAAATGCGTTCCCGAATACAGAGCTGGAGCTGTTAAAGCTTTCACCGGCCTTTATCACACAGGGGGGACCGCAGTGTATTGCAGTTCAGTATATTCGCAAATAGAGTGGGAACACTCTATTTTTGTATAGGAGGCTCTATATGGGAAAACAAAACAGAAGAAACCGCTGCCTGCTGGTCGGCTATGTTGTGCTGGTGATTGCGGCAGGACTGTTATCAAGAAGCACGCTTCCCTTGCCGAACTGGTTTCGGGAATACGGAGGAGATACGCTGTGGTCGATGATGATGTATGGAATCTTCGCACTTCTGTTTCCCGAGGCCAGAGTGAAATCGCTGTTGATCGCTACGCTGCTGTTTTCCTATCTGATCGAATGCTCGCAGCTGCTGGATTATGACTGGCTCATTACGCTGCGTGCAACACCACTACGCTATCTGCTGGGACAGGGCTTTGTATGGAGTGATCTGGTATGCTACAGCACAGGCTGTATATTGGCGTGTTCACTGGATGTGATTATGTTAAAAAGGAGACATGATATTTATGGATAAGGAATTTTTGTATGATATGCTGAGGACACCAAGTGTCAGCGGACATGAAATTGCATTGCAGAAAAAGGTGATTCAGCATATGGAACCGGTTGCGGATGAAATTCTGACGGATGCGACCGGTGATGTGATCAGCGTTGTGAATCCGCATGCAGAGGCAAAGGTTCTGCTGTGCGGGCATATTGATGAAATCGGCTTTCTGGTCACCCGGATTTGCGAGGATGGAATGCTGAAGGTGACAAAGGCAGGCGGTATCCATCCGGTTCTGTATCTGGGGACACATGTACAGGTTGTCTGTGCTTCACAAGTCCTGCCCGGTGTCGTTGTGACAAACCGTACGCTGGAAAGTAAGGAACAGGTGCAGGTGGAGGATTTGTTTATCGATCTGGGCTTTGACAGCAAGGCCGAGTGTGAACGCTATGTTTCCATCGGCGATCCGGTATGTGCTGCGAGTGAGTTCACTGAGCTTGCACAGGGAAAGCTTGCCGGACGTGCATTGGATGACCGTATCGGTGCCTTTATCATTTTGGAGGCATTGAAAAAAGCCAAACAGAAGCAGACTGCCTGTGGAATCTATGCGGCGACAACCTGTGGTGAGGAAACGACCATGCGGGGAGCCTATCATGTCGCAACCCGTGTGCAGCCAAGCTGTGCATTGATTGTGGATGTGACCTTTGCGAGTGATTATCCGGGCGTCAGCGGTGATGCGAGTGGAACCGTGAAGCTTGGCGGGGGTGCTGTATTATGCTCCAACAGCATGATCAACAAGCCTTTGAATGCGGCGCTTGCTGCGATTGCCGAGGAGCATCAGCTGGATGTACAGTGGGAGGTGTTTGCCGGAAAGGCCGGAACGGATGGCGATGTTGTCCATTTTACAAACGGTGGCGTGCCGGTTGCTCTTATTTCCATCCCGCTGCGTTATATGCATTCCTCCATTGAAACTGCAAGCTATCAGGATTTGGAAACGATCATTGAACTGATCAGCAAATTTCTTGTTCGCTTTGATGACAGCTTTTCATTTGATCCGTTTCCGTGAGGCAGGGAGGTATGTGTATGCGCTGTGCTGACATATTGCATGTTATTGAGGAACACTATCCGCTGTCCTATGCGTTGGACTGGGATAATTGCGGATTGCAGACAGGTCGCTTCGATAAGGATGTGCAAACGATTTACATTGCACTGGATGCCGGTGATGCGGTGATTGCGGATGCAGTGACAAATCATGCAGATCTTCTGATTACCCATCATCCACTCCTGTTTAACGGTATCAAGCAGATTCACAATCAGGATTTTATCGGCAGAAGGATAATGGAGCTGATTCAGAAGGGGATGTGCTGCTATGCCATGCATACCAATTACGATGTGCTCCGCATGGCAGAGGTGGCTGCGCAAATGCTGCAGCTTAAGAAAACAAAGGTACTGGAGGCTACTAATGAAGACGGGAAGGGGATTGGACGGTATGGTATGCTGCCGGAGGCAATGCCGGTTTTTCAGCTTTGCGAACAGATCAAGCAAACCTTTGAGCTGCAGGGCGTGCAGGTTTATGGTGATGTAAGCAGGCAGGTTCAGCGGATTGCGATTTCTCCGGGTGCGGGAAACAGTATGATTACGCATGCACTTTACAAACAGTGTGATGTTTTGATTACCGGAGATATTTCTCATCATACCGGCATTGATGCGGTGGCACAGGGGCTTGCTGTGATTGATGCCGGACATTATGGTATTGAACATATCTTTATCCAGGATATGGCGGCATTTCTGTCGGAAAAGCTGAAGGGTGTCAAAATCATATCTGCACCGCTGTGTCATCCGTTTACGATTGTGTAAATTTTTTATTATAATGCTTTCTCTAAAATAATATACATAGCTGAATAGATATAGGGGAAAAGTTGGGAGGAAATAGACTATGAGCATACTTCTTACGTCCACAGTTATTGTCGCTTTAATTAGTTTTTACAAATGGAAACAAAGCCAAGCACTGGAAAGGATAACCGATAGCAGGGCAGAATGGAGAGAAGGATTACGGAAGATAGCGATTGATATTTTAGAAGCTGATGATTATGATGAACGCATTTTATTATCTGAATTGAAGGTTCGTATAAACACAAAAGGGTTGATGTTAAGGCTTAATAATTTAAATTCGGAGCAAGATAAAAATGATTATTTCATGCAGGATGGTTATATCTGGGAACTTATAAAAAAAATTGAGATATCTAATGGAAAAAGTCAAAAAGACATGTTAAAGCAAAAACTTGTTGAAGCTATCAGTCTGTTAATCAAATATGACTGGGATCGTTCTAAGCATGAAATCACATCAAATCAAGTGACAAAATTTAATCGTATGACATATCTGCTATTGGTGTTAACCGTGATATTAGTAATCGGTTATATTTTTTCTGTAAAGGATATAAAGTTCGATTTAGCATTTGCGCTGTTAATGATAATAGGGCTTCCTATTATCATTCCGTTTATTTATCTATGGTTAGATAATGAATATCATAACTATAGAGACTATGATAATCTGAATAATCATAATAAAAAGAAGTTATATAATGTGGAAATCAATAGAATGTCCTCACTTTTATCAGGGTTGGCGATAATGGTTGTCATAGAGCTTGTCTATTTCATCTTTAGTAATGCTTTTGAAGAGAATACATGGCATGCAACGTTAGCTTTGATTATTATGTCAGCTATGGTTTATTTATCACATTATGTATCGGTGCAAGCGTATTCTGAACTAAGTATTTATTCTTATTTTAAAGTAGCAGAATCTATCATCAAAAGCATTCCAGAGATTCACGGATGTAATGGTGACAACACGTAAAACATGTTAGAGATCGTTTGTTTATTTCGATTCTTATGGACAGTCTATATGCAGGGTTTTACACTTCTTCATTTAAAAATTAATGTAGTATTATGAAACGGACATTCTGATAAAAAAAGTGAAAATCAGGATAATCAAATTTGTTATGATAAAACGAGGTATAAGATAATGAAATCACTGGATATTTATGGAACACTAGGGCCGTCTCTGCATACACAGGACGCCCTGTATGAAATGCTTTGTATGGGAATGAATGGTGTCCGCTTGAATCTTTCCCATGTGGATTTGACAGATTGCGAGGAATGGCTGTACGCATTCCACAAAGCACAGGAGCATGCAGGCGTACAGGCAAAGCTGCTCATCGATATGAAGGGACCGGAGCTGCGGGTCGGAAGGCTGAGGGAGCCTGTCTTATTGGAAGAACGGCAGACAGTCGAACTGGGGAAGGATATTCCGATTCCTGTGGAGCTGCTGGCTCATACGGCGGTACAACAGAGGCTTCTGCTGGATGACGGTCGTATTCTTCTGGAGGTGAAACAGGTAAGGGAAGATGCCTTGCTGTGTACTGTTCTGCATGGAGGTGTGTTGAAATCGGGGAAAAGTCTGGCTCCGGTGAACGGTCACATTGAATTGCCGACACTTACAGAAAGTGATATCCGCAATCTGAAGGCCGCCAGGCAGTATGGCGTTACCGGAATCATGCAGCCCTTTGTAAGAAATGCACAGGATTTGATCACGGTGAAGGAAACCCTGAAAAGCATCGGGAATCCGGATTTGCAGGTATATGCAAAAATTGAAAACATGGAGGGGGTAGCGCATCTGAAGGAGCTTTTTCCATACTGCGATCAGATTGTGATTGCCAGAGGAGATTTAGGTAATGCGATGCCGTTATGGGAACTGCCTGCTGTACAGAAGCGGATACAGGATATATGCCGTGTACACTCCATGCCGTATATGGTGGTAACGCAGATGCTGGATTCCATGATGGAGCATCCAGTACCTACAAGAGCTGAGGTCAGCGATATTTTTCATGCGGTTTACCATGGTGCCTCCAGTATCATGCTGACCGGTGAAACGGCAGCCGGCAAATATCCAAGGGAGGCTATGAAATACTTCAGTGAAACGGCAAAATCCGCATTGGTCTGCAGGGAAGAGGTGTTGTAAGCAGATATGAAAAAAGAATCCCTTTTCCATTTATGGGTGGGATTCTTTTTTTGTTTCTTCCTGCGTTTGCAACTGCATGTATCATGTATATAGGGGCAATAACGCCTACATACTGCGCCCGATCACCTCGGCGATTTTTCTTCCCTTGCGGATCACCTCGCCAAAGCGCTCCGGCTTTAATGACTGCGCACCATCACTCCATGCATTTTCCGGATCGTTGTGCACCTCAATGATCAGTCCGTCTGCACCTGCGGCAATCGCTGCCAGGGAAGCGGATTCCACCAGTCTCCAGTCACCGGTCGCATGACTTGGGTCAATGATGATCGGCAGATGCGTTTTCTCCTTGATAATCGGCACTACACTGAGATCCAGTGTGTTTCGTGTGTACGTTTCAAAGGTACGGATACCACGCTCACAGAAAATGACGTTTTCATTGCCCTCGGACATGATATATTCCGCAGCCATGATCCATTCCTCAATCGTATTGGCAAGCCCGCGCTTTAACAGCACCGGCTTGTTGATGCGCCCGACCGCCTTTAACAGATCAAAGTTCTGCATGTTTCTGGCACCGATCTGAATCAAATCCACATGCTCGACGAATTCATCGATTTTATCTGCACTCATCAGCTCACTGACAATCGGCAGCCCATAGGTTTCTCTGGCATGCACCATACATTTGACACCCTCTGTTCCCATACCCTGGAACGCATAGGGACTCGTTCTCGGCTTATATGCACCGCCGCGCAGCATATCGCCGCCGGCATTCTTCACTTCCTTTGCAATATCCATAATCTGGGTATCACCCTCAACGGAGCAGGGTCCGCCGATTACGACGATTTTCTCATTTCCGCCAACCATGATACCGGCTACATCCACGATGGTATCCGCCGGATGAAACAGACGGTTCGCCTTTTTATACGGTGCGGCAATGCGTGTGACATTTTCGACAAACGGATGTGCCTTCACCAGCTTTTCATCGATTTTGGAGGTATCGCCAACCAGACCGAAGACATTGTAATTATCTCCCTGAATCATGGTAACGGACAGCCCCTTGTTTTCAAAGGTATGAATCAGCTTTTCAACCTCTGCCTTGGGAGCATCTTTTTTTAATGTGATAATCATTGTTTCTTCCTCTTTTCTTCTAATCGCTGACAGCATCAATTAAAATGCTGCGATAGGCTTCTTCGATTTCGGTGACGGTTGATTCAATGTCACTGTTGTTTACAGCGACGTAGGCTGCATATTTCTGGTACAGCGGCAGACGCTCGGCATGCATCTTCTCGAGGGCGTCTGTGCTTTTGGACAGCGGTCGGTTCGGATCGGAGCTAATCAGCTTATCCACATCGCGGTCAATGAAAATCGTAATTCCGTTTTGACGCAGGTAATCCATATTCACCTTATGCTTGATCGTACCGCCTCCGGTGGCGATGATTTTATTGTTCAGCTTGCTGACCTCGATTGCCGCTTCTGTTTCAATGGCGCGAAAGCCTGCCTCTCCGCTTTCCTCGAAAATTTCCGGAATGGACTTTCCGGCCTTTTCGATAATGATATCATCCAGGTCAATGAACTCCTTCTGCATACGGTTCTCCAGCATTTTGCCAATGGTTGTCTTGCCGGCAGAGGGCATTCCGATCAATACGATATTGCAGCGCTCGCGCAGCATATCCTGATAGATATCGTCGATGATCTGATCGTCGATACTCTTATCCAGGAAGAACTCCACGGACTGCTTTGCCTGTGCTATCAGCATCTCCAGACCGTTTACACGCTTGATATCCATTTCCTGCGCCTCGAAGCACAGTCTTGTCAGAATCGGATTGTAGATCACATCCAGAACGGCCTCGCATTTATGAAACATGCTGATATCGATCGGAGCATTGCCGATACGCGGGTACATTCCGATCGGGGAGGTGTTGATGATGATTTCCGCATCCAGATGACTGGAGAACATTTCATCATAGCTGATGGCACCGTTTCCTGGCACAACATCGATGATGACCATGCTGCCAGCTGATTCATGCTGTACCACTGCCTGAATGGCAGCACTGGCTCCACCGTTTCCGATAATCAGCACCTTTTTTCCTTCCATGTGTACATTGTGCTTTTTCACCATGTATAAAAAGCCGGTGAAGTCGGTATTATAGCCCTTCAGCTTGCCGTCACGATTGACGATTGTATTTACAGCACCGATTGCTTTTGCATGCTCATCCATTTCATCCAGGTAGGGGATGACATCCTTCTTGTAGGGGATGGTTACATTCAATGCAGTAAACTCCTTTTTCTCCATGAATGTCTTGAATTCCTCTTTGCTCAGCGGTATCAGATCGAAGGTGTAATCTGCAATCCTTTCATGAATATCCTTTGAAAAGCTGTGTCCCAGCTTTTCACCAATTAGTCCGTATCTCATTTGTTCTCTTCCTCTCTTTTCTTAATTTTCTATCATAGAAGCTTGCTGTATCCGGGACAGGCTACAAAAAAAGCATCAACGTTTTCTTCGTTCGATGCTTTTTTTATGCCCTGAAACGCTAAAATAACCACGATATCTCAATGGTTTGTTTCAGGGCTATCTAAAGTAAAAATAATAAGCTGCTGTCTGTATGGATTTGTTCATGGGTATCACTCCTATTGCCATTAGGATACAACACTCTTACGGAAAATGCAAGCATAAGTTTTCATATTTTTGTGAAAATTTATGAAAGAAAATGGAAAATCAGTCACTGGTGTGCGGGTTTTTAATGGAGGTGTGATGTACGATAAAGTTACAGAAGGTGTGTACAGCAGGGGGGAGGTAGCGGTTTTTGACGGTAGCCAGATAAATGTAACGCTCATGCGGCGGATTGGTGATGGTCAGCTTTTTCACCGGAAACTGCTCCAGCATGGCAATATTCGGCACCAGTGCGATACCGTAATTGATGGCTACCAGACCGATAACGGCACTGTCCTCTTCCACCTCGCAGATGATGTTGGGCTCTATGCCCACCTGTTCAAACAGGGAATCCAGCAGCGGGCGGATACCGCTTTGACGATCGTAATAGACAAAGGTTTCCTCCTTCAGCCGGGCAAGGTCAACGCTGTCATGCACTGCCAGAGGATGGCTGCGCGAAACAATAGCGACAACCTCCTCCTGTGCAATCGGCAGAAAATTGATATCCGGCTGATTGTCCACGTAGGAACAGAAGGCCACATCGTACTTTTCCTCCTTCAGCGCCTGCAGAATCTCTGTGGTATTGCCCTGCTTCAGGGAGAATTTGATCTTGCGGTTTTGCGACTGTGCCAGAAAGCTCTGCAGCAGATGGGGAACGTAGTGGCTGCCCAGCGTGTAAATAAAAGCCAGATCGATCCATCCGTTTTCCTGGGAGGTGAGCTCCCGCAGCCGGCGCTCTCCCAGATCGACTTCCTGCAGTCCCTTATCTATATATTCATAAAAGATACGTCCATATTTCGTCAGCTTGATATTGCGCCCCTGCTTTTCAAACAGATAGCAGCCCAGATCCTTTTCCAGAGCGGCAATGGCATGGGAGAGGGAAGGCTGTGTGATGTCCAGCTGATTGGCAGCCTGTGTGTAGTGCTCCGTTTTTGCCAGCACGCGAAAATAGTGCAGATGATTCAGATTCATACGCATACCTCCAGTATTTACCATACGAATAGTATAGCTCATTTATAGATAAAATCTATAGATTTTGTAAAAATTATGAATTGTTTACATGTAAGGGAATATATATAATAAGCGTGTAATGTTTGTGAATACGATAACATTCACAATTAGGAGGCATAGTAATGGGAAAGTATTCTTCGATCTTTGAACCATTGACGGTGAAACAGATGACGATTCCAAACCGTATCGTCATGACGCCGATGGGAACAAACTTTGGTGAGCAGAACGGTGAAATGAGCTTTTTGCACATCAATTACTACGAACAGCGTGCCATGGGCGGTACCGGACTGATCATCGTGGAAAATGCGTGTGTGGATTATCCGTGCGGTTCCAATGGAACAACACAGCTGCGCATTGATCATGACAACTACATTCCACGGCTGTATAAGCTGGTGGAGACGATTCATAAACACAACACGAAAATCGCGATTCAGCTGAATCATGCCGGAGCAAGCGCTGTGGAAGAGCGTATCGGTATGCAGCCGGTCAGTGCGAGTGATGTGCCGAACAAGAAAAACGGGGCAGCACCGCGTGCCTTAAGCAAAGAGGAAATTCTGCATATTGTTGACTGCTATGCGAAAGCGGCAAAGCGTGCACAGATCATCGGCTTCGATGCTGTTGAGATTCATGCGGGACATTCCTATCTGATCAATCAGTTCTTATCTCCGCTGACAAATAAGCGTACAGATGAATTCGGCGGCAGCTATGAAAACCGCGCCCGTTTTGCAAGACTGGTGCTGGAGGCTGTCCGTAAGGAAGTCGGAGCACAGTTTCCAATCATCGTACGCATCAGTGCGGATGAATTTTTAGAAGGCGGCAATACGCTGGAGGATACGCTGAAGCTTCTGGAATACTTCCATGCGGAAGCGGATATCATTGATGTTTCCTGCGGTCTGGTGGATTCCATTCAGTATCAGATCGATGCGAACTATCTGCCGGATGGATGGCGCTCCTATATGGCAAAAGCCGTAAAGGAAGCTTATGCGAAGCCGGTCATCACGACGGGAAACATCCGTGACCCTAAGGTTGCCGAGGATATTCTGGAGCGTGGAGATGCTGATTTGATCGGTATGGGACGCCAGATGATTGCGGATCCAAGCTGGACCAACAAGGTGCATTACGGAAAGGAAGATACGATTCGTAAATGTATTTCCTGTAACATCGGCTGCTCGGGGCACCGCATCGGCTTGAACCGCCCGATTCGCTGTTCGGTCAACCCAAGTGTCAACGAGGGTGAGGAATACCGCAGCTGGAAAGTGAAAAAACCATGCAATGTCGTTGTCATCGGCGGCGGTACTGCAGGTCTTGAGGCAGCATGTACTGCCGCAGAGGTTGGCTGTACGACCTTCCTGATTGAAAAGGAAGACCATCTGGGCGGATTGAGTGTGGAAATTTCCAAGATTCCGGATAAAAAGCGTCTTCGTGATTTCCCGGATTATCTGATTCATCGTGCAGAAAAGCTGCGCAACCTGATTACCTTTACGTCTACAGAGGCAACACCTTCCTTTGTGAAGATGCTGAAGCCGGATTTCATCATCAATGCGACCGGTTCCACGCCGCTGCTTCCGCCAATCAGCGGACTGCGTGAAAACATTGATGCGTCAGGAAGCCATGTCAGCGGCATTCTGGGTATGATTCAGCAGATTGATCAGTATCCAAAGGATCTCAGCGGCAAAAAGGTTTGCGTTGTCGGCGGTGGTGCGGTAGGATTAGATGTAGTGGAATTCTTCGCAAAGCGCGGAGCTGCAGTGAGTATTGTGGAAATGCTTCCGGTTGTCGGAAAGGATCTGGATACCGTTACCAAGGTGGGAACCTACGATATGCTGGAAAAACACAAGGTGCAGGTACTGACCTCTACAGCACTGCAGGAAGTGCATCCGGATCACTTTGTTGTAAAACGCAACGAGCAGATGGAAACACTGCATTTTGATTACGGCTTCGTCTGTCTGGGGATGCGTGCATATTCTCCGGTTATGGAGGAGCTGAAGCAGACCTTTGCGGATGAGGATGTAGAGCTGTTCAATATCGGAGACAGCGTACGTGCCAGAAGAATCATTGACGGTGTGGCAGAGGGAAGAAACATTCTCAACGCATTGAAGCAGAAAGAATTTTTATAGAAAAGAAACAGAACACGTTATATAAGGAGGAACCAATTATGGCAGAAAGAATTAGCGGACACACAGAACTGATCGGATTGATTGCGACACCGATTCGTCATTCAAAATCACCAAAGATGCACAATGAGGCATTCGCAAAGCTGGGACTTGATTATGCCTATCTGGCGTTTGAGGTAGGAAACGAAGAGCTGGAGGATGCGGTGAAGGGCTTTAAGGCACTGAAGGTGCGCGGATACAATGTATCCATGCCGAACAAAACCGTCATCGGACAGTATCTGGATCATTTATCTCCGGCTGCTGAGCTGTGTGGTGCTGTCAATACGGTTGTCAATGACAACGGGGTATTAACCGGACATATTACCGACGGTATCGGATATATGCGTTCCTTAAAGGATGCAGGAATTGAGCCTGCCGGTAAGAAGGTTACGATTACAGGAGCCGGTGGAGCTGCGACGGCAATCGAAATTCAGATGGCTCTGGATGGAGTTAAGGAAATTTCCATTTTCAACCGCCGCGATGAATTCTGGGAGCGCGCAGAACAGAATGTGAAAAATATCAACGAAAAAACAAGCTGCAAGGCGACGCTGTTTGATCTTGCGGATACGGAAGCATTGAAGCGTGAAATCGAAGACAGCTATCTGTTTGCCAATGCGACCGGTGTCGGAATGAAACCACTGGAAGGGCAGATGGTTATTCCGGACGCAAGCTTCCTGCGCAAGGATCTGATCGTTACCGATGTTGTCTACATGCCAACGGAAACTGAGCTGCTGCGTGTCGCAAAGGAAGTCGGCTGTAAGACGATGAACGGTCTGGGTATGATGCTGTATCAGGGTGCTGCCGCATTCGAATTGTGGACAGGCAAGGAAATGCCAATTGACTACATGAAAGAAATTCTGGATATCAAATTTTAAATAAACAAACGACATAAGGAGAAAGTTATGAATAAAAAATACTATCCAAGTGCCTTTATCTTGTACTTGAATTACTTCATTCACGGTATCGGCTGTTCCATTCTGGGACAGGCCGTGATCAAGGAAATGCTGGTTGCCCAGTGGGGACAGGGCATGGATGCCATCGGACAGGTGACGATGGTAGCTGCTGCGCTGGGTCTGGGACGTTTGATTTCCCTGCCGATTGCAGGACCGCTGTCCGATAAAATGGGAAGAAAGCTTTCCTCCCTGATCGGTATCGCATCCTATGCGATCTTCTTCATCGGTGTGGCAATGTCACCAAATATGTGGGTTGCCTATGCTGCGGCAATTCTTGGGGGAATCGCCAATTCCTTTCTGGATACCGGTGTCATTCCGGCCTGTGTGGAAATTCTGGAGCCAAGATCCTCTCTGGCGACCATGCTGACAAAATTCTTCATCTCAGCAGCACAGCTGCTGCTGCCGTTCATGCTGGGGGCACTTGCAGGGGCAAGTCTTTCCTACAACGTACTGCTGTACATCAGTGGTATCGCGATTCTGGTGATTGGTGTACTGGTGATCTTTGCACCGATGCCAAAAGCAGAGAAGGCTGCCGGCGAGAAAGCACCGGGACTGCTTGAAAACATCCGCAATTCTCATTTCTCTGCGGAAAGCATCGCATTGATCGTCATCGGCTTTACCTGCACCGCTACCTTCCAGCTGTGGCTGAACTGTGCACAGACCTTCGCAAAGGATCTGGCAGGAGTGAGTGATCCAAGCATGATGCAGACATATTATTCCTTTGGCTCTCTTGCGGCCATCATCGTAACTGCCGGCCTGGTGTCCCGCATCAAGGGTGTGCGCTTCCTGTTTGTGTATCCGCTGATAACACTGATTACGCTGGTGCTTGTCTATGTAACACGCAGTGAAACGATGTGCCACATCGGAGCTGCCTTAGTCGGTTACAGTGCCGGTGGTGTGATTCTGCAGCTGGTTACTGCAACTGCCAATGACCTGTTCCCGCATATCAAGGGAACCATCACAAGTATTGTCATGATTATGTCCAGTCTTTCCAATTATACGATTCTCTCTGTTGCAGGGACAATGAATTCCGCACAGATTCTGATGATGAACATCGTCATTACCGTGATTGGGGTATTGCTTGCACTGTTTGTCAACCTGCGTTTTCAGAAGCTGGCAGGGAAATAGTAGAAATAAATGGAAATATATCATACCGCACGCACGTGCGGTATGATATAATGACGGCAATTCTAACGGTTAGGAGGAAGTAACATGAAGATTATACGATGGCTGGATGACAATCTGGAAGAAGCGCTGCTGATTGCACTGCTGGTGATGATGACGCTGCTTATGGGCCTTCAGGTGTTCAGCCGTTACATACTAAACGCGTCGCTGAGCTGGTCCGAGGAGCTGACACGCTACCTCTTTATCTGGAGCGGGTTTTTAAGCATCAGCTACTGCATCAAAAAGTGGATTTCCATAAAAATCGATCAGGTCATTCTCATGTTTCCAAAGCCGGTGTATGTCGTTGCACAGCTGGTGTTAAACGTGATCCTGTTTGCACTGTTTGCGTTTCTGGCATGGCATGCGCTCACCTATTTGCAAATGAGTATTGCAAGTGCGCAGAAGTCACCTGCACTGGGACTGCCGATGCCCTTTGTACAGGCGGCTCCACTGGTAGGCTTTACGCTTGCCGCCATTCGTGCCCTTCAGCAGATCGTGCTGGAAATCGGTAATATCCGCTATTTCATGACCTGCGGAAAGATTAAGGAAAGAGAGGAGTAACGATATGCTGGCAATGGTAATTATGATTTTGTTTATCGTTCTTCTGCTTGTATCCGTACCGATTTCCGCAACGCTGTCGGCGGTATCGCTGGCACCCTCGCTGCTGGATCCCAATTTTCATATATCGGCGGAATATATCATCCGCGCCATGCTGGGAGGAATTGATTCCTTCCCGCTGCTCGCTGTCCCGATGTTTGTGCTGTCCGGTATTCTGATGGCAAAGGGCGGTGTCAGTAAGAAGCTGTTTGATGTCTTCTCCTATTTTCTGGGAGAGCATACCGCAGGAATGCCCTGTGCCGTCATTGTGACCTGTCTGTTTTACGGTGCGATTTCCGGCAGTGCACCGGCAACGGTGGCAGCTGTCGGCAGTATGACAATTCCGCTTTTGATTCGTATGGGCTATGATAAGGTGTTTGTGACTGCCATTGTTGCGGTTGCGGGCGGTCTAGGTGTCATAATACCTCCAAGCATACCGTTTATCCTGTTTGGTATGGCGAGCGGAGCCAGTGTCGGTAAAATGTTTATGGCCGGCATCATTCCGGGGATTCTGATTGCCCTGCTGCTGATGCTGTATGCGCTTTACTATTGTAAAAAGCATGGAGAGGATAAGGAAAAGATTCACGCAGAGGTATCCGTCCTGCATGAGAAGGGGTTTGTGAAGGTGTTTCTGGACAGCTTCTGGGCACTGTTAACACCAGTGATCATTCTGGGCTGCATCTATAGCGGGATTGCTTCCCCGACAGAGGCAGCGGTTATATCCGTGTTCTATGCGCTGATCATTTCCATGTGTATCTACCGGACATTGAAATTCCGTGATTTAAAGGGTGTGCTGGTGGAGGCAATCCGCACCTTTGCACCGATTCTGTTTATCCTGAGTGCGGCAGTGGCGTTTTCCCGTATCATTACCCTGCTGCAGATTCCGGAGATGGCAGGGGAATTCATCCTGTCCACCTTCAGCGGCAAGGTTGCGGTACTGCTGGTGATCAATGTGCTGCTGCTGATCGTCGGTATGGTCATGGATACCTCGCCAGCCATTCTGATTCTGACTCCGATCCTGATTCCCATCACCAACAGTCTTGGAATCGATCCGATTCAGTTTGGTATCATCATGGTTGTCAACCTTGCCATCGGCTTTGTGACACCGCCGATCGGTATCAATCTGTTTGTCGCGAGCTCGCTGACAGATGTTCCGGTCATGCAGATTGCGAAAAAGGCCATGCCGCTGATTGTCTTCTTTCTGATCGCTTTGCTGGCCATTACCTTTATTCCGCAGATTTCACTTCTGCTGGTATCGTAAGAGGAGGGACGTTATGAAAAAGATTCTATTTGCTCTTTTCACTTTCTCTTTGCTGCTGTCCGGCTGTGCGCAGAAGATTGAGGATCCGGCAGAGGCTTCTGCCGCGTATCCGTGGATCATTGCGACCGATTCCCCAAAGGATACGGTAACCGGACTGTTTGCCCATAAGTTTGCGGAAGAGGTGGAACGGCTGAGCAATGGCTCCATCCATATGCAGGTGTATGAAAACGGTACGCTGGGTAGTGACCGTGAGCTGATTGAGAGCTGTATGGGACAGGATATTCCCTTCGTTTTGCAAAACACGGCACCACAGACCAATTTTATGCCCAAGCTGGCAATCTTCGATTTGCCGGTTGCGTATACGGATATAAAGGAGCTGCGCAACACACTCGATGACCCCGACCTGATGTCCATGATCAACAAGGTGTACAGGGAAAAAGGCTTTCGTCTGTTGGCCATGGGAGATCAGAGCTTTCGTGTCATGACAACCAACCGGAAAATTCAAAGCATTGATGATTTTAAGGGTCAGAAGATCCGGACGATGGAAAATCCATATCATATCGCCTTCTGGCAATCCATCGACGCCAACCCGACACCGATGACGTTCTCCGAGGTATATATCGGCTTACAGCAGGGGACGATTGATGCACAGGAGAATCCATATGAGGTTGTCGTATCCGGAAAAATTTATGAACAGCAGGATTACATCGTACAGACGAACCATCTGCCGCATCTGCTTTCGCTGATTGTCAACGATGAATTTTATCAGTCGTTAAGCAGCGAGGATCAGAAAATCGTCGATAAGGCAGCGGAGAATGCCCGCAACTATGCGCGACAGCAGGCGGATGAGCGTGTGAACGACCGACTGAATATCATTACTGGCAGCGGAACAACCATCATAGAGCTTGAGGATTCCATGATTGATCAGCTGCGCGAAAAAGCACAGCCTGTGTATGAGAACATCAAGGCGCAGACTGGCGATGCATTGTATGAAGCATATACGAAACGTATGCAGTAGGAGGAAACATGAATACGGTAAACGTAAGAAATATAGTAATCGGCGAGGGGATTCCGAAAATCTGTGTGCCGATTGTCGGAAAAACAAAGGAAGAGCTGCTTTCTGAAGTAGAAGTGCTAAAGAGTGTTCCTGTAGATGTGGTAGAATGGCGTATGGACTGGTTTGAAGAGGTGGAGTGCTGTGAAAAGGCGGTAGCGATGCTGCAGGTACTTCGTGAAGCTATTCCGGAAATGCCGATTCTTGCGACCTTCCGCAGTAAGAAGGAAGGCGGGGAACTGGAAATCAGTACAGCAGCCTATGTAGAGCTGAACAAAGCCATCATTGACAGCGGAAACGCGGATTTGATTGATGTGGAGCTGTTCACTGGAGAAGCGCAGGTAAAGGAACTGATTGCCCATGCGCATGACAAGGGTGTTCGCGTCATCATGTCCAACCATGATTTTGACAAAACACCATCTTATAATGAAATACTGACACGTTTAAAATCAATGCAGACACTGGGAGCGGATATTCCGAAAATCGCGGTTATGCCAACCTGCAAGGCAGATGTAATCACACTGCTGCAGGCGACAAATGACATGCATGAAAACTTTGCGGATCGTCCGATCATCACAATGTCAATGGCGGGTACAGGCGTACTATCCAGATTGTGTGGAGAGGTCTTCGGTTCTGCACTGACCTTTGGAGCCGCAAAAAAAGCGAGTGCACCGGGACAGATGGGCGTCGAGGATTTAAAAACGGTACTTTCTCTGCTGCACAAGAGTCTGTAAGCTTCTATTCCGTGCAGAAAAGACTTAGACAGGCAACGACATTGGTCGGCTGAATAAGTCTTTTTCTTTATACCTTCAACCTGTTAGGAAACAAACACCAGCAATGGAATACTATAAGTGGCAGATGTGTTCAGGAATGATGTACGCGTAGGTTTGCTGTGTCTGTGAGTATTGGATGGATTGTAGTAGAACATGGAAATGACAAGGAAATGTGACGTTTAAATATTGCATATCCAAACGAAAAAAGGTAAAATAAGGTTATGTGTTATGGAACTTTTTCAGAATGGTGAAAAAGTTTTCAGAAAGGAGAAGCAATGTACAAGGTTATAGAGAAGGAAATTCTAAATCCAACCGTTACCAAAATGGTTGTTGAAGCACCGGCTGTTGCGAAAAAAGCACTGGCAGGACAGTTTATTATTCTGCGTGTGCACGAGGATGGGGAGCGTATTCCGCTGACGATTGCGGATTATGACAGAGAAAAAGGCACGATTACGATCATCTTTCAGATTGTCGGCAAGACAACGATGCTGCTGAATCAGCTGAATGTCGGGGACAGTATTCTGGATTTCGTCGGTCCTCTTGGCAAGCCTTCCCATGTGGACGGGTATAAGAAGGTCTGTGTCATCGGTGGAGGGGTCGGCTGTGCCATTGCTTATCCAACAGCAAAGGCGTTACATGAAAACGGCACGGAGGTTACCGTGATCACGGGATTCCGTAATAAGGATCTGGTAATTCTCGAGGAGGAATTCAAACAGGTCAGCACGCATGCCTATCTTGTCAGTGACGATGGCAGTACCGGCGTTAAGGGGCTGGTTACCAACGTGCTGGAGGATTTGATCAACAAAGGGGAAAACTTTGATGAGGTCATTGCGATCGGACCGCTGATCATGATGAAGTTCGTTTGTCAGCTGACAAAAAAATACGGTATCAAAACCGTGGTATCCATGAATCCGATCATGATTGATGGTACCGGAATGTGCGGCGGCTGCCGTTTGAGTGTAGGCGGGGAAACAAAATTTGCCTGTGTGGACGGTCCGGATTTTGACGGTCATCTGGTGGATTTTGATGAAGCGATGTCCCGTGGGGCAACGTATCGTGATTTTGAAGCACATGCCAGAGATGCTGCCTGCAATCTGATGAATAAGGAGGTACGCTGATATGCCGAATATGTCATTGAAAAAAGTGGAAATGCCTGTCCAGGACGGAGAGGTCAGAAGAAATAATTTTGAAGAGGTGGCTCTGGGCTATACAAAGGAAATGGCAATGGAGGAGGCGCAGCGCTGTCTGCACTGTCCGACAAAGCCATGTATCAGCGGCTGTCCGGTTGCTGTTAATATTCCGGATTTTATCGAACAGGTAAAGGAAGGGAATTTTGAGGAAGCTTATCAGATCATTCACGAAACAAGCTCTTTGCCTGCTGTTTGCGGGCGTGTGTGTCCACAGGAGAAGCAGTGTGAGGCAAAATGCGTACGCGGTGTAAAAGGGGAAGCCGTGGCAATCGGACGTCTGGAGCGCTTTGTGGCTGACTGGCACAGAGAAAACGTGAAGGATGAGCTGAAAAAGCCGGAAAGCAACGGTCATAAGGTTGCTGTGGTAGGGGCAGGACCTGCGGGACTGACCTGTGCCGGAGATTTGGTAAAAAAGGGATATCAGGTATCCGTGTTTGAGGCACTGCATGTCGCCGGCGGTGTGCTGATGTACGGTATTCCGGAATTCCGTTTGCCGAAGGCTGTCGTGCAGACGGAAATCGAAGGGCTGAAGCAGATGGGCGTCGATATTCAGACCAATATGGTCATCGGCCGCAGTGAATCTGTCGATGATCTGTTTGATGCCGGATATGAATCTGTCTTTATCGGAAGCGGTGCGGGGCTGCCAAGCTTTATGAATATGCCGGGAGAAAACCTGAAGGGTGTGTATTCCGCAAATGAATTCTTAACACGCTGCAATCTGATGAAGGCATATAAGGATGGTGTGGATACACCGATTCAGCATCCAAAACGCGCCGTGATCGTCGGTGGCGGTAATGTGGCGATGGATGCGGCACGCTGTGCAAAGCGTCTGGGTGTTGAGGAAGTAACCATCGTATACCGCAGAAGCATGGATGAGCTGCCTGCCCGTAAGGAAGAGGTGGAGCACGCCATGGAAGAAGGCATTGTCTTCAAGCTGCTGACCAATCCGGTCCGTGTGCTGGGAAATGAAGACGGCTGGGTATGCGGTATGGAATGTGTGTCCATGGAGCTGGGAGAACCGGATGCCAGTGGAAGAAGACGTCCTGTGGAAATCAAGGACAGCAACTTCGTGCTGGATGTTGACTGCATGATTATGGCAATCGGAACATCGCCGAATCCGCTGATTCGCTCTACAACAGAGGGCCTGGAAACCAATCGCAAGGGCTGTCTGATTGCAGATGATAACGGTGCAACCACCAGAGAAGGTGTATTTGCAGGCGGTGATGCGGTAACCGGAGCTGCCACGGTCATTCTTGCGATGGGCGCCGGGAAAACAGCTGCTGCAGCAATCGATGATTATATTCAAAATAAATAGCGAAAACAGATAAACTCGGGAATTGTCTCTTCTTCCCGAGTTTTGTGGAAAGAGAAAGAAAAAACGTGGAAGGGTTTACAATAGGAGTAAAAAATGTTACTATATAGACAGGAAATAAGTACCTTATTTCTGTTATCATGATACTGGCTCTATTGTGATAACCTTGAAAGTTGTGTATTCTTTACATTCCTTCCTTTTATTGTAAACTACACGATTTCAATTACTTTTATTCATATCGATTTCCTTTCGATAACCTAATGAAAAGGGACGTGGTGATGCGCGTCCTTTTTCAGTTGCCTGCGATTGCGGTTGTTTTTCCTTCCAATTTCTGCTATTCTAGTTTCAGGTGATGCTATGAAATCCAAGAGAAATAAACTGATCATCGGCGGTGTGGCAGGTATCGTCGCCATGTTTCTGCTGTCGCTTTTTCTACCTGTTTTCCAGCCGTTTGCCAAGGCAGGGGCACTGGTGATTTATGCACTGGTAAATTATGTGCAGATCAAAGAGATGAAGCGTAACGGTCAGGATATTGAAAAACCGGCGCTTTTTACGGCAGCTGTACTGATCATTGTCGGCTATCTGCTGTTTTTTACATAGAAAATGGCAGTGAACGATTGACAAAGGATACCCAAATTGGATATACTATTGAAGTATAAAGGCTGAGAATTAAAGTAGTACCTTGTGGAAGTGTCACAGAGAGTCGGTGTTGCTGAGAACCGATACATGAAAGCTTGCGGAACTTGTTAAGGAGCTGATAGCTTGCTATCCGTTTGACTTCGCGTTAAGAAGAAATGAAGGGCACTTGTACAAGTGAACTAAGGTGGTACCGCGTTAATTATGACGTCCTTAGAGATAAGGGCGTTTTTTATTTGATATGTAAAGGAGAATGCAGTTATGAATTACAACCATCAGGAAGTAGAAAAAAAGTGGCAGAGCTACTGGCTGAACAACAAAACCTTTGCCTGCGATGCATGGGATTTTGATAAGCCGAAGTGCTATGTTCTGGATATGTTCCCATATCCGAGCGGAAACGGACTTCATGTCGGACATCCGGAGGGCTATACCGCAACGGATATCGTGTGCCGTATGAAGCGTATGCAGGGGCACAATGTCCTGCATCCAATGGGCTGGGATGCCTTTGGATTACCGGCAGAGCAGTTTGCCATCACAACAGGAAACCATCCTGCAGAGTTCACAAAGATGAATATCGATCATTTCCGTGAACAGATTCGTGCGCTGGGCTTTTCCTATGACTGGGACCGTGAAATATCCACGACGGATCCAAGCTACTACAAGTGGACACAGTGGATTTTTCTGAAGCTGTATGACAAGGGACTTGCCTATGTGGATGAAATTCCTGTCAACTGGTGTCCGGAGCTGGGAACCGTGCTTGCCAATGAAGAGGTCATCGACGGCAAGAGTGAGCGTGGAGGCTTCCCGGTTATCCGCAAGCCGATGCGCCAGTGGGTATTGAAAATCACAGAATATGCAGAACGTCTGCTGGAGGATCTTGAGCTGTGCGACTGGCCGACCTCCACCAAGGAAATGCAGATCAACTGGATTGGAAAATCCAAGGGTGCCAATGTCGTCTTCAAAATCAAGGATACAAAGAAGGAATTCACCGTGTTTACAACACGCTGCGATACCCTGTTTGGGGCAACGTACTGCGTTATGGCACCGGAGCATCCGTATGTGGATGAAATTACGACGAAGGAACAAAAGGAAGCAATTGATGCATATAAAACAGCATGTGCTACGAAATCCGACCTGGAGCGTACCGAACTGAACAAGGAAAAAACCGGTGTCTTCACCGGTGCCTATGCGATCAATCCGGTAAATGGAAAAGAAGTGCCAATCTGGATTTCCGATTATGTGCTGGCAAGCTATGGAACCGGAGCCATCATGGCGGTTCCTGCACATGATACGCGTGACTGGGAATTTGCCAAGAAGTTTGGCATTGCTATCATTCCGGTTTTAGAGGGCGGCGATGTGACACAGGAGGCTTATACCGAAGATGGTGTGCATATCAATTCCGGATTCCTTGACGGCATGGGAAAACAGGAGGCAATTGATACGATGATTGCCTGGCTGGAAGAGCATGCATGCGGCTGTGCCAAGACGACCTATAAGCTGCGTGACTGGCTGTTCTCCAGACAGCGTTACTGGGGAGAGCCAATCCCGATCATACATATGGAGGATGGTACAACCCGTACGGTGGATATCGATGAACTGCCGCTGGAGCTGCCGGAAACAAAAAACTTTAAGCCGAGTGGTTCCGGAGAATCCCCGCTTGCACATTGTGAAGACTGGCTGAATGTGGAAATCGACGGAGTGAAGGGAAAACGCGAAACGAATACGATGCCGCAGTGGGCTGGCTCCTGCTGGTATTATCTGCGCTACATCGATCCGAAAAACGATGATGCGATTGCGGCAGAGGAGCTGCTGAAGCACTGGCTGCCGGTTGATCTGTATGTCGGTGGTGCCGAGCATGCGGTTCTGCATCTGCTGTACGCACGCTTCTGGCACAAGGTGCTGTATGACTGCGGTGTGGTGCCGACAAAGGAACCGTTCCAGAGATTGTTCCATCAGGGAATGATTCTGGGAGAGAACAATGAAAAAATGTCAAAATCCAGAGGCAATGTTGTAAATCCGGACGATATCGTGGAAAGCCATGGTGCCGATGCACTGCGTGTCTATGAAATGTTCATGGGACCGCTGGAGGCAGCTCTGCCTTGGAGTACCACAGGTCTGGATGGGGCAAGAAGATGGCTGGATCGTGTTTGGAGATTGTACACGGACTATGATAAATTCACAGAAGCCAATGATGGAAAGCTGGATAAGGTATACCATGCGACCGTTAAGAAGGTAACCAATGATGTGGAGACTCTGAATCTGAACACCGCAATTTCACAGATGATGATTTTCATCAATGAATGCTATAAGGCAGAAAGCATTTATGTGGAATACGCAAAGGGCTTTGCCAAGATGTTCGCCTGCTTTGCACCGCATATGGGGGAGGAAATCTGGAGTACGGTGTTTGGCGGATGCGGAACGATTACCTATGAGCCATGGCCGACCTATGATGAAGCCAAGCTGGTTGAGGATGTCATTGAGGTCATCGTACAGGTAAACGGCAAGCTGCGTGGAAAATTCACGACGGAAGCCGGCAGTGATGAGGAAGCCATGAAGAAACAGGCATTGGAAATCAGCGCAGTTGCGGCACAGATTGAAGGAAAGACGATACGTAAAATCATTGTCGTCAAGGGCAAGGTTGTAAATATCGTTGCGAATTAAAAAAAGCAATGCTGCTGGATTCATTGAATATAGAGCAGATATAAGCGGACTCCATAGAGGAACTCCGCTTTTTTGCGTTCCTTTTTGTTATCGGTTGGAGCAAGTCAATTGATATTTCAAAAATGAATACATTGCTACCGCATACTACTTGTAAGGTTTGCAGTCGGTGTATGTTCACGCAAGTATAAGCGGACAAGAAGCAGTATACAGCGGATGTGTATTCCTTTGGCTTCAAGAGCATTGAAAAAAACGTAAAGAAAGTAAATAGAAACACGCCATTCTGGAATACTAAGGAAGTATATGCAGAGAAGGAGGGAGTATGATGAGAATACAGAATAAAGAGCTGTCAGGAGCGATTGTTACGCTGGGATGTGTTCTTTTATCGGCACTGCTGCAGACCTATGTTATACAATCCATGATGCAGCCGATGGGGCTGTTATCAGGAGGCTTTACGGGACTGGCAATTCTGCTGGATCGTATTGCCGGTGTCGCCGGCTTTCCATTTTCCGTTTCTGCAGGAATTCTCATGCTGAATATACCGCTGGCACTGCTTTGCTATCGGGGATTAAGTAAACGCTTTACCCTCTATTCCAGTATCCAGTTTGTCTCCTCCAGTATCTTCCTGCAGCTTTTTCATTTTCAACCGATCTTTCATGATCTTTTGCTGCAGGTGCTGTTCGGTGGCTTTCTGTACGGCTTCAGCGCTGTCATTGCACTGCGGGGGAATGCATCAACCGGTGGTACGGATTTCATTGCACTGTATGTTTCCAACCGTCTGGGGAAATCCATATGGAGCTATGTGTTTATTGGAAATACAATCCTGCTTTGTATATCCGGTCTTCTGTTTGGCTGGCTGTATGCCGGCTACTCCATCATTTTTCAATATATCACAACCAGAACGATTGAAATGTTCTATCACCGTTATGAACGGGTGACCCTTGAAATCATGACCAGAAGCAAAGACGAAGTACGGGATGCCTATATCCGCCGGTATGAGCACGGCATGACCATCATACCGGCTTATGGCGGCTACAGTCATAATCGAATCTATCTGCTGCGAACAGTCGTATCCGCTTATGAGGTGTATGACATCATACAGCTCGTCAGAAAAACAGACCCGGATGTTCTGGTCAATGTGATAAAAACAGAACAGTTCTATGGCTCGTTTTACCAGCAGCCGCTGGAGTAACCATTTGCAGGAGGTTGGAAAAATGATTGCCTTGGACAATAAAAAATTACAGAGCCTGCTATTGACATGCTTATCATTCTTGTGTATTATTGTATTAGATGCTTAATACAATAAGCAGATATATTTGATGAAGGAACGTGTGGAGGGCAGTATATGACCTGGAAGAAAAGAAATATCATTATCATAACCATGAATTTTCTTGCCCTGCTGCTGTATATGACAACGATGCTGCAAAGGGAAAATCCGATTGGACAAACACTGACGGTAATCCTGCTTGCCGCTTCCGGCTCCTTACTTGTGATCCGTATGGAAACACACATGGCGTTTCATGCACAAACAAAACAGCTGCAATACCAAAATCTTGATTTGTTTCGTTTTCTTTCCTCAATCATCATCATTGTGCTTCATGTACGTCCCTTCTTCACAGTATCCTATGAAATTGATATGGCAATCAATAATATCATCGGCAGAATCTGTGTGCCGTTCTTCTTTTTCATCAGTGGTTATTTCGCTGCAAAGCAGGAACAGAAAAAGCCGGATTACATCCGTTCCTATATCCGTTCCATGATCCCGGTATATCTGCTGTGGAGCGCAGTGTATCTGCCATGGTCACTATCCCTGGCTGCTCCTTATATCCAGCAGGTATCGGGTCTGCTTTGTACAATTGGGTTACCTACTGCCATACAGAATCTGCTTCTGCTTTTATTGGTTCCTCTGGCAGTGATCGTCGCCCTGTTGTATTCCGGGGTGTATTATCATCTCTGGTATTTCCCGGCACTTCTGCTTTCCATGCTTGTTCTGCGCTGGTGGAAGAGGAAGTATTCCCTAAGGGTACTGCTTACGGTTTCCTTTGTTCTGCTGCTGTTTGGCGCCACAGAGACCTATTACGGCTTTTGCGGTCAGTTTTTCCAATCCCTGCTTCACTATTATTATGCGGTTTTTTTCACAACCCGTAATTTCCTGTTCTTCGCCTTGTTTTATGTCACCTTGGGCTATTGGATGGGAAAGCAGGAGCAGCCCGCTTCTTCTCTGTGCTTTTTAAAGCTGCTGCTCAGTATTGCCGCCTTAGTCGGGGAAGGAATGCTACTGCAGACAACACAGCGTCTGGACAGCAATATTCTGCTTGCCTGTGTGCCGCTGGTTTATTATTTGTTCTCCTGTCTGCTGTATACGAATATCCATGTGCCTCAGCTTTCAGAAATTCCGTTTCGAGCGATATCCAAATACTATTATCTCGTTCATCCTCTGATGATACTGTTTGTCCATGCATGGTTTCCACAGGTGGATTCCTTCTGGATGGCTGTCGCAAAGGTAGTGTGTGTCCTGTGCTGTACGCATATCTGTACGCTTTTGCTTATACATATTAAAAAGCGCTATCCCGCAGTTCCGTTGTGATAGTCAACGGATACCATAAGCAGGCAGGCAGCAGTACCCGTGCAGTTATGTCTTCCGGCTTTGAGGAACACGTTGCTGTTATAACCTGTATCCATGGTGTTTTTCTCTTGGATACAGCACCAGGGAAATTGCATCTTTTTGATATTTTATTGTCACAATATATAAATTCTGCTATAATGGTAAAGGAAATTTGGAAGGTGATTAAAAATGGGTAGACATTTTGAAGTGCGTGCCGCTTCTATGGCAAAAACCGCTGCGGTAAAAGCAAAACTATATTCCCGTTATGGAAAAGAAATACTGATGGCTGCGAAGTCCGGTGTACCTGATCCTGACATGAATGCTTCTTTGAAGAAAGTAATCGAGCGTGCCAAGGCGAATCAGGTTCCTGCGGATGTTATCAAGCGTGCGATTGAAAAAGCCAAGGGTGGAACGAATGAAAACTATTCTGCGGCTACATATGAAGGATTTGGTGCCGGTGGTCAGGCTACGATCATCATTGACTGTCTGACGGATAATGCGAACCGTACCATTGCAGATCTGCGTGGATGCTTTAACAAGTCACATGCGAAAATCGGTGTCAGCGGCTGTGTTTCCTTTAATTATGAACATGTTGGACTGATTTCCATTAAGTATGATGATGAAGAGGCGATGATGGACGCGCTGATCATGGCTGAGGTTGATCTGAAGGATATCGAAGTCGAGGAAGGTCAGATGACCATTACTGTAGAGCCGACAGAGCTGAACAAGGCAAAGGATGCCATTGAGGAGCTGATTCCTGAAGTTTCCTTTGATATTCTGGAAGACACCATGCTTCCTAACGAATATGTGGAGCTTGAGGGTGAGGATCTGATGTTGTTCCAGCGTTTGGTAACTCTGTTGAATGAGGTGGATGATGTTCAGCAGGTATATCATAATGTACGCAATCTTAACGATTCAGTAGAATAAGAGAAAAGGACGGTGCATGGCATTGTCCTTTTTAAAATAAAGGATTGACAAAAAAAGAGGAAATGAGTACACTATAAGTACATCCGATGAAAAAGAGAGGCTTTGTGAAATGTAGTGCAGAGAGAGGAACAGCTGGTGAGAGTTCCTTCTATAAGTAGCACAGCCGGACACTTTGGAGGAATTATCAGGAAATGGATAATCGTAAACAGCCTGCGTTAAAGGTAAAGCTGCACTCCGTGTGAGTGAAATAAGGTGGTACCGCGTTCCCGACGTCCTTTGTTGGTGGCGCGTTTTTATTTTAAGCTGTCTGTTTTCGGGCAGAATGATAAGGTAATGTATAGAGGAGGTAATGAAATGAGCTATCAGGTACCAAGAGGAACACAGGATATTTTGCCAAATGAAATAAGTAAATGGCACCGTTTGGAAGAGCTGATTCGTCAGTTTACATATGTTTACAACTATCAGGAAATCCGGACACCGATTTTTGAACATACCAATGTCTTTAAAAGAGGAAATGATTCCAGTGATATGGTCAATAAGGAAATGTATACCTTCCAGCTGGAAAACAGCTCCACTTCACTGACGCTGCGTCCGGAGGGGACGGCAGGTGTTGCCAGAGCATTTGTTGAACATAAAATGTATGGATATGCCGATCTGCCGATGAAGATGTACTATGTGGGACCGCAATGCCGCCATGAACGCCCGCAAAAGGGCAGAATGCGTATCTTCAATCAGTTTGGTGTTGAGGTCATCGGTGCCAAAAGTCCGTTGCTCGATGTGGAAACGATTGCACTTGGATGGTCGTTCATCTCGGCGCTTGGCTTAAAGGATATGAAGGTGCTGATCAATACGCTTGGGGATGATGCATCTCGTGCCGCCTACCGTGAGGCTTTGAAGGAGCATTTTAAAAACGATATTGACCATATGTGTACAGACTGCAAGCGTCGCTATGAGCAGAATCCGCTGCGTATTCTGGATTGTAAGATTGATCATGATCTGGATGTCATGAAGCAGGTTCCCAAGATGGCGGATTATCTGAATGAGGAAAGCAAGGCATATTTTGAACAGGTTCTGGAAGGGCTGGATGCTTTGGGTATTCCTTATGAGGTGGATGATAAGCTGGTGCGTGGTCTGGATTACTATACGCATACCGTATTTGAAGTCGTTTCTGTAAATAAGGAAATGGGGGCGCAGTCAACGGTATTTGCCGGTGGACGCTATGACGGACTTGTTGAATATTTCGGCGGACCTGAAGGAATGAGCGGAATCGGCTGGGCAATGGGTCTGGAGCGTCTGTTGATTGCTTTAGAGGCGGAAGGAATTTCCCTGGTGGATGAGGACAGTCTGGATGTGTATGTATTGTGTCTGTCACCGAAGGCATCCACGACCGTTTTACAGGTCGTGACACAGCTTCGTGCCGCAGGATATCGCACGGATACGGATTATCTGAATCGATCCATGAAGGCACAGTTTAAGACAGTCGACCGCAAGCATGCCAAGGTTGCCATTATGATCGGAGAGCAGGATCTGGAAAGTGGCAGCGCTGCTGTAAAGAATATTGAAACAAAGGAAAAGACGGAGGTGGCATTTGATTCCATCGTTGAGGCAATCGACGCCATGTTCGGTGAAGCAGAGGAAGAACATACCTGTACGTGCGGGGAGGAACACTGTACCTGCCAAAAGGAACAATAGGGAGGCAAGCATATGAATAGAACACATACGAATGGAGAATTGCGCTTGTGTGATGCAGGGAAAGAGGTTACCCTGATCGGATGGGTCGCAAAGAGAAGAAATTTCGGTTCTCTGGTATTTATCGATTTACGCGATCGTACCGGAATCACACAGCTGGTGTTTGATGAACAGCTGTCGGAACAAATCCGTGATGTGCGTAATGAATACATTCTGGAAGCAACTGGCTGTGTCATGGAGCGTAAGGATAAGAACCCAAAGCTGCCGACCGGTGAGATTGAAATTCAGGTCCGTGCCGTTACGATTATCAACCGTGCGGAAACCACCCCAATCATTGTTGCGGATGAAACCGATGCCCTGGAGGATACCCGCCTGAAGTATCGGTATCTGGATTTAAGAAGACCTGTGATGCAGCAGAAGCTGATGCTGCGCCATCGCATCACACACAGCATGCGGGAATATCTGGACAGCAGGGAATTTATCGAAATCGAAACACCGATGCTGGGAAGAAGTACACCGGAGGGTGCGCGTGATTATCTGGTGCCAAGCCGTGTACATCCGGGAAGCTTCTATGCCCTGCCGCAGTCACCGCAGCTTTATAAGCAGCTGTTGATGGTATCCGGCTTTGAACGCTATTACCAGTTTGCCCGCTGCTTCCGTGACGAGGATCTGCGAGCGGATCGTCAGACGGATTTTACACAGGTCGATCTGGAAACCAGCTTTTTAAGTGATGTGGAAATTCAGACAATGATGGAGGAGATGCTGCAAAAGCTGATGAAGGATGTCAAGGGAATGGACATCAGCATACCATTTCCACGCCTGACCTGGACGGAAGCCATGAATCGTTATGGAAGTGACAAGCCGGATAACCGCTTTGGCATGGAGCTGCAGGAAATAACAGAGCTTTTTGAGAACTGCGGATTCAAGGTGTTTGCAGATTGCATTGCAAACAAGGGCAGCATCAAGGCTGTTGTCGTTCCTGGAAAAGCCGGCATGACCAGAAAAGAAATCGATAAGATTACCGAGCTGGCGAAGAAAAACGGAGCCAAGGGTCTGGTAACGCTGAAATACAAGGATGAAGAATTGAGCGGACCAATTGTGAAGTTCTTAGCAGAGGAAGAAATACAGGCGCTCGTTACGCGTTTAAGCCTGAAGAATGAAGACCTTGTTCTGATTGTTTCCGATGCATGGAGAACGACCTGCGAGGTGCTGGGGGCATTACGTAATCATTTCGGTGCAGAGCTTGGCTTAAAGAAATCGGATGAATTTTCATATTTGTGGGTAACGGACTTCCCGATGTTTGAGTACAGTGAGGAAGACGGCCGCTGGTATGCAATGCACCATCCGTTCACACGCCCAAGAGATGAGGATATGCAATATATCGACAGTGATCCGGGCAAGGTGCATGCCATTGCGTATGATGTTGTTTTAAACGGATATGAGCTTGGTGGCGGCTCCCTGCGTATTTACGACGGTGCCATGCAGGACAAGATGTTTGAGGTACTGGGCTTTACCGAGGAGAAAATACAGGAGAACTTCGGCTGGTTTGTGGATGCCTTGAAATACGGAACACCGCCGCATGGAGGTCTTGCGTTTGGACTGGATCGCATTGCCATGATCCTTTCCGAGAGTGAATCCATCCGTGATGTCATCGCTTTCCCGAAAAATGCGAATGCGAAATGTCCGATGAGTGATGCGCCGACACCGGTGGATGCGGCTCAGCTGGAGGAACTGCATATCGCGCTTACGGAAGAAGAATAGATGAAACATTGATCGATTGCGAAAAACAGTCACACAGCAAATGATGCTTTGTTATGCGGATGAAGACAGTACATCATCGTATGCACATCGATGTATGTGGAACGTAGTGCAGGACCATAGAAAACGAAAGAAAGAGATTTCATGTTATTGTTTGAAGGATACAATAGCATACGAAATCTCTTTTTCCTTTCATATATTCCTTACAAGCTGTAGTATTGTCCTTGCCATGTCTATGATTGCATATCTGTACGGTACCATCATTGGGTGGAAAAAGGGTGGTCATATCGTAGTCGATTTTCCGGCGCCATTGATTTCCAGAAAGCCAAACAATTCACCCTCTCTTACGTGAAAGCTGATATCCTTCACTGCAGTAAAATTCCTGTATTTTTTATTCAAATGGAATACTTCGATCATGTTCATAACCATTCCTCCTCGCATCACCACCTTATAATGAAACCGTTACGCTATGCAATGCGGATAACGGTAAGTGGCACAGCAGCATGGGTTGTGGGAAATATACAGGGATGAGTTACAGAAGAAATCTTAACATGAAGAAGATCCTAAGAGCATAGGTTAGAGAAGTTGACTCCCAGTGAGTAAATGAAATGATACATATCTACAGATGTAAGTTTCATAATCCACATTGATAGCTTACCTGAAATTTGTCAGGAATACATGTTTCCTGATAGATACCATCTGCAATTTAATTATTTATGTCTGTTTAACCGAATTACATCATAATTATAAGATAGAGTCAAAAGTTTATGGGATATTTTAAATTAAATGAAAAATATAAAAGAAACATGAAAATTGATATAATCAAGATACAATTCAATACACGAAGATTATGTAATGTTGATAATACGAATGTACTTCTATACCTTATTTAATACACTCTCATATAGTCTGTGTTTAAGATATATGTGAATGATTTTAATACCATAACTTTTTTACTCTAACTAATTTATAATTATATATCGATTAAATTAAAGCTTCATGATATAGTATAGTTAAGTTAAATAGTATACCAAAAATACACATAATAAAAAGACTATTCGATTCAATAGTTTATGTCTATATGCGACTTTTGATAGAAAGATTTCGTAAAAAGTATTCGTACATTTTGAGTCTTATTGATAATTCTAATACACTTGTTGAAGAAAATAAATGAATGTTAAGTTAAATCTAAAGAAGTTTGCATTTAAACCTATCTAATTAGTGGAATAAGCCTTAATACTATGGCTTCTCTAAAATGATCTACATACCGAGAATAGGTAGAAGTAGTCAGTAAGAGCTATAGTGAAGTATATGTGATTATTGCATTTATATTTTATATATCATGCGCTGAGAAGGGATATTGTATCCATAATAGAGAAATTAGGGATACAATTATGTATGATATATAATCATCACATGTATTATGGGGGTTATGGTTTTTGTGAAATCAGTTGACTTGAATTCACTTGAAATCTTTAGCAGTAGACCGTGTAAGGTGTGGAGGTGGTGTTGAAATAGAAAGTTAAAATCTTATAAAGAGTAAAATATATGAGAATTCAGTAAACCATTAAGAAAGGACGGCACTATCATGAAAACCATCAATAAATTCTCACTAAAAACTTCAAAGTCAATTTTCTAACTAGAGCATGTATAGTTCTCGTTATTTTAAACAAGCAAGGAGAAATAGATTATGAAAAAATACGTCATAAATTTCTTGTTTTTACTCATCCCGCTTACCTTGCCATTCCTATTTTATTTAAGTAATCTGTTTTACGATTATGAGTATCGAAGTTATTTCTTCGTATATTTTCTGTTTTACATCATATATCTTCTCTTTATCCTTGTTTTTAGAAAACAGGCAGATGTGAGAGTTTTACTTATTGGAACGCTTGAGTATTTCCTCATCATTTTGGCAATGAAAATGTATTACATTATATTCTTCTGGTTTACTGCGAAATTGGATTTTAATCTCATTTCAGTGTTGACGTTATGGATATTATATGGCTATGCTTTTGCAGAGGTTAAAATAGCGAATAGCAGACAGAAGTGATGCTGGCAATCGTTCTGCTTGGTATCATCCTGCAGAAAAGACAATCGATTGGAAGAAAAAAATCATCCGTATATCGATTGCCCTTTTCAATTTGAAAGCCATCATCTGTACGCAGTGTTGCCTTACACGGTTAGAGCTTGCTTTGACAGTCCGCAATTGCTTTATCCTCACGAAAGCCCTTGAATACCGGCTGCCGCAAGCCGCCCTGTTCTGTATACTGCATGAATTTTACTGTTCCTACCAGTGGTGGATCGATCCATACGGCTTCTTCATTTCCGTTGGGAACGCTGGGTAGAAAGCTGGTGTCGGTCTTTTCACTGTGCTCCATCAGATAGGGAAGAGATGCCCCCATGGTCACATGTCCTTTGTATACCACCTGATGGTGTTGGTCATACTGTGCCAGAATAAGAGATACAATGCCTTTCTCCTTGACAATATAGCCACAGACGATAAAATCATCATCCAGCAGATTCTTGCATTTGATCCAGTCCTTCGTGCGCTTTCCACACACATAGCGGCTGTCTTTGCGTTTGGCGACGATTCCCTCAAGACCTCGCTGCTTTGTCAGCTCAAACAGCGCAATACCGTTGGTTTCGATATAGCGGGAGATTGAAAGCCGATCATTTTCCCGAACTGTCTTTTCCAGCAGCTGTTTACGTTTCATGAGCGGCTGATCAATGACGAATGCATCCTTGTGATAGAGGATGTCAAAGGCAGTGAAGCTGGCAGGGAACTGGCGGGAATGCAAACGGATTTTAAAGGGGTCCGAGGTTAAAGTCCGCTTCTGTACCTGAAAGAAATCGGGCTCTCCATCATGAAAAATATACAGCTCACCATCCAGTATGCAGCGCGTTTTTACCTGCCGGTGCAGCTGTGACAGCTCCGGAAATTTTGCATTCAGCTTCAGATTGCGTTTGTTTCTCAACTCGGTGCTGTCTTTGTCAAGATACAATAGACAGCGTACACCGTCCAGCTTCCATTCATAGATGTAATCCTCATCATCGAAGGCCGGCTGCTCCAGCCCGATGAGCATCGGGGAAGCATCTCTGGCAGCAAAGTCCATCAGTGCTTCACGCTCCTGCGTCTTCCCTTGGGCTTCATTTCAGAAAGGGATTGCTGCAGGGCCTCCATCAAATCGACTGGAGTCGCAGTGTCCTGCTTGCGGTCACTGGCATGTACAATATGCTGACCACTGATTTTCTCTTCGATTGCCGCACGCAGTCGTTCCTGAAATTCATCATGGTAATCACCGGGATCAAACGGCTTTGTCATGGACTGAATCAGCTGCTTTGCCATATCACTTTCCGCCTTGACCAGCTTGGGGTGTGCGAAAGCCTTTGGATTCTCGGCAATCTCTTCCTCATAAAACAACGTTTTCACTAAAATGCCGTCCTCACCGGGACACAGTGCCAGCAGGGTTTCCTTTGTGCCAATCACCGTTTTTGCTATCGCGACCACAGACAGCTTTGCCATGGCATCACGCAGCAGCTCATATGCTTTTTCCGCATGCTTTTCCGGTACGGCATAATAATTTTTTTCATAATAGATATCATCGATTTCCGCAAGCTTCGTGAACTGAAGAATCGTAATTGTGCGATCCTTTTCCGCCTTTAAGGCGTCAATCTCCTCATTATCCATAATGACATACTTATCCTTTTCATACTGATAGCCCTTAACGATATCGGCTGCCTTCAGCTCCTTATCGCAATGTCCGCAATATTTTTTATAATGCACCCGCTCATGTGTTTTCTTACAAAGCTGGTTGAAGGAAATATCCACATCTCTGGTTGTACGATACATCTGTATGGGGATATGTACCAGGCCGAAGGAAATGGCTCCCTTATGTGCAACTGCCATTGTTATCACCTCATCATTAGGTTGTGAAATTTCAATTAAATCTATACAAGAAATGCAGGAAGCCAAATATTTGCATTTTGTATGCAATTCTGATAGAATAGCTGATTAAAAATCTTAAGATACCGCAGGACACAGGGGATAAAAGTGGAACAACAAAAAAAATAAAGTCAAGAGTATTATTTTCATTGATCCATGATATACTATAGATGTCCAGGAGGTATAAATTTTTCCTACACTTAGAGATAAGGGACTCCGGATGTTGTATTTTGGTGTGAATACCTGCACATCCTAGGTAAGACTGTAGGGATCCTAAAAAATTACACAGGGGACCCACCTGTATTTACAGGGAAAGATCTCTCCTTCTGGGCACTGAAAAGCAGATGATGAAAATCGTCTGTTTTTTTGTTTTTGCTATAAACATCAGAATGCTCGTTTTAGCGCAGGGTATCTATGATGTTTGCATGCTATGCGATTCTGGAAATTGTTTTCTTACTCCCGCATACCTCGCACTGCTGTACGATCATACATGCTTCTGTAACCTGCGCATGTTTTTACAGTCTCCATGTGAAAGTCCGTGCTATATGAAACCTGCAAGGGCAGTCTGCATATTCACGATATACCATCTGTTTTTAAACTACGCATCGTTTTCTGCGTTTTGTAATTTCCACAGCTAAGAATACCTGCTATAATCCCGTCTTTGACAGTTTAAGGAAAAAATAACTCAAGAAAACCCTTTAGTTAAGGGTTAATC